>CDZT01039103.1_pt1 | contig 208795 bp, 194 predicted proteins | sample 557531 | NCBI WGS metagenome assembly CDZT01 (sample SAMEA3182066, study PRJEB8094) | gut metagenome | biome: human; feature: gut; material: Stool; isolation source: human stools | place: Canada | collected 2013-03-05
GATCATGACGATGGTCAGGATGCCATACAGCTGGAAGGGGATGGAGTGGATGACGGCGTCCTGGCCAGCCTCCGCCGTGGCGAAGGTGCCGAAGCCCACCACCAGACCGGCTACATACACGCCCCAAGAGGTGAAGGGGAGGGTGATGCAGACGGGAGCGGAGGTGCAGTCGCACAGCCAAGCCAGCTTCTCACGGGAGACCTTGGCCTTATCGGTGATGGGACGCATCACGTTACCCACGAACAGGGGGGAGAAGTAGTCGGAGAAGAACACCAGAACACCCAGCGCAGCGCCCATGATCTGAGCAATGCGGGGCGTGATGTGAAGCTTCTCATTGAGCTTGTTGGCCACGGCCTCAATGGCGCCGGACTTCTGGAAGAAGGCCACCATGATACCGATGAACACCTCGATACCGATGACCCAGATGAAATCGGCATTGCCCAGAGCACTCTGAATGATGCCGGTGAAGCCGAACAGCAGGTCCTGACCGGTGATGAGCAGACCCACCAGAACGCCGCACAGGATGGAGAACAGGGCTTCTCTCGTAATGAACGCCAGGATAACGGCGATCAGAGCAGGAGCCAGAGAAAGGATACCATAATTATCCATATTTACCTCCTCAAGTTTTCAGGTTGTTTCTCTTTTTCGTGTTGCTGCTTGTGTTGCTTGCGCAGTACCACCGATGAACAAGGGCAAACACGCCTGACAGCGATGGTATAGAAATATAACAGGTCTCCATTCGCCTCGGCCGGGGGGGAACTTCCACTCTGCGGGGGTTCCCTGCTCCGGCGTCAGGAATCTGACACCGGAGCACCCCGTGTGATGAGGAGTAATGGAAACTGGTTATCAAATAGAGGGAATGGCGTTTTACCAGACCTTGACCAGCTCGTCGGCGTCGGTCCACTCACGGTTCTGCTTCAGGGCCGTCTCCTTCAGGGTCAGCTTGCCGTCGTAGCAGGTCATGCCAAGACGCAGCAGGCGGTTATCCTCCATGGCCTTCTTAAAGCCCTTATCCGCCATCTGCAGCAGATAGGGCAGGGTGGCATTGGCCAGCGTCACGGAAGCGGTCTGGGAGAAGGCGGAGGGGATGTTGTCCACGCAGTAGTGCATCACGCCGTCCACATAGTAGATGGGATCGTCATGGGTGGTATCCCGGCAGGTCTCAATGGCGCCGTTTTCGTCGCAGGCCACGTCCACGATCATGGCACCGGGCTTCATCAGCTTCAGGTCCTCACGATAGACAATGTGGTCCTTGCGGTCCTTGGCCCACAGGATGCCGTTGATGATGACATCGGACTCCCGCAGGCACTTCTCCAGATTGGAGCGGTTGGAGATCATGTAGGTGATGTTGGCGGGGGAGGTCTTCTTGGCGGCCAGCATGGTGTTCATGTTGACGTCCAGAATACGCACCTCGTTGCCGAAGGCGGCAGCCAGCTCGGCAGCGCCGGTACCTACCACGCCGCAGCCCAGCATGGTGATGATGGGGGTCTCCACGCCGGTGACGTTGGCCAGCAGCTTGCCGGGGCCGCCGTTGACGGACTGGGCAAAGTGCAGGGCTGCCAGGAAGCCGCCCTTACCGGCCAGCTCGCTCATGGGGCGCAGCAGGGGGAACTTGCCCTCCTCGTCCTGCACATCCTCATAGGCCACGGCGGAGACGTGGCTGTTCAGCAGGGTGTCCGTCTCGTCGGGGTGAGCGTTGGAGTGGATATAGGTGAAGAGGATCTTGTCCTTGTTCATCCACTTGAACTCCTGGGGGAACAGCTCCTTGACCTTGTAGTACAGGTCGGCCTTCTCCCAGACGGTGTTGGTGTCGGCGACGATAGCGCCGGCAGCCTCATACTGCGCATCGCTGAAACCGCTGCCTACGCCGGCGCCGGTTTCCACGTACACGGTGTGACCGTGACGCACGATCTCATGCACGGTGGCAGGCACTGCCGCCACACGGTATTCATTGCCCTTGATTTCCTTCAGTACTCCGATGACCATTTTTTGTTACCTCACTTTCAAAAATAAAGCGACGAAATCGATAACAGCTAAGTAAGCGTAAACAATGCGATAGCTGTTGTTAAGATTGTATACATCTTTGAACCCGAAGTCAACATTAAAAATGTGGATTTTGAACATTTTGTAAACTTGACTGAAATTCATCATTAAATTTAGACGTTGTATACAATAGTAAGATTTAATATTGCTTTTTTCCCTGCTTTGCTGTACTATATGGATAAACCGTGGATCGTCTGCGGTGACATACTCGGATGGCCTGCCGGTGGGAGTCGGTCACAGGCCAACAGGAGGAATATTATGGAAAAGATCGCAATTCTCCGCTGGGAATCCGGCCATGTGCCTCAGGGCCTCATGCAGCTGGAACAACTGCCCGGCAACAGCACCAATCCGGCATCCTACCCCTTCCCGGTGAAGCTGGTGGAGGTGAAGGGCGCCAACACCGACACCGTGATCCTGCATCCCAGCCAGAAGCTGCTGGAGGACATGATTCAGCTGGCCAAGGAGCTGGAGAAGGAGGGCGTTCGGGCTATCACCACCAGCTGCGGCTTCAACGCTATCTTCCAGGAGGCACTGGCCAACGCCGTGAAGATCCCGGTGTTCACCTCCTCTCTGCTGCAGGTGCCCTTTGCACAGGCTCTGGTGGGTCGTGACCGGGCCGTGGGCGTCATCACCGCCAGCGCCTCCAGTCTGTCTGAAAAGCACCTGCGGGCCTGCGGCATCACCGAGGAGATGCACCCCATCGTCATGGGTCTGGAGAACGCCCCGGAGTGGAGCAAGATCTTCGACCACCCCGACGACAGCTTCGATATGGACCTCGTCACCGAAGAGATCCTGAATGTGGCCCGTCAGGGCGTCAAGGATCACCCGGAGATCGGTGCCATCGTACTGGAATGCACCGATCTGCCCCCCTTTGCCCGCCGCATCCGGGAGGAGCTGGACATCCCCGTGTTCGACTTCAACTCCATGATCGGCCATGTGGCTATGGCCCTGAGCATCGTGAAGCTGTATTAAGTGATAAGCAAAAGCGCTCCCTCCACATCGGTGGAGGGAGCGCTTTTTGCGTGTCCCCGGCGTCCCAGCCCAATATGCCGCCGGGCAGCCAAACCGGGCAATTCTCCGAAAAAAACAGAGGCCCCTGTTTCCAGAGGACCCCTGTTTTTGGATATGGAATGGATGGATTTTCTCTTCTACAAACACACAAGCAGTGAGCGATCGGATACTTACTTCAGGCAGAGGCCGATGATGATGTAGCCGATGCAGGTGATGACAGCCACGGTCAGAGCGTAGGGCAGCTGGGTCTTGGTGTGAGCCAGATGGTCGGAGCCTGCACCCAGAGAGGACAGGATGGTGGTGTCGGACAGGGGGGAGCAGTGGTCACCGAAGCAGCCGCCGCCCATGACAGCAGCGATGGTGGCGTACACCAGATTGTTGGCCTCACCGCCGGTCATATTGAAGGCCAGAGGCATCACGATGGGGATCATGATGGCGTACACGCCCCAGCTGGTGCCGGTGAAGAAGGACATGAAAGCGCAGACGGCGAAGGCCAGAGCCAGCAGGGTCACGGGGGTCATCCAGCTCTCGGTGACACTGATGACGTAGTTGGAGGTACCCAGCGTCTGGGAGATGGCGTTGATGCAGTAGGCCAGGGACAGGATCAGGATGGCGCTGACCACGGACTTGATGCCCTCGGTGGCCACCTGGATCATCTCACGGATGTTGAAGGCCTTCTGGATCAGCAGCACGATGGCCTGATAGACGACGGCCAGCACGAAGGCCTCCAGCGTCTTGGCGGAGCCCATGATGACGTAAGTGCCGATGGTCACGGCGATAACGATCAGAGCGGGGATCAGGAAGTGCAGAATGATGTTGGACTTGAAGCCCTCCTTGGGCTTGATGGTGTCCAGCTCACGGGACAGCATGGGGGTGTCGCCGTCGGCCACCACCTTGCCGGTGGTACGGGCACGCTCCTCGGCCTTCTTCATGGGGCCGTAGTCAGGCAGGAAGCCCAGAGCCACCAGCAGGATCATGACGATGGTCAGGATGCCATACAGCTGGAAGGGGATGGAGTGGATGACGGCGGCCTGGCCAGCGTCCGCCGTGGCGAAGGTGCCGAAGCCCACCACCAGACCGGCTACATACACGCCCCAAGCGGTGAAGGGGAGGGTGATGCAGACGGGAGCGGAGGTGCAGTCGCACAGCCAGGCCAGCTTCTCACGGGAGACCTTGGCCTTATCGGTGATGGGACGCATCACGTTACCCACGAACAGGGGGGAGAAGTAGTCAGAGAAGAACACCAGAATACCCAGCGCAGCGCCCATGATCTGAGCAATGCGGGGCGTGATGTGAAGCTTCTCATTGAGCTTGTTGGCCACGGCCTCAATGGCGCCGGACTTCTGGAAGAAGGCCACCATGATACCGATGAACACCTCGATACCGATGACCCAAATATAGTCAGCATTACCCAGAGCGCTCTGGATCAGACCGGTAAAGCCGAACAGCAGGTCCTGACCGGTGATGAGCAGACCCACCAGAACACCGCACAGGATGGAGAACAGGGCTTCTCTCGTAATGAACGCCAAGATAACGGCGATCAGAGCAGGAGCCAGAGAAAGGATACCATAATTATCCATATTTACCTCCTCAAGTTTTCAGGTTGTTTCTCTTTTTCGTGTTGTTGCTTGTGTTGCTTGCGTATAGGGTATATAACAGGCTTCCGGCTCCCCTGCGGGGGTTCCCTGCTCCGGCGTCAGATCCCTGACGCCGGAGCGCCCCGTGTGATGAGGAGTAATGGAAACAGGTTATCAAAATAAAGGGAATGGCGTTTTACCAGACCTTGACCAGCTCGTCGGCGTCGGTCCACTCACGGTTCTGCTTCAGAGCCGTCTCCTTCAGAGTCAGCTTGCCGTCGTAGCAGGTCATGCCAAGACGCAGCAGGCGGTTATCCTCCATGGCCTTCTTAAAGCCCTTATCCGCCATCTGCAGCAGATAGGGCAGGGTGGCGTTGGCCAGCGTCACAGAAGCGGTCTGGGAGAAAGCGGAGGGGATGTTGTCCACGCAGTAGTGCATCACGCCGTCCACGAAGTAGATGGGATCATCATGGGTGGTATCCCGGCAGGTCTCAATGGCGCCGTTCTCGTCGCAGGCCACGTCCACGATCATGGCACCGGGCTTCATCAGCTTCAGGTCCTCACGATAGACGATGTGGTCCTTGCGGTCCTTGGCCCACAGGATGCCGTTGATGATGACATCGGACTCCCGCAGGCACTTCTCCAGATTGGAGCGGTTGGAGATCATGTAGGTGATGTTGGCGGGGGAGGTCTTCTTGGCGGCCAGCATGGTGTTCATGTTGACGTCCAGAATACGTACCTCGTTGCCGAAGGCAGCAGCCAGCTCGGCAGCACCGGTACCTACCACGCCGCAGCCCAGCATGGTGATGATGGGGGTCTCCACGCCGGTGACATTGGCCAGCAGCTTGCCGGGGCCGCCGTTGACGGACTGGGCAAAGTGCAGGGCTGCCAGGAAGCCGCCCTTACCGGCCAGCTCGCTCATGGGGCGCAGCAGGGGAAACTTGCCCTCCTCGTCCTGCACATCCTCATAGGCCACGGCGGAGACGTGGCTGCCCAGCAGGGTGTCCGTCTCGTCGGGGTGAGCGTTGGAGTGGATGTAGGTGAAGAGGATCTTGTCCTTGTTCATCCACTTGAACTCCTGGGGGAACAGCTCCTTGACCTTGTAGTACAGGTCGGCCTTCTCCCAGACGGTGTTGGTGTCGGCGATGATAGCGCCGGCAGCCTCATACTGTGCATCGCTGAAACCGCTGCCTACGCCGGCGCCGGTCTCCACGTACACGGTGTGACCGTGACGCACGATCTCATGCACGGTGGCGGGTACGGCCGCCACACGGTATTCATTGCCCTTGATTTCCTTCAGTACTCCGATGACCATTTTTGTTACCTCACTTTCGGGAAGCAAAGCCCTCGTCAGATTCGCAATAGATGATTCAAAGATTGACACATCTTTTGTTGAGAGTATTGTATACAATATCGAGCGCAAGGTCAAGTTAAGGTATCGTTCACAACTGTGACACAAGAATAAATAAACCGTTAAGCGGTCGTGAGAATGCGACGGAAACCGCCCGACGATACAGGACTTCGTCCGCCGGACAAAACAAATTGCCCTGCACCACGTTTTATGGTGCAGGGCAATATCTTTATGCTTGCTTTACGGCAAAGGGTGTGCTATCATCACAGCTGTTGGGATTCCCGGACACATTCCTCCGCCAGCTGCAGGTCCTCCATCAGGGCCAGCACGCCCTTCTGCTCGTCCCGGTCCCGGAACGCCTCGAAGATGCGAAGGTGGAGATCCAGCGACAGACTGTTGGTGGTGGAACTGTCCCAGAACAGCAGGTAGGTGGCAACCTTGTTCTGCAATTCGTTGAGATACTTCTCATAGTAGGCGTTCTGGGCCTCCATGGTGATGATCCAATGGAACTCCCGATTCAGCTGGACATACTCCGTCATGTTAAAGAGGTTCGTCAAATCCTGCTGCTTTTGCAGGTTCTGATCCATCTGAAGGACGCTCTCATCACTGCGGCGATGGACGGCGGCCCGGAAGGCCCCCACCTCCAGCACAGCCCGTGCCTCATACACCTGCCGCAGATCCGTGGCGGAGGGCTTTGCCACCACGGCGCCCCGGTTGGGCTGCTGCTGGATGAGACCGTCATAGGCCAGCCGCATCAGCGCCGAGCGCACCGGAGTCCGGCTGACACCGGTTTCCCGTACCAGTTCCTCTTCCACGATGCGGGTGCCGGGATAGATGGCCTTGGTGACGATCTGATTTTTGATGTAATCGTAGACGATATCCGCCGGATTCCCCTGTTTCATTCTCTGATCTCTCCCATTCCCTATTTTTGGCCCGTGGCCTATACCAAAAAACTGTCATTCAATCAAAAAGAAAGAAGTGGACCGCTATGAAAAACAAGACCTTTCTGGCAAACTGTGCGCTGGTGCTGTGCGCAGTTATCTGGGGCATGAATTTCATCTTCCAGAAGCAGGCCTCCCAGCATCTGGGGGCCTTCACCTTCATCTCCCTGCGGTACTATCTGGGCGTTCTGTCCCTGCTGCCCTTGTTTTTCTATATGCGCCGCCGCAAGGCTCTCGCCGCTCTGGAGGCCGGCGAGGAGGTGGAGCGGTGGCACGGCAGGCGCTTCTGGCTGGCGGCCTTGGGAGCCAGCCTTGCCAACTGGGGCGGTGCGGTGCTGGTACAGATCGGTCTCCATGTGGCCGACGCCACCAAGGCCGGCTTCATCGAATCCGCCTACATCGCACTGGTGCCGGTGCTGGACCTGCTGCTGTTCCGGAAAAAGACCTCCCGCCGGGTATGGATCGGCATCGCCATGGCCATAGTGGGCCTGTATCTGTTGTGCATCTCCGACGGCTTCTCACTGGACGTGAACGATGCCGCCATCATGGCCAGCACCCTGTGCTTCGCCCTGCATATCCTGCTGTGGAGTCGGTTTTCACCCCACGTGGACGCCCTGCCCTTCATGGTGGTGGAGTTCCTCTGCACCGGTACCCTGTCGGGACTGGTGGCCCTCTTCACCGAGAGCCTGACGCTGGCCGACCTGACGGCGGCCGTGGCGCCGCTGCTGTTTGCCGGCGTGCTGGGGGTGGGCGTTACCTACACCATCCAGATCTACGCCCAGCGGTTCACCCCCGCCTCGGTGGCGGCCCTGCTCATGAGCATGGAGGCGGTGTTCAGCGCCGTGGGCGGCGTCATCATCCTCCGCGAGATGCTGTCCGTCCGGGAGTGGGTGGGCTGCGGCATCATGCTGCTGACCATCTTTTATGTCCAACTGCCCCATCGGGAGCCTGTCAAGCGGGAGCCTGTCAAGGCCGCATGAAACCGCATACCCCGCCGGGACGCCGCAGGTGTCCCGGCGCTTTTTTACAGAGGGACTTTTTTACAGAGGAACATTGATTTTCCGCATATCCTCCCAGGCGATCTGGATATCCTCCCGGAGGCCCAAAAGACCCTTCTCCAGATCCCGGTCCCGCAGAGCCTCATAGATCATGGTGTGGCTGACAATGGAGTTGTTGTCGCTGGACTGATCGTAGAAGATCATGTAGGTGTTGATCTTGTTGTACAGCTCGTTGAGATACTTCTCATAGTACTTGTTGGCGGAGGCCTCCACCACCAACCAGTGGAATGTGTGGTTCAGGTTCACATATTCCTGCCGGGAATAGTGCTGGGTCAGCACCTCCTGGGCCTTGAGATTCTCCTCCATGGCCCGCAGCTGGGCCTCGGTGCGGTGGCGGATGGCGTCCTCCAGCATCCCGTGCTCCAGCACCTCACGGACCCGATATACCTGCCGCAGATCCTCCTCGCTGGGCTTGGCCACAAAGGCCCCCCGGTTGGGGATCATCTCCACCAGTCCCTCGTATTTCAGCCGCAGCAGCGCCGGACGGATGGAGGTGCGGCTGGTGCCGGTCTCCCGGATGATGTCGTCCTCGATGATGCGGTTGCCGGGGAACATGGATTTGCCTATGATCTGATTCTTCACGTACTGGTATACGATATCCTGCGGTTTTGCCTTCTTCATAACTTCAATCCCTCATCTCCCTGTCTGTGTGTATCCCGGAGGGACAAAAACGCAGAACATAGGTATTTTAACCACACTATTATACAGCAACTCTCCAGAAGAATCCACTGTTTTTATGAATCTTAATAAAAATTTTGAAGAAATCTTTCAAATAGCGTCCTGTATACATCCGCGAAAGCGATCGGTTCGCAAGAAAAGCAGCGGAAAAGACGGGCCGTTCCGCTGCTTTTTTCCATGATTTGCCGCTGCCGGGCTCAGCCGTTCTCCTCCGGAGCCTCACTGCCCTCGGAGGTCGTCTCCGGCTCCTGAGGCGTGTTTTTTTCTTCATCCGAGGTTTGTGCAGGCGCTGCGGCGGCATCGCTCTGTTCGCCGCTGCCGGACACGGGAGCCTCCCCCAGACCGAACAGCCAGCGGCTGTACAGATCCTCGGTGTTCTGCTGCTGCAGACATACCCGGATGGCGTCGTAGCCGAAGCCGCCGTGGTCAAACAGCTGGCTCATGAGCTTCCGCAGCCGCAGATACCGGCCCTCCACGGCGCCGGTCTGGCGCACCTGAGCGGCGGCGGCAAGATAGCTGACGGCCACGTCCCCGGCCAACTGCTCCAGCTGACTGCTCTTGCCGGTGACGGTGACGCTGCCGGGCAGCTGCATGGGGGTGTACCACTCCACCGGCGTTTCCTGCACGGCGGTGCCGGACTGCTCCGCCATCCTTCCCAAGGACGCAAAGCGTCCGGCGGCGGTCTTGTCCTTCATCACGTCCAACACATGGACCTGCAGCATCCGGCGGCCAAACAGCCCCATGTACTGGATCACCAGCACCGGGATATCCTTCACGCAGGAGTTGATGACCAGCATATCCCGCCGCATCAGCCCCGCCATGCCACGGGATTCCAGCAGGGACAGGCTGCCCCAGTCCTCCACGGCATAGCTGTGGACGCTGATTTTCATCATCTTCCCCTTAAAGTGGGAAAATTCCCCCACATCCTGCTCCGTCAGAGCCGCAGCGCCCTTCAGACGCTCCATCAATTTTCTGGGATCCATAGCGTTTCGTCCTTTCTTTGGCCGGACTTTGGGTCGGCCCCGTGGTGATTTTCGGTATTTTCCTGTATTATACACAGCTTTTTTCCATTATGCAACGAGATTCTTTTCTACAGGGGCTTGTTTTATCAAAAAGATATGTTAAAATCGTGTATACCAAAGATAGAAGCCCTTCTCTGCAAAAAACGATATGGAAGAGGATGATCCCTGTGGGTAAAATGAGTTGGCGTGAGATCAGCGCCATGCTGGGCTCCTGCTGCAGCTCCATGCTGTTCGGCCTGAGTTTTATGTTCACCAAGCGCATCGTGGGTACGGTGCCGGCATTTTCCCTTTTGAGCTGGCGCTTTCTCATGGGCGCTGCGGCCATGTCCCTGTGCGCCCTGCTGGGCGTCATCCATATCGACTATAAGACCAAGAAGCCGTGGCCGCTGCTGCGGATGACCCTGTACCTTCCGGCGGCCTACTTCATCTTCGAGACGTATGGCATCGAGTTGACCTCCGCCTCCGAGAGCGGCACCATCATCGCCTGCATCCCCATCTTCACGGTGCTGGCCTCGGCGCTGTTCCTCCACGAGATGCCCAGTAAATTTCAGGTGGGCGGCGTCCTGCTGTCCACTGCGGGCATCGTCATCATCACTTTGCTGAAGGGGACCAGCCCTACCTTCAACCCCTTGGGCTATGTGCTGCTGTTCGGGGCGGTGTTCAGCGACGTCATTTATTTCATCCACAACCGCCAGCTGACGGCCTATACCCCCGTGGAGAAGACCTATTTCATGTGCCTGACGGGGGCGGTGTTCTTCACCGTCTGCGCCTTGGTGTATAACGGCGTCCACGGAACGGTGACGGAGTATCTGACCCTGCCCTTTACCAGCGGCAGCTTTCTGACCTCCTGCCTGTATCTGGGCATCGGCTGCACCACGCTGGCCTTTCTGCTGACCAACCGCTCCGTCACCATCATCGGCCCCACCCGCACCTCTGCCTTCTCCGGCCTGACCACCGTGATCTCTGTGGTCAGCGGCGTGGTGTTCCTCCATGAGCCCTTCTCCCTGCTGCAGGGGCTGGCCACGGCGCTGGTGCTGGCGGGCATCTACTGCGTCAATATCCTCCATTCCATCTACACCGCCCGCCGACAGGCGGCTGCCGAACAAAAGGAGCAAACCGTATGAATGAGCTGCTGCGAGCCATCCCCAAAGTGACCGAGCTATATGATCTGCCGGAGGTGTCCGGCCTGCGGGAGCACTACGCTCCCTCCGCCGTGACGGAGTGGATCCGTACCGTGCTGGAGCAGCTGCGCTCCGCCATCCTCAGCGGCGAGGTGACGACCCTCCCCACGCTGGAGGAGTTGGGCGACCGGATCTGCCGGGTGGCGGCACGGGAGTCCCTGCCGTCTCTGCGGCCGGTCATCAACGCCACTGGCGTCATTCTCCATACCAATCTGGGCCGTGGCTGCCTGTCCGACCGGGCGGCGGACGCCGTATACGACATCGCACGGGGCTATTCCACGCTGGAGTATAACGTGGAGGCGGGCCATCGGGGAAGCCGCCACGACCATGTGGAAAAGCTGCTGTGCCGCCTCACCGGCGCCGAGAGCGCCATGGTGGTCAATAACAACGCCGCCGCCGTCATGCTGATCCTCAGCACCCTGGCTCAGGGGGGCGAGGTCATCACCTCCCGCGGGGAGCTGGTGGAGATCGGCGGCTCCTTCCGGGTGCCGGATATCATGGAGTTGTGCGGCTGCCATCTCCGGGAGGTAGGCACCACCAATAAGACGCACCTCTCTGACTATGAACGGGCCATCGGGGAGCAGACACGTGCGCTGCTGAAGGTGCATACCAGCAACTACCGCATCGTGGGTTTTACCGAGTCCCTGCCCCTGAGCGACATCGTGGCCTTGGGCTGCCGCACCGGTCTGCCGGTGGTGGAGGATCTGGGCAGCGGCTCACTGGTGGATCTGGAGCACTACGGCATCCACGACGAGCCTACGGTGCAAAACAGCATCCGGGCCGGGGTGGATGTGGTGAGCTTCAGCGGTGATAAGCTGCTGGGCGGGCCGCAGGCCGGTATCATTCTTGGAAAGAAGCCGTACATCGACCGGATGAAGCGCCACCCGCTGGCCCGTGCCATCCGGGTAGATAAAATGACCATCGCCGCCCTGTGGGCCACCCTCACCACCTATCAGGACCTGCACCGGGCGGAGCAGGAGATCCCCACGCTGGCCATGCTGGCTGTCTCCGGGGAGGATCTGCGGGCCTCTGCGGCCCAGCTGTGCGCCCTGCTGAAGGAGCGGGGCGTGGCGGCGGAGGTAGTGGCCCAGTCCGGGCCGGTGGGCGGCGGCTCCGTCCCCACCCAGCTGCTGCCCACCTTTGCCGTGGCCCTTCCGGCGGACAAGCTGTCCCCTAATCAGGCGGAGCAGGCTCTGCGCTGCCGGGAAAAGCCCATCATCGGCCGCATCACCGAGGGCCGGCTGCTGCTGGACGTGCGGACCATCTTCCCGGAGGACATGGAGTATATCGCTGATACGGCGGCGGAGGTGCTGGCATGAAGCACGTCATCATCGGCACCGCCGGTCATGTGGATCACGGCAAGACCATGCTCATCAAGGCCCTGACCGGTATCGACACTGACCGCCTTATCGAGGAGAAAAAGCGGGGCATTACCATCGAGCTGGGCTTTGCTCATATCGAGTTTGACGACCATACGCAGGCCGGTATCATCGACGTGCCGGGCCACGAGAAATTCATCAAGAATATGCTGGCCGGTGCCGGCGGCATCGACCTTGCCATGCTGGTGGTGGCGGCGGACGAGGGCTTCATGCCCCAGACCGTGGAGCATCTGGATATTCTGACCCTGTTGGGCATCCGGGACGGTGTGGTGGTCATCACCAAGACCGATATGGTAGACGAGGAGTGGGTGGAAATTGTCCGGGAGGACATCGCCGCCCACGTCAAGGGGACATTTTTAGAGGGCAAACCTGTCCTGCCGGTGTCCGCTTATACCGGTCAGGGCATCCCGGAGCTGAAAAAGGAGCTTCAGCAGCGGGTGAGCCGGGTGGCCGTCCGCAACGAGCAGATCCCCTTCCGCCTGCCGGTGGATCGGGTGTTCTCCAAGGACGGCTTCGGCACCGTGGTCACCGGTACCATGATCGAGGGAAACCTCTCCGTAGGTGACCCGGTGGAGCTGATGCCCTCTGGCCAGCGGGCCAAGGTCCGCACCCTGCAGGTCCACAACCACTCGGTGGAGCAGGCCTACGCCGGGCAGCGGGTGGCGGTGAATCTGGCGGGCCTGCGGCGGGATGCCGTGGTGCGGGGCGATACCCTCTGCAAGCCCGATACCCTGCGCCTGTCCCGGATGCTGGATGTGCGCCTGACCGATCTGAAGGGTTCTCACCGTATCATTGAGAACGGCTCCCCGGTACACTTCTACCACGGGGCTGCCGCCCATATCGCCAAGGTGGTGCTGCTGGAGCAGGATACGCTGGAGCCGGGCCAGTCCGGCTTTGCCCAACTGCGCTTTACGGAGCCGGTGGCGGTGAAGCGGGGAGACCGCTTCGTTATCCGGTTCTACTCCCCCATGGAGACCATCGGCGGCGGCGTCATTCTGGACGATTGCCCGCCCCGCCATAAGCGGCATCAGCCGGAGGTGATCCGGGCCCTGACCATCCGGGAGGGCGGTTCCGCCGGTGCCCAGCTGCAGCAGCTGGTGGAGGAGTATGGCTACGCCCTGCCCACGGCCCAGACCCTGGCCCAGCGCCAGAGTATGCCGGAGGAGGAGATGGTGCGGGCGCTGGAGGATCTGGTGAACAGCGGCGCTCTGCTGGAGATTCTGCCCCGGCGCTATCTGGCGGCCCCCCTGTACCGGAAGGCCTGCCAGTCGGTAGAGCAGGTGCTGGCGGAGTATCACAAGGCCAACCCCCTCCATGCGGGCATGAAGGTAGCGGCCCTGCGGCAGAAGGCCCTCCGGGGAGCAGAGCTGAAGGAGGCCGACGCCATCCTTACCGCCATGCTCCGGGGCGGCACCGTCACCGCCATTGCCGACCGCTGCGCCCTGCCGGACTTTCGGGTGGTGCTCACCAAGCGCCAGACGGCCCTGCGCCAAAAGCTGCTGGACAGCTACCGTAAGTCCGGTCGGGAGGTCCCCTTTGTGGACGATCTCTACGCCTCCTTCCCCACCAACGAACGGGACGACTGCAAAAAGGTGCTGGAGAATCTGGTGTCCTGCGGCGAGCTGGTGATGCTGACGCCCCAGCTGTTTTACCACAAGGATGTCTATGAGGAGGTCTGCGCCCTGACCCGTGATTTCTTTGAGGGCCACCCCGCCTTTACGCTGGCAGAGTACCGGGACCTGCTGGGAACCTCCCGGAAATATGCGCTGGCCATTCTGGAATTTTTCGACAAGACCAAGGTGACCAAAATGGTGGGCGACCACCGGGAGGTCATCGGCTCCCTGTGAGCGGCGCCAGACGGAAAAATTCGTCTATAAAAAATCGGATTTTCCAATTTTGCAGAGAATTTATCGAAAAAGCTTGATTTTACCCTGTGACCTGTGCTAAACTCCTGTATACAACCGGGATATGGGAGTAGATGGGTTCTGGTGTGCCCCCTGGTCTTCAAAACCAGTGTAGGTGGTGAACAGCCGCCCTGGTGGGTTCGATTCCCACATACTTCCGCCAGAAACGCCCCAACGCACAGCGTTGGGGCATCCCTTTACCCGACCGCCCGGAGGACGGCCTATGACGGAGCAGGAGGTGCGCCATGTATCTGATCGTTACCAACAACCCCATGGCGGCGAAGGAGTTCGCCGGGCAGGGGGAGGTTCGCCTGTACCCGGAGGATACCTATCGGGAGATTCTGGTGCGGGCCAGGGACTTGGTGTATATAGGCCACCGGCTGTGCAACCATCCACTGTACGGCAGTCTGCGACCCCACGAGACGCCCTATCGCACGGTGGTGCTGTCGGATCGGCCCCAGACTCCGGACGAGGAGGAGTGCCTCATCATGTCGGAGGCCATCACTCGCATCGATACCTTCACGCCGCCGGATCGGGCGAAGATGCCCCAGCGTATTCTGGAGGACTATCAGATGATCGACTGCTCTCTGGTGAGGAATACCTTCGCCTTCTGAGAGGGGCATATGAAAAACGCAGAACCGCCCCGGACACCTATGTGTCCGGGGCGGTTTATTTCTGCCGTGGATGGCATCCCGGCATATGCCGTCGGAACCGTAAGAGGTAATATCTAAAAAAACGATAATGAAAGAAACGGAGAAACCGGCGACAAGGAAGGTGGCCCTGTGCGGTGGCAGCGGCGAAGGGGGGCGGTGAGCAGGGCGACCCGGCGGGGTGGCAGGCGGATCCATGTGGAAAAACACACGATACAGTGGGAATAGGGCGATTTCTTGAACGAAAAGAGGACAAAATTCGCTGCTAAATTGTATACAAAGTTTTATTAAAAAATTTTTACATAATTTTGATAAAAATGATTGATTTTTTGGTTTTGGTGGGGTATATTATAGGCAGATGCGATTGTGAAAAAGCAACGACCATAGATAGGAGGACACATCGATCATGGATCTGGAACTGAGAAATGTTCAAGTAAAAGATGTCGTCCTGGGTGACAAGAACGACCTGAAGGACGGCGTGCTGACGGTGGACGTGGAAGGGCTGAAGAAGCTTATTCTGGAGGACCCCCGTGTGACAGCCGTGAAGGTGGATCTTGCCAAGCCGGGCGAATCCTGCCGTATCCTTCCGGTGAAGGATGTGGTGGAGCCCCGTTACAAGCCGGAGGGAGAGATCTTCCCCGGTGTGTTCGGCTCCGACGTGCCGGAGGCAGGCTCCGGCGTGACCTATGTACTCAAGGGCTGCGCCGTGGTGACCACGGGCCCCATCGTGGGCTTTCAGGAGGGCCTCATCGACATGAGCGGCCCCGCCGCCCAGTACACGCTCTTCTCCAAGCTGAACAACGTGGTGCTGCACCTGACCAAGCGGGAGGATGTGGATCAGCACGAGCATGAGGAGGTCGTCCGCATGGCCGGGCTGAAGGCGGCCCGCTGGCTGGGCGAGGTGGCTGTGAAGGCGGAGAGCTATGATTCCGAGTTCTATCACTGGCCCACCGCTGCCGAGCGTGCCAACCAGTATCCTGACCTGCCCAAGGTGGTGTATGTGTGCAACTGCATGGCACAGGGCCTGCTGCACGATACCTACTTCTACGGCCGGGATGCCAAGCAGCTGGTACCCACCGTTGTCTCTCCCACGGAGTTCTTTGACGGTGCCATCATCAGCGGCAACTGCGTGTCCCCCGGCTCCAAGACCACGACCTATCACCACCTGAACAACGCCGTCATCAAGGCCCTGTGGGCCAAGCACGGCAAGGAACTGAACTTCGTGGGCATCATTCTGAACCCCCTGATGGTCACCCTGAAGGAGAAGCAGCGGGACATCATGATGAGCGTCCGCATCGCCACCGAGGAGTTCGGCGCTGACGCCGCCATCATCTCTCAGGAGGGCTTCGGCAACCCCACCACCGACCTGATGCACGTTTGCCGGGGTCTGGAGAAGCGGGGCGTCAAGACCGTTATCATCACCAACGAGGACGCCGGTACCGACGGTATGTCCGAGTCTCTGCCGGATGTGGTCACCGAGGCCAACGCCATCGTGTCCACCGGCAACTCCAATGCCACCATCCTGCTGCCCAAGATGGACCGTGTTCTGGGCGAGCTGAAGGAGGTGGAGCGTGTCACCGGCGGCAATGTGGATTCCATCAAGCCCGACGGCACGCTGCTGCTGGAGATCCACGGTATCATGGGCGGACATAACCTGCAGGGTAACACCTACCTGTCCGCTACCACTGTTTGACGAAGGAGAGGGAAAGAATGAAGAAAATTTTGTTCTATACCAACCAGTTCTTCGGTCAGATCGGCGGCGAGGATATGGCGTATGCAGAGCCTCAGCTCTTTGAGGGGATGCATGGTTCCGCCAATACCTTCGGTGCCCCTCTGAAGGATATTGCCGAGATCGTGGCCACGATCGTCTGCGGCGATAACTTCTATGCCGAGAACATGGAGACCGGCCGGGCCTTCCTGCTGGAGCAGATCAAGAAGTATCAGCCCGACCTCATCATTGCCGGTCCTGCCTTTAACGCCGGCCGCTTCGGCATCGCCTGCGGCGACGTGTGCAAGACAGCCAAGGAGCAGGCGGGGGTGGAGGCCATCACCGGCCTGTACGAGGAAAACCCCGCCGTGGATATGTTCAAGAAGGACGTGTACATCCTGCGGGTGGGTAAGTCCGCCGCCGGTATCCGCAAGGCCGTACCCCTGATGGCCGGCTTTGCCAGAAAGCTGCTGACGGGTGAGCCCATCGGCACGCCGGAGGACGAGCAGTACTATGCCAAGGGCAAGCGTGTGAACATCTTCCGGGAGAAGAACGGCGCCGAGCGTGCCGTGGATATGCTGCTGGCCAAGGTCAAGGGCGAGCCCTACAAGACCGAGCTGGAGATCTCCACCTATGAGAAGGTGGAGCCCTCTGCCCCCATTGCCGACCTCAGCAAGGCCAAGATCGCCCTCTGCACCACCGGCGGCATGGTCCCCATGGGCAACCCCGACCACATGGTGGCGGCTACCGCCAAGTTCTGGAAGGAGTACCCCGTGGAGGGCGACACGCTGGAGAGCGGCAAGTGGGAGTCCGTCCACGCCGGCTTCGACCCCGTGTACGCCAACAACGACCCCAATCGGGTCGCCCCCTATGATATGCTGAAAATGCTGGAGAAGGAAGGCATCATCGGCAGTGTGTATCCGGCGCTGATCTCTACCACCGGTAACTCCACCTCCGTTGCTGACTCCACCAGAATGGGCCAGGAGATCGCTGAGCGGCTTGTGTCCGCCGGGGTCAATGGCGTCATTCTGACCAGTACCTGAGGTACCTGTACACGTTGCGGTGCAACGATCGTGAAGCAGCTGGAGAAGGCTGGTATCCCCGCCACTCATATCTGCACAGTTACCCCCATTTCCAAGACCGTCGGTGCGGCCCGTATTTTCGGCGCTCAGGCTATCCCCTATCCCACCGGCGATCCCAACCTGCCTCCTGAGAAGGAGATGAACCGCCGTCGTGAGATCGTCATGGGCGCTTTGAACCTGCTGACCGAGGGCGGTGGATCCGTGTCCGGCGAGAGCAACGCCGTATTTACTGATTGACAGGAGCCATTACTATGGACAATAAAATTTATGATGTAGTCATCCTGGGTGGAGGCCCTGCGGGTCTGGCTGCCGGTCTGTACGCAGGCCGCAGCCGCCTGAGCGTGCTGATCCTGGAAAAGGGCATCGACGGCGGCCAGATCGCCGTGACCCATGACATCGAAAACTATCCCGGCCAGTCCAAGGTGGACGGCATGACCGGTCAGGAGCTGGTGGCTCCCATGACCGAGCAGTGCAAGAAGTTCGGCTGCGAGCGTGTCAGTGACACCATCACCGCCTGCGACTTCAGCGGCCCCGTGAAGAAGTTCGTGGGCAGCAAGGGCGAGTATCTGGGCAAGACCGTTATCGTCTGCACCGGTGCCATGACCCGCTCCATCGGCTGCAAGAACGAGGCCAAGTATGTGGGCAAGGGCATCAGCTACTGCGCCGTGTGTGACGCCAACTTCTTCGAGGACTTCGAGATCTACGTGGTGGGCGGCAACGGCATCGCCGCCGAGGAGTCCCTGTATTTGGCAGGCTACGCCAGAAAGGTCACTATGATCCATAAGGGTCCGGCCCTGACGGTGTCCCCCATGCTGAAGGAGCGTCTGGACGCCGAGCCCAAGATCCACGTTCTGTGCAATGAAGAGGTGGAGGACGTGGGCGGCGATGAGCTGCTCAGCGAGATCGTCCTGAAGAACACCAAGACCGGCGAGGAGACGGTGCTCCATGCCGATGAGGAGGACGGCTTCTTCGGCCTGTTCGGCTTCACCGGCAAAAAGACCACCGGGATGTTCGACGGCGTTCTGGACATGGAGGGCGGCTACATCAAGACCGACGAGTGTATGCGTACCAACATCCCCGGTGTATTTGCCGCCGGCGACGTGCGGGTGACCCCCCTGCGTCAGGTGGTGACAGCCTGCGCCGACGGCGCCATCGCCGCCATGCAGTGCTACAAGTATATCAGCGCTCAGAAGTGATTTTTGAAAGGAGTTCATTACTATGCTGGATCTGACCAAGGAAAATTTCGAGGCGGAAGTCCTCAAGGCAGAGGGCAAGGTTTTCGTGGACTTTTACGGCGACGGCTGCGTGCCCTGCGCTGCGCTGATGCCCTATGTACACGAGTATTCCGAGAAGTACGGTGACAAGATGAAGTTCTGCTCCCTGAACACCACCAAGGCCCGCCGTCTGGCCATCAGCCAGAAGGTGCTGGGTCTGCCGGTCATGGCCATCTATGAGAACGGCCAGATGATCGACTCCGTGGTGAAGGATGACGCCACCGCCGAGAGCATCGAGGCAATGATCCTCAAGCATTGCTGAAAACTCATTCCTTTGTTTTCCCGCCCCATGGGCATGGAATAAAAATCTGAAAGGAAGGAGGAAAATAGAAATGAGTATTCTCAAGGGCAGAAAGGCCATCGTCATCGGTGACCGTGACGGTGTCCCCGGTATGGCCATTGCGGCCTGTGCCGAGAGCGCTGGCGCCGAAGTCGTGTTCTCCTCTACCGAGTGCTTCGTCTGAACGGCCGCAGGTGCTATGGATCTGGAGAATCAGAAGAGAGTCAAGGAGTTCGTGGAGCAGTACGGAGCAGAAAACATTGTGGTTCTGCTGGGTGCTGCCGAGGGAGAGGGTGCCGGTTTGGCAGCCGAGACCGTGACGAACGGTGACCCCACTTTTGCAGGTCCTTTGGCAGGAGTCTCGTTGGGACTCAGGGTTTATCATGTATGTGAGCCGGAAGTCAAGGCAGAGTTTGATGAAGCTGTCTATGATGAGCAGGTCGGTATGATGGAGATGGTGCTGGACGTTGACGATATCGTCAGCGAAATGACCAGTATCCGTGAACAGTATTGTGCCTTCAAAGACTAATGGTCTCACCCAGAGAGGGATGGCACACCGCCATCCCTCTCTATTCTATATATAAAATTGTATACAACTCAGGGATTTTACACACCCATACATACGAAAGGTGATCTGACCTATGAAAAGTGTCATCCGTGGAGCCGGCTATGTTCTGGCTCATACCCCCGATATGGTGCTGCACAACGGCACTACCCAGACAACAGAGCGTATCGTCAACCCCGACAGCGAGTATCTCAAGGAGTTGCCCAGCCACATCCGTAGCTTCGAGCAGGCGGTGGCCTATTGGCCCAATCAGGTCTACATTGGCAACAAGACCCCGGATGAACTGGCGGCAGTGGCCCAGCCCTGGTGCGACAAGGAGTGCGACTGCCACGAGCGGTACGGCAAGTTCGGCCAGATGATGCCCCAGAACGAGTTCCTGCTGCTGATGCAGGCCTGCGACGTGTTCGATCTGGTGGAACTGGAGGCCGAATTCGTGGCTGCCAACCGGGAGGCGCTGGCCGCCAACCCCGTCATGGAGCAGAGCGTGCTGGACCGCTTGAAAAACGGCAATTCGCTGGAGGAGATCCAGCGGCTGGTAGAGGAAGAGGGCGCCGAGGGACTGTATCATCTGGGCCAGCTGGTGGGCTGCGTGAAGCGGGCCCACGATATTGACGCCAATCTTTCCGCCCACGTCATGCACGAGAATCTGGTGTCCAAGGCATCCTCCGTGCTGGCCCTGCTGAACGTGATCCATGTCACCGGCATCGATCGCAATCAGGTGGAGTACGTCATCGACTGTGCCGAGGAGGCCTGCGGCGATATCAACCAGCGTGGCGGCGGCAACTTCGCCAAGTCCGCTGCGGAGATCGCCGGGCTGAACAACGCCTCCGGCTCCGACTGCCGTGCCTTCTGCGCTGCCCCCGCCCACGCCATGATCGAGGCGGCGGCTCTGGTGGCCAGCGGCGCTTACCACACCGTGGTGGTCACCGCCGGCGGCTGCACCGCCAAGCTGGGCATGAACGGCAAGGACCATGTGAAGAAGGGCCTGCCCGCTCTGGAGGATATGATCGGCGGCTTTGCCGTGGTCATCACGCAGGACGACGGCGTGAACCCCTTTATCAATCTGAATATGTTGGGCCGCCACAGCGTGGGCACCGGTTCTGCCCCGCAGGCCGTCATCACCTCTCTGGTCACCGATCCGCTGGATCGCAACGGCCTGAAGATCACCGATATCGACAAGTATTCCCCGGAGATGCAGAACCCCGACATCACCAAGCCCGCCGGTGCCGGCGATGTGCCGCTGGCCAACTACAAGATGATCGGTGCTCTGGCCGTGAAGCGGGGCGAGCTGCAGCGGGCCGAGCTGGCCAACTTCACTGTGGAGCATGGTCTCACCGGCTTTGCCCCCACCCAGGGCCATATTCCCTCCGGCGTTCCCTATGTGGGCTTTGCACGGGAGGCATTGCTGGCCGGCGATATCAAGCGTGTCATGGTCATTGGTAAGGGTTCTCTGTTCCTGGGCCGCCTCACCAACCTCTTTGACGGTGTTTCCTTCGTCATCGAGGCCAACCCCGGCAAGGAGGAAGCTGCTCCCGCCGTGGACGATACCCAGATCCGCCACATGATCGCAGACGCCATGCGTGGCTTTGCCGAGACGCTGGCAGCGCAGATGGGGGAGTAAGCATGAAGAACGTAAATCAGACCATCGTGGAGACCTTCCGTGAGGTGGCGGAGTATCTGGAGACCGGCCGCTCCGGCCGCCGTCCCCGCCTGCTGCTGACCGGCATGGGCAGCGAGCACGGGGAGGAGAACTCCATGCAGGCGGCGGTGATGGCCGCCCGTGTGGGGCTGGATGTGTCCTACATCGGCACGCTGGAGGGGGAGGGCGTGACCACCGTCCCCGTGGCGGACGAGGAGGCGGGCCACCGCAAGATGGTGGAGCTGCTGGAGAGCGGTGCGGCGGACGCTGCCGTCACCATGCATTTCCCTTTCCCCATCGGCGTGTCCACTGTGGGCCGGGTGGTGACGCCCGCCCGTGGTAAGTCCATGTTCCTGGCCACCACCACCGGCACCTCCAGCGCCAACCGTCTGGAGGGCATGATCCTCAATGCCATTTACGGCATCATCACCGCTAAGGCCTGCGGGATTCAGGAGCCCACCGTGGGCATCCTCAACGTGGATGGCGCACGGGCCTGCGAGACGGCGCTGCGCCAGCTGCAGCAGGCGGGCTATCCCATCCGCTTTGCCGAGTCCGTCCGGGCCGACGGCGGCGCCGTGATGCGGGGCAACGATGTGCTTCAGGGGACCCCCGACGTGATGGTGTGCGACTCCCTGACGGGCAACGTGCTCATCAAGATGCTCAGCTCCTTTACCACCGGCGGCAGCTTCGAGTCCACCGGCTACGGCTATGGCCCCGGCATCGGCCGGGACTATGACAAGCTGGTGCTCATCATCTCCCGTGCTTCCGGCGCCCCCCTCATCGCCAACGCCCTGTCCTTTGCTGACGAGCTGGTGCGGGGCGGTGTACAGAAGATTGCCAAGGCGGAGTTTGCGCTGGCCGACAAGGCCGGGCTGGAGGAACTCCTGCGCCAGAAGCGGGAGGCTTCCGCTCCGGCGGCAGCCAAGGCCGAGGTGAAGGCGCCTGCCAAGGAACCTTGCACCGCAGGTATCCCCGGCATCGAGGTCATGGACATCGAGGCCGCCGTGCAGGTGCTGTGGGCCAAGGATATCTATGCCGAGTCCGCTATGGGCTGCACCGGCCCGCTGGTGCTGGTCAGCGATGCCAACGAGGAGCTGGCCAAGACCCTGCTGCGGGAGGCCGGCTACATCGGCTGAGGCTTTGACAGAAGCGGCGATATCTGCTACAATGGAAGTACCTCATAAAACACAGGAGGTGGGACCATGCGGCATCAGATCGCTCTGGCGGTGGCTCTGCTGGGCATCAGCTCCATGCTGTGTCTGGAACTGATGAAGAAGGTAGGCCGGCGGCTGGAGGAGCAGCAGAAGAAAAAGGAAAAGAACGAAGAGTAACCGCACACCCCGGAGGCCCAGCCTCCGGGGTGTCTGTCTGCCCTTTTCTTGACAGGGGAGACGGTAGATGATACCATATATAATAAGTGAGTTATTTCCGACGGCGAAGGGGTGGAGCATTTGAACGAGAAAAAGTGGGAGCAGGAGAATGTGCTGCGGCTGGTGAAAAAGAGTCGCAAGGGCGTCCTGCGGGTGGTGTTCAGCCGGTTTGGCCTCATGGCGCTGCTGCTGATTCTGGAGCTGGTGCTTCTGTGGATGATGTGGCGCTGGTTCAACAACGATTTCGAGTGGTTTGCGGCGGTGCAGGGCGTGTTCACCGTGCTGATGTTTTTCCATCTCTTTAACAGCGACATGGACGCCACGGGGAAGCTGACGTGGATGTTCCTGCTGGCGGTGATCCCCATTCCTGCCAGTATTTTCCTCTGGTTCACGGAGAAGGACGTGGGCCATCGTACCCTGAAGCGGATGGTGCAGCAGCGGATCGACGAGAGCCGGGATCTGCTGCATCAGGACCCGGAGGTGCTGCGGGACCCGGAGATCGAGTCCTCCGGCACCGACGACCTGTGCCGCTATCTCAACCGCAGCGGCTCTTTTCCCCTGTATGCCAACACGGAGACGAAGTTCTTCCCGCAGGGGGAGGATAAGTTTGCGGCGCTGCTGGAGGAGCTGCAAAAGGCGGAGAAGTTCATTTTTCTGGAGTACTTCATCATTGACGAGGGGTATATGTGGGGCAGCATCCTGAAAATTTTGGCGGACAAGGCTGCGCAGGGCGTGGATGTGCGGGTGCTGTACGACGGAATGCTGGAAATCTCCACCCTACCGTGGGACTATCCCCGGCGGCTGGAGAAGCTGGGCATCCGCTGCAAGGCCTTTGCCCCCATCCAGCCCTTCCTCTCCACCCACTATAACTACCGGGATCACCGGAAAATCCTGGTCATCGATGGCAAGGTGGCCTTCACCGGCGGCGTAAATCTGGCGGATGAGTACATCAACCGCAAGGAGCGCTTCGGCCACTGGAAGGATACCGCCATCCTCCTGCGGGGGGAGGCAGTGCAGAGCTTTACCCTGATGTTCTTACAAATGTGGAACCTGACGGAGAAGGAGCCCCGCTGGGACGAGGCCCTGCTGCCCTCGCCGCCGGTGGAGGCGGAGGGCTATGTGATGCCCTACTGCGACTGTCCACTGGACGATTATAAGGTGGGGGAGAGCGTCTATATGGACATTCTCAACCGGGCCAAAGACTATGTACATATCATGACGCCCTATCTCATTCTGGACAACGAGATGGAGACGGCTCTGAAATTCGCTGCCCAGCGTGGGGTGGATGTGAAGTTGATCCTGCCGGGCATCCCGGATAAAAAGGCGGCCTATGCCCTGGCGAAATCCCACTATCAGTACCTGACGGCGGCGGGAGTGAAGCTGTACGAGTATACGCCGGGCTTTGTCCACGCCAAGATCTTTGCCAGCGACGACGTGAAGGCGGTGGTTGGTACCATCAATCTGGATTACCGGAGCCTGTACCATCACTTCGAGTGTGCGGCGTATCTCTACGGCGGCCCTACCGTGGGTGATGTGGAGCGGGATTTCCAGCGGACGCTGGAGCAGTGCCGCCGGGTGACGCCGGAGACCATCCGCCACGAAAAATTGGGCTATAAGCTGGGCGGCAGCCTTATGAAGCTGGTGGCCCCGCTGTTGTGATGCTATCGTTTATAACGGAACGGAGACAGGCCTTGCCTGTCTCCGTTCCGTTATAATATTTCGGTATTGATTATGACAAGCTCTCCAAAGAGCAGTTCGTCTCGCTGATTGAAATACTCAAGCTGTCCAAGTACCTGAAAAGTCCAATCAACCAGCGTAGAAAGGCAAGACCATCGATGATGCCGCACGGAAAAGGCAAAAAGAAACGCAAATAAGAAAAAATCGGCACCTGCTTTTTGAGGCAGGTGCCGATTTCTGTTACCCGATCATGCGCTTGAATTTTTGGCATAAGTTTAGCGTAAATCCGCTTTTCCGCATTCAAAAAATCAAGCAATTTCAAGGCTTTGCGGCGAGTCTTAATACATGCCGCCCATGCCGCCCATTTCGGGAGCGGGAGCAGCGGGTGCGGGGGGCTGGGGCTTGTCGGCCACCAGAGACTCGGTGGTCAGCACCATGCCGGAGACGCTGGCGGCATTCTCCAGAGCGGAGCGGGTCACCTTGGCGGGATCCACGATGCCGCTGGCGATCATGTCGCAGTACTCCTCCTTGTAGGCGTCGAAGCCGTAGCCGTTCTTGCCGGAGGTACGGACCTTCTCCAGAATGACGGAGCCGTCCAGACCGGCATTGGCAGCGATCTGGCGGATGGGCTCTTCCAGAGCCTTGGCCACGATCTGCACGCCGGTCTTTTCATCGCCCTCCACCTCGTTCAGCAGTGCGGTGACAGCGGGGATGACGTTGACGTAGATGGTGCCGCCGCCAGCCACGATGCCCTCTTCCACGGCGGCCTTAGTGGCGTTCAGAGCGTCCTCGATGCGGAGCTTCTTCTCCTTCATCTCGGTCTCGGTAGCAGCGCCTACCTTGATGACGGCCACGCCGCCGGCCATCTTGGCCAGACGCTCCTGCAGCTTCTCCTTGTCGTACTCGCTGGTGGTCAGGCCGATCTGGTTGCGGATCTGAGCCACACGGTCGGCGATGGCCTGCTTGTCGCCCATGCCGTCCACGATGATGGTGTTCTCCTTGGTGACCTTCACCTGACGGGCACGGCCCAGCATATCCACGGTGGCGTCCTTCAGGGTCAGACCCAGCTCCTCACTGATGACCTGACCGCCGGTGAGGATGGCGATATCCTGCAGCATCTCCTTGCGACGATCACCGAAGCCGGGGGCCTTGACGCACACCACGTTCAGGGTGCCACGCAGACGGTTCACGATCAGGGTGCTCAGGGCCTCGCCCTCCACATCCTCAGCGATGATGAACAGCTTCTTACCGGCCTGCACCAGCTGCTCCAGCAGGGGCAGGATGTCGGAGATGACGGAGATCTTCTTGTCGGTGATGAGGATGTAGGCATCGTCGATGACGGCCTCCATCTTCTCGGTATCGGTGACCATGTAGGGGGTGATGTAGCCACGGTCGAACATCATGCCCTCCACCACCTCGGAGTAGGTCTCGGCGGTTTTGGACTCCTCGATGGTGATCACGCCGTCGGAGGAGACCTTCTCCATGGCCTCGGCGATCAGCTTGCCGATGAAGGCGTCGCCGGAGGAGACGGTACCCACACGGGCGATGTCGTCGGTGCCGTTGACCTTCTGGCTCTGGGCACGGATGGCGGTTACGGCGGCCTCCACGGCCTTGGACATACCCTTCTTCATGACGATGGGGTTGGCACCGGCGGCCAGATTCTTCAGACCCTCACGAACCATGGCCTGTGCCAGCAGGGTGGCGGTGGTGGTACCGTCGCCGGCCACATCATTGGTCTTGGTGGAAACCTCACGCACCAGCTGAGCACCCATGTTCTCGAACGGATCGTCCAGCTCGATCTCCTTGGCGATGGATACGCCGTCGTTGGTGATCAGGGGAGTGCCGAACTTCTTATCCAGCACCACATTGCGGCCCTTGGGGCCCAGAGTGACCTTTACGGTATCCGCCAGCTGATTGACGCCGGACTCCAGCGCCTTGCGGGCCTCGTCGCCACGCTTAATGATCTTGGACATAATGATTGCCTCCTATATTGCAGATAATGATTTTACAAAAATGTCATTCCGAGGGAGCAAAGCGACCGTGGGAATCCGTAATACCCTTTCTATAAGGCCGGGGAGAACGGATCGCCACGACCAGTCTGCGGACCGGTCTCACAATGACAGCGCAGAAGTCTCACTCGACGATGGCAAGAATGTCGCCCTGCTTGACGATGATATACTCCACATCCTCCAGAGTGACCTTGGTGCCGGCGTACTTGTCGGTGATGACCTTGTCACCGGGCTTGACGCTCATGGTGACGGTCTTGCCGTCCACCACGCCGCCAGGGCCGACGGCAATGACCTCGGCCACAGAGGGCTTCTCCTTAGCGGAGCCGGTGAGAATGATGCCGCCCTTGGTGGTCTCCTCCGCCTCCGTCATCTTCAGCACCACACGATCAGCAAGCGGTGTCAGTTTCATGGTTGGTTCCTCCTTATATCTTTTATTAAAAACGAAATCAGCGTTAGCACTCATTGTTCAGGAGTGCTAACGCTGATTATCATACCACACTTTTCCGGTTTTGCAAGGGGGAAAACGGAAAATTTTGAAAAGTTCACAAAATATTAAATTAGGGGCTTCCGAGCGGTTCGGTTGCAGCTGCATCCGGCAGGGCCGAAGAAGTTCAGCCGCTTGTCGGAGAGCTGGATGGTCACATCGTCGGAGGTGATGCACTCGCCGTCGAGACAGGTAACGATGTCCGGCTTTTCCGAGCGGATGCGGATCACCTTGGGGGTGGAACATCGGGCCAGATGGGGAAACTTATAGTATTGCCCCTTGGAGTAGGGACTGACGAACTTCATAAAGGTCAGGCGGCTGACCTTCTTCACCACCAGCGTGTTCAGAACGCCGTCATCCATCCGGGCCTCCGCCACCGGCATGAAGCCGCCGCCGTAGTAGCGGCCGTTGCACACCGCCACCAGTGCATAGTCATCCTCCACGGCCTCGCCGTCCAGCTCCACCGTCCAGTGGGAGCCGATGCCCTTGAAGAGGAAATTCACCATCAGGGACACGATATAGCTGCTCTTGCCGTCCAGAATGGGACTCTCGCTGAAGTTATGTACGTCCTTGGCCACCCGTGCGTCCAGTCCGGAGCAGGCGATGGTCAAGGCGATGCGGCCGTTGACGTCGATGGCGTCTATGGGGAATTGGGGAGCGTCCCACAGATTTTCGGCATCCCGGAATTTCTCCATATCCTCCGGGCCAAAGTTTTTCAGGAAGTCGTTGCCGGTTCCCACGGGGATGACGGTCATGGCGGCATTGTCGTAGCCGATGATGCCGTTGGCCACCTCGTTGACGGTGCCGTCGCCGCCGCAGGCGTAGAATCGCAGTTCCTCACCGCTCTGGCACAGGCGGCGGGCGATCTCCGTGGCGTGGCCCTGCTTCTTGGTCAGCAGGCACTGCACCTCCAGCCCGTGCTCCTGCCGCAGCTTCTCCGCCATATCATAGATCTTCTGGCGGCTGTCGGACTTGCCCGCCGTGGGATTGATGATGAAAACGTGCTTCATAGCAAACGCCTCCCGGTTCTTTAAGAAAAAGTTACAAAGGCTATTGTAGCATCAGGGTAGAAAATTGAATGAACAAATTGAAAACTTGTGGGGAAAACCGTGGGATATTGACGGAGCCCTTACACATTGCCGTACATGAACAGGTCGCACTTGATCATGCCGTTGTAGAGCTTGCGCTTCTTGGCGGCGGGCCGTCCGAAGGAGCGTTCGAACTCCGTATGGCTGCTGAGCACCAGCGTCCGCCAGCCCTCCGGCAGCCGACGCCAAACCTGTCCCAGCTCCCGGTACAGGTCCTCGGCCTCCCGCTTCTCCATCAGCCGCTCGCCGTAGGGGGGATTGGTCACCAACTGGCCGTAGGTGCTGTCCCGGCGGAAGTCTCTCATGTCCGCCACCTCGAAGCGGATCATATCCTCCACCCCCGCCTTGCGGGCATTGTCCCTGGCAATGGCCACGGCACGGGGGTCGATGTCGCCGCCCCAGATGTCGTAGTGGCCGTGGAATTCCTTGTCCATGGCCTCGTCCGCCGCATCCATCCACACCTTGGCCGGAAGGAACGCCCACCTCTGGGCGTCGAAGCTGCGGTCCAGTCCCGGCGCACGGTTTTTGGCAATGAGCGCCGCCTCGATGGGAATGGTGCCGGAGCCGCAGAAGGGGTCGCAGAGGGGATCCTTCCCCCGATAGCGGGACAGCAGTACCATGGCCGCCGCCAGCGTCTCCCGCAGGGGAGCCTCCACGCCCACGGCTCGGTAGCCCCGCTTGTAAAGCCCCTCACCGGAGGTATCCAGACACAGGGCCGCCTCGTCCTTGAACAGGGAGAAGCGCACCTGATACTTCACACCGTCCTCCGGGAACTGCTCCCGGTGATAATGGGCCTTCATTCGCTCCACCATGGCCTTCTTGATGATGGACTGGCAGGCCGGCACGGAGTGCAGCTGGGAGGAAATGGAGTAGCCCTTCACCGGGAAGGCGGCGTTCTCCGGCAGATAGTCCTCCCACGCAATGGCATGGGTCCCCTGAAACAGCTCCTCGAAGCTGCGGGCCGGGAAGCGGCCCAGCACCAGCAGCACCCGTGCGCCGCACCGCAGGTTCAGGTTCAGCCGTGCCGCATCCGCCAGCGTTCCCCGGCAGAGGATGCGGCCGTTCTCCGCCTGCACCTCCTGCAGGCCCAGTCTTTTCACTTCGTCGCTTACCAGCTTTTCAAGCCCCAGCAGGCAGGGGATCAGATACGTTTCCATAGACGGTGGTCCTCTCAGTATGATTCACGGATAGGGGCTGTGCCCTGTTTCTCCCAGTATATCGGATATTCCCCCAAAGCGCAAGAGCGGCAAAAAATTTCACCGGAGGGCTTGACAGTAAACCGTACTACTCGTATAATACGGTTAGAAAGCGTACTATACGAGTAATACGGTTGAAGGAGGCGATGCCATGATACAGTTTGATTCCTTTATGCAGGCGGAGGGCGTACCCATCTACCAGCAGATCATCCGCTATGTCAAGCAGGGGATCGCAGCCGGGACCATCCGGGACGGGGAGGAGCTGCCCTCCCGGCGGGTGCTGTCGGCGCTGCTGGCGGTGAACCCCAACACGGTACAGAAGGCCTATCGCATGATGGAGGAGGAGGGACTGGTGGAATCCCATACCGGAGCCAAGAGCTGCGTCCACGCCGACGCCGGACGGGTGGCGGCGCTGCGACAGGAACTGACCGAGACGGAGCTGCGTGCCATGGTCCGCAGTATGAAGCGCATGGGGCTGGACAGGCAGAGTGCCTGGAGCCTGTTTGAGAGACTGTATGCAGAGGAGGAGACGGAATGAACAAGCAGCTTTCGGTGATGGGACTGGCGGCACGGGCCAGCATGGTCCCGGTACTCATTGCCGCCGGACTGACGGCACTGGCGGTGGGTGCGCTGACGTATCTGGCAAATCCCGAAAACACAGGCGGTGCCGCCGGTGTGGGAGCGGCGCCGCTGGCTGCCGCCGTGGGCTGTCTGATGGTGATGGTCATGCTGTGCCTGGGGGGCTGCGGCTTCGGCAGCCAGACGGCCTACACGGTCCGCCGCCTGCGCCTGCGGGAGGAGCTGGTGGATCTGTGGTGGGCGGCGTACCACGCCGCCATGCTGCTGGTGCTGTGGGCGCTGGTGGCGACGGCAGCGCTGCTGGGGATGCAGCTGAAGCTTCAGGGGCTGGAGCCCAACTGGGGTGTCGGCCCCCAATCCCTGATGCTGCTGACGTACGGCAGTGCCTTCCTGCACCACCTGCTGCCGCTGGCAGATGCGGCGGTATGGGTGACGGATCTGGCGCTGCTGATGGCCAATGCACTGGCGGCGGCCCTGTTCATCCGGAGCCAGCGGCGGGGACGGCTGAACCTGTGGCCGGTAGCTACCACCATCGTCACCCTCTATACCTTTACCATATGGCTCAGCGACGGCACGTGGATGATCTGCCTGCTGGCGGCGCTGGCCATGGCCGGCTGCACGCTGACCCTGCTTCTGACAGGAGGTGAGCGCCGTGAGGAATAACTGGTTTTCGCGGGAGGGCCTGACGGCGGCCCTGCCCCCCAACGTGGAGGCCGGGCGTATGGCCGGCATCATCCGTGGTACCCTGCTGGGGGCCGTTTTCTGGGGCGGCATCCTCTTTGCCTGCCGCTATGGCAGCGCCTATCAGAGCTTGATGGAGTGGGACCCGGTGCGAAACCGCTCCGTGGTACGGGAGGGAGCAAGGATGCTGCCCTTCTGGCAGACCATGGAGCCTGCGCTGGTGCTGATGGCCCTGCTCACCTTGGGAGCGCTGCTGTCAGCCGCCGTGCTGTACGCCTCCTACTATCAGGGCGGGCGCAGCATCTATCTCATGCGGCGCCTGCCGGATGGCGGGCGCACCCTGCGCCGTCAGGTGTGGACGGTGCCGCTGCGGTGGATGGTGGCCTGTATAGCGGCTGCGGCGGCGCTGTCGGTGCTGTGCTGGGCGGCTTGGCGTCTCATTACCCCGGCGCAGACCTTGGGCCACGGATTATTCGGAATATGGAGCTGAAGGAGGGAACCGTTATGCTGGAAATTTCTCATGTAACAAAGAAATATCGGGACAAGGAGGCCCTGTCGGATGTGTCGCTGACCATCCCGCAGGGGCAGATCGTGGGGCTGTTGGGGGAGAACGGTGCCGGAAAGACCACGATGATGAAGTGTATTTTGGGCTATCTGCGCCACGAGGGCGTTGTGACGCTGGACGGCGAGGCCATCGGGCCGGGGAATATCCACCGGCTGTCCTTTGCCACCTGCGAGCACTCCTTCTTTCCGGCCCTGTCCCCGGCGGATCACCGGGACTTCTATCAGGCCCATTTCCCTGCCTTCAACGATCGGCGGTTCCGCCTGCTGACGGAGTTCTTTCAGCTGCCGCTGCACAAGCCCCTGCGGAGTTTTTCCACCGGCATGAAGAACCAGCTGGAGGTGACGCTGGCCCTGTCACAGGGGGCGGACTACATCCTCATGGACGAGCCCTTCTCCGGCAGCGACCTCTTCAACCGGGAGGACTTCTACCGGGTGATGCTGGGTCTGCTGTCGGATCACGAGACGGTGATCCTCTCCACTCATCTGCTGGAGGAGGTCAAGACTTTCCTGTCCCGTGCTGTCCTGCTGCGGCAGGGGCGGCTCATCGGAGACATCTCCCAGCAGGAGATGGAGGACGAGGATCTGGTGACCCGTGTGAAGCAGACTTATCACTATCAGGCGGATCGGGTCCGCAAGGCCCTGAGCCAGCTGCCGGACGAGGAGGGGTGACATGAAACGCACATGGAGAGCCATTTTGGCCCTGACGCTGGTGTGTGCCGTGGCCCTGACGGCTGCCGCTATGGCCTTGGGCTCCAAGGCCCTGCCGCTGACGATGACGGACGCCTGCACCATTGGCGATCCCGCCGCCGCAGAGGGCCTGCATATGGCCGCCCGCATCGGCATGGAGCAAAACCGCCTGCAATGGCGCATGGACTACGACCCCGCCGCCGACACCACCGACGCATCCTTCCGGCTGGCGTACAGCGACCGGAGCGGGCAGTGGATCTTTGACGGCAGCGGCTACGACATCCAGTGCCTGCTGGTAGATCAGGAGGACGACGGCGACCCCATCTGCCGGGAGGTCCTGCGGCAGGCCCGTGCCTCCGGCGAGGAGCTGGTGGACGTGACGGTGCATCTGGCGGACTACTGGCAGGACCTGCCCCTGTCCCTCAGCGGCGCCCCCTGGTCCGGCGGCGGAGACTTTTGCGATGTCTACGGCCCGTGGGACATTGGCGATACCGTACCCTTCCCGGCCCTGAGCATCCCGGTGAGAGAGTCCGACGACCTCACCGTGACGCTGGCCCGCAACGCAGACGGCAGCTATGAGATCAACGGCTATGACTTCACCGGGATCTCCGCCGCCATGTACTTCACTCCCTTCAGCCTGCCGCTGGAGGGCGGCACCCTCACCACTCTGGGCATCGATCCGGCGGCGCAGCCCCAGCCCGACTGGGCGCCGGAGGGCTATGGCCTGTGGTACGTCCCGGTGCAGACGGATGATGACGGGAGCAGCACTCCCGTGCCGTCCCGCCGCCAGTTGGTGTACCCCCTGGATATCACCCGCCAGCAGGTGGTGACCCTGAAGCAGGAGGAGCTCGGCGGCACGGTGTATCTCATGACGCAGGAGGACGGCCAGTTGGTGCTGCGCCTGCTGGAGGGCGGCACCTACCGCCTGCTGCAGGAGCTGTCCCTCGGCCCGGTGCCGGAGTCGGATCCCGGCACGGGCGGGTATCATACTCTGACCATCCGGGACGGCTTTGCCGTGGTGCTTTGGGATGATCAGCTGACGGTGCTGTCCCGGACGGAGGAGGGCTATCATCTGGACTACACCTGCCCCACACAGACCGCCTACGTCACCGGCTATACCGTCAGCTTCACCGATCCGGAGCCGGAGAAGCAGGGCGATGAGGATGCCATGCCGTATACCGTGGCGCCCAACTTCGCCATGACCTATCAGGACGGGAAGCTGGCGGTGGCCGCCTACATCGGTAACGGCATGTCTTATGTCCTGCTGCTGGAGGTCTACGGCCCGGAGGGGCTGCTGTACGCCACCGCCAGAGTCCCCAGCGTGGAGCGGCAGTTTGCCGCCGACAATGTCCGCTCCATGTGGGTGCGGGAGGACAAGAAGGCCCCCTTCCCGGAGGCGGATATCTCCACCCCCATCCCGGAGCTCACTTGGGAGAAATGACGAAGCATCCCCCGATCTTCTGTGTAAAAATCTGAAAATTGCCATACTGCGTGCGAAATGCTGGACACCCTGTCTCCACCGTGATATAATGCAGAAAAATACCCTCAAATGTGAGGGTTTTCCCGCAGGAACGGTTTACTACCCTGTGAAAGAGAGATTTTTGCGGAGAGGAAGGGGATGGGTGATACCAATGGGTCGCTGAAAAATACGGGTTCATCAAACGACAAGTGAATAAGAAGGAGTCTGACGAATATGCGTAAAACGAGTGTACCTGCACCCTTCGGGGGGCTTATGATCGCCGGGGTCGTTGTGGCTGTGGCGGCGCCCTTTTTGGGTTGGATCCTCCAGGCACTGGCACTGCTCATCAATTCCTATTGGTCTATCCCCTGCATCGACTACATTCTGGTGGAAGTGATCCCCTGTGTCCGGCTGGGCGGCGTTCTGCTGTTCCTGTGGGGCGCTTTGGGCTGGCTATTCAACCGACGAGAAAAGGAGGACGGACAATGAAAAAGTATCTCTACCTGTTGGCAGGTCTGGCGGCGGGGTTTGTACTGGTTTTCATGGGGACGGCTATCTGCCAGTATCTGCACCTGACACAGTCCGGCTATGTCCGCTACGACGACTCTGTGGAGGTCGTGTATCAGCAGGTGGCGGAGTACGCCGGGGTGGACCCGGCTACCCTCTCCATCCACGCCAAGCGGCAGGTGGGAGATGATATTTTCGTGCTCTGGAAAACGCCGGACCGCACCGAGGTCAGCATGACGCAGCTGCGGCAGGCCAGCTTCGGCGGACACACCTACCTCTGCCCGGAGGCCGGTCTGCTGGCCCGGACGGATGACGATCCCGCCCGCCGGTACGGAAGATCGCCTGCCATTGACAAGATGCTCACCACCACCGGTGACCCGGCCCGGACGCTGCTGGTGCTCAGCGGCGATGTCAGTGACCTCCAAGGGGGGCGTCTGACGCTGGATTATAGACTCAGCTCCGCTATTTCCCAGACCTCCGGTATCCCGGAGCAGGACCACTGCCCGGAGAGCTTTTCCGTAGAGCTCAGTGGCCCCTATGTGCTGATCCCCCTGTGGCTCTCCGGCGTGCCGGAGGGGCTCTATGGCACCCTGTACGATGCCGACGGTCAGGTCGTGGACACCTTCTGATGCTTTGAAGCGATATATTACGAGGGACGCCGGTTGGGCGTCCCTCCCTTTATCCCCGCTCTTTGCTGCATCTCCGGCAAAGCCGCCGCCCGTCTCCTGGCGATTTTGACAAAAATTTAACAGGATGGAAATAACAGTGGCATCCCGCCGCCGGATATGATATAATCAAGCTAGAAACCAAGGGGAAACCCGAAAGGAGGAGCTATGATCGTCATTTGGATCGCAGCCATCGTGGTCTTTGGCATCGTGGAGGCGGTGACGGTGGGACTGGTCTCCATCTGGTTCGTGCTGGGCGCCGTGGCCGGTCTGCTGGCGGCGGTGCTGGGGGCGGCCCTGTGGGTGCAGATCGTCCTGTTCTTCGTGGTGAGCATTGCGGCGCTGGCGGCGACCCGTCCGCTGGTGCAGAAGATGCTCCACAGGGACGAGACGCCCACCAACGCCGACCGGGTGCTGGGCCAGACGGCCCGTGTCACCGAGACCATCGACAATACCGTCCCCACCGGAGCAGTGTACGCCGACGGCAAGACGTGGACGGCCCGCAGCGCCAGCGGCCGGGTCATTCCGAAGGATACGCTGGTGAAGGTACAGCGCATGGAGGGCGTGCGGCTCTTCGTGGAGGAAGAGGCGGGTCAGCCCGTCCATTCATAAAACAAACAGGAGGAAGAACAAATGCCTACCAACAATCTGTCTGTCCCCGGTATCGTAGGGATCGCCATTCTGGTGATTCTGGTGCTCGTGATCATCGTCCGCAACATCTATGTGGTGCAGCAGTCCCGTGCCTATGTGGTGGAGCGGCTGGGTGCCTTCCACTCCGTGTGGGGCGTGGGCCTGCATCTGAAGGTCCCCTTCATTGAGCGTGTGGTGAAGAAGGTAAGCCTGAAGGAGCAGGTGGCGGATTTCGATCCCCAGCCCGTCATCACCAAGGATAACGTCACCATGCAGATCGACACCGTGATCTACTTCCAGATCACCGATCCCAAGCTGTATACCTACGGCGTGGAGTATCCCATGAATGCCATCGAGAACCTCACCGCCACCACCCTGCGCAACATCATCGGTGAGCTGGAGCTGGACCAGAGTCTTACCTCCCGTGACACCATCAACGCCAAGATGCGTGCCATTCTGGACGAGGCCACGGACCCCTGGGGCATCAAGGTCAACCGTGTGGAGTTGAAGAACATCCTGCCGCCCCGTGAGATCCAGAACGCCATGGAGAAGCAGATGAAGGCCGAGCGTGAGCGCCGTGAGTCCATCCTGCAGGCCGAGGGCGAGAAGGCCAGTAAGATCCTGGTGGCTGAGGGCGAGAAGCAGTCCGCCATCCTGAAGGCCGACGCCGCCAAGCAGGCCAAGATCATGGCCGCTGAGGCCGAGGCCGCCTCCATCATGAAGGTGCAGCAGGCGCTGGCCGACGCCATGCGGATGCTCAACGAGAACGCCCCCAACGATCAGGTCATCAAACTGAAGGCGCTGGAGGCCTTCCAGAAGGTCGCTGACGGAAAGGCCACCAAGATCATCATCCCCAGCGAGATCCAGGGACTGGCCGGTTTGGCCGCCTCCGCCAAGACCCTGCTGGAGGACGACAAACCGGAGCAGAACCAGTAATTTCCCCATAACGATTGCAAAACCATAGAAGGGACGCCCGCTGGGGCGTCCCTTTTTCCATCCCTGCCGGCAGAAACCCTTTCCGCTGCCTGCCGGCGGCACAGCAAAAAAAGGGTCCCGGACATTTGTCCGGGACCCCATATGCTCTATGCCATGCGCTTACTTTCAGCGCCTTATTCCGTCTCGATGAGACCGTAGCCGCCGTTGTTGCGGTGATACACCACGCAGATATTGCCGGTCTCCACGCTGCGGAACACATAGAAGGAGTGATCCAGCAGGTTCATCTGCAAAATGGCCTCCTCAGTGCTCATAGGCTTCACGGCGAAGCGCTTGGTACGCACCAGATGATACTCCGGCTCCTCCACCACGTCAAACTCGGCGGGGATATTGGGGGTCAGAGCGTCGGGGCGCAGATTCCGGGCCAGCCGGGTCTTGTTCTTGCGGATACGGCGGTCGATGAAGGCCACCGCCTCGTCAATGGCGCCCCGCATATCCCCGTCGGGGTCCTCCTCCTGCGCCCGAAACAGCGTGCCGTTGGCGGCCCGGATGGTCAGCTCCACCACGCAGCGGTTCTTTTTTTCTACGGCGAAGGTCACAAAGGCGTCTGCCTCCTCCGGGAAGTACCGATCCAGCTTGCTGATCTTCTTCTCGGCATATTCCTTGATGGAGTCGTTCAGCGCAACTTTCTTACAGGCAAATGTGAACTTCATGTGGCTTGCTCCTTTCCAAGTGTCCTTTGCAAAAAGGGGGAAGGGTCGGGGAGAGGTTTCCCCTTATCCTTGTGGGCATTATACCATGTTGCATACTGTTTGAAAAGGTGCTTTGCCTATTTTTGTGGATAATTCACAAAAAGTTAAAATCCACGACAAATTCGACAGGAAACGGAAAAAGTTCCCGTTTTCCGCCAAAAGCTCCTATTTACAAAACTGTCGGACGGGTATATCATAAGCATCGGAAGCTTTCCAATATCCCACCCGCTTGGGCCGCTCTGCTTGCAGGGCGGCTCCTTTTTATGGAAAGCCACAAAATCATCCCATCAGCACCTGCGCTGCGGCATCACAGCCGAGAGAAGAACCTCCTCCCCCCATAGATGTTCTTGCACATTTCAGCAGATATGGTATACTGTAAATCAGAGAATAACAGGATAGGGAGGGCTGATTCGGATGCGTATCACCCGTCGTGAGAAAAAATTCTGGGAGCAGCACCTGAGCTGCGTTCGCCATATCACACTGGACCCCAAGGGTCCGGGCGTAGTGCGGCTGCACATGATCCCGCCACGGGCGGAGGGGAAGGACGAACCCTTCCTTCTACTGCTGAACGGGGCCAAACTGATCCCGCTGAATCTCAGCTGGGCCATTCTGCTGGCCAACTTCATGGCGGCCTTGGAGAGCTTCTTCACAGAGGGGGACAACGCTCCGGACCGTGAGGTGGAGCAGGCGGATTGGGAGCGTCTGGCGGAGGAGGCCGTGACGGCCACCCGCAGCGTTTACCCCCGGACCAAGCCGGAGCAGCTGCGGGAGGACCTTGCTCTGCTGATGGAGAGCCTCATCGCCATCGCACGGGGGCAGGAGCCGCCGGTGGAGGTAGGGACCCTAAGTCTGGGGGACTATGCCCCCTATATGTCGGCGCCCCACCGCATGGACCTGATGGTCAGCGCCATGACGCAGGACGGCGCATGGCACTGCAATCAGAAGTGTCTCCACTGCTACGCCGCCGGACAGCCCATGGGCGAGAGCCGGGAGCTGACCACCGCTCAGTGGAAGGAGGCGCTGGAGCGCCTGCGCCACGCCAATATCCCGCAGGTGACCTTCACCGGCGGAGAACCCACCCTCCGGGCGGATCTGGTGGAGCTGGTGGGGGCCGCCCAGTGGTTCGTGACCCGCCTCAACACCAACGGCCGCCTGCTGACGCCGGAGCTGTGCCGCCGGCTGTATGAGGCCAGCCTTGACAGCGTGCAGGTGACGCTGTACAGCGCCAACGCCGCTGTCCACAATACGCTGGTGGGCGCACCGGGCTTCGATGACACGGTGCAGGGTATCCGCAACGCTGTGGCGGCGGGCCTGATGACGTCGGTGAACACGCCGCTGTGCAGCCTGAATCGGGATTATGCCGCCACCCTCCGCTTCGTGCATGAGCTGGGGGTGCGATACGTCACCTGCTCCGGGCTCATTCCCTCCGGCGGCGCCGAGACGGAGGCCAGTCAAGCCACCCGTCTGACGCCGGAGGAGCTTACCGACGTGCTGCGTCAGGCCGTGGAGACGGCGGAGGAGCTGGGCATGGAGATCGACTTCACCAGCCCCGGCTGGCTGCCGGAGGAGACGCTCCGGAGCCTTGGCCTGCACCTGATCCCCAGCTGCGGAGCCTGCCTGAGCAACATGGCCGTCACCCCCGACGGGCAGGTAGTTCCCTGCCAGAGCTGGCTGGGCGGCACCACGCTGGGGAACCTCCTCACCGACGACTGGTCCGCCATCTGGGACGGCGAGACCTGCCGGGCCATCCGGGCCAAGAGCGCCAAGCTGGAGCATATCTGCCAGCTGGGCGAGGGAAACAGAGAGGGGTGCTGACCATGAAAAAGACCATTTGCCGGGCGCTGCTGTGTCTGCTGCTGGCGGCCTGCCTGCTGCCCTTGACGGCCCGCACTGCCCACGCCGACAAGATCTACGACGAGATCGTCAACTATCAGGTGGACGTCACTCCCAACACCGAGGACGGAAGCTTGGCGATCCAGGTGACGCTGGACTGGAAGCCTCTGGAGGATCTGCCTGCCACCAACTCCCAGAAGGGCGGGGCCAAGATTGGCATCCCCAACGGCTCCATCCGGGAGATGACGGCCCTCACCGACAACATCCAGAGCATCGATCACGACAACAGCCTCGCCTACATCGACTTCACGCAGGGATACAGCGCCAACGAGACCTTCCGCTTCGCTTTCCGCTGGGTGCAGGAGTATATGTATACCCTCAGCGACAGCGGAGCCGTATCCTATGACTATACCCCCGGCTGGTTCAAAGAAGCCCCGGTGGACGTCATGACCCTGACGTGGCACGACCCAGCCTCCGTGGCGGGCGTTGGCTCCGACGGCCAGACCGGCGGAGACCATGTGCTCACCGCCAGCAATATGAAACCGGGGGACCGGTTGAGCTTCACCGTGGAATATGCCAGCTGGCCCTCCACCCTGTATTGGGAGAACAGCCGGGATAATCTGCCGGATAACAGCCGGGGCGACGACTCCTATGACGATTCCGATAACTGGGTATTCACTGTATGCGTGATATTCGTTCTGGTGATCTTCTTCGTGGTCCGGGCCGCCGTCTACGACGGCTATGCCGGCGGCTTCGGCACCCGCTACGTATTCGTCCACGGCCTGTGGTATCCCGCCGGCCCGGATGGCCGCCATCCCCGTCCCGGCTCCGTGGGCACCAAGCATAAGCCCGCCCCGCCCCGCAGCAGCGGCTTCGGCGGCGGAAAGCGTGGCGGCGGTTTTGGAGGCGGTGGCTTCGGCGGAGGCAGCAGCCATTGCGCCTGCGCCTCCAGCTGTGCCTGTGCCTGTGCTTGCGCCTGCGCCGGCGGCGGCCGGGCGGGCTGCAGCGCCAAGAATCTGTATGGCGCCGTGAAGCTCAGCGAGGAGCTGACTGAAAACCTGTAATTTATCCCGATTACGCAGCGTGACCGCCCCGGTTGCGCTGCGTAATTGTTTGCGCTGTGGGTTTACCATGGATGACAATGTTGCCCGATCATAGAGCGCCGTTTTCGCACGGAGGATGTGGCACCGGCAAAACTCGCCCCCAAAAAATAGGCAGGCAGAAGCCTTACGCTTCTGCCTGCCTATTTTCAATTATCTTCTCCTGCGTCCGCTGCCCCGCTTCCCCGCCATATAGCGGTTCAGCTCCGACTGTTTGCTGTCGGACTGGGTCATGAACTGCTTCAGCTTGTCCTCGAAGGACGGCTCCGCCGGGGGCTGCATGGCCACTGTGGCCTGTGCCGGACGGGGAGACCGCCCGCCGCTGCGGGGACCGGGACGACCGCCCTGGGGCCGGGCCGATCGGGCCGGCTGCGGGCGTTCCTGCTGGGGTTGGGCCTGCTTGATGGACAGATTGATTTTCCCCTCCGGGGAGACGGAGAGGATCTTCACGGTGACCTCCTGCCCCTCGGCGAGGTAGTCGTGGACGTCGCTGACAAAGGCAGCGGCCACCTCTGATATGTGGACCAAACCGGACTTCCCGCCGGGTAGGCTCACGAATGCGCCGAATTTGGTGATTGCGGTGACTTTCCCGCTGATGATCGTCCCAACCGCCAGTTCCATATACTTCTCTATTGACTCCCTTCGGTGTTGAAATGGGGATGCTCAGTTGTTCACGTCCGGAAAGATGCGCTCGCCGTCCTCCGCCAGCCCCAGCCGGTCACGGGCCAGCCCCAGAATGTAGTCCGGGTCGTTGGCGTGGGACAGCGCATCCTTCAGGGAGTTGTTCTCCTCCTCCTTCTGCTCCACCTGAGTGCGGAGCCGTGCCTCCTGCTCCTTGGCGGCGGAGAGGTCACCATAGACTTCCACCAGCTTATAGGCCATCACGCCCAGCAGGATCAGCAGCACCAGTGCGCCCAGCAGACCGCTCCGGCGTTTTTTTGTGTTTTTCTTCCGTGCCATAGCGGTCTCCTTTCCTGCGCCTTGCAGATGGGGGATACTCCCACCGATACTGTTTCATTGTAGCGTATTTTTTCCAAAAAAGAAAGTGTTTTTTCAGGGAATTCCCGATTTTTTTCGCCAACTTTACACCAAAGTGCAGCGGAAGTGCCAGCAGCCGTCCAAAGGCGGCGGCAGCGGCGGCCCAAAAGTCCCACAGCGGCCGCAGCAGCGGTGCCAGCAGCAGAAAATACAGCCCCGCTCCGCCGCAGGCTCCCAGCAGCAAAAAGAGCCGTGCCTCGCCCTGGCTCACCGCCGTCAGGAACCACACCATCAGCACCAGCCCGCCCCCGGTGAACAGGGCATCCGTCAGGTGGATCAGCCGACCCCGCCGCAGGGGCCGCAGCAGATCATAGACCACCCCACCCAGCATCCCCAGCAGAGCCGCCTGCCCCAACAGCAGCAGCTGGGCGGAGACATAGTTCTCCATTCCCTCAGCCGAACAGCCGGGACAGCAGGGAGGTGCGCCCTGCGGCAGGCTCCTCATAGCTGACGGAGTCGATGTGGCCATCCACATGGAGCTCTCCGCCGTCCAGCGTGAGCTTCCCGATGTGCAGCCCCTCGCCAGTGACCACCAGCTCCCCCACGCAGGTGGACATGACGATGCACGTCTCGTCGAATCGGGCCACGTCCTCCACTCCGGATACCGTCAGACGCTCCCGGCCATCCAGCTCCAGCCGGTGGTGCAGGGGAGCGCCGGTGATCTCATATGCCATAAAAAAGCTCCTTTCATACACATACATACTACGATATGTGTATGAAAGGGACTCTTCGGTTATGACGGGCTGTCCATGATCTCCCGGTACATGGCGGCGGCCTCGGCCTTACCCACATTGTCCGCCACGGTGAGCACCTCCACCTCCAGCGTCCGCTGGCCGAAGCGGATGGCGATGCGGTCGCCGGGCTTCACGTCGTAGGAGGCCCGCTGCACCCGGCCATTGACCATGACACGCTCATTGTCGCAGGCCTCATTGGCCACGGTGCGGCGCTTGATGAGCCGGGAAACCTTCAGATATTTGTCCAGACGCATGAAACGTCGCTCCTTTCATGAAAAGGTCGGTGTGCCGCAGCACACCGACCGAAACCATATAAAACCTTACTTCGCAACGGCGTCCTTCAGAGCCTTGCCGGCCTTGAAGGTGGGAACAGCGGAAGCGGGGATCTCGATGGTCTCCTTGGTCCGGGGATTCAGGCCGGTGCGGGCGGCGCGCTTCTTCACCTCGAAGGAGCCAAAGCCCACCAGCTGGACCTTGTCGTCGTTCTGCAGGGCCTCGGTGATGGAAGCCAGAGTAGCGGTGATGACAGCCTCGGTGTCCTTCTTGGACAGGCCGGCCTTCTCGGCGGCAGCGGCGATCAGTTCGGTTTTATTCATGGTGATTCCTCCTAAAAAATGTTTCTTTGGTACGTCTATATCCTAAAACGATATCCATCGCATTAAGATCGCTTGGCCTCGACCCACAGGGCCTCCAGCGTTTCCAGCGGCAGTTGATCCACGGATCTCCCCATGGCGGCTGCCCCTTCCTCCACCGCCCGGTAGCGGCGGATGAATTTCTCACAGGTGCCGTGGATGGCGACCTCCGGGTCCACCCCGACAAAGCGCCCCACCTTCACGGCGGCAAAGAGCACATCTCCCAGCTCCTCCGTCACGTCGCCGTCTCCGGCGGCGGCCCGGTGTAACTCGGATACCTCCTCGTCCAGCTTGTCCAGCGCCCCGGAGATGTCCGGCCAGTCGAACCCGTCACGGGCGGCCTTGCTCTGGAGCTTCTCCGCCCGCCACAGTCCCGGCAGGCTCCGGGCCACGGCATCCAGCGCCTGAGCGGTGGTCTGCTGGCCCTTCTCCCGGCGCTTGATGGCCTCCCAGCCCTCCAGCACCGTATCGGCGTCCTGTACCGTCTCCTGTCCCCCGAACACATGGGGATGCCGGAAGAGCATCTTGCGAACCTCACCGTCGGCCACATCGTCCATGGTGAAATCGCCGGCCTGCCGCTCGATGTCGGCATGGAACACCACCTGCAGCAGCAGATCTCCCAGCTCCTCCTTCAGCAGGGCCGGATCCTCCCGGTCAATGGCCTCGGCGGCCTCATGGGCCTCCTCCAGCAGACTGCGCCGCAGGGAGGCGTGGGTCTGCACTCGATCCCAAGGACAGCCGTCCTCTGACCGCAGCAACGCCACGATGCGCAGCAGATCCGAAAGACCGTAATGCTCCTTCCTCTCAAAATCTATCATATTTACGCTCCTATTGCAAGACTTTTCGTCATTTGTGAGAAATCCTTAAAAAAATCCAGATGGTTTTCGCCGCTTTTTGGCGGCAAAAACGGCACACAGCTCCTCCCGGCGCACTGCCCCCAGCAGCAGGACGAGACCGCCGTACACCGCAGCGGCTGCCGCTACGGCTCCCAGCACGGCCAGCGGCAGGGAAGCCCGGTGTACCAGCATCCGGTAAAAGCCGGAGGCCGTCACCGCCATGGCCCCCACTGCCACCAGCGTCCGGAGAGGAACGCCCCAGCGAAAGACTATCCCAGTGGTGCGTCCCACCGCCAGTAGGTTCATCCCCGCAATAAGCGCATAGCAGAGCAGTGTTCCCACGGCGGCGCCCCGGATGCCCCAAGCGGGGGCCGACACCAGCTGATAGCTGACAGCGATTTTCACCGCCCCGCCGGTGAGCAGCGTTACCACCGGGATGTGCTCGTGACCCCATGCCTGCAAAATACCGCCGGAGACCACCATCAGGCACACGCACACGGCAGCCAGCCCCAGCACCCGCAGGTGATGGGCGGCGGCAGCGGCGGTCTGCACCTGAGCGGGGTACAGCAGCCGCAGGATAGGCCCCGCCAGAACGGACAGCCCTATCCCCGACGGCAGCGCCAGCAGCAGCGCCATCCGCAGGGCGGTGCGGGTGTGGCGGCGGGCCGTCCATCGGTCGCCCTGTCCCAGCGCTCCGCTGATGGCCGGTACCAGACTGACGCTGATGGGATAGAGAAAGGAGGGCGGCAGGGAGAACAGCGTCAGGGCGAAGGCGTACTCCCCGTATTGCCGGTTGGCCTCCTCCAGCCCCAGACCCAACCGGCTCTGGAGGGCATCCATGGCCACGGACTGATCCAGCAGGGTGATGAAGCTCATGCCTCCGGCTCCCAGCGTAATGGGAACGCCGATCTTCAGCAGCTGACCCAGCACCTCCCGCCGGGAGGGTGGAGTGTCGCTGCCCATACAGGAGGGCAGCCACCGCAGGGTCAGAATCAGCAGCGCCAGCAGTGAGCCTACGGTCACACCTGCCATGGCCCCGGCGGCTCCGATCTCCGGGGAGACGCCCCGGACAGTCAGGAGATACCACGTAAGGCCCAGCCCCACCACCAGCTTCCCGGCGGATTCCACCACCTGACTGACGGCGGTGGGCAGCATCTGCCCCTGCCCTTGGGTGTAGCCCCGGATGGCGGACAGCAGACACACCGCCAGCAGCGCCGGGGCCAGTACCCGGATGGAGGGGGCCGCCAGCTCATTGTGCAGCAGGCCCGTCAGCTGCCGGGGAAAGGTCAGCATCACACCGCTGCCCACCAGCCCCAGCGCCAGAAATAACGCCAGCGCCACATGGAAAATGCGCCGCTGCCGCCGGGGTCTGCCCCTGCTCTGGGCGATGAGGCGGCTCATGGCCAGCGGCAGACCGGCGGTGGAGAGGGTCAACAGCACGCCATAGACGTTGTAGGCCGCCTGAAAGCAGCCCATGCCCCGACTCCCCAGCAGGTTGCCCAGTGGGATCTTATACAAGGCCCCCAGCAGCTTGCTGACCGCTACCGCCGCCGTCAGCAGGGCGGCACCCCCCAGAAAGCCCATGCACCCTCCCGTCCGGGGATGCTCATCCCCTCATGTTCTCATGGAATTGACGGAAGGCGGAGAGGTTTTCCTCCAGCTTTTCGCTTCTCTGGATGTATTCCGTGGGGTACTTGGTGTGAAATACCCGCTCGATGCGCTGATGCACCGGATCCACCATCTTGGTGGAGCCACCGGCCCCCAGCGAGAGGATGCTGTGCAGCTCCTCCATGATGTAGATATTATACAGCCCCTCGGCTCCGGATATGCACCATCCGGTGTTTTCAAAGCTGCCGGACATATATTTTTGCCGGTACAGGTAGTAGGGGTGGAAGTCCGCCTGCCGCAGGGCGGCGTTGGCGTAGTCCAGCATTTCCCCCACCGCCTCCGCCGAGGGGATGGTGAAGTTCTCCAGCAAAATGCGGCTTCCCTTTTTCAGGCTCAGGGTATGGACGGTGATGTTGTCGGCCCCGTAGGACAGGCACTTGTCCAGCGTCCGCCGGAAGCCCTCCGGCGTGTCCTCCGGCAGTCCGGCGATCAGATCCATGTTCACATGGGGAAAGCCCATACCGGTGGCCAGTGCCATGGCCTCCTCCACGTCACGGGCCGTATGGCGGCGGCCGATGGCGGTGAGGACGTGATCCTCCAGCGACTGAGGATTAACGCTGATGCGGTCTACGCCGTGATCCAGCAGCACCTGCAGCTTCTCCCGGTCGATGGTGTCCGGCCGCCCGGCCTCAATGCAGTATTCCACGCAGCCCGACAGATCGAAGCTGCGATTCAGGTGGGTCAGCAGCCGGTCCATCTGATCGGCGGAGAGGGTAGTGGGAGTACCGCCCCCCATGTAGAAGGATTTGATGTGCAGCCCCGTCTCCTCCACCATTCGGGCGGCGTCGGTGATCTCCCGGTGCAGCACCTCCAGATACGGCTCCACCAGTCCCAGCGTCCGCTCCACGGACTGGGACACAAAGCTGCAATAGGCGCAGCGGGTGGGGCAGAAGGGGATGCCAACATACAGGGAGATATCCTCCGGGCGCAGGTCCGCCTTGGCTCTGCGGGAGGCCTCCGCCGTCTCGATACACAGGCGCCGGCGCTCCGGCGAGACGAAGTAGGTGTCCCGCAGGACCCGGTCCACCTGCCGCTCCGTCATGCCCTCCTCCAGCATCCGGGAGGCCAGCTTGCCGGGGCGGATGCCCGTCAGCGCCCCCCAGCTGGGGGTGATGCCGGTGATGTCCCGTGCCGCCTTGAAGAAGCTCAGCTTCACCGCCTTCTGGCGAAGGCGCTCCGCCTCATATTCCGTCAGCTGCGGGTCCACGGCGGTCCGGGAGATGCCACGGGCCGTCCGGCCGTGGTAGGTGATGGTGGTGACGGCGGTGTTATAGCGGGGGGAGCGGCTCAGCGTCACCAGCGCATGATCCTCCCCATCCTCCACCGGCTCATAGACCGGCCGTTCCTCCGGGAAAAAAGCCAGCAGACTCTGCTCCACGGCGTACCGGTCGTCGTGACCACGAAAGATCAGCTTCATGGCGTCCCTCCGTCACAGGGAGAGCCGCCGGGTCATAAAGGGGTTCACCCGGCGCTCGTAGTCCAGCTCCGTGGCCCCCTCATGGCCGGGATAGACCTTGTAGTTGCCGGGCAGCGCCGCCAGCCGGTCCAGCGAGGCCAGCATGGCCTTGGGGTCGCCGCCGGCGAAGTCTGTGCGGCCGCAGGAGCCACGGAACAGGGTGTCGCCGGAGAACATCACGTCCCCTACCAGCAGACATACGGAGCCCTGGGTGTGGCCCGGCGTCTCCATGACACGGATGGTGAGGCTGCCCAGCGTCAGGGTGTCCCCCTCCTTGTAGTAGCGCTGGTTGTGCTCCGGCAGGCGGGAGAACATCATATCCATGTGCTTGGGCGGCTGGTCGGTGACGTCCTTCTCGTGGATGTACACCGGCACGTCGGGGTATTTCTCCAGCAGAGGCCGGACGGCGGTGGTGTGGTCAAAGTGACCGTGGGTCAGCAGGATGTACTCCAGACGGCAGCCGGAGCGGCTGACCATGTCGGCCACCTGCTCCGGCTTGTCACCGGGATCGATGAGGGCGCAGACCCCGGTCTCCTCGTCGCACAGCAGATAGCAGTTGGTGGAAATAAAGCCCACCCGGATGGAATCGATTTTCATGGGATATTCTCCTTTATCAAGCATCGCTGGGATGTGAATGGTCGTGTAGAAGATAGCGTGGGGGATCGTATCAAGAGAAAAGATAGATATCAGCAAAGCGGAGCCGGGATATACTCCGCCGATGGAGCATATTGGTCAGCTGGAGAGCTGGTCGGTGTCTACGATCAGGGTCAGAGGGCCGTCATTGACGGACTGGACCAGCATATCGGCGCCGAATTCGCCGGTCTCAGTGTGGAAGCCCTTTTCCCGGCACAGAGCCACGAATTTTTCATACAGGGGGATGGCCACCTCCGGTCGGGCGGCGGCCAGAAAGTCCGGACGGCGGCCCTTGCGGCAGTTGCCGTAAAGGGTGAACTGAGATACCACCAGAATTTCGCCGCCCACCGTCTCCAGGCCACGGTTCATCTTGCCGTCCTCGTCCTCAAAAATACGCAGGCCCACCAGCTTGTCCGCCAGCTTCACGGCTTGGGCCTCGGTGTCCTCATGGGTGATGCCCAGCAGGATCAGAAAGCCCTGTCCGATCTGGCCGATGGTCTTGCCGTCCACGGTAACGGAGGCACTTTTTACCCGTGTCAGTACAGCTCTCATGGAATATAGTCTCCTTTTTCGACAATATATGCGATGATTTTGATGAGTTGGAGCAATTTCGAGGGAGTGTCAACCGATTTTCACGTCGCAATGTGGCTGGAGATCGGTAGACACGACCATATGCGCTTTTGCACACTTTGCCAGCTATCGGAAAAGTGTGGCGCCGGAGGCGCATTTATCACCCGGCGGGGCGGGTAACACGCATGACACCGGAGATCTGCTCCAGCCGGCGCATGACAGCCTGCAGCTGCTGGCTGTCGGATACATCCACGGCCAGAGAGATCAGAGCGAAGCCGTCGGCGGTGGAGCGGGCGTTGAGAGAGGATACGTGGACCTTGGCGGCGGAGAGGATGGTGGAGATATCCACCAGCAGATTGGGCCGATCCTTGGACACTACCTGCAAATTGGTGCGGTAGGATTCCCGTGTTTTGCCGCCCCAGGAGACCTTGATCCAGCGGCCCGCCTCCTCCGGCGGACGGCGGGCGGGGTCGGCGTTGGGGCAGTCCTTCCGGTGGACAGAGACGCCGTAGCCACGGGTGATAAAGCCCACGATCTCGTCGCCGGGGACAGGAGAGCAGCACTTGGAGAACTTCACCAGACAGTTGCTGAGACCCTGCACCACGATGCCCTGCTCGCTGTGCTCCCGGACGGGGACAGCGGGGCGGGTCACCTCCGGCTGGCCCTCCACCGGCACCTCCGCCTGACGCTCTGCCTGATGCTGGTGCAGGATGCGCTGGATGTCCTCCCGCAGACGGCCGATGAGCTTCAAGCTGGTGACGCCGCCGTAGCCAATGGCGGCGTACATATCGTCCAGACTCTTGAAGGAGAGCTTTTTCAGGATGACGGGGAGGTTTTCCTCCGCCGTCAGCTCCTTCAGAGTGACGCCGCAGCGCTTCAGCTCCGACTCAAAGGAGGAGCGGCCGTTGACGATGTTCTCGTCCCGGCGCTCCCGCTTGAACCACTGGCGTATCTTGGAGCGGGCGTTGCTGGAACGGGCGATCTTCACCCAGTCCCGGCTTGGGCCGTGGGCGGACTGGGAGGTGACCACCTCTACGATGTCGCCGTTTTTCAGGCGGGTATCAAAGGGGACCAGACGGCCGTTGACCTTGGCCCCCACCATGTGGTTGCCCACGGCGGAATGGATGTTGTAGGCAAAATCGATGGGAGTGGCCCCGGCGGGGAGATTGATGACGTCGCCACGGGGGGTGAACACGAACACCTCGTCGGCAAACATATCCACCTTCAGGGAGTGGATGAAGTCCTCGGCGTCGGCGCCCTCCTGGTTCTCCAGCAGACGGCGGACCCACTCATAGCGGCCCTCGTCCCCGGCCCCCTGACCGTTCTGCTTATACTTCCAGTGGGCGGCGATGCCGTATTCGGCCACCTCGTGCATCTCACGGGTACGGATCTGCACCTCAAAGGGGATGCCGTTCTGGCCCACCACGGTGGTGTGGAGACTCTGGTACATATTGGGCTTGGGGGTACCGATATAGTCCTTGAAGCGGCCCAGAATGGGCTTATACAGGTCGTGGATGATGCCCAGCACATTGTAGCAGTCGGACACCGTGTCCACAATGACCCGGAAGGCGAAGAGGTCGTATACATCGTCCAGAGACTTGTTCTGGGTATACATCTTGCGGTAGATGGAGTAGGGGTGCTTCATGCGCCCGTAGACGTAGCCGTCGATGTGGGCCTCCCGCAGGCGGCGGGTGATCTGGTCGTGGATGGAGGACATGAAGCCGTCATACTGAGCGGCCTTTTCATTCAGAGCCTCCACGATCTCCCGGTAGCTGATGGGATCCAGATATTTCAGACTCAGGTCCTCCAGCTCCCACTTCATCTTCTGCATTCCCAGCCGGTGGGCAATGGGGGCATAGATCTCCATGGTCTCGAAGGACTTCTGCTTCTGCTTCTCCGGGGTCTGGTACTCCATGGTGCGCATATTGTGGAGCCGATCGGAGATTTTGATGAGGATCACCCGGATATCTTTGCTCATGGCCATGAGCATCTTCCGGAGGTTCTCCATCTGCTCCTCCTCCTTGGAGGTATAGTGGACACGGGTCAGCTTGCTGACGCCCTCCACCAGATCCGCCACTGTGGGAGAGAAGAGCCGGGAGATGTCCTCATGGGTGGCGGAGGTATCCTCGATGGTGTCGTGGAGCAGAGCCGCCTCGATGGACTCGGAGTCCAGATGCAGCTCCTCCGCCACGATCTGGGCCACCGCCAGCGGGTGGGTGATGAAGGGAGAGCCGTCCTTCCGCATCTGCGCTCCGTGGGCCTTGGCGGCGAACTCGAAGGCGGCCCGGATCTGCTGGAAGTTGGCGCTGGGGTTATAGCGGCGGACGGTGTCCTCCAGCTTGCGGTAGCGCTGCTCCAGATCAGCCCAGATCTCCGGGCGGATCTCCGGCACCAGAGACGCCGGTGCGGTGGTATTCTGGGTATCAGTCATGGTGATCGCCTCCCCGTTTGGGCTGCATGACCTCATGCAGGCCCTGTAAGTAACCGGATTCCTCCAAGCGGACGTGTTTCCCCTGGCCGGTGAGTGTGATGGAAATGGTGTCGCCCTCTTGCCGGAGGGTCAGCAGCTGCCGTTCCCGGAACACCTCCAGACAGAAGGCAGTCCGAAGGAAGGGGTCGGCCCCCTCCAGCCGGGCGGACAGCTCCCGCAGCAGCGGCAGGTAGCAGGCGGTGAGCCCCTCCGGGGGGACGGTGTGCTCCAGCGCCCGCCACAGCTGCACGCACTGGCTGCGGGATGGCAGCAGGTGGACCGCCTCCTTGGGCAGGAGCCGATCGCCCCGCAGACAGCGCTCCAACAGGTGCAGGCACTCATCCTCCCGTGTACTGACGGTGAGGGACGGGCGGATGTCCACCATTTGCAGCTGTACCGTGCGGTTGCCCCGAAATTCGTTGATCTGCAGATAAAAGGCCGCATCCACCCGGCTGCCCGCCGCAACGGGACAGGTGTCGGGGGAGACGGAGAAGAAAATACCGTCGAACTGGCTGCTGCCCTTGCTGAGCCGCAGCTTCAGGTGGCGATTCTGGCCCACGCTCTGCAGCCGCTCCAGCGTGGCGCCCATCAGGCAGAAGAGAGGGCGGGCATTGCCGGCGCCGTAGGGCTCCAGCATCCCCAGAGCCTCCACCTCCGTCAGGGTGACACGGCTGGGACAGGTGAGGGCGGCATCGATCTCCAGACATACCTCCGGCGCTCCGCCGCCCTGATATTCCCGCACCAGCTGGTTCATCCGCTGGCGGAAGGCGGGGATATTGGCGACATCGATGGTGAAGCCCGCCGCCAGCTCGTGACCGCCGAAATCCAGCAGGAGGTCAGAGCAGCGCTCCAGAGCGGCGAAAAGGTTGAAGCCGCCCCAGCTGCGGCAGGAGCCCTTGCCCACGGTGCCGTTTAAGTGGATCATAAAGCTGGGACAGGCGTATTTTTCCGACAGGCGGGAGGCCACGATGCCCACCACCCCTTGGTGCCACGTGTCGGAGGCCAGCACCAGAGCGCTGCGCTCCTGCAGCGGCAGATGGTCGATCTGCTCCACTGCCTGGGCATAGATGGTCTGCTCCACCGCCTGACGCTCCCGGTTCAGGGCGCACAGCTCACGGGCCAACCGGGCGGCCTCCGCCGGGTCCTGACACAGCAGGAGGTCGGCGGCCTTGTCCGCTGCCCCCATGCGGCCGGCGGCGTTGATGCGGGGGGCCAGCACGAAGCCCACCTGCACGGAGGTGATGGCCTTATCCATGAGGCCTGCCTCCTGCAGCAGGGCGTGGAGGCCGATGAAGTCCGACTGGGTGATGCACTCCAAGCCACGGGAGACGATGATGCGGTTCTCCCCGGACATGGGCATCACGTCGGCAATGGTGCCGATGGCGGCCAAGGTGCAGTAGCGGGAGAAAAGGGCCTCCTCCCGGCTCTCGCCGCCCAGCGCCAGCACCAGCTTCAGCGCCACGCCGCAGCCCGCCAGATAGGGGAAGGGATAGGTGCAGTCCGGCCGGTGGGGGTCCACCACCGCCACGGCCCGTGGCAGGGTGTCCTTGCACTCGTGGTGATCGGTGATGACCACATCCATGCCCAGAGAGGCGGCGAAGTCCACCTCCTCCACCCCGGTGATGCCGCAGTCCACGGTGATGAGCAGCTCTACCCCCTGCTCATGGAGGGAGCGGATGGCATCCTGCCCCAGCCCGTAGCCGTCCTCGATGCGGCGAGGAATATAGTGCAGCACATCGACGCCCCGGCTTTTCAGGTAATCCACCAGGATCACCGTGGCGGTGATGCCGTCCACGTCGTAATCCCCGAACACCGCCATGCGGAGGCCCTGCCTGATGGCCCGGCTGATGCACTCCACCGCCCGGTCCATGTCCTTCATCAGGAAGGGGGAGCAGGTCAGATCCCGGCCCCGCTCCAGAAAGGCGGCGGCCTCCTCCGCCGTGGAGATGCCCCGTGCCGCCAGCACCTGCGACACCAGCTGGGGATAGCCAGCCTCGCCGAGACGGCGGATATCCGCTTCCTTCGCTGGGGCGATATGCCATTTGGAAAACTTCATCTGCCAGCGCTCCCTTCCGCATACTACTATAATCAACTATTATAACAAATTCACCGGAAAAGGACAAGCAGAAAGTGCGGCCGCAGCGGGCTTTTTGCGGGGCAAAGGAATGGGAAAACGGTTGCAATGGATGGCGGGAGGGCGTATAATGACTGCATCTGTATAGGAATGAGGAAAAGCATCATGAGACCTGACGGAACCAGAGTGAAAGACCTGCCGCCACTGGTGGCGGCCATCCCCTACATCATGCCCAAGCGCTACGATGCGTGGAACTCCATCACCGAGAACATCGACGAGGAGGCCGTAAAGGCCTACATCCGCCATTGGCGGCGGGAGGGCGTACGCTTGAACCACATGAGTGTCATCATCGCCGCCTACTACCGGGCGGTGCTGGATAATCCAAAGCTGAACTACTTCGTGATGAACGGAAAAATTTATCGGCGCAACCACTTCTGCGTCTCCTTCGTCATTCTCAAGAAGCGATCCGACGGGGTGGTCAACGAGACAGCGCTGAAAGTGTATTTGGAGCCGTCGGACGATATTTTCTCCATTGACAGGAAAATTCGGGAGGTTATTGCCGCCAACCAGCATGAGCACCAGTCCAACAGCACCGACAAGTTCGCACGGTTCATGTTCTCCGTGCCGGGGCTGCCAAAGTTCGTGGTGTGGCTGGCGTATCATCTGGACAAGCACGGGCTGCTGCCCCGGAAGATCATCGACCTGTCGCCCTTCCACACCAGTATGTTCATCACCAATCTGGCCTCCATCAAGACCAGCTATATCCATCACCACTGCTATGAGTTCGGTACCACCAGCGTGTTCGTGTGCATGGGCAAGCCCGTGCCGGACTACATGGGCGGTGACCTGACCCGGAAGGTGATGCCCATCGGCGTGGTGATGGACGAGCGCATCTGCACCGGATATGAGTATGCGGCGTTTTACAGCGATTTCAAGGGCTACCTCCGGGACCTGAGCCAGCTGGAGACCCCCTTTGACGGCAGCCGCCTCCAAAAGGAGGAGGAAAAGACTCCGGCCGGTGTATCCTGACACCGGGCGGAAGCATAGGATAGACGGCCCCTGCGGGGGCGGGACAGGAGGAGACACCCCATGTATGAAGAGCACATCCGGGCGGCAGCCCGGTCCATGGCGGAGAATATGCAGCGCAGCCACGTTCCCATGTACGGCAAGGGCCTGCGGCTGCCGGACAAGGGGGCAGTGATCGGACTGCTGAAGGAGATCCGGCGGCTGGTCTTTCCGGCCTACTACGGTGACCCGGAGCTGATGACCCTTCCGGTGGAGGACTACACGGCGCTGCTGCTGGAGCGCATCGAGGGCCAGCTGGCCCGGCAGATCGCTTTGGCCCTGCCGGAGGAGCAGGAGCAGCGGGCGCCGGTGCTGGCCCGTGAGGTGGTGGAGGTCCTGCCCGGCGTGCAGCGGCTGCTGCTGACGGATCTGGACGCCACCTTTGAATCCGACCCGGCGGCGGCCTCCAAGGAGGAGATCCTGTTCGCCTATCCGGGGCTGTTTGCCATTTTCGTATACCGGGTGGCCCATGAGCTGTATCTGCGCCAGATTCCCATGATCCCCCGGATCATGAGTGAGTACGCCCACAGCCGCACGGGCATCGATATCCACCCCGGCGCACAGATCGGCGCCCACTTCTTCATCGATCACGGCACCGGCATCGTGGTGGGCGAGACCACGGTCATCGGGGAGAATGTGAAGCTGTATCAGGGCGTGACGCTGGGAGCGCTGTCCCCTCGGAAGGGCCACGCCAGTCTGCCGGGGAAGCGGCATCCCACCGTGGGCAGCGACGTGACCATCTACTCCGGGGCCTCTATTCTGGGCGGTGAGACCACCATCGGGGATCATGCCGTGGTGGGCGGCAACGCCTTCCTGATGGATTCGGTGGCGGAGGATACTCAGGTGGTGATCCGCACGCCGGAGCCGATCTACCGGGAGCGCAGGCACCGGGAGAAATGAGATGCCCCCAGCCGGACGGTGTGCAGCACCGCCCGGCGGGGGCTTATTTTGCCTTGCTCGGTTGCCGGAGGCAAAAAATATGCCGCCGGTGGCAGCAAACAGCCCCCCTCCGCAGACAAAAAGGAAGAGACGATGTTTCCATCGTCTCTTCCTTTTTAACATGTGCAGCATGAGCACTTACAGTGCCGTGATATGGATGCACCGGGCGTCACAGCGGCGCAGGGCAATGACGGCATCCAGCACCTCATAGGCCACCGGATCACCCAAGGGACTGACCTGCACCGCCCGGACGATTGTGCCGGGGATGAAGCCCAGCTCCAGCAGCCGCTGACGCTGGGAGTGCGTCACAGCCCGGATGGCGGCCCACCGGCCCGCCGGCAGGGTATCCAGCGTATCTGCCACGGAAAAGACCTCCTTTTAGGGGAGTGGTCTATCCTATGCCGCCTGTAGGGCGGCGGTCACAGCCACGTCTCGTCGAAGCCATAGGGCAGCAGCTCCTTCAGGACGAAGTGCTTGGCCTCCCCCTTGCCATTGAGGCAGATGACCTCCATCTGGGGGGCGAACTCCTGCATCACCTGCCGGCAGGAGCCGCAGGGGACGCAGTAGTCCTCGCTCTTCCCAGCGATGACGATGCGTTTGAAATCCCGATGGCCCTCACTGATGGCCTTGAAGATGGCGGTGCGCTCGGCGCAGATGGTGAGACCGTAGGCGGCGTTTTCAATGTTGCAGCCGGTGAACACCGTGCCGTCACTGCACTCCAGCGCCGCACCCACGGGAAAATGGGAATAGGGGCTGTAAGAACGGTCCAGCATGGCAATGGCGGCCCGGCACAGTTCCTGTTCTGTCATGGGATGACCTCCTTTTGCACTTAGGTGGGAAAGCCCTTTTGGGGTCATTGTAGCGCATTTTGCCCGGCCCGTCAAGGCAGGCCTCAGTCCTCCAGCAGCAGGCGCAATGCATCATCCGTGGGGAGCTCCAGCTCCGGCACGGCGGCGTTCAGATCCTGTACCTGCTGGACAGTGAGGGGATAGACACCGTCCTCGTCCGGCTCCAACCCCTGCTGGGACAGCCACTGGCGGGCCTGCTGGGCCAGCTCCGGGTGGCCCGTGAGCACATAGTCCGCCGGGCCGGAGGATTCCTGCCTCTCTGTGCCGCCGGAGGCGAAGGTCAGACCGCCGTCAGAGGGGGTGACCTCATCGGTGAAAGTATCCTCGTTGGCGCCCACAGAGTTGTTGGCGGAGGAATCCGGCAAAATACCGCTGAAGGGAGAGTCGCTGCCCTTCTCCACCTGATAGCGTACCAGATAGACGCCCAGCACCACCACAAGACACGCCGCCATGCCCATGGCGGCCCGCAGCCACGGCGACCGCCGTCGATGCTGGGGCGTGGCGTGGACACGGTTCATGATATCCGGAAGCAGGTCATCCAGGACGGGATCGGTATCGGCCCGCAGGGCCTGCTCCATGGCCAGCAGCTGCCGGTAGTAGCTGCGGCAGCCGGGACAATCCCGCAGATGGGCGAGTACGGCGTCTTGTTCCGGGCCGACCAGCTCCCCGTCCAGCAGGGCCTCGATCTGTTCCTGATTGCAGTGCATACTCACCCCTCCTTTCCATTTGGTAAGACGGCAGAGTCGGGAAAGAAGTTCCCCTGCCGCAGGAGAATTTCACGCAGCTGGCGGCGGGCACGGCTGATGCGGGATTTCACCGTGCCGCTCTCCAGTGACAGGGCCTGTGCGATCTCGTCGTAGCTCAGCTGCTGTACCACCCGCAGCAGCAGCACCTGCCGGTGTTCCGGTGACAGCTGATCCAGCGCCCTTTGCAGGGCCTCCTGCTGCTCTCTCTGCTCCGCCAGAAGCTCCGGCTGCTGGGGATCCGTCCGCTCCGGCGCCTCCTCCAGCGGGAGGTTCCCCAGATGGTGCTTTTCCCGACGCAGGAAGTCGATGGCGGCATTGGTGGTAAGCCGGTACAGCCATGAGGAGAAGCGGCTGTCGCCCCGGAAAGCCGGCAGACCACGCCATGCCGCCAGAAAGGCGTCCTGCGTCACCTCACGGGCGTCTTCGGCGCTGCCGCACATCCGCAGTGCCAGCCGGTACACCGGCCCTTCGTAGGCCACCACCAGCTGCTCGAAGGCGTCTGCGTCACCGTGTCTGGCACGGGCGATCCACTGCTGCTCGGTCATTTCAGGTCCCTCTTGATGCCGGCGGTGATGCGCTCCATATCCTCCAGCGTGTTCATCCGCACGATCTGTTCCTTATAATAGTTGGCATGGGGGACGCCCTTGAGATACCATGCGTACTGCTTCCGGGCCTCCAGCATGGCGATGTGCTCCCCCTTGTCCTCGGCGGCCAGACGGATCTGCCGCACGGCCACATCACAGCGCTCCGCCAGCGGCGGCAGCGGCGGGACGGGACGGCCCTCCAGCGCCGCCTGGGCCTGCTGAAAGATCCAGGGGTTGCCAAAGCTGCCCCGGCCGATCATGGCGGCGTCAGCGCCGGTAAAGTGGAGGATGGCCACGGCATCCTCCGCCGAGAACACGTCGCCGTTGGCGATAACGGGGATGGACACCGCCTGCTTCACCTGACGGATGGTGACCCAGTCCGCCTGTCCGGCGTACATTTGGGCGCGGGTGCGGCCGTGAACGGCCACCGCCGACACCCCTGCCTGCTCCAGCATCCGGGCCAGCTCCACGGCATTGATGCTGCCCTTGTCCCAGCCCCGACGCATTTTCACCGTCACTGGTACCGGGCAGGCCTTCACCACCGCCTCGGCAATGCGTGCAGCCCGCTCCGGGTCCTTCATCAGAGCGGAGCCGTCACCGTTGGAGACCACTTTGCCCACGGGACAGCCCATGTTGATGTCGATGAAATCGGCGCCGGACAGCTCGGCGGCCATGCAGGCGGCTTCCGCCATGCAGGCGGCGTCGCTGCCGAAGATCTGCACCCCGGCAGGATGCTCCCCCGGCCCCAGACGCAGCAGACTGCGGGTCTTGCGGTCCTGATAGCACAGGGCCTTGGCGCTGACCATCTCGGTGACGGTAAGCCCTGCCCCCAGCTCCCGGCAGATCTGGCGGAAGGCCAGATCGGTGACCCCGGCCATAGGGGCCAGGACCAGCCGGGAATCCACATGGATGCGGCCGATGTTCATGGTGTCTCCTCGCTTTCGGGTGATATTGCTCCCCAGTATAGCACATGGCGGGAAAAAAGAAAAGACGGGGAAAAAGAAACCGGAGGGGAGCACCGCTCCCCTCCGGCAGGTGTCATATTTTTTCCGGAAGAGCCAGATCGTCGGTGCGGACCCATTCTTCCACGTCCACCACGGTGAACTCCTCCGGCGTCCGGCGGATCACCACACGGGCCAGCCCCGCATTGATGACCATGCGGCGGCACATGGGGCAGGAGGTGGCGTCCGTCAGCAGTTCTCCGGTCTGGGCATTGCGGCCTACCAGATACAGTGTACCGCCCACCATGTCCCGGCGGCTGGCGGAGATGATGGCGTTGGCCTCGGCGTGGACGCTACGGCACAGCTCATAGCGCTCGCCCCTCGGCACCTGCATGGCCTCCCGTGTGCAAAAGCCCATGTCCACGCAGTTTTTCCGCCCACGGGGGGAGCCGTTGTAGCCGGTGGAAATGATCTCGTCGTTCTTGACGATGATGGCGCCGTAGACCCGGCGCAGACAGGTGGCACGCTCCAGAACGGTCTGGGCGATGTTCAGGTAGTAGTTCTCCTTGCTGATGCGGTTCATAACTTCCCCTCCTGACGGAATTTTTCCTCATTATATCGGATTCCCACCGGCGACGCAAGCATAAAAAATTTACATTTTTTGCCCGCTGCCGCCCCTCGACCGCCATTGACAAACAAAAGTGTGCGGGGGTATAATACAAGCACACCCGTGTATATGAAAGGAGATCATGAACATGGCATTTTTTGAAGAACTGGGCAAGAAGGCACAGGCCGTCGCCGGCGTAGCGGCGGAAAAGGCCAAGGATCTGGCGGGCGTCGCCTCCGAGAAGGCGAAGAGTGTTTCGGATTCCGCCAAGGCCAGCATGGAGATCATCTCCGAGCAGCGTGAAATGGAAAAGAATTACCGTGCCATCGGTGAGTGGTTCGTGTCCGAGTATGAGGGCGAGGTCCCCGATGCCGTGAAGGATGTGGTGGCTGCCGTCATCGCCTCTAAGGAGCGCATCGGTGAGCTGGAGGCCGCCAAGGCTGCCAAGAAGGAAGAGGAGTCCTGCCACTGCAGCTGCCAGGAGCAGCCCGCCAAGGAGACCCAGCAGAAGGTCTGCCCCGTGTGCGGTGAGTCCTCTGACGGCAAGTTCTGCCCCAAGTGCGGCGCCCCCATGGGCGAGTAAGCTCTGTACCTGAAACCGCCCCCGCAGGTCGTGACCTGCGGGGGCGGTTATTTTTCTGGAAGACTATCCCTTACTTCTTGATCTCACCGTTGGCGGCGGCGGTCAGATAGGCATTGATGAAGCCGTCGATATCACCGTCCATGACGGCTTGAATGTTGCCCATTTCATAACCGGTGCGGGTGTCCTTGGCCAGCGTGTAGGGCATGAACACATAGGAGCGGATCTGGCTGCCCCACTCGATCTTCATCTGTACGCCCTTGAGGTCGCTGATCTTCTCGGCGTGCTGCTGCAGCTTCAGCTCCGCCAGCTTGGCTCGCAGCATCTTCATGGCGTTGTCCCGGTTCTGGAACTGGCTGCGCTCCGTCTGGCAGAACACCACGATGCCCGTAGGCAGGTGGGTCAGACGGACGGCGGAGGAGGTCTTGTTGATGTGCTGACCGCCTGCACCGCTGGAGCGGCAGGCCTGCATCTCGATGTCCTCCGGGCGGATCTCGATCTCGCTGTCATCGTCCAGCTCCGGCATGACCTCCAGCGCAGCGAAGCTGGTCTGGCGGCGGGCATTGGCATCGAAGGGAGAAACACGCACCAGACGGTGAACACCGTTCTCACTCTTCAGATAGCCGTAGGCGTTCTCCCCCTCGATGAGGATGGTGGCGGACTTGATGCCCGCCTCATCGCCGGCCTCGTAGTCCATGAGCTGATAGGTGTAGCCGTGGCGCTCCGCCCAGCGGGTATACATCCGATAGAGCATCTCCGTCCAGTCCTGGGCCTCGGTGCCGCCTGCTCCGGCGTGGAAGGTGAGGATGGCGTTGTTGGCATCGTACTCGCCGGACAGAAGCGCCGCCAGACGGCGCTCGTTGATCTCCTTTTCCAGCGTCTCATAGCCGGAGGTCACCTCCGGCAGCTGGGAGGCGTCGTCCTCCTCCTGTGCCATTTCGCACAGGGTCAGTGTGTCCTCCCAGTCGGACACCAGACGGTCATACTTCTTGACCTTGCTCTCCAGCCGCTTGATCTGCTGGGAGACCTTCTGGCTGCGGTCCACGTCGCTCCAAAAGCCCTCCTGCTCCGTCTCCTTCTGAAGCTGCGCCAGCTCTTCACGGGCCTTGGGAATGGATAGAGCCTTCTCCAGCTCCTGAAGGGTCGGTTCCAGCGCCTGAAGCTTCTGCTTATATTCGTCGTATTCAATGACTGCCATAGGGTCGTCTCCTTCTTGTGTCAGATTTCCTTAGCCTTTCTATTATATCCGAAAGAGGACAGGCTGTAAAGGGGGAGGACGGGGAAGTTTGCAAAAACCAGCCGCAGAGGGAAGGCTCTGCGGCTGGGGCGTTTTCAGGGCTTCAGTCGATGATGCGGGAGAAGGTCATGCCGCTCTTCTGCATATGCACATCCAGCCGCACCCGGTCGCCCCGGATATAGCTGCGGGTGTACTCATAGACCCGGCCGTCCTCGGTCTTGGTGCGGCGCTGGTGATAGAAGGCACAGCTGCCCGGCTCCACGCTGAGAAGATTGGCACGGGGCGCATCCAGCATCACCGCCTCATAGGTATCCTCTGCGGAGAAGGGCGTGATGCCCACATGGTACAGCAGGCTGTAAAAGCTGTGGGTCTGCACCATCTCACGGGTGAGGTTGGGGTAGATAAACTGGGGATAGTAGGACGTCTCCAGAATCAGAGGCTCACCGTCCACATTGCGGACACGGGTGAAGCAGTAGACCGACGTCCCCTCCCTAAGCTCCATCTTCTCGCAGATGGCCCGTGTAGGGACGATAACGCCGAAGTCCACCAGTGTGGAGGAGGGCGTCTTGCCCAGAGAGGAGACTTCGGTGGTGAAGGAATAGCGCACGCCCCGGCGGTTGGTGTTGGGGTCGGCCACAAAAGTACCCTTGCCTCGCTTGCGGACCACGAGGCCCTCATCCTCCAGCTCACCGATGGCCTGACGGACGGTGTTGCGGCTGACATTCAGCGCCCGGCACAGCTCCGCCTCGGAGGGCAGCAGATCGCCGATGGCCAGTGCGCCGGAGGAGATGCTGCGCTTGATGATGCCCACCAGCTGGGCATAGAGAGGGATATCACTGCTCAGAGACAGGGATTCACTGAGGATAGCATTGGGTTCCATAAAAAACGGTTCCTTTCATATGGGTTCTCCCGTTTGTATTGCATATGTTCGGGATGTTCTGATTGTACCATATACATTTTGGAAAAGATACCATCTAAAGAGACAAAAAAGGCGACGTTTAGCGGGAAGATTCAGCGGAACGCCGAAAACGAACGAAACAACAACCAAGTAGAATGTGGAAAATTCATTTATCGGAGATTTCGGAAGAAATCCGTCAGCACCCGGCGGCAGTCCTCCGCCAGCACCCCGCCCACCAGCGCCGGCGGATGGGGGAAGTCCTCCATGAACAGGTTCAGCACGCCGCCGCAGGCACCCATCTCCCGATCCCGTGCGCCGTAATAGACCCGTGGAATGCGGGCGTTGAGGATGGCCCCGGCGCACATGGGACATGGCTCCAACGTCACATAGAGGGTGCAGTTGTCCAGCCGCCAGGTGCCAAGGACCTCGTTGGCCTGCCGGATGGCCTCCATCTCGGCGTGAGAGGAGGTGTGCTGCTTCTCCTCCCGGCGGTTGCGGCCCCGGCCCACGATCCGGCCCTCCCGGACGATGACGCAGCCCACCGGCACCTCGCCGTGGGCGGCGGCCTCCTGGGCCAGTGCCAGCGCCTGACGCATATATTCCTCGTGCATGGCGCACCTCCTGAAAATTTCGGCTTGTCCCACGGCTAAAGTCCTGCATATCCGGATAAAATATCCGTACAATGAAAGGGAACAGGGAGGACTTGGACATGGGAAAAAAGGTGGAGCATCCGCTGGATATCCTGCGGGAGGAATTGCAGCAGACCAATGTGGCGCTGAAGTGCGCCTACGATAAGTTCAACTATGTCACAGAGCCGGAGCTGGTGGAGGCCAGCATCTACGAGATCAGCGCCCTGAAGGCCCGATACAGCTACCTGCTGCGGTGCATCAAGGAACAGGAACCGGCGGCCCGCTCCGGGGGACGGACGGTATCACCCACCGCCGTGGCGGCCTCCGCAGGGAAGGGAGGGCCTGTATGTCCGGTATAGAGATCGGCGCACTGTGCGTGGTGGGGGCGTTTTTACTGTTCGCTGCCGTGCGTCTGTTCCGGGGGCCGGTGAAGCTGGCCCTGCGGGTGCTGGTGAACTCGGCGCTGGGCTTCGGGGCGGTGTGGCTGCTGAACCTCACCGCCGCCGTCACCGGCATCCGGCTGGGACTTAACGTGTTCAACGCCATCTTCATCGGGGTGCTGGGCGTCCCCGGCTTCGGTCTGCTGTTGCTGCTGCAATGGGTGCTGGCGTGACAAAACGACAGGATATTACATATTACCTGCAAGATAGAAACGGAAACCGTCGGTCAGCGCTCCTGCTGCTCCAGATTCCAGCCATAGAGAGGATAGCGCTGGAGACTGCCGAAAAGCTTCTGCTTGATGTCGGGATAGCGCCCCTCCAGCTGGTGGATCAAATCCTTCACCTCCTGTCGGCGGGTGGAGCCGTTGGCAGGACAGGGGTTGTGGACCACCGGCAGGCGGAGACGCTCCACCGTGCGGCGGATGTCATCCTCCCGGCAGTACAGCAGCGGGCGGATCTGGGTGATGCCCGTGCGGTCCAGATATGTCACCGGCTGGAAGCAGCCGATGCGCCCCTCGAAGAGCAGATTCATCAGCAGCGTTTCGATGGCATCGTCGTAGTGATGCCCCAGTGCGATCTTGTGGATCCCCCGCTCCGTCAGCGCTGTGTTCAGGCTGCCCCGCCGCAGCTTGGCGCAGAGGGAGCAGGGGTTCTTTTCTTTGCGCTCTTCAAATACGATCTGGTACACCGGCACATGGATGCGGGTGTAAGGGACCTCCAGCTCCCGGCACAGCTCCGCCACTGCGTCAAAGCTCATGCCCGGCGTGCCGGTCTCCAGCGTGATGGCCTCCACCTGAAAGGGGATGGGATAGAAGTCCCGCAGCCGGGCCAGAGCCGTCAGGGTCAGCAGGCTGTCCTTGCCGCCGGAGACGCCCACGGCCACCTTGTCCCCGGCCTCGATCATGTGATAGTCCTCCACGCAGCGGCGGACCTGTCCTAAAATATGCTGCATATGCTGCCTCCGGGAAATGAAATTGCGTTTTTAGAAAACAAGAGATAAACAACGAAAACAAGAGATAATCGCAGATGTTCTAATGGTAAATTAAAACGCTGTTGACATTTTTGCGGGGGTGTGTTATAAATATCCTTGCGCTGTTTGCGTGTTTTCTCTCCCCATGATAGCAAGGGAGCACGGAAAAGTAAAGCAATACATTATATAAATTGGAGGAAATCACCATGTCCACTTATATGGAAAAAAAGGGCAATGTTGTCCGCAAGTGGTACGTCGTGGATGCCGCCGGTAAGCCCCTGGGCAAGACCGCCGTCATCGTCGCTGACCTGCTGCGTGGTAAGGGCAAGCCCACCTACACTCCCCATGCTGACTGCGGTGACAACGTCATCGTCATCAACGCCGGCAAGGCCGTCCTCACCGGCAACAAGATGGAGCAGAAGTACTACCGCACCCACTCCGGCTGGGTGGGCGGCCTGAAGGAGACCAAGTATCGCCTGCTGATGCAGGAGAAGCCCGAGGTCGCCGTGCGTGTGGCCGTGCGTGGCATGATGCCCCGCAACATCGTCACCAAGGACTCCCTGAAGCGTCTGCACATCTACGCCGGCGAGCAGCATGAGCATCAGGCTCAGAAGCCCGAGCTGGTCAAGTAAGGAGGAAAAAGAGAATGTATCAGTCTAAGAATCCCTATATGTACGGCACCGGCCGTCGTAAGTCCTCCGTGGCCCGTGTGCATCTGTTCCCCAACGGCACCGGCTCCATCACCATCAACGGCCGTGATATCGACGATTACTTCGGTCTGGAGACCCTGAAGATGGTGGTTCGCCAGCCCCTGAACACCACCGGCACTCTGGGCAAGGTGGATATCGTGGCTACCGTCGAGGGCGGCGGTGTGTCCGGTCAGGCCGGTGCTCTGCGCCATGGCATCAGCCGTGCACTGCTGCTGGTAAATCCCGAGTACCGTGCCGCTCTGAAGAAGGCCGGTTTCCTGACCCGTGATCCTCGTATGAAGGAGCGTAAGAAGTACGGTCTCAAAGCAGCTCGTCGCGCTCCGCAGTTCAGCAAGCGCTGATTTCTGCCGATTTTACAACTTCAAAGCAATCAAAATCCCGGAAAACTCTCGTTTTCCGGGATTTTCCTATATCTGCAGCATTTGTTCTGTTTTCGGAAAATCTGATGGAATTTGACAAGGTTTGACGTGTTTTTTACATGTTAACGATGGGCTAAATGCCGTTTTTGACCCCGAAACTGTTAACGGATGGGTTAATTTTCGGGCTGCTCATGTGGCCACTCGGAGCAGATCGCCTCTGCATAGAAAATGAATACTGCGCCCCGCCTTTTCGGAAATAATGGCTTTGGCACGGTTTGAAACGGTTTGACCAAGCCGAATGAACTTTATCTTTTTTCGCAGGGCAAATGCCGCCGCAGAATTGATAAACGGAACGCAATCTGTTATGCTGTCCGTGTAAGGAGGGATGACACATGAAACGAAAAACCTGTACCTTGTATCTCAGCTGCGAGGAATACGGTGTGATCCTCGACGCACTTATTCGCTTCAAAAACAAGCTCACCCGACAGGGGCGGTACACCGACATCGTAGATGAAGTTATCCTTGCCCTGCTGGATGCCAAGACGAAGCGAGTCTACATCTGAATATCGTGTACATAAGGAAAGCCGTGTAGCTGTCAAAAGCCACACGGCTTTTTCTATACCCGGCATTACATAGCTGTCCGCCATCGCCGCAGACAGCTAAATTTACAGACAGGAGGAACCCAAAATGGCAAATTGCAAAGTGATCGCCGTCGCCAACCAAAAGGGAGGCGTCGGCAAGAGCACCAGCGTCTATTGCATCGGTGCGGGGCTGGCTATGGACGGCAGGAAGGTCCTGCTGGTGGATGTGGACCCGCAGGGAGATCTCACGAAGATGCTGGGTCAGCGCAGGCCCCACGACCTGCCCCACACCCTGTCCGAGCAGATGAACGCCGTCGTGCAAAACCAGAGCGGCCCGGAGCATCCGGAAATCCTGCACCACCCAGAGGGCTTTGATTTTATCCCTGCCAACCGCAGCCTATCGGCGGTGGAGGTGGGGCTGGTCAATGTCATGAGCCGTGAAACCGTGCTCAAACGCTATCTGGACGGTATCAAGAAGAATTACGACTATGTACTGCTGGATTGCCGCCCGTCGCTGGGTATGCTGGTCATCAATGCCCTGTCGGCTGCGGATCATGTACTCATCCCGGTGCAGGCGGACTATCTGGCAGCCGAGGACATGACGGAGCTTGTGGGCACGGTGCAGAGCATCCGGCAGCAGATCAACCCAAAGCTGAAGATCGGCGGCGTCTTTCTGACCATGGCGAATGACACGAACTTCCGCAAAGACATTGTGGCCGGGGTAAAAGAAAACTTCGGCAAGCACCTGCCCGTACTGGATGCCGTCATTCCCGCTACGGTGCGGCTGGCGGAGATCAGCACGGCAGACAAGAGTATCTTCCGGCATGAACCGCGCGGACGGGCTGCCGCAGCCTACGGTGCGCTGGTAAAGGAGGTGGAACGCATTGGCGAAAAGCAACGCATCCGAGATGCTGACATCACTCGATAGCCTGTTTACCACGCAGGAGCAGCGGGACGAAGCCAAGCGCGACAGCGTGCAGGACATACCGATTTCCCAAATCAGCGATTTTCCTGAGCATCCCTTCAAGGTAAAGCAGGACGAGGCCATGTTGGAAATGGCGGAGAGCGTGCGGCAGTACGGCGTCTTGGTGCCGGGGCTTGTGCGGCAGCTGGAGGACGGCAGCTATCAGATGGTGTCGGGACACCGGCGCAAGCTGGCCAGCGAACTGGCAGGGCGGGACACGATCCCCTGCATCGTGCGCGACCTCACAGACGATGAAGCCGTTATTATCATGGTGGACAGCAATCTCCAGCGCGAGCGCGTATTGCCGTCGGAAAAGGCTTTTGCGTACAAAATGAAGCTGGATGCCATGCGAAGGCAGGCGGGTAGACCGAGTAAAGAAAATGGTGTCCCACTGGGACACCATTTTCAGCAAGGAAAGTCAAGAGAGATTTTGGCAGACAATTCACCGGACAGTAATACACAAATCCAGCGCTATATCCGCCTCACCAACCTTATCCCGGAAATTCTGGACATGGTGGATGACGGTCGGATCGCCTTTCGCCCTGCGGTGGAGCTTTCTTACCTTACCGAACAGGAGCAGAGCGCGCTTTATGACACCATGGGACGCGAGGACTGCACGCCGTCGCTTGCACAGGCCATTAAGATGAAGGCGTTCAGCCGAGACGGAAAGCTGACCGATGCGGTGATCCTGTCCATCATGGAGGAGGAAAAGCCCAACCAGAAGGAACAATTTCGGATACCCAAAGAGCGTATCAGCAAGTATTTCAAGCCGGGGACGCCCGCACGGACTATGGAGGATACGATCATCAAGGCACTGGACTATTACAGAAAGCGGCAGCGGGAAATGGAACGCTGAATCTTCCGCCCAGGGGAAGGTCTGCCCATCGGACAGGCTGTGTGCCAGGGCCGGTTTTTCCGCTCCCCCCTCTCCACACCTCACCCCCTTCCTACCGGCTGTACCGGCTGAAAAAGAGATTATCTCACAAGTCCACATCGTACAGAAAGCAGCATCCTTTTCCGGATGGTGCTTTTTATTTTTACTCTTAGGAGGTCTAACAAATGAAAAAACTCTATCGCAGAAGCATTTCCGGGCTGTTGGCTCTGCTGATCTGCTTCACCGCCATCCTCGGCAGCGGCATGACGGCCTATGCCGCCGCATTCACCGGAGAAACTGCGGATTCGTACTCGGTGGCATTCCCCAGAGACGGCGACGCCAATCTGGATTACAGCGGCACTTGGGGCCACGACGAGCTGCACTACATGAACGGCTGGACATCCGGCGAGGCAACATGGATGACCACGCTGCACACCATCGGCTCCTTCGACGGCCCGGCCTGCTACTGCATCGAACCGGGCGTTCCCCGAAACCTGTACCGTTCCTACGAAAGCTACGGGGAGGACTATTGGGATTCCTTCCCCGCCGAGTATAACCGAGCCATTGATGGTCGAACCATGAAAACGCTCCTCGGCCGCATCATGCAGTACGGCTATCAGGGAAATCTCTCCCTCGACTGGCGCTCTCAGAACGAGGCCGACGCCGACAAGCTGGCCCACATGATGGCCACGCAGGTGCTGGTGTGGGAAACGGTGGTCGGGGAGCGGGATGCGGACTTCAATCACGTTGACCCCGGCAGCGCCGATGCCGTGAAGTCCGTCTACCGCACCTCCCATCCGCTCTATAGTCGGTTCTCTGCCTACTACGACAGCATCGAGGCCAGCGTGAAAAAGCACACTGTCGTCCCCAGCTTCATGGACCGCAGTGAGGAAGCTGCACAGACGGTTGAACTGAGTTGGGACGGCGGCCGCTACACAGCTACCCTGACGGACACCAACGGCGTTCTGGGCGAATATGCCTTCTCTTCGGCCCAGTCGGATATGACCTTTGCAGTCGATGGGAACGACCTGACTATCTCTGCCGAGACGGCTTCCGCAGATGGTGTGACCATTACTGCCGTCAGAAACAACACCCGGCAGGGCGTGCTGGTCTGGAGCGACGGCCACTATGGCCCAGACGGCACCATGCAGGATGTCGTCACCTTCCGGGATACCGTCAGCGACCCCATGTACGCCTACCTGCACCTGAAGGTCGGCTATGGCAGCGTCAAGATCATCAAAACCAGCGAGGACGGCGAGGTGTCCGGCATCTCCTTCACCGTTTCCGGCAACGGTACGGAGCAGACCGTGACGACCAATGCAGACGGCGAAATGCAGCTCGATGATCTCCGCCCCGGCGCTTACACCGTAACAGAGCAGAGTAATGACCGGTATGAACCCCAAGAGGTGCGCCAAGTGACCGTGATCTCCGGTCAGGTCGCCACCGTGGCCTTCCACAACATGCTGAAACAGGGCAGTCTGGAGGTCATCAAAACCTCGGAGGATCATTTGATCGAGGGTGTGAAATTTCACTTGACAGGCGCCTCGCTTTCGGGCTTGCCCGTAGACGAGTACGCCGTAACAGACAGCACGGGCAAGGCCGTATTTTCCGATGTGCTGATCGGCACAGGCTATGTGCTGTCCGAGGTGGATACGGATGTTCGCTATGTGATACCCGAGGATCAGACGGCAGCAGTGGAATGGAGCAAGGTCACGCACAAGAGCATCCACAATGTGCTGAAAAAGTGGAACGCCACCGTTACGAAAAGCGACAGCGCCACCGGAACACCCCAGGGCGATGCCAAGCTGTCCGGCGCGGTCTATGGCGTATACAAGGGCGGGCAGCTTGTGGACACCTATGTGACGGACGGAAATGGCCAATTCACGACCGTATATTATGCCTGCGGGGATGATTGGACGATTCGTGAGATCACGCCCAGCGAGGGCTATCTGCTGGACAGCACGGTGTACCCCGTAGGCGCTGAGCCGCAGCGGTACACCGCGGAATATAATCCCATTGCGCTGGATGTGACCGAGCAGGTCATCCGGGGCGGCGTGGCCCTCACGAAAGTGGACAAGGACTATCCGGAAAACAAACTGGAGGGAGCCGTGTTTGAGGTCTACCGTGACAGCAACCGCAATCAGGAACTGGATGCTGAGGACGAACTGTTGGGCACGATGGAGGAACTGGGCGGCGGCGAGTACGCCCTGACCGGTCTTTGCTACGGCGGCTATTTTGCAAAGGAAGCCCAGGCCCCGGAGGGCTTTTATCTGGATGAAAACGCCTACTATTTTGCCATCACCACGGACGGCGAAACCGTGACCGTGGAAAATGAAGCCGGAAAGGGCTTTGTCAATGCGGCGCAGGTGGGGTCGCTCCGGATCGTCAAGACCTCCTCGGACGGAAAGCTGGAAGGATTTTCCTTCCGTGTTACCGGGGCCAACGGCTATGACCAGGTGTTCCAGACCGATGCGGAGGGCTTCATTCTCGTCGAGGGCCTGCGTATCGGGGACTACACCGTATCCGAGGTGCGGGACAGCAGTTCGGACGGGTATCTCCTCCCCGCTGACAAGACGGCCTCCGTTTTTGAGGGAGCCGTAACGGAGGTGGAGATGCACAATGAAAAGAAGCCCGCACTGGAGGTGCCGCAGACCGGAGACAACAGCCACATGGCACTGTGGCTGGGTCTGCTGGGCATTTCCGGCATCGGCGCTGCGGCTATACTGCTGATGCGCAAGCGTAAAAAATAAGCGCCAAGGGGCGGCCAGATCGGCCGCCCTTTTTTCTATGGGAAAGAAAAGTTTTTCGGCGTGAACCAACAATAACAGGATGGTATTTGTGAATAAATGGCTATACTGTTTGTGTGCCATCTACTCAATTGTTTCGTATTCACTTGACAAGTTTCAGTTTTAACGGTACAATTAAGAAAAAGTGAAACAAAAGGCGGAAGCGAAGGAGTCTTTCTGATATGCTATCTTTCCTTAAATTAGTATTCGGCCCCGATATTACAGTGAAGGGATTCGACTACACGGATGACACGCCCTACTATATCAAGGACGGATATACCCCCCAATTGTTAAGTTGGGGAGACCATGCGTGTGTTCTTTTGAAGCCAAATGGCTCTTCTTGGCGATTGCCTACATTAAAAAAGCAGTTGAAGAAGTTTCAGGAACTTTGTTCTCTTCCCTGTGCACTGTGCTTAGACAACCTGTCTGCGTTACAACGACGGAGTATGCTGGAAGAACACATCCCGTTTGTGTCTCTTTCGCAGCAGGTGTACCTTCCGTTTTGGGGGTGCGCTTTTCATGAGCAATTCAAGGCGGACGCTGCCATTATGGCAAAAATGGCACCCGGTACACAGCTTGTATTTCTATATTTATACTATGCAGAGAATACTGGGTCCGTAAATCTGACACAGATTGCAAAGGCACTTTCGCTCTCAAAGGCGACCTGTACAAGGGCAATCAATGACCTCTCTGCTTCGGGTCTGATCTCGCAAACAGCAGAAGGCACGAATAAATGGATCACAACGGCATACACCAAATCAGAACTTTTGGAAAAAGCATACGGGCGACTGAAAACGCCTGTTGATCGAATTCTTTACGTAAAAGGAACCGCCCAAATCGAGCATCCAATTGCAAGTGGAATACGGGCGCTGGCACGGCAATCCATGATTGGGGTAAACGATCAGGATGGTGCTATTGCGATTTCCAAAAAGGAGGCGGCAAAAATCCCAGCAGAAGATATCTGCACAAAACAGTATTTTGAAGACTTTGGCGGTGCTGTTATTGAAGTGTGGTCCTATGACCCGATCATTTTGGAGAGAGACGGCTGTGTAGATGACATTTCATTGCTGCTCAGCATGGACAACGACCCAAACGAACGAGTTCAGACGTGCTTGGATGAAATTCGGCAAAAGCACGGACTACCAATCAAAGAGGAAGAATAAAGGAGAACGAAATGGTAAATGGCATAGATATATTCCGAGAGCACTTCAATCATTTTAAGGAGCAATATACTGTAATTGGAGGCTTTGCCTGTGATCTTCTGATGAACGATGCAGGACTTGATTTCAGGCAAACCGTTGACATCGACATGGTGCTGATCGTCGAGGCTTTAACGACAGACTTTGCAAAAGCCTTTTGGGCTTTTATTGAAGCTGGTGGCTATCAGGCCAGGCAACGCAGTAACGGTCAACCGGAGTTCTATCGTTTTGTGGACCCAACGAACCCTGCTTACCCCAAGATGATTGAATTATTTTCAAGGCCACAAAGCAATGTGGTCTTGCAGCCAGATACACACTTGATGCCGCTGCATATTGATGATGAAGTTTCCAGCTTGTCAGCGATTTTGCTCAATGATGATTATTACCACTTTCTTCTGGATGGACGAACAGTTACAGATGGTATCTCCATATTAGATGCTGAACATATTATTCCGCTGAAAATGAGAGCTTGGCTGGATTTGAAAAGCAAGAAAGCAGAAGGAATCCATGTAAACGCACGTGACATCAAGAAACACCGTCTGGATGTGTTTCGCCTGTTCCAACTTGTACGGGAAAATCAGAGAATACCTGTCCCGCAGTCTATAATGGAGGATATTACTCGGTTTATAGCACAAATGCGGCAGGAGGACATTCGTTTAACGGATATAGGTATTCGCCGCTCGAAAGACTCTATTCTGGATATTTATAGTCAAATGTACATTACAGAATAAAAGCGCCGCCCCCATGCTGAACATTCAGTGTGGGGGCAGTTTCATGGAGTGGAACAAATCGTCGCAGTGTCGGTCTTGTGTTTGCACTCCTGCATTTTCAAAGAACGAATCCCAAGGGGGCGGCCAGATCGGCCGCCCCCTTTTACATACCGAGGTGAAAGGAGACGGAATGGGTATGAGCAATCAAACGGAAGAAAAGGAGCTGTTCCATGCGGTATCCCTGTCCGGCGGTAAGGACAGCACCGCTATGCTGCTGCTCATGATTGAGCGGGGACTGCCGATCCAAGCGGTCCTGACGGCAGATACAGGCATGGAATTCCCGGAAATGTATGAGCATCTGCAAAAGTTGAACGACTATCTGTTTGCAGAGCGAGGCCTGCATCTGACGTGGCTGCGCCATCCCAAAGGCTTTGAGTGGCTGATGTTTGAGGAAAAGAAGCAGCGACCGGCCTGCATTGAAAACCGGCAGTGGCTGGGTGTTTCTCTATACGGAAACGGCTGGCCCGGTCCCCGTGTGCGCTGGTGTACGGGGCAGCTGAAAACGCATCTCATCCATAAGGAGATCAACCGGCTGAAAGGACAATACCGGGCCGTGAGTTATGTGGGTATCGCCGCAGATGAGCCGAAGCGCATCAAAAGCGAGCGCTATCCGCTGGTGGATTGGGGAATCACGGAGAAGGAAGCCCTGCAAATCTGCTATGACCGGGGTTATGACTTCGGTGGGCTGTATCAGATTTACCACCGCTGCTCCTGCTGGTGCTGCCCGTTGCAGGGCATTGGGGAGCTGCGAAAGCTCCGGCAGTATCACCCGGAGTTATGGGAGCGGCTGCGGGAAATGGACAAACATGCGTTGGCACAGTTCGGTCCCGGCCCGCTGGGGCAATTCAAGAAGGATTGGAGCGTGGAACGATTGGAGCAGCGATTTGCGGCAGAAGCGCAGCAGCTTTCTATTTCATCCTTGCAGAAGGAGCGTGAGCGATGATGTATCGAGAACCGAGTGATTCCCCTTGGGGCCTTGTTGTACGCTGCGACACTTTGTGTCCCGGTGTGTATAGCGTATCCACGGCAGGCCACGGAGGGATCATGGCCCAAATCGACGCAGCTCGGCAGTTGCTGTCCCTGGAAGCACAGCAGGTCGGCTTTCAGGCAGGCGGGTATCTGAATTTTGAGGAGGACTGCGATGCGTCGGTGGCCCTGCGGGAACTGATGGACAGCGGTATCATTGCACCCCGGACGGATAACTACTTCCGCCCCGGCGAATATGAAGCCTGCATTGACCGGAGCCTGCAGCGCTGGAACCCGGCCTATTGGCGTGCACGGCAGAAACGGCTCTCTGTACAGGCGGCAAAAGCGACAAAGGAGCGTGAACGGTAATGGACTATGTAATCAAGATCATGACCCCGGCAGAGCGCAGCTACTGTTATACCGGCAGCCAGCAACTCGACAAGCAGGCCGGCTGCATCGGTCATTTGCGCGGGGACATGGACAGAAGCGGCAACGGCTTTTTCACCTCATGGGAGGATCATTGCGGGGAGCTGAAAACACAGGCGTTCAAGGATGAGTTTGATGATTTTATCAATGCCCTGCGTTTTGACGAGCGCTATGACGGCATTTTCAAAAACCGCAGCAGCCTTTCCCGATACTGCTATGAACACAAAGAAAGTGTGTTTGCCGAGGATTTTATTCCGCAGTACGGATTCCGGGTGGATACGCCGGAGTATGCCTATCTGCTGCGGCTGAATCCCATGCAGGGCGATTATAACCTGTATATCTACTGCTATCGCCGGGAGATGCTGGAGCAGCACATGAAAAAGGCGGCCCGCGGCATTTGCTTTCTTGATACAAGCGGCAAGGAACGGTTCCGCATTCCCGATGGGGACAGTATCCGTGTGACCCGTCCGGATGGCAGCCATAGTGACCACACCTGCCGCTACATTGACGAGAACCGCGCCGAGATCGGCTACGGGGTCGATAACCTGTATCACATGGCGCAGTTTGCCGAATGGATGGCGCGAAACGGCAACACTTATGTGCCGCTGCGCTCCTCCCTGCCAAAGCAGTGCTACTCTCTCCTGCTGGACACCGGAAATGTGGTGATTTTGAAACGGGGCGAAACCGGCTATTACAAGACGGACATTCCCCACACCTCAAAGGAAGAAGCCCGTGCGCTTGTGGAGGAATATAACCGCAAGCTGGGCGTGACCCGCGCCCAGGAGGAGGCCATGAAAGGCGGCTCCATGTTCGGCTTTGACAAGCCCATTGCCGATCCCGCCAACTACGATGCACAGGGACAGCCGTTAAAGCGCCGGGAGAAAGACCGAGGTGACGCACGATGACCGAGCAGAAACATATTATCTGGAGCAGCGATCCGGACTACGAGGATTGGAGGGGCGATCTGGAGGAACAGTACCCCGAGCTTTCTGAGCAGGAACGGATGGAATTGATGGTCGAGCAGAACAACGACTATCTCGATGACGAGCGGTGCAATCTGAACATTCAGCTCTCCCGCCCCATTCTGCTGATCGCAGACATCGGCCGATGGGATGGGCGGTATCCCGGTTATGCCGAGATCAAAAGCGGCAATATCCGCGATTGCCTGTATTCCAAGATGGACTATTCCACATGGTATGTAGACCGGCTGGGCGATCTGCGCTGCGATGCCGTACATCACGACGGCACGAACCATTATCTCTACCGTGCCTACAAGGAGAATGTGAGCGAAGCACAGATCGACCGGCTGAAAGAAAAGCTATACAGCGGCACCGCCACCCGCGCCGATGTGACCCGTGTGACAAAGCGCCTGGGCGATGAGATCGGGCGGGTCTACGGCTGGCGGTTTCCGCCCGTCCGGGAAGCGGCGCGAGAAAGATAGGAGGAAAACGGTATGTCTGTTGATGCAAGAAAAGAACGCTTTGAGCTGGTGGAGGTGTTTGACCGTCCCATGCTCTTTACCTGCCTGCGGGTAGACCGAAACACGGTGCCCAAGGGGCTGTATCTCTATGAGGTACGCAATGACGACGATCAGTGCGGGATCCCCGTGGAGATCGGCCGCTGGATCATGGTTAACCACTGGGGAACGCTGCTGTCTGCGACACCCATCAAGCTGGAGCCGAACCGGTACAATAACAACGCCTACCGCCATATCGACCCGGAAAACGACTGGAACTACACCGGCGAGCTGTGTTCGGCCAGGGAATATATGGATAAATACCTGCTGAAAAAGGACAGGGAAAAACCAAAGGAAAGATAGGAGGTGCTGCCCATGGCACGCAGATTTCAGGAGATCACGGAGGTTTACCGGCAGGAGATCGCCGCACTGGCCCGCTCAGACCGGTGGACGGCATTTCTGCGCTCTGCCTGCCGGAATTATAAGCTGCCCTTTGAGGAGCAGGTGCTGGTACACGCACAGCGTCCGGACGCAACGGCTGTGTTAGAGATAGAGCGCTGGAACCGTCAATTCGGCCGATGGGTCAATAAGGGCGCTACCGGCATTGCCGTATTTGATCGGGACTATCCGGGACGCACGCGCCTCAAGTATTATTTTGATATATCCGACACCCACGAAAGCCGTTTGTCCCGCCCCGTGCCGCTCTGGCAGGTGCCTGCCGAGCAGGAGCCGGATGTGATTGAAGCGTTGGAAAACCGATTCGGTGCGCTGGACGATAAAGGTACATTGGAGGAAGCCATAGTATCCGCCATGGAAAACGCTGCGGCGGACAATATGACGGACTATCTTGATGATCTGCAGAACTGCCGGGACAACAGCCTGCTGGAAGAACTGGACGAGCTGAATTTGTCGGTTCTCTATCGCCGTCTGCTGGAGAACAGTACGGCGTATATGTTGATGTGCCGCTGCGGGCTGGAACCGGATGAATATTTTGATCCGGAGGATTTCTCTGAGGTGTTCAATTTCAATACCCCGGAAACGCTGAATGCCCTGGGCGTGGCCACACGGGATATTGCCGAAAGCGGTTTGAGCGCCATCGCATTGACCGTCCGAAGCCGTCAAAAGCAAATTCGCACAATTGCGCAGGCACCGGAAAATGAGTATCCTATAGACAAGCAAACAGAAACACAGACCGAAAGGAGCGAAAACCATGGAACTGACATACACGATGAAGGACGGCTACCGGCTGCCGGATCTGCTGCCGCCGCAGGAGCCGGAAACAGCCCTTGGGAAATACGGCCTGCTACGCCGGAGGTATCTGAAGGAGCACCGGAAGGTGCTGTTCACGAACCTGCTGACATCGGGCAGGCTGAACGAGCATCTGGCGGAGATCGACCGGACGGCGCGGCAGCGCGTGGAACAGACGGTGACGGCGATGGCTCAGGCCGAGGGCGTGACGGAGGAGCTGAAAGCCGCCGACCCGATGAAGTGGGTGGGGCTGATGAACAACCTGAGAAACGCCGCCGAGGAGACAGTGCTGGCGGAGCTGATCTACAGCTGAACACCGAACCCGAAGAAGCGGACAGTGCGGAGGAAGCAACCTCTGAGCTGCCCGCTTTTTTGGATGAAAAGAAAATTTTCGCCATCATTGAAAACCGCAATGATGATCTGATCCACAAGAAGGCGCAGATCGAACTGTTTTTCCGGTCACATCCGGACGAGGCCGAGCGTGCCGAATATCTCCGCTCGGCATATCAAGACCGTTTCACCGAGATCCTTGCAGACGGAGCACGGCTGGGGTATCGTCCACAGAAAAACGGTCTGCTCATGTGGGAGGGCGCATATCTTTCCCGTACCAGCGAGAGCGTTTTTTCATGGAAGCTGGTGGCAGGCTTTACGGCACAGCTCATTGACAAACGGGAATACTATGTCAACACCGAGATCAAACCGTTTGTGCCGATGGAATCACAGCAGCTTACGCTGTTTGATATGCCTGCGTTCGACCAACCGGAGGATACACCGGTCGCACCACTGTTCTCCCATCCCAAGCTGCCGCAGCAGATCATGGATGAAGCCCTGTGCGTAGGATCCAACGATGAGCATAGCCGGCTGATCATCTGCGCTTACTTTATGAAGGATAAGCCGGACAACGCCGCATTCCTGCAAAAACACTACGGCGAGAACGGTGCAGGCTTCTATTTTGGCGGAGAGAAAGTTTCGCTTTGGTATGACGCCGAGGGGATGCGTATTGCCCGCGGCAGCACGGCGCAGCGGAGCAATGCCACACTGATCTCCTGGGAGGAAGCGGCAAAGCGTATCCGGGAGCTGTTGGAGCTGGGGCGGTATATGCCGCAAAGTGAATTGGATGAGGTCGATCACTACGAGCGGATGCGGCTTGCTGACAGCATTGCCTACACCAGCCGGGGCATGACAACGGAAGCGAGAAACGCGGGATTTCTGCCGCTGGCCATGCTGGCGCAATCCGTCAAGGGCGGCTATCCGGAAACGCAGAAGCAAATTTATGAGCTTCTCTGTGCGCCGGATACGCTGCAAAAGTGCGTGGACGAATGGACGGCGTTCAACGCCGCGCTGGATGCAGGGCAAGACCTTTTGCGTTTTCGCTTTTACCGTCCGAAAGAGATACTGGAGCGGCTCCGTGATCTACAACGGGAGCCGCTTCATTTTACCGTTGCCGACGGGTTTGCTCCCGACCGGCAATTTTTTATTTCCGCCGATGAGATCGACAAGGTGCTGCGTGGATGGGACGGCAGCACCGACTATCGCCTTGGCGTGTACGCTTTTTACGCCACGCACAAGGATAAGACCGAGCGTGAAAAATACCTCAAGGATTATCACGGTGAGTACAGCGGTCATAGCGGCGGGAATGACAATCTCACCCACACCCGTGGCAAGGGCATTGAGTTCAGCCACGGCAGTATCACGGCCCCCTATGCCAAGGTCACGCTGAAATGGCCGGAGGCGGCCAAACGCATCGGGGAGCTGATCTCCCAGAACAAATTTCTCTCAGATGCCGACTGGGCGGCCATGCCGGAGTATGAGTGGAAACAGCTGGCCCGGAAGATCGTCAACTTTTTCATGGATACACCGGACGATGTGGTGCGGCCTTTTTCGCAAAACGCCATTGCGGACTATTGGGAGTGCGTAAAGGCTGTGACCGTTCAGCTCTCCGACGCCGACCGCGTGCAGGAAATTTATCAGAATATGCTCCCTGCCTGGGAAGCCACGAAAGAGGAGGATCGGCACTATACCCTGCGCAAGCAGGGCATAGAAGCCATGCGTGCCTATCTGGACGGCACCTATTCCGTGTTTGGCCTTGGGAAAACCCTGCAAACGCCAACGACCGAGGCCGTTTCCGAACGGCCGGCAGCAGAACCGGAGGTATCGGAGCCGGAACCGCCCATAGCGGAAGCGGAAACCTCAGAGATAGAACCGGCATTACCTGCCGAAGAAAAAGCTGTGCTCACAGCGCCGCAGCCCAAACGGGAGCGTATGCGGTTTGCACCGCTCTATCCGGAAATACCGACCGGGCAGCGGCACGACTTTCACATCACGGATCGGGAGCTGGGCGTGGGCAGCAAGGCGGAAAAGTATGCGTCCAATGTGGCGGCGATCCGCACTCTGCAAGCAGTGGAAAGCGAAAACCGGCTGGCGACGCCGGAGGAACAGGAAACCCTTTCCTGCTATGTGGGCTGGGGCGGCCTTGCCGACTGCTTCGATGAAAAGCACAGCCGGTACGCCGAGCTGAAAGCGCTGCTCACCGAGGAGGAATATGCCGCCGCCCGTGCCAGCAGCCTGACCGCCTTTTATACCTCTCCCATCATCATCGACGCCATTTACAAAGCCCTGGCACAGATGGGCTTGGAAAGCGGCAATTTGTTGGAGCCTGCCTGCGGCATTGGCAACTTTATGGGAATGCTGCCGGACAGCATGAGGGATTGCAAGGTCTACGGCGTGGAACTCGACAGTATTTCCGGCCGCATCGCCCGACAGCTTTATCAGAACAGCCGGATCGCTGTCACCGGCTATGAAAAGGCGGAGATACCGGACAGCTTTTTTGACGCAGCAGTGGGCAATGTGCCGTTTGGAAATATCAAGGTCGTTGACCGGCGCTACGACAAGCATCACTGGCTCATTCACGACTATTTTCTCGGAAAGACGCTGGACAAGATACGTCCGGGCGGCGTGATCGCCTTCATCACCTCAAAGGGCACGATGGACAAGGAAAGCCCTGCCGTGCGGAAATATCTGGCCCAGCGGGCCGACCTCATCGGGGCGATCCGCCTGCCCAATACGGCCTTCAAGGCCAGCGCCGGAACAGATGTGACCAGCGACATTCTCTTCCTCCAGAAGCGTGACCGCATTGTGGACATCGAACCGGATTGGGTGCATCTGGACACGGATGAAAACGGCATCCGCATGAACAGCTATTTCGTCCGGCATCCGGAAATGGTGCTGGGCGAGATGGCCATGGAGAGCACTCAATACGGCATGGACAGCGTGTGCAAGCCCTATGAAAATGCCGATCTTGCCGATCTTCTGAGCGAAGCGGTATCGGGGCTTCATGCACAGATCCCCACCTATGAGCAGGACGGGCCGGAGGAGGAAGATTTATCCATTCCCGCCGACCCGAATGTGCGTAATTACAGCTTTACCAGCGTAGACGGCAAGCTGTATTTCCGCATTGACAGCCGCATGGAGCCGGTCGAACTGCCGCTGACCACCGAGAACCGAGTGCGCGGCATGATCGCCCTGCGGGACTGCACCCGTCAGCTCATCGAGTACCAGGCGGAGAACCATCCCGATGAGATCATCCGGCGCGAGCAGGAGAAGCTGAACGGGCTGTACGATGCCTATGTCAAAAAATACGGGCGGCTTTACACCCGCGGCAACAACCTTGCCTTTTCGGATGACAGCAGCTATCCGCTGCTGTGCTCGTTGGAGGTGCTGGACAACGAAGGCAATTTCGCCCGCAAGGCGGATATGTTCACCAAGCGCACCATTCGCCCGCATGAGCCGGTCACGCAGGTGGATACGGCATCGGAGGCGCTGGCGGTATCTCTCTCCGAAAAAGCGCAGGTGGATCTCGGCTTTATGTCGGAGCTGTCCGGTAAAAGTGAGGACGAGCTGGTGCAGGAGCTTTCCGGGGTCATTTACCGGAATGTCCGTTGCGGTCTTACGCCGGAGGAGATCAGTCCGGTGCAGCTTGATCTGGCGGCATATCCCTATGTCACCGCCGAAGAATTTCTGTCCGGCAATGTGCGGAAAAAGCTGCGTATGCTGCAGGCGCTGCAAGCAGCGCTACCGGCTGAAAAGAAGCAGGAGCTTGCCGGGTATCTCTCCGCCATGGAAGCTGTGCAGCCGACAGAGCTGACCGCTGCGGAGATCGGTGTGCGGATCGGTGCATCATGGGTGCCTACCGATGTCTATCAGCAGTTTATGTTCGAGCTGTTCGGTACCAGCGTATACGCCAGGCAGAGAATGCGGGTCGTTCGCTCCGAATACAGCGGAGAATGGAACATCAGCAACAAAAGCATGGACGGCGGCAACATCAAAGCCGTCACCACCTACGGCACCAAGCGTATCACGGCATACCACATCCTGGAGCAGACACTGAATCAGCGGGTAGTCAAGGTGTTCGATACCGTTGTGGAGGACGGCAAGGAGCGGCCGGTGCTGAATGTGAAGGAAACTGCCATCGCCCAGGATCGGCAGGAGCTGATCAAGTCCAAATTTGCCGATTGGCTGTGGCAGGACATTGACCGGCGCGAACGGCTGTGCCGCATCTATAACGACACCTTCAATTCCATCCGACCGCGGGAGTACGATGGCAGCCATCTCCGCTTTGTGGGGATGAACCCGGAGATCAGCCTGCGAAAGCATCAGGTGAACGCCATCGCCCATGTATTGTACGGCGGCAATGCGCTGTTGGCACACGAAGTGGGTGCAGGGAAAACCTTTGAAATTGTTGCCGCCGCTATGGAAATGAAGCGTCTGGGGCTATGCACCAAGTCGCTGATCGTGGTGCCCAACCACATCACGGAACAGTGGGCGGCAGAATGGCTTCAGCTCTACCCAGCCGCTAACATTTTGGTAGCTACCGAACGCGATTTTGAAAAGCGCAACCGCCGCAGGCTGTGTGCCCGTATTGCCACCGGAGATTATGATGCAATCATCATCGGCCACAGTCAGCTCATGAAGATCCCCCTGTCCCGTGAACGGCAACAGGCCATTTTGCAGCGGCAGATCGACGAGGTGCTGCTGGCCATCAGCGACGCTAAGCGGCAGAAAGCAGAAAACTTCACCATCAAGCAGATGGAGCGAACCCGTAAGTCATTGGAGGCGCGGCTGGAGAAGCTCAACGATCAGAGCACCAAGGACGACACCGTGACCTTTGAGGAGCTGGGCATCGACCGGCTGTTCATTGATGAGAGCCACAGTTTCAAAAATCTCTTTTTGATGACGAAAATGCGCAATGTCGGCGGTATCGCGCAGACGGAAGCGCAGAAGTCCTCGGATCTCTTTGCCAAGTGTCAGTATCTGGACGAGCTGACCGACAGCCACGGTGTTATCTTCGCCACCGGCACCCCGATCTCCAACAGTATGGTGGAATTGTATACGGTGCAGAGGTACTTGCAATATCAAACCTTGCAGGAGATGGGTCTTATCCACTTCGACGATTGGGCCAGCGACTACGGTGAAACCGTTACCGCCATCGAGCTTTCCCCGGAGGGCAGCGGCTATCGCCCGAAAACCCGTTTTGCAAAATTCTTCAATCTGCCGGAGTTGATGGCGACCTTCAAAATGGTGGCGGATGTGCAAACGGCGGATATGCTGAAGCTGCCCGTCCCAAAGGCCAACTTCCACACCGAGGTCATCCACCCCAGCGAGCTGCAAAAGAAAGCTGTTGCAGGACTGGCGGAGCGTGCCGAGCGCGTCCGCGCCCGTGTGGTCGATCCCAGCACCGACAATATGCTGCGCATCACCAACGACGGACGCAAGCTGGCGTTGGATATGCGGCTGCTAAGCTCTCTGGCACCGGACGATGAAAACAGCAAGGTTTCCGTATGCGCCCGGAATGTCTATCGGATATGGGCAGAGAGTACCGCACAGCGCAGCACGCAGCTGATTTTCTGCGACCTGTCTACTCCCAAGGCGGACGGCAGCTTCAATGTGTATGACGATCTGCGGCGGAAGCTGCTTGAGATAGGCATTCCGGAAAACGAGATCGCTTATATCCACACCGCCAACACCGAGCAAAAGAAAAAGGAGCTGTTTGCCAAGGTGCGCGGCGGCGAGGTGCGTATCCTCATGGGCAGCACCGCAAAAATGGGAGCCGGAACCAATGTGCAGGACAGGCTCATCGCCTTGCATGATCTCGATTGCCCATGGCGGCCCAGCGACTTGCAGCAGCGCCTTGGGCGCATCGTGCGGCAGGGCAACCAAAATCCGGAGGTGGAGATCTTCCGCTATGTTACCGAGGGCACATTCGATGCCTACCTCTATCAGCTGGTGGAATCCAAGCAGCGGTTTATTGCCCAGATCATGACCTCCAAAGCACCGGCCCGTGCGGCGGAGGATGTGGACGAGACGGCACTGTCCTATGCCGAGATCAAGGCACTGGCCACAGGAAACCCGCAGATCATCGAAAAATGCAATTTAGATATGGAGGTCAGCAAGCTGAATATGCTCCGTGCCAGCCATCTGAGCCAGCGGTATGCGCTGGAGGAGCTGGTGTTGCGGAAGTATCCGGCAGAGATCAAGGAACTAAGCGAACGCATCGCCGGATATGAGCAGGACAGCGCACGGCTGGCCGAGCATCCGAAGCCCGCTGAGGGCATTGCACCGATGGTGCTGGGCGGCGTCATCTACACCGAGCGCGAGAACGCCGGTAAGGCGATCATTGAAGCCTGCACGCACATGAATGGCGCGGAGACCGTTTCTATCGGCAGCTACCGCGGATTTTCCATGCTGCTTTCCTACGACGGTGCTGCCAACGAGTTTCGCATGGTACTCAAAGGCAAGCTGTCCCATACGGCTGTACTGGGAGCGGATGCAGGCGGCAATGTCACCCGTATCGACAACGCACTGGAAAAGATCACGGAGCACTTGGCCAACGCCCGGTCGCAGCTTGCCCATACCACCGAGCAGCTTGAAAATGCCCGCACAGAGATGACCGCACCCTTTCCGAAGGAGGCAGAACTGGCCGAAAAGACGCGGCGGCTGAACGAGCTGAATGTGCTGCTGAATCTTAACGAGCAGGATCGCCCCGTCATGGCGGATGAGCCGGACGAAGGCGACCGGATCCGACCAAAAAGCGCAGAACGGGAGCGATAATTTGCACCTTTGCGCAACCTCAAAAAGCAAGCCTGCGGAGCGAGTTCCGCAGGCTTTGCTCTTGCTTCGATTTGTTTTGAGGGGATCACTTCAGGCAGTGACGGAGACCGCTGAGAACACGTACCCGCCCCGGACCGTGCGGATATAGGTCTGGCTGCCGCCCATCTTCCGACGGAGATTGGAGACGGTATTCGCCACGACCTTCAGGGTGTCCGCGCTGTCCCGGCCCCACACGGCGGAAAACAGGTCCTCCTTGGAAAGCGTGACTCCCGGATTGCTGGCGAGAAGCAGCAGCATATTGAACTCGATCCGGGTCAGCGCCAGCGCGGTTCCGTTTTGAAACGCCTGCTGGGATCGTCCGTCAATGGTTAGTTCCGGGAAGGTAAGCGTGTGCCGGGAACTGAGGGAGACCCGCTCTGCGGCGATGTCCTCCCGCCGCAGAAGGGCCAGGATCTTTTCCTCCAGATCCCCCTCGGCCCCGTTTGCTTGAATGATGATCATAGTGTGTCTGTGTGTTACTCCGTGTCCAGTTCGTGGAGCAAGTTGACCATCTCGATAGCGCTGACTGCACAATCGTAGCCCTTGTTGCCTGCCTTGGTGCCGGCCCGTTCGATGGCCTGCTCGATATTCTCCGTGGTCAATACTCCAAAGAGAACGGGTACGCCGCTTTCCAGAGACACGGCGGCGATCCCCTTGGAGACCTCGTTGCAGACGTAGTCATAATGGCTGGTGGAACCGCGGATCACCGCGCCGAGGCAGATGACGGCGTCATACCTGCCGCTCTTTGCCATCTTGGACGCCACCAGCGGGATCTCAAAGGCTCCGGGAACCCACGCCACATGAACGTCATCCTCCCGAACCTCGTGGCGCAGCAGGCCGTCCAGCGCACCGCTGAGGAGCTTGGAGGTAATGAATTCGTTGAACCGGGCGGCTACGATGCCCACCTTGATGCTTTTGGAGACCAGCTTTCCCTCGAAGATTTTCATAACTAAGTACCTCTTTCTTTGTTAATATTCCAAAATGTGTCCCATTCGTGCCTGCTTGGTTTTCAGGTAGAACAAATCATGTGCCGTTGCCGCCATCTGGATCGGAACCCGTTCGGAGATTTCCAGGCCGAACTCGGAGAGCTGATACACCTTGTCCGGATTGTTGGTCAACAGGCGCAGGCTCTTGACGCCAAGCTCCCGCAGGATCTGCGCGCCGAGGAAATACTCCCGCTCGTCTCCGTGGAAGCCCAGAGCCAGATTGGCCTCCAGCGTGTCCATGCCCTGCTCCTGCAATTCATAGGCCCGCAGCTTGTTGATGAGGCCGATGCCCCGGCCCTCCTGCCGCATATAGAGCAGGATGCCCCGGCCCTCGTTTTCAATCTGGGTCATGGCGGCGGCCAGCTGCTGTCCGCAGTCACAGCGGAGAGAGCCGAAGGTGTCTCCGGTTAGACATTCGGAGTGGACGCGGCAGAGGATGTCCTTCCCGTCACCGATGTCGCCCTTCACCAGCGCGACATGGTGCTCACCATTCAGACGGCTCACAAAGCCGTAGGCTTTGAAATCGCCGTATTTCGTGGGCATATTCACCGCCGTGACCTGATCCACCAGCTTTTCGTGGCACTTGCGGTACGCCTGCAAGTCCCGGATGGTGATGAACTTGATACCGAACCGCTCCGCCAGCGTCATCAGCTCAGCAGTGCGCATCATGGTGCCGTCCTCCCGCATGATCTCGCAGCACAGGCCACATTCCTTCAGTCCCGCCAGACGGCACAGGTCAACGGTGGCCTCCGTATGACCCTCCCGCTCCAGCACGCCGTTTTTCTTCGACAGAAGCGGGAACATATGGCCCGGTCGGCGGAAATCCTCCGCCCTCGCGCCCTCCTCCACGCAGGCCATCGCCGTCACGGAGCGCTCGGCGGCGGAGATGCCCGTGGAGGTGGATATGTGGTCGATGGACACCGTGAAGGCCGTTTCGTGGTTGTCGGTGTTGTTCTGCACCATCTGGGGGAATTGCAGCTTGCGGACAAAGGCCTCCGACATGGGCATACAGATCAGGCCCTTGCCGTGGGTGGCCATGAAGTTGATGTTCTCCGTGGTGGCAAACTCGGCGGCGCAGATGAAATCGCCCTCGTTTTCACGGTCAGGGTCGTCTGTGACCAGAATGATCTTCCCCTGTCTCAGATCTTCCAGTGCCTCGGGAATGGTATTGAAATTCATAGTAAAAACTCCTTGTTAAAAGCCGCAGCGCAGCAGCATTTCTTTTGTGAGGGTGCTTTCGTTCGTTGTGGTATGCGGTTTCGGTTCTTCCGGACGCAGCAGCTTTTCAATGTACTTGCCCACCACGTCGGTCTCCAGATTCACAGGGTCGCCTCGGCGGCGCTGGTTTAGATTGGTCTGGGCCACCGTATGAGGGATGGTGGACACGGAAAAGCCCTCGCCGTCCACGGCGGCCACTGTCAGGCTGATGCCGTCGATGGTGATGGAGCCTTTTTCCACCACATAGCGCAATATCTCCGGCCCCGCGAGGACGGTGTACCAGACGGCGGTATCATCTTTTCGGATGTTGGCAATGTGTCCCACGCCGTCCACATGGCCCGCCACGATATGCCCGCCGAAACGGCCGTTGGCAGGCATGGCCCGCTCCAGATTGACCACGCTCCCCGCCGTGAGTCCCGCAAGGGACGAGCGGTTCAGCGTCTCGTGCATCACGTCCGCCGAAAAGCCATCGGGAAAAAGCCGGGTCACTGTCAGGCAGATGCCGTTCACAGCGATGCTGTCTCCGATCCGGGTCTCCTCTAAAACAGTTTTCGCATGGATCGTCAGGACGGCGGAGTGCTGCCCGCGCTTGATGTTCTTGATCGCTCCGACTTCTTCTACGATTCCTGTGAACACGGATATTCCACCTCGCTTTCTATCAGAAGATCCTCGCCCAGCCGTTCCAAACGGCTGTTTTTCAATCGGAAGGCATTGGTCGGAGCGGGGACGCCCACGCCCTCCACGGGGGTTTTCGCATCCCTTCCGCCGAATAGCTTTGGGGCGATATATGCCTGCACCTGCTGCACGATGCCGCATTCCAGCGCGGCCCAGTTCAGCGTTCCACCGCCCTCCAGCAGGATGCTGTCGATCTGTTCCCGCCCCAGCCGCTCCATGAGCTGCCGGAGATCTACATGGCCGTTTTCCTCATTCAGGCAGAGCACCTGGCACCCGGCCATCCGGTAAACCGCCTGTCTTTCTGGGTCGGTGCAGCAGGTGGCGAGGATGGTCGGGATCTGGTCTGCGGTAGTGACCACCTGCGCCTGCGGCGGCGTCCGCAGATGGGTGTCGCAGATGATGCGAACGGGGTTTCGCCCGTTCTCCATACGGCAGGTCAGGAGGGGATCATCCGCCAAAACGGTACCCACGCCTACCATGATGCCCCGGAACCGGTGGCGCTGCTGCTGGACATGGCGCCGGGCCGTTTCACCTGTGACCCATTTGGATGCACCCGTATAGGCCGCGATCTTGCCATCCATCGTCATGGCGTATTTCATGGAAACGAAGGGCCGCCCGGTGGTGATGTAGTGGAAGAAGATCTTGTTCAGTGCGTCACATTCCTGGCGCAGAACGTTTTTCGTCACCTCCACGCCGTGAGACCGCAGGATCGCCACGCCCTTTCCCGCCACCAGCGGATTTGGGTCGGCGGAGCCGATCACCACCCGGCGGATGCCGGATGCCAGGATCGCATCCACGCAGGGCGGCTGCTTTCCGTGGTGGCAGCAAGGCTCCAGCGTCACATACATGGTGGCTCCGGCGGGGTCGGCGGTGCAGGATGCCAGCGCGTTCCGCTCCGCGTGGGGTTCACCGTACCGCTCATGCCAGCCCTGTCCGATAACTGCGCCGTCCTTTACGATCACGGCGCCCACCATGGGATTGGGCGCCGTCCAACCCCGGCCCTGTTCCGCCAGCGCCAAGGCCAGACGCATATATTCTGCATCGTTCATACCGTTACCTCCAAAAGAAAAAGCCCTGAACGAATCGTTCAGGGCAAGGTAGAAAGACACAAGTATCCTTGTGTAAAAGCAAAGCTCCGGAATGTAAACACATCCCAGAGCAACTTCCATAGACGCAAAGCAGACCCCCTGCGTTGTCATCTTCTTTCATCCAGACTATACTGTCGGCTTCGGAGTTTCACCGAATCATGCCTTGCGGCTCGTGGGCTGTACCACCGGTAGGGAATCACACCCTGCCCTGAAGACTTTCTATTCAATTACGATGGAAGTATAGCACGGCGACAGGTGGATTGCAAGACCATTTTGCAAACCGGGACAAAACCGGGACGGTCAGACTTTCTGGGCGGGAGGTTCTCATGGTGGGATGGCTGGTATACCTTGGCAAACGGGAATTTCCCGTTGACCCACGCCGTGACCCACGAACAGAAAAACCGGGGCGGAAACAGTGGAACAGAGCGTATCTACGGGTATGGAAATCCCGCGGCAAACCCGCTTAACACCACTGAAAGCCCACGGAAGGCGTCCCTATCGAATCTTAGAAGAAATCGGCACAATGTCTACCAGGCAGTTACGAGAACGGAAATGCTTAAAATACTTGGTTTCCGTTTCCTTGCCCTCGCAGATGATATAAATGATAGGTCTACGCTTACGGCGACTGCCTTTATTGGGGTCGTATTCCTTTCTCATTCCTGCCATAAGCCGTCACCTCCGATAAACGGAATCGCACCAAAGCGTCCTTGCAAATACCCCTTGCGGATGTTCTCACCCTTTCTCGGAGAGAAGGACGCCAGCGAATACAACTCAGTCGCACAGGACTTCTCATCCTTTTCCGCAAACCATATCTGATCTCTGCGGAAGAAGGTAAGATCAAGCAGCATAGCATCATGCGTCGTAAACAGAAGCTGTGCTCCCTCAGTGTTGATCGTATTGTCCTGAACCATCTCGATCAGCCGCTTTGTCAGGAGCGGATGCAGACTGTCCTCGATCTCGTCAACGACAAGCAGTGCGCCGTTCTCCAGCGCTTGCAGCCAGCCGCCGATACGGGAGAAAAATCGTTGTGTTCCGGACGACTCCTGATCCATAAGGAGCTGAAAGTGTTCCACACTGCCATCCGCACCGATGACTCGGTGCGTGGTTGTAATGACCGGGGCCTTGCCGGAGATGTTCTTGACGGTCACATCGGAAATACCGAGGTCTGCAAGCAACAGTTCCTTCAGGATACGAGCCTTCTTCTCATCGCCGCTGACGATCTGCGCGACCGTTTCCGAAGTAGCCGGTGCTTCCTCCATCAAGAATGTCAGCTTTTCCAAGAACCACTTGTAGGCGTTTTCCGTTTGCGGCAAGTTCCAGTCATTTGAGGAAACAAGATACAGCTTATTATCCGGCGTGCGGTTACTGAGTGTGATTTGCTCATTAACATTCTCACGGAATTCGTATGCGCCGTTTTCTCTTGAGAAAATCAGTGCCTCGCGCCCGTTCGGCCAATGGTATAGATACTCCGTATAGATCTTCTTGGCATCAAAAGAAAAGCCGTAAGCATACCGAACACCTTGATAAATGAACACGACCTCAAAGGATGTAGGCACTGTGGTGTCACCAAACGGTTCCCATGGCAATTTTTGTCCCTTGGATATTTTGGCCGCTTCTCCGACGACCATATCCTTCATCGTCATCAGTGCGTGCAGCACATTACTCTTGCCGGCGGCATTCGCTCCGTAAATAGCAATAGCCGGTAAAAGTGCTCTCTTTTCGTCCGGGTGCAGCAGATAAGACTCCAAAGACTTATCCTTTGAAGCGGCAAAACTGATCACCGCGCTATCCTTGATAGACCGGTGGTTTTCAATCGAAAACTGTATAAGCATAAGCGGATACCTCCATCCACAGTATAGTTTCTCCATTCTTCGCCTATATTATAGCAGTTAAAATCGTCTGTGTCAATATTTATATCTTGTTTTTGCAGAAATAATGCAAAATCAGATGATAAAATTATTCAAGCGGCAGCGGTTATAATTTAGCCATAGGAAAACTGATGGGAAAAATATCTGATAATGGATCGGCTCCTCTGCGCCCTTGCCATATACTATAAACGAGATTATCATAAGTTAATTTATCATATGAGGACACCACAACCGAATAACCCTGATCTGCATAGAGTATGCAGATCCCATACATAGCCGGACGGCTTTCACCGATGTGAAGCCTGTCCGGCTTATTCTATTTCAAGGAGTTGATGAACCGATGGGCTATGTCACAAGAGAGATGATCGACCGGGCAAAGAAAATGGACTTGCTGACCTACCTCCAGACTTATGAGCCGCAGGAGCTGGTGCATTTCGGCGGCAACACTTACTGCACCCGTGAGCATGACAGCCTTAAAATCTCCAATGGAAAGTGGTGCTGGTTCTCACGCGGGATCGGCGGAAAAACAGCGCTGGATTACCTGATCAAGGTCAAAGAGCTTCCTTTTACCGAGGCGGTAGAGCGGATCGTGGGACGGGTGGCGGAAAGGTCGCCCGTTTTTCATGCCCGTGCTCAGCCGGAGAAGCCGAAAACACTGCTCTTGCCGCCCAAAAGCAACAGCAGCACCCGTGTTATTGCCTATCTGAAAAGTCGCGGCATTGACGGTGGATTGATCGAGCAGTGTATCCGTTCCGGCCAGCTGTATGAAAGCCTCCCCTACCATAATGCCGTATTCGTCGGCATGGATAGGAACGGAACGCCGCGCTATGCGTGCCTGCGAGGCATCGGAACGGATTTTAAGGGCGAGGCGACCGGCAGCGACAAGAGATTTTCCTTTGCCCTCCCGGCTACGGGCGAAAGTCGGATGCTCTGCGTATTCGAGTCGGCCATCGACCTGTTATCCTATGCCACCATGGCGCAGGCTGGCGGGCTGTCGTGGCGGTCACAGCATCTGTTATCCTTGGCCGGAGTCTATAAGCCGCAAAAGGAAACACAGGAGCACCGTCTGCCGTTGGCGCTGACACAGTATCTAAAAGACCATGCGGAGATCAAAACCATTTGCCTGTGCCTGGATAATGACATGACCGGACGCAGCGCCACCGAGGCGATCCGACAGCAGTTGGCCGAGCGTTATAAAGTGGCAAGTGCCTTCCCCCGGCAAGGCAAGGATTATAACGATTGGCTTTGTATACGGATGGGATTGCAACCGGCGAAAGAAAATCCGATGACGGAAAGGAGCTTTGCACGATGAGCGAATACAGGGTCATCATTACCGAAACATTGAAACGGGCCGTTACGGTGGAAGCCGAAAGTCGCGAAGAAGCCGAAGAAGCGGTGTGCCGTCAGTATCAAAACAGCGAGCACATTCTTGTGGCCGAGGATTTTGACGGCGTGTCTTTTTCGGCGCAGTATCCCGAACAGCAGGTCGAATTACCCTATGGGAAAATGAAAGAGCTGTTTCGTAAAGCCGAGCGTGCCGGCACTCATGTATGCGGCTATATCACCTTTATGCAGGACTGTTTTACCGTACAATACAGCGAACGCTCCCGCACCTACGCCGTGTCCAGCGGCAATAAAGCGTTTCAGCCGAACATGGGTGGATACTCCGTCTATGGAAGCTGTCTGGACGGAACGGATCCCTGTGTCCGGCTGGAGCAGTATATGGCGGTCGAACGCGGTGGTGAAAAGGGCTGGAGCGTAGAGCGCTGTTATATGCTCCGTGAGGACTATGACCGTGTGATGGCGCTTCCGGAGCGCGGACGGGATCGGGAGCGATGATCGTTTGTCGGCAGGTCGGCTCCGACGCACGACCGCAGGGAGCGTGAGAATGTGCTATACCAGCAAGCAACGCCTTTTGGGGACAAAAGGCAGCTTGACAGGGGCATCCCCCTGTAACCCCTGCGCCGCCGAGCGCGGCAATATCGCTATATGGAGGAATGAACATGACCAAACGAAACATTGAGATCAAGGTGCGGCTAAGTCGCAAGGAAGCGGAAAATCTGAATAAACAGGTAAAAAAATGCCGTCTGTCCCGCGAAGCCTACCTTCGCCATCTGATCACCGGAGAGGTACCCCGTGAAGCACCGCCGCCGGAATACTTTGCCTTTATGCGTGAGATGCACTATGTAGGGCACAACCTTAACCAGATCGCACAGAAAGCCCATGTACTGAATGTGGTGGATGCAAAGCGTTATGACGAGGACAGCAAGCGGCTGGACAAGCTCATCCGGGAGGTTACAGCGGCGGTCGTGCTTCCGGCAAAGCGGGAGTAATGCCATGGCTACCACATCCATCTGGGCGGTCAAGGGTTGGCTGGGCAAGGTGGTGCTGTATATCGAAAACCCGGACAAGACGGATAATCCGAAATTCTATCGCCAAGAGGAACTGACCGATGTGCAGACACAAAGCCTTTCGGATGTGATCGATTATGCTGTCCGTGCGGAGAAAACAACGGTCACACCGGACGATGAGAGTGCAATGGTGGTACGGCAATTTATCAGCGGCATCAACTGCCTGCCGTCCACGGCACGGGACGAGATGCTGGCAGTAAAAAAGCGTTTTGGCAAGGAGGACGGTGTGATCGCCTACCATGGGTATCAGTCCTTCGCGCCCGGCGAGGCCACGCCGGAGTTGGCGCATGAGATCGGCGTGAAGCTGGCGCAGCGGCTTTGGGGCGAACGGTATCAGGTACTGGTGGCGACCCATCTGGATAAGGAAAATCATCTGCACAATCATTTTGTGCTGAATACGGTATCCTTTGTGGACGGTATCAAATACCACCGCACCGAAAAAGATTATCATGATATGCGCACCGTGTCCGACACCCTTTGCCGGGAATATAACTTGTCGGTCATCCAACGGCCGCAAGCCGGGAAGTCAAAGCACTATGGGGAATGGCGTGCAGAGCAGGAGCAGCGTCCCACCTGGCGCGGACTGATCCGCAGCGAGATCGATGAGCTGATCCGGCAGAGCGTCACCGAAAAGCAGTTTTACTATCTGCTTCGCCAAAAGGGCTATGAGGTGAAATTCGGCAAGGATATTTCGGTGCGCCCTCCCGGTAAGGAGCGCTTTGTCCGTCTGACCCGGAATTTCGGAGAGGCTTACACCGCCGAGGCCATCCGGCAGCGTATTTTGCAACAGCCCCTGCCGCAGCCGGAGCGGCAAATGACCGATAAACCAAGGCCAAAAACCTACCGCGTCCAAGGCAGCCGGCAAGCTGCGCGCAAGATCACCGGCTTTCGCGCACTGTATTTCTATTACTGCTACAAGCTCGGTATCTTCCCCAAAGGCCGTCCGCAAAACCGGGCGCGGCTCCATTTTCTGCTGCGGGAAGATCTGCTCAAACTGAATAACATCTCACAGGAAGTACGGCTGCTCGCACGGCATCAAATTGATACCGCCGAGCAGCTTGCTTTATATAAAAAGGAACAGGAGGTGAATATCCGAGAATTGTCCGCCAAACGCCGGGTACTGCAAAATGCGCTACGCACAAAGGCAGTCCGGGACAGTCCCAAACAGGCCGACGCACATCGGGCGCAGATCCAGGAGTTGTCCGAAAGGCTCAAAGCGCTGCGCCGGGAAGTGCATCTGTGCGACGATATTGCCGAGCGCTCCGGCGTGATGGCGGAGAAACTGAAAGCTGTCCGGGAGGACGCACAAAAACAACGACAAAAGGAGGAACAACAGCATGAACACATCCGGAGACGCAGCTGAACAGGTCGTCCGACTGAGCTTGGAGGGCATGGAGGTTGCGGCAAAAATCACCGGCAGTGCGGCAAAGGAGGTGGCGGCGCTTCTGTACGCAGCACTGAAAAACCGGGACAAGAACAAAATCAAAGGACGCCAGCGGCTTACCTCCATGCTGCGCAGCGGCAAGGAGCTGACTATTTTCACCGTCAAAAACAAGGACATGGCCCGCTTTGTGGCCGATGCCAAGCGCTACGGCGTAGTCTACTGCGTTCTGCGGGAAGCAAAGGACAACCCACACGGCGTCAGTGAGATCATGGTACGCGCCGAAGATGCCGCCAAGATCAACCGCATTGTGGAGAACATCAAAATCGCCACGGTATCCGACCCCGAAGTCATCCGTGAAAACGCGGAAACAGGACGGGATAAGAATAAGGATGCCGCCGGGCAGACGGCTCCCGAACAGGAGCGCCCGCAAAAGAGTGAGGACGACCGGCTGCTGGATGAAATGATGGCAGCTCCTGCGCAGAAGCAGGAGGCTGCCCAAGAAAACCCCACGGCGGCTCGGACGGAGAAATCCCGTCCGTCCGAGCCTTCCTCAAAATCCAGAAAGAGATCCGCCGAGGGTACTGCTAAGGAAGATCGTCCATCTGTCCGCGAGGAGCTGAAGGAGATCCGCCGTGAGCAGCAGGAGACGGAGGAGCGCAAGCCGACCGAACGCAGCAGACCCGCCAAGAGTACACGACCGCAAAATGAACACCGACAGACTCCGCCGAAAAAGCGGGTCAGAAAAAGTAAGGAGAGATAAGCTATGGCAAACTTCGATGATCTTTTTACCGCCCCCACTGCCACGGAAACGCAGAGCGACCGTCCGCAGCTGACCAAGGAGGAATATGCCGCCAAGAAGAAGGCGGAACGCGACAGCCTGTATGCACTGGCGGATGAAATGGCACAGGAGGTCATGCGGGACGGAGAAGCCTTTCGGGGCTTTTTGGATGTGCAGGCACGATTTGACCGCTATTCGGCCACAAACGCGCTGCTGATCTATGCACAGAACGATGAGGCCACCCGCCTGCGGAACTTTGACGGTTGGAAAGAACGCGGCATCTATGTCCACAAAAACGAAACAGGCATTTCCATTCTGGAAGCCGGGGACAGCTATGTGACCGAGGATGGCCGCACCGGCTACTACTATAATGTGAAAAAGGTCTTTGACATCAGTCAAACGGATGCCAAACGCCAGCGGCAGCCGCAGGTGCATTATGATGACCGCCTGCTGCTTTCTGCACTGATCGCCAAGCGCCCGGTGCCCATTGAAATGGCCGACAGCGTGCAAAACGGTGCAGTGTATGACTATGAGCGCAAAACCATCTTCGTCCAGCGCGGTATGGACGGGCAAGACCTGTTTCGCAGCGTATCGCTGGCACTGGCTCGTGCCGAGATGGCGCAGCAGGAAAACAGTACCCCGCAGGCTGACGCCTTCAAAAGCTACTGCGTTTCCTATATGCTGTGCCGCAAGTACGGTGTGGACACACAGGGGTATGATTTCAGCCGCTTGCCCGATGAGCTGAAAAATGCGGAGCCGCAGACCATTCGCGGTGAGTTGACCGACATTCGTGACACGCTGCAGACCATGACCGGCAAAATGGCGCGGACGCTGGAGCAAAGCCGCACGGCAGCGCAAAAGGAAACCGGAAAGGAGCGATGAGCCATGGAAAAACAGGATATGCGTGTATTGACCCTTGATCCGTATCAGCACGGCGTCGTGATCAATGCACTCAACAACCTGCGTAACGATTTGATCGAGGACAAACGCCCCACCGATATTGTCGATGAAGTTCTCATTAAAACCGTTGACGCACCGAGCAAATCCAAAAGAGTCAAGCAGAAAGATGAACGGTAAACAAAAATGGCTGTGGTATGCGGCGGGGCTGATCCCTGCGGTGTGGCTGGGGCTGCTGATCGCCCCGGCTGCTTCCGGTGGCCTTCCCGAGATCCTTCGGCAATTTCCATCGGCAATGAATGAGCCGTTTCATATCGAGTGGTGCGAGGACAGCCTGAAAACTGTCCTCGTTTTCATTGCCCTGTATGCCATGGTGATCGGGGTCTATCTTTCCACCCGCCGTCATTACCGGCGCGGCGAGGAACACGGCTCTGCCAAATGGGGCAATGTGGAAACCGTGAACCGAAAGTATCGGGCACGCCCGCCAAAGCCAAACAAGGTGTTCACGCAGCACATCCGTATGGGGCTAAACGGCCGCAAGCACAAGCGCAACCTGAATACCGTTATCATCGGCGGCAGCGGCGCGGGCAAGACCCGTTCGTATGCCAAGCCCTGCCTGTATGAGGCTTGCCTGTCACCGCAGGGTTCGTCCTTTGTCTGCCTTGACCCCAAAGGCGAGCTGCTTCGCGATTCCGGACGGCTGCTGGAGGAAACCGGATATGAGATCCGGGTGCTGGATCTGCTGCACATGGAGAAAAGTCACTGCTATAACCCATTCGTCTATTTGACCGATGACAACGAGGTGCAGATGCTGGTGACGAATCTGTTCAAGGCGACCACACCCAAGGGCAGCCAGACCAATGACCCGTTTTGGGACACGACGGCTGCTATGCTGTTGTCGGCACTGGTCTACTATCTCTACCACGAAGCGCCGCCCGATGAGCAAAACTTTCCGATGGTCATGGAAATGCTGCGCGCCGGTGAGGTGCGGGAGGAGGATGATTCCTACCAGTCGCCGCTGGATGTGTTGTTTGAGCGGCTGGAAATGCGCGACCCGGAGCATATCGCGGTCAAGTATTATAAGGACTATCACTCCGGCAGCGCCAAAACACTGAAAAGCATCCAGATTACACTGGCGGCAAGGCTCGAAAAATTCAATCTCTCGTCTGTGGCGGCGCTGACCGCCACGGACGAACTGAATTTGCAGGATATGGGCGAAAAGCGTGTGGCGCTGTTTGCGCTGATCTCGGACAGTGATACGAGCTTCAACTTTTTAGTATCCGTTTTGTATCAGCAGCTCTTTCAGCAGCTTTTTGACAGTGCCGACCATAAGCACGGCGGCAGCCTGCCCGTCCCCGTACACTTTTTAATGGACGAATTTGCGAACATCTCACTGCCGGAGGATTTTGACAAAAAGCTCTCCACCATGCGTTCCCGCAATGTGTTCGTGTCCATCATCCTGCAAAACATTGCGCAGTTAAAGGCGCTGTTTGAAAAGCAGTGGGAGAGTATTTTGGGCAACTGCGACGAGCTGCTGTATCTCGGCGGCAACGAGCAGGGATCCCACAAGTACATCTCGGAACTGCTCGGCAAGGCCACGATTGACACGAACACCTACGGAAGATCGTCCGGGCGAAACGGCAATTACAGCACCAATTATCAGATCACCGGGCGTGAGTTGATGACACCGGATGAGGTGCGGATGCTGGACAACGGCAAGGCGCTGCTGTTCATTCGCGGCGAATTACCGGTCTGCGACGACAAGTTTGACATCATGACCCATCCGCTGGTGTCGCACACCCCGGACGGCGGCGCACCGCCTTATATCCACGGAAGCGCCGAGTACGCCATTGCAGCGATCACCATTCACGACCGGCTTCTGACAACGGATCCCGTGGCAGTGCCGAGCGAAAACGAAACCCAATACGAACTCCTTTCCAACGAGGAATTGGAGGCAATTTATGAGCTGGAGGAAAAGCCCAATGAAGCATCTCAAAAGCACTAAGAAAAGCAAACACACCCGTCCTCTGCCTATGGGGAAAAAGAGCAGGAGGGTTCTGGCGGTCTATGCCGCTGTTGTGTTCACCGTATGTTGTCTGCCCATGACAGCCTTTGCCGCAGGAAATGACCCGTTGGCGGTCATCAACAATCTGTCTGATTTTATCTTCGGCGTGATCCGCGCGGTCGGTCTGATTTTGCTGGGCTGGGGTATTGTACAGATCGGTCTGTCCTTTCAGAGCCACGACCCCAGCCAGCGCAGCAACGGATTTTTGACACTTGCCGGCGGTGTCGTCGTGACCTTTGCTAAGGAGATCCTGACGCTGATCACGGGTTAACGGAGGAAACGGTCATGGAAAAGTGCCAATGCTATATCCATTCGCTGAAGCAGGGTGAAAATCATGTGCTCGGAGAGGCGACGATTTTGAAACGCCTCGGAGACAATGACTATCTGGCAGAGTATAACGGCGTAAAATGCCACGCCATATTCAATCCCTTTGCCGGGCGCTACTTTGTGGATGATGTGTATGGAGTAATCCGCAGCACACCCAACCGGGGCGAGCGATAATCAAAATACGGCAGCGAGGGGCAGGCTTCGCGCCTGCCCCCTTATGCTGTCGGGAAAGGAGGAAGCTATATGAGTGATAATTGGGTCGTACAGAATCTCGAAAACGCACTTGAAACATGGAACGAAAAGCTGGCGGAGATATGGCAGCTGCTCACACAGTCCCCCGAAAACTTCAAGGGCGGCACAATATGGAATGTGATCAAGACCATTAACGGTACTGTGCAGGCCATCGGCTTGGCGCTGTTGGTGCTTTTTTTCGTGGTAGGTATCGTTAAGACCTGCGGCTCCTTTGCCGAGGTCAAAAAGCCGGAGGTGGCGATCAAGCTGTTTGTCCGCTTTGCATTGGCGAAAGCGGTCGTCACCTATGGGCTGGAGCTGATGATGGCGCTGTTTTCCATTGTGCAGGGCGTTATTTCCACTATAATGACGGCGGCCGGTATGGGCACAGCACAGCAGACCGTGCTTCCGGCAGAGATCGTGACCGCCATTGAGGACTGTGGCTTTTGGGAAAGTATTCCGCTCTGGGCAGTGACCTTGATCGGCGGATTGTTCATCACAATCCTCTCGTTTATCATGATCCTCTCCGTTTACGGGCGCTTTTTCAAGCTCTATATTTACACAGCTATCGCGCCGGTACCGCTGGCTATCTTTGCCGGTGAACCGAGTCAGCAGGTGGGTAAGAGCTTTCTGAAATCCTACGCCGCCGTTTGCCTGGAGGGCGCGATTATTGTGCTGGCCTGTATCATCTTTTCTCTGTTCGCATCCACTCCGCCCGTGGTCGATCCGAACGCAGCGGCGGTCACACAGGTGTGGTCTTACATTGGCGAGCTGATTTTTAACCTGCTTGTACTGGTGGGAACGGTAAAAATGGCAGACCGCGTAGTACGCGAAATGATGGGTCTTTAATTTGAAGGAGGAAATACAATGATTCAAAATAATGTAATTCGCAGCGATGATCCCCAGGCGGTGGAAAAGCTGCAAGCGAAGCTCGATAAGCTGACTAAGCAGCACGCACGTATGAAGGAGATCAACGCCTACTTCAAGAAACACGCCACGGCGCTGGGTTGTCCCGGCCTTTCGGACGCGGAGGCGACCAAGCTGGACGAGCGTGTGCAAACCGGCTATTCGTGGGAAAAGCAGCCCTATCCGTCTTATATACTCAGCGGCAACACAGCGGAAATGCGCAGACTTAGGCAGCGCATTGAGGAGGTGTCCCGAACACAAAACACGGAATATGTAGGCTGGGATTTTCCGGGCGGTCATGCCGAGGCAGACAAGGAAGATAATCGCCTGCGCCTGTATTTTGACGGAAAGCCCACGGAGGAACAGCGAAGCAAGCTAAAATATAACGGCTTCAAATGGGCACCGTCTGTCGGCGCATGGCAGCGTCAGCTCAATGACAATGCTATTTATGCTGCCTCGCGGCTGAATTTTCTCCGCCCGGAGAGCGGTGAAAGCCCCACGGCGCTCCAACCGAAAGCACCGGCTAAAAGCACACCGGAGAGAGGATAACGACTATGGAAATCAAGATTAACCGCGAGATACGCGAATATAAAGAGAATATGTTTTTCGGGCTGTCGCTGCGGCAGCTCGTTTTTTCTGTGCTGGCCTGCGGTGTTGCCGTCGGTATTTATTTCGGTCTGCGGAATGTGCTGGGTACGGAAACGGTCAGCTGGCTGTGTATCCTCGGCGCGGCTCCCTTTGCTGCCATGGGCTTTGTAAAATACCACGGCATGACGGCGGAAAAATTCGTGATCGCATGGGTACGCTCGGAATTTCTGATCCCCAGGCGGCTGACCTTCAAGCCGAAGAATTTATACCGCGAAGCCATGCAGGAAGCGCACGCCAAAGCCCAAAAACGACACTGACATTGGAAACTTGGGTGCATTTTGCCCTAAGTTCAAAACGACATCCGACCACACCCGAAGGAGGCAAAAATGCTGAAAACACTGAAAAACATCCGCCGCAGAGATACGGATAAATTTATGATCCCTCACAGCGTGCAGGAGGTGATCCCCATCCGCACGGTCTGGAAAAGCGGTATTTTGCTTGTGGGGCAGAACCGCTATAGCCGCACCTGGCAGTTTTCCGACATCAACTACGCGCTGGCCGGCGAGGAAGATCAGAAATCCATGCTGCTGGGGTACAGCGCCCTGCTGAACCTCTGCGACAGTAACGCCGACACCAAGTTGAGCATCGTCACCCGAAAGCTCAACCGCCGTGATTTTGAGGAATACATCATGATCCCCTATGAAAACGACGGCCGCGACCATTACCGCAAGGAATATAACGATATGCTGCTGGAAAAAGCATCCCACGCCAGCGGTATGATCCGCGACCTGTATATCACGGTGACGATCACACGCAAAAGCTATAAGGAGGCCGAAAGCTATTTCGCCCGCACCGGTTCAGAGTATACGCTGGCGCTCTCCCGCCTCGGCTCGCGCTGCACGGAGCTGGATATGATGGATCGGCTGCGCATTCTGCACGGCTTTTTCCGTCACGGCGAGGAAGCGGACTTTCATTTCGACCCAAAGCTGTCCATGAAGCTGGGTCACAGCTTTAAGGACTACATCTGTCCGGACAGCTTTGAATTTGACCGGGACTGTTTCCGCATGGGCGACCGTTACGGCCGTGTGCTATTCCTCAAGGATTACGCCGCCTATCTGCGGGACGATATTCTCTCGGAGCTGTCCGGTATTGACCGGCCGATGATCCTATCTATTGATGTGGTACCGATCCCCATGGACGAGGCGATCCGCGACGGAGAAAGCCGACTGCTCGGCGTAGAGAGAAACATCGTGGACTTTTTACGCAAGCAGCAGCAAAACAACAATTTCTCCGGCACGATCCCCTACGACATGGAAAAGCAGCGGGCGGAGATGAAGGAATTTCTTGACGACCTCACCTCCCGTGACCAGCGGATGCTTCTGGGCATGGTGACGCTGGTGCATACGGCGGACAGCAAGCAGCAGCTGGACGCTGACACCGACTACATCCTCGCCTCTGCCACACAGCGGATGTGCCAAATGGCCACGCTGCGATTTCAGCAGATGGACGGCCTGAACACAGCACTGCCCATTGGCGTGCGGAAAATTGATATTCTGCGCACCTTCACCTCGGAAGCGCTGGCGGCGCTGATGCCGTTCCGTGTGCAGGAGATCATGGAGCCGGGCGGCATTTATTACGGTGAGAACGCCATCTCCGGCAATCTGCTGCTGTGCAACCGTGCAAATCTGCTCAACCAATCCACCATCATTACCGGCGTACCCGGCAGCGGCAAATCTTTTTCGGCAAAGGAGCTGATCGTCTTTCTGGCGCTGGCCACGAAGGATGATATTTTGATCTGTGATCCCGAGCGCGAGTATTATGCGCTGGGTCAGGCGCTGGGCGGTGAGGTCATCCGCATTGCGGCGGGCAGCCCCGACCATATCAACGCCATGGACATGGTGGAGGGCTACGGCGATGGCGGCAACCCGGTAGTAGATAAATCCGAGTTTATCCTGTCCCTGTTTGAACAGCTTGACCGCGGCGGCATCGGCCCCTTGCAAAAGAGCATCATCGACCGGTGCGTAGACGCCGTGTATGCGGCCTATAAGCGCGGCGGCCCTGTCCCGACGCTTCGTGTTCTCCGGGAAAAGCTGCTGGCACAGCCAGAGGAAGAAGCCCGCGATCTGGCGCTGGCGCTGGAGCTGTTCACCACCGGCAGTCTGGATGCCTTTGCCCATGAAACCAATGTGGACACCCAAAACCGCATCGTTATCTATGACATTATGGATCTGGGGCGTCAGCTCAAAACCATGGGGCTTCTGATTATCACCGACGCCATGCTCAACTGCGTGACGGAAAACTGGCGCAAGGGCAAGCGGACGCACCTGTTCATCGACGAATTTCATGTGGTCTTTCAGAATCCGTACAGCGCGGATTTCTTTGATTCCGCATGGCGTCGCTTCCGTAAACGCGGTGCCTATCCCACCGCCATTACGCAGAATGTGGAGTATCTGCTGGATTCCGTTCAGGCCAGCACCATGCTGTCGAATTCCGAAATGCTGATCCTGCTCAATCAGGCTCCCAGCGACCGGGAGAAGCTGGCGGCACTTTTGAACATTTCCCCGGAGCAGACCGGCTATATCACCAATGCCCCGGCAGGCTGCGGTCTTTTGCGCTACGGCGGCGCACTGGTGCCCTTCAAAAATCAGTTTCCGAAAGATACAGAGCTGTACCGCCTTATGACCACTAAACCGGACGAGAGCATTATTGTGGGAGGTAATACGAAATGAGAGGTGCACAGAAACATCATGGCGGATATTAAAACAAAAGAGTCGGTTCGGGGCACGGTCAAGACCATTGACCGTGCTGCCGTTGTCTCTGAACGCATCAAATCTGCTGCCGTCCGCACCAAGGACACTGCGGATACCGCTGAAAAAAACGCCGCTCCTGCGGAGACTTCTCCGCAGGAGTACGGCGCACAGCAGATCAAAGATACCGTGCGCCGATGTGTGGCAGGAACCGAGGTTCAGCTGCAAAAACGCGGACGGCGCGGGTTTTCCGATGCGAAGCGCAATGCCGGTAAAGCACGGGACAACATTCAGAAATGCAAGGATGCGTTCAAGGGAACCCAGCCGAAAAAAACCACACAGCAAGCGGTTCAGAAAGCCGGAAAGGGTACGCTCAAAACGGCACAGTCTGCCGGAAAGGGCTCCGTAAAGGTCGCACAGAAGGGGGTCAAAACCGCGCAGCAGACCGGGCGGGCAGCAGTAAAAACAGCGCAAACCACGGCTAAGACCGCCAAGGTGACGGCAAAGGCTTCCGCAAAAGCGGCGCAGAAAACCGTACAGGCGGCAAAGGCGGCAGCCAAGGCTACGGTACAGGCCGTTAAGGTTGCCGCAAAAGCCACCGTTGCGGCGGTCAAAGCGATCATTGTCGGAACAAAGGCGCTGATCGCCGCCATTGCCGCAGGCGGCTGGGTCGCGGTAGTCGTCATCCTTGTGCTTTGCGTGGTCGGGCTGATTGCCAGTTCCTGCTTCGGCATCTTCTTCTCCGGCGAGGATAGCGGCACGGGACAGACCATGCGGCAGGTGGTACAGGAGATCAACACCGATTATCAATCGCAGATCGACGATGCAAAAGCAGGCAGCACCTATGACGAACTGGAAATGTCCGGCTCCCGCGCCGTCTGGCCGGAGGTGCTGGCCGTTTATGCGGTGAAAACCACTGCTGACCCCGATGATCCGCAGGAGGTCGCCACGGTGGACGATAGTAAGAAAGTCATCCTCAAGGATATTTTCTGGCAGATGAACGACCTGTCTTCCCGCACGGAGAGCAAGACTGAGGATGTCATCACTGAAACCGACGACGGCCACGGAAACATTGTGGAAACCGTCACGACGGTCACACGCACCTATCTCTATATCACGGTCAGCCACAAGACCGCCGAGGAAATGGCTGAGCAATTCGATTTCACCGCCGACCAGCGGCAGCAGCTTTCCGAACTGCTTGCCGAGGAAAACCGCAAATTGTGGTCATCCGTTCTCTACGGCATCTATTCCGGGGACGATGCCATCGTTACAGTGGCGCTGTCGCAGGTCGGAAATATAGGCGGCGGACCATACTGGTCTTGGTACGGATTCGGCAGCCGTGTGGAGTGGTGCGCCTGCTTTGTCAGCTGGTGTGCCGACCAGTGCGGTTATATCGACACCGGTGTCTGCCCGAAATTTTCCGGTTGCGGAAACGGCGTGCAGTGGTTTCAGGAGCGTGGGCAATGGCTGGACGGCTCCGCCAAGCCTGTTTCCGGCATGGTTATCTTCTTCGACTGGGACAACAAGGGCGGCTCCGGCCCCCAGGATGGGGAGGCTGACCATGTGGGCATCGTCCAGAAGGTGGAGGACGGAATCATCTACACCGTAGAGGGCAATTCCGGAAACCTCTGCCGGGTGAACCGCTATCCCATAGGACATTACGAGATTCTGGGGTATGGTGTTCTGTGCCCGTAACAAAGAAAATGGTGTCACCCCATCGGGTGGCACCATTTTTCTGAAAAGCAACGCAACAAACGAATTGACGATAATGTGCTAAATAGTATAATGAATTTGTAGTAAACTCACGGAAAAGGAAAGCGTCTGTAGATTTCGTAAATTTACCCCATTTGCGATAGCGCTGCCAAAAGCTGTTGATATTGGAGCGTTTCCGGAAAAACTGACGGAGACGGTGACGGCGCAAATTCTGCGGCCAGCGCCGGAGCAAGGAAGCAAATGCTTTGGATCACCCGCATTTTGTGCTCCAGGGACGAATGGACATAGACTTGAAGTGTGGTGCGGACATCCGCATGACCCAGCATCTCGCTCAGGCTCTTTACATCTATCCCACGCTCCACACAGCGGGAGGCGTATGTGTGCCGCAGCGTGTGAAAATTTCGGTACGGGATACCCGCTGCTTTCAGCAAAGCCCGGTACTGATATTGCATTGTCCGTGGCTCCATCGGCACATTTTTCCCAGTCAAGAGATAGTTTTCGCCGTTGGGATGGGACTGGACCAGCTTTTGCAGAAGGGCGGCCATGTCCCCCGGCAGCGGGATAGTACGCCGGGCGCTGTCACTTTTGGGCGGCAGCACCATCAGACTGGTGCGGTCCCCACTGCGGATGCGCTGTACGGTTTTGCGGACATGGACTACCCCATTCCGCAGGTCAATATCCTTATATTGCAGGGCGCACAGCTCCCCAAGACGCAAGCCGGTGTTCAGTGTCAGCAAAATGCCGATACCGGTTGTCGTCGGTTCGTCCATGATCATCTGTGCCAACCGCTGGATCTCGTCCGGATAGAAGATGTCGATCTGCTTTCGTCGATACGCTGGCAGCTCCACAGTCATCCCCGGACTGGGGCAGTCCAGCTTTTTGGCGCTGTATCTCAGGATGGACTTCAATAACACCCCCACGTCTCTGGCGCTCTTCCCGGAAAGACCGTTTTTCTGTAACCGACGAAGAAATTCGGAAATTTGGTTCGCCGTCAGTTGGCTGAGAAGAACGGCCCCAAAAACGGGCAGAATATAGCGTTTCAGTACATAGGTGTACCGGGCAAGGGTGGACCGTTTCAAGTCATCCTGCTTGTCCGCAAGAAACCGCTCCGCAGCCTGATTCAGTGTGAGCGAGGAAGCTGCTACCGGCGCTTCTCGACAGGCGTCCAAACATTTCTGCCGTTTCGCACGGCACTCCCGATAGCTTCCGGCATAAACATAGCCGTACTCGGCCCGGCCGGAGGGCGACCGTCCCCGGATATACCGCCCCTCCCACCGGCCATCTTTTCGCTTGTAAATGTTCTCTCCACGCTTCGGCATATAGGCTCCTCCTTGACGATGTATTTGACGGCGTATTTTACTTGCATTTCCCGTTTTGACCGATACAGTTGGCACAAATGCGCTGAAACCGAGTATAACTATCATGCGTATTTGTAATTTGCATGAGATTTTGCTAAATTCCGGCAATACGGTCATTGACTTTTGCGGTGAGTGCCGATATAATATGGACGGTTAGATAGATTTAGGTATCGCAAATGGGGTAAATTTACGAAACTTCATTTCCGGAATTCCTATTCTATCATTCCCCATCAAGCCTAAGTTGATTCTCGAAAATAAAATAATTGAATCCGATGATGCGACACGGCGGTCATCCGAGCCGGAAACGGCCAGGTGATTGCCTAAAAGGAAAGGGGTGTAATGCCCCATGCGGTCGGCACTGTAAGCGCAAGGATATGATCGAGGCGGGAAACCGCTGGGGCGAAAGCCCGTCATTGCGAGAAATCGTGAGAAGGTAGATCATGGACGCAGAGGAAAATCCTCGTGGCGCAAGTCAGTAGAATTGTGTAGTTTAGGATTCCGGGCAGCGGGCGCTCTCTCCGTGGTGCTATATGGCAGGAGTGTACGCTGATGACCCATTATGGGTTTATCGGCGTATTATTTTTACCATTTACGAACACGGAGGAGGTGTGCCCCTATGGGGAAGGTCGCAGGCGCTCAGAATTTTGACGGCAGGAACTGGCACGAACAGCACATCGCAAAACGGACACGGGCGGCTCTGGACGAGCAGGACCGGGCCTTTGCGGAGCGTCATGCCGGGGATACGCTGGCGGAATTGGCCTGTTATCTGCGGCGCTGCGCCGAACATTGGGGACGGTCCCCTGCCCCATGTGAGATCGTCGGCGGAAGCTACATTGCCGAGCGGTTCGGCAGTTGGTCGGACGCTCTGCGGGCGGCGCACCTGAATCCTGCGTACAGCCACCCGCATAACCGGTCCAATGGCCGATATCAGCGGGAAAAGAAACGCCAAATCGAGCTGTACCGGGTGGAGCGGGACGCCAAACGGGCGGAACGGGAAAAGAAAAATCTGGAACGCCAGCGCATCAACGCCGCACGGGCGGCGGCCAAGCAGGCGGACGAGCCTTGCGAAGCCGAGCCGACAGAGGCCGCTCTCTGAACGGCAAGCAATTTCGGTAAGCACGTTGCCAAAGCGGCAGCGAGTTTATAATAAAAATTCTCTAAGGAGGAAAACAACATGAAGAAAAGACTTTTGTCTCTGATCATGGCTGTCATGATGGTCGTTGTGCTGGTCGTCCCGGCCGCAGCTGCCACCACGGACACGAATGAGCCCGCCACGGTGACCGTGTACATCACAGAGGGCTTGTTTGACGAAGGAGGCTTTGCCAATGGGGCCCCTCGTCAGCAAGCGTACATCAAGGACGGGGAGCCTGATGCTTCCGACTGGATGACTCAGCTGCCGTTCGACGAAGAATTCACGCCTATGGTTTTGGACAGCGACACCATCGCTGCACTCATGGATCGCAGCCTGTACAGCGCTCCTGATTCCTACACCGAAGAAAATCCGAACCCCAATGTACTGGATGCAATTATTGTTGCGCTCATGCTGAATGGCTATACGGATATCGCTGGCGGCTGGGATACCATTAACACTCCGAATGGTGGCTATATCCATACCGTAGCACCCGTGCAGCCCACCTATCAGCCGACTACGCAGGAGACCATTGCCGGAACTACCTACAATGTTTACCGTGGCTTTGGTTGGAACATCGCCTGCACTCAGGGTGACAGCATTCAGGCCCTCAGCCTGTATGGCACCAACTATTCCCTGACTGATGGAATGGTAATTGTATTTGACTTCAGCGCTTATACTCTGTACGATGTGAATTGACCTAAAAATTTCTCATGCGGAGGGGCGGGATAGCCCGCCCCTCCGCATTTTGAATAGCATTTATTTGCGTTTGGTCAAAGAGTTCTATCAACAAGTCATTAGATTATCTCCATGAACACAGGAGAAAGTCTAAATGCGTAGGAGGTACCAATGAAGAAACGAAATGGGCGCAAGATTATTGCCTGCGCATTGGCTTTTGTGCTAATGATAGGTGTGCTGCCCACTCAGGCATTTGCCGCAACGGACTCTGAGCTCAAGGAGATACCCTCCGTCGAAACAGCAGAGCAAAGCGTTGACAACGTAGAGGAAGTTTCCGATGGAAACAACGGCTTAGATCCAGTTCAAAATGATTCTGAAACTGATTCAGAAAACAAAAGCATAGGCAACTTTGAATTCTATATTGCAACCAGTTCACAAAGCGTTAAATTAGCAAGCATTAAAGACAATGGTAAAAATACGATCTATATTCCTGTATCGTTAATGTCTAAGACCGCTATTCTTGATTTCACTATTAAATCAGATAGTACTGAACAATTTTCTGTTGCGTATAGCGAGTTTGATATAGACGGAAACGAAAAGGAAACTCTTACACTAAAGGAATCCAATGCTGGAACAGTAAGCATCAATGGAAGTTACCGAGAACAATATAGTTTCTTCCGGTACATATCGGCTAATAACCTCAAATGGACAAAAACTATCGAGTTATCCTACGATGGAGAATCGGTTGAGTACACTGTAGTTCCTTTTTGCGATGTGACTAAACTATCTGTTACAGAAACTGCAGGAGCAAAGAACACCCGTCCTATGCAGTTACTGGCTGATGGGACATACACCACGACTGTTGTGGCAAATAGTTCCGTGAAAATCACGGCTGGCGGTGGAATTCAAAACGTGGATACAACTGCCATAGATGGAGCAGGCTCTTCGGTTACCAAGACATTCAGTGGTGATGAATCCCTCAATATTCGTATCAGCAGCAAAGTTGAGGGAGTCGAAGCGAGAGAATACACTCTCAACGTAAAGTGTATAGAAAAGGATTATTTCCCCACGTTTGTAGGTGGAACAAAGCCCTCGGCTGCCGGTATCAAACTTACAGTAGCGCAAGGAACCAAAGACTTTTATTTGGATTCAAGCGAGTATATTGATGCTGAAAGTATAAGTGCGGACACTGTATATGAATGGACTCTTTTGTCTACAAAAGCTGTAGTAAGCACCGAGGCAACCTGCCTTGTGAATACCGACGCTGTGGCCGGAGCAGTTTTTTATACTTGTAAGGTTACCAACATTGTAGACGGCTTCTCTTATTCGACATCTTATAGATACAATATCAAAATAAGTGCAGAAGCTTTGGATGCGCCCAAAGTTAGCATAGCCCCCAAAATTATTACCTGTGATTTTGGAAAAGAAGCAACTCCTCTGAAAGTAGAGCTGAAAGATGCCGCCTTAGGCGTACAGTTCCACTATCAGTGGTATAGTAATACGGTCAACGACAATAGTAACGGGCAGTTGCTTCAGGGAGAGACAAAAAGCAGTCTTATAGTTCCTACTAATACAGTCGGCACGACATGGTATTATTGCGTCGTATATAAGGTCTTTGATGGAAAAACAAGCCCGACCGCAACAACGGAGTGTGCGCAGGTCACAGTTAATCCTTGGAAAACCGATATGAACGGTGATGGGTCGGCTGACAGCCCCTATGAGATTGCTACTGTTTCGGATATTGAATACATACGGGATTCTGTCAATTCCGGTCTTTCCTTTGATGGAGTATTTTTTAAATTTGTTTCCGATATTACATTGCCGAACGGCTGGACTCCCATCGGATGCACGGTAGATGGAACTAACAAATTTGATCCTCGGAATCCCGATGAGAAGGATAACCTCCGTGCTTTCTCCGGCACGATCCTCGGCAACGGTAAACTCCTGACTGTCCCCAAAGGTGGCAAACCGTTGCTGGCTTATGTTAAGAACGCCACGGTCAAGGATCTGAACATCTACGGTGAAGAGATCAACGGCTACGGTCTGGTAGATGGTCTTCACGGTGTCGGCTTTACAAGTGAAGACACTTTTGCGATCATCATCGAAAATGTGACGCTTAAATCCGGCACCAAGACGCTGAAATCTGGCTTAATCGGTGCAGAAGTAGATATGGATGTTAACGGCTTTGCCGGGGCGAGTGCCGCTTTTATTACGACCATCCGTAACTGTACCATTGAAAAAGATGTCGTTGTCGGTTATGACGGCACTCAAAGCGAGATTGGCGCATTTGCCGGTCGATTCCAGGGCATCATCGAAAATTGTGTCAGCCATGCCACTGTCAAAGGTGTGGATTATGTAGGTGGCATCATTGGTTCCCGTGACAATGCTATGGGACAGTGCACAGTCAGCAAATGCAGCTTTGACGGCACGGTAATCGCCAGCGGCAAATTTGCCGGTGGTATTGCAGGTACAATGTATACCGGTGCAGCAGCACCGAACGGCATTAAGACAACCATTGAGGCGTGCGTGGCTTCCGGTTCTATCAATGGCAATGAGAACGTCGGCGGAATTACCGGCGGCGACATGAAGGTCAATCAAGCGTGGAATAGCTACTCTATTACCGGAAATACATTTTCCGGCAAGGTCAGCGGCGCAAAGAATGTGGGCGGCATCATCGGATACTATCGCAGCCTGAATAAGTTTGACAACATTGCTGGAAACGCTTACCTGAAGGGCTGCGGGGCTGAACAAGGAATCGGAGCTGTTGATTATGTAGATACCAGTTGTGAAACGCACGAAACAGCGAGCGGTGCGACATACTTCGATACATCGAAGTCGCTCCCTGATATTTATGGCGTGACGAAAGAGAATCATAATCGTACAGATGATCCTTTGGGCAAAGATGCCAGCAACTTGACGATGGAAGTTGAAGATGCAACAACGCCTATCTGCTATAAGCTGGACATTTCCGGTGATTACAAGACAACGTATACGATTGGAGAAGCCCTTGACCTCAGTGGAATGGTCTGCACAGCGCATTGGACGATGAACAAGGCTGATACGGTTGTGGACACCAAAGATATTGAGATCACCGGCTTTGACACCAACCAGCGTGGTGAGCAGACCGTGACGCTGGCCTACGGCGCTGCCAAGGTGACCATCACCGTCACCGTGCTGCTGCCTGCGGGCAAGGATATTACCGTGTCCTTCGCTCTGCTGGGCGACTCCGCCCACGGCGACAGCGGCGACAAGCACACGCTGGCTGACAACAACCTGGAAACCTGGATCGACACCACGAAGGTCACGGTCAGCAACAACGCCACCGTGCTGGATGTGATCCTGGCCGTCGTTGGCGATAAGTTCGACATCAAGAACGAAAGCGGCAACTACATTCAGGCCATCACCCCCAAGGACGGCACGGAACTGGCTGAGTTTACCAACGGCAATCTCTCCGGCTGGATGTACACCCTCAACGGCGTACACCCCAACCTGGGCGTTGCACAGCAGTACCTCAACGAGGGCGACGTGATCGTGTTCCACTACACGGATGATTACCTGAAGGAATACGAGGCCGAGCAGAACCGCACCAAGACCGCCGAGGAGGTCATCGCCATGATCGACGCCATCGGCACGGTGGACCTCAGCAAGGCCGGTGCCATCAGCGCCGCACGTTCTGCTTATGACAAGCTGACCGACGCCGAAAAGGCTCTGGTCACGAACTACAACGTCCTGGTGGAAGCCGAGGCTGCCTACGCCAAGCTGGTGGCCGAGATGGGCAAGAAGCTGGATGAAATTTACAAGACCACCGGCGACTTCATGGCCACCCTGGGCACCCCCACGGTGAACTCCATCGGCGGCGAGTGGATGGTCATCGGCCTGGCCCGCAGCGGCCGCCCCGTGCCCGCCGGGTACTATGACAATGTGGTGGAGTATGTGAAGGCCAAGGCTGACGCCAATGAGCGTCTGCACCCGGCCAAAGTTACCGACAACGCCCGGGTGATCCTGGCCCTGACCGCTATCGGCAAGGATGTGACCAACGTTGGCGGCCACAACCTCCTGAAGGGTCTGGACAGCATGGACTATATCCAGACCCAGGGCATCAACGGCCCCATCTGGGCGCTCATCGCTCTGGACAGCCACAACTATCCCACTATGGGCGATGTGACCCGCGAGAAGCTGATTCAGGTGATCCTGGATGCCCAGCTTTCCAACGGCGGCTGGAACCTCAGCGGCAACGACGCAGATCCTGACATGACCGCAATGGCCATTCAGTCTCTGGCTCCCTACTACAAGGAGAACAAGGCTGTGAAGGCCGCTGTGGACAAGGCGCTGGATGTGCTGTCTGAGCTGCAGCTGGCTACCGGTGGCTTCGGCAGCTGGGGCACCGAGAACAGCGAATCCTGTGCTCAGGTCATCGTGGCACTGACCGCTCTGGGCATCGACCCGGCCAAGGACAGCCGCTTCATCAAGAACGGTCTGACGATTCTGGATGCGCTGGCCAGCTACTATGTGGACGGCGGCGGCTTCCGCCACATCGCCAGCGGCGACCGTGACGGCATGGCCACCGAGCAGGGCTACTACGCTTTGGCTGCCTACTATCGCTTCATCAACGGTCAGACCCGACTCTATGATATGAGCGATGTGACGATCAAGGCAAACGACCAGCCTGTCCAGCCCACCGACCCGACGACCCCCGGGACGCCTGCGACCGGGGATAATCAGCCGGTCATGCTGTGGTTTGGTTCTGTGCTGATTTCCGGTGCTGCGATCCTTCTGCTGGCTCAGAAGAAAAAGAAAGTCCGGTAATCACAATTAGGGCCTTTGCGCCGGGGCGCACTCATGCGTCCCGGCGCAATTTCAAACAACGTGCTGGATTTTAGGAAATGCCTATACAAATGAAGAACGTGAACTATCCCTAAGACCCATCATAGAAATCCATATTGGAATGTAGCGCAAACTGCCCGAATGGTGCGGTTTCTGCACTTACGCTTTGAACCGGCTCTGCTATGCCTTTGGCATGGCAGAGCCGGTTTTTGCTTTTGCGGAAGAAACTCTGAGGTGGTTCCCCAACCGGTTTAGAAAAGGCGTGCTCATTCACACCTTCCGGCGCAGGAGAATCCTTCCGCCTGTGCCGCTCCATGCAGACTGCAGCAAAGGCAGAAAATCTTCTGATTTTTCGGTATTTCGTCCCATAGCAAGCAGAAAATGTGCGGCCAATAGGTGCCGTGGCCCTCCTCCCTCAATATGAAACCCAAAATTCATATTGAAACGGAGGAAAATACTATGGATGGAAACCATCCGAAAAACAAAGGCACGCATCCACGCCGTGCAAAAGCGAAAGACAACCCCTACACGATTTACACAACCGGCTCCGATAACGACCATCCGAAGTACATTCTGGAGTTTACGGACGGCCAGAAGCGGCCGCTGCGGCTTGAAATAGATCAGGCGCTCTACGAGCTGTTTGACCAATTTGAACTGGAGGACAAGCGCTTTCTGAACGAGGTAGACCGGCACCATGAGCACATTGACCTGACCGAAGCCGAGATAGAGCATCGGGCAGCCTTCCCGAAGGAATCTCTGGAGGAAGAAATCGGTCGGGTGCTCCTCTACGAGGAATTACATAAGGGAATTGCACAGCTGACACAAACGCAGCAGCGGAGATTGACGCTCTACTATTTCCACGGGCTTACCTATGAGCAGATTGCAGCAGCGGAAGGATGCCGGTATCAGGCCGTCCGGGATTCGGTACGGTCCGCAATCCAGAAATTGAAAAACTTCATGAGTGAGTAACCTAACTATGGGGCGGCAGAAATCTTCCACCGCCCCATCCCTGCATAACGAAAACCAAGAAGGGGCTATCTCACTTAGTGAAGTGACCCCAAAAAGTTAGACAATATTTCGAAGTAAAAATTGTTCAAGCAGCCGAGAGGGCTTGCTGTCTGTGAATTGCAGGCGGCAAGCCCTTTAGTTTTGCCTTGATCCTGCGGTTGTTGTAGTAATCCAGATATTCGATCAGTTCCCGTTTGAAGTGTTCCATGGATTGAAATTCTTGCAGATATAACAGCTCACTTTTGAGCAGTCCGAAGAAATTCTCTATCACAGCGTTGTCCAGACAGTTTCCCTTGCGGCTCATGCTCTGGCGAACACCTTTCTCTCGGAGCATCTGTTGATATTGCCTATGCTGGTATTGCCATCCTTGGTCGGAATGAAGGATCAACCCGGTGCCATCCGGGATCTTCTCAAAAGCCTCGTCCAGCATGGTGGTTACCATGCTGAGTACAGGACGATTCGATATGGTATAACTGACCAGATCGCTGCTGTGCAGATCGAGAATCGGGGACAGATAGAGCTTTTCTCCGAACAGGCTGAACTCCGTCACATCCGTGACCCATTTCTGATTCGGCCTGTCCGCATGGAAGTCCCGATTCAGTAAGTTTGGTGCGATTTTGCCGACTTCGCCCCTGTAAGAACGATACTTCTTCGTTCGGACACGGCAAACCAAGCCCAATTCCTTCATAAGCCGCTGGACCGTCTTGTGATTTAAGGGCAGTTTGCGGTTACGCAGTTCTGCTGTGATCCGGCGATAGCCGTATCTTCCTTTGTTTTCATGGTAAATTGCCGTGATTTCTTGTTTTTCTGACTCATACTTATCCACCCGCTTCATCCGTTTCAGATGATAGTAGAAGGTCGCACAGGGCAGTTGAGCGATTGAGAGCAGAATACTGAGTGCGTGTTTTTGCCTTAGCTTCTGAACTACCAGCGTTTTTTGCGCTGGCGTCGCTCGTCTTCCAAAACCAAGGCTTGCAAGTTTTTTAGGTATTCTACCTCTGCACGCAGCCGCTGAACTTCTGCCAGCAGATCTTCTTCTACCTCCTTTGGCAGCTGCTTTGGCGGACGGCCCTTGCTGCTGCGGCCACGCCGTTCGATGGCGAACCCTTCCGGACCTTCGGTCAGATAGATTCGTTCCCAATCCTGAATCCGGCGATGACTATTTACCTCAAATCTTCGCACGGTTTCGCTATAGCTCAGTTGCTCCTGCTGCATGGTTTCCACGACCAGCTTCTTGAATTCCGGCGTGTATCGTTTGTTCGGTACTCCTTTTGGCATAGAAAAACACCCCACTTGTTAGATAGTATATCATACTGTCTAACAAATGGGGTGCAGTTCATTAGAGACAGCCCCTTTTCGTATACCTAAATTTGATTGCTATTTAGCCACCGGCAGCATAACCGCCGCCAATATCTTCGCCCAAACCTACGCAGGTATACATCCAGCAAATCTCATCCCCCTGCTGCAGCGCATAGCGGGAGCAGCCGTAGTTGGGGAACCAGCCATTGACCTTATACATCCAGCCGGACTGGCTGCCAACATCGAACTCATACAGATTCGCAATTCCTTCGACATAGGCACTGTTGTAAATCGGCGTCCAACTTGATTCCATGTGTATGCCCCGCTCCCGGCAAGTGCGCTGCAGTACGTCGAAGACGCTTTCGCCCTCGGAGAATGTTACCGTGGTCGTGTCAAGAATGATGCCATCGGAAGGAACGATTCCCTTTTTAGATTCTTTCACCTTGTCCATGTTGTCAAGGATCGTTTTGCAGGTAATGGAGATCGTGCAGGTATATTTCGTCGATGTATCGACTTCGGCATCTTCCGGCTCCGCAGGTGCGGGCTTTCCATCCGGTACCGGGTCGGTTTGGTATTTATCCTTTCCCGTTGAGGGGTCAATCTCCTGTTTACCGCTTGTAGAAGGCGTTTCCTGCGCACTGTCAGACGGCGTCGTATCCTCCGGTTTCTCCGTATCCGTGGATTCATCTGATGGAGTATCCGTATCAGAGGGTGTCTGCACTTCCTCCCGCTGCGGAGGATCAGGGACATTATCAGCAGGCTTACCGCTCTGACCAAACGAAAAGGCCACCACAGACGTGACCAGCACCGCAACGATCAGTGCAGCACCGATTCCAACAGACAGCAGTTTTTTCTTCTTTGGCTTTTCCGGCTCCGGCTGCGGTTCCAGATGCGGTTCTTCAAACAAGCTCATATTGTGTCTCCCTTCGGCAGGTAGATTTTCTGCTACACAGACGCTTTTTAGATTGGACAGCAGTTAGGTATAATAATCAACTACTATTATACATATTCTAATAATAAAATCAATGTTAATGCTGTGGTTTGCAAAGAATTCCTGCCTGTATTGCATGGCAGATAAAAATTTTTCAAATCGTGCCTTGTAAAATGGGCTTTGAGTGAGGAAGAAGGTAGAGAGACAGAAACTCTCTACCTTCTCTCTGCTTGTGCGGCGAGTGGTCAAGTGTACCTTGACAACCCCATACCCATTCATCAAGTACATTCCCATAGGCGATGCGATGAGCAGAAGCTACCTTAGCAGCTGCGCCATGACCTGCCGGATGAAATAACCAGACCGCACCTCATGTTGATTTTCTGTCTGCGTTTTGCTTCTGCCGGTAGCGAGCGAGAAAAGCGGCTATCAGCGCACGGCGGCTCCGTGTGTGGCCATGACCGCCTGTGGGGGCGATACTCCTGTCCGGCCATAAAGTCGAGCGTTGAAGCGGTTTCTGCCGTAGTCCGTCGTAACAAGTGGGGGCAGCTCGGAGAGATCCTCGGAGGGGCGCAATTCCCGTGGAGCCGACAGCCATCGGCCGCTTGATGATTTCCTGTGCAGGTGGGGCGTCGAGGACAAATGACCTGCAGCAATGATGTATAACCGGCTGGGAGAAATGCTACTTTCTCCCGGCCTTTACTTAGCCGAAGCAAATACGGCATCATTTGTGAAAGCGGAGGTGAACCAGCTTGACCAACGAAGAACTGAACACGGCCTTATATGAAAAGATGTTTTCCGAACAGGAGACTTACCGGGCGTGGCTGCTTGCCCAACCACCGGAAGAAATTCTGAATCACACCTATGAATATACCGTGCGGGAAGATATTCTGATGTCTCTGGAATACAACAGCCTGCCGAACACACAGGTGCAGGCGTTGCTGAAATCCCCCAGTCCCCTTGCAGATGTGTTTGCAGCATGGGAGGACCGGGAGACAAGCTATATGGAGGAAATCTGGCAGACTGTCACAGGTCGAGCCAAAGAGGAGACACAGAAGTTCCGGAACGCACAAAAAGAGCGATAACAGTAAAGACCGGTTGGGAAAGCCAAGCGGTCTCTTTACATAGCCGCAGCAAACGGCAATGAAGGAGGTTTTACATGAGCCGCAAATATTTACGGGGCGAGATCTACTACGCCGACCTCGACCCCGTTGTCGGATCAGAACAAATGGGGACACGTCCCGTGCTTATCCTTCAAAACAATGTTGGAAACCATTTTGCGAGGACGGTCATCGTTGCACCGATCACCAGCCGCATCCATACAAAATCAAAGATACCCACACACAGCAACATCGGCATGATCGGCAGAATGAAATATCCCTCGGTGGTCATGCTGGAGCAGCTGCGCACCCTGGATAAGCGCCGCATCGGTTACTATATCGGCAAACTTCCCGAAGAAAAAATGCAGGATGTGACCAGAGCGCTGTGCGTCAGCCTTGCCATCCGCCAAAATACGTCGAAAGGAATGTGATCCGCAATGGAAAAATTGTTTACCCGGAAGGAAGCTGCCGAACTGCTGGGGATCAGCATCACGACTCTGGATGCGGCGAGGAACAGCGGCCTCATCGCCTATGTGCAGTATGTTCCCAATGGCTGCGTTTTCTTTACCAGCGCCAGTCTCCAGGAATACGTTGCCAAATGTACGCACAGAGCAAAGCCTATGGAGAAGAAAACGACCTACCGCAATGTGCGGAAGGATAATTCGCACATTTGAAGAATTGCCGCCCATCTGATAAAACAGAAGCAACGCAGCAATGCGTAATACTTGGAGGTGAGATAATGGCAGGAAAACGAAGCAGGATCCCGAAGTACGGAACGGTCGAAATCAAAGGGCACATCTACTATCGGACGACCATAACGGATAGTGAGGGAAAACAGCGCGCCCTCTATGCCAAAACACGCGAGGAGCTTTATGACAAAGAGCTGGACACGCTGTCACAGATGGACGATGACCGGCAGCGCAGGAAATCGCCTACGGTGGCAGACTATTGCGAAAAGTGGCTGGTGATGCAATCCGCCCATGTACGCACAACGACGCTGACAGACTATACCTCTAAAGTACGCCGAAACATCATTCCGTACCTCGGAGAGAAGAAGATCGCGGATGTGACCTTAGATGATATTCAGCTCGCCCTTGTGCCGGTTTCCAAAAAATCCGCATCAGTGTATAAGTCGGTCATCGTGATCTATAAGTGCATTTTCCGTGCAGCAGAGGAAAGCCGGATCATCAAAAAGAATCCCACGGTGTACCTGTCCCCAAAGGGAGGCGGCGTACCGCAGGCGGAAAAACAGCCTTTGACAGACGAGCAAGTACAGCGGCTGTTGGATGCGGTTCGTGAATTGCCGCCCTATGTTTTTATCATGCTGGGGCTATACGCCGGTTTACGGCGGGAAGAAATTCTCGGTCTGCAATGGGATTCAGTTTACTTGGACACCGAGGCACCGTATTTGACCGTGCGCAGAGCATGGCACACGGAACACAACCGACCCGTCATATCAACAGAGCTGAAAACCGCTGCCGCAGAGAGAAATATTCCGCTGCCGGATCATCTGGCGGCTTGTCTGAGAGAAGCCAAGAAAAAATCAACCTCGGATTTTGTTGTAGCGAATCGGGACGGCGATCCACTCAGCTACACGCAGTTTAAGCGGCTCTGGCAATATGTTGTGACCCGGACGGCAAAGCCGAGGATCGCCCGCAAGCAAGTGGACGGGAAATATGTGAAGTATATGCTTTACCCGGAGCTGGGAGAAAAGGCACGGAATAACGGCCATGTGGTGTATAGTCTGGACTTTGAGGTGACGCCGCATTTGCTGCGGCATACCTATATCACCAACCTGATCCATGCCTCCGTCGATCCCAAGACGGTACAGTATTTGGCAGGTCATGAAAACAGCAGGATCACCATGGACATCTACGCCAAGGTGAAATACAATCGACCTGACGATGTGGTAAAGGCTATGACCAGCGCCTTCGCTGAATGGGACGCTTCATAAATTAAGTTGTACGCACACAGGGCGGGGAAGAAATTCCTCGCTCTGTTTTCATGCCGGTTTGCACCTTTGCGCCCAACGCTGATTTCTGGTAAAACGGATATGCCAATACATAAGGCTAAGAAAGGAAGGTACTTATGGCGAAGAAGAAACAGAACATACCGGCATACGGCACCGCCGAGATCAACGGTGTCACCTATTTCCGTACCAGGATCACTGACGCCGATGGAAAACGGGTTCCCATTTACGCTTCCACCTGTGAGGAGCTATACAAAAAGGAACAGGACGCACGGCAGCAGGTACAGGACATCCTTTTTCGGAAGCAAAACCCTACCGTAGAAGATTATTGTGAAAGATGGCTGCTCATGCGTTCAGCCACGGTAACACAAGATACGCTGCGGAATTATCGCAGGGAGATGTATAAGTATATTGTCGAGCCGCTTGGGAACCTGTATCTTTCCGATGTGACGGCCGACGACATCAAGCTGGCGCTTGTTCCTGTGTCCAAAAGAGCAAAGCACACTTTTGATACCGTCAATATGCTTATTAAAAGCGTCTTTTACTCGGCAGAGCGCAGCGAGGTCATCGACTACAATCCTGCTGCTAAGATCAGCGCCAAGGGCGGTGTGCCAGGTAAACCGATGGACGCACTGACGGATGAGCAGGTAAAAAAACTGGTAGATGCAGTCAAGGGCCTTCCCCCGTATGTGTTTGTCATGCTCGGCCTGTACGCAGGTCTACGGCGTGAGGAGAGTCTTGCTCTGCAATGGGACTGTGTGTTTCTGGATGTGCCGACCCCCTATATTTCTGTCCGGCGTGCATGGCGGGGAAGCCATCGGAAAGAGCCGGAGATCTCTACCGTATTAAAAACTCCGGCATCCAGAAGGGATATTCCCATTCCAAAGTGTTTGGTAGAGTGCCTGCGAGAGGCAAAGCGATCTTCCAAATCTGCCTTTGTGATTTCAAATCGTAAGGGCGGCCCCCTTTCTGAGGGAGAATTTGTGGGCGTTTGGTACCATGTTAAAAGCCGCACCGCAGGAGAGAAAAGCAGCTACAAGTATGTGAATGGGGAACACATCCGTTATACGACCTACTCCATTCCCGGAAGCCATCGAAAAGACTTCCCGAACCATGTGTATAGTCTGGACTTCCATGTGACCCCGCATCAGCTTCGCCACACATACATTACAAATCTTTTGTATATGGGCGTAGACCCCAAGACCGTGCAATATCTCGCCGGGCATAAAAACAGTAAAACAACTATGGACATTTATGCAAAAATCAAGTATAATAAGCCTCAAGAACTTCTCCCTGTCGTAAACGCAGCATTACGGCCTGTCGCAATGTCTTGAAAATACCCGTTTTTAACGATACTTTCTGTTAATGTACGGGCTAAGTCCAGTTGCGACATCCTCAAAAGTGTTGAAATATCAAGGGAAATTGGAATTTTTTCAGCCCAGTACGGCCTCAAGGCCGCCCGTCGCGCACCTCAGTTCAGCAAGCGCTGAGCTTACGAAGAGACTGCTTCCAAAGCCTTGGAGCGTCAAGGCTGCATAGGACAGGCAGCAAGCCTGCCTCCCATTGGAACAAAAAACGGCGTGACCGTATGGTCACGCCGTTTTTCTGTGTTCTGCTTTACGCCGCCGGGACGGCCTTGGCCACGCTGTAAGCCTGCAGGATGCTGCCCTCGCCCTCGGCATACTTCACCGTCACCGTGTCGCCCACGTTGAGGATCACGGCCTCCGGAGCCTCGGCGGCGGAGATGGTGTAGTACACCGTGCCGTCGGAGAGCTGGAGGTAGTACCAGGTGTTGCCGTCCATAACGGCGCTGCGGAGGTCAGCGATGACGCCGGTGACCTCCCCCTGATCCGAAGCGGAGGGCTCCGTATCCGCCGGGTCAATGAGGTTATACCGGGCCAGCATCTGGCGATAGTTGCTCTCGCATTCCGCCACGCTGCCGCCGGTGGCCACGATCTGGTACTGGCTGACGTTGACCATGGCGTACATCTTCACCAGACCGGCGGCGTCCTTCAGCGCCATGAAGTAGCTGGGCTGATCTGCGATGTTCAGCAGCAGAGGGAAGGTGGCGGTGTAGTTCATCTGCTGCACCTGCCCCCGTGCCGAATCCATGGCGGAGTACTCCTCGGCGCCGGCCACGGAGTAAAAACGTGTCTCCTTGGTGCGCTGGTTGGAGAGGATGAAGCCGATGTTGGACTGATCCGACACCACCGACGTGATGCCGGTGTACATATACACGTCGTCTCCGATGGCGATGTAGTTATAGCCATCGGTGGTGACGGTGACATCCCGCTGGCCGAACAGGGAGTTGATGAAGCCGTGGATATAGGTACCGTGGTAGTCGTACTGCTGGACGATGAGATCCGCCGTGTAGACGTGATCCACCCAGTCCGGCACATCCTTGGCGTCATAGTACTGATGCTCACCGGTGACGGCGTTCACCAGCACGGCCCCGTCGATGTCCGTGCCGCCAAAGAGTCCGATGGTTTTTCGGATCCGGGGGCAGACCCAATAGGGATTGCCGTCCTCGTCGATCTCAAAGGCCGGCTTGTCAAAGATATAGGTGGGGTAGTGGAACTGCAGATAGCGATAGAGGTTGCGGCCGAAGTGCTCGGCGGTGGTGTAGCGGATGCCCTGCTCCAGACGCACCACCTCCACATTCTGGGTCACCATGTCGATGATGAGATAGGCGGGCAGACCCTCAGAGCGGTTGTTGAACCACTTGATCCAGTCCCCGTACCGCAGGGGCGTCACCCGCACCGGGCGGCCCTTGTAGTTGATTTGCGTGTACTCCTCCGCCACCTCGAACTGGGACACCATGTCCGACAGCTCACCCAGCTTGCGGTTGCCCAGCTTCTCGGCGGAGTCCTTGTCCAGCATGGGGATCTGGTCATAGCTGATCTCCTCCACCTCGGTAGCGAAGTCACCGGTCTCCACCGTCAGCAGATCCCGGTAGGACCCGGCCCGGATCACCTGCCAGCCCACGATACCGCCCACGATGGCCACGGCCACCAGCGCCACGGCGATTATCATGGGGATGCGGCACTGCTTCTTCACGAAGCCAAAGTAGCCCTTGGCCCCGCTGCCCTGAAACCCGGAGGTCAGCACGGCGCAGCCGCAGTACACAGCGCAGCACAGCAGCATGAAGAAATAGAACTCCTCCGCCTGCAAATTGATGGGCGGCAGCACCACATAGAAGTACACCGCCGCAAAGATCAGCGTCACCGCCAGATTGATGAGGGTGCGGCTCAGGGGCGTGCCGATGGCCTTGTGCTCCTTTTTGGGCCGTGGAGGCCGCTTCCCGAAGGGACTCTGCCTGCCGCCGAAGCCCTGAAAATTGGGGTCGTTCCAGTTGGTGTTCATAAATGCTCCTTTCGGGAAACAGGCCGCAGCCGGTCTCCTCTGTCATATTCTGCAACTACTTGTAATATTATAAGAAAAATATACGAATCGTATTCATCAAACCACCTGAAACAGATAGAATTTCAGGTAATTGGTCTCCTCCACGCCCCACAGAATGGGGTGGTCGCAGCACTGCTGCCGGGCCTCGATCTGCCGCAGCTGCACCCCGGCATCCTTGGCCGCCGAGCGCAGCATCTTCAAAAACAGCTCCTCCGTGGCGAAGTGGCTGCAAGAGCAGGTGGCCAGATAGCCGCCCCGTGGCAGGAGCCGCATGGCCCGGTAGTTGATCTCCTTATAGCCGGTCATGGCCCGCTGGGTGGTCTTGCGGCTCTTGGTGAAGGCCGGGGGATCCAGAATGATGAAGTCGTACCGCTTGGGCTGCTGCTCCAGCTGGGGCAGCAGGTCGAACACGTTGGCCGCCACGCACTCCATCACGTCGGAAAGCCCGTTGCGCCGGGCGTTCTCTCTGGCACACGCCACGGCGAACTCCGACACGTCCACCGCCGTGACGTGCTTGGCTCCGCCCCGTGCGGCGTTCAGGGCGAAGGAGCCGGTGTGGGTGAAGCAGTCCAGCACCGTCCGGCCACGGGCCAGCTTGGCCACCGCCTGCCGGTTGTACTTCTGATCCAGAAAGAAGCCGGTTTTTTGCCCGTTTTCAAAGTCCACGGTGTAGCGGATGCCGTTTTCCTCAATATCCACCGCTGTAAAGTCCGGAGCCTTTTCACCGTCCACGGGATGCCAGCCCTTGCCCTGTTCCATACCCTCCAGACCACGGATGGCCACGTCGTTGCGCTCATATACACCCACCACGTCCTGTCCGTCGGAGCGCAGCACCTCCAGCAGCAGGGAGAACAGTTCCTCCTTGATGAGTTCCATGCCCAGACACAGCACCTGCGCCACCAGCACGCTCTCGAACCGATCCACCGTCAGGCCGGGGAAGCCGTCGGCCTCCCCGAAGATCACCCGGCAGCAGCGGCTATCCTCCGGCCCCATGACGGTCTTGCGATAGTCCCATGCGTACTGGATGCGCCGCCGCCAGAAGGCCCGGTCGAACCGGTCGTTGGGGTTCCGGGACAGCACCCGTACCCGGATGCGGGAGCGGCTGTTGAAAAAGCCGCAGCCCAGCCAACTGCCCCGGCGGCTGATGACGTCCACCAGCTGTCCGTCGGACACGGGGCCGCTGAGTCCCGTGACCTCCCCCTCATAGACCCATGGGTGTCCGCCCACCAGAGCGGCCTCCCCCTTAGGAGTGATGGTGATCTGCGGATAGGGACGCTGCGCTTTCATAGCGGCCACCTGCTTTCTGTCAAGGTTTCTTCATTATATCACAGCTTTCCGCCTCCGTAAACACCGCCGTCCACGGAAAAATCCGCCGGACTCCATTTCCCGACAGCTTTTCCCGCCGCCGGTGGCTACAATAGGGGAAAAAGGAGGGCTTGTCCATGAAGTTTCACCTCCCGCCGCCCGGCAGACGGCTCCGCCGTATCCTGACGCTGCTGGGGCAGGCGGCGCTCTGCTGCGTCCTCACCGCTGCCCGGCTGGGAGGACTGTACGCCCCCTTCAGTCTGGCGGCGGCCGCCGCCGCAGGGCCGGGCCTGCCGGGCCTGCTTTCCCTGTTGGGTGTTACCGGCGGAGCGCTGCTGTTTCTGGATTTTCAACCGGGGCTGCGCCATGCCGCCGCTGCCGTGCTGCTTTTCGCCGCCCAGACGGCCTTCTGTGATACGAAGCTCTACCGCCGCCCCGCCTTCCGGCCCCTGACGGCGGCCTTCTCCCAGCTGCTGATCCAGTCGGTGTACCTGCTGTACCGCCCCCTGAGCCAGTGGGTGCTGTGCCTGACAGCCTCGGCGCTGCTGGCGGCTGCCACGGCCCTGCTGACCGCCCACGGAACGACCCTCCGGCAAAAGGGACTGCTATACGCCGCCGCCCTGTCGCTGGCACTGGTGCCGGTGACGGTAGAGGGCCTGTTCTCCGTGGGGAAAGCCCTGCTGATGGCGGAGCTGCTGCTCCTCTCCCGCCGTCTGCCGCCCCTGACGGCGGGATTGGCGGGGGCCTGTGCGGGCCTTGCGGCGGATCTGGTGCCGGAGACACCGGCGCTGCTGCTGACGGTGGCCTATGGCTGCGGCGGAGCGCTGGCCGCCTTCTATGGCCGCCTGCCCCGCATCCTCCCGGCGGCGGCCTTTTCTCTGCCCACCATCGCCTTTGCAGTGCTGCTGGATGTCGGTCCTCCCCGACAGCTGCTGCTGTCATGTCTGGCGGGCGGTGCGGCCTATCTGCTGCTGCCCCGGCGCTGGCTGCCTCCCTGCGCAGAGCGTGCCGCCCGGGCGGATGCACCCGGAGAGACGGCAAGGCCCCGCCGGCTGGAGCAGTCCGCTGCGGCTCTGCGCTCCCTGTACGACAGCTTCTTCCGGGACACGGCCCCGGCCCCGCCGGAAAATCCCTCAGTGATCTTCGACCGGGCGGCGGAGCAGGTGTGCCGCTCCTGCGTCCTGTGCGCTAACTGCTGGCAGCAGAACTATAACGCCACCTACAACGCCTTCAATGATGCCTGTCCGGCGCTGCTGCGCCGCGGCACGGCCCAGTCGGAGGATTTCCCCCTGTACTTCACCGCCCGGTGTGTCCATCTGCGGGAGTTTATCGCCGCCGTCAACGAGGAACTGCGGCTTTTCCTCCTGCGCCGCCAATATCATCGCCAGCTGAGCTGCTCCCGCCGTCAGGCTCAGGAGCAGTACGCCCAGATGGGGGATCTGCTGGCGGCAGCAGCCCACGCCCCGGCGGAGGAGCCCACCGTCCCCATGGGCTATCGGGTGTCCTCGGCCCTGCGCCCCAAGGAGGGACAGCAGCTGTGCGGCGACCAGCTGGCCACGGTGGAGACAGGCGGGATGCTGTACCTCCTGCTCTCCGACGGCATGGGCAGCGGCCCGGAGGCCCACCGGGAGGCGGCGCTGACGGTGCGGCTGCTGGAGCAGTTCCTGCGGGCGGGCATTGAACCGGCCCCTGCCCTCAAGACACTGAACTCGGCGCTGGCCCTGCGGGGAGAGACCGGCGGGGCCTTCACCACCATCGATCTTTTGGCTCTGCGCCGCTCCACCGGCGAGGCCACCCTCTATAAATACGGCGCTGCGCCCTCCTATCTCAAGCACACCGCCCACGTTACCCGCTTCACCGCCCATTCCCTTCCAGCGGGGCTGCAGGCCACGACGGAGCCGCCGGAGGTCACTCGGCTGGCCCTCCCGGCAGGCAGCTATTTTGTCATGATCTCCGACGGCATCGCCGACGAGAACAGCGACGAGTGGCTGCAAAATCTGCTGGCGGGGTGGAACGGCACCGACGTCCACGCCCTGACGGCGCTGATCCTGTCGGAATCCCGCAGCCGCAGGGGACTGGAGGACGACTGCGCCGTGCTAGCGGTACACCTGCCCCTGCCGGGAGAAAACCACCCCCGGCAGGTATAACCGCCGCCGACGCCGGAAATACTCTATCTGTCAAACATCACCGGACAGAGGAGGGCGTGGCCTTGGTAAAAGGTATTTCCAGACGGGTGATCGTGGTGGAGTCCCCCGATCCCCATATTTTCGAGCAGGCGATCTTTATTCTCAGCAACGACGCCGCAGGCGGCGGCGTCTCATCCCAGCAGGTGGTGGAGCAGGCGGTCCGCATCGCCAAGAGCTACGCCCGCACCCACGGGGCTCCGCCCCGGCGCAGACGGCTCACCACATGGATGGCGGCGCTGCTGGGCGGCGGCGTCATCGGCCTGCTGTGGCTGGTGCTGGCCCTCGTCTGAGGGACAGTCCTTTCCGAAGCTTTATCCATTTTTTCTCCTCACTTGGGGCGGACAGTTGACTGTCCGCCTCCCTTTTTTGCCCTGTTAGTCTGCACCGGAGCGCAAAAAAAACTCCGGCGGGACACATCCAGTGTCCCGCCGGAGCAAACATCTTATTCGTCTCCGAAACGGAGGATATCCTGCGCCACAGGCTGGTAAAACAGCCGCTCCACCTCCGAAAATTCACGGGTCTGCCCCATGATCCACATGAGCTTGGCCACGGCGGCCTCGGTGGTCATGTCGTAGGCCTCCAGCAGCCGGAGGGTGCTCTTCAGGTGTCCCCCCACATGGTATACCGTCAGGTCGCTGCCCTCGTTGGGGACCTGCGTGGTCATGACCACGATCTTGCCCCGCTCCACCCCACGGCGCACCACGTCGTAGAGGTGTCCGCCGTCGTATTCCGGCAGGCCGCCTACGCCGAAGCTCTCGATGATGAGGCCGTCGTAGCGGTCCAGCATGAACTCCGCCAACGCATCCTCCGTGCCGGGGATCAGCTTCAGCAGCCCCACATGGGGATCCAGCCGGTCATAGAACAGGGGCCGTGGCCGGCTCTCACAACGGATGTACTGCAATAGATGCTCATCCTGCACCACCGCCAGATCGGGGTAGTTGACACTGGAGAAGGCCCGGAAGCTCTTGGAGTAGGTCTTGCGGGCACGGGTCCCCAGAATGACCCGGCCGTTAAAGACGATCTGCACGCCGCCGCAGCCCCGGCAGGCATAGAGAAAGGCGTCGGTGAGGTTGCGCTTGGAGTCGGTGCCGTCGAACCAGATGGGCTTCTGGGCGCCGGTGAGGATGATGGGCTTGGGGCTGTCCTGTACCAGATAGCTCAGGGCCGCCGCCGTATAGGCCATGGTGTCCGTGCCGTGGCTGATGACGAAGCCGTCGTAGTCGTCGTAGTGCTCCCGGATGGCTTGGGCCGTCCCCAGCCAGTGGGCGGGGTGAATGCTGGTGCTGTCCAGACTATACAGCTGGATGCAGTCCACATGGCACAGCTGGGCGATGCGGGGGAGATAGGCCAGCAGCTGGTGGGTGCTCAGCTCCGGTGTCAGGCCCTCCGGCGTCATCTCCGAGGCGATGGTGCCGCCGGTGCCGATCATGAGGATCTTTTTCATGGGTCGGGCTCCTCTCTCACGGCCTGCGCCGTGGGCAGTAAATTGAAAGGGCTTTACAGCTCCCGGTTTTCCAGTGCCGCCAAGCCGAATCGGGCGGCCTGCAGCAGACGGGGCTTTTCCTCCGCCGGTGCGGCGTCGTATCTCTGGCGCAGGCCTCGGAGGAACAGGCCCCGCAGGGTGTCCTCTCCGCAGTGCTCCCACAGATCCCGGCAGCGGGTGGTGCGGTCCTGCAGCTCCAGATAGAAGCAGTCCGGGGACAGGGCGTCATAGAGGGCGTCCAGCCGGGGCGGCTCCTCCGTCTCACCGGTGAGGACCATGCGGAAGATGTCCGCCTCCGGGTGTGGGGGCAGCTCCCGGCGCAGCGCCTCCAGCGGGTCAACGCCGGTGACATCCGCTGTCAGCCACTGATACCGGTGGCGGGCAAAGGGAACGAAGGTGAGCTTCACCTGTCCCGGCTCCACGGTGCCGGTGAGGAAGCCCTTGTCCCCCAGCTCGTCGAAGCCCCGGCCCTCCGGGCAGCCGGGATAGGCCCAAAAGGTGCGTCCTGCCTGCTGCACGCCGCCGAAGGCGTGGACGTGGCCCAGCGCCAGATAGTCGGCACCGCTCTGCTCCACATCCTTCAGGGTCATGGCCCGGTAACGGCTGTCCCGGACGCCCACCTCTCCGTGGAGCAGCAGGATGCGGGCCAACCCCTCGTCCTCCGGGTCAAGAGAACCGGGAAGCCCGGCGGGAGCGTTGGGGGAGGTGAAGGCGGCTCCGTATACCACGCAGCCGTACTGAGGGAAGGGGAGCCGCTGGAGCCGCTCCTCCCGGAAGATGTGGACGTTTTCCGGCCACAGCAGCCGGGCGTAGGGGCTGGAGGCGGCGTAGAAGTCGTGGTTGCCGGGGGCGATGACGGCGTGGCCCCGGAAGCGGGCCAGCGACCGAGCCAGCTCCTGCGCCGTCTGGCCGTAGAGCTGGTCAGAGTCAAAGAGATCCCCGGCCAGCAGCAGCAGCTCCACGCCGTGGTCATTGGCGTAGTCCACCAGCCGGTCCGTCAGCTGGCGTGCCTCCTGACGGCGCAGCCGGGCCTTCTCCTCCGGCAGGGCGGTAAAGGCGCTGTCCAGATGGAAGTCCGCCGTGTGTAGAATTTTTGCCATAGCGTCCTCCTTTTATGCCTCCTGCCAGCCACGGCAGAGGTCCACCCATCGGCAGAACCGCTCTCCGCAGCAGCGCTCCAGCTCCGGGCAGGTCAGCTCAATGGCGGAGGCGGCGCTGCCCACGGCGGGGAACACCGTCTCAAACCGCCGCAGAGACTCGTCCAGATACACGGACACGTCCTCCGGCAGGGCGAAGGGGCATACGCCGCCAACGGCGTGGCCGATGTGCTCCACGGCCTCCTCCGGCGTCAGCATCTTGGCCTTGACGCCGAAAAAGTGCTTGTATTTGCTGTTATCGATGCGGGCATCCCCAGCGGCCACCACTAAGATGGGACGCTCTCCCACCTTGAAGCTGAGGGTCTTGGCGATGCGGGCGGGGGCCACCCCCAGAGCGGCGGCAGCCAGCTCCACCGTGGCGCTGGAGACCTCCAGCTCCCGGATGCGCTGGGTCACCCCATAGGGCGTCAGGTACGCCCGGACCTTTTCAACAGACATGGCTCATTTCTCCTATGTGATAGAACCTGCGTGACGGGTCCTATGTGACAAATTTTGTGCGGCAAATGTTGTGCTCAGCGGATATCCACCCGCTCCACCGCTGTACACAGGCCCGTGGCACTGTCCAGCGTGAAGATCGCCCCCTGAGCCTTGCAGGGGCCGGAGGCAGGGCGGAAACGGCCCGGCAGACCGCCTAAGAACATCTCCACCGACTGCTGGGGCTGGATGCCCAGCACCGACTCCACGGCGCCGGTCATGCCCAGATCCGTCAGGTAGCCGGTGCCCTTGGGGAACACCCGCTGGTCGGCGGTGGGGACGTGGGTGTGGGTCCCCCACAGGGCGGAGACCCGGCCGTCCAGATAGTAGGCCATGGCCAGCTTTTCGCTGGTGGCCTGAGCGTGAAAATCCACCACCGTGAAGGTGGGAGCGTCCGGCTCCGCCAGCAGGCGGTCCGCTGTGGTAAAGGGGTTATCGCTGCCCCATGACAGATCGCAGCGGCCAATGAGGGAGATGACCCGGATGCGGAAGCGGCCGCAGTCGTAGACTCCCACACCACGGCCCGGCGTGCGGGAGGAGAAGTTGGCAGGCCGTAGGATGTAGGGACTGTCCTCCAAATAGTCAGCGATCTGCATTTTGCCCCAGGTGTGGTTGCCCAGCGTGATGACATCGGCGCCGGCGGCGAAGAGATCCTCCGCCTGATCTGGGGTCAGCCCTACGCCGGAGACATTCTCACCGTTGACCACGGTGAAGTCCACGCCGTGGACCTTCTGAAAGGGACGCAGGGTACGGGCCAGATGGCGGGTGCCATCCTCGCTGGTAACATCTCCCAGTGCCAGCACACGAAATTCCATAGGGTATCCTCCCGGTGAATTGGTACATTCTGCGGACAAAAGTGGACATGGCTCTGTCCGCTGACAGTCCTATTATACCACAAAACTGTCAGGGCGCAACGTCTTATTCCCGGCCGGAGATGATAGGGCTTATTTCCAGCCAAGGATGCAGAGGCTCATCCCCGGCCGAGACTGCGAAGGATCATTCCCACACCGCCTGCTCATAGGCGGCGATGTCATCGGCGCAGAATACGCCGTCGGTGCTCGGCTCCGTCAGGTCCCCCAGCGTGGTATAGTAGGCGGTCATATAGCGGTGAAGCGCCTGCTGGCCGTCGGTGAGGGGAAAATCATCGGTGTCGATAGAACCACTGACGGCGGCGGGAGCGGCGGGAGCGGCGGGGGCAGCGACGGCGCTGTCTAACGGGGCGGCTTCCGACGGGGCGGCTTCCGACGGGGCGGCTTCCGATGGGGCGGCTTCCGACGGGGCGGCTTCCGATGGGGCGGCCTCCTGAATGGCTGTGCTGCTATCGACACCATCCTTTTCGGCGGAGGCATGGAGCATTGGATACAGGGCGATGGCCGACAGCAACAGCAGCAGGGCCGGCGAAAGAATGAGCGGAATACGTTTCATGGCAGAGTCCTCGATTTTTCGGGTTATGAGGACAGGATATCACCGCTTCCTAAAGCAAAGTTAAAGGGCATAAAGAAACGGCGCACCACTGCTGCGGTGCGCCGTTGGGGATGAACCGTATGGAAGGATGTTTACTTGGCGTATTCCACAGCCTTGGTCTCACGCAGCACGTGGACCTTGATCTGGCCGGGATACTCCAACTCGTTTTCGATGCGGTGGGCCAGCTCACGGGCCAGGATCACCATCTGATCCTCAGAGACCTGTTCGGGCTTCACCATGACACGAACCTCACGGCCTGCCTGAATGGCGTAACTCTTCTCCACGCCGGGATAGCTGCTGGTGATCTCCTCCAGCTTCTCCAGACGCTTGATATAGTTCTCCAGATTCTCACGGCGTGCGCCGGGTCGGGCGGCGGAAATGGCATCGGCTGCCTGCACCAGACAGGCCACCAGCGTCTTGCACTCCACGTCGCCGTGGTGGGCCTGAATGGCGTGGAGGACGTCCTCCTTCTCCCGATACTTCCGGCAGAATTCCACGCCCAAGGAGACGTGGGTACCCTCCATCTCATGGTCCACGGCCTTGCCGATATCGTGCAGCAGACCGGCACGCTTGGCGGTCTGGACGTCGGCGCCCAGCTCCGCCGCCATCATACCGGCGATGTGGCTGACCTCGATGGAGTGCTGTAGTACGTTCTGGCCGTAGCTGGTGCGGTAGTGCAGGCGGCCCAGCAGCTTTTGCAGCTCCGGGTGGATGCCCCGGACACCGGTCTCCAGCACGGCCCGCTCACCCTCGGAGCGGATGACGGCGTCCACCTCACGGCGGGCCTTCTCCACCATCTCCTCGATATGGGTGGGATGGATGCGGCCGTCGGCAATGAGCTTCTCCAGAGCCAGACGGGCGACCTCGCGCCGCACCGGCTCGAAGCAGGAGACGGTGATGGCCTCCGGCGTGTCATCGATGATGAGATCGGCACCGGTGAGGGTCTCCAGCGTCCGGATGTTGCGGCCTTCCCGGCCGATGATGCGGCCCTTCATCTCGTCATTGGGCAGGGGAACCACACTGACGGTGATCTCGGCCACATGGTCGGCGGCGCACCGCTGGATGGCGGTGGCCACGATCTCACGGGCCCGCTGATCGGCCTCTTCCTTGGCGCGGGCCTCGATCTCCTTGATCTTGATGGCAGTCTCGTGGGTGACATCCGACTCCACCTGAGCGATCAGGTAATCCTTGGCCTCATCGGCGGTGAAGCCGGAGATGCGCTCCAGCATCTCCATCTGGCTGTGCTTGATGTTTTTGATCTCCTCCGCAGCCTTGTCGGCGGCGGCGTGTTTTGCGGTGAGGGCTTCCTCTTTCTTCTCGATGGAATCCATCTTATGATCGAGGTTTTCCTCCTTCTGCTGCAGTCGGCGCTCCTGCTTTTGCAGGTCAGCACGGCGCTCCTTGACCTCTCTCTCGTACTCGCTGCGGCTTTTCAAAATCTCTTCTTTGGCTTCAAGAAGTGCTTCTCTCTTTTTGTTTTCGGAACTCTTGATGGCTTCGTTGATGATGCGGGTGGCTTCTTCCTCCGCACTGGAGATTTCTCTTTCCGCTACGTTTTTGCGATAGCGAATACCGAGGAGGAAAAAGATCACCGCCGCAACGACGAAGGCAGCAATGGATACGATCCAGCCGATTGTCGTCATGACAGATATTCCTCCTATGTTGTTTTAACGTATGAAAACGGATAGCTCCGTTCAGGGCAGAAAATAACCGAAGATCCCCCTTGAATCTCCGATGATAATCTTCCTATTAGTTTAATCGAATTGTGCAAAACTGTCAAGAGAAAAACCACATTCTGTTTATTATTTTCGCAGGTCGCCGGGGAGATTTTGCCGATGTCTTACGACAGGCGGATAAAGGGGGCGCTGACGTAGCCCAGATGCTCCCCGTGGGACACCACGTACCAGTCCTGATAGCGGCCGTACACCGTCACGCCGTCGCCGTCGGGAAGCCGGGCCGTTACCGGGGACTGGAGGGAGGGGGCGGAGCGGAGGTTCACCGGGCCGCCGGAGACGGTGGATACCTGACCCGGCTGGGGAGTGGGGGCGGTGTAGGGCAGGCCAAAGTACTCCGTGAGGCTCAGCACCAGGTTGGCGGCGATGCGGGGGATATTCTCCTGGATCCACAGGGCATCGTCGGGGTTGTCGTGGTAGCCCAGCTCCAACAGCACCGAGGGGAACCGGGGCTGGCGTACCTCTCCCAGAGAGGTGGTGGCCCGTGTGGACACCTTCTCCGGCAGGGGGTAGATGTCCCGGAGGTTTTCCACGAACAGCTCCGCCGCCCGGCGGCCGTTGGCGCTGGTGGGATAGTAGAAGGCGAGAATGCCCCGGCTCCGGCCCCCGGCGCCGGGGCCGGAGGCGTTGGAGTGGAGGGCCAGATAGAAGTCGTACTGTCCGGCGTTGGCCTGCCGGATGGAGGAGGCGGCGGTCATGTCCGGCGTATTGCGGGAGAACTGGATGCCGTTGAGCAGCAGAATGGGCTCCATGGCATCGGCCAGCAGGTTCATAAAGTATTCCTCTGACCCGGCGCCGGTGACGTAGGGGTTATACTCCTGGGTGCTGGGACTGAGATAGATCTTGGGCATGGAAATGGCTCCTTTCCGGAATGTTCCTGTGACAGTGTATGCGGGAGGAGGAGGGGGTGTTCTTTTGGGGGATACGGGGGTGGTTCTTTCAGCAGTCCCTTTTGCGTAAGGAACGTGCCTCCGGCGGCTCGTTCTTCTTTTGTCTCCGACGGGTGACTTTCTTTCAGCAGTCCCTTTTGCGTAAGGAACGTACCTCCGGCGGCTCGTTCTTCTTTTGTCTCCGACGGGTGACTTTCTTTCAATAGCGAAAGAAAGTCACCAAAGAACGCCAGCAGAAACCCATGGTTTCTGCACTTCCTTTTTGTGTACAAGAGCTGCATCCTAAGCCCCGCCGAAGCAGGGAATTGACTGCCTTCTACTCACGCTGCCGCTGCATTGTGAGGGTGAAAGAGATTGCTGTCCTACCGTGGGGAATCCGTATGTTCCGGCGGTAGACGCATCATTTTCTTCGCCTGAGCCGGGAGCGGCAGCGGGTCTGTTGCTGCGTCAATTCCCTTTATGGCCCATAACGAACAAAACTCTTGAGAGTAAAGGGAGTCCAGAGACCATTGGTCTCTGGCGGCTCTTTTGCCCACTTTTCCAGCTGCTGGGAAAAGTGGGCCGCCGGAGGCACGTTCCTTACGCAAACGTGCTATTGAAAGAAAGTCACCCGCCGGAGGCAATAGAAGAAAAAACTACTGGGAAAATATGCCGTCGGAGAGAAAAGGAGAAAAGACTGCGGGGAAAGGACACCACCGGGGAGCGAAGCACAAAATTCCGCAAAAAAGGATTGACATTTCTCTCATACCTGCTATAATCTGAAAACGGTTTTCATTTTCAAATCTGCGAGGTGACGCATATGACCTATATGACCCGGCAGCAGCAGGCAGTGCTGGACTGCATCGCCGCCTGCCCCGGCGGCTGCGCCACGGCCATGGCGCTGGCGGACCGGCTCCGCAGCGGCGGGCAGTCCGTGGGACTGACCACCGTATACCGCCAGCTGGAGCGGCTGGAGAAGCAGGGGCTGGTCCACAAGCTGGTGACGGACGAGGGGGCCTGCTGGCAGTACTGCGACTGCCACGCCCACCGGGACTGTATCCTCCTGAAGTGCGAGGTGTGCGGGGCCATCCAGCACATGGACTGCGCTCATCTGGGGGAGCTGTATCAGCACGTTTTGCAGCAGCATCACTTCCGCATCAACCCCCGGCGGACGCTGTTCTACGGTCTGTGCGACCAGTGCAGCGGGGAGGAGCAGTCATGAGGCGGCTGCTGGCGGCGGTGCTGGCGGCGGCACTGATGATCCCTGCGGCGGGCTGCACGGCCCGTCCGGCGGAGCCGGAGAGCGGCAAGCTGCGGGTAGTGTGCTCCCTGTTCCCCTACTACGACTTTGTGCGGGCCATTGGCGGGGAGGACGTGGAGGCGGAGCTGCTGGTCCCTGCCGGGCGGGAGACCCACAGCTTCGAACCAACGCCGCTGGATGTGATCCGGCTGTCGCAGGCGGATGTGTTCGTCTACAACGGCGAGGAGAGCGAGTACTGGGTGGAGGAGATCCTGGACTCCGCCGGGGAAGAGATCCCCTATACTCTGCGGCTTATGGACTATGCCCAGCCGCTGGAGGAGGAACTGGCGGAGGGAATGCAGGGAGCGGGCCACGACGCCCCTCATGACCATGACCACGATGACGGCCATGAGGACGAGGTGGAATATGACGAGCACATCTGGACGTCACCCCGTATTGCCATAGGGCTGTGCCGGGCCATTGCCGAGACGCTGCAGAAGGCCGATCCGGAACACGCACAGAACTACGCCCGGCGGCTGGAGACGTATCTGGCGGAGCTGTCGGAGCTGGATCAGGCCTTCACGGAGGTGGTGGCCGACGGCAATCGGCACATGGTGGTGTTCGGGGATCGGTTCCCGCTGCTGTACTTCTGTAAGACCTACGGGCTGGAGTACCGGGCGGCCTTCCACGGCTGCGCCGGGGATACGGAGCCGTCGCTGGCTACCCTGAAATATCTCATTGATAAGGTGCAGGAGGAGGGCATCCCGGTGGTGTATACCATCGAGCTAAGCAGCCGGAAGGTGGCGCAGGCCATTGCCGAGACCACCGGGGCCAAGGTGCTGACCTTCCAATCCTGCCAGACCGTGTCCCGGCAGGACTTCGACGCCGGGGCCACCTACCTGTCGCTGATGCGGCAGAATGTCGCTGCACTGAAGGAGGGACTTGCCTGATGGATAAGGAAACGCTGCTGTCCTGCCGGGACGTGTCGCTGGGCTACGAGGGACACACCGTGTGGGAACATCTGACCTTCTCGGTACATTCGGGGGAATACCTGTGTATCGTGGGGGAAAACGGCTCCGGCAAGTCCACGCTTCTCAAGAGCCTGCTGGGGCTGCTGCCGCCGCTGAAGGGGGTCATCCGGCGAAGCGACACCGCAGGGGCGGTGGGCTATCTGCCCCAGCAGACCCAGGCTCAGCGGGATTTTCCCGCCACCGTCAGCGAGGTAGTGCTGTCGGGCTTTCTCAGCGCCCGTGGACGGCGGTTCTTCTACTCCGCCGCCGAGAAGTCGCAGGCGCTGATGCACATGGGCAAGCTGGGGATATTGGAATTGAAGGATCGGTGCTACCGGGAACTGTCCGGCGGACAGCAGCAGCGGGTGCTGCTGGCACGGGCGCTGTGCGCCGCCCGGCGGCTGCTGATCCTGGACGAGCCGGTGACGGGGCTGGACCCTGCCGCCGCACAGGATCTGTACCGGACGCTGGCCTATCTCAACAAAAATGAGGGGCTGGCCATCGTCATGGTGACCCACGACCTGCAGAGCGCCCTGCAATACGCCGACACCGTGCTCTATGCCGGGCAGGGCAAGTGGTTCCACGGCACGACGGCGGAATATCTCGCCTCCCCCTACGGGCGGCGGTTCGGAGGTGAGCGGACATGACGCTGCTGCTGCTGGAGATGTTTACCTATCCCTTCATCGTCCGGGCCTTTGCCGCCGGGGTGCTGCTGTCGCTGTGTGCGGCGCTGCTGGGGGTGCCGCTGGTGCTCAAGCGGTACTCCATGATCGGGGACGGGCTGAGCCATGTGTCCTTCGGGGCGCTGTCCGTGGCGCTGGCCTGCGGCTGGGCGCCGCTGCCGGTGTCCATCCCGGTGGTCATCGTGGCGGCGCTGGGGCTGCTGCGAATGACGGAGCGCAGCCGCATGGGAGCCGACGCCGCCATTGCGGTGGTGTCCGCCTCTTCGCTGGCGGTAGGCGTCATCGTTACCAGCCTCACCACCGGCATGACCACGGACGTGGACAGCTATATGTTCGGCTCCATTCTGGCCATGACGCAGGCGGATGTGGTACTCAGCGCCCTGCTGTGCGTGGGGGTGCTGGTGCTGTTCGTGCTGTTTTACCACAGGCTTTTTGCCATTACCTTTGACGAGAACTTCTCCCGTGCCACCGGGGTGAAGGTGGGGCTGTACAACACCCTGCTGTCGGTACTGACGGCTTTGACCATCGTGCTGGGGATGCGGATGATGGGCGCTATGCTCATCTCCAGTCTGGTGATCTTTCCGGCGCTGTCGGCCATGCGGGTGAGAAAAAGCTTCCGGGGCGTGGTGGTGCTGGCGGGGGTGCTGTCGGTGCTGGGCTTCTGCGTGGGCCTCACCGGTTCGTATCTGCTGAGCACCCCGGTGGGGGCCTCGGTGGTGGTGGTAGACCTGCTGATCTTCCTGCTGTGCTGCGGTGTGCGGCGGGTGCGGGGCTGAGACTTAAAACGCTTTGGGCGGGACGCTGCGGACTACGGCGTCCCGCTTTCCCGTTGGGGAGAGGAAAAATACCGGCTGAAAAAGCCGGTTTCGACGGAAAATCCCCGGAAAAGCTCTTGCAATCGCTGAAAAATCGTGCTATACTTACTGCATAGTAAGGTGGTATTGACTGGGAGTGGACGATTTGTCCGCTCTTTTTGTTGGTCATTTTTGCATCCTTAAAATACGGCGGACAGGAGGTTCCTATGGCAAAGAAGATCACCGAGCTGGTGGCGGAGGTAGCGGCGCCTGTGGCGCAGGAGCAGGGCTGCACCCTGTGGGACGTGGAGTATGTCCGTGAGGCAGGGCAGTGGTACCTGCGGCTGTACCTGGACAAGGAAGGCGGCGTGGACATCCTAGACTGCGAGGCTGTGAGCCGCAAGGTCAGCGACCTGCTGGATGAGCTGGACCCCATCGAGGCAAGCTATATCTTCGAGGTGTCCTCCGCCGGAGCGGAGCGGCCTTTGAAGCGGCCCTCGGACTTTCAGCAGTTCATGGGCAGCCCCGTGCTGCTGAAAACCTATAAGCCCGTCAACGGCCGCAAGGAGTTCGCCGGGAGGCTGGCGGGCTATGACAACGGAGCCGTGGAGTTGGATATGGGTACGGCGCAGCCCCTGCGGTTTGAAAAGCAGGACATTGCGCTGGTGCGCCTGCGTGTGGAATTTTAAGCAACGACAGAAAGAATAGGAGTTACGATCATGAAATGCGATGAGATCTTTGCCGCACTGGCAATGCTGGAAAAGGAGCGAGGCATCCCTCAGGACTTTATGATGAACAAGATCGTTCAGGCCCTGACCACCGCTTATAAGCGGGACCATGAGGGTGTGGAGAACGTGGTGGTGGAGGTCAACGAGGAGAAGCGTGACCTGAAGATGTTCGTGCAGAAGGAGATCGTGGAGGAGGTGGAGAACCCCGGCTCCCAGATCTCTCTGGAGGAGGCCCGGCGCATCTCTGCCAAGTATGAACTGGGCGGTATGGTGCGCTTCCCGGTGGAGAATGTGGAGTTCGGCCGCATTGCCGCCGGTAACGGCAAGCAGGTCATCATTCAGGGCCTGCGGGAGGCCGAGCACGGCATGATCTACGACGAGTGGGGCTCCAAGCAGCATGAGATCCTCACCGGCACTGTGTCCCGCATCGATCCCCGCAGCGGCAACGTCTATCTCCGCATCGGCACCGGCAACGAGGCTACCGAGGGCATCCTGAGCCTGAACGAGCAGGTCAGCACCGAGAGCTACACCGAGGGGCAGCTGCTGAAGGTGTATCTGGTGGAGGTGCGCCGTGGCACCCGTGGCCCGCAGGTCATGGTGTCCCGGACCCATCCGGGCCTTGTCAAGCGGCTGTTTGAGCTGGAGGTGCCGGAGATCTTCGACGGCACGGTGGAGATCCGCTCCATCGCCCGTGAGGCCGGCAGCCGCACCAAGATGGCGGTGTGGTCCGCCGACGAGAACGTGGATCCCATCGGCGCCTGCGTCGGCCCCCGTGGTCAGCGTGTGGCTGCCATTGTGGAGGAACTCCACGGCGAGAAGATCGACATCATCAAGTACTCCGAGGATCCCGCCGAGTTCATCGCCGCTGCGCTGGCCCCCTCCGATGTGGAGGAGGTGCGTCTGGCGGACGAGGGCAAGGTGTGCCGGGTCATCGTTCCCGACGACCAGCTGAGTCTGGCTATCGGCAAGGAGGGGCAGAACGCCCGTCTGGCTGCCCGGCTCACCGGGTATAAGATCGACATCAAGCCCGTGTCCCGGGCGGATGAATAAGTTCGTATCCTGAGAGGAGGCCCGTCATGCAGAAGGTGAAGAAGATCCCCCAGCGCCAGTGCGTGGGGTGCCGTACCAAGCGGGATAAAAAGGATCTGCTGCGGATCGTCAAGACCCCGGAGGGGGAGATCGTACTGGACGCCACAGGCAAAAAGTCCGGACGGGGCGTGTACGTCTGTCCTGACCCGGAGTGTCTGCGGAAGGCACGGAAGTCCCGCGGGCTGGAGCGTGCGCTGGAGACGACCATCCCGGCGGAGGTATACGATGGGCTGGAGGCCCGGATGGGGGAGTAATGGAGCATATTTTATCAATGATCGGCCTTGCCAAAAAGGCGGGCCGTGTGGAGATCGGTGAGGAGCCGGTGGGCTCTGCCGCCCGCAGCAAGCACGCACGGGTCATTCTGGTGGCGTCGGATGCGGCGGCCGGTTCTGTGCGCCGGGCGTATGCCTTTGCACAGACGGGGGCCTGCCTGTGTCTGACCATCCCCGCCGACAAGGACGCTCTGGGCCGTGCGTTGGGCCGCAGCAGCTGCGCTATGGCAGCCATCACCGACGTGGGCTTTGCCGACGCCATCGTGAAAAAGCTGGCAGTCATGGATCCGGAGCACTATGAGCAGGCATCCCAGCGGCTGCAGATCAAGGCCCGGCGGGCCATGGAGCGGCGGGAGGAGCAGGCCCGGCACGAGAAGAACCTGCGCCGGGGCAAGAAGCGCACGGCTCCCCCGGAGCCGCCGCAGCCGGTGCAGGAGCCGCCCCGTGAGGCGGCGAAGGAAAAGCCCCGGCGTCCGGCCCGTCCGGGCCGCAGGCGCCCCGCTGCTCCGCAGCAGCGGTTTGCCGGTTCCCGGCCGGTGAAAAAGGGCAAGGGCTCCGGCAGGGATCGGAAAAAATCGTAAGTTTTGTGCTCCGGCACATTTCGTAATCACAAAGATGGAGGTGGCTTTATTTGGGTAGCGTAGGAAACAAATATAGAGTGCATGAGGTGGCGAAGGACTTCGGAGTCCCCACCAAGCAGATCACGGAGATCTTGACCAAGTACGCCGAAACGCCCAAGAACCATATGCAGGTCTTGGAGGATCGGGAGCTGTCTCTGATCTTTGAGTATCTGACCCAGCACAATCAGGTATCCGGGATTCAGGTGATCTTCGCCGAGGGGGCCAAGCCTGCCGAGAAGAAGCAGCAGCCTGCCGCCAAGCCCGCCGAGAAGAAGCCGGAGGGCAAGGGGGAGAGCCGTTCTGCCAAGCAGGAGACCAAGCCCGTCTCCCGTGTGCCTCAGACCAAGGTGGTGGACACCCGCAAGGCCACGGCGGTGAATCTGGATAAGTACGACGAGAAGCTGCAGGACATGGCGGAGGGCCGCACCGGCGGCGGCCGTCGGGCCCAGCAGCAGCCCCAGGGCAAGGAGAAGTTCCGCAACGGCGGCAAGCGCCGGGACAACGGTTTTTCCAATAAACGCAAGCAGGAGGAGGCAGATCGTCTGCGCCGCCTGCGGCTGGAGGTCATCAAAAAGACCCCCGTTACCGTGCAGATCCCCGATGAGATCAGCGTGGGCGAGCTGGCCAGCCGCATGAAAAAGACCGGCGCAGAGGTAGTCAAGTGCCTGATGAAAAACGGCGTCATGGCCTCCCTGAGCCAGCTCATCGACTTCGATACCGCCGCCATCATCGCAGAGGAGATGGGCTGCAAGGTGGAGAAGGAGGTAGTGGTCACCATCGAGGAGAAGCTCATCGACGACCACAAGGACAACGAGAAGGATCTGGTACCCCGTGCCCCCGTGGTGGTGGTCATGGGTCATGTGGACCACGGCAAGACCAGCCTGCTGGACTATATCCGCAACGCCCATGTGGCCAGCGGCGAGGCCGGCGGTATCACCCAGCACATCGGCGCCTATCAGGTGCAGATCAACGGCAAGCCCATCACCTTCCTGGATACCCCCGGCCACGAGGCATTTACCTCCATGCGAGCCAGAGGCGCCATGGTGACAGATATCGCCATTCTGGTGGTGGCCGCCGAGGACGGTATCATGCCCCAGACGGTGGAGTCCATCAACCACGCCAAGGCTGCCGGGATCCCCATTATCGTGGCCATCAACAAGATGGATAAGCCGGAGGCCAATCCGGAGCGCATCAAGCAGCAGCTCACCGAGTACGGGCTGGTGTGTGAGGAGTGGGGCGGCGACACCATTGTCTGCCCCATTTCCGCCAAGACCGGTATGGGCGTGGACAATCTGCTGGAGATGCTGACGCTGACCGCCGAGGTGGGTGAGCTGAAGGCCAACCCCAACCGTGCCGCTCAGGGTACGGTCATCGAGGCCCGTCTGGACAAGGGCCGTGGCCCCGTGGCCACGCTGCTGGTGCAGAACGGCACGCTGAAGCAGGGCGATATCATCATCGCCGGTACCTCCGTGGGCCGTGTCCGGGCCATGGTCAGCGACAAGGGCCAGAAGATCACCTCCGCCGGGCCCTCCGTGCCTGTGGAGATCACCGGTCTCAGCGAGGCACCTACCGCCGGCGCCACCTTCAACGCCGTGGCCGATGAGAAGCTGGCCCGTGAGCTGGTGGAGCAGCGCAAGGCCGAGGAGAAGGCCAAGGCCAACGCCCCTGTCACCAAGGTCTCGCTGGAGGATCTGTTCAGCCAGATCCAGGCCGGTGAGATGAAGAACCTGAACCTGATCGTCAAGGCCGACGTGCAGGGCTCCGTAGAGGCGGTGAAGGCTTCGCTGGAGAAGCTCAGCAACGACGAGGTGCGTGTCCGTGTCATCCACGGCGGTGTGGGCGCCATCAACGAGTCCGATGTGATGCTGGCCTCTACGTCGCAGGCCATCATCGTGGGCTTTAACGTCCGCCCCGACAACGCCGCCCGTGACTCCGCCGCCCGTGCCAACGTGGATATGCGGATGTACCGTGTCATCTATGATGCCATCAACGAGATCGAGGCCGCTATGAAGGGTATGCTGGCGCCCAAGTTCCGTGAGGTGCTGCTGGGCCATGCCGAGGTGCGCCAGACCTACAAGGTCTCCGGCGTTGGCACCGTGGCAGGCTGCTACGTGCAGGACGGTAAGCTCCAGCGCAAGGACTGCCAGGTCCGGCTGGTCCGGGACGGCATCGTCATCCACGAGGGTGTGCTGGCCTCCCTGCAGCGCTTCAAGGATCAGGCCAAGGAGGTTCTGGCCGGTTACGAGTGCGGCCTGACCATCGAGAAGTTCAACGACATCAAGGAAGGCGATATTGTGGAAGCCTTCACCATGGAGGAGATTCCCCAGTAAACGGGGGAGTGACCCTTATGCGCCGTCTCCGGTCGCCTTCCGGCGCAGCACGGCTGCGCTCGCAGGTCGTGCGTACAAGGGTTTTGCGGAGCAAAACCTTGCTTTGGCGGAATTCATTTCCGCCAAAGGATGGTAAATCGGGGCCCCCATGAAACGAGTTTCATGGGGCAGGCGACATTGTGGAAGCCTTCACCATGGAGGAGATTCCCCAGTAAAGGGGGGAGTGGCCCGTGGAGAGAGGTGTTCGGCAAGCACCGGCCTTTCTGCGGACAGTTCGCAGATGACCGTGGGAAGCCGTGATACCACACAGGAACCGCCGCCGGATGCGCTCTGACTCCGATTTCCCCCGCAACAGACAAACACAAGACCCAGAGGGCGGGCGCTTCGCCCGCCCTCTTTTCCACATCCAACGAAAGGAGAACCGTCTATGTCATCCAATCGCATCGGCCGCATCAACGACGAGATCCAGAAGGAGCTCTCCGCCCTGCTGCGGACCGTCAAGGACCCCCGTGTGACGGACTGTATGCTGACCATCACCCATGTGGACACCACCAGCGATCTGCGCTATGCCCGCATCTATGTCAGCGCCCTGAACTGCCCGGACGAGAAGGGGCTTTTGAAGGGCCTGAAGTCCGCCGCAGGCTATCTGCGCCACGAGCTGGGCAGCCGCATCGACCTGCGCTATACCCCGGAGCTGCAATTTTTTGTGGACGACTCCATCGCCTATGGCGCACACATTCTGGATATGCTGAACCATGTCAAGCCCGCCGATCCCCGGAACGCCGATATCGTGCTGCCGGAGGATCGGGAGGACTGAGGAGGTGCCTGTTATGACCACTGCGGAAGCCGCCACCCGTCTGGCGGCTATGGATCAGGTGCTGATCCTCACCCATGTCCGCCCCGACGGCGACACCATCGGCTCCGCCGCCGCCCTGTGCTGCGGCTTGCGGGCGCTGGGCAAAACGGCGTATCTGCTGCCCAACCCGGAACTGACGGCCACCTACGCCCCCTATGCCGCCCCCTATCTGGCGGAGGCGGATTTTGCACCGGCGTATGTGGTCTCCGTGGACATTGCGGCGCTGTCGCTGCTGCCGGAGAACGCCCGGCCCTATCAGGACCGCATTGCTCTGGCCATCGACCACCACCCCTCTCAGGAGTTTTTCGCCCGTGAGACGTGTCTGGAGGCGGACAGCGCCGCCTGCGGCGAGATCGTGTACGATATCCTCCGGCAGCTGACGCCCCTGACGCCGGAGATGGCTCTGCCGCTGTATGTGGCCATCTCCACGGACACCGGCTGCTTCGTCTACTCCAACACCACCCCCCGCAGCCACCGCATCGCAGCCCAGCTGATGGACTGCGGCATCGACGTGGCCCCCGTCAACAAGGCACTGTTCCGCACCAAGAGCGCCGTGCGTCTGGCCATGGAGGCCCGGATGGTGGCGGATATGGAGCGCTTCGACGCCGGGCGGGTGGTGGTGATGCAGATCCCCCTGTCCCTGCGGCAGGAGCTGCACGCCACCGATGCCGATATTGAGGAGCTCAGCGCTCTGGCGGCGCAGGTGGAGGGTACCGACTGCGGTGTGACCCTGCGGGAACTGCGCCCCGGCACGGTGAAGCTGTCCCTGCGGACCGGCCCCCGTGTCAACGCCACGGAGGTCTGCCGCCTGTTGGGCGGCGGAGGCCATGCCGCAGCGGCGGGAGCCACCGTCAGCGGCACCATGGCTCAGGCGAAGTCCGCCGTGCTGGCGGCCATCGCTCAGGTCATCGGCCCGCTGGCCCCCTGAAAAGGAGCGACTATGGCCAACGGGATCATCATCATCGACAAGCCCGCCGATTGGACCAGCATGGACGTCTGCGCCAAGCTGCGGGGAATACTGAAAACCAAAAAGGTGGGCCACGCCGGGACACTGGATCCCATGGCCACCGGCGTGCTGCCGGTGTTTGTGGGACAGGCCACCCGTGGTGTCAGCTTCGCCGAATCCGGCGACAAGGAGTATCTGGCCGTCCTGCGGCTGGGCCTTGTCACCAATACGCAGGACACCTCCGGGCAGGTGCTGCACCGGACGGAGGAACTGCCGGACCGGGCGGCACTGGAGGCGGTGCTGCCACGGTTCACCGGAGAAATTTCCCAGCTGCCGCCTATGTACTCCGCCATCAAGATCGGCGGCAAGAAGCTCTATGAGCTGGCCCGGCAGGGGAAGGAGGTGGAGCGCCGTCCCCGGCCGGTCACCATCCACGCCCTGGAGCTGGTGGAGCAGACGGCCTCCGGCGACTACGTCCTGCGGGTGCGATGCTCCAAGGGCACCTATGTCCGTACCCTGTGCCACGACATCGGGCAGGCACTGGGCTGCGGCGGCTGCATGGCTGCCCTGCGGCGCACCATGGCGGCGGGCTTCACTCTGTCCGACGCCGTGACGCTGGAGCAGGTGCAGGCGGAGGGCGAGGCCCTGCTGCGGCCGGTGGACTCCCTGTTCCGGGATCGTCCGGCCTATGTGCTGCCTACCCCACGGGCTGTGGCCCGCTGCCGCAACGGCAATCCCGTCTCCGTGACTGAGCCGCTGCCGGAGGGGGAGTACCGGGTCTACGACCCGGAGGGCGATTTTCTGTGCCTGAGCCGTCTGGAGGGCGGCGTGCTGACCTCCATCAAAAACTTTTTCGGAGCGTGAATGAATTTGGAACGTACTGTCATCGCCCTGGGCTTTTTCGACGGCGTCCACCGGGGCCACGGCGCCCTGCTGCAAAAAACGGTGCAGCGGGCCGGGGAACTGGGGGCGATCCCCGCCGTCTTTACCTTTGACCGGCCACCGAAGGAGGTGGTCACCGGACGCCCCATGCCCCTCATCAACTCCCCGGAGGATCGGGCCGATCTGGCCCGGCGCATCTATGGCATTCAGCAGGTGATCCTGGCCCCCTTTGACGAGGCCATGATGACCATGCCGTGGCAGGATTTTATCACGGAGCTGCTGGTAAAGCGCCACGGGGCCGTGCATCTGGTGGCGGGCCACGACTACCACTTCGGCTACAAGAATCAGGGCGATCCCCGGCTTTTGCAGGAGAAGTGCCGGGAGCTGGGGCTGGGCTGCGACATCATCCCCAAGGTGGAGCTGGAGGGCGTTACCGTCAGCTCCACCTACATCCGCACGCTGGTGGAGGCCGGGGACGTGGAGCGGGCGGCGCTGTTTCTGGGCCACCGCCACTGCCTGACCCAGACCGTGGTCCACGGCCACCGGCTGGGCCGCACGCTGGGCATCCCCACGGTGAACCTCACCTTTCCGCCCCATGTGCTGGCGCCCCGCCGGGGCGTATACATCACACGGGTCTATCTGCCGGACGGCACGTCGCTGGCGGGGGTCACCAACGTAGGCACCCGCCCCACCGTTTCTGAAGGCACTGCTGTGTCCGTGGAGACCTTCCTGCTGGATTTTGACGGCGATCTCTACGGGAAGCGCATCCGGGTGGAGTTCTGCCAACGCCTGCGGGACGAGCAGAAATTTGATTCGCTGGAGGCGCTGAAGGCGCAGATCCGGGAGAATATCCGCCAGACCCGTGACTATTTTGCCGCCGAGAGTACCCGTGGGTGAGGAGAAGGGCTTACATATTTGCAAACGAGAAGGGAAGTCCTGCGGGGCTTCCCTTCTTTTTGGCGGTGGGGGTGTTTTTTCAAATGTTTGATTGCCTCCGGCGGGTAACTTTTCCCATGAGCTGGAAAAGCGGGCAAAAGAGCCTGCAAGAAAAGCATAGCGTACAGTGCCGGTGTGTGCTATAATGGCCCCAAACGGATCAAAAGGAGGACACCGCCATGCAGCATGAGATCACCGCCAGCGCACCGCTTCTGGACGAAAAGGGCAATCTCCGGGAGCCGGGCTACGCCAAGCGCCTGCTGCCCATCTATCGCCGGGCGGACATCAAGGCTCCGGTCGCCCGCATCAAGGAGTGGGACTACTACCTCGTGGCCAATGACCATTTTGCCGTGGCGTTGACCATTGCCGACAACGGATATATGGGGCTGGACTCCGTCTCCTTTTTGCAATTTGATGAGGGGTGGCAGATGACCCGCAGCCCCATGCGGGCCTTTCCCATGGGTCGTACGGGTCTGCCGGAGTCCTCCGCTGCCGGGAACACCGCCAGCAGCGGCAAGCGCCATGCGCTGGTGTTCCGCCATGTCCCCGGCGGCCGGGAGCTGACCTTCCGCATGGAGGACTTCCTGAACCGGGACACCATCGAGGGCCACCTGCTGCTGACGCAGGAGCCGGAGGAGTCCATGGTCATCTGCACGCCCTTTGACAAGCCCGGCCACTTCTACTACAACCAGAAGATCAACTGTATGCGGGCTGCCGGGACGGTGCGTATCGGGGGGCAGACATACACCTTTGACCCCGCCGACTCCTTCGGCGTGCTGGACTGGGGACGGGGCGTGTGGACGTATCACAACACATGGTACTGGGGCAGCGCCTCCGGGCAGGTGGATGGCGTTCCCTTCGGCTGGAACATCGGCTATGGCTTCGGGGATACCTCTGCCGCCAGCGAGAATATGCTGTTTTACGGCGGCAGGGCTCACAAGCTGGGGCAGGTGACCTTCCACATTCCCATGGCGGGGAAGCGGGAGGACTATCTGGCCCCGTGGCGCTTTACCTCCGACGACGGGCGGTTTGAGATGGACTTTGCACCCATTCTGGATCGGGCTGCCTGCACGGATGTGAAGCTCATCAAATCCGACCAGCATCAGGTGTTCGGGCGCTTCACCGGCACGGCCCTGCTGGACGACGGCACGCCTGTCCGGGTGAAGGACTTTCTGGGCTTCGCTGAAAAGGTGGAGAACAAGTGGTAAACGCCATAAAGGAGCGCCCCGGCCAATGGCCGGGGCGCTTCCAATTTTTGCGATATAAGCTTTTTTGGCGGTTACAGGCTCTCTGCGATGTGCCGGGCTACATACACGCCGCTGGCACTGGCATGGGACAGGGAGTGGGTGACACCGCTGCCGTCGCCGATGACGAACAGGCCCTTGTGGGGTGTCTCCAGATTTTCGTCCAGCTGGACCTCCATATTGTAGAACTTTACCTCCACGCCGTAGAGCAGGGTGTCATCATTGGCGGTGCCGGGAGCGATCTTATCCAGCGCATAGATCATCTCGATGATGCCGTCCAGAATGCGCTTGGGCATCACCAGACTCAGGTCGCCGGGAGTGGCGGCCAGCGTGGGGGTGACGAAGCTCTCCTCCACCCGCTTGGGCGTGGAGCGCTGGCCACGGATCAGGTCGCCGAACCGTTGGACGATGACGCCGCCGCCCAGCATATTGGACAGCCGTGCGATACTCTCGCCGTAGCCGTTGGAGTCCTTGAAGGGCTCGGAGAAGTGCTTGGCCACCAGCAGGGCGAAGTTGGTGTTCTCCGTATGGAGGGCGGGGTCCTCGTAGCTGTGGCCGTTGACGGTGACGATACCGTTGGTGTTCTCATTGACCACCACACCCTTGGGATTCATGCAGAAGGTGCGTACCCGATCCTGAAACTTCTCTGTCCGATAGACGATCTTGCTCTCGTACAGCTCATCGGTGAGGTGGGCGAACACCTCATAGGGCAGCTCCACCCGCACGCCGATATCCACACGGTTGGAGCTGGTGGGGATCTTCAGCGCCGTGCAGACCTCCTCCATCCACTTGCTGCCGCTGCGGCCCACGGAGATGACACAGGTGCGGCCCTCATAGCGCTCCTTGTCGGTGGTGACGGCGTAGCCGTCCGCCAGCTTCTCCACGGAGCGGACGGGGGTATCGAAGAAAATATCCATCCGGTCCTTCAGACCGGCATAGAGGTGCTCCAGCACCACATAGTTGATGTCCGTTCCCAGATGCCGCACGGAGGCGTCCAGCAGGTGCAGGTCGTTCTCCAGACACAGCTTCTTGATGCGGGTGTTGCCGGTGGAGTAGAGCTTGGTGCCCTCCCCGCCGTTTTCCATGTTGATCTGATCCACATACTCCATCAGCTCCAGCGCCTTCTTTTTGCCGATGTGCTCGTGGAGGGTGCCGCCGAACTGATTGGTGATGTTATACTTTCCGTCGGAAAAGGCGCCGGCGCCGCCGAAGCCGTTCATAATGGCGCAGGTGGGGCAGTGGACGCAGCTTTTGACCTTCACGCCGTCAATGGGACAGCGGCGGCGCTCCAGCGTGTGGCCGGATTCAAACAGCGCCAGCTTCAGGTCCGGACGCTTGTTCAGCAGCTCCCAGGCCGTATAGATGCCGCCGGGGCCGCCGCCGATGATAAGAACGTCATATGTCATAAGAGATTCCTCCTGTTCTGAAAATCAACGCAAGTACCTCTATTATGCCACAAATTCCGCCGGAGGACAAATAAGAATCCCTTCTGCCAGCTGCCGCTGCCGCTCATGACGGCAAGCGGTTCTTTTCAGCTGGGATGGAAATTTTCCTTTTCAACGTCGCCGGCCTGTGGTAAGATGAAGAAAACAACAGCAGCAACAGGAGGACAAGTCTAATGAGCTATGCAGACGAACGCTTTATCCAGAACTGCCGGGATATTTTGACCAACGGCGTATGGGACACGGAGCTGGAGGTGCGCCCCCACTGGGATGACGGTGCGCCCGCCCACACGGTGAAAAAATTCGGCATCATCAACCGCTACGACCTGCGGGAGGAGTTCCCCATTCTCACCCTACGCCGCACCTATTTCAAGACCTGCATCGACGAGCTGCTGTGGATCTGGCAGCAGAAATCCAACAACATCCACGATCTCCGGGGCCACATCTGGGACAGCTGGGCCGACGGTACCGGCTCCATCGGTAAGGCCTACGGCTACCAGCTGGCGGTGAAGCACCAGTATCCGGAGGGGGAGTTCGATCAGGTGGATCGGGTACTGTACGACCTGAAGCACAACCCCGCCAGCCGCCGCATTATGACCAATATCTATAACTTTCAGGATCTGCATGAGATGGCCCTGTACCCCTGCGCCTACTCCATGACCTTCAACGTGTCCGGGCATACCCTGAACGCTATACTGAACCAGCGCAGCCAGGATATGCTGGCCGCCAACAACTGGAACGTGGTGCAGTACGCCGTGCTGGTCCACATGATGGCGCAGGTGTCGGGACTGGAGGCCGGGGAGCTGGTCCACGTCATCGCCGACGCCCACATCTATGACCGCCATGTGCCTATCGTGGAGCGGATGCTGGAGAAGGAGCCCCGTCCTGCGCCCAGATTTGTCATGGATCCCTCTGTCACGGATTTCTACCGCTTTACACGGGACAGCTTCTCGCTGGAGGGCTACGAGCCCCACCCCTTCGAGGACAAGATCCCCGTGGCCATTTAAGGAGACAGCCATGGATGCCATCGTAGCCGTGGATGCCCGCTGGGGCATCGGGCGGGACGGCGGTCTGCTGTTCCGCATCAGCGCCGACCTACGGCGCTTCAAAGCCCTGACCATGGGCCATACGGTGGTCATGGGCCGCCGGACCCTCCAGTCTCTGCCGGGGGGGCGTGGCCTGCCGGGCCGCCGGAATCTGGTGCTGTCCCGGCAGGGGGACCTTGCCCCGGAGGGGGCGGAGGTGTTCTGCGAGGTGCAGCCGATGCTGGACGCCGCCGGGGAGGATGCCTTTGTCATCGGCGGAGCGCAGGTGTATCGCCTGCTGCTGCCCGCTTGCCGGCGGCTGTACGTGACCCAGATCGACGCCGACGGCGGGGCGGACGTGTTCTTCCCGGAGCCTGCGCCGGAGCTGTGGCGCATCACGGAGCAGTCCCCGTGGCAGGAGGAGCAGGGTCTGCGGTATCGCTATTTGACCTATGAGCGAAAGGATGGGACGGATGGAATATAAGCGTTTTGGTAGCCGCATGGTGCTGCGGATCGATCGGGGCGAGGAGGTGCTGACCCAGCTGCGCCGTGCGGCGGAGCAGGAGAACATCCGGTTGGCGGCTGTCAGCGGGCTGGGCGCCGTGGGGGACTTCACAGTGGGGGTGTTCCACACGGCGGAGAGGCAGTACCATGCCCACCGCTTTCAGGGGGATTTTGAGATCGTCTCGCTGGTGGGGACCATCACCACCAAGGACGGGGAGTTTTATGCCCACCTCCACATGAGCGCCGGGGACACGGAGGGTCGTGTGCTGGGCGGACACCTGAACGAGGCGGTCATCAGCGCCACCTGTGAGCTGGTGCTGGAGATCATGGACGGCACGGTGGAGCGCCGGTTCGACCCGGAGACGGGGCTGAATCTGATGGAATTTTAAGGCGGCTGCGAGAGCTTCTGCCTGTATCCGATGAAAGGAGAGGCCCGGCCAAAATGGCCGGGCCTCTCCTTTCAGGTGTTTTTCTCATGGAAATGGTCGTATACCGCACGGGCGGCGGCCTTGGGCAGTACCACCTCCAGCTGGAGCAGCTCCGCCTCCGAGATGGCCTTGACGCTTTTGAAGTGCTTCAGCAGCGCCTTTTTCCGCACGTCCCCTATGCCGGGGATGCCGTCCAGACGGGAGGTCATGGCGCTGCGGCTGTGCTTTTCATGGTGATAGGTGATGGCGAACCGGTGGACCTCCTCCTGCACCCGGCCCACCAGCGCAAACAGCGGCGGGCTCTGCTGGATGCCCAGCTCCCGGCCCTCCGGCGTCACCAGCGCACGGGTGCGGTGGCGGTCGTCCTTCACCATGCCCAGAATGGGGACGTGGATGCCCATGGACTCCAGCTGCTGCTGTGTGGCCTGGGCCTGCAGATGGCCGCCGTCCATCAGCAGCAGGTCCGGCAGAGGGGAGAAGTGCTCGTCCCCGTCCAGATACCGCTGCATCCGCCGCTGCAGCACTTCCTGTAAGGCCCGCAGATCGTCGGCGTGATCCAATGATTTGATCTGGAACCGGCGATAGTCCCGCTTCAGAGGCTTGCCGTCCGCAAAGACCACCATGGAGGCCACCATGTCCTGCCCCGCCGTGTGGGAGATATCGTAGGACTCCATCCGCCGGGGAAGCACCGGCAGACTCGCCAGCTGCTGGAGCTGCTCCAGCGTCTTGTTGACCCGCTCGGCGTCGGAGGTGATGCGCTCCACCTCCTCACGGGCGTTGCGCCCGGCCATCCGCAGCAGCTCTGCCCGCTCGCCCCGCTGGGGGACCCGCAGAGTCACCCGGTGGCCTGCCCGGCCCGTCAGCAGGGCGGCGAGGGTCTCCATGTCCTCCACCGGCTCCGGCAGCAGAATTTCCGACGGCAGTGCGCCACGCTCCAGATAGTACTGCTGCAGCACCGCCGCCAGCACCGCCGGCAGGGCCTCATCGGCGGCGGTGGGGAATACCTCCACCTCCCGGCCCAGCAGATTGCCGTCCTCGATGTGCAGCACGGCGCAGCCGGAGCGCACCTGTCCCACGTACACGCCCCACACGTCCGTGTCGGCGCAGACCCCGGCAATGACCTGCTGCTGCTTGCCCAGCACGGAGATGGCCCGGATGCGATCCCGCAGGGCGGCGGCCTTTTCAAAGTTCAGCTCCTCCGCCGCATCCTCCATCTCCGTTTGCAGCTCCGCCGTCAGCTGGCGGTAGTGGCCGGAGAAAATGCGCTCCGCCTGCTGGATGCGGCGGCGGTACTCCGCCTGATCCGGCCCGCCCGGCAGACAGAAGCCATCGCACCGGCCGATGTGGTGGTTCAGGCAGGGGCGCTCCCTGCCGATGTCCCGCGGGAACTGCCGGGAGCAGATGGGGAGCTTCAGTGCCCCGCATACCGCCTCGATGGCAAGGCGTGTCTCCCGGCGGCCACCGAAGGGGCCGAAGTACCGGGCGCCGTCCTCCTCCGCCTTTCCCGCCAGAGTGAAGCGGGGGTAGGAGGCCCCGGTGTCCAGCCGGATGAAGGGGTATCCCTTGTCGTCCTTGAGCAGGATGTTGTACCGGGGCTGGTGGCGCTTGATGAGGGAGTTTTCCAGGATCAGCGCCTCGAACTCCGACGAGACGAAAATGGTGTCGAAGTGGTCCACCTGCGACACCATGGCTCTGGTTTTCTCATTGTGGGAGGCGGTGTCCTGAAAGTACTGGCTTACCCGGTTTTTCAGCTTCTTGGCCTTGCCTACATAGATGACCTTGCCGGTCTTATCCATCATCAGATAGACCCCCGGCAGCAGGGGCAGGTCGTTGGCTTTTTCCCTCAGTTCCTCCTTGGTCATGGCGCACCTCCTGATTGGCGTATTTCTCTCAGTATAGCACAAATTTTTTCAGGAAGGAAGTTGCATTTTCCGACAGATGCTGTATAATCATTCCATCGATTTGCAGAATGGGGGATATCCCGTGAAAAAACAAGCTATGACCCTGCTGCTGGCGGCGGTGCTGGTGCTCTCCGGCTGCGGTAAGCAGCAGCTGCCGGAGGAGATCCCGGCGGATATGGGCCTTGCCGCCGTGGCAGCTATAGAGAGTCATACCCCGACGGCACTGGAGCTGACGGAGACGCAGGCACCCCCGGAGGAACCGGTGGAAGAGCCGGAGGAACCGGAGGAGCCGGAGGAGCCGGACTGGTCCGCCGGAAGCAGCGACTACCCGTGGGTGCGCTCCGGCTACGCCTACTATATCCGGGTCAACCGCAGCGCCAACGTGGTCACGGTTTATACCGCCGGGGACGACGGACGATACTCCGTCCCCTACCGGGCCATGGTGTGCTCCTCCGGCGGCTCCGGGACGCCGCTGGGGGACTTCTCGCTGGACGGCTGGTATCGCTGGGAGTGGCTGGGGCTGGTGGGCGGTGTGTCCGGTCAGTACTGCACGCAGATCTACGGCGACTACCTGTTCCACTCCGTCCCCTATACGGAGCGGTACAACAAGGGCTCCCTCCAGCCGGGAGAGTTCGACAAGCTGGGGACCAGCTGCTCCCACGGCTGCATCCGCCTGCAGGTGGCGGACGCCAAGTGGATCTATGACAACAAGTACGATATCGCCGGAGTGACCATCTACGACAGCGACGACCCAGGCCCGATGGGAAAGCCCTCCGCCCCCTCCATCGGCGGCAGCGCCTATCCCGGCTGGGACCCCACGGATCCCGACAGCGACAATCCGTGGAACAAGCCGACGGATGTGGCACCCGAACCGAAACCCGAACCGAAACCCGAACCGGAGCCTGAGCCGGAGCCCGAACCGGAGCCGGGGGAGGAGCCTGGCACGGGAAGCGACACACAGCCCGACCCGGCACCCGGCGGCGGGAATGTTGGCGGAGAATGAGAAAGGACCGACTATGAGGATCGTAATTAAAGTGGGAACATCTACGCTGGCGCATCCCACAGGGCGGCTGAATATCCAGCGCATCGAGCTTTTATGCAAGGTCATGAGCGACCTGAAGAATGCAGGACATCAGATCATTCTGGTGTCCTCCGGTGCCATCGCCATGGGCTTCGGCAAGCTGAACCTGCCGGAGCGGCCCAAGGACGTTCCCACCAAGCAGGCCTCCGCCGCCGTGGGCCAGTGCGAGCTGATGTATACCTACGACAAGCTGTTTACCGAGTATAACCACACGGTGGCCCAGCTGCTCATCACCCGGCCAGATATCACCGGGGGCGGACAGCGGCGGGAGAATTTCCACGTGACGCTGGAGCGTCTGCTGGAGCTGGGAGCGCTGCCCATCATCAACGAAAACGACACCATCTCCACCGAGGAGATCAGCATCGGGGACAACGATACTCTGTCCGCCATGGTGGCGGCCAGCATCCGGGCGGATCTGCTGATCCTGCTGTCGGACATCGATGGTCTGTATGACAGCGACCCCCATGAAAACCCCAACGCCCGGCTTATCCCGGTGGTGGAGCGGCTGGATGACCATATTCGGGCGCTGGCGGGAGGCAGCGGCTCCAGCTTGGGGACCGGCGGTATGGTGACGAAGCTGCAGGCAGCTCAGATCGCCACGGAGGCGGGCTGCGAGATGGTTATCGCCAACGGCCACCATCCGGCGGCACTGTATGACATTGCGGCGGGTCAGCCGGTGGGCACCCGCTTTCTGGCAGGGAGGAAAGACCTATGACCACATTGGATATCCTGAAAAAGACACGGGCGGCGTGGCCCAGCATCCGCAACCGGGACGCAGAGGGAAAGAACGCTCTGCTGCGGGCCATGGCGGACAGTCTCATGGCCTGCGCCCCCACCATTCTGGCGGAGAACCGCCGGGACATGGAGGAGGCACGGGGAACCATCAGCGATGTGATGCTGGATCGGCTGTATCTGGATGAAAAGCGACTGGCGGGTATGGCAGAGGGCATCCGGGCCCTGACGGCCCTGCCGGATCACACGGGCCGCATCCTGTCTCAGATCACCCGGCCCAACGGCATGACCATCTGCAAGCAGCAGGTGCCCATGGGCCTTATCGCCATTATCTATGAGAGCCGTCCCAACGTCACCTCCGATGCGGCGGCGCTGGCGGTGAAGAGCGGCAACGTCTGTGTTCTTCGCAGCGGCCGGGAGGCCTACCGCACCGCCAAGGCCATCGTGCAGGCTCTGAAGCAGGGAGTTGCCGCCGCCGGAGGGGATGCGGAGATCATCAACATCGTGGACGACACCAGCCACCAGAGCGCCGCCGATCTGATGCGGGCCAACGGGTTGGTGGATCTGCTGATCCCCCGTGGCGGGGCGGGTCTGATCCGCCGCTGTGTGGAGAACGCCACCGTTCCCTGTATCCAGACCGGTACCGGTATCTGCCATGTGTATGTGGATCAGTACGCCGATCTGCAAAAGGCATTGGCCATCATCGTCAACGCCAAGACCAGTCGCCCCTCCGTGTGCAACGCCGAGGAGGTGTGTCTGGTGCATCAGGCGGTGGCGGAGGAGTTCCTGCCCATGCTGAAGCAGGCGCTGGTGGATGACCGGCAGACCGCCGGGGCCGTGCCGGTGGAGCTGCGGCTGGATCAGCGTGCGGCGGCCATCATCCCCGGCACCCCGGCATCGGAGACGGACTTCGACACGGAGTTTTTGGACTACATTCTGGCGGTGGGGGTGGTGGACAGCGTAGATGAGGCCGTAGCCCATGTGCTGCGCCACTCCACCGGTCACAGTGACGCCATCATCACGGAGAACGCCGAGAACGCACAGAAATTTGTGGACGGCACCGACAGCGCCGCCGTGTACGTCAATGTCTCCACCCGCTTCACTGACGGTGGGGAGTTCGGCCTTGGCTGCGAAATGGGTATCTCCACCCAGAAGCTCCACGCCCGTGGGCCTATGGGGCTGGACGAGCTGTGTACTTATAAGTACATCATCCGTGGCAACGGCCAGATCCGGTAAAAAACGCATAAACGCATAGAAGAAGCCCCACCCGCCTGATGCGGGTGGGGCTTCTCCATGTGAAAAAGCGGGTCGGCAGTATCATTCCGGCCACTGGGGGCAGGTGCGGCGGATGTAGGGCAGTACCTCCTCCTCCGGCAGGTCCAGAGCGGCGGCCAGTTCACCGTAGAGAGCGCTCTCCGCCCGGCGCAGGTAGCGCTCGTCCATCTGGCTGACCTTGCGCCCGGTCCGCAGGGCGTGCTTGCGCCGGCGGACGGCGGAGCGGATCAGGCCCGCCATGCGGCGGCAGTCGTAGGAGGTGACGATCTGCTGATAGAACTCCTTCAGCAGACGCATACTGCGGCTCTCCGGCTCCTCCGGCGGCAGCTGGGGCAGCTGGGCGATGAAGTCCTCCGCCTCCTGCCGGGTGAGGATGGGGCGCATCAGCACCTTGGTATCCACCGGGGTCAGCACCGTGCCGCTGCGGGTCAAAGGCGTCAGCGTATAGTAAAGCTTGGTTTTGTCCGTTCCGGACAGGGAGGAGGGTCCCACCGCCGCTATGCGGCACACCCCTTCTCCTCCATAAATGACCAGTTGGCCTTCCGTAAACATCCCATTCAACTCTTTTCTCGTATACATTTTTATCCATTTCATTATAACACATTCTTAATAAAATGTAAGAAAAACTTTTTATCTCTCACAGATTTTCCGTGAGACACGGACTCTTGTCAATGAGACGGATATGGGGTATAATCAAGAAAAATTCTTCCGGGAGGTGCCAGTCATGGATAATGCACTGAATGAAAAGCTGGATCTGTCGGCCCTGCATCTGGGGATCATCTCCGTGGGGGCGCTGCTGGGAGCAGTGGTGACGCTGGTGGTCTGCATCTTGGCGGTGCGGATCATCACGGTGCTGCTGCGCCGGGTGCTGGGCAAGACCACGCTGGAGCAGCGGGTCAGCAAATACATCGTCAGCACCGTGCGGTTCGTGCTGTGGGTGGTGACGGTGCTGATCGTGGCTCAGCAGCTGGGTATCCCCGTGACATCGCTGGTGGCACTGTTCTCGGTGGTATCACTGGCGGTGTCACTGGCGGTACAGAACGTGCTGGCCAATGTGGCGGGCGGGCTGGTGCTGCTGGTGACCAAGCCCTTTACCGTGGGGGATTACATCGATACCCCCAGCGGGGAGGGAACGGTGCGGGAGATGAGCCTGACCTATACCTTTCTGGAGACCATGGAGGGCCAGCGGCTGGCAGTTCCCAACAGCACCCTGTCCTCCGGGAAGATCATCAACTACTCCACGCTGGCCACCCGGCGGCTCCAGCACAAGATCACGGCCTCCTACGACGATGCCGTGGCGGACGTGCGAAGGGCCTGCCTGACGGCGGTGGGGCGGACGGCCAACGTGCTGGCCGATCCGGCGCCGGTGGTGTACGTCAGCAGCTACGGCGAGAGCAGCATTGAGTACATCGTGCGGTGCTGGACGAAAACAGAGGACTACTGGCCGGCGTATTATCAGCTGCTGGAGGAGATACGCAACGCCTTTAACGAGGCGGGAGTGGAGATGTGCTACAATCACCTGAACGTACACATCATCGAGAAGAAGGAGGAGACGGAATGAACATCGGATTGCTGGGCTTCGGCGTGGTAGGCGGCGGCGTGTGGGAGCTGGCGCAGGAAAACCGGGCCTTGAATGTGAAGAAGGTGCTGGTGCGCCGGGAGGCGCCGTCACTGGGCAAGGCGGCGGTGCAGGACGTGGAGGCCATCCTCCGGGATCCGGATATCGACACGGTGGTGGAGGTGCTGGGAGGTCTGCACCCGGCCTATGAGTGGATCTGCCGGGCGTTGGCGGGGGGGAAGAACGTGGTGACGGCCAATAAGGCGGTCATCAGCGCCTACTACCGGGAGCTGACGGCGCTGGCTTGTGAAAACAGGGTGGCGCTTCGCTGTACGGCGGCGGTGGGCGGAGGTATCCCATGGCTGGTGAATCTGCAGCGCTGCCGCCGGGTGGACACCGTGACGGAGGTGGGAGGCATCATGAACGGCACCACCAACTTCATCATGGATGCCATGGCCCGACAGGGTGCAGATTTTCCCGCTGTGCTGCAGCGGGCGCAGGAGTTGGGCTATGCCGAGGCGGATCCCAGCGCCGACATTGACGGCGACGACATCCGCCGGAAGCTGACCATCTCCGCCAACATCGCCTTTGATGCGCTGCTGCGGGAGGAGGACATCCCGGCCTTCGGTATCCGCACCGTCACCGGGGCGGATGTGGCGGACTTCCGGGCTCATGGCTTCACCTGTAAGCTGCTGGCCTGCGCCCTGCGGACGGAGACGGGCGTGGCCGCCTATGTGGAGCCTGCGCTGGTGGCGGAGGGCGAGCCGGAGGCGGCGGTGCCGGGGAACTATAACCTCATCTCCTGCACCGGGGAGCTGCTGGGCCGCCAGAGCTACTTCGGGCAGGGCGCCGGGCGGTATCCCACGGCGGCCAATGTGGTGCAGGACTGTCTGGATCTGCTAACAGGAGAGGACGGCTTCTACACGGAGACGGCCCGGCCCATGGCGGTAGAGGCCGATGCCGTGGCACATCCCTACTATGTTCGCACCCGGACAGCAGACCCGTGGCTGGAGAGCGTCACGGCGGACCGGTGGGATAGCGGCGTCATCACCGGGGCCGTGCCGGTGGGGCAGATGCTGCGCTGGGCGGCGGCCCAGCGGCAGCGGGATCCCGGATGCTTCGTGGCGGGCATCCGGTGACGGTTTTTCGATGTTTACGGAAAACTTCATAGCCTGTTCAAATAAACGTAAAACGTCTGTGGTATAGTAAGAGCATCCCAAACACGGAGAATCATTCTGACATGGAGAAAAGGCATTTTACGGAAAACCAGAAAAAGCTCATCGGCGGGGTGGCGATCGTCATATTTGTGGTGTTCAGCGCTGCTATCTGCTGGTTCGTGGGCAAGCCCATGGTGAAGTTTGTATCCGAACCGGAGAAGTTCCGAATGTGGGTGGACAGCCACGGCCTGTGGAGTCAGGTGGCCTATGTGGGCATGACACTTTTGCAGGTGCTGGTGGCCGTCATCCCCGGTGAACCGCTGGAAATCAGCGGCGGCTATGCCTTCGGTGCGGTGCAGGGCACGGTACTGTGTATGCTGGGGGCTTTTCTGGGCAGCGTGGCGGTATTCGCTTTTGTGCGGCGGTTTGGCCGGGAGCTGGTGGAGGTTTTCTTTCCTAAGGAAAAAATCGAGTCTCTGCGTTTTTTGCAAAGCTCTCCCAAGCGGGAACTGCTGTTCTGGCTCGTATTCGTTGTGCCGGGGACGCCCAAGGATTTGCTGTGCTACTTTGCGGGACTGACCGATCTGTCCTGGGGCAAGTGGCTGCTGATCTGTTCGTTGGGGCGTGTCCCCTCCATCATTACCTCCACCGTGGGCGGAAACGCTCTGGGTGGAAAAAACTACCTTTTTGCCATTCTGGTGTTTGCCGGAACGCTGGCAGTCAGCGCCATAGGACTGCTGATCTACCGAGGCCTATGCCGTAGGCACGAGAAGAAGCAAAACGGCAAAACGTAAAAAAAGCATCCCCTGACCTGCTGGTCAGGGGATGCTTTTTTACTTAGTGTCCTTTTTTCGGGCCAGCTCCGCCAGCTCCGGGAATTTCTTGGTGATGTAGCTGTAGCTGCCCCGGCCATGGGGGACCAGACAGCCGCTGCAATCCTTGATGCCGTCGCCCACATAGGCGAAGTTGCCGCCGCACTTGTCGCCCAGCGCATAGAGGGGACAGTAGCAGAACAGACAGTTGAAGTCCTCCGGCTTGGCTGTTTTGTGACAGGGGAAAAATTCGCACTGAGTGTGCTGGAAGAAGGAGTAATGGCACTCCTCCGGCTTGGTGGAAAGGGGCTTATCCATGGGGTGACCTCCGTTTCAAGTGATCCGTGGGCCGCGGGGCTCACGGAATGAGTTTCATGGGTGGATAGGCTCATGGGATTGATAGAACCTACGAGCCGATACCATCATACCAGCTTCCGCAGGGAACGTCAAGTGCAGTTGACATAATGTGAAGCTGAGAGCTGCACCGTTTCCCCGGAGGCTGCCCCATATGCGACCAGAGCGCTGCGGTACCCCCGCAGCGCTCCGATAGCTTTCACGCCGAATAGATTTTATTGAACCGCCTGATTGAGCGGAATGGAGACAGGCTGATGATGGCCCGCAAAGCCGCCTGTTCAGCGGCAGCCGTGATCCCGGAAATAGGGGATCTTGGGCAGCTGCCACAGCAGGAGCATCCCCAGCCCATAGCAGGCGATGGCCTCTCCGGCGCCTACGGTCAGGCCGTTGATGGCCCATGTGGCGGGGAAGGCGGCGGTAAGGCCCGTCTCCTCATAGGCGATGACAGCCCCCACCAGCAGAGTGTTCAGCACCACCGGCGGCAGAGGGGCCAGCCATTTTTTCCGGCATCGGGCCGTCAGCAGGGCGGCGATGAGGGTGGCCAGAGATCCCACGATCAGGTCCAGCAGACCATAGGGACTCAATATATTGGTGATGAGGCATCCGGCGAACAGGCCCCAGACCGTCTCCGGAAAGAAAAAGGGGAGTACGCACAGCGCCTCAGAAAAGCGGCATTGCACGACTCCGAAGGTCAGGCTGAACACGGAGCTGAAAAGACTCAGTACGGCGTAGGCGGCGCCCACGGCGGCGGCCCGTGTCATGTGTTGGGTTTGTAGCTTCTGCATGTTTGGTATCCTCCCATTTTTTGTTTAGAGAACGGCGTGAACCGAACGAACGCCGCCAGCGGCGGCGCTTGGACAGGGAGGGCCCCTGTCGCAGGGAGTATACCACATCCGGCGGCAAAAGGGAAGAACTTTTTCCGGTTTGGCCTGTGGGAGAGGGATTTTCTGTATAAAAAGGGAGGGACAAGCGTCCCTCCCTTTCTGATTCAGTGCATGGGACAGCCATGGGGCTTATCGCCCCGGCGCTCTGCCCGGCACAGGATCATCTCCCCGGCGATGCTGACGGCGATCTCTGCCGGTGTCACCGCACGGATGGCGGTGCCGATGGGAGTGTGGACCTGTGCGATGGATTCCTCCGGGATGCCCGCCTCCCGCAGCCTCCGGTTCACGGAGGCGGTCTTGGTGCGGGAGCCGATGACCCCCACATAGGCAAACGGCCCACGGAGGATCTGCTCCTCCACATGGAAGTCGTGCATATGGCCGTTGGTCATGATGACCACGAAGTCCTCCTCCGTTACCGTGAGGTAGTCCTTGATGGAGGTGAAGTCCCCGCAGATGATCTCCTCCGCCGTGGGGAAGAGCTTGCGGGTGGCCAGCTCCGGGCGGCAGTCGAACACCACCGGGCGGAAGCCCACCGTCACCAGCAGGGGGCACAGGGCCTGCGAGATGTGGCCCGCCCCGAACAGCAGCGCCCGCTCTCCGATGGGCAGGGGCATACTGAACACGCCGCCCCGCCGGATGCAGTCGGTCTGGAGAGAAGCGGGGCCTACGCCCTCCGGCAGATCGCCCCACAGCAGACCCTCCGGCCCCAGCAGAGCGCCGCAGCCGCCGTCCTCCCGCAACACCAGCCAGCCCCGCTGATGGGCGGTGAGCCGTTCTGTCAGGGCCGAGGCCAGCGCCTGCCACGACGCATCCTCCGCCGGGATGAACTGGAAATGGGCCGTCACATCGCCGCCGCACACCATGCTGATATCGCCGCCGGAGGCGGCGGTGTGCAGCAGAAAATCGTGGACGGCAGAGCGCTTCTCCCTCAGCAGAGCCATGGCCATCTCCTCGCTGCGGCATTCCACAGCACCGCCGCCGATGGTACCGGTGAGCCGGCCGCTGGCACCCACCAGCATCTGGGAACCGCTCTTCCGGGGGGCGCTGCCCGCTGTGTCGATCAGCGTCACCAGCACCGTGTCCCGGTGCTTTTCCATCTCATAAAACAGCTGTGCAAAGATCTGATTCATAGCTTCTCCTTGTTCCATTGCAGGATCCGACTCCGCAGACGCTGATAGAGCGCCTCACGGCTTTCCGGTGTGATGTAGAATACCTCCCCGCAGGGGTGCTGGCGCACCCGGCGGAGAAAGTCCGTGTCCTTGGGCTTCACGGCGGCCAGCACCGGCGTGGAGCCGTCCAGCGCCGCCAGCACCGCCGCCTGAAACCGGTGGGCGTCGTTTTCCAGAAAGCCCAGCTCGTCCATCACCAGCAGGCCACCTGACGTCAGCAGCGGCGGCCCCAGCCGGTCAAAGGCCTCCGGATACCGGACACTGCGGCGGCTGTCGCAGGTACCCACCAGATGCTCCGGGTCATAGGGCCGCTCCTCCGGCGGCAGGGCGGCTGCGTGCAGGTAAATGGGGAACATCCCGTCCCCGTCCGCCTGGGGCAGGCGGCGGGTGACGAAGCCGCCTACGGGACGGCAATTTTCCGCCAGCAGCCGGCGGATGAGGGTGCTTTTCCCCACACCACGCTCCCCGCAGATGAGAATGTGCTTTTCCATGCTACGCCTCCTCCATGGCCGGAATCTCCACCGCCAGCAGGCACAAGTCCTTCCGATTGGGCAGGTAGTAGGGAAATTCCGCCGACGGTCCCGCCGTCAATCGGTGCAGGGGAGGGTCTGCTCCGCCGCTGCGGTCATAGAGCCGGAAAAACCGCCGGGCATCCTCCAGCGATCGGAAGGGCTGACCGAACTCCAGGGAAAACCGCTCCATCCGATAGGAAAGGCCCAGATGGCGCAGGGTATCCTCCGAGTCCGCCGCCGTGAAGCCCACCGGCACCCGGCCGGTGCTGAACCGGTGATAGGCGTAGTCACGGCGGATGAGCAGCACCGTTCCCCGGCACTGCTGCCGGGCCACCGTCAGCGCTTCCTCCACGCCGCCGAACAGGCAGAACACCATGGCGTCGTAGGGCGTTTCCGGCGGCAGGCAACGGATATCCCCCAGCCGCACCGTGAGACGGGGGTCATGGCCTGCCCGCTGCCGGAGGTTCTCCAGCGGCGCCGCCGCACGATCCACGGCGGTGACGTGGCGGCAGTAGGGCAGCAGCGCCACGGACAGACCGCCCAGCCCGCACCCGGCGTCGCACACATGGGCCTGCTTCGGCAGATAGGGGGCGATGCGCCGGGCCAAGGCCGGATAGTAGCCGCAGCAGGCCATGGCGTCCTGCAAAAAGACCATGCCCTCCGGTGTCCAAGCCTGCATCATCCGCCGCACCTCCCGTGTTTTTTTCAGCATAGCAAATCTGCGGCGGGATTGCAAGACCGCCCCGCCGCCTGTGGGAAAATTCCGCCATAGGGAACGGAAATAACACAGAAAATTCACATTTTCCCGCCGGGGCGTCGTATTTACACGGCACCCTGTAAATGCTATAATCATAAGATACGAGATCAGGAAAGGAACGGACCCACATGGAACTGCACGCAAAGCTGGTGCGCTCACAACTGAATTTCTTCAAGCCTCTGGCGGAAAACTGCTCTCTGGAGCTGACCCGGAAGGGGCAGGACAAGCTGGGGGAACTGATGACGGCCATGCACCGGAGGGAGACCTTTTCCCGTGAGCATGACTTCCGGAATTTTCAGGGGGCGTGGATCATGCCCAAGGACGAACGCCGTACCGGCGTGATCCTGTACCTCCACGGGGGCGGCTACACCTGCGGCAGTCTGGAGTACGCCAAGGGCTTTGCCTCCACGCTGGCCACGGAGTGCGGTGTCCGGGTGTTCTGCGCCGCCTACCGGCTGGCCCCGGAGCACCCCTATCCCGCTGCGCTGGAGGATGCGATGGAGAGTTATGAGTATCTGCTGAAAAAGGGCTATCCCGCCCGGCAGATCCTGCTGTGCGGCGAGTCCGCCGGCGGCGGGCTCATCTATGCCCTGTGCCTGAAGCTCAAGGAACTGGGGAGGCCGCTGCCCTGCGGGCTGGTGGGCATCTCCCCGTGGACGGACCTCACCTCCTCCGGAGCCTCCTTCGAGACCAACCGGGACGTGGACCCCTCCATGACCCGTGAACTGCTGACCTTCTACGCCGGGTGCTATACCCAGACACCGGAGGACCCCCTGTGCTCCCCGCTGTTCGGTGATCTCCACGGTCTGCCGCCGTCCCTGCTGTTCGTGGGCGGGGACGAGGTGATGCTGGACGACACCCGGATGCTCCATGAGAAGCTGCTGAAGTCCGGCTGCCGCAGCAAGATGCACATTGCCCCGGAACGGTGGCACGCCTATGTGCTGTACTGCCTCACCGAGAACATGGAGGAGGACTTCCAGTCCATCAACCATTTTCTGGATAAGGTACTCTCCCCGGCCCGGAGCCTGCGGTGGATGCGGCTGGATAACGCCGCCAAGATCTACCCTGCCGCCAAGCGCCGCAACTGGAACAACTTTTTCCGCCTGTCCGCCACCCTGACGGAGCCGGTGGATGTGGCAGTGCTGCGCTCGGCGCTGGATGTGACGGTGCGGCGCTTTCCGTCCATGGCGGTGCGGCTGCGGAGGGGGGTGTTCTGGTACTATCTGGAGCAGATCCCCCAGGCCCCGGCCATTCAGTCGGAGAAAAGCTGCCCGCTGGCCCACGTCCCCTTCGATCAGGTGCGGCGCTGCGCCCTGCGGGTACTGGTGTACCACGACCGCATTGCCGTGGAGTTCTTCCACGCCATCACCGACGGCACCGGCGGCACCATCTTTCTCAAGACGCTGCTGGCGGAGTACCTGTGCCAGAAGTACGGCATCACCATCCCGGCGGAGAACGGCGTACTGGGCCGTCTGGAGGAGCCGGACGAGGAGGAACTGGAGGACAGCTTCCTCCGCTATGCCGGGGATGTGAAGGCCAGCCGCAAGGAGGCCACCGCCTATCACCTCAGCGGCACGCCGGAGCCGGACGGCTTCAAGAATCTGGTGACGCTGATGGTACCGACGGAGGCGCTGCGCTCCTGTGCCAAGGAGTGCGGCGTCACGGTGACGGAGCTGCTGGCCGCCGCCATGATGCAGGCCATCGACCGCCTGCAGGCGGAGAAGGAGCCACGCCGCAGCCACCGCAAGCCGGTGAAGGTGCTGATCCCCGTGAATCTGCGGAATTTGTTTCCCACCCGCACCCTGCGGAATTTCGCCTCCTACATCACCCCGGAGATCGATCCCCGTATGGGAGACTTCACCTTCCGGGAAATCTGCGCCGCCGTTCACCACCGGATGGGACTGGAGAACAACCCCCACACCATGCAGGCCAAGTTTGCCGCCAATGTGGCCAGCGAGCGCTCCCCCGTGCTGCGGGTGATGCCGCTGTTTGTGAAGAATCTGGCCATGAAGCTGGTGTTCGACGCAGTGGGGGAGCGGAAGTCCTGTCTGTGCCTGTCCAATCTGGGCAATGTCCGTTTGCCGGAGGCCATGGCCCCCTATGTGCGCCGGATGGATTTCATCATCGGCGTGCAGGCGGCGGCCCCCCACGGCTGCGCCGTGGTGTCGTGGAACGGCACCGCCTATATCAACTGCATCCGCAACATCCGGGAGCCGGAGCTGGAGCTGCACTTTTATCAGGTGCTGCACGAGCTGGGCCTGCCGGTGAAGGCGGAGAGCAACCAGCGCTGAGAGAAGAAAGGAGCGCAAAGCCATGTATTGTGTCAAATGCGGCGTGGAGCTGGCGGACAGCCAGCGGGTGTGTCCCCTGTGCGGCACCCGTGTGTTCCACCCGGATATTCCCCGCACCCCTGCCGACCCGCCCTATCCCCCGGATGAGCGGGTCCACCCGGAGGAGGTGAATCGCTCCGGCGTGTGCTTTATCCTGACGGCGCTGGCCCTGCTGCCGGCGGTGATCTGCGTGCTGTGCGACTGGCGCATCAACGGGGGTATCCTCTGGTCCGGCTATGCCTCCGGCGGCATCCTGCTGCTGTATGTGCTGACGGTGCTGCCCCTGTGGTTCAAGCGGCCTAACCCGGTGATCTTCGTGCCGGTGGATTTTGCCGCCATTATTCTGTACCTGCTGTATATCGACCTCGCCACCGGCGGACACTGGTTCCTGACCTTCGCCTTCCCCGTGGCAGGATCCATCGGGGTGCTCATCACCACCGTGGTGGCGTTGCTGCGCTACGTCCGCCGGGGGTATCTCTACATCTTCGGCGGCGCCCTCATTGCCGCCGGCGGGCTTGCCATGCTGCTGGAGTTTTTGCTGAACCTGACCTTCGGCGTTCACCAGACCTTCTTCTGGTCCTTCTATCCGCTGGCCGCCGGGGTGCTGCTGGGGGTGATGCTGATCATCATTGCCGTCTGTCCGCCTCTGCGCCGCTCCCTTCACCGGAAGTTCTTCCTGTGAATTCCCCACAGCGGGTCCTTTGGACATAAAGCCCTCCTTCTCCTGTGGAGGAGGGCTTTTCCAGTTGACTTCCCGGAGGAGATTCCGTATAATGGGACACAATGAGATAGCGCAGAACGCCGCTTCACCGGAGACGGAGCGGGCGGCGGGGCGGCCGGTGCCGGTTTCCGGAGGGAACCGGCCTTTTTCCTGACTGCACCGGGTCGGAAAGGAGCGTTCTTCCGTGAAAAAACGTATCTTTGCGGCGCTTTCAGCGATGCTGATGCTGCTGGCTCTGGCCGGCTGCGGCGCCAAGCAGATGGACTATGACGCTACCTGCACCATCTCCATCTCTTGTGCCACCATTCTGGACAATATGGACGCCTGCGACCCCGACAAGCGGGAGCAGGTGCCTCAGGACGGCGTCATTCTGGCCCCGGTGGAGGTGGGCTTCCAGACCGGGGAAAACGTCTTTGACGTGCTGCAGCGGGTGTGCCGGGAAAATCGCATCCAAATGGAGTCCAAATGGACGCCCCTGTATGAGAGTGCCTACATTCAGGGCATCCACAACCTGTATGAATTCGACGTGGGCAGCGGCTCCGGCTGGATGTACAGCGTCAACGACTGGTATCCCAACTACGGCTGCTCCTGCTACACGGTGCAGCCGGGTGATGTGATCTGCTGGGTCTATACCTGCGATCTGGGACAGGATGTAGGCGGCGGGGCCGCCGTGGGCGAGTGAGAAGAAGCGGCGAAGGGAGGCGATGACCATGCGATACAGCGACGTGTTCGGCAGCTGCCATCCGGCGGTGAACTTCCTGTATTTCGTGCTGGTCATCGCCTTTTCCATGTGCCTGACTCACCCGGTATGCCTGCTGCTGTCGGTGTGCGGGGCCGTGATCTACCATGCTGTGCTGCTGGGGCCCCGCTCCCTGCGGAAAAGCGCCGTGTGGATGGTGCCTATGGCGGTGCTGGCGGCGGTCATCAACCCGGCCTTCACCCATCAGGGCGTTACCATACTGGCCTATCTCCCCTCCGGCAATCCCCTGACGCTGGAGAGTATGCTCTACGGCCTTGCCTCGGCGGCGCTGCTGTCGGCCACGCTGCTGTGGTTCACCTGCTACAACGCCGTCATGACCTCGGATAAGTTCATCTATCTCTTTGGCCGGGTGATCCCCGCTCTGTCGCTGGTGCTGTCCATGACCATGCGCTTTGTCCCCCGGTTCCGCACCCAGCTGCACACCGTGGCGCAGGCCCAGAAATACATGGGCCGTGACACGGAGAACGGCAGCCTTCTCCGCCGCACGAAAAACGCCATGAAGGTCTTTTCCATCATGGTCACATGGTCGCTGGAGAGTGCCATCGAGACGGCGGACAGCATGAAGAGCCGAGGCTACGGCGAAAAGGGCCGCACGGCCTTTTCCATCTATCGCATGGACGACCGGGACCGGAGCCTGCTGGTATGGCTCATTTTCTGCGGGGCCTATGTATTCTGCGGTGTGCTGGCCGGAGGCCTGCGGTTCCGCTACTACCCCTCGCTGGCGGGAGCGCCTGTGACGCCCATGACCGTGAGTTTTTTCGTGGTCTATTTTCTGCTGTGCCTGACCCCGGCGGCACTGGATCTGGCGGCGACCCGCCAGTGGAAACAAATCGAGAAGGAGGTGCGCCGGTGACGGAGCTTCTGCATCTGGAGAATTACAGCTTTACCTACCCCCAGCAGCGCCGCCCGGCGCTGTCCCATGTTACCCTCACGCTGCCGGAGGGGGCGTTCATGGTACTCTGCGGCCCCTCCGGCTGCGGAAAATCCACGCTGCTGCGGCAGCTGAAAACGGTGCTGGCGCCCCATGGCCTGCGGGAGGGGGAGATCACTTTCTGCGGCACGCCGCTGTCCCAGATCCCCGGCCGCCGTCAGGCGGCGGAGATCGGCTTTGTGCAGCAGTCCCCGGAGAATCAGGTGGTGACGGACAAGGTCTGGCACGAGTTGGCCTTCGGGCTGGAGAGTCTGGGCTTCGATACCCCCACCATCCGCCGCCGTGTGGCGGAGATGGCCTCCTTCTTCGGGATACAGGACTGGTTCTATAAAAACGTCACGGAGCTGTCCGGCGGTCAGAAGCAGCTGCTGAGTCTGGCCTCGGTGATGGTGATGCAGCCTCGTGTGCTGATTTTGGACGAGCCTACCAGTCAGTTAGACCCCATTGCCGCCTCGGACTTCCTCCAGACGCTGGGGCGCATCAATCGGGAGCTGGGGACCACCGTCCTTCTGACGGAGCATCGGCTGGAGGAGGCTCTGCCGCTGGCTACCCATGCGGCGGTGATGGACGGCGGACGGCTGCTGTGTACCGGCGCACCGGCGGAGGTGGGCGGCCTGCTGCGGCAGGAGGGCCACCGGATGTTTTTGGCCATGCCCTCCGCCATGCGGATCTGGGCCTCGGTGCAGAGCGATGCCTCCTGCCCGGTGACGGTGCGGGAGGGCAGAGCCTTCCTGACGGAGTGGCTCACAGATCACCCCGCCCAACCCCTGCCGCCGGAGGAGATCCCTCCCTGCGGCGAGGTGGTGCTGGCGGCGGAGGACGTGTGGTTCAAATACGAGGAAAAAGGCCCGGATATCGTCCGGGGCCTCCATATGACCGTCCGACAGGGGGAGTTCATGGCCCTGCTGGGCGGCAACGGCACCGGCAAATCCACCACCCTGCGGCTCCTCAGCGAGGGACTGCGCCCCTACCGTGGCACGGTGCGCCATACGGGCCGGCTGGGGGTCCTGCCCCAGAACCCCCAGGCACTGTTCGTGAAAAAGACCGTCCGGGAGGATCTGTTCGAGACCTTCGACGGACTGTATTTGCCCCCGGCGGAGCAGCAGCGGCGGGGGGAGCAAATGGTGACCCTCTGCCGTCTGACGGAACTGCTGGACCGCCATCCCTACGACCTCTCCGGCGGTGAACAGCAGCGTGCGGCGCTGGCCAAGGTCATGCTGCTGGAGCCGGATATCCTGCTGATGGACGAGCCCACCAAGGGACTGGACGCCGAGTTCAAGCAGTCCTTTGCCGCCATGGTGCGCTCTCTGCTCTCCGGCGGCGTGACGGTACTGATGGTGAGCCACGACGTGGAGTTCTGCGCCCGCTATGCCCACCGCTGCGCTCTGTTCTTCGACGGCAGCATCTCCGCCGAGGGGACGCCCCGTGCCTTCTTCGGCGGCAACAGCTTCTACACCACCTCCGCTGACCGCATGGCCCGTGGGCTGCTGCCCCATGCCGTCACGGCGGAGGACGTCATGGCCGGTATTGGCGGCACCGTCCCACCGGAGCCGGAGGTGCAGCACACCTATGCACCGCTGCCGCCGGCGGCGGAGGAGTCCGCCGACTGGAAGCCTCCGAAGCTTCCGTGGTGGCGCAGGGCGCTGGCCGCCGTGTCCGGCGCCGTGGCGCTGGTGATCCTATGGATGGCTACCCGCAAGACGGATCTGACGGCGCTGGTGGGCGGCGGCAAGGTCTCTGCTGCCGGGTGGCAGACGCTGGCCACCTACGGCGTATTTCTGGTGGCCATGTTCGTGCTGGTGGCCTCTATCGGCCGTCGGGCGCCGCCGCCGGTGCAGGTACAGACTCCGGTGGAAAAACGGAAGCTCTCCCACCGAACGGTGGTGGCCTCCGTGCTGATCCTGCTGATGATCCCCGTGACGCTGGTGGTGTGCGTAGGCCTCTTTGGCCGCACCCACTACTATATCACCGCCCTGCTGGTGATGCTGGAGTGTATGCTGCCGTTTTTCATGGTCTTTGAGGGCCGACGCCCACAGGCCCGTGAGCTGACCATCATTGCCGTGCTGTGCGCCTTGGGCGTGGCGGGCCGGGCGGCCTTCTTCATGCTGCCCCAGTTCAAGCCTGTCATGGCCCTGACCATCATCGCCGGGGTGGCCTTCGGCGGCGAGACGGGCTTTCTGGTGGGGGCCATGACCATGCTGGCCAGCAACGTCCTCTTTTCCCAGGGGCCGTGGACGCCCTTCCAGATGTTCAGCATGGGCATCATCGGCTTTTTGGCCGGAGTGCTGTTCCGCAAAGGCTGGCTGCGCCGCAGCCGGGGCGCTCTGGCGGTGTTCGGCGGCATCGTCACCTTCGTCATCTACGGGGCCATCATGAACCCCGTGTCGGCGCTGATCTATGGGGCAGAGATGAACTGGCAGACGCTGCTGACGTACTATATCACCGGCTTCCCCATGGACTGTGTTCACGCCTGCGCCACGGTGATCTTCCTGTTGCTGCTGGCGGAGCCCATGCTGGAAAAGCTGGACCGCATCAAGGTCAAATACGGGCTGGTGGAGTGATCCAGCGACCTATGGATACACACAGAAAGGCCGGCGCATCCGTTACGGATGCGCCGGCCTTTCTGTGGCGCCCCGCAGAATCTCCATGAAGTACATGTAAAATACAAAATTGGACATATTTTTTCTTGCAATCCGACAGCGTGTCCTATGTAATGCTAACGTCTTAAGCTTCTTAAGCTTCCGTTCATAAATTCCTCATAAACTTCCATTCCGAGGACACGACTATGCAGGAAAAAACATTGACCGGCGGGCGCAGCTACTATCTGGATATCGCACGGGACATCGCCATCATCAGCATTTCCCTGAACCATGCGGTGAACCGCACCTATGATAACTACGCCGGCCAGATGGAGGAGTTTCTGGAGCTGTCGTGGGCGTTGTCTCTGCTGAAGGCTGTGACCACGATGTTCAGCCATTTGGGTGTGCGGCTGTTTCTCATGATCTCCGGAGCACTGCTGCTGCTATCAGCTATACCTGTACAGCACCCCCGCCGATCTGATGGTGGACTACGAGCACCCCGGCATCCTGCTGTGTGCCATGGGGCTGTTGGAGCTGCTGCGCCGTGGAGCGGAGCATCTTCGGGGCCTTCGGCCGGTGGTGACCTATCTGGCCAAGATATCCTTTGGCGTCTACTTTATCCACATCCTGATCGTGTCGCTGTTGGAGTGGAACATAAACTTTGACGGATGGGCCCGCTCCCTGACGCTGCTGTTTCTGGAGGGCGTGTCCGTGGGCGGCACCATCCTGCTGATCGCTCTGTTCTCCGGCATCCCCTTCTGCCGCCGCCGGATGTTCGGCATCAAGGGGTAAAATGCCCCAAATCACATAGTCAAGCGCCGCACACGAAGGTGTGCGGCGCTTCTTTGCGTTCAGCCGCCGTCAAGGTGACGGCATTGTCACCGGGAAAAGCGAAGGAAACCACTTGGCACTGTCCGCCGTTTGTGGTAAAATATCACGGAATATAGATTCCTGCCGCCGGGAAGGTCATCCCCGGCGGAGAGGAGAGCGGGAGGCGTGACATGAAAACGGTGGTATTGGGCAGCGGCGGCTGGGGAACGGCGCTGTCGTTGGTGCTGCACCGGAACGGACATCCGGTGACCCTGTGGTCCCACGTGCCGGAGAAGGCGGCGTATATGGAGCGGGCCAGAGAGAACCCTCGGCTGGAGGGCGTCCCTCTGCCGCCGGAGCTGCGCCTGACGGCGGATATGGCCTGCCTGACGGAAGCGGAGCTGGTGGTGGTGGCGGTGCCGTCCTACGCCGTGCGGGAGACGGCCCATGCCGCCGCCCCGCTGCTGCGCCCCGATACGCTGCTGGTGACGGCGGCCAAGGGCATCGAGCGGGATACCCACCTGCGGATGAGCCAGATATTGGAGCAGGAGACGGGGGGAGCCTTTCCCATCGCCGCCCTGTCCGGCCCCTCCCACGCCGAGGAGGTGGGCCGTGGACTCCCCACCGGCTGCGTGGCGGCCAGCGTGTCTCAGGCGGCTGCCCTCACGGTGCAGGACGCCTTTATGAACGACCGCTTCCGGGTGTATACCAGCCCCGATATCGTGGGAGTGGAGCTGTCCGGCGCCCTGAAGAACGTGGTGGCGCTGGCCTGCGGCATCTGCGACGGTATGGGGTATCAGGACAACACCAAAGCCTTGCTGATGACACGGGCCATGGTGGAGCTGTGCCATCTGGGGGAGCGGCTGGGGGGCGACCGCCAGACCTTCGGCGGCCTTGCGGGTATGGGGGATCTGATTGTCACCTGCACCTCCATGCACTCCCGGAACCGCCGGGCGGGCATCCTGCTGGGACAGGGCAAGTCCGTCGGGCAGACGCTGGCGGAGACCGGCGGCGTGGTGGAGGGCTACTATGCCGCCGCCAGTATGCACCAGCTGGCGGAAAAGACCGGCGTGGAGATGCCCATCTGCCGGTGCGTCTATGAGATATTGTACCGGCAGCGGCCGGTGCAGGAGGTGGCCCGTGAGCTCATGGGCCGGGCCAGAAAGGGCGAGATCGAGGACGGCTGGCGCTATCCCGTGGGATAACGCCGGGGAAGGAGGGGCTTATGGAGCGGATCCTGCTGGTGGAGGACGATGCACAGATCACGGCATCGCTGTCGGCATTTTTGCAGAGTGAGGGCTTTTCCGTGGAGACGGCTACCGGGGAAACTCAGGCCAGGCAGCTGGTGGAGCAGACGGCTCCGGGGCTGCTGCTGGTGGATGTGCAGTTGGCGGAGGGCAGCGGCTTCGGCGTGTGCGCCTACGCCCGGAGCCGGGGTCTGCCGGTGATCTTCCTCACCGCCTCCGGCGACGAGAGCAGCGTGGTGCTGGGGCTGGACATGGGGGCCGACGACTACATCGCCAAGCCCTTCCGGCCCAGAGAGCTGGTCTCCCGCATCCGCAGCGTGCTGCGGCGGTACGGCAAGGAAAAAACGCTGGTGCCGCTGGGCGGTGTGATGGTGGATACGGAGAAGGGCCGGGTCACACGGGATGGCCGGGATGTGTATCTCTCGGCGCTGGAATACCGGCTGCTGCTGGTGTTTCTGAGCCACCGGGGAAAGGTCCTCTCCCGGTCGCAGCTGCTGGAGGAGATCTGGGATGCCGCCGGGGATTTCGTCAATGACAACACCCTGACGGTGTATATCAAGCGCCTGCGGGAGAAGATCGAGGAGGATCCCGCAGACCCACAGATCATCCGGACGGTGCGTGGCATCGGCTACATGGTGGACGCATGAGCATCTGGAAGAACACGGAGGTGCGGCGGACGGCCCTGTGGCTGCTGCTGGCCACGGCGGTGTGCTCCGTGGCGGCGGCCCTGATGTATCCCGCCTGCGGCCTGCTGACGCTGGGGCTGGGGGCGGTCTGCGGGGCCATCTGGTACGGCTCCACCCGGCGGCGCTACCGGGAACTGGAGGGCATGAGCCGGGACATTGACCGCATTCTCCACGGGCAGGAGCAGCAGGTGCTGCCCCAGCAGGAGGAGGGAGAACTGGCCATCCTCCGCAGCGAGATCGGGAAGATGACGGTGCGGCTGCGGGAGAACGCCCAGCGTCAGCAGGAGGAGCGTGTCCGACTGGCGGATGCCATGGCGGATATCTCCCACCAACTGCGGACGCCCCTGACGGCCATGCGCCTGACCCTGTCCCTGCTGGAGCAGGAGGAGCTGACGCCCCAGCGGCGTCTGGCACTGATGCGGGAGCTGAAGAAGCTGACGGGCCGCATGGAGTGGCTGGTGGAGGCCCTGCTGAAAATGGCCCAGCTGGACGCCGGAACGGTGGTGTTCCACCCGCAGGACACCACGGCGGCGGAGCTGGTGCGCCGTGCGGCGGAGCCGCTGGAGGTCCCCATGGAGGTGCGGAGCATCCGCTTCACCGCTCAGGCGGGGGAGGAGCGGCTTACCTGCGACGTGCCGTGGAGCACGGAGGCACTGGGAAATATTCTGAAAAACTGCATGGAGCACGCCGCCTCATGGGTGCAGGTAACGGCACGGGAGACAGCCATTTTCACAGAGATCACGGTGCAGGATGATGGGCCGGGCTTCGACCCGGAGGAGCTGCCCCGGCTTTTTCAGCGGTTTTACCGGGGCAAAAACGCCGGGGAGAACAACTTCGGCATCGGCCTGAGCCTCTCCCGTCAGGTGCTGGCCCAGCAGAACGGCACGGTGCAGGCGGAAAATGTCCTCACCGGCGGCGCACGGTTTATCCTGCGATGGTATAAGGGCACGATATAGATGCCCTCATAAGCCCCACCAAGCCGGGGGAAAAGTGCAGGATTAAAGGAAAATTTACCTTCTATTCATAAAAACCGCCGGGAAGTGTGAAATGACCTGCCGCCGCCGGTTGCATTTTGCCGAGGGTTGTAGTATAATTTCACAATATGTAAGTCCGCCCAACCGGGCGCAGACTGAAAAACAACGAAACGGATCAAACCGACTAAGGAGTGCGTATCGATATGCGAAATATACCCTTCAGCCCTCCGGATATCACGGAGCTGGAGATCCAAGAGGTGTGCGAGGCCCTGCGGTCCGGCTGGATCACCACCGGCCCCCGCACCAAGCAGCTGGAAAAGGAGCTGGCAGAGTACTGCCATGCGGCGAAGCTGGTGTGCCTGAACTCCGCCACAGCGGCGGAGGAGATGAACCTGCGGGTGCTGGGCATCGGTGAAGGCGACGAGGTGCTGGTGCCGGCGTACACCTATACCGCCACGGCGGCGGCTGCCATCCATGTGGGGGCCACGGTGAAGTTCATCGACAGCCAGAAGGACTCGCTGGAGATGGACTATGACCAGATGGAGCAGGCCATCACCGAAAAGACCAAGGCGGTGATCCCGGTGGATCTGGGAGGCATCCCCTGCGACTATGACCGCATCTATCAGGCGGTGGAGGGGAAAAAGGCACTGTTCTGTCCCAAGGGCGATGTGCAGGAGGCACTGGGCCGGGTGGCCGTGGCGGCCGACTGCGCCCATGGGCTGGGCGCCTCCCGTCACGGGGTGCCTACCGGCGCTCTGGCAGACTTCACCTCCTTCTCCTTCCACGCCGTGAAGAATTTCACCACTGCCGAGGGCGGTGCATCGGCGTGGCGCACGCTGCCGGGTCTTGACGACGAGGAGCTGTACCACCGCTATCAGCTGCTGAGCCTCCACGGCCAGTCCAAGGACGCTCTGGCCAAGACCAAGCTGGGGGCGTGGGAGTACGACATCGTGGGGCCGTGGTATAAGTGCAACATGACGGACATCATGGCCGCCATCGGTCTGAAGCAGCTGGAGCGCTATCCCGGCCTGCTGGAGCGGCGGCATCAGCTGATCCAGCGCTATGATGAAGCCCTGCACCCGCTGGGCATCCGGACCCTGCCCCACTTTACCCCGGACTATACCAGCTCCGGCCACCTGTACCTGACGTGGACCCCCGGCATCGGGGAAAAGGAGCGCAATGAGATCATCCTGCGGATGGCGGAGCGGGGCGTGGCCTGCAACGTCCACTATAAGCCCCTGCCCATGATGACGGCCTACAAGGCCATGGGCTTTGATATCGCTGATTATCCCAATGCCTACCACCACTATGAAAACCTCATCACTCTGCCTCTGCACACCCGCCTCTCCGACGAGGATGCGGCCTATGTGACGGAGCAGTTTGCGGACATCGTGAAGGAGTACCTCCGGTGATGCTGCGGAAGTGGGAGGAGCTGTCGCAGGAGATGCAGACGGAGGAGGTCCGCCCGTATTATGACCTGCTGCGAAGGAAGCAGGGGAGTCTGCTGTGCAAGCGGCTGTTCGATATTCTGGCGTCGCTGGTGCTGCTGGTGCTGCTGAGCCCGGTATTTCTGGTGCTGGCCATTGCCATCAAGCTGGACTCCCACGGCCCGGTGTTTTACCGGCAGGTGCGGGTGACCCAGTACGGGCGTGAATTCCGCATTTTCAAGTTCCGCACCATGGTGCAGAATGCCGACCGCATCGGCAGTCAGGTGACGGTCAGCGGCGACAGCCGCATCACACGGGTGGGCAAGGTCATTCGAAGCTGCCGTCTGGACGAGATCGGCCAGCTGCTGAACGTGCTGGGCGGCTCCATGTCCTTTGTGGGGACACGGCCGGAGGTGCCCAAGTACGTGGCCCGCTACACCCCGGAGATGATGGCCACCCTCCTGCTGCCGGCAGGAGTGACCTCCGAGGCCAGCATCCGCTACAAGGACGAGGCGGAGCTGCTGGACAAGGCGGAGGATGTGGACGAGACGTATGTGCAGCAGGTGCTGCCGGGGAAAATGGCATATAATCTGGAGAGCATCCGGCACTTTGGCTTGGGGCAGGAGCTGCTGACCATGCTGCGGACGGTCAAGGCCGTGCTGTAAGAGGGCGGATACAGAGGTTGCAATTCCGGACCGCAGGGAGTATAATACTCCGTTGCGGTGATAACCGAGGAAGAAAAAACAGAGAGGACGCCGCCTGCCCCCAGCGGGCCGGGTGGCGGTGAGAGGTCAACTATGGAAGAAAAGAAAGAGGTCACGATACAGGAGATCCAGAGCAAGCTCCTGGAGATCCTGCTGTATTTTCAGAAGTTCTGTCAGGAGAACGGGCTGGGCTTCGTGCTGGCCGGCGGCACCTGTCTGGGCGCCGTGCGCCACAAGGGCTTCATCCCTTGGGACGACGACGTGGACGTGTTCATGCTGCGGGACGACTATGAAAAGCTCTGCCGTATCTGGGACGAAAAGGCGGACACGGAGCACTACTCCTGCGTCCGCTCCAACGATCGATTCAACATCCGCCACTCCGCCACGGAGATCAAGGACAACAACACCACCTTCATCAACCGCCACAGCGTGGATCTGGACATCCATCAGGGGCTGATGATCGACGTGATCCCGCTGGACGCCGTACCCAAGTCCAAGTGGAAGCAGCTGTGGCAGATGGTGGACTCCATGATGTACTGCTGCTTCAACTTCCAGCGCCTGCCCGCCCACAAGGGCAAGGTCACCTACTACGCCGAGAAGCTGGCGCTGACGCTGGTGCCGTCCTTCAAGGCCCGGTACAAGCTGTGGAAGGGCGCCGAAAAGCGGCTGAGCCGCTACTCACTGGCGGATGCGGAGTACGTCTCCTCCTTCGGAGAGGGCGCCACCATCATGCGCCAGCGGTTTCCCGTCCGGTGGTTCCGCCACCCGGCGTATCTGGAGTTCGAGGGCCATCAGATGCCGGTGCCGGAGGACTATGACAAGTGGCTGACCATCTCCTACGGCGACTATATGCAGCTGCCTCCCCCGGAGGAGCGGGTCTACCGCCACGATGCGGTATTCATCGATCTGGAGCACAGCTACAAGCAGTATAAGGGCATCCACTACTGTGTGGATGAAAAGAAAGCGTGAGAGTCATGTCGAAGCTGAGAAATATGTTCTCCACCCGGAAGTGTATGCAGATCGCACCGGAGACGGAGATGATGCACGAGCTGACGCCGGAGGAGCTGAAGGCGCTGCAGGCGTGCTTTCTGGAGATCATCAAGGACATCGATCGGGTGTGTCAGGAGCACGGCCTGTGCTATATGGCCGCCGGCGGTACGGCCTTGGGTTCCGTGCGCCACAAGGGCTTTATCCCCTGGGACGACGACGTGGATATCCTCATGCCCCGTGAGGATCTGAATCGCTTTGTGGAGCTGTTCGAGGAGTGCATGGGGGACAAGTACGAGCTCACCACCCCCAATTCCGACAAGTATCAGCTGGAGAGCATGATCTCCGCCGTATATAAGAAAAACACCTTGAAAGCGGCGTTTCTGGACTATAACACGCCGTTTCCCAAGGGCGTTCACATCGATATCTTCGCCATTGAGTCCGTGCCCAGAAACCCCATTGTCCGGGGCATCAAGGGCGTAACGGCCATGGGCCTGCAATACATTGCGGTATCCACCCTGTTCTACCACTACCGCAGCCCGGAGAAGAAGAAGTTCTTCAGCCAGTCCTCCGCCGGAAAGTTCAACTATGGCCTGCGGTGTACGGTGGGCTTCCTGTTCTCCTTCCGCCCCTATAAGAAGTGGGGCGACCTGTTTGACCGCTTCGTGCGGTGCAAGAAGGACACGGGGCTGTGGGCCGTCCCCACGGATATCGGCCACTATTTCGGACATATTATGCCAAAAGAGGTATATTATCCCCCCATCAAGGGGCCGTTTGAGGACTTTTCCATCAACCTGCCTCACGACCCGGATACCTATCTGAAGAATCAGTACGGCGACTACTGGGTCATCCCGCCGGAGGCCGACCGGGAGAAGCACTATTCCGTGGGCTTCTGTCTGGACTGCGCCGCCGAGGAACAGAAAAAGGACGGAGCACAGGACCAATGAGTACGCATCCCATTGACATCGTGATCCCATGGGTGGACGGGTCTGACCCGGTCTGGCAGGCGGATCACGCCAAATACCGGGCCTCTAAAAGCGCCGACAATCACCCCGCCCGCTATCGGGAGTGGGGGCTGTTCCGCTATTGGTTCCGGGGCATCGAGCAGAACGCCCCGTGGGTGCGAAAGGTACACCTGCTGACCTACGGACACCTGCCTGCATGGCTGGAGCCTGACCATCCCAAGCTGCATATCGTCAATCACCGGGATTTCATCCCGGAGGAGTATCTGCCTACCTTCAGCTCCCATACCATCGAGCTGAATATGCACCGCATTCCGGATCTGGCGGAGCACTTCCTCTACTTCAACGACGACGTGTATCTGATGAAGCCCTCCCAGCCGGAGGATTTCTTCCGGGACGGCCTGCCCCGTGATACGGCGGTGATGGGCGTCATCAAAAACAACGACACCGCCAACTTCATGCCCTATATCATGCTGAATATGATGGCGCTGGTGAACATGAGCTTCGATAAGCGCAGCGTCATCCGGCAGAATTTTGGCAAGTGGTTCTATCCCGGCTACGGAAAGGGCCTGCTGTATAACCTGTATCTCCTCCCGTGGGGGGACTTCACAGGCTTCCGCAATTACCACTCCTGCGTCTCCTTCTGCAAGAGCACGCTGGAGGAGGTGTGGGACAGGTTCCCGGAGGTGCTGGACGCCACCTGCCGACACAAGTTCCGGGACCGGGCGGACGTGAACCAGTACCTGTTCCGGTACTGGCAGCTGGCCAGCGGCCGGTTTGCCCCCAAAAAGCCCGACAGCACCTATCTCACCATCGGTAAGCAGAGCGAGTCGGAGGTGGAGCGGCTGCTGCGGGGCGGGAAGTACCGGGTGGTCTGTGTCAACGACGACCCCATGGACTTCGATTTCGATACGGAGCGGCAGCAGCTGGTGGATATCTTCCAGCGGACCTTCCCGCAGACTTCCGCCTTTGAGCGGTCATGAGCCGCTCCCGAAACTGAGAGAACGGACGGATGCTATGAAAAAGCTCTCACGAGCCAAAAATACCATGCGGAATACCCTTTGGGGCGCCATCTACCGGGTGGCCACCCTCATCGGGCCGTTTGCCATCAAGACCATTATCATCAAGGAACTGGGACAGGAGTATAACGGCCTGTCCACCCTGTTCACCTCCGTGCTGACGGTGCTGAATCTGGCCAATCTGGGCTTTAACAGCTCTCTGGTGTTCACCATGTACAAGGCCATTGCCGAGGATGACAAGCCGGCCCTGTGCGCCATGCTGAAATTCTACCGGAAGGTCTACCGCATCGTGGGTTTGGTGATTCTGGGCATGGGCCTGGCGGTGATGCCGTTTTTGCCATGGCTGGTGAAAAACGAGTGTCCGCCGGATGTGAACCTGTACGTCCTCTTCGCCATCTATCTGTCGGAGAGCGTGCTGGATTACCTGATGTTCGCCTATAACAACGCCACGTTTACCGCCTTTCAGCGCAACGACGTGACGCTGAAGATCTCCACCGTGCGCTATGTGGTGCAGTATACCCTGCAGGCGGCGGTGCTGCTGATCTTCTCCAATTACTATGCCTATATCATCCTGCTGCCGCTGATGGTGATCCCCAACAACGTGGCGGTGTATCTGGCGGCCCGGAAGCACTACCCGGACATCGTGTGTCAGGGTGAGCTGGACCCGGTGACCAAAAAGGACATCTATAAGCGGGTGGGGACGCTGTTCGGCCATAAGCTGGGCAACACCTTTCTGGTGAGCATCGACAGCATCATCATCTCCTCCTTTCTGGGACTGACGGCGCTGTCGCTGTATAGCAACTATTACTATATCCTCACCGCCGTCAATGGCCTGGTGGAGATCGTCACCAACGGCAGCCTCTCCGGCATCGGCAATAAACTGCTGACGGACTCCCGTGAGGACAACTACCGGTTCTTCAAAACCATGACCTATGGCTGGGTGGCGCTGGTGGGCGGCGCAGCGGCGTGTATGCTGTGCTTTTATCAGCCCTTCATCGCCGCCGTGTGGCTTGGCCCGGAGTATCTGCTGGATGAGCGGCTGATGATGCTCATCGTGCTGTACTTCTTCTCGTGGATGTTCCGCATCATGCAGCTGACCTACCGGGATGCGGCGGGCCTGTGGACGGAGGATTGGCTCAAGCCCTATGTGGGCATGGCCGTGAATCTGGTGGGCAGCATCTGGATGGTGAAGGCCACCGGCAGCATTGCCGGCGTGCTGGTTCCCACCATTCTGGTGTTCTTCTTCATCTATACCCCGTGGGAAGCGTGGGTGGTGGTGAAATACCAGTTCTACCGCAGCTGGAACGAATACATGGGAAAGCTGCTGGGCTATGTGCTGCTGGCCTTTGCCGCCTGCGCCGCCTGCTACGGTGCGTGCCGGTGGCTGTCACCGGACAATACCATCCTGTCACTGCTGCTGAGGTGCGTCATCGTGGGCGTTATCTACCCCGGCATCTGGCTGGGCGTCACCGGACGCACGGCGGAGTGGAAGCAGCTGTGGGGCATTCTGCTGCGCTTTTTGCCCAAGGGGAAAAAGGCCGCATAATCTATACAAAGTAGGAGTTATACCATATGCAAAAGAGAGAACTGCGGCGTGCGGTATTTGGGGATGAGAGCTGTATCGGACGGCTTCCGTGGCTGAACACGGCGGTGCTGGTGTATGTAGGCGTGACGGTGGTGAGCTTTGTGCTGCTGCAGATCGCCCCGGTGCTGACGTGGATGGCCAAAACCCCGCTGTACCACATTTCCACCTATTTGGGACTGATAGGCGCTGTGCTGATGGCGCTGGATCTGTTCACCAACCGGGGCCTCTGGCGAGGTATCTGGTGCTGGCTGCTGTATGGCGTGGCCTTTATGGATGTCATCGCCTCCCTGCGTACCATACGCTACGGCGTGAAGGATAACCTTTTTGACCTGTGCTGGGTGGTGATCCAGTTTGCGCTGGTGTACAGTCTGGCCCAGCGGGTGGGCAAGGAACGGATGCGCCGGTTCCTGCGGAACCTGTTCTATGTGGTGCTGGTCATCTGGGGCATTGCCTGCTGCGTGGGCCTGTATCAATATCTGTTCCGCATCGGCTATACATATGTCGCCAATCCCAATACCACCAGCCCGGAGCTGACACGGCAGGGCTATTATCAGAGCCGCCTGTTCGGCCTGTTCATGGGTCTGGACTATGCGGCATATACCAGCATGTTCCTGTTTGCCGGCTGTATGCAGGGGGTCGTGACCCGTGGAAAACACTGGGCGGGCCGTGCGGCACTGGCCGTGGCGGCGCTGGTGCTGGTCACGCACGTGATCCTCAGCGTGTCCCGCAGCGCCCTGATCGCCCTGATCCTGTATGCCTTCTGCTTCACGGTGCTGCTGGTGCGTAACCGCTGCGGCAGTATGAATCAGCTGAAACGGCTGGGTGTCAGCGTGTTGGCCGGTGTGTGTGCCGTGGTGGTGTGCTGGGGCTGTACGGAGGGTATCTGGGCTGGTATGCAGCATATGGCCGTGGGTACCGTCATCGAGGAGCCGGATGCCATCGAGCGGTCACAGGAGGGCGATGTCTCCAACAACCGCTTCGAGATCTGGAGGGACTATATATCCCTTGCCGGTGAGATCGGCCCTGCGGGACTGTCCCTGTCCAACTACAACGACTATATCGGCGACCGGCATCCGGAGATGTACATCGTGCGCTACTTTACCGATCAGTTCAAGGATACGGTGAAAACGGATCTGGTCTACGAGTCCCATAACAACTATCTGTTTGTGTTTATCAGCACAGGCTTTGTGGGAGCAGGGCTGTTCCTGTGCTTCCTGGTGCTGGTGCTGGTGCGGGTGATTCGCTATATCCTGCGGCATCCGCAGCTGTCCCTGTGGACGATCACGACACTGGCGGTGGTGGCCTTCGGACTGGTGGAGGCGCTGTTCATGAACAGCGTATTCCTGAAGATCAATGATGTGTCCTTTATTTTCTGGCTGGCGCTGGGTGCGCTGATGCTGGAAACGGAAGATAAGGTGCCTGCGGCAGAGCGTACTCTGTGACAGGTACCGGTGAAAGGAGAATATAGTTTTATGGACATCAAAAAGGATCATATCAACTTTGCGGTGGGCCCGGTTCAGATCTCGGAGGAGATCTCCCGGATTGGTGCAGACCCCGTGCCCTACTTCCGCACGCCGGACTTCTCCGCCCTGATGAAGGAGAACGAGGCGCTGCTCAAGGAGTTCATGGATGCCCCGGAGGATGCCAGAGCGGTATTTCTCACCGGCTCCGGCACGGCCTCCATGGATGCCGTCACCCAGAACGTGTTCACCAAGGACGACCGGCTGCTGGTGGTGGCCGGCGGCAGCTTCGGCCACCGCTTCTGCGAGATCTGCGAGGTCTACGGCATCCCCCATACGGCCATCGAACTGCGGCAGGGTCATGCCCTGACCCCCGCCGATCTGGCCCCCTATGCCGGACAGGGCTACACGGGCTTTTTGGTGAATATGCACGAGACGTCCACCGGCGTTTTGTACGATATGGACATGATCTCCGCCTTTTGCCGTGAAAACGGTCTGGTGCTGGTGGTGGATGCCATCAGTGCATTTCTGGCCGACGACGTCAGTATGAAGCGTTGGGGCGCCGACGTGGTGTTCACCGGCTCTCAGAAGGCGCTGGCCGTGCCTCCCGGAATCTCCATGATGGTGCTCAGCAGCCGGGCTGTGGAGCGTATCTACGCCAACCGTCCCGCCTGCTACTATCTGGACCTGAAGGCCGCCCTGAAAAACGGGGAGCGGGGCCAGACACCCTTCACTCCGGCAGTGGGCATCCTTATCCAGATCAATGCCCGCCTGAATCAGATCAAACGGGACGGCTTTGCAAACGTACAGGCCCAGACCCGTGCCATTGCCAAGGATTTCCGCTCCCGCATCGGGAAGTATCCCTTCCACATCGTGTCCGATTCCCTGTCCTATGCGGTGACGCCGCTGTCTCCCAACAATCCGGAGGTGTCCGCCCACCAGCTGTTCCTGACCCTGAAGGACGAGTACGGCATTATCATCTGCCCCAACGGCGGCGAGCTGGCGGATAAGGTGTTCCGGGTGGGCCACATCGGCCATCTGACCGTGGAGGATAACGACGCCCTGTTCCGGGCCTTTGACGACCTCATGGCCCGTGGGATTCTGAAGGCTTGATCGATATATTACAAGGAGGAAGAAACATGAAAGTTCTGTTGCTTGCGGCGGGTCGAGGCACCCGCATCAGCCGGTATCTGGCCGGCAACCCCAAGTGTACCGTGGACATCGGCGGTCAGAAGCTGATCCAGTACACCATCGAGCTGTTCCACAAGAAGGGCATCACCGACATTGCTATGGTGCTGGGCTACCGGGCGGAGGTCATTCAGGAGACGCTGAAGGACTACGAGGGTATCCGCTACTTCTATAACCCCTTCTTCGACGTCACCAACAGCATCGCCTCGGCGTGGTTCGCTAAGGACTTCCTGTCCCAGTACGATGACACCCTCATCATGAACGCCGACGTGTATCTGGAGGAGACACTGCTGGACCGCATTCTGGAGTGCCATAAGTCTCCGGTGATGTTTGCCGACGGCACCCGCAAGGAGGAGGCCGACTACAAGTATAAGTACGAGAACGGCCTGCTGGTGAAGTACGGCAAGGAGCTCACCGGCAGCGATATCACCGGCGAGTACATCGGCATCGGCCGCTTCAGCAAGGATTTCATGCCGGAGTTCATGGAGAAGCTGGACGGCATGATCCGCACCCAGCAGCACAGCGTCTGGTGGGAGAATATCCTCTATGAAATGGTGGGCAAGCGCCCGGTATACGTGGAGGAGATGGACGGCCTGTTCTGGGCCGAGGTGGACTATGTGGAGGATTATGAGCGCATCCTCCGCTTCCGTGGCTATAAGGCAGACTTCTCCCTGAACGTGGAGAAGATCTGAGGAAGGACAGGCGGCCCGGCGTCAGCCGGAGCCGCCGGAAGGAAGAACGGATGAAACAAGAAAACGGCAAAAGAGCCATGACCGCCGGACTGCGGCGGACGCTGGTGATCTTCGTGCTGGATATGCTGTGCATCGCCGGGTCCTTTTTCCTGGCGCTGTGGATGCGGTTTGAGTTCCGTCTGGGGGCCATCCCTCAGATGTACCTCAACGAGTATTTGAAGATCATCGGGCCGTGGATCGTCATCTGTCTGGTGGTGTTCCAGCTATTCCGGCTGTATAACAGCATCTGGAGCTTTGTCAGCATCGACGAGCTGTTCCGCATCATTCTGGCCTATGGCGTGCTGCTGGCAGCCGGACTGGCCTATGTGCTGATCCTGAAGATCGATATGCCCCGCTCCTTCTACTTTGCGGGCTTTATCATGAGCTTCATGTCCACCACGGCGCTGCGGTTCTCCTACCGATTCATGCGCCAGCTGATGGCGGGGATCAGCACGGAGAAGAGCGAGCGGGACCGCATTCTGATGATCGGCGCCGGTGAGGCCGGACGCCAGCTGATCCGGGAGATCAATTCCAATCCCCGGCTGGGCAGCCGGGTGGTGTGCATCATCGACGACAACCCCAGCAAGCGCCGCCGGTATCTGGACGGTGTGGAGATCGCCGGCGGACGGCAGGAGATCCCCGATGCGGTGAAGAAGTACCAGGTCAATAAGATCATCTTCGCCATCCCCACCTGCGACGGACAGGACCGCAAGGAGATTCTGGACATCTGCAGCAAGACCGGCTGCCGGGTGCAGGCGGTGCCGGGGATGTTCCAGCTGGTCAACGGCGAGGTCAGTGTCAGCAAGCTCCGGGACGTGGAGCTGCAGGATCTGCTGGGCCGTGACCCTATTCAGGTGAATCTGGAGGAGATCTGCCGGTATATCTCCGGCAAGGTGGTGATGGTCACCGGCGGCGGTGGTTCCATCGGCAGCGAGCTGTGCCGCCAGATCGCCAAAAGCAACCCCGAACAGCTGATCATCTTCGATATCTACGAAAACAACGCCTACGATATCCAGATGGAGCTGCGCCACACCCATCCGGAGCTGAATCTGGAGGTGCTCATCGGCTCCGTGCGGGACATGGGCCGTCTGGACGACGTCATGGCCAAGTACCGGCCGGAGCTGGTGTTCCACGCCGCTGCCCACAAGCATGTCCCCCTGATGGAGGACAGCCCCAACGAGGCCATCAAGAACAACGTGTTCGGCACCTATAAAATGGCCATGGCCTCGGTGAAGTACGGTGTGAAGAAGTTCGTGCTGATCTCCACGGATAAGGCGGTGAACCCCACCAACATCATGGGCGCCTCCAAGCGCCTGTGCGAGATGGTGGTGCAGATGATGAACCGCCGCAGCCCCAATACAGACTTCGTGGCGGTGCGCTTCGGCAACGTGCTGGGCAGCAACGGCAGCGTCATCCCCCTGTTCAAAAAGCAGATCGCTGAAGGCGGCCCGGTAACGGTGACGCACCCGGAGATCACCCGCTTCTTTATGACCATCCCCGAAGCGGTGTCGCTGGTGCTGCAGGCGGGATACTACGCCAAGGGCGGTGAGATATTCATTCTGGATATGGGCCAGCCGGTGAAGATCGACACCATGGCCCGCAACCTTATCCGCCTGTCCGGTCATGAGCCGGATGTGGATATCAAGATAGTCTACACGGGCCTGCGCCCCGGCGAGAAGCTGTATGAGGAGATCCTCATGGCGGAGGAGGGCCTGCAGGAGACCTCCAACAAGCTGATCCACATCGGAAAGCCCATCGTCATGGATGACGAGGAGTTTTGCCACCAGCTGGATCGGCTGGAGAAGGCCTGTCAGGAGGAGACGGAGGACATGAAGGACATCGTGGCCTCGGTGGTCCCCACCTATCGCCGCAAAAAATAATTCTGCAATGACAAAAGCCTTTCAAGGACAACAGTAAGAACAAGAGCAGCCCCGGCGGAATTTTCCGCCGGGGCTGCTCTTTTACTGTCGGGAGACTACTCTGTAAGGCTGCTCTGAGAGACTTCCCTTCCGCCGGGACGGCTTTGTGACGTTTTTGTAATGAAACCTGTCACCGAAACGTCACCTTCGTGTGGTATACTGGACAACAGAAAGTCAAGGAGGGACACGACTATGGAGCTGATGCAGATCCAGCATCTCAGTAAGGTATACGGACAGGGTGAAAATCAGGTGCGGGCGGTGGACGACATTTCCTTCACCGTGGAGAAGGGGGAGTTCTTGGCCATCATCGGCCCCTCCGGTTCCGGTAAATCCACTCTGCTGCACATTTTGGGCGGTGTTGACTGCCCCACCTCCGGCAAGGTCTTTGTGGATGGGCAGGATGTCTACGCCCAGAACGAGGATCAGCTGGCCATTTTCCGCCGCCGGCAGGTGGGGCTCATTTACCAGTTTTATAACCTGATCCCCGTGCTGAACGTGGTGGAGAACATGACCCTGCCGGTGCTGATGGACGGGCGACAGGTGAATCAGGAGCGGCTGGAGGAGCTGCTGGACGTGCTGGGTCTGCGGGGTCGGGAGAAGTACCTGCCCAATCAGCTCTCCGGCGGCCAGCAGCAGCGGGTGTCCATCGGTCGGGCGCTGATGAACGCCCCGGCGGTGGTGCTGGCGGATGAACCCACCGGCAATCTCGACAGCAAGAACAGCCAGGAGATCGTGGAGCTGCTGAAGATGTCCAACAAGAAGTACGGCCAGACGCTGGTCATCATCACCCACGACGAGAACATCGCCCTGCAGGCCCACCGGGTCATCGCCATCGAGGACGGCCGCATCACACGGGATGAGCGCATCCGGGAGGTGCTGGAATGAACGTCTTTCACCGCTACACCCGGCAGGCCCTGCGGGAAAACCGCTCCCGGACGTGGGTGACCATCGTGGGCATCATCCTGTCGGTGGCCCTGTTTACCGCCGTGACGGAGGGTGCTTACAGCGGCGTGCGGTATCTCATAGGGGCCGCCGAGTACACCGTAGGCCGGTTCCACGGCTGCTACCAGAACCTCACGGAGCAGCAGGCAACGCAGCTGAGCCGTGATGAAAAGGAGATCACGGAGCAGTCTGCGTGGCAGCTGGTGGGCTGGGGGCAGGTAGGGGCGGACAATGCTTATAAGCCCTATCTGCGGATCATGTCCATGGACCCCGACCTGCCGGACCTACTCTCCATCCGCCTGACCCAAGGCCGCCTGCCGGAGAAGGCCGGGGAGATCCTTCTGCCGGAGCATCTGTGGTCCAACGGCAGCGTCCGCCATATGCTGGGAGATACCATGGAGCTGGAATTGGGTCACCGGACGCTGGACGGGGAGGAACTGACGGCCGATGACCCCTATACGAAGGGGGAGACGCTGACAGATACCACGTCCCACACCTACACCGTGGTGGGCTTTTACCAGCGGCTGGATATGACGACGGAGCCCTTCTCCTGCCCCGGCTATACTGCCCTGACCTGTCAGGAGCAGGGCTATCAGACGGATGAATTTTTCCGGGTGGCCCATCCCAGCCGCTTTTACAGCTATATGGAGGAAAATGCCGAGAAATATCCGGGACTGGCGTGGTACTCCAACTCCGACCTGCTGAATTACTACGGCGCCACCACCTTCTTCTCTGTGAACCGGATGATCTACAGCTTTGCGGTGATCCTGCTGCTGATGATCTCCTTCGGCTCGGTGTCGCTGATCTATAACTCCTTCTCCATCTCCGTGGCGGAGCGGACCCGGCAGTTCGGTATCCTGAAATCCATCGGCGCCACCCGCAAGCAGATTCGGGACAGTGTCCTCTATGAGGCACTGGTGCTGTGCGCCGTGGGGATCCCACTGGGTCTGCTGGTGGGCTGTCTGGGCATCGGCATCACTCTGTACTGTCTGCGGGACAGCTTCGGATTCCTGATGGGGGAGAGCGGCAACGCCTTGCAAATGCACTTTGTGCTCAACGGCTGGGCGCTGCTGGCGGCGGCGGGCATCGGTCTTGTGACGGCCATCATCTCGGCGTGGATCCCCGCCAAGCGTGCCGTGCGGGTGTCGCCGGTGGAGGCCATCCGCCAGACCAAGGACGTGAAGCTCCGGGGCCGGGAGGTCAGGACCTCCCGCCTGACGGAAAAGCTCTTCGGCTTCTCCGGGATGTTGGCCGCCAAGAACTTCAAGCGTAACCGCAAGCGCTATCGCTCCACGGTGGTAGGCCTGTTCCTCAGCGTGACGCTGTTCATCTCCGCCTCCTCCTTCTGCGCCTATCTGACGGACGCCGTAGACCAACTGGGGGGCAACAGCACACTGGGCGTGCAGCTGTATTGCAGCGAGGCCCTGCCGGAGGGCGTGACGCCGGAGCAGCGGCTGGGACAGCTGGCCGCCGCCGATGGCGTGGAATCGGGTTTCTACACCGCCGACAGCTACGCCAGCCTGCACTTTGCCAAGGAGGACATGGATCCGGACTACTGGAAGGACACCGGGCTGGAGGGAGACCGCAGCGCCGCCATGTACTTCCTCCGGGATGAGGATTTCCGGCAGCTGCTGCGGGACAACGGTCTGTCGGAGGAGGATTACTTCCGTCCCGATGCACCTCAGGCGGTGGCGTGGGATATGCTGGACATCTGGCGCAGCACCGAGGGCAGTAAGTACAATAAGCTCTACCATTACCACCTGCTGAACGGCAGCAGCCTGCCCATCACCGGAACGGAGAGCAGCTATCAGCCCATGGATGGCTGGTTCACCACGGGCGACCGCATCACACGGGACGGTACGGAATATGTGCTGTACTATCCGGAGGACTATATAGACGATTACTATACCGCCCGCAGCGAGGGGGAGACCCCGGACGAGAGCCGGGCACAGGCGGTGCCGGCATCGGAGGCCGTCCTCACCCGGAGCTATACCGTGGGCGCTATTTTGAAGAAGGCTCCCGACTTCCTGGGTACCGGCGACTACCTGTATCTGCTGTACCCGTACAGTATGTATGAGACCGTCACCGGGCAGGCCCCTGCCGCCGATGCCTTCTGGTTCAGGAGCAGCGACCACGCCGCCTCCTACGAGAGCATGGGGCAGATCCTGATGGAACTGGGCAACAGCCGCTCTGATCTGGAAGATCTGGCCGCCAACGGTGAGAGCCAGCGGGCCATGGTGACGGTGGTGAACGTGTTTTCCTACGGCTTCATCATCCTCATCTCCCTGATCTCCATGACCAACGTGTTCAACACCATCTCCACCTCCATCGCTCTGCGCCGCCGGGAGTTCGCCATGCTGCGATCCGTGGGACTGACCCAGCGGGGCTTTGCCCGGATGATGGACTACGAGTGCATCATCTACGGCGCACGGGCGCTGCTGTGGGGCCTGCCGGTATCGGTGCTGGTGACCTATGGCATCTATCGCAGCGTGGCCCAGAGCATCGCCGCCCAGTTCTACATCCCGTGGTACAGCGTGGCCATCGCCGTGGGCAGCGTGTTCGTGGTGGTGTTCGCCACCATGCTCTATGCCACCCGGAAGATCCGCAGTGAAAACCCCATTGAGGCGCTGAAGCAGGAGAACCTGTAAGGCCCGTCTCGCAAGTCGAAGCAACAGCAGCCCCGGCAGAACTGCCGGGGCTGCTGTGATAAGCTTGCTGCATGGCCTGAGACAGGGCCGGATACCGGTGCGCCGGGCTAAAAGGGATTGACAGGCGGCGGCCGGGAGGCTATCATGAGGACAGAAAGAAAAGGAGGGCCGCCATGTCACAGGTCACCAAGCGGGCGCTGGAGGCGTCGCTGAAGCATCTGCTGCTGCAAAAGCCGCTGAACAAGATCACCATCAATGATATTGCGGAGGACTGCGGCATCAACCGCATGACCTTTTACTACCATTTCAAGGATATCTACGATCTGGTGGAGTGGAGCTGTCAGGAGGATGCCAGCCGGGCGCTGGCGGGGAAAAAGACCTATGAGACGTGGCAGCAGGGCTTTTTGCAGATCCTTCAGGCGGTGCTGGACAACAAGCCCTTCATCCTGAATGTCTATCGCTCCGTCAGCCGGGAGCAGGTGGAAAACTACCTCTACCGGGTCACCTATGACCTGCTGGAGAGTGTGGTGGAGGAGGAAGCTCAGGGGATGTCCGTGCGGCAGGAGGACAAGGAACTCATCGCCACTCTCTATAAATATCTGTTCGTGGGACTGATGCTGGACTGGATCAAGGGGGACATGAAGGGCGACCCACAGGTGATGGTGCAGAAGCTGGAGCTGGTGCTCCACGGCAATGTGGTGGCCGCCCTGCAACGGATGCGGACGGACAAGCCTGCATCAAACGGAGCGGAATGATAAAAAACTGAACACCTCCCATCCCGGTGATAAAAAACTTATCACCGGGATTTTTCTGTTTATTGAACAAATCGTGCCTGAGTTGTATATTATCCTCATCAAAGGAAAACATACCGGCGAGGACGCCGTTGCTCCCCATGCGAGTGCTGAGAAGGGGACGGGCGGCGCAGCGGTCAACAGAAAGGAGCGCATTTCTATGTATTATTCCAGTGGTAACTATGAGGCCTTTGCCCGTCCCAAAAAGCCGGAGGGCGTGGACAACAAATCCGCCTACATCGTGGGCAGCGGTCTGGCTGCGCTGACTGCCGCCTGCTATCTGGTGCGTGACGGCCAGATGAAGGGCGAGCGGGTCCACATTCTGGAGAAGGGTCCCACTGCCGGCGGCGCCTGCGACGGCTGGAAGTTCGAGAACATCGGCTACGTCATGCGGGGCGGCCGTGAGATGGACAACCACTTTGAGGTCATGTGGGATCTGTTCCACTCCATCCCCTCTATCGAGACGGAGGGCGTCAGTGTGCTGGACGAGTACTACTGGCTCAACAAGGCCGACCCCAATTACTCCCTGTGCCGGGCCACGGTGAACCGTGGCGAGGACGCCCATACCGACGGTAAGTTCGACATCTCCGACAAGGGCGCCATGGAGATCATGAAGCTGTTCTTCACCCCCAACGAGGAGCTGCAGGACAAGCGCATCAGCGACTTCTTCGACGACGAGGTGTTCGGCAGCAACTTCTGGCTGTACTGGCGCACCATGTTCGCCTTCGAGAACTGGCACAGCGCTCTGGAGATGAAGCTGTATATCCAGCGCTATATCCATCACATCGGCGGTCTGCCCGACTTCACTGCCCTGCGCTTTACCAAATACAACCAGTATGAGTCCATGATCCTGCCCATGGTGAAGTATCTGGAGGGCTTCGGCGTCCAGTTCCACTTCGGCGTGCAGGTGACCAACGTGGAGTTCGACTGCACCGCCGATCGGAAGGTGGCCAAGCGCATCGATGTCATCCGGGACGGCAAAAGCGAGGCCATCGATCTGACGGAGAACGATCTGGTGTTCATCACCAACGGCGGCTGCGTAGAGAACTCCTCCATGGGCAGCCAGAACACACCCGCCCCCTACAACACCGAGATCAAGGAGGGCGGCGGCTGGGATATGTGGCGTAAGATCGCCGCTCAGGACCCCTCCTTCGGCCATCCGGACAAGTTCTGCTATGATCCGGAGCAGACCAACTGGATGAGCGCCACGGTGGAGACGCTGGATCAGCGCATCATCCCCTATATCAAGAACATCTGCAAGCGGGATCCCTTCACCGGTAAGGTGGTCACCGGCGGCATCGTCACCGTGAAGGACTCCAGCTGGCTCATGAGCTGGACCATCAACCGCCAGCCCCAGTTCCGCCAGCAGCCCAAGGATCACTGCTTGGTGTGGGTGTATGCCCTGTTCACCGATAAGCCCGGTGACTACGTGAAAAAGCCTATGCGGGAGTGTACCGGTAAGGAGATCTGCATGGAGTGGCTGTATCACATCGGCGTGCCGGAGAGTGAGATCGAGGATATGGCCGCCAATAGCGCCAACACCGTCCCTGTGATGATGCCCTATATCGACGCCTTCTTCATGCCCCGCGCCTACGGCGATCGGCCCAAGGTCGTACCCGACGGCGCTGTGAACTTCGCCTTCCTGGGCCAGTTTGCCGAGACGCCCCGTGACACCATCTTCACCACGGAGTACTCCATGCGGACCGGTATGGAGGCCGTGTACACCCTGCTGAACGTGGATCGTGGCGTGCCGGAGGTCTGGGGCAGCGTATATGATGTCCGGGATCTGCTGGATGCCACCGTGAAGCTGCGGGACGGCAAGAAACCCATCGATATGGAGTTGAATCTGGTGGAAAAGATGGCCCTGAAGAAGGTTCTCAGCAAGATCCACGGCACCGATATCGAGAAGCTGCTGAAGGAGTATCAGGTCATCTGAGGCCCGTTGGGTCAACCGCTGCGGCAGTCGATGACCTTCTGAAAACAGAAAGAGGAGAGGCCATGTCACAGCCCTATAAGGCGGTAATTTCAAAATACGGAAAGTGACATTCGCAAAGGCAAGCAATAAGACTCTGGCTCACAAGGTCGGAGCCTTATTGTTTTCTGCCTGTCATATATCGCATCTTTGTGCCTCGGCAGCTTTCTGCGTATCATGAAAACGTCAGGAGGTGTCGGACAATGAGAAAACAGAACTATCACATTCCATGAGCGTACCTTCCTTCCTGTGACTTGGCAGTTAGAGGAATTTGACCATCGGGTAAAATGCTTGGTTAGAATGGGCGAACCGATATCCCTTGGAAAAGCCACATCGCTGCGGCCTTCGCCTTTTAAAACAGCTCCCGGCAGGCCCCGTGGACCAGCAGGGAGAGGACCTGCGGATACAGCTGCCCCATCTGATCCTGATGGGAGACCGTCAGGATCAGGCCCCGGCCAGCGGCGGCCAGAGCGGTGCCGCCACGGGGACACAGGCCGCTCTCCTCCAGCAGCGCCCGGATGTGTCCCTCATTGTCATGGTAGTGGGTGGAGAGGATGTCCTGCGGCAGACGGCGCAGCAGGGACTCGGCGTCGTTTTCGATGAACACCAGCGCCCGTGTCTCCGACAACCAGCGGCAGGCCGTCAGAATGGCCGCCGCCGCACGCTCTGCCGGGGGCAGGGCGGCGTTTCCCTGTAAGGAGTGCTGAGCCACGGCGAAGCCTTCGGTGTGGATATCCTCCAGCACCACGAAAAAGAGAAACTCCTTGGAGTCGAAGAATTTGTAGGCGGTAAAAATAACGGATTCCCATTTTGTTTTCGGCATAGAACGGCCCTCCTGCGTTCGTTGGAGCTGCTCTCAGATCCCGGAGCGCAAAAAAGAAATGCCCCTTCGCCGTCCGACATTGGCAGAGTGACATTTATTGTCTCATGCTCTCTATGGGATACCCGGTCAGATCCACCGGATACATTTTTACTATAACCAAAGTATGACCTATCTGGCAAGCATTTTTCCCCAAAGAACTTTTTTCGGCCAAGAGAAGGAATACTTCGACTTGACGCAGGGCGACTTTTGTATTATGGTAGGCTTACCATTGCTGTCAGGCGTGGTTGCCCCTATCCATTGGCGATATCGATCGAGGTACCAAAAATGGACGTTTACAGGACAGAGTTCGTGTCAGCGATGGGTGAGAAAAGTGTCCGGTCTGTGTCAGAAATCGGTCAGATCGGGGGAGACTTTGTTGTGACCGTTTCACCGCACCTGCTGCCAAGAGCATTTCGGCAGCAGAGAACACTTTAACAGTGAAGGATATTTTTAGTAAGGAGGATTTTCCATGCCTACCATCAAAACCGGCATCCGCTTCTCCAAAAAGCAGCCGCTGAGCGAGCAGGAGCTGCGGCAGCTTCACGCCTACTGGCGTGCCGCCAACTATCTGACGGCCTGCCAGCTGTATCTGATGGATAACCCCCTCCTGGAGCGCCCGCTGGTCAAAAGCGACCTCAAGCAGACCATCGTGGGACACTGGGGGACCTGCCCCGGCCAGAACTTCATCTATACCCATTTGGATCGGGTCATCAAGCGCAATGATCTGGATATGATCTATCTCTCCGGCCCCGGCCACGGCGGCAACGCCATGGTGGCACAGGACTGGCTGGACGGCAGCTATACCGAGGTTTATCCCAACATCACCCGAGACAAGGAGGGGATGCAGAAGCTCTTCAAGCGTTTCTCCTTCCCCGGCGGCATTCCCAGCCATGTGGCGCCGGAGACCCCCGGCTCCATCCATGAGGGCGGCGAGCTGGGCTACTCGTTGGCCCACGCCTTCGGCGCCGTGGCGGATAACCCCGATCTGATCGCTGCCTGTGTGGTGGGCGACGGCGAGGCGGAGACCGGCCCGCTGGCCACCTCGTGGCACGGCAACAAGTTTGTCAACCCCATCACCGACGGCGCTGTGCTGCCCATTCTGCATCTCAACGGCTTCAAGATCGCCAATCCCACCATCTTCTCCCGCATGAGTCACGAGGAGGTGGAGTGCTTCTTCCGTGGCTGCGGCTGGGAGCCGTACTTTGTGGAGGGCGACGATCCCATGGTCATGCACCAGCAGATGGCGGCGGCGCTGGACCGGGCCATCCGGGAGATCAAGCGCATCCAGCGGGAGGCCCGCAAGACCGGTGAGGCCAAGCGGCCCCGCTGGCCCATGATCGTGCTGCGCACCCCCAAGGGCTGGACCGGCCCCAAGGAGGTGGACGGGCTGCCGGTGGAGAACTGCTGGCGAGCCCATCAGGTGCCTATCTCCATGGGGACAGACACCGACCGGCACCTTGCCCAGCTGGAGGCGTGGCTGCGCTCTTATAAGCCGGAGGAGCTCTTTAACCCCGACGGTACGCCGGTGGAGCTCATCGCCTCCTTCCCGCCCACGGGCCGCCGCCGCATGGGCGCTAACCCTCATGCCAACGGCGGACTGCTGCTGCGGGACCTGCGGACCCCCGATTTCCGGGACTACGCCGTGGATGTCAAGGCCCCCGGCGCCGTGGAAGCGCAGGATATGTATGTGCTGGGTACCTACGTCCGGGACGTGATGAAGCTGAACATGGAGTCCCGCAACTTCCGCATTTTCGCCCCCGATGAGACGGCCTCCAACCGCCTGCAGGCGGTGTTCGAGGTGACGGGCCGCCGCTTCCTGGACCAGCAGATCCCCGGCATCGACGACCATCTGGACCCGGACGGCCGGGTCATGGACTCCATGCTCTCCGAGCATTTCTGTGAGGGCTTTTTGGAGGGCTATCTTCTGACGGGACGCCACGGCTTCTTCGACAGCTATGAGGCCTTTATCCGCATCGTGGACTCCATGTTTGCCCAGCACGCCAAGTGGCTGAAGATGTGCAGCGAGCTGCCGTGGCGGCAGGATATCGCCTCGCTGAACTATATTCTGGCCTCCAACGTCTGGCAGCAGGATCACAACGGCTTTACCCATCAGGACCCCGGCTTTTTGGATCACGTGGCCAACAAGAAGGCGGACGTGGTGCGGATGTATCTGCCGCCGGATGCCAACTGCCTGCTGTCCTGCTTTGACCACTGTATCAAGAGCCGCAACTATGTCAACGTCATTGTGGCCAGCAAGCACCCCAGGCCCCAGTGGCTGACCATGGAGCAGGCGGTGAAGCACTGCACCCAGGGGATCGGCATCTGGAGCTGGGCCTCCAACGATCAGGGGCAGGAGCCGGATGTGGTCATGGCCTGCTGCGGCGATACGCCTACGCTGGAGACGCTGGCCGCCGTGAGCATCCTGCGTCAGGAACTGCCGGAGCTGAAGATCCGTGTGGTGAACGTGGTGGATCTGATGAAGCTGCAGCCCCACACGGAGCATCCCCACGGCCTGACAGACGAGGAATACGACGGCCTGTTCACCAAGGATAAGCCCATCATCTTTGCTTATCATGGCTACCCCACGCTGGTGCATGAGCTGACCTACCGCCGCCACAACCGGAACCTCCATGTGCGGGGCTACAAGGAGGAGGGAACCATCACCACCCCCTTCGATATGCGTGTTCTCAACGACATTGACCGCTTCGATCTGGTCATCGATACGGTCCGTCGGCTGCCCCAGTTGGGCAACCGGGGGGCGTATCTGGTGCAGAAGATGCAGGATAAGCTGGTGGAGCATCGTCAGTATATCCGGGACAACGGCGTGGATCTGCCGGAGGTTCGCAGCTGGAAGTGGGACAGCAGTCTGAACGCTGCCGAATAAGGTTTGCTATACGGAAAAGACCTCCGCAGAATCTGGTTTGTAAAGGTTATAGCACGACACAAGGGCGTCTAACAGAGAAGCGCCGTCTTGGAAGTGATTCCAAGACGGCACTTTTCTGTTGCGGATCAGAGCGAACACTTCACGGCGAAACCGCCGCTGAAGAAATAGGTGTTCGTCCAATACCTGTTTGGTAAATAGCCTTACTTTAATAGAATGAACCCCCGGACGCTTGGGGGGTGCATTTTCAATTTAAGGGAAAGTAGTGATTTTTATCGTTGCTCTTTGCTTATGGCACAGGCAAGGATATACACAGTCATCGACCACAAAGAATTTCGGAAAAGTTTCCTTTTAAGAAATGCCGATACTCCGGATGATTGGATGCGTTCTCGTATTCTTCCAAAATCGTCTTTTTGTTCCATGCTTTCGTTTTGTCATTCATTTCTTCATATCGGATAATAGTAAGCAGGCCTTCTCGCTCCGCCTGCAAAATTGCTTCATAGGCATCAGGGATAAACTCCACACCGGATATATCGACCGGTATGCTACTGGTAGCGACATCCGGTATTTGAACCGAAAAACCGGAATCTGAAATTGTCTCGGCAGAATAAATATAACCGGATACGCCTTTGTATGTGCTTATCAGAGCATTGGGATAATACTCTTCCAACCGTTGCCGCCCATCTTTACCAAAACCGTACGGCCCCCATTTTTGGCATTTTCCATTATAAGAAAAACCGGTTTCCACGCAATACTTTTCAATGGAATTGCTCAAATAGACCAATACGTTTTCTCTTTTTGTGGAAAAATAAACCAAAGGGATACCATGATTCGAGCTCTGCGGCGTTAGTTGTGTAATACCCTTAACAGATGATGCGTGATAGTACATTAGCTTTCTTCCCTCCTAACGCAATTTGCTCCAAGCGTTTTCGACGGTGTACAGGTGCTCTGATAATTCTCGCATAGGCATATTTCATCTTAGCAGATAACTGGCGCCGAAGCAACAGAAAGATCCACCGTAATTCTATCAGAATTACGGTGGATCTTATGGTGGACCTGATGGGATTCGAACCCACGACCTCTCGGATGCGAACCGAACGCTCTCCCAGCTGAGCTACAAGCCCGGATATGAAGTTGTAGAGCCATAATATATGGAGCGGATGCTCCGCTCCATATATTATACACACTTCTTTATAAAATGCAACCATTTTCTCTCCGGCGTCGCAAAAAATTGCCCCTGCAGATGGAAAACGCCGCCCGGCGGGCCTTATTCCACCGCCGGGATACGGGTATACGACACCGGCTGACCCTCCCGGAAGGTCACCTGAAAGCCCTGACCGGGGGAGACGGAGTAGTCATAGCGCCCGCCGCCGAACCAGGCCATCATCAGCCCCGCCGTGACGCCGCCGTGGATGACGCAGACGGCGTCCTCCGTCCCCTGCACCACCAGGGTGATGGCGGCAAGGCTGCGCCGCAGCACCTGCGGGGCGCTCTCCCCGTGGGGGCAGGGGTTGTGCTCTACGTCGGTGATCCACGCCTGATAGGCCGGGGTGTCCTTCAGCTCCTCGTAGCTCTTCATCTCGAAGTCGCCGAAGTCCATCTCCCGCAGGCCCGGAAGCCGGGTGTGGGGTACGTTGCCATAGATGGCCGCCAGCGTCTGCTCCGTCCGCAGCATCCCGCTGGTATAGTAGCGCTGGGCCGTGGGATAGTCCCCGGCCCGGCGGTGCAGCTCCGCCAGAGACTCCGGCAGGGCGGGGATATCCGCCGCCCCGTAATACAGGTTCCGCAGGCTGCCCTCCGTCTGGGCATGGCGCAGCAGGGTCAGCTTCATTTCAGCACCTCCGTCAGTCCGCAAAATACCCGGCGCACGCTGCCGGCCTGCTGGGCCAGCTGTCGCAGCAGACGGCCATGGCGCTCCCGCCAGGCCCGCTCTCCGGCGTCCATAGGGACCACGCCGCTGCCGATCTCCCGTGCGATGACCACCTCCGCCGCCGTCAGCAGGGGGAGATAGGACTCAGTGTCCTCCTGCCGCCGGGTCAGCTCCTCCAGATGGATATAGCACCGGGCGCCCAGCGCCGGCTCACCTGCCGCCAGATCGCAGATATCCCCCGGCGTCAGGCCGTACTCCTGCGCCGCCAGTGTCAGCTTTCCCTGATATGCTCCGCCGATGATCAAGTCCATATCCTCACCTCACCAAAGTCCATACGGCGGCTCCCGCCAGCTCACCCAGTGTCAGGGCAAAGCCGGAGATGTCACCGTTCATGCCGTCCAGCTGCCGGAAGCCGTACCATACCGCCAGCCCGTAGCCCGCTGCTGCCGCCAAGGGGGCGAAGCTGCGATCGATGACCAGCGGTACGGCGATCGCCGCCGCCAGCAGCACCGCCAGCGCCGCGGCATAGCCGCCGTGGCGGCCCATGGCGGCGTATTGGCTGGTACCCATGGGCCGCAGCTTCAGTACCGCCAGTCCCGCACAGGCCCGTGTGGCCACCGGGATCAGCAGCAGCCCCCACAGGCTTTCGTCGGCGCTGCCGGAGAGGAATACGCTCCACTGGCACAGGGCCAGCAGCACCATGCCGATGACGGCGAAGGCTCCGCAATGGGAGTCCTTCAGGATGCGCTGGCGGGTAGCCAGCTCCCGGCGGGACAGCACGGCGTCGCATACGTCCATGTAGCCGTCCAAGTGCATGAAGCCCGTCACCAGCCACGGGAGCGCCGCCATGAGGAAGGCGTACAGCTCGCCGATGGCGGCATGGCGCAGCAGCAGATACAGGCCCAGCCAGATGCCGCCCACCGCCAGTCCCACCAGCGGCAGACACACCAGCATTTTCTCACGAGCCTTCTCGTTCCACCGCCGCAGGGGGCAGGGGATCGCCAAAAACATCCCCCAGGCCATGGAAAACCCGTCCAGCCACTCACTCAAAGCGCCACGCTCCTTTCCACAGGCGGGGCAGTCCCGCCGTCAGCTCACATACCACGTCAAATTCCGCCGCCAATGTGCGGCAGATCTCCGCAAGGCCCCGGCGGTACGTCTCCGTCCACATCTCGTAGGTCACGCCGTCCCGCCACAGCTCGTCGCAGACGCAGACAAAGTGGGCCGGGTGACGGCTGATGACCAGCAGCTCCTCCGCCGTGCGTCGGGGGGCTTCTCCGTCCAGCTCCGGGCCGGAGAACATCTGGCAGGCCAGGCACGCCGTAATGCTGTCAAAAAGCACCGTCCCCGCCGGGGACACCCATTTCAGCGCCTGCGGGAGCTGCCGTCCCTGCTCGATGGTCTCAAAGCCCCAGCCGTCCCGCTCCGCCAGATGCCGCCGGACGATGGCACGGTCCTCTCCGTCTCTGGGCTCCAGCGTGGCCCAGTAGTACATGGACTCTCCGCCGGAGAGCCGCCGGGCCATATGCTGGCCCATCATGCTCTTGCCGCTTTTGCTGCCGCCTAACAGAAGGATCCTCATGGCGTCACCGTAAAGCTGTCCTGCGCCCGGATGGGGGCCAGGTAGTCGTCCTCAATAGCCGCCTCCGGGAAGGTGGCCATGCCGTCCATGACGGCGCAGGCGGCCCGCAAAATCTGAAACATCACCGGGCAGCCGCTGCCCTCGCCCAGCCGCATCCCCAGCAGCAGACAGGGCTCCTGCCCCAGTTCCTGTGCGGCGATGCGGTAGCCGATCTCATAGGAGGCGTGGGAGAGGAACAGATACTCTCCCGCAGCGGGGCAGAGACGCACCGCCGTCAGCGCCGCCACGATGGAGATGTAGCCGTCCACCACCGCCGGGACATGGTTCTGGGCGCAGCCCAGAAAGGCCCCCGTCATGGCGGCCAGATCCAGCCCGCCCACGGCGGCCAGTACCCCCACCGGGTCGGCGGGGTCGGGGCGATGCAGGGCCAGCGCCCGGTCGATGACCTGTTTTTTCTTTTCAAAGGCCGCATCCGTCAGCCCGCCGCCCCGGCCGGTGACGGCCTGCGCCGGGGCGTGGGTCAGGGCTGCCAGCACCGCCGCCGAGGTGGTGGTGTTGCCGATGCCCATCTCTCCGATGCCCAGTGCCTGTACGCCGTCCGCCGCTGCCTGCGTCGCCAGCTCCATGCCGGTCTCCAACGCCTGAAGGGCCTGCTGCCGGGTCATGGCGGGCTCTCTGGCGATGTTGCCGGTGGAGCGGCGCACCTTCCGGTCCAGCACGCCGGGGATGGGGCGATCCGTGTCGATGCCCATGTCCGCTACCACCACCTCGTTGCCGAAGTAGTGGGCCAGCGCCGACATCCCCGTCTTGTGGCGGGTCATGTTGATGACCTGCGAAAGAGTCACGGAGGTGGGGGCGGAGGAGATGCCCTCCGCCGTGACGCCGTTATCCGCCGCCAGCACCAGCACCCGGAACTTCTCGATATGGGGGCGCACCTGTCCGGTGATGCCCGCCAGCCGGATGGAGTAGTCCTCCAGTTTGCCCAGACTGCCGGGGGGCTTGGCCAGCTCCGCCTGACGGCGGCGGGCGGCGTCCATGATCTCCCGATCCGGGACGGTGACGGCCCCGCAGTACTGCTTCAATTCCTGATCTGTCATAGGTCACTCCTCGCTGAGATAGCCCTGCTGCGCCAGCCATGCAAGGGACGGGGCGCAGTCCTGATTTTCGATGGTCCATGTGGACGCCGGACACTGCTCCAGCAGCGCCGCCAGTATCTGCTGCATGGGGATGCTGCCTTCTCCCAGACTGCTGTGGAGATCCCAATCCCCTAAATTGTTGTGCAGATGTACGTGCCGCAGGTAGGGGGCCATGGGGGCGATCCACTCCATGGGAGGTGTCCGGCTGGCGCAGGTATTGGCGTGGCCTACATCCAGACACAGGCCCAGCCGGGGATCATCCACCTGACGGACGATGTCCGTCATCAGCTGCGGCGTCTCGTCCATGACGTTTTCCAGCGCCAGCACCATATCCTCCGGGACCTCCGGCAGGAACTCCCGCCAGAAGGCCACGGACTGCTCCGTGAACCACTCCGGAAAGTACACCAGCGGGATATAGCCGCTGTGGATCACCAGACGGCGGATGCCCAGCTGCCGGGCGGCGGACAAAGCCTGACGATAGCGCCGGGCCGTCACCTCCCGCACCAGCGGGTCCACGGCACAGGGAGCCAGCTCCGCAAACGGGGCGTGGAGCCAGAAATGGTCGATGCCTGCCATCTTCTCCCGAACCGCCGGAAGGGTGGCGGGGTCGTCCAGCATGGGGGCGTAGCAGAAGTCCGTGACCTCCAGCCCCAGCCCCCATTTCCGGGCCAGTTCCGGGGCGTGGCTGTCCATGCCGGAGAGGTGTAAGCGCTGCCTGATGTCCATAGGGTCCCTCCTGTTTTTTACTCACTTTCGCCATTATACACTATCTCCGCCGCATTTTCCAGTGGGTACGGCAGGGAAGTGCGCCGAAAACCCCCGTCTGCGTGGCAGACGGGGGTTGGGGATCGCTTTATCAATACTGGGACAGCTGGGACTCCAGCGCCGGATTGGCCACCGTCCACTGGTAATCCTCCAGTCCGGTGTCCACCTCCGTCCACAGCAGCCATGTGGCCATGTCGGCGGTGCCAACCTGCCCCTCGCCGGGGCCCTGATGGGTCAGCGTCACCACGGCGGCGTGGTCCGCCTTCAGGGACACGGACTCGATGCCCACCTCCACGGAGCCGGAGTTCACCGACTCCTGCACCAGTACCAGCGCATGGTCCTTGAAGAACGCATCGTCGTAGGCGGACAGCTCCGGGTAGTCCGGCAGCTGGGCCGCCGAGGTGACGTACAGGGCGGAGCTGACGTTGCCGTTATAGGTCAGCCGCAGCCGGTTCACCTGCCCCGGCACGTAGGAGCCGTCCTCCCGGACGGTGCCGTCGCCGGTGTCGCCCACGGTCTGGGTGCCGCCGGGGGCGGCGGTGGGGGTGTCCGTCTTGGCGGGGGTATCGGGCGCATTGTTCTTTGTACCGCAAGCCGCTGCCACGATGCACAGGGCCGCCGCCAGCGCCAGCGTCAGTAGTCGTTTACATTTCATGGGTCCTGCCTCCTTTCGCAGGGAACGGGTCACTTATGCTCGTTTTCCTCCGGGTCAGGCTTCGGCTCCTGAGGGGCTTCCTCCGGGGTCTGCTCCTCCGGGGTCTGCTCCTCCGGGGTCTGCGGCTCCTCCGGGGACGGCACCGGCTCGGATACGATGTGGATGTGCTTGGCAGGGGCCTCGATGACCTCCGGGGAGGAGGGGCGGAACAGGGGCTGCTTCTCCTCACGGGTAGCGCCGTAGTTGTCCACCGTCTCCGGGTCACGGCCCTCGATGATAGCCATCATCTCCTGACCGGTGATGGTCTCCTTCTTCAGCAGATAGGCGGCGATCTTGTCCAGCAGCTCCCGGTTCTCCTCCAGCATCCGTCTGGCATCCTCATGGCACTGACGGATGATGGCGATGACGGCACGGTCTGCGGCGGCGTAGGTCTCCTGAGCGCAGCTCATGGAGTACGTGCCGTCCAGATACTGGTTCTGTACGCTGCCCAGCGCCATCATGTCGAACTCCTCGCACATACCGAACCGGGCCACCAGATTCCGGGCCATCTCCGTGGCCCGCTCGATGTCGTTGGCGGCGCCGGAGGTCATGGTGTGGCACACCACCTCCTCGCTGGACCGACCTGCCAGCAGCGTGCGGATCTCCGCCAGAATGTCCTCACGGGACATGAGGAACTTCTCCTCCTCCGGCAGGTGCAGGGTATAGCCCAGAGCGCCCTGCGTATGGGGGACGATGGTGATCTTGCTGACGGGCTGGGCGTTTTTCTGCTTGGCCGCCACCAGCGCATGGCCCACCTCGTGATAGGCGATGATGCGCTTTTCCTCGTCCGTGATGACGGTACCCTTCTTCTCGGAGCCGGCAATGACGGTCTCGAAGGCCGCCAGCAGGTCATTCTGATTCACGGCGCTGCGGCCCAGCCGCACGGCCCGCAGGGCTGCCTCGTTGACAAGGTTTGCCAGATCTGCGCCCACGCAGCCGGCGGTGGCCTGAGCGATCTTCTCCAGATTCACGTCCTCGGCCAGATGGATGTTCCGGGTGTGGACCTGCAGGGTGGCCAGACGGCCCGCCAGATTGGGACGGTCCACGGTGATGCGCCGGTCGAAACGGCCGGGGCGCAGCAGGGCCTTGTCCAGCACCTCCGGGCGGTTGGTGGCGCCCAGAACGATGATACCCTTGCCGGGATCGAAGCCGTCCAGCTCCGCCAGCAGCTGGTTCAGGGTCTGCTCCCGCTCGTCGTTGCCGCCGCCGAAACGGCCGCCGTCACGGGATTTGCCGATGGTGTCGATCTCGTCGATGAAGATGATGCAGGGAGCCACCTTGGCGGCCTCCTTGAACAGGTCACGGACACGGGAGGCGCCCACGCCCACGAACATCTCCACAAAGTCCGAGCCGGAGATGGAGAAGAAGGGGACGTTGGCCTCGCCGGCTACCGCCTTGGCAAGCAAAGTCTTGCCGGTACCGGGAGAGCCCACCAGCAGAGCGCCCTTGGGCAGTCTTGCGCCGATGGCCGTGTACTTCTGGGGGTTGTGGAGGAAGTCGATGATCTCCTCCAGCGACTCCTTGGCCTCGTCCTGACCGGCCACGTCCTTGAAGGTGACACCGGTGGACTTCTCCATATACACCTTGGCGTTGGACTTGCCCACGCTGCCGATGCCGCCGATACCGCCGCCGTTTTTTGCCATGATCCGCATCACCAGCATGAACAGGGCCACCATGACGATCACCGGCAGGATATAGGCGATCATGAACTCCAGAATGGGACTCATCTGGGTCTGGACGGGGCTGGTGTACTTGACGTTGTGCTCCTCCAGCAGAGGCAGGAGGCTGGCGTCGTTGAGAGCGGTGGTATACAGGATCAGAGGCGTTTTCTCGCTCTGGGTATAGCTCTTGGGTTCCTTGTTCTTATCGGCGGCCTCCTCGGTGTAGACGTAGCCGTCCACGGGGGTGGCATACAGGACGCCCTTCTCGATCTTCAGCTCCGCCACCTGATCCTCCTGAATGAGGTCGATGAGCTGGCTGTACGGGATCTCATGGCTGCTGGCCCGCTTGGTGAGATTGTTGCTGTAAGCGTTGATATAGTTGAACACCACCGTCAGCACCAGCGCCCAGATGATGAGGGTCACCACCCCCCGCATATTGCGGTTGCGGTTTTGGTTATTTTTCTGGTCTTTCTTGTTGTTGGGATCCATGTCGGTCTCCTTCCATGCAGCCCCGCCGGGCGGGGTGCAGAAGTGCTTTAATTTCCGTGTAGTATATCACAATTCGGATATCTTCACAAGGCGAACGGCGGGAATTTTCCTGTAAAATTTCTATGAATGGCGCTTTATCTCCCGGCCAGAGTATGGTATACTGAAACCAATTATGTATGCATTGCGAGGAAAATTCCTATGAGAGACAACGAACAGAGACGGCCGGAGGCAGAGGCGGACGGCATCATCGAGGGCCGCAACGCCGTGATCGAGGCCCTGCGGGCCGGAACGACCATGGATAAGATCTATCTGGCCAAGGGGGAGACGGACAAGACCTTGGGCCACATCGCCTCCAAGGCACGGGCCCAGGGCATCGTGGTGGTGGAGGCCGACCGGCGGAAGCTGGACGGCATGAGCCGCACCCACGCCCATCAGGGGGTCATTGCGCTGGCCGCCGTGCGGGAGTATGTGACGGTGCAGAGCCTGCTGGACGCTGCCGCCGCCAAGGGGGAGCCGCCGCTGCTGGTGGTCTGCGATGAGATCTCCGACCCCCACAATCTGGGGGCCATCCTCCGCACCGCCGAGTGCGCCGGAGCCCACGGGGTCATCATCCCCAAGCGCCGCAGCGCCGGTCTGACGGCCATTGTGGCCAAGACCTCCGCCGGAGCCGTCAGCTATATGCCGGTGGCACGGGTGGCCAATATCCCGTCCCTGCTGAAGGATCTGAAAAAGCAAGGCATCTGGGTGTTCGGCACTGCCGCCGAGGGAACGACCCGGCTCTATGACGCCGATCTCAAGGGCCCGGCGGCCATTGTCATCGGCTCCGAGGGCGACGGCATGAGCCGGCTGGTGGCGGAGAACTGCGATTTTCTGGTGAGCATCCCCATGCGGGGGAGGATATCTTCCCTGAACGCATCGGCGGCGGCTGCCATCCTGCTGTATGAGGCGGTGCGGCAGCGCACCGTGTAAGGACCCGGAGCATCTAAAAGAGAGGTACCATGGAACACCGAGAGGATCACAACGAAATACCGGAGTTTACTCTGGAGGATATTCTGGCGGAGTTCGGCAGCGGCAGCGACCTGTACCGGGTGGAGGATCTGCCTGCGGAGGAGAACTCCCCGGAGACTGCTCCGGCAGAAGCCCCTGCTCAGCAGGAAGCTTCCGCAGAGCCGGAGCCCCACGCTGAACCGGAGACCTCTGCTGTGGCGGAGTTCCCCAGGAAGCCGGAGGGACTGCGATTCACCCCCGACACCGACCCGGTGGATATGGATTTCCCGGCGGAGGTGCTGGAGGAGGTATTTTCCTCCGGCGGCCCATTGCTGCCGGAGGAGGACCAGCCGCCCGAAACCCAGATCATCCACTTCCCGCACCAGCCGACACCGGAGGAGGACGAGGAGCCAACGGCGGAGACAGCCCCCGAAGAAGTACCCACAGAGGAGAAGGCCCCGGAGGAGGAACCGGCGGAGCAGCCGCAGGGATCAGCGGAGCCAGAGGAGCCACCCAAGGTCTCCTTGGAGCAGATCATGAACGACACGGTCTCCTCTGTGCTGGAGGAGCAGGAGGACGGTATTCTGGAGGAACGCCCACCCCTGCGAGAGGTGCTGCGGCACTGGTGGGAGAAGCTGACAAGGCCACGCACCGCCGCCCCCATCCCGCAGGATACGGAGACCCTGTGGGAGCAGCCGCAGGAGCCTCAGCCGGAGCCGGAACCCGATCCGGAGCCGGATATGGACGTGGCCGTCCGGGCCGAGAAGCGCCGCTGCGCCCGCTTAAAACGCCAGTGCTGGTGCGTACTGCCGGAGGCGGTGCTGCTGACGGTGCTGTCTGTGCTGGATGGGCTGGGACTGTATGTTCCCCAGCTATGGGACATGCTGCCTGTGCTGCGGGGGATCATCCCCGGCGGATTGCTGCTGCTGGCACTGGCCCTGTCGGGCCGGGTCTGGCGCAGCGCCCGCAAGCAGCTGTCCCAGCGCCGCATCACCTGCGAGGCGGCGGCTTTGCTGGCGTCGCTGGTGTGTTTGGGGGACTGCGTCTACGCCGCCTTGGGCTGCGGGGAGCAGCTGCCGCTGGCGGCCGTCCCGGTCATCTCCCTGCTGCTGTGTCTGTGGGGCCAGCTGCTGGCGGCCAAAGCCCGGCTCGCAGGCTTCCGGCTGGCCGATCTGGGGGGTGAGCCGCCCTACAACGTATCCGTGACTCCCGCCGGGGCCTGCAAGCAGCAGGGAACGGCGGAGGGCTTCTACCGGCTTTCCCGTCAGCCGGATGTCTCCTATCGCTGGCAGATCATCCTGACACCGCTGGCGCTGGCCGCTGCCTCCATTCTGGCGGCGGTGGTGTGCTTCGGCGGGGAGGGGCAGCCGGTGCGGCCCCTGTGGATCTGGTCGGCGCTGCTGTCCGGCGGACTGCCGCTGGCTCTGCCGGTGGCGGGAACGCTGCCCCTGTCGTCGCTGAACCGGCGTCTGAACCGCAGCGGCAGCGCCGTGGCGGGCTATGCCGGGGCCTCCGCCATCACCGCCGCCCGGCGGATGGTGGTGACGGATGACGACCTGTTCCCACCGGGAACGGTGAGCCTCAACGGACTGAAGCTGTACGGCGAGGAGATCGGCAAGGTGGTATCCTATGCCGCCACGGCGGCACAGGCCGCCGGAAGCCAGCTGACGCCGCTGTTTGACCAGCTGCTGGCCAGCGAGGGCGGCACCCACCTGCATTTGGAGGACCTGCGCTTTTACGAGGACGGCGGCATCGGCGGTACCATCCGTGGGGAATCTGTCACCATGGGCAGCGCCTACTTCATGAAAAAGCACCATGTGTCCCTGCCCCGTGACCTGAAGCTCAAGACCGGCGTTTTTCTGGCGGTGGACGGTCAGCTCATCGCCATCTTTGCCATCAAATACCAGCCCTCCCGCAACGTGGAGTGGGCCCTGCGGGCCATGCGCCGCAACCGCATCACTCCGGTGCTGGCCACCCGCAGCGCCAACATCACTCCGGCGCTGCTGAAGCGGAAATTCCGGCTGGACGCCCGGCCCCTGTACCCGGATATCTCCACCCGTCTGGCCCTGTCGGAGCTGACGGAGGGCCGTGGCCGGCCCCACGCCATCATCTACCGGGACGGGCTGATGGCCTTTGCCGAAACGGTCATCGGCAGCCGCCGGATGCGGCGTGCCGTCCGGGACGGAACGGTGCTGTCGTGGCTGGGCGGGCTGTCGGGCCTGCTGCTGGCGTATTATTTCACCTCCGTGGGGGCCTTTGCCGCTCTGTCGGCCCTGAATTTCCTGTGTTTTTTGCTGCTGTGGCTGCTGACGGTGCTGCTGCTGGCAGGACTGGTGCGCCACTACTGATACCATTCCATACCCATGCCGGGAGAGCCGTTGAGCCTCCCGGCATTCCGTGTGGCGAAAAAGACTTTTTCACCACACGGACCGCATTTTTCAGAACTTCAAAAAAGTTCTGAAAAATGGTGATTATAACCGTGCAGGACACCCTTCCCGGGTTTCCCGCACACACCCTTCCGCCCCGTTGACGAAATTGTCCCGCTTTGGGGGCAGCCTCATGCCGGGAGAATCTTTTATTCTCCCGGCATTTTCCACAAAAAAGACGCTGAAAGTTGTATTTGTCAAGTGCAAAAAAATAGTATATACTCTCCTTATTGACTGGCTGCGCCGGACGGCGCATTCGTACCAAACGAAGGGAGAATACTGTATATGACTGCCAATGACATTCGCAACATCTGCCTGCTGGGTCACGGTGGCTCCGGCAAGACGACTCTGGCCGAGCAGATGCTCTTCATGACCAAGGGAACGGATCGTCTGGGCCGTACCGCCGACGGCAACACCGTCTGCGACTACGATGCCGAGGAGATCAAGCGCCAGATCTCTATTTCTCTGGCCTTTGCCCCGGTCAAATATAAGGACGTCCGTATCAACGTCATGGACGCTCCCGGCAACTTTGATTTCTCCGGCGAGGCTGTTTCCGCCATTCGTGCCGCCGAGTGCGCCGTGCTGGTGGGTGCCGCCAAGGACGGCCTGTCCGTGGGTATGGAGCGCAGCTGGAAGCTGCTGGGCAAGAAGCCCCGCATGATCTTCGTCAACCGCACCGACGAGGACAACAGCGACTATCAGGCCTGCCTGGATGCTCTGAAGGGCAAGTTCGGCCAGTCCGTGGTTCCCATTGTGGCCCCGGTCATTGACGGCAACAAGAAGGTCACGGGCATCGTGGATCTGCTGCATAACACCGCTTACGAGGTCAAGGGCGGCAAGGCCGCTGCCTGCGCCATTCCCGCCGATATGGCCGACGAGGTAGAGGCCCTGCGGGCCGAGCTGATGGAGGCCGCCGCCGGCTCCGACGAGGAGCTGATGGAGAAGTTCTTCGACACCATGGAGCTGTCTGCCGAGGACATGGCCCGTGGCCTGAAGCTGGGCGTCCGGGACGGCAGCGTTTGCCCGGTGCTGTGCGGCTCCGCCGTCACCGGCTTGGGCGTGGAGATGCTGATGCAGACCATCGTGGATCTGGTCCCCGTGGCCACAGATATGCCGGCTGAGACGGCGCAGGATGACGACGGCAACGACGTCGAGGTGGCCTGCGATCCCAACGGCCCCACCGCCGCCATCGTCTTTAAGACCATCTCCGATCAGTACGGCAAGTACTCCATGGTGAAGGTGCTCCGTGGCAGGATCACCAGCGATATGGCCCTGTATAACCCCGCCACCGGCAACACCGAGAAGCTGGGCCGCCTGTACATCATGAAGGGCAAGAAGGGCGAGGAGGTCAAGGAGATCTGCTGCGGCGACATCGGCGCCATCGGCAAGATGGATAAGGTCAAGACCGGCAACACCCTGTGCGATCCCAAGCGCATCGTGCGCCTCCGCGGCATGGATTATGCCCAGCCCTGCTACAGCCGTGCCATCTCCCCCAAGACCAAGCAGGAGGTGGAGAAGCTGGGTACCGGCCTCAACAAGCTCAACGAGGAGGATCCCACCTTCCACGTGGTCAACAACGCCGAGACCCACCAGACCGTGATCTCCGGCGCCGGCGATATCCAGATCGACGTGCTGTGCTCCAAGCTCAAGAGCCGCTTCGGCGTGGATGCCGAGCTGTCCGCTCCCAGAGTGGCTTACCGTGAGAAGATCCGCTCCACCGTCCGCAAGCAGGGCCGCTATAAGAAGCAGACCGGCGGCAGCGGCCAGTTCGGTGACGTGCATATCATCTTCGAGCCTCAGACCGAGCAGGAGGATATGATCTTCGCTGAGAACGTGTTCGGCGGCTCCGTGCCAAAGAACTACTTCCCCGCCGTGGAAAAGGGCCTGCGTGAGAGCTGCCTGCACGGCGTGCTGGCGGGCTATCCCGTGGTGTACCTGAAGGCGACGCTGGTGGACGGCTCCTACCACCCGGTGGACTCCTCCGAAATCGCTTTCAAGCTGGCCGCCAATCTGGCCTTCAAGGCCGCTCTGCCGGAGGCCAAGCCCGTGCTGATGGAGCCCATCGGCGAGCTGAAGGTCACGGTGCCTGACAACTACGTGGGCGACGTCATGGGTGACCTGAACAAGCGCCGGGGCCGCGTCATGGGCATGAACCCCACCGGCGACGGCGAGACCGTGCTGGAGGCCGAGGTTCCCATGGCCGAGATGATGAGCTACGCCATCGATCTGCGGTCCATGACCCAGTCCCGTGGTACCTTCACCTTCAACTTCGTCCGCTACGAGGATTGCCCCGCTGCGGCCCAGGAGAAGGCCATTGCCGAGGCCAAGGCTCTGGCCGATGCCGAGTAAAGCTGCTATAAAAATACGCCGGAGGACCCTCCTCCGGCGTATTTTCGCTGCCGCAAAAAAGTTCATGGAAAGTTTTTCTAAATGTTGCATTTGCAACTTATAATCCTCTGGATTCCGTGCTATACTTAGACCATCCCAAGGGGGGAGCGCCCCCGGAGAGTAAAAAACCATCAACGAATGATAAAAATATGGAGGTAATGATTATGAAGAAGTGGGTATGTCCTGTTTGCGGTTACGTTCACGAAGGTGAGAATCCCCCGGCCGAGTGTCCGGTGTGCCACGTCAGCGGTGACAAGTTCACCCTGCAGGCAGAGGAAAAGACCTGGGCCGCCGAGCACGTGGTGGGCGTAGGCAAGGTGTTCGGTGAGGATGTTCCCGCCGAGGTCCGTGAGGAGATCATTGCCGGTCTGCGTGCCAACTTCGAGGGCGAGTGCTCCGAGGTGGGTATGTATCTGGCCATGGCCCGTGTGGCTCATCGTGAGGGCTATCCCGAGATCGGTATGTACTGGGAGAAGGCCGGTCTGGAGGAGGCCGAGCACGCCGCCAAGTTCGCTGAGCTGCTGGGCGAGGTGGTCACCGATTCCACCCAGAAGAACCTGCAGATGCGTGTGGACGCCGAGAACGGCGCTACCGCCGGCAAGTTCGAGCTGGCCAAGCTGGCGAAGAAGTACAACCTGGATGCCATCCACGATACCGTCCACGAGATGGCTCGTGACGAAGCCCGCCACGGCAAGGCCTTCGAGGGCCTGCTGAAGCGGTACTTCAACAAGTAATTTTACAGGAAATTTCAGAGGGGAAGCGGAAAAATCCGCTTCCCCTCTTTTCCTTAAATCGTTTATTTACCTGATTCCGCATGGTAGTTCTTATAGTCCCCCATTAGCTCCTCAGCATTCGGTGTTTCCGTTTCCCTGCGACGCTGTTTCTGTCTGCTGGTTCTCATTCGATGTATTTTCCGTGTTCTGTCCCTGCGAATGATCTGTATTTTCCGTCTTGCCATTGTCGCAAGCCGCAAGGCTCAGGCACATTACCGCCGCCAAAAGCAGCGCAATCAGCTTTTTCATACGCTCTTTCCACTCGTTTCTTTTGAATACATGAAAAAATGGGACAGGATGTTCTCCTGTCCCATTTTGTTTGGTGCAGTTACTGCTCCTTGTGGTCGTCCCGGTTGCCGGAAACGGCATCCTTGGCCTTGTTGACCACATTCTCCACCATGTCGGGCTGGGTATTGGTATAGCTACCATCCCGATACTGCTCACCGCCGAAGGCCAGGATCAGCTGGAAAATGAAGGGCAGCAGCAGAAGGCCGATACCGAAGCCGACGCCCTGATTGAAGGCCTTGGCCCAGTCGATGTTCATCTTGATGACGAAATAGATGTTGTAGATGGGGATCAGCAGCAGAAGGAACTTCCAGCCGTTGCCGTACAGCTCCTGACACAGCACTTAGGTGTTGTAGAAGGGGACGATGCCCTCCCAGCCCTGACGGCCCATCTTCTTGAAGATCATCCACTCTGCCACCAGCGTCAGGATGCCGATAATCAGTTCCAAAATCATACCATACTCTCTCCTTTTGTTTTTTTGCAGAGCGCACAAAATACACCGTACGTCTCTTCATCGAGTATATCAGATTTTTTGCAAAAATCAACCGATTTCTTGAAAAACCGGCAAAAATTTCACTGCTCGCTCTGGGCCTGACAGAACTGCCGCCCGGCGTGGTCGATGGTATAGTTCTCCCGATAGATCAGCTGGCTGATGGGCAGCAGGGAATACCCCTCACGGGCCATGTGGTCCAGAATGGCCGGCAGCGCCTCCGGCGTGTGGAGGGCGGCGTTGTGGAATAGCACGATGCTGCCGGGAGAGAGCTTGGAGGTGACCCGCTGGCAGATGGTGTCGGCGTCATAGTCCTTCCAGTCCAGACTGTCCACGTCCCACTGGATGGGCTCCATGCCCATGGAGCGGATGGCGGAGATCACGTGGTCGTCGTACTCGCCGTAGGGGCAGCGGATGAGGCAGGGGGTCACGCCGGTGATGGCGGCGATCTTCTCGTTGCAGGCGGTGACGTCCGCCACCACCTGATCGGCGGTGAGGGCGTTGTAGTGGTCGTGGTGGAGGGAGTGGTTCATGACCTCATGCCCGGCGTCGTGGAGGGCCTTCACGGACTCCGGGTACTTATCCACCCAGTCGCCCACCACGAAAAAGGTGGCCTTGACGTTGTATTTGCCCAGAATGTCGATGAGGGCCTGGGTGTCCTCGTTGCCCCATGCGGCGTCGAAGCTGATGGCGCAGACCTTCTCCTCCCGCTCCACCGAGTAGATGGGAAGCTGCCGCTTGGCGGCGGAGGCGCTGACGAAGCCGGGGCCTCCCACAGCCATGAAAATACCGGCGGCCACCAGCGCCGTCAGGATCAGCAGCAGCGTGCCCCGGCGCAGCAGTAAGACTTTTCCCCGCATAATGCATCCCGTCCTTTCACGGACAGTGTATGCGCCCCACCCCTCCAAATATGAAAGAAACCGCCGCAGGAGATGCGGCGGTTTCTGGGCCAGGCAAAAGAGCGGGAATCTTTCGTCAACGGGGCGGAAGGGTGTGTGCGGGAAACCCGGAAGGGGTGTCCTGCACG
>CDZT01003952.1_pt1 | contig 199769 bp, 194 predicted proteins | sample 557531 | NCBI WGS metagenome assembly CDZT01 (sample SAMEA3182066, study PRJEB8094) | gut metagenome | biome: human; feature: gut; material: Stool; isolation source: human stools | place: Canada | collected 2013-03-05
CCGCCTACGATCACAACTTTCATCTTGCGCCCTCCACCATGGCGGTGATCTCCGGCTTAGGCCGATAGCCCACCGATTTGGCCACGGCTTTCCCGTCCTTGAATACGACCAGCATCGGGATGCTGGATACCTGAAAACGCATTGCCAGCTCCATCTGCTCGTCCACATTGACCTTGCCCACCTTGAGCGTACCGCTTTTTTCTTCGGCAAGCTCATGCAGTATAGGAGAGAGCATTTTGCACGGCCCGCACCAGTCCGCGTAGAAATCCAGCAGGACGGGCTTGTCGGAACGCAGGACCTCATTTTCAAAATTCGCAGCAGTAATTTTCAGTTCAGCCATGAGTAAGGCTCCTTTCTGTTATCTTTGTTTATTCTTTGTTTTTCAGCTTGCAAATACCCTGCGTCATGGTTCCCATGGGGCAAAACGCACACCATGTCCGGGGCTTATAGAGCACCATAACGATCAGGCCCAGCAGCAGAGAGGTCAGCATGAGGCTATAAAAGCCAAAGCTGAACTGCGCCACCCAATCAGCGACTGTACCGGCTGTATAAGTCCAGCCCCAAGGCACACGGAATGTCCAGAACAGCTTAATGGCCTCCCGCAGAGACGCGGCTCCCGCCGCCACCAGATAAGTCTGGAACACCATGTTGCCGAACATCGTCAGGAAAAAGATCAAAAAGCCATAACGGAACCATTTGGAGGACATCCAGCGGGGCGTGGGCTTGCAGCGGGAGCATTTAAGGTCTGTCCCCAGTTTACTGAACAGTTGACCCCGTCCGCAGAGGTGGTTGCAAAAGAATTTGTTCCCGCCAAAGATGGCTAAGAACAGCGGCAGAAGAAAATCGATCATGCCCAGCCATGCAAACAGGATATTGAAAAAGCCCAGTGCAAAGTAGATGATGGCATATACCCACAGGTAATCGTACCAATGCTTTGCTTTCATGCGTCAGCCCTCACTTTCACTTCAATGCAGCCGACGGGACAGAGCTTTGCGCACTTGCCGCAGCCTACGCATCGATCCGCCTCCACAGCGGCGTAGCAGCCGCGGCGCACCTTGACAGCCCCCAGTGGACAGGTATTTTCACACACGCCGCAGGCGACGCACCGCGTCTTATCTATGGCAGCCAGTTTCTTTGACAGCATAGCGTTCCTCCCTTAATCCTGCAAGGATTTGTAATAGAGCATACAGTGGCAGAATCCCTCGAAGCCCGGATCTGTAATTTGATCCTTAAACTCCTGACACATACATTTGGTTGCCTCTGTGCGCTCCCTGCGGCAGGGACAGTATCCTCCGGTGCGCTTGAGTCCTTCCCGGATGGTATTGACAATCTCCTGATCGGGATTGAGCTTGATTTTCATGTTCGCCACCTCTTTCTTTATCGTGGCTTTATCATACCGCATGGCAAAGCATTTTTCTGTGACGAGGTTACATTACGGAAATTTTTGTACAAACCCAAAAGAGCTGTGAAGCAGTATGTAAGATACCGCTTCACAGCTCTTTATTTATAGGTCCTGTTGTACTTCTTTACTCAGCCGCAGAAAACTGATCTTTGCCAACTGAACATAAGGGGCATTCAAAATCATCCGGAATATCTTTCCATTTTGTACCCGGTGCAATGCCGCCTTCCGGATAGCCCTTTTCTTCATCGTATTCCCAACCACACACATCACATACATATTTCATAATGAAATTCTCCTTTGATGTTTTTTATTTCGCACACAACATTAGCCCGACTTTATCGTCATCAGAAACAACAACGATTCCTATCTTACTCAAAGAATATCCACAGCTTCCGCTTGTTTTACTCTCTTTGTTTTCTTATTCCCTGAAATCATTTTATGACCCGTATATACAGCCATAACCATGCAGATCAAGGAACTAAGCGCAAGGTACTTATGCGCTGTTTTTGAGCCTTTATATCCAGTGCAAAAAGTTCCAAACATGGTAATTACCGCTCCGATTGACCAATATTTATGTGCTTTCATGACTTGTTTGCCTCCTGCCTGCAATACATGACATTCAGTTCTCTATGTTGGTTCTAAGATACCATGCGCGGAACGATCACGCTTTCCACAGACTGTGGAGGTTGCAGTAGGCGTAGACCGCCTCGACTTCGTCGCCCTCGCAGAGCGCAAAGCAGACCTCCGGCTTTTCGCCCGGGTGCAGTTCCTTACGCTGATTGCCTTGTTTGGTGTGGAGGGACACCCACTCGATGTAGTGCTCCGGCAGCATGGGATGCTCCACGGAGCCGACCTTGACATGGACGATGCCGTTTTCCACCGTCCAGACGGGGACGTGCTTCTCCACGGCGGCGTCGGTGGTGCCGGGGATGATCTCGCTCATCGGCTCACCGCAACAGATGACGGGAACGCCCGTGTCCTTGACCTTGGCAATGATGTTGCCGCAATGCTTGCAAATATAAAACTTCTGCTCCATGATGATTCTCCTTTTCTTTCTTTAATAGTTTTCCGCGTGAATTTCAAAGTAGCTCTGGGGATGATTGCAGGTGGGGCAGATCTCGGGTGCCTTCTCACCGATCACGATGTGGCCGCAGTTGCGGCACTCCCACACCTTGACCTCGCTCTTGGCGAAGACCTGTGCCGTTTCGACATTGTGCAGCAGGGCACGGTAGCGCTCCTCATGGTGCTTTTCAATAGCAGCGACCAGACGGAAACGCTGGGCCAGCTCATGGAAACCTTCCTCATCGGCTGTTTTGGCAAAGCCGTCGTACATATCCGTCCACTCGTAGTTCTCGCCCTCAGCGGCGGAGAGAAGATTTTCGGCGGTGTCGCCGATGCCGTTCAGTTCTTTGAACCACAGCTTGGCGTGTTCCTTCTCGTTGTCAGCAGTTTTGAGGAACAACGCCGCAATCTGCTCGTAGCCCTCCTTCTTGGCCTTGGATGCAAAATAGGTGTACTTGTTGCGCGCCTCAGACTCACCGGCAAAGGCGGCCATCAGATTTTTTTCGGTTTGGGTGCCTGCGTACTTCGTTTCCTTCATGGTCGATGCTCCTTTCAGCTTCTTTTGCTCATATTATAACACGGATTCGTGTTAAAAACAATATTTTCATTTTAAGTGATTCAATCCTTCTGTATCCCGCAGCGTGATCGCACCGCGCTTCAACTCCACCAGCCCGTCCTCCGAGAAGCTCTTGAGCATCCGCGCCACCGCCTCCCGCGCCGAGCTGATGTGCTGAGCAATCTGCTCATGGGTCATGCGTATGGTATCGGAGCCGGTACGCTCCGCTTCGGCCAGGAGAAAATCTGCCAGCCGCCGATCCAAACCCTTGAACATGATCTGCTGCATCGCCCACATCACATCAGAAAATCGTTTCGTTGCCAACTCATAGAGGAAGCAGCGGACATGAAGATTTTGCTCCTTGAGCACAGCGATGACATTTGCAGGGATAATCAGAACCTCCGTATCCATTCCCGCGGTCATTTGCGTATCAAAGGTGATCTGACTGATCACACAGGAGGCGGAAAGCACGCATAGTTCGCCCGGATACAGGCGGAACAGCGTTACCTCCCGTCCCTCCTCGGAGAGAAGATAGGTGCGGATCTCGCCGGAAAGGACGAACATCATTCCGAGACATTCGTTGTCGCTGCTGTGTATGAACGCGCCCTTTTCATAATGACGGACAAAGGCACTTCGGCGCAGCGTTTCTTGCTCCTGCTCGGTCAAGGATGGCCAGAACGGAAGCTGTGTCAGTGTGCGCTTCATATCATCAATGGCAGCTATGCTTACCGCAGCCGTGGTCACCGCAGGTTTGACCAGCTTCGCCGTGCGCATGGTCATGGTGGTCACAGTGAACATTGGGATCGTAGTCCAGACTTCCGCTGAGCAATGCGTTCACCGCTGCGTCAGCGTCCCCGCTGACACCGCCGTAGAGCTTGATACCCGCCTCGGCCAGAGCTGCCTGCGCACCGCCGCCGATGCCTCCGCAAACCAAAGTGTCCACACCGTGCTGCATCAGGAAGCCTGCCAGTGCGCCGTGGCCGCTGCCGTTGGTATCAACAACCTCCGCATGCGTGATTTTGCCGTCCGCAGCTTCATAAAGCTTGAACTGTTCGGTGTGGCCGAAATGCTGAAAGATTTGACCGTTTTCATAGGTGACTGCAATTTTCATAATGGAATCTCCTTTGCATTTTTTGTTGAATTTTTCCGTGTTGCCTCTCTGCGTCCGGCAGCAGCGGCCGCAGTGGGCTGCCTCCTGTCCTCCACAGATGCGGTAGTTTCCCCCGGTGATGTGCAGCGGTTTCCCGTGGACAAGACACGCTGCGATCTTGCGCCGTGCGCTTTCGTAAATCTCCTGCACGGTAGAGCGGGAAATATCCATCTGCGCGGCACACTGCTCGTGGGTTTGCTGCTCCAAGTCAACCAGCCGAATGACCTCGTACTCGTCCAGCGTCAGCAGGATCGGCTCGGCATCCTCGCACCCGTTGGGGCAGAAGGTATCAACTTGTGGTACGCCACAAATCCGACGGCACCGTGGCGGTCTTGGCATGGACGCTTTCCTCCTTTGTTTTCGGTATATACCGATTATAGCACGTCGGACAGAAAAATCAATATGGATTTTTAAGAAGCCGCTGCAATTTCTATCCTCATGTAGATGTTGGCTGATAGTCGGAGTCGAAAGCAACATGTGAGCTATCCTCAAGTTAGATACTTCACGAAAAGAAGCGACGCCTGAACGAGTGCCCGTGGCACTCGTTTTTTTGTTGCAATGCAATGCGGGCTAAAACACTTTTGATACGCTATAAACAAACACAATTCGATAAATGACTTGAACCGCAGAGCAAAAAACATAATTTTCTGTATTATAGCATAAACCCATGTATGCCTCCAAGGCAAACGGCGTAAAATCGTGGGTCATTTTCCTTCGGCCATCACCTAAAATAATTATAGATAGGTGGTGAATATCATATGGACACACAATTCGTGCGTGATCGAATTACTCAGCTGAGATTAAAAAAGGGTGTCTCTGAATATCAAATGAGTTATGATCTCGGGCATAGCAGAAGCTATGTTTATAACATATCCTCTGGAAAATCGTTGCCACCTATGGCAGAGTTTCTTCAAATCTGTAACTATTTTGATATTACACCAAGCCAATTCTTCGATGAATCCGAAGAAAATCCCGCACTCCTGCAAACGGCCATTGAAGAATTGCGAAAGCTGAATGACGATGACTTAATGCTCATCATCGGTAATATTCGTCGGCTGACCCGTGAGTGACCATTCCCTGAAATAACACATTTGTAAGTACAGAGAAACCGCAAGGCATCGGTGTATAATCCATGCCTTGCGGGATTTTGCTTTATAGAGGTGATTTGCATTGAAGCCTGAGAGAAAAACAACTTGCAGTTCTAACTCTGGGTAATACGCCGGAATTGCATAGTATATCACCACAAAGTACACATCATTTGATTACCACATACCATACCGATGAGTTCTACAAGGATAATCAAATGAGGTGTAAACTAATGACATAGTAGGTGGTATATATGTTCAATGCACAAAACCGAATCCGGCAGTTGATGAACGAACGCGGATGGACTATTTATCGATTAGCGCAGGAATCCGGCCTGTCGCAGACAACGATCAGCAATATCTTCAAAAGAAATAATCAACCATCCCTTCCAACGGTAAATGCGATTTGTGACGCTTGCGGAATCACACTGGCGCAGTTCTTTACGGAGAATGATGCAGCAAATTCGCCTAACGCCAAGAGTGAATTAGATAATAGTGTTGCGGCTCTCAAGGAGGATCAGCGCGAGGCACTTGCCGCTTTCATCAAGACAATCGTATAGTACATAACCGCTCAGCCATACTGTGCGGCTCACAGCAGAGGCTGCCCGAGTTACATTGGACAGTCTCTGCATTTTTTTACCAATCAAAGGAGGCGTATCCATGAGCAACGAAATCATGCAGGAAAACACACCATTTGTGGAATGCAGTGCATTCCACCGTGGGATGAGCGTGTTGGAGGCCAGTCTGCGAAACACCGAGGATTCAGAAGCTATCATCAGTGGCCTTCTGAAAGGTGCAGCTGAGTTTTATGGCGCATCAAGAGCCTCTGTGGTGGAAGCTGACTGGGATCTGGGAATCGGCGTCATTACCTACGAATGGTGCAAAGATGGTGTGCCGGCGCAGAGGGATATGCTCCAGTGCCTGCCCATGGAGAAGTTCCCGAGATGGAGGAAAGCACTTCGGGCCAATAAACCGGTCGTGATTTCTGACTTGCAGAGATTAGAGAAAGTCTATCCAGATGAGGCAGCCTTCTTTCGGGAGTATGGGGTGACTACACTGCTGGCGGCACCATTCTCCAAACGGATTAATCAGGGATTCATTGCCGTGGACGATCCGACCCGTTACACGGATGACCCGGTTTTCCTATTCATCGCTTCCTATGCAGTGGTTGTGGAGCTCAACGAAATCAAACAGCAGCAGTCCCTGTTGGCAGCAACAAAAGCCTCCAAATACAATCCGGAGGACATCCATATCAATTTCTTTGGCGGCATGGAGATTATCAGCTCCAAAGGGACATTGACCGGAGAAGATATTAAAGCGGACCAGTGCTACCTGCTTCTGGCATATCTCATTCTGAACCACAAAAAGAATTTCACTGTTGACACACTGGCAGAGATCATCTGTCCATACGACGAACTCGATTCGCCATATAAGGTCGTCAATAATATCGTTTACCGCCTGCGGCGTACTCTTTCCGTCATCGGGCTCGACAAGCTGGTCATCGGGAAGAATGGTACATTCCAGATCAATCCCAACTTCAATATCCATACGGATTTCGACCGCTTTGAGGATGCCTGCATTCAGTTGAAAACAGAAGAAAACCCGGATATGCGGCATTCCCTCTACCACAGCGCAGTCGATATGTATAAAGGACAGCTACTCCCAAGATGTGAACATGAGCTGTGGCTGATGCAGTTGTCCATGTACTATCAGTCCCTGTACCTGCAGATTACCAAGGGATATGTCTGCCTGAAGATGGAGTGCAAGGATTATATTCTGGCGCAAAAGACGGCCATTGATGCTCTGCGCTTCGATCCGAAGGATAGCGAACTGAACATGTATGCGATCCTCGCCATGGGATTCCAAGGAAATCTCTCTATGGCGCAGACCTACTATACGGCGGCAAAGCCCTATCTGGCGTTAGAGCATGCCGAGGTCATCAAGAAGTATTTGCACATAAAATGAGAGCTGCTTAATGTCGCTCCGGAGGTTGTAGCAGAGGTTACGCAGTAGGTTGCTCCAGAGGTTACGGAGGAGGTCGTACAGGAGGCTGCGCAGTAGGTTGCAGCTGAGGTCATAGAAAAGTCATACAGCAGGTTGTCCAGCAGGTCACGGTTGAGGTTGCCCGCCCGTTATCATTGGTTATCGGATGCGTCCGATAGATGATGCGGGCGGGTGATTTTTTTGCTGTACAGGAGACGATATTACGCCGTTGGTCACCACAAGGCCGGTTTGCGCCCCTTGTGTACGGATCTGTACGGCCCTCCTGCGCCGCAGACAGCCCATCATTCTAATATTGCGTCCTGCTCCCGGAGCCATTGCGCTCCGGGAGTTTTTTTGCATTTTGGGGCTCCTTTGCCACGCTGCCGTGGCCCTCCGTTTTCGAGATTTGCTTCACCACCAAATCTCGAAAAACGGAGGACAGAAAATGTCGTATCACAATGACCCATATCGGGTTGATTATTTGAAGATATATCCCTGCTTAAAAGAGCGCCCGGACGTGTTGGAAGTCTTAAAGAAAAGCGACCGCAAGATGAAATACATGGAGGTGGATCTGAAAAGCGAACAGCGCAGGAAAAATGCCGAGAATGGTGCGGAGAGTTATGTTCCCAGTAAAGAGGATTCGCTGGAGCGACTCGTATATTCTGCAAAGTGCCAGTTTGCGGACGATGCTGAAGGCGTCGAGGATGCCGTGATCAAGAAAGACGATTTATGCCGTTTGCGGGCCGCACTGGATCAGTTGAGCGAAGAAGAACGGGCTCTGATCCATGCGCTGTTTTTCGACGAGTGCTCAGAGCGTGAGCTTGAAGAAATGATGGGTATCCATCGAATGACGATCCATAATCGAAAGATCCGTATTTTGCAGAAAATGAAAAAGATGCTGAGATGACAAAAAAGTTTGGTGCAAACGGTGTTTTCAACGGCTAATAGAGTGAGAGGGCTTTGAACCTCATTCCGCTGCTGATAAATCAGCGGCTTTGTTCCTTGAAAAACACCGCCCAAGCGGTCATATCCGGCAACTTGAATACATTAGCTGACGGAGCCAGCGTCAGGCCGAGTGCGCGAAGACCACCTGTGCGGAGTGATTCCGCATCAAAGGACGGCCAAGTAAGGTGCAGAGCGATACCCACTCAGGCCAAGGCAGCCTTGGCAAGCTGTCCCCGCCATGATCACGTCAGCCCACAATGATACTCCTGTACGCAGCTTCGAGAGATCCTCGGAGGGGTGAAACTCCCGTGATGTGCGCCAGCACAGTTCAAGTTGCCGCCCCGCCTGGGGAAGTAGTGTCGAATACAGGCAAAGGAAAATTTATACCGCGCAGACCAAAGCTGTGCGCTATGGCCTGCGCGGATTCCTTTACTTAGTTTGTAGCAGGAGAAAAACGGAAGCTACTATGGATAATGACAACATCCACTCCGCATACCGCGGAGACATATTCTATGCGGATCTTGAACCGGTGCGCGGCTCCGAGCAAGGAGGCGTCCGACCGGTGCTGATTATTCAGAACGACATAGGTAATCGCCATAGTCCCACAGTCATCGTAGCGGCGATCACCAGCCGCATAAAGCATCACCGACTGCCGACCCATGTGAACCTGAACGGAAGGCAATGTGGATTGCACAACGAATCAACGATTATGCTGGAACAGCTCCGAACATTAGATAAGCGGCGTTTGCTTGGATATGCGGGAACTGTAGGAAAAGACAAGATGCGGGAAGTGAATACCGCCTTGGAGATCAGCATTGGGATCAAGGATCTACTACTTGACAATAAAAGAAAGCGAGGAAGCAACTATGGTAAATCAGAGCACAGAGAAGAAAAACACCAGGCAGATCCAGATGACCATTGAGGGTCATAAGGTAACAGTCAGTTTTGCTCAGGAGGCCAATCCGACCCTCTCTGCTCTGGTACGCAACACCCTGCTGGACGCATATATCCGAAAAAACGGGCTGTGCGGAGAGGAACAACCTGCATAGAGGCACAGTAAAAAACAGCTGTCGCAAGACTCTTGACTGTCGCCAACAGAGGTGATATAATTTTATCGGAATTAAAATCGTAATTCTGAATATAATATATCAAGGAGGCGGTCAGAATGCGCGCGACTTATGTTGATTTTACTTGTGATATTCTCAAAAAAGAGACTGTCGGCACACCTGTTTATACGAACCGTGTTGCGCAACAGCTTGGAACAGCCTATCAGCTTGATGGTAAAGAAGCCTCTGCAGCTACTGCTGTTGCGTTCAAGCGAATTATGGATGGCGCTATCCTTCCTGAATTGAGATGCTATCAAAAGGGCATCTATTACCGGACATCCGTGACGCCGTTTGGAGAAGTCGGTATCAATAAGGAGCAGCTCATCGCAGACAAATATCTTCTGCCCAATATCGGCTATGAAACCGGCTTTACCGTCATGCATCAGTTGGGGCTTACCTCTCAAATGCCTCGGCAGCGTATTCTTGCCACGAATGTGGCGAAAGAGTGCGCGAGAGCAGATAGAAAACTTGGCGTGACGATTCGCCCTCCCAAGACTGCTGTGACTGCGGAGAACAAATCTTATCTGCAGGTGTTAGATGTTCTTGAACTTCTGGACAAAGCCCCGGTAGATGATGCCCATCCTTATGAGATCATCGCACGCCACATTAAAGGAAAACGGCTTGAATACGGAACCCTGCTGGCTTTCGCAAATGACTTTTACAATAAAACGACTGTGCTTCATCTGGCAAGCACGGCAAGTGCAGGAGAGATGATATGAAACTACATTTGGACAGGAACGCATTTGGCGTTCTGCTGGAGGACATTCATTCAAGAACAGGCTACCGCACCGATGTGCTGGAGAAGGACTATTATGTTGTCCTGATTTTGAGTGAACTGGCTGAAATGCAAAAAGATGGTTTGCCGGCCTACTTCAAAGGCGGCACAGCGCTGTACAAGGCATTAAAGACAACCAACCGCTTTTCAGAAGATATCGACCTTTCAGTTGATACCAGGGGCTGCAGCCGAAGCCAGAGCGTCAAGCGGCTGGAAAGGGCGACTAAAAAATATGTGTCACTCCCGAGAGATCCTGAGCAAGGACGCACTAATCGCTCGGAGGTTATTTCCGTATATACCTACGACCCCGCAACGGCCTATGACAGTAATGACGCGCTGCAGCGCTTCGGTAAGCTGAAAATCGAGGCCACATCCTTCACAATCAGTGAGCCGGTCGATACCCTGGAGGTGTCCGCTATGCTCTATGATCTGGCCACTGAGGAGCAACGGCGAATATTGGAAACAGTCTACGAAGTAAGTCCCTTCAACATCCAGACGATTACCATGGAGCGTATCTTCGTTGATAAGCTGTTTGCAGCGGAAGCCTATGTGAGGAAGTCCTCTGTTGAGCATCGAGCCTTTGAGGCGGCCAAGCACATATATGATTTGGCTGTATTATCGCACAACCCCAAAATCGAACTTTTAATGGCGGATCCTGTTCAAATGGAGCATCTGCTGGATATCCGGCTGGAGGAAGAAGCTGGCCGCTTGGACGGCATCCCCGGTGTAGCCCCCTCGGAGTTTACATTCTTCCAATCTGCCAAAGACAACGCAGATGTGCAGAGAGCATATGAGACGATGCAAAATCAATATGTTCTCCGAGAGCAGGATCGAATCGCATTCAGTTATGCAACGCAGGAACTTCTGCTGATTGAGCAGAAACTGCTGAAAAACCCTGCCTGGACCGAGAGAACAGTATCCCCTCAGAAAGCAGCGGAGGACGAGCAATGAGCAAGAAAATCTACACCTGTGACGCTTGCCACTATACCTTCGAAGCGGAAACTGGATGTGACCAATGCCCGGACTGCGGCAAAAAGAGAGTGCGGCCTGCCGATGAGCAAGAATCGAAGGAATATCTGGAGCGCCAGCAGCACACAGACAACTGGAATTAAATAAACATGGTGACAGGCCGCAGTTTACCGCTGCGGCCTGTTTTCCATAACCGTGTGATTTGATAAAAATCCTCCACCAAGATTTTAGTTTATCAGAGATGTGCAGCTTAGGTGGTGCCACCCAAGCTTCCACCCAAGCTGCCCAAGTGCGATTTTACCGGATCGGAGGCCGTTTCTTTGTTGCTTATATTTCAAGGTTTTGATAGCTATTCAACCTGAAATGTGAGATAATCAAGGTGGCGGAATGCCGTGTACTTTGAAAAGTGAATACACGGAAAGGTGTATCTGAACCTCTCACATTTCTAAATCATTCATTGAGAGGAAGGATACATTATGGCTGAAAGAGTTTGTTGTTCTTATCAAAATGTACTCAGCATCCAAAACAGAGTGTGCTGCCTGTACCGCGTCTCCACCACCAAGCAGGTCGATCACGATGACCAGAATCAAGCTGACATCCCCGTGCAGAGAAAAGCCTGCCGTGAGTTCGCAGAGCGGATAGGCTGGACCATCGTGTATGAGGAACAGGAAAACGGCGTATCAGGATTCAAAGTTAGCGCCAATGACCGTGACAAGATCCAGCTCATCAAGGAATATGCCGAACAGGGCAAATTCGACATTCTGCTGGTGTTCATGTTCGACCGTATTGGCAGGCGAGCTGAAGAAACGCCCTTCGTGGTCGAGTGGCTCATCAACCACGGTATTCAGGTCTGGAGCGTCAATGAAGGTGAACAGCGAATCGATACGCATGTTGACCGCCTCACCAACTACATCCGCTTCTGGCAGGCAGACGGTGAGAGTCAGAAAACCTCCATGCGTACCAAGGCCGCCCTCGGGCAGATGGTGGAGGAAGGCCGCTTCCGCGGCGGTTCCGCCCCTTATGGCTATGACCTGGTACCCAGCGGCACATACAACAAGCGCAAGCATGAGGTCTTCAAACTGGAGATCAATCCTGATGAGGCAAAGGTCGTGCGCATGATGTTCGACCTGTGCGTCGGCTCCGGTTACGGCAGATTTAAAATCGCCAACTTCCTGTCTGAGATGGGCATCAAGACCCGTGACGGGAAGAACTGGCATGAAGCTACCGTCGGTCACATTCTGCATAATATCATGTACACTGGCGTGCTTCGGAGCGGCAGTACACAGTCTAAAGCATTCCCTGATTTGCAGATCATCTCACCGGAGAACTTTGGACTGGCGCAGAAGCTCATGGCCGAGCGCGCCAATGAGTGTAATGCGCTGCGTACCATGCCCTGCAATACCAGAGGGCAGTCCCTGCTATCCGGCAATGTGTTCTGCGGACATTGCGGAGGCCGCCTAACACTGACTACCAATGGAACGACTCGAGTCAATGCTGCCGGCGAAAAAGTTGGCCGCAAGCGCATCCGCTACGTGTGCTACAACAAGACCCGCAAGCGCAGTAACTGTGACGGACAGACCGGCTACACCATGCACATTTTGGACAAGATGGTCACCGACATTCTCCATCAGGTATTCGACCGGATGCGTTCTGTAGAGGAAAACGAGATCATTTCCCGCACCCACCGCAGCGCTATGGTCAGCCTCAAGAAACGCCTTTCGGACGCCAAAGCGGAATCCGCCAAGGCAACGAAGGAATATGAATCCCTGAAGCTGGAGGTTATCAAAGCCGTACAGGGCGAAAGTGCGTTTCCAATGGATATCCTGTCAGAGCTGGTCAACAATGCCCGTACCAGGATGCTGGATGCCAATGCCCAACTGACGGAGCTCAACGAGGAAGTCGAGAAAAGTAATCAGCGCGTCGAAGCCATCAAGGCGGATTACCGCCGCATCATGGAATGGTCCGAGATGTTCGATGGCAGCGACATGGATGTGAAGAAGATGATCGCAGGATACATCATCAAGAGAGTGGATGTGTACTCCGATTACCGCCTGCACATCGAGTTTAACATGAGCTTCGCACAGTTCGAACTTGGCTTGGAAACGGAAGTTGAGTATGAAGCACAGAACATTGTTTCATGAAAAAAGCGCTGTCTGACAGTGCGCTCATTCAGCCTCTCCGATTGACAGCAAGTCCGAAACACGCTAAAATAGTCACAGAAATTCGTGTGGGTGGATTCTGATGGAGATATGACCCCAGATGCCTGTAGGGGTGCTTAACCGATAACTCGGGAGAGCGCTTGAATGGCATTCAAGAGGTCAGCGGTTCGATCCCGCTTATCTCCACCAAAAGCTCGAGAGAGTGAAGAAAAAACCTTGAAATCATCTGATTTCAAGGCTTTTTCTTTTTCAAAAGTGGAAAAATCGGGGGATTGCAAAAGCCGCCTGTGCGCTTGATTTTTGATGGAAATTTTGAAAATCAAGAGGTCAGGTAAATGAAGAAAATCAGGATGAATTGCACCGCCACATTGGACGAAACCTTTGCGGATTTTCTCCTTTCCCGCAGGGCAAAAGGGCTTGCGGAAAAGACGCTGGAAAGCTATTCTTCCCAATGGAAAGCCGTGGCGCGGCACTTGGACACGGGAACGGACATTGCCGCCCTCCAAAAGGCAGATTTGGACGCGATGATTGTTTCCATGCGGGACGCGGGGCTTTCTCCCAACAGTATCAACAGCTACACGCACGTTCTGAAATCCTTTTTCTCTTGGTGCAATGAGCAGGGGCTGACCCGTCTGAATATCCTGCTTTACAAGGCCGAGGAAACCGTGAAGGAAACCTATTCAGATGCGGAGTTGACTGCGCTGCTGAAAAGCCCGACATTCGCAAGACAACTTTTGCGGAATATCGGGACTGGGTGATTGTCAACTTTCTTTTGAACTGTGGAAGCTGCGCCGCAACGGTCGGGGCGATACAAATTCGGGACGTGGATTTGGGCGGCGGCGTTGTGTTCTACCGCCACACGAAGAACAGAAAAGTGCAGGTCATTCCCCTTTGCAGCCCCATGATTGCCATTCTGCGGGAGTATGGGCGCTACCGTGCAGACTACCTCTTTTGCACGGAAACGGGAACACAACTGACGGAGAACGGCTTGCGGCAATCTATCGCAAGGTACAACATGCGGCGCGGAGTGCAAAAAACTTCTATTCACCTGTTCCGCCACACATTCGCGCGGAAATATCTGATTGACTGCGGCGGGGACGCATTTACGCTCCAAAAGCTATTGGGACATTCCACCCTTGCCATGACGAAGCACTATTGCGCCATTTACGATGCGGATTTGACGAAGAACTACGACAACTTTTCCCCGCTGTCGCAAATGAAAGCGAGTGGCGCGAAAATCAAAATGTCCGCCAAGCGGCGCTGACGGCCTTACACGGGGCGCATGGCTGGCGGCAGTATTTATATATCTGTCAGACAACGGAAACGGAGCGGGAAGTGCAAACCTCCCGCTCCTACTGCGTTTTATCAAAAAATAAATGGCTTATCCTTTATCGCTCCATAAGCAAAAGGAATGACCCCCAATTCACTACGGAGGTAATACGCTAATACCTTCTTTCGTTAATTTGCAACACGCAGCGGGGCCGCTGCCTATTTGCAATATAATTGTAAATCAACATCTATCCGATAATCGGGAAAAGGGCTTGCTTTTTCCGACGGCGGTGGGTATAATATTACATTGTTTTAGCGGGTCATCCCGCCGTATTTTTGTAATGTGACAAGGAGTGTGAGACAATGACCGAGGAACGAAACACCGCCGCCCCTGAGACGGAGGAGAGCAGAAACTTTATTTTGAACCTAATCGACCAGGACATCGCAGAGGGTGGTCAGTTCCAGGGACAGACCGTCCACACCCGGTTTCCGCCGGAGCCCAACGGCTATCTGCACATCGGACACTGCAAGGCCCTGTGCATCGACTTCGGCACCGCCGAGAAGTTCGGCGGTCTCTGCAACCTCCGCATGGATGACACCAACCCCGCTAAGGAGGACACCGAGTACGTGGACGCCATCCAGCAGGATATCCATTGGCTGGGCTTTGACTGGGGCGACCGCTTTTTCTACGGCTCCGACTACTTCGAGAAGGACTACGAGTATGCCGTGGAGCTCATCAAGAAGGGGCTGGCCTACGTCTGCGAGCTGACACCAGAGGAGTTCAAGGCCAACCGGGGCGACATCGGCATCCCCGCTACCTCCCCCTATCGGGATCGGCCCATCGAGGAAAATCTGCGGCTGTTCGAAAAGATGAAGAACGGTGAGGTGGAGGAGGGAAAGATGACCCTCCGGGCCAAGATCGACCTGGCCAGCGGCAATCTGAATCTCCGTGACCCCATCATCTACCGCATCCGCTTCATCAATCACCACCGGCAGGGTACCAAGTGGTGCATCTACCCCATGTACGACTTTGCCCACCCCATTCAGGACGCTCTGGAGGGTATTACCCACAGCCTGTGCTCGCTGGAGTTCGAGTCCCACCGGCCGCTGTATGACTGGGTGGTGAGCAATGTCTCCATCCCCTATCACAAGCCCCGGCAGATCGAGTTTGCCCGTCTGGGCATTGACCACACGGTGATGTCCAAGCGCAAGCTGCGTCAGCTGGTGGAGGAGAAGCTGGTCTCCGGCTGGGATGACCCCCGGATGCCCACCCTGTGCGGCCTGCGCCGCCGGGGCTACACCGCCCGCTCCATCCGCAATTTCTGCGAGCGCATCGGCGTGGCCAAGTCCCCCAACACCGTGGAGTACGGCTTTCTGGAGCATTGCCTGCGGGAGGATCTCAACGCCACGGCCCAGCGCACCATGGCGGTGCTGCACCCGGTGAAGCTCACGGTCACCAACTATCCGGAAGGACAGAGCGAGACCTTCACCGTGGAGAATAACCCCACCGATCCCACGCAGGGTACCCATGAGATCACCTTCGGCCGCCACCTGTGGATCGAGACGGAGGATTTTCTGGAGATGCCTATTCCCAAGTATAAGCGCCTGTACCCCGACGGCCCGGAGTGCCGTCTGAAGGGCGCCTATCTCATCCGCTGCACCGGCTGTGTCAAGGACGAGAACGGCCATGTGACGGAGGTGCTGTGCGAGTACGACCCCAACAGCCGGGGCGGCGACCCCGCCGACGGACGGAAGGTCAAGGGCGCTACCCTCCACTGGGTGGATGCCGACAACTGTCTGGATGCCGAGGTGCGGCTGTACGACAACCTGTTCTCCGATCCCCAGCCCGACGGCCCGGACAAGAATTTCCTGGACTGCCTGAATCCCGACTCCCTGATGGTGCTGCGGGGCTGCAAGGTGGAACGCAGCATGGCCGCTGTGGCAGAGGAGTTCGACCGCCGGGAGAACCGTACCGGCGTCAACGCACCCACCTTCCAGTTCATGCGGACCGGCTATTTCTGCATGGATAACCGGGACTGCACGGCGGAGCATCTGGTGTTCAACCGCAGCGTTTCTCTGAAGGACAGCTTCAAGAAGTAAAGAGGAGCTGTCGGAAAACAAACGAAGGCCCGGAGGTCACAGACCTCCGGGCCTTTTGGCTAAAGCCCCTTGGGGGGTATTTTTTTCGGTTCAGCAGCCGCATCACCGTCATCACGGCACCGAACAACACACCGGCCACCGTCCAGATGACACAACTCCGCTCCGGCGGCACCTCCAGCGGCTCCTTCTCCAGAAAGGCGTACTCCTTTTCGCCGCAGGACAGGAACAGCGCCACGGCCACCAGCACCAGCAGAGCGCACAGTCCGGTTGAAGTGAGATGACATGGAGCTGCCGGGGAGTGCAGCGGTGCAGCCGTAAAGGGGCAGATGACAAACAGCGAGGGCCAACGGCCCTCGCTGTTTGTTGCTGTTTACTTTTTCTTGCCGCCGTGGGAGGCCTTCATGCGCTTTTCGTGGTTGAGGATGGTCTTGCGGATGCGGAGATTCTCCGGTGTGACCTCCAGCAGCTCATCGTCGGCCAGAAACTCCAGACACTGCTCCAGACTCAGACGGCGGGGCGGCACCAGCCGCAGGGCATCGTCGGAGCCGGCGGCCCGCATATTGGTCATCTGCTTCTTCTTGCAGACGTTGACGGTGATGTCCTCCTGCTTGGGACTGACACCCACCACCATGCCCTCGTAGACCTTTACGCCGGGGCCGATGAACAGGGCGCCACGGTCCTGCGCATTGAACAGACCGTAGCTGACGGACTCGCCGGTCTCGAAGGCCACCAGAGAGCCGGTGTTGCGCCGGTTCAGGTCGCCCTTATAGGGGGCGTAGCTGTCGAACACGGAGGCCATGATGCCCTCGCCACGGGTATCCGTCAGGAACTCGTTGCGGTAACCGAACAGGCCGCGGGCGGGGATCAGAAACTCCAGCTTCATGCGGCTGCCCACGGGGGTCATCTCCAGCAGATCGCCCTTCCGGGCGCCCAGCTTCTCGATGACGGCGCCCACGGACTCGCTGGGGACATCCACCACCAGCCGCTCGATGGGCTCGCACTTCTTGCCGTCGATGGTCTGATACAGCACACGGGGGGGAGAGACCTGGAACTCATAGCCCTCCCGGCGCATGGTCTCAATGAGGATGGACAGACTCATTTCGCCACGGCCCGCCACGTTGAAGGCGTCGGTGGCGCCATCCAGCTCCGTGACCCGCAGGGAGACATCCTTCAGGGTCTCGCGGAACAGCCGCTCCCGCAGCTGGCGGGAGGTGACGAACTTGCCCTCACGCCCGGCATAGGGGGAGTCGTTGACGGAGAAGGTCATCTCCATGGTGGGAGCGGAGATCTTCACGAAGGGCAGAGGCTCCACACAGGAGGTGGCGCAGATGGTATCACCGATGGTGATATCGGGGATGCCGGACAGGGCGATGATGTTGCCGGCGGTGGCCTCGGTGATGGGCTTCTTGCCCAGTCCCTCGAACTCGTACATGGAGACGGCCTTGGCCTTCTTGGCGGGGGCGTCGGGGTCGTGGTAGTTGCAGACGGCGATCTCCTGATTCTGCTTCAGCACACCACGCTCGATGCGTCCAATGGCGATGCGCCCCACGAACTCGTTATAGTCGATGGAGGACACCAGCATCTGGAAGGGCTGATCCAGATCCGCCTCCGGGGCGGGAATGTAGCTGAGGATGGTGTCGAACAGGGGCTTGAGATCCGTGCCGGGGACGTCGGGGGAGTAGGAGGCCACGCCCTGACGGGCCGAGCAGAACAGCATGGGGGAATCCAGCTGCTCCGGGGTGGCGTCCAGATCCAGCAGCAGCTCCAGCACCTCGTCGATGACCTCGTGGATGCGCTGGTCGGGGCGGTCGATCTTGTTGACCACCACGATGACCCGGTGGCCCAGCTCCAGCGCACGGCTCAGCACAAAGCGGGTCTGGGGCATGGGTCCCTCAGCGGCGTCCACCAGCAGGATAACGCCGTTGACCATCTTCAGGATGCGCTCCACCTCACCGCCGAAGTCGGCATGGCCCGGCGTGTCCACGATGTTGATCTTGGTGTCGCCGTACTGGATGGCGGTGTTCTTGGCCAGAATGGTAATGCCACGCTCACGCTCCAGATCGTTGGAGTCCATGACACGCTCCACCGTCTCCTGATTCTCCCGGTACACGCCACCCTGCTTGAGCATCTGATCCACCAGCGTGGTCTTGCCGTGGTCCACGTGGGCGATGATGGCTACGTTTCTCAGTTTTTCGTTCTGCAAAGGAAAAACCCCTTTCTTTTCGTGGGTATAGTTTTACATCAACCTTAACAGTATATGCTCTTTTGGAGCCGGATGCAAGAGGTTTTTCACGCTTTCCGGCATTTTTTGTCAGTCCAGCTTCCCTCTGGCGTGGAGGACGTCATCCTGTGTGAGGGTCATCAGGTCCTCCTTGGTGACGGTCTCCATGGCGGCCAGACGGTTATTCTGGGCCACCAGAATGTGCTCAAAGATGTTCCGCACGCCACGGGCGTTGCCGAAGGTCTCCGGGTCGCCGTTTTCCTCGGTGATGTAGTCCCGCACCAGCTCCTCCACGCCGTCCGACAACTGATAGCAGCCCTTTTTGCACTGCATCTTGAAGATGTCCAGCATCTCATCGGGGGTGTAGTCCTCGAAGAGCAGGAAACGGTTGAAGCGGGATTCCAGTCCGGGATTGGAGTGGATGAACCGATCCATCAGATCGGTGTAGCCCGCTACGATGACCACCAGATCGTCCCGGTGATCCTCCATGGCCTTGAGGATGGTGTCGATGGCCTCCTGACCGAAGTCGTTCTCGCTCTTACCGTTGAGGGCATAGGCCTCGTCGATGAACAGCACGCCACCCAGCGCCTTCTGGATGACCTTTTGGGTCTTGATGGCGGTTTGGCCCACATACCCGGCCACCAGACCGCTGCGGTCCACCTCTACCAGCTGGCCCTTGGAGAGGATGTCCAGACTCCGGTAGATACGGGCCATCATCCGGGCCATCATGGTCTTGCCGGTGCCGGGGTTGCCGGTGAACACCATGTGCAGGGACATATCCGTGGTGGGCAGGTCGTGCTGGCGGCGAAGCTTGTAGACGGAGGCCATGTTGATGAGGTTGCGGACCTCCTCCTTGACGGTGGCAAGGCCGATGTAGCTGTCCAGCTCCGCCTGCAGGTCCTTCATGTCCTCCTTGGGCAGGGGCTCCACCACCTCCGTTTTCTCAGCCTTGGCGGCAGGCTGACCGCCGGCGGTCTTGCCATCGGACGGCTGGGCGGGCATTTTGCCGTCGGCGCTGCCCACAGGCTTCCCGCCGGAGGGCGGGGCGGAGGGGGACTTGGGGGACAGGACACCCTCGAAGGGAGTGCCCCAAAAATCGTCGCCCATGCTGCGGAGGTTGCGCTCCGTCATGGTGCGGATGACCTCCAGCTGCTGGAGGATGATCTCGTCTTTTTTATCCATTGTCGATTACTCCTTTGTCGAGAGTTTGATATGGGCCATGGCCCGGAACAGCAGAGAGGAGACGAAGCCCGTGAGGGTCCCCGTCAGCAGGGAGATGCCCAGCAGGAAGGGAAGGTAGCCCAGTACGGCGGTGTTGCCCAGCGTGATGAGGGCAGCCGCCATCTGGCCCAGATTGTGGCCCGCAGCGCCGCCGATGGAGACACCGTAGATGGACAGCCCCTTCAGGCGGCGCAGGAGGATCATCACCAGCATGGCGGTGAGGCCCCCCAGCAGGGAAAAGAGCATGGCAGAGGCGTTTCCGGCGAAGAGACTGCCCAGCAGGCACCGGGCCGTGAGGATGGCCAGCGCCGGGAGAGCGCCCAGCTGATACAGGGCGAACACGGTGACGATGTTGGCAAGGCCCAGCTTCACGCCGGGCAGGGGGATCAGCAGCGTCACGGGAAAGAGGTTTTCCAGCGTGCTGAGCCCCAGTGCCAGCGCCGTCAACACGGCGCACAGAGCCAGCTGTCGGGTGGAGATATGTTTCATGCGCCGCCCCCTATCCCAACACCACATCGGCGTCCGATGTGCCGCCGGTGAGTTGGATGACCACCTGCTCCGGCAGGCAGACGATGCTCTGGCCGGAGCGGGTGATGCGGCCGGTGTGAACGCAGTCCTGCCCCGGACAGTCGCTGCGGGTAACGCAGACACCGCCGCTGTCCACCTGAATCTCCAGATGGTAGTCGCCGTCGATGGCGACGGTTTTTGTCTCCGTCAGGCCGGTGAGGCGGATGGTCTGAACCAGAGCGCCCCGGTGGGTGATGGTGACGGTCTGGGGGGCGCCGGTGCGGCGGCCGTAGAAGCACAGAGCCGTCACGATGGCCAGAGTGGCCACCAGCGCTGCCACTGCACCGTCCCAGAGGGTGGGGCGGAGCTTAGGGGAGAATGGATACGTATTCATAGCCGCTGCCCTCCGTGGGAGTGATTTTTTCGGAAAGACCGGGGGTGTACAGCACCTGTCCGGCGGTGGTGATCAGGATCATCTCGAAGCCGCCGTGGGTACGCCAGAAGGCCTGCGCCCCGGCGCTGCCCATCACATAGAGAGCGGTGGAATAGGCGTCGGCCATGGTGCCGTTGTCACAGAGGATGGAGACGGACAGCAGGTCACTCTCCACAGGATAGCCGGTCTTGGGGTCCAGAATGTGCTGGTAGACCGTGCCGTCCGGGGCGGTGTAGTAGCGCTGATAGCCGCCGGAGGTGACGGCGAAGGAGTCCGTCAGGGCCACGGTGACAGCGTAGCCGTCGGAGCGGGGGTCCTGAATGGCCACCACCCACGGCTGTCCGTTGGGCTTGGAGCCGCAGACGTAGACATTGCCGCCGAGGCTGATGGTGCCGGAGGTAATGCCGTGCCGGGCGAAGATGGCAGCCACCCGGTCGGAGGCGTAGCCCTTGGCGATGCCGCCCAGATCGATGGCGCAGCCGTCGTCCAGTGTGGCGGTGTCTCCTGACAGGTGCAGATGCTCCGGCCCCACCAGCGGCAGCAGGGCATCGATCTCCTGCTGGGTGGGGACGTAGGGGCTGTCGGTGGTGATGCCCCATAGGGAGACCAGCGGGGCGATGGTGATATCGAAGGCGCCGTCGGTGGCGGCGGTATAGGTCTGGGCCTGAGCCAGCAGGGAGGCCGTTTCCTCGGAGACGGTGACGGCGCCGCCGGCGTTGATCTGAGAAATCTCGCTGGTGTCGATGGTGCGGGACAGGAGTCGCTCCAGACGGTTGATCTCCCGGCTGGCGTCCGTCAGGGCGGCTGCTGCATTTTCACCGTAGGCGGTGAGGTCCATCACCGTGTCCATGGCGAAAAGCTGGACGGACTCCGGCTGCTTTCCACCGCAGGCAGTGAGGGGCAGGGCCATGCACAGGGCCAGCAGAAGGCAGAGCAGTCGTTTCATAGCTCCTGCCGCCCTTCCAGCGCACGGGTGAGAGTGGCGTCGTCGGCAAACTCCAGATGCCCGCCCACGGGGATGCCGTAGGCCAGACGGGTGACCTTCACGCCGAAGGGCTTCAGCAGCCGGGCCAGATACAGGGCCGTGGTCTCGCCCTCGGTGTCGGGGTTGGTGGCCATGATGACCTCCCGGATGCCGCCCTGCGCCACCCGGTCCACCAGCGGCTTGATCTGGAGGTCGTCGGGGCCCACATGGTTCATGGGGGACAGAACGCCATGGAGGACGTGGTAGCGGCCATGGAACTCTCTGGCCCGCTCCATGGCGATGACATCCCGTGGATCCGCCACCACGCACAGCAGACTTTCGTCCCGCTTGGGGTTGGCACAGATGGGGCAGGGGCCGCCGGCGGTGAGGTTGCGGCAGATGGGACAGAGGGTCACCTTCTGCTTGGCCTCCACGATGGCGTTGGCAAATTCCTGCGCCTGCTCCATGGGCAGATTCAGCACATGGAAGGCCAGACGCTGGGCGGACTTGGAGCCGATGCCCGGCAGACGGGCGAACTGCTCCACCAGTTTTTCAAGGGGCGCAGGGAAATATTCCATAATATAATGTCCTTTTCAGTGAAGATATTGCGTAAATACAGAGGATCAGCCACGCAGCTCCCGGATGCGGGCGGGGATGTCCTCTGCCTTATAGACGGAGGAGCCGGCCACCAGCACGTTGGCGCCGCTGGCGGTGCAGAGCTTGCAGGTGGCGGGGTCCACGCCGCCGTCTACCTCCAGCTCGCAGGTGGGATTCATGGCGTCGATGTAGCGGCGGATCTCCTGCACCTTGGGCATCATGTCGGCCATGAACTTCTGGCCACCGAAGCCCGGCTCCACGGTCATGACCAGGATCAGCTCCACCTCGTTGATGAAGGGCAGCACGGCGGAGGCGGGGGTCTTGGGCTTTACCACCACACCGGCCTTCTTGCCCTTGGCGTGAATTTTGACGATAGCGGAGTGAATATTCTCCTCCGTGTCCGCTTCCACATGGCAGGTGATGAGGTCACCGCCTGCATCGCAGAACTGCTCCACATACCGCACGGGACGGTCGATCATCAGGTGGACGTCCAGCGGCAGATCCGTCACCGGGCGGATGCACTTCACCACCGGGATGCCGATGGAGATATTGGGGACGAACAGGCCGTCCATGACGTCCACGTGGACATAGTCGGCGTCGGAGATGCGCTGGATGTCACGGCCCAGATGGGCGAAGTCGGCGGAGAGGATGGAGGGGGCGATCTTGATCATGATGACTGTCCTTTCTGCGGAACCGCTGGCTCCGCTGCGGCATAGGATACCATAAGCGGCGCAGGGCCGGGCGGGAGGGACGCCCCCGCCGCAGCCGCACCCACAGCGTCCGGCTGCCGCTTTTCAGATAGGGGGTCGGCGGAGCATTCTGCCGGCCCCCGTTGTGCATAGCTCATATTCTATCATTATATCAATTTCCGTCATTGATTGCAACGCAGAAAACGGATTGTCCCGGAGAAATGCGGAAGAAAGGCGGGGTAATCATGACCAATCTGTAAATTCTGCACAAGAGGGCTTTACCTTTCCTCACTTTTCGGCTAAAATAGCATCGTCAATTTCTGAGGACGTTATCTCTTCAGAGGAAAGAGGCAAGCGTATGAGTTTCTTCCAACGGGTCGGCAACGCTATGGCCCGGTTCATGTACGGCCGCAACGGCGGAGATCGGCTGGGTCTGGCCACTATCTGGACGGCCATTGTCATCGATGTGGTGTGTCTGTTCATCAAGGGACAGCAGGTGCTGTATCTGATTCTGTCCACCCTATCTACGGCCATGGTGCTGTGGGCGCTGTGGCGGATGTTCTCCCGGAATCTGGCCAAGCGCCGGGCGGAGAATGCGTGGTTCATGAGCAAGGTGTGCTGGCCGGTGAAGAATGCCTTCGGCCTGACCCGGACCCGGATGCGGGACCGGGAGCATAAGTACATTGCCTGCCCCAAGTGCCGGACAGTGTGCCGGGTCCCCCGTGGCAAGGGGCGGATCGTCATTACCTGTCCCAAGTGCCGGGAGGAGATCCATACCAAGAGTTGAATAGAAGCTGCTGCAAGGCCCGTTTCCTGTGAGGGAAACGGGCCTTTTGACGTGTTTGGGGGGCGTTCTGCCTTTGGCGGGTGGCGTTCTTCTTTTGTGTCTCCGACGGGTGCCTTTCTTTCAATAGCGAAAGAAAGGCACGAAAGAACGCCACTTGCAACCTAAGGTTTCAAGACTTCCTCTTTTGGTGTACAAGAGTTTCATCCTAAAACTTGCCGAAGCAGAGAATTGACATATTTCTACTATCGCTGCCGCTGCATTGAAAAGTTGAGGGAGTCTGCTGTTCTACCGTGGAATCCGCTCTCGGCGGTAGACCCACACGCCTCTTCGCCAGAGCGGGAGCGGCAGCGGGTCTGTTGCTAAGCCGATTCCCTTTACGTCTGATAACAAACGAGGCTCTTGCATGTAAAGGAAGTCCAGAAACCATTGGTTTCTGGCGGCTCTTTTGCCCACTTTTCCGGCTACTGGGAAAAGTGGGCTGTCGGAGACATAAATCGTAATAGCCACTACCGGCAGAAGGTTACCCGTGGGAGACAAAAAAAGAAAGCTGCCTGTCGGATATAAAAAGGCAATGGAATACAAGTGAATTTCCGCAAAAAGGGGCGAACCAGACAAACGCCCGCTGCTCTGGTAAACCAGAGGAGCGGGTGTTTGTGGCTCACAGCACCTTGCTGAGAAAATCCTTCAGGCGGGGATCCTGGGGATGGTCAAAGAGGTCGGCGGGGGCGCCCTCCTCCAAAATTCGGCCGTCGGCCATGAACACCACCCGGCTGGCCACCTCACGGGCGAAGCCCATCTCGTGGGTCACCACCACCATGGTCATGCCGTCGGCGGCCAGCGAGCGCATGAGGTCCAGCACCTCACCCACCATCTCCGGGTCCAGCGCAGAGGTGGGTTCGTCGAACAGCAGCACCTCCGGCTCCATGGCCAAGGAGCGGACGATGGCGATGCGCTGCTTCTGTCCGCCGGAGAGCATATTGGGGTATTCATCGGCCTTATCCGCCAGACCGATGCGCTCCAAGAGGGTCATGGCCTGCTGCCGGGCCTCCTGGGGCGTTTTCTTTTTCAGGGCCACCGGGGCCATGGTGATGTTTTGCAGCACGGTCTTATGGGGAAAGAGATTGAAGTGCTGGAACACCATACCCATTTTCTGACGGTGAAGGTCGATGTTCACGGATTTGTCCGCCAGATCCGCACCGTCGAAGTAGATGGCGCCGGAGGTAGGCTGCTCCAGTAGGTTCAGGGAACGCAGGAGGGTAGATTTGCCGGAGCCGGAGGGGCCGATGATGGCCACCACCTCGCCCCGGTGGACCTCCAGATCACAGTGATCCAGCGCCACCACGCCACGACGAAACTCCTTGGTCAGCTGCCGGACGGAGATGAGTGCGTTATTGCTTGTCGCCACGACGCATCCTCCTTTCAATGGCCTCAATGCCCTTGGAGGCCGGGTAGTTGATGCAGAAATAGACCAGTGCCGCCAGCGTGTAGGGGGCCAGCGAGATGCCGGTGGAGCCGGCGATGGTCTTGGCGGCGAACATCATCTCCGCCATGCCCAGCACAGAGCAGATGGAAGACTCCTTCACCATGGTGACCATCTCGTTGGCCAACGCAGGCAGGACATTCTTCACCGCCTGCGGCAGCACCACCAGACGCATACTCTGCCATTGGGAGAGGCCCAGAGAACGGGCGGCCTCCGCCTGTCCCTTATCCACGGCCAGAATACCGGCACGGAAAATTTCCGCCACATAGGCAGAACTATTCAGGGCCAGCGCCACCACGCCGGGGATGAAGCGGCTGATATCCACGAAGCCGAAGAGGGTCAGCCGGGGCAGGGAGATGGCGTAGAACAGGCCGTAGTAGATGATGGACAGCTGCACCAGCATGGGGGTGGAGCGGAACACGGCGATGTAGGCCCCGGAGAGCCAGCGCACCGGCTTTTTCCGGCTCAGGCGCATAAGGGCCAGCCCCAATGCCGGGAGAATGGCCAGCAGCACGGACACCACGGCCAGCAGCAGGGTATATTCGATGCCACGGACGAAAGCGGTGCCGTATTTGGGCAGGAAGGAAAAGTTGAAAAAATCGGTAGGGTTCATGTTGGTGAACAGGTCGCTCCACCACATGGGCGTCATCTCCTTTCAGATGGAAGAATACCCGGCGCTGCGCCCAGTGCGGAGCACTGGGCGCAGCGGGGAGGGTGCAGTTTCGGATCAGTTGGGGTCCACGGCCTTGGTGGCCAGCTCGTTGGCGGCATCGATAAAGCTCTGGAGTTTATTCTCACTGTTGAGCTTGGCGATGGCGGCGTTGATGCCGGGCAGCAGACCCTTAGGATCACCCTTGGCCACGGCCACGCAGTAGGCGGAGGCCTCACCCAGCTCGCTGGAGGCACCGGCGATGACCAGATCGGGGTTGGATTCGGCATATTGCTGGGCCACGCCGCCGTCCACCACGATGGCATCCACCTTGTCGTAGGTCAGGTCATTGATGAGGTCCAGCACAGACTGGAGAGACACGGCGTTGGCACCGGGCATGGAGTCGGCGATGATATCCAGCTTGGTGGTGGCAGCCTGTGCGCCCACGGACTTGCCGGCGAAATCGGCCAGCGTCTTGAACTGGTCGGCCTTGTCAGCCTTCACCAGAATGGCCGGGGGAATATCGTTATAGTAGGGGTCGGAAAAGTCGGCGTTCTCCAGACGGTCGGGGGTGGCCTCCATGGCGGCCAGCACCATGTCGAAGTCGCCCTTGCCCAGAGAGGTCAGCAGGTACTCGAAGGCCATGTTCTCCACCTGAAGGGAAAGACCCATGTCGTCGGCAATGTACTGAGCCACGGACACGTCGATGCCGGCGTAGGTCAGTTCACCCTTGTCATCGGGATACATGAATTCGAAGGGGGCGTAGTCGGCACTGGTCCCCAGGATCAGGGCGGTTTTCTTGTCGTTGCTATCGTCGTTGCTATCATCGTTGCTGTCGGGGTTCTTGCTGCCGCAGGCGGCCAGAGACAGGATCATGGCGGCGGCCATCAGAAGGGCCAATACTTTTTTCATTTCTCATACCTCACTTTGTATTCGTTGTGCCGCCTGTGCAGGCGGCCTTGTGGATGGAAGGCTCCGGGCGTTCCGGAGGATGTGGTTATGATACAACGGAGATGAATAAAAGTCAAGTGCAAAATGAATAAAATTACAACAAAAACGAGAGAATCATGCAAACTGCTCGCTTCTGGACTGAATATTGCGGAAGAAAGAAGCAAATTGCACAAAGGGAATGCAGCGAAAATGAATAAAAATACGAATATACGGCGGCGAAAGAAAAAGTAAGAGAGCCGCCCGCAGGCGGCTCTCTTAGGATGTCTCTATGTGACGCTTCAGGGGAGGATGCGTCCGGCCCCCAGATAGCAGGCAGCGTAGTAGCTTTCGTAAAGGGAGTTGACCTTCACACCGCCGGAGGAGCTGGCGTGGATGAACTGACCGCCGCCCAAATAGATGCCCACGTGGCTGATGCCGCCGAAGGTATCGAAAAACACCAGATCACCGGCCTGCCGCTCCTCGGAGGAGACAGATGTGGCGGTGTAATACTGGTCGCTGGCCCCGTGGGACAGGGAGTAGCCGAACTTGGCGAACACAGCCATGGTGAAGCCGGAGCAGTCGGTACCGGAGTAGCTGGAGCCGCCGTAGACATAGGGCGTACCCAGATAGGTGTAGGCGTAGGCGATGAGTTCCTCCCGCACGGTGTTGGTGGCGGAGGTACCCTCATAGTCGGCATAGTGGACCGGCTGGGCATACTCGGCGGGGATGTAGCCGGTGGACTGGCCGAAGGTGACCTGGTACCAGCCGTCCTGATAGTCGTTGAGGCGGGCCACCTTGCCGCTGTCGATGGTGAGGGAGGTGGCGGTGTCGTTATCGGCAGCACTGCGAAGCCGAACGGCCTCGGTGAGCTGCACGCCGTCGTACTCGCTTAGCAGGCTCTGACGGGCGGCCTCCTTGGCGGCGGCGTCAGCGGCGGCTGCGGCGGTGTCCGCCTGCTTGCGGCGGGCGGCGTCCTCCTGGGCCTGACTGGTCTTGAGGGCCTCGGTGGGCAGCTGGGAGAGGGAGATGGTCTCCTCCTCCGGCAGGCCCAGCTCCAGCGCCAGAGCCAGACCCTCGCCGCTGGGCAGAACATTGCTGGAGCGGCTGGTGAGCCCGGCGGCATCCAGCGCCTCCACAGCGGCGCTGTACTGCACCTCCTGTTGTACGGTATCACGTTCATCGGCGCTGGCGATCCAGATGCTGGACACCAGCAGCGCAACGGCCAGATAGAGACAGGCAAATTTTCTGGACATATGCTTTTGCCATCCTTTCTGCGTTGGTTTTGGAAAACTACGAGAGATATCATACCACAACTCTATCAAAAAAGCTACACAAAAATTACAAATTGATAACAAAATTTTCAGAATGGTAAAAAACACCCGGAAATTTTGGGCAGGATGTACAAGGCACTGTGACGAAAATGGGACATATCGATGGGAAAGTGTCGGGAAAAGCAAAGGGGAGCCTACGGCGGAAACGACCGTTGACTCCCATATTCTGTGAAAAAGAGGCCCGGCGGCGGGCGAAAAGGTTACAAGAGACGGCGCTGTCCCTCAGACCTTGGCGGGCCAGCGGGCCATAAGACGGCCCAGCAGCACATCATAGACGAAGAACAGGGCGACGCCCATGGCGATGGTGGCGGCCAGCAGCCAGCGGCCGGTGGCTGCGAACTCCTCCACCACGGCGGGCAGGCAGAATACATAGAGGATCAGGGCGTACAGCGCCGCCATGGAGACGGCGGCCCACAGCAGCTTCAGCGTCAGGGAGAGAAGTCGGCTGCGGAGGGCATCCAGCCGGGGCTTCAGCAGGGGGTAGTAGCCGGTGAAGCAGAACAGCAGCGATACCTCCTTATCCGGGCACAGCAGCAGACCCAGCAGGGCGATGGCCCCATAGCAGCACCATGCGTACCGTGGGCGGGAGCGCACCGGCAGCAGGGCGATGGAGGCCAGAATGGGGCAGATATACAGGGCAAAGGGGACGATGCCCCCCAGACACAGCAGCACCACGCCCAAGGCGGTCAGTACGCCGCACAGGGCCAGCAGGCGGGTGGTTCCTTTCATGGCTTCACGTCCTTTCCCCTCTACTATAACATAGGAGTGGGCGGGGCTGCAACGGAGAAAAACGGGGGAGGTGTCCTAAAAGCTGGCGCTTCACTGCGGAAAATTTTTCCTGCGGCGCAAAAGCGGCGGCGTGACAGTCGTGCGGGACGATTGCCATGTCTGGCGGAATTTAACGCCGATGAAACCGGCGGCTGCGGCGCAAAGTAATGGTGTCGCCGGCGACGAAAACAAAAAATAAGAGGTGATCCGATGCATGAAACGCAAGCAAGGCGAGGCGTGCGGCGGGGCGCTGCCGTACTGCTGGCGATGGTGCTGGCCCTGTCGTTGGGATGGCAGCGGACGTGGGCCGATGAGGAGCGGCAGTTGATCCCCGTGGGCAAGGCCGTGGGCATCAAGCTCTTTGCCGACGGTGTACTGGTGGTATCCGTGTCGCCGGTGCAGGGAACGGAGGAGACTCGCTCCCCGGCCAAGGAGTGCGGCCTGAAAGAGGGAGATATCCTGCTGACCTTCAACGGTGAGAAGATCCGCTCCACAGAGCATTTACAGGCCATGCTGGCGGAAAACGGCGAAACGGCGGCGGAGCTGACGGTGCAGCGGGACGGGAAAACGCTGGAGGTGATGGCCAGCCCAGTGGTTTGCGAGGACGGCGGCATCCGGTTGGGTGCGTGGATCCGGGACAGCATGGCGGGTGTCGGCACGCTGACCTACTATGACCCCGCCACCGGTAGTTACGGCGCTCTGGGCCACGGTATCACGGATGTGGACACGGCGGAGCTGATGCCGCTGGCCAGCGGTTCCATTATGGAGACTATGGTGAAGGCGGTGAAGAAGGGCCAGCGGGGCGACCCCGGCGAGCTGAAGGGGGACTTTACCGTGCAGCGGGATGTAGGCACGGTGACGGTCAACAGCAACGAGGGCATCTTTGGCACGGTGGAGGATGCGGGTTTTATCTCCGGCGAGGCGGTATCGGTGGCAGAGCCGGAGGAGGTACACGCCGGGGAGGCGTCTATATTATGTACCATTTCCGGCAGCGATACCCGTGCCTATGAGGTGGAGATCCTGCGGGTGAACCCCCGAAGCCGGGACGGCCGGGATCTGCTGCTGCGGGTGACGGACCCGGAGCTGCTGGAGACCACTGGAGGCATCGTGCAGGGGATGAGCGGCAGCCCCATTTTGCAGGACGGACGGTTGGTGGGAGCTGTGACTCATGTGCTGGTGGCAAACCCGGCGGAGGGATACGGTATCTTTCTGGAGAATATGCTGACCACGGCGGGATAAGCGCCCTGTGAGGCAGGAGGCCTGGAGCATCGGCTCCGGGCCTCCTGCGCCGGGTTTACCGGGATTTTCTCTGCAAAACGATTGACAGGCGGGGCGGTGGGGCTTATATTGTACCGTAAAGGACCCATAGAAGCTAAGGCGTAGCGGACAGAAAACACTCGATAGAAAGAGAAAAGGACGGGGAGAGCGATGAAATACGCATTTTGTGGTGGCAAGCTGCTGGACGGTACACGGGAGATGCAGCCCCGTGAGGGACTGGTGCTGCGGACCGACGGCGACCGCATTACGGACATCGTACCGGAGGGGACAGATCTGACGGGCTATGAGGTGGTGGACCTGAAGGGCGGCTATCTGATGCCGGGGCTCATCAATATGCACGTCCATCTGGCGGGCAGCGGCAAGCCTCAGAAAAAGCAGCGGGACAACGAAAAGCTGGTAAAGACCATCCTCTCCACGGGACTGACCCGGAAGGTGGCCTATGGCATGGTGGCGGGCTTTGCCAAGGAGGAGCTGTTCTCCGGCGTTACCACCATCCGTACGGTGGGCGGTCTGGCGGACTTCGACACCCGGCTGCGGGATGATATTCGGGCCGGACGGAGGGTGGGACCCCGCATCCTGGCGGCCAACGAGGGCATCTCCGTCCCCGGCGGCCACATGGCCGGGTCTGTGGCGGTGGCGGCCAACACCATCGACGAGGCACTGGAGCAGCTGGAGAAGGGGCGGCAGCAGGGCGTGGATCTGGTGAAACTGATGATCACCGGCGGTGTGCTGGACGCCAAGGAGAAGGGCGTGCCGGGCGAGCTGAAGATGCCGCCGGAGATGGTCAAGGCGGTATGTGAAAAGGCTCATGAGATGGGCTACACCGTGGCGGCCCATGTGGAGTCGCCGGAGGGCGTGCGGGTGGCGCTGGAAAACGGCGTGGACTCCATTGAGCACGGCGCCAAGCCCGATGCGGATATCCTGCGGCTGTTCCGGGAGCGGGGGGCGTTTTTGTGTACCACCATCTCCCCGGCCCTGCCCTATGCGCTGTTTGACCGGTCCGTCTCCAACGCCTCGGAGGTGGAGCAGTACAACGGCAACGTGGTGTTCGAGGGCATCATCGAATGCGCCAAGGCGGCGCTGGAACAGGATATCCCGGTGGTGCTGGGCAACGACGTGGGCTGCCCGTGGATCACCCAGTACGACTTCTGGCGGGAGCTGTACTACTTCCACAAGTATGTGGGGGTGTCCAACGCCTTCGCTCTGTACACCGCCACCGGCCGCAGCGCCCAGCTGGCGGGTATCGGTCAGGAGACTGGCACGCTGGAGCCGGGAAAGGCGGCGGACCTCATCGTTACGGCGGCGGATCCACTGGCCGACCTGCGGGCGCTGCGCCATGTAGAGCTGGTCATGTCCCACGGGCAGCTGCACCGTGCGCCGCAGGTGAAGCACCGGAAGAACGTGGAGGCGGAGCTGGATCGGTTCCTGTAAGGGGAGATATCTGACAGACCGTCGAAAATTGAATAAAGCGTGAGTTACAATATCGCCCGGCATTGAAAGAACGCCGGGCGATATTTTTGTTGTATTTTTCATCGGCTTTAACGGGTTTTTGATATGAGATGCGTTTTTAAGAGGATTTTTCGACATAATAATCTTGAAACTATGAGATAAATATGATAAATTATACACAAGCTGCACGACAAATGGGAATGGCTGGAGAACATTTGGGGGCGGCGGAGCAAACTGTGGAAAAGGATTGGATGCGATGGAAAAAAGGACGAGAGTGCTGCTGGCGGATGCGAATGAGGAGTTTCGCATTTTGCTGAGGCAGCTGCTGGAGGAAACCGGCGAATTTGAGGTGGCGGCGTCCACCGGCGACGGGCCGATGGTCATGGAGCTGGTGCGCCGCACAAAACCGGAACTGATCCTGATGGACGTGGTACTGCCGGGGCTGGATGGCTTCGGCATCCTGCGCCAGCTGGCAGAGGAGCCGGGAGAAAGGAAGGTGATCGTCATATCCGCATTTTGCAGCCAGCAGGCCGTGAGCCGGGCGGTGGAACTGGGCGTGTATTTCTTCTTGCCCAAGCCCGTCAACGAGGAGTCTCTGCTGGAGCTGATGCGGCAGGCGGTACATCCGGAACAAGAGGAGCCCTACCACTCCCCGGCTTTAGAGGGGATGGTAACGGCCATCATTCATGAGATCGGCGTACCGGCCCATATCAAGGGCTATCAGTATCTGCGGGAGGCCATTTTGCTGGCGGTGGACGATATGGACGTCATCAACGCCGTCACCAAGGTACTGTACCCGGAGGTGGCACGGCGCTTTTCCACCACTCCCAGCCGGGTGGAGCGGGCCATTCGCCACGCCATTGAGGTAGCATGGGATCGGGGCGACCTGGAGACCCTGCAGAAGTACTTTGGATACACGGTGAATTCCGCCAAGGGCAAGCCAACCAATTCGGAGTTCATCGCCATGATCGCTGACCGGCTGCAGCTGCAGCGCAAGAAGAAGCGGGCATGAGGGGCACATAGGATAAGGAAAACAGAGTGTCCGCCTCCTGCGGTCTGCATGGGGCGGGGCTTGAGAGGGAGAGGCGCTGCCTCTCCCTCTTTTGTGGCGGCGGGGCTGTTGAAATTTCCCGAAAGCTGCGCTATACCGAGCCATCAAGTCGTATTTAGCTGCGAAGGAGTTTTTTCAATGAGCCGCATAGCCGCCGGGCCTGCAGAGGGTGCGGAGCAGGGGTACCGTCCCTACCTCCAGGCCGCTCTGCTGATGAAAAGCCGTCGGGCCTACGGTAGAGAGACGAAGCAGCGGCAGTGATCCATCCGCTGCAAAAAACCGTCCCCTGTGCAAAGACAGCACAGGGGACGGTTTTTTGATATGGAAGGGGTCAGGCGGCCAGAATTTCAAACTTCAGCACGCCCTCGGCGGCGGTGATCTCGGTCATCATCTCCTCCAGCGACTCGTGCATCTCGCTGGTCTCGGCGGTGACGGTGACACCGGCGCAGCCGTTGGTGGGAATGGTCTGGTTGATGGTCAGTATATTTGCCCCGGAATTGGCAAAAATAGACAGTATGTTGGACAGTACACCCGGCGTATCCTTCAAGAGAGTATAGAAGGTGATGATGCGCCCGGCCTTCATGTTCTGGAAGGGCTGCACCGCATCCTTATATTTATAGAAGGCGCTGCGGCTGATGCCGGCCTTGCAGGCGGCCTCGCCCACGGTGTCGGCCTCGCCTACCTGAAGCATCCGCCGGGCCTCCGCCACCCGCAGGAATACCTCCGGCAGGGCGTCCGCCGCTACGATGTAAAACTTTTCATTTGCCATGATCTTACACTCCTTTTGCCGGTCCGGGGACGGGCGGGATTTCTCTCCTCTGCATCATACCATGTATTTGGAGAAAATACAACTGTTTTTATAAGAAAGAGGGGACGGTTTTGCGGGACCCAAAGCTGACGTTTCTCATCCGGTGCGCCTACGGGGCGGTCTGGCTGGCGCTTATATGGCTGATGGTGCGGTATGTGCTGGTGTGGCTGCTGCCGTTCCTCATTGCACTGGCGCTGGCGGTGCTGCTGGAGCCGGCGGTGGTACTGTGCCGGAGAAGGCTGCACCTGCGGCGGGGCTTTACGGCCACGGTGCTGAGCTTGGTGGTGCTGGGAACGGTGGCGGCGGGACTGGTGCTGCTGGCCATGGTGCTGCTGCGGCAGGTCTGTGAGCTGTCGGGTCGGCTGCCGGGGTATCTGGAGGCTCTGCCCCGGTGGACGGAGCTGGTACGGGGCAGGGCGCAGCAGCTGTGCGCTGCCTGCCCGGAGGGACTGCGGAGCTGGCTGGAGGCTCTGCTGGATGGGCTGTCGGCTCAGCTGGCGGAGCTGCTGGAGAGCATGGGCCAGCGGTGCCTGCGGGCGGTGACGGCGGCAGCGGCGGCGCTGCCGCAGGCGGTGCTGTTCTGTGCTACCACGCTGCTGGCGGTGCTGTTCACCGCCGGAAGCTATCCCCGTATCCGGGCGTTCCTCCGGCGGCAGCTGCCGGAGGACAGGCTGCGGCAGGCCAGAGGCGTCAAGGCGGACCTGCTGGTCACCTTGGGAAAGTGGTGCAAGGCCCAGTGCATTCTGCTGGGGGTCACCTTCTGTGAACTGCTGACGGGATTTCTCCTGCTGCGGCAGGGCTATGCCCTGCTGCTGGCGGCACTGATCGCCGTCATCGACGCCCTGCCGGTGTTCGGCACGGGGACGGTGCTGGTGCCGTGGGGGGCGCTGTGCCTGCTGACAGGGAACGTCCCCAAGGGGCTGGGGCTGCTGGCCCTGTACGGCGTCATCTCGCTGGTGCGGAGCGTGCTGGAGCCTAAGATCATGGCGGCGCAGGTGGACCTGCCGCCGCTGGCGGCGCTGGCGGCCATGTATGTGGGCTTCTGCGCCTTCGGCGTGGCTGGGATGGTGCTGTGTCCCATGGCGTTGCTGTTTGTCAAGCAGCTCCATGACAGCGGGTGGCTGCGGCTATGGAAATAGTGCTTTTCACTGGGGAAAAGGTGTGATATAATGTCCCGTAAGCGATATGCTGTACGGGAGGGATGAGATATGAGCAGGCAGCGTAAAGCGGATCTGTTGCTGGTATTGGCCACCGCATTCTGGGGAGTGTCCTACTTTCTGCTGGACCTGTGCCTGACGGAGCTGCCGCCGCTGACCCTGAACGCCTTTCGTTTTTTGACAGCGTTTTTCGTGCTGGGGGCCATCTTCTTCCGGAAGCTGCGGGGCATCTCCCGGCGGACGCTGCTTGCCAGCATCCCCATCGGGCTGTGCCTGGTGCTGACGTACATCGGCTGCACCTATGGTGTGCTGTATACCTCTCTCTCCAACGCAGGCTTTATCTGCGCTCTGCCGGTGGTGGTGACGCCGCTGCTGGAGTGGCTGTTTCTGCGGAAGCGGCCGGATCGGCGGCTGGCGGTGGCGCTGGTGCTGTGTACCGTGGGCATGGGGCTCATGACCCTCAACGGGGCGCTGCGCCCGGCGCTGGGAGATATCATCTGCCTGCTATGCGCCGTAGCCTACGCCGGGGATCTGGTGCTGACGGACCGGGCGGTCCACGATCCGCAGGTCAACGCCCTGCAGCTGGGCATTTTGCAGCTGGGGGTGGTGGGCTTCGTGATGCTGGGGCTGGCCTTCCTGCTGGAGAAGCCCTGCCTGCCACAGACCACTGCCGTGTGGGGAGCGGCCCTGTTTCTGGGAGTGTTCTGCTCCGGCGTGGGCTTCGTCATCCAGACGGTGCAGCAGCAGTACACCTCCGCCAGCCATGTGGGGCTGATCTTCACGCTGGAGCCGGTGTTCTCTGCCATCGTGGCGTATTTCTTTGCCCATGAGGTTTTGCAGCTGCGGGGCTACATCGGGGCGGCGCTGATGATGGTGAGCCTGCTGGTGATGGAGCTGGACTGGAAGAGCCTGCTGCGCCGGAGGGAGTAAGGGGCTTGCATCCGCCGCAGCGGCGTATTATAATGACGGGGCGCAGCATACAGCTCCGCAAGCGCTTGCCGAAAAGCAGGTTTTCGGCGGGAAATGAAGGAGGAATCTGAATATGATCCATCCCACTGTGGATATCCATACGTATCTCAAGCCCGGTGTCCGGGTCCATCTGGCGGGCATCGGCGGCGTGTCCATGTGTCCGCTGGCGGAGGTGCTGCGGGGCATGGGACTGACGGTGCAGGGCTCGGATATGTCCGAGAGCGATACCGTACGGCACCTGCGCTCACTGGGCATCGACGTGGCCATCGGCCACTCGGCGGAGAATCTAAAGGACTGCGATCTGGTGATCCGCACCGCCGCCATCCACGACGAGAACCCGGAGATCTCCGGGGCCATCGCACGGGGCATCCCCGTATATGAGCGGGCGCAGGCCTGGGGCGCCATCATGCAGAAATACGCAAATGCCGTGTGCTTTTCCGGTACCCACGGCAAGACCACCACCACCTCCATGGCAACCCATATCTTCATGGAGGCCGGGGCCGACCCCACGGTGATGATCGGCGGTACGCTGCCGCTGCTGCACTCCGGCTATCGGGTGGGGCAGGGGGACACCATCATTCTGGAGTCCTGCGAGTACTGCAACTCCTTCCTGAACTTCTTCCCCACGGTGGCGGTGATCCTTAACGTGGAGGAGGACCATCTGGACTTTTTCAAGGATCTGGCGGATATCGAGCACTCCTTCCATGCCTTTGCCGATCTGGTACCCCAGCGGGGCTACATCATCTCCAATGCCGACGACGCCGGCGCACGGGACTCCGTGAAGGGACTGCGGCACCCGGTGTTCACCTTCGCCGTGCAGGATCGGACGGCGGACTGCGTGGCGGACAACGTGTCCTTCTTCGACGGCTGCCCGGTGTTCGATGTGGTGATCCACGGGGAGGTCTATGCCCATGTGGAGCTGAAGATCCCCGGTAAGCACAACATCCTCAACACGCTGGCAGCGGCGTCGGCAGCGTATGTGCTGGGTCTGCCCGGCGAGGCGGTATCCCGTGGGCTGGAGACCTTCCACGGCGCAGGCCGCCGCATGGAGCACAAGGGGACATATCACGGGGCGGAGGTCTACGACGACTACGCCCACCATCCCGGTGAGCTCCATGCTCTGCTGACCACCGCCCGCACCATGGGCTATCAGCGGGTCATCTGTGCCTTCCAGCCCCACACCTACTCACGCACCAAGGCGCTGTTTTCCCAGTTCGTGGAGGAGCTGAAGCTGCCGGATGTGACGGTGCTGGCGGAAATTTACGCCGCACGGGAGCAGAACGACATCGGCATCTCCTCGCAGGATCTGGCACGGGAGATCCCCGGCGCCATCTACTGCTCCAGTCTGGAGAAGGTGACGGATACGCTGGCCTCTTTGGCCCAGCCCGGCGACCTGATCCTGACGGTGGGGGCCGGAGACATTTTCCGGGCCGGGGAAAAGCTGCTGGAAAGGGCGTGAGAGCATGAACGTATCGCCTGTGTATCACGGCGCCCCGGCAGAGAGCCGGACGCCGGTGGAGGACCGCACCTATGCGGCGCTGACGGCGCTGGGCATCCCCTTTGACCGGGTGGATCACGACCCGGCGGAGGACATGGCGGACTGCGCCGTCATCTCTCAGGCGCTGGGGGCGGACATCTGCAAGAATCTGCTGCTGACGCCCCGGAACCGGTCGGCTTTTTACCTGCTGGCCATGCCGGGGGACAAGCCCTTTGTGACCAAGGACCTGTCCAAGCAGATCGGCTCCTCCCGGTTGAGCTTTGCCACGGCGGAGGATCTGGAGCAGCTGCTGGGTGTGCAGCCGGGCTCGGCGTCGGTGCTGGGACTGCTGAACGACACGGAGCATCGGGTGATGCTGGTGCTGGATCGGGCGGTGGCGGAGAGGGAGTGGTTCGGCTGCCATCCCTGCCGCAATACCAGCTCCCTGCGGCTGCGGACAGAGGACGTGCTGGAGAAATTCCTGCCCCACACCGGCCATGTGCCGCTGGTGGTGGAGCTGTGACAATGAAATTGTGCGCCGGACGGGAACACCATGTGTCCTTCCGGCGCTGATTTTTTCCACAGACGGTGAACTTCCCCGTTGACATAATGCAATAAATGGGATATGATGATGTTATCATAAGAAAAATGGGGCATGGTCGGCATTTTGTCGGTGTCCCGGTGGATATGCGGTGGTCAGATAGGGAGGAGCACCCATGGGAAAGTATGTACGGATATTGTGCGGCGTGATGGCGGTGCTGGTGGCCGCCACGGCGCTGGGCCTGTGGCAACTGGCGGAGGCTCCGCAGTATGTGGCTGCGGCGGAGAGCCGGGGACAGGCCAAGCCGGTGAGCTTCGGTACGGACACGGCGCTGGTGCCGGTGCATCTGGAGAGCCAGACTCAGGAGGAGCAGCTGGTGCTGCGGGTCCTGGCAGCGGACACGGAGGAGCCGGTGCGGGGAGCGCTGTTCGTGGTGGAGCTGATAGACGGCGACGGGCAGAAAACGGTCTGTAAGGACTGGGATCTGGACGGCGTCATCACCACGGAGGCCATGCCGGAGGGGGACTATACGGCCCACCTGCGGACGCTGGCGGGCTTTCTGATGCCGGAGGACACCGTGGTGACGGTGGAGCCCATGAAGCGAGAGGTCATCGACGTGTCGGATCAGGTGGTCTCCTCCGACGAGGTGGACTCCCGCACCGAGGACGGACAGTACGGCGACAAGAAGCCGGACGATGCCGGCAGCGGCTCCAGCGAGGAGCTGCCGCCCTCCATCGACACCCCGGACCCGGAGCCGGAACCCACCCCGGAGCCGGAACCCACCCCAGACCCGAAGCCCACCCCCGATCCGGACCCGGAGCCGACGCCGGAGCCCACACCGGTGAAGCGGGGCTGGCAGACGGAGGACGGCGTGAAGTACTATTATAACGCCGCCGGTGAGCGTGTCACCGGCACGCAGGTCATTGACGGCACCGCCTACCGGTTCACCCCCGGCGGAGCGCTGATGGGCCGCATCGGCATCGATGTGTCCGAGTGGCAGGCCAATGTGGACTGGCAGAAGGTGAGGGCCTCCGGCGTGTCCTATGTGATCCTGCGGCTGGGCTTCCGGGGCTACGGCACCGGACGTCTGGTGCTGGATAGCTCTTTCCGCAAGAACATCGAGGGCGCCCGTGCGGCAGGCTTGCAGGTGGGTGTTTACTTCTTCAGTCAGGCCGTCAATGAGAAGGAGGCCATCGAAGAGGCCAGTATGTGCGTGCAGTACGTGCAGGGCTATCAGGTGGATATGCCCATCTTCATCGATCTGGAGGATGTTTGGGATCCGGATGACGGCTCCGGCGGACGGGCCAACAACTTGTCCGTGACGCAGCGCACCAGCGTGGCCAGAGCGTTCTGCGATACGGTGCGAGGTGCCGGGTACAAGGCAGGCATCTATGCCAGCTACTACTACCTGCTGGATCGGATGCACATAGGCCAGCTGGAGGGGGATAACTACATCTGGATGGCCAGCTATGCCGATTCCACCGGCTATCCCCGCGGCCACGATATGTGGCAGTACACCGACAACGGTCGAGTGCCGGGCATCACCACATGGGATGGACGGGCCGCCAGCGTGGATATGAATGTGTGGTACGAGTAAGCGATTTTGAACAGAAACGGAGGCGGACGCTGCGGCGTCCGCCTCCGCCGTGCTGCTGCGGTGTGAGATTTTTTCAAAAATTTCCGCAGAAAAAGAGGAAATCACCACCCGAATGGGTATAAGAAATTAGAAGTCGTTTTTCCGACGGTCTGGGCCGGAGAACGCACGACCCTCCGGCGCACCGTACCGGGGGAAAATTCAGCGGAGAGGAGGGAGCCGGATGCCGTTTCCCCAGAATTTTCTGGACGAGCTGCTGGCCCGCAGCGACATTGTGGATATCGTGGGCAGCTACGTCTCGCTGACGCCTAAGGGCGGCAGCTACTGGGGCTGCTGTCCCTTCCACAACGAAAAGACTCCCTCCTTCCATGTGCTGCCGGACAAGCAGTTTTACCACTGCTTCGGCTGCAAGAAGGGCGGCGGCGTCGTGAACTTCGTCATGGAGATGGAGGGACTGACCTATCCGGATGCCATCCGATTTCTGGCCAAGCGGGCCAACCTCCCGGTACCGGAGGAGAGCAGCGATGGAACGGAAAAGCTCCGCAGCCGGATGCTGGCGCTGAACCGGGATGCCGCCCGGTACTATTACAGCGTGCTCCAGTCCCCGGAGGGGGCGGCGGTGCAGGCGTATCTGGACAAGCGCCGCATCCGCCGGGGCATTGCCGTGCGGTTCGGCATGGGGGCGGCCCCGGATAGCTGGGATGCTCTGCTGACGGCCATGACCCACAAGGGCTACACCAAGCAGGAGCTGATCTCTGCCGGTCTGGCGGTGAACGGGAAGAACGGGCGGCTGTATGACAAGTTCCGCAACCGGCTGATGCTGCCGGTCATTGATGTGCGGGGCGACGTGGTGGGCTTCGGCAGCCGTGTGCTGGACAAGTCCGAGCCCAAGTATATGAACACCCCGGAAACGCTTACATACAGCAAGCGCCGTATTCTGTACGGCATGAATCTGGCTAAGAAGTCCAAGCGGTCCAATATCATCCTCTGTGAGGGCAATCTGGACGTGGTGACGCTGCATCAGGCGGGCTTTGACAATGCCGTGGCCTCCATGGGTACGGCGCTGACCCAGGAGCAGCTGCGGCTGCTGAGCCGCTACACCAAGGAGCTGGTGCTGTGCTACGACAACGACAACGCCGGACAGCAGGCCACCCGCCGGGCGCTGGAGCTGCTGAACAACTCCGAGTTTTCCGTGAAGGTCCTACAGCTGCCACGGCGGCTGGTGGACGGGGAGTACATCAAGCAGGATGCCGACGACTTCATCAAGCTTCAAGGGCCGGCGGCCTTCGAGCGGCTTTTGACCGGCAGCGAAAATGGCGTGGAGTTCCGACTGGATCAGATCGCCGGGAAGTACGACCTGACGGATGACACCCAGCGCATCGCCTATGCACAGGAGGTCAGCGAGGAGCTGGCCAAGCTGGAGAACGCCGTGGAGCGGGAGGTATACACCACCCGTGCCGCTCAGGCGGCGGGCCTGACGCCTGAGGCCATGCGTCTGGAGGTGGAGCGTACCCTGCGGCGAAAGCTGGGCAAGGAGCGCAAGGCCCTCCGGCGCCGGGAGCTGAATCCCGCCGTGTCGGTACAGCCCCAGGAGCGAGGTATCCGCTACACGAACGTGCGGAGCGCCATGGCGGAGGAAGGGGTGCTGCGCCTGCTGCTGAAGGACGAGAGCGTCTTTCCGGAGGAGGCACCCCTGCGGCAGGAGGAGTTTTCCTCGCCGCTGCTGGGCCGGGTGTTTGACCGCCTGTGGCAGCTGCGGCAGGAGGGACGGCCCCTCAGCGTGGCCGGACTCAGCGGAGAGCTGTCCGGCGAGGAAATGAGTCATCTCACCGGCGTATTGCAGAAGCCGGAGGCCACGGCCTCGGCCCAGCGGGCGCTGGCGGATTATATACGCATCATCCGGGAGGAGGCGCAGAAGCGGAACGCACAGGGCGATCCCCTTCTGGCGGCTCAGGAGAAGTATAAAGAAAAAAAGGGTTACGGAGGAAAGCAAGCATGAGTGAGAAGTTGAATCAGCAGCTGGAGCAGCAGGATCTGGAGGCCATGGCCGACCAGCTTTTGGCGGAGGATGCCGCCAAGCGGGAGGAAGAGGACTCCAAATCCCGCAAGAAGCTGGACGATAAGACCATTGCCGCCCTTCCGGCGGCGACCCTCATCACCGCAAACGAGAAATTGAAGGATCTGCTGGCCAAGGGCTGCAAGACCGGGAAGCTGGACCCCGGCGAGCTGTCGGACGTGGTGGATACCATGGATCTGGACGGCGACCAGTTGGACCGCATCTACGATTCGCTGGCGGATCTGGGCATCGAGGTGGGCAGCGATGAGTTCCTGACGGACCTGCCCGATGACGGGGAGCCGCCTCTGGAGGAGATCGCCGAGATCGAGGAAGAGGAGTTGGTGGACCCCAACACGCTGGTGGACAGCTTCAACATCGACGACCCCGTGCGGATGTACCTGAAGGAGATCGGCAAGGTGCCGCTGCTGACGGCGGATGAGGAGATTCATCTGGCCACGGCCATGTCCGCCGGCAATGCCGCCAAGGAGCGTATGGCGGCAGCGGAGAAGGAGGGCGAGGTCATCCCGGAGGAGGAGCTGGCCGCCCTGAAAAAGGACGTGAAGCAGGGGGAGAAGGCCAAGCAGAAGCTGGCAGAGGCCAACCTGCGTCTGGTGGTGTCTATCGCCAAGCGGTATGTGGGCCGTGGGATGCTGTTTCTGGATCTGATCCAGGAGGGCAATCTGGGCCTTATCAAGGCCGTGGAGAAGTTCGACTATACCAAGGGCTATAAGTTCTCCACCTACGCCACGTGGTGGATCCGGCAGGCCATCAGCCGGGCCATTGCCGATCAGGCCCGCACCATCCGCATCCCCGTCCACATGGTGGAGACCATCAACAAGGTCATCCGGGTATCCCGGCAGCTGATGCAGGAGCTGGGCCACGACCCCTCCCCGGAGGAGATCTCCGAGGAGATGGGGATGCCCGTAGACAAGGTGCGGGAAATTCTGAAGATCGCACAGGAGCCGGTGTCGCTGGAGACGCCCATCGGCGAGGAGGAGGATTCCCATCTGGGAGATTTCATCCCCGACGAGGGGGTGTCCGAGCCCAGCGAGGCCGCCAGCTTTACCCTGCTGAAGGAGCAGCTGGTGGACGTGCTCAGCACCCTGACGCCCCGTGAGGAGAAGGTGCTGAAGCTGCGCTTCGGCATCGAGGACGGACGCACCCGCACGCTGGAGGAGGTGGGCAAGGAGTTCAACGTCACCCGTGAGCGCATCCGCCAGATCGAGGCCAAGGCCCTGCGGAAGCTCCGTCACCCCTCCCGCAGCAAGAAGCTGAAGGATTTCCTGAACTGAGGTGAGCGGGCATGATCGTTTCCTTTGATCGTCTGCCGGAGCAGCTGGTGCCCGGCTTCAAGGGCGGGGACGGTGTGGTGTCCGTCCGGGCCTATGACGATGACATGGGCCGCATTTTGCAGCTGACGGTGCCGGTGGGTGGCAGCATCGGCCCCCACACCCACACCGACAACTGCGAGGTGATGTGCATCGTCTCCGGCACGGGGCTGTGCCATGACGACGGCACGGAGGTGACCCTGACCCCCGGTATGTGGCACTACTGTCCCCAAGGCCACAGCCACAGCGTCCGCAACACCGGCGAAGAGCCGCTGGTGATCCGTGCGGTGCTGCCCAAGGGCAGATAATGGGGATTTAGACGAAATCCGGCGGAAATGCTCCGGAAATTTTGGAACAATCGGGGAAATCCCGGAAAAGACTTGACAAGAGGGGATGGGAGGGGTACAATGCCACCATCCCAAGAATGCTTGAGGAAAGGACGGACGGCACCATGAAGAAGCTGCGTACCAACATGATGATGCTGGGGATGTGCATGGGCTCCATGTGCATGCGTCGCTGCGCCAATTCGGTGGTCTGCTTTCCGGCATCTGTTCTGTGACCCGTCACCGGGTGAACCAAGCTAACGAACAGCGGAAGGTCGTATGACCTCCCGCTGTTTTTATTTTGCCGAAAAGGAGCTGATCCCTTTGATCCTGCTGACCCAGCGAATGTGTCCTCTGGACACGGTATCTGTTATAAATCACACAGGCGAGAGGGGCCGCCGGACTGTCCCCATACAATAATCAACTATTCAAGAGAGAAGATTAAGGAGAAATCATCATGAAACATTCCGTATTTGCAAAGATCGCCACGCTGGCTCTGACGCTGGTACTGGTTCTGAGTCTGGCCGCCTGCGGCAAGAAGTCCGACAGCGGCGTGAAAATTCTGGTCCCCAACGACACCACCAACGAAGCCCGTGCGCTGCTGCTGCTGCAGGAGAACGGCATCATCACCCTGAGGGACGGCGCCGGCATCACCGCCACCAAGAACGACATTGTGGATAATCCCTACAATGTGGAGATCGTAGAGGCCGAGGCTGCTCAGCTGCCCTCTCTGCTGGCGGATGCCGAGTACGCCGTCATCAACAGCAACTACGCCATCAACGCCGGCCTGAACCCTGTGAAGGACTCCCTGCTCATCGAGGGCTCCGCCTCCGCCTATGCCAACATTCTGGCCGTGAAGGAGGGCACTGAGAACACCGATGCCGTTAAGGCGCTGAAGGCTGCTCTGGAGAGCCAGCAGGTGGTGGACTATATCAACGAGAAGTATGACGGCTCTGTGGTGTCCGTGGTCACCAATCCCACCGATGGCTATGATGCCTCTGTGAATTATGATGCGCTGAACGGCACCACCATCTCCATCGCCGCCTCCCCCACGCCCCACGCCGAAATTCTGGAGGTCGCCAAGCAGATCCTGGCAGCCAAGGGCGTGACGCTGGACATTCAGGTCTACAACGACTATGTGGTACCCAATACCGTGGTGGATGACGGCACCGTCACCGCCAACTACTTCCAGCACCTGCCCTATCTGGAGGACTTCAACGCTCAGAACAACACCCACATCGTGTCCGTGGGCGGCATCCACGTGGAGCCCATGGGCCTGTACGGCGGCAAGCAGACCACGCTGGACGCCATCAGCGGTAAGTAAGAGAGAGGAGGGGAGACGTCTGTGATCGAATTAAAACACGTCAGCAAGACCTTTGACTCCGATTCTGGAGGGGTAGATGCGTTGAAGGACGTCTCCCTGACCATTGAGGACGGGGACATCTACGGCATCATCGGCATGAGCGGTGCCGGTAAGAGCACGCTGGTGCGGTGTATCAATCTGCTGGAAAGGCCCACGGCGGGCGAGGTGGTGGTGGACGGCCAGCGGCTGGACACCATGACTCCGGCCCAGCTGCGGGCGGCTCGGCGGGAGATCACCATGATCTTCCAGCGGTTTAATCTGCTGATGCAGCGCACCTGCCTGCAAAATGTATGCTTCCCCATGGAGCTGTCCGGGGTGAAGAAGGCGGATGCCGTTCGCCGGGCCAAGGAGCTGCTGGAGCTGGTGGGTCTGCCGGACAAGGCACAGGCCTACCCGGCGCAGCTGTCCGGTGGCCAGCAGCAGCGCATCGCCATTGCCCGTGCGCTGGCTACCCAGCCCAAGGTGCTGCTGTGCGACGAGGCCACCAGCGCTCTGGACCCCAACACCACCCATCAGATTTTGGAGCTGATCCGGGATATCAATCAGAAGTTGGGCATCACCGTGGTGGTCATCACCCACCAGATGAGCGTGGTCAAGACCATCTGCAACCATGTGGCCATTCTGGATGGCGGCGTGGTGGCGGAGAAGGGACTGGTGTCCGAGGTGTTCGCCGCTCCCAAGTCCGCCGCAGGACGGCGGCTGGTGTTCCCCGGCGGCGCCGATGCGCTGGTGTCCGACCCGCAGGCGGTGCGCCGGGTGCGGCTGACCTTCCGGGACAGCGTCACCACCGGCACGCCGCTGGTGGCGAGACTGGCCTCCGAGGAGGGCATCCTCTGCACGGTGATCTCCGCCTCCACCCAGAAGCTGTCGGAGGAGGTCTATGGCAGTATGCTGCTGGGCATCCCCAGCGGCCAGTTCCAGCGGGCCATGGATTATATCAGTGCCATGAGCAACATTCGGGTAGAGGAGGTAGACGGCCATGTACAGTGATTTGTTTTCGGCAAGCTCCGTGCAGGATCTGATGGCGGTGCTGCCCAGCCTGCCCTACGCCATTTGGGAGACATTCTATGTGACGGTGCTCAGCACCCTGTTGTCGCTGGTGCTGGGGCTGCCGCTGGGCGTTCTGCTGGTGGCGGGGGAGAAGAACGGCGTGCTGCCGCTGCCCCGCTGGCTGCTGCAGGTGCTCAACGTCATCATCAACCTCCTGCGCTCGGTTCCCTTCCTGATTCTGATGATTATGGTATTCCCCCTGTCCCGGCTCATCATCGGCACGGCGGTAGGTACCACAGCCACCATCGTTCCGCTGGTGGTGGCGGCATTCCCCTTTGTGGCCCGTCTGGTGGAGAGCAGCCTCCGTGAGGTGGACCCCAACATCATCGAGGCGGCCCAGAGTATGGGTGCTACGCCCCTGCAGATCATCTGCAAGGTCATGATCCCGGAGAGCGTGCCGTCCCTGATCCAGAACGTTACCATCGCCCTGACCACCATTCTGGGTTACTCCGCCATGAGCGGTATCATCGGCGGCGGCGGTCTGGGTAAGATCGCCATCGACTACGGCTACTATCGCTACAAGTATCTGGTGATGCTGGTGGCGGTGGTGATCCTGATCCTGCTGGTGCAGCTGTTCCAGAGCCTGGGTACATGGCTGGCCCGCCGCAGCGATAAGCGGCTGAAAAGGTGAAAAATTGCATAAAGTATGAAAAAGACGACCGTGGTACATCGTACCACGGTCGTCTTTTTCATCATGTCGAGACATCAGCCCCGCATTTTTGCCTCGATGGCCTTGCCGGTGGGGGTGTCCGCCAGACCGCCCAGCGCCGTCTCCCGGAACTCCACGGGGATGCGGCGGCCCACCTCGCCCATGGTGTCGATGACCTCGTCCACGGGGATGCGGCTCTCAATGCCCGCCAACGCCATATCCGCCGCGCTGACGGCGTTGACGGCACCGACGACATTGCGCTTGACGCAGGGAACCTCCACCAGACCCGCCACCGGGTCGCAGATCAGACCCAGCAGATTCTTCAGGGCCATGGCCACAGCGTGGCAGATCTGCTGGCCGCTGCCGCCCCGGAGGGCCACCAAAGCCCCCGCCGCCATGGCGCTGGCGGTGCCGATCTCCGCCTGACAGCCGCCGGCAGCACCGGCGATGCAGGCCCGATAGGCGATGACGGCACCGATACCGCTGGCTACATACAGTGCCTCCAGAATCTGGCGCTGGTTTAACTCCTCATACTTGCACAGGGGCAGCAGCACGGCCGGCAGTACGCCGCAGGCTCCCGCCGTGGGGGCCGCCACGATGCGGCGCATACAGGCGTTGGACTCCGCCATGCTGAGGGCCTCTGCGATGACCTCGCTGACGTAGCCGCCGGACATGGCCTTGCCCCGGATGGCGTACTGGCGCATTTTCAGACCGTCGCCCCCCACCAGCCCGCTGACGCTGCGGCGGTCGCCGGTATAGCTGTCGGAGGCGTCTACCATGGCTTGCCATGTGGTGAGCATCTTGGCCAGAGAGGATTCCCGGCTCACCTGCCGCGCCTCCATGTCCGCTGCCAGCACCACCTCCCAGAACTCCTTGCCCTCCTGCTCCATGCAGTGCAGGATATCCGCCATCGAATCAAGAGACATGGTCCTCATCCTCCTTATCATAGTAGGTCACCGACAGGATGCCCGGCAGCTCTGCCAGAAAGCTCACCTGATGGGGCTTGATGTGCTGATCCGTCTCGATGACCATCAGGGCGTCACCGCCCCGCTTGTGGCGGCACAGGCTCATATTGGCCACGTTGATCCGCAGCTGGCTGAGGATGGTGGTGACGGCGGCCAGAGCACCGTTTTCATCGTGGTTGCGGACCACCAGCGTGTTGTAGTCTCCGGTGAAGCTGACGTCAATGCCGTCCAGCTTGTTCACCACGATGCGGCCGCCGCCGATGGAGGCGGCTTGCAGCTCCAGCTGCTTGCCGTGGGCGTCCCGGACCTCGATGACCGCCGTGTTGGGGTGGGCGTCCCGCAGGTCGATCTTATCCACGGTGAAGTGCAGACCCGCCTTCTCCGCCTCCTGAAAGGCGAAGGGGATCCGCATATCGTCGGGGTTCATGCCCAGCAGACCCGCCACCAGCGCCCGATCGGTGCCGTGGCCGGAGCCGGTCTCGGCAAAGGAGCCGTGGAGGTGGATCCTGGCCTCCATCGGCTCACCGCCCAGCAGTGTACGAGCCATCTTGCCGATGCGGGCCGCTCCGGCGGTGTGGGAGCTGGAGGGACCCACCATCACCGGGCCTAAAATATCGAAAATGTCCATGTAACATGGCCTCCTGTCGTGATATGTACCATACGTTCGGTATCATACCACATCCCAATGCAAAAAGCGAGAGGGTTTCAGAAAAATTTTCAGCTTTGGGCAAGGCATATCATTTTTCTTGTTTTTTCGCTCGGTACGGAGTATGATGGAGACAGTATCATGCAGAGAGGAGCACTGCCTATGAAGATCGCACTGGTGGATGATGATCCCAGGGCTCTGGCGCAGCTGGAGCAGTATCTCACCGAGCAGCTGGGTCGGGAGACGGAGATCTCCCACTACGGCAGCGGGGAAGCGCTGCTGGCGGACTGGCGGCCCGGCGCCTTCGAGCTGGTGGTGCTGGATATCTACATGGGCGGCGCCACAGGCATGGAGGTGGCCCGGCGGCTGCGGGCCGGAGACGGACAGGTGCGGCTGGCCTTCGCCACCTCCAGCAACGACTTCGCCAGCGAGAGCTATGAGGTGGGAGCCTGCTACTATCTGCGAAAGCCCTTCCGGCCGGAAGGAGTCCGGGCCATGCTGGAGCGGCTGGATCTGGAGGCGCTGGAGCGCTCCCGCCGGCTGCGGCTGCCGGACGGCAGTCAGGTGGTGCTGCGGAGCATCCGCTACGCCGCCTCCGACGGCCACCGGGTGACGCTGCACTGCAAGGATGGGGACCGTACCCTGCGGACCTCCTTTGCTGCTGTGGAGCCGCTGCTGTGTGCCTATCCGTGCTTCTGCGGCATCTGCCGGGGCGTGGTGGTAAACTTCCACGAGGTGGCTGGCCGGCAGGAGGACGTGTTCCTGCTGAAGGACGGCACCCGTCTGCCCATCAGCCGCCGGAGGTTACGGGAGGTGCAGGAGGCATACTCCGCCTTCCGCTTTGACCGGCTGCGAAAGGACGGTGTCGACTGATGCCGCCGCTGTATCGGATGCTGGAGGTCTGCGTTTATTCGCTGACGAACTTCCTGCCCTTTCTGGCCATGGCCCTCTATCCCTTCCGGCGGAGACTGCGGTTTTCTCCGGCGGTGGCGGCGGCGCTGGTGGCAGTGCTGACGCTGCTGCAAATGGGACTGGGCCTGTGCGCTGCCTTCTTCACGCCGGGGCGGGCCAGCCTTCTCAGCGTCGTCAGCACGGGGCTGTACGCCGTGTTCTACTTTCTGGCGGTGCGGGCCTATCCCGGCAAGACGCTGTTTACCCTGCTGATGATCTCTAATCTGGCCAATCTGGTGGTGATTGCCGCCAAGTGCCTGGAGGGACAGCTGTTCCCGGCGCTGGCGGTGCAGTCCTACCGCTGGTCCTTCGCCCTGATGATGCTGGCGGTGGAGGCGGTGCTGTTCCTGCCGCTGCTGCTGTATGTCCGGAAGGTCTATACTCCCGCCGTGGAGCAGGAGACATCGGGGCTGGCATGGCGCTATCTGTGGCTCATCCCCGCCACCTTCTATCTTATCTGGTACTACGTCATTTACGGCAACACCAACCTGACGGGGCTGGAGATCGCCCTGCGGCCCAGCAGCACCATCGTGCTGCTTTTCATCAACACCGGGGCAGCGCTGGTGTACTATGTGGTGGCCCGACTGGTGCTGGAGCAGGAGAAGCTGGTTGCCCTGCAGCAGAAGAACTATGCGCTGGCCATGCAGAGCCTGCAATACGAGAACCTGCAGGAACGTATTGCCGAGGCCCGGCAGGCCAAGCACGATGTGCGCCACCACATTGCGCTGCTGCAGGATTGCCTCCGGCGGAAGGACTACGACGCCATGCAGACGTATCTGGATCGGTATCAGGAGACGCTGCCCGACGCCCGGCAGCTGCAATTCTGCGGCAATGCCGCCGTCAATGCCGTACTGTCCTACTTTGCCCAGCAGGCGGCGGCCCAGCAGGTGGAGTTCTCCGTGAAGGCCCAGCTGCCGGAGTATACCGGCGTTGCTGACCCGGATCTGGCGGTGCTGTTCGGCAATCTGCTTGAAAACGCCCTCACCGCCTGTATGCAGGAGGCATCGCCCCGCATTGTGGTCCGCATTACCGCCGATGCCCACACCCTCTGCGCCGCCGTGGACAACACTTTCACCGGCGCAGTGCGCCGCACCACCGGTGGATTCCTCTCCACCAAGCACGCCGGACTGGGGCTGGGGACGGCCTCCGTCCGCAGCATCGCTGAGAAGTACCACGGCGTGTGCCGACTGGAGCCGAGAGACGGAATGTTCTGCGCCTCCGTGCTGCTGGAGCTGCCACAGGAGAAGCTGTGAAAAAAGACCGCCGGGATGTCTTACGGAGACATCCCGGCGGTCTTTTTGTATGTCCGTTTATTCAGCCACTACCGGCGCATCCAGCCAGTAGATGACGTAGCACTCCTGCATTTCCCCCATGAAGAAGAAAATGTTCTCCCCCATCTGGATATGCTCCCCGAAGGCCAGATCCGGCACGAACAGACGGCCGCTGGTGCGGCCATGCCCCTTGATGGTGAAGCCCTCCGGTGTGGGATGCTTCCGCAGCTCGTTGGCGGCCTCCTCCAGACCCGGAAAACGCAGCGTCCGCTCCAACTCCGCCAGCTGCGTGGCCCCATTGATGTACACCAGATTGTTTTCATCCTTGAACCAGTTGATACGCATACGTACCTCCTAAGATGTAGTGTCTCCAGTATACCACAGCTTTTCACCTTTGTCAGCAAAAATTCCCGTCATGGGCCGTGGGCTTCTGTTCCCCTGCGTTCTGCCATGGGAAAAATTCACAAAAAATGGTAAAAAGCCATTGAAATTTTTATCGTTCGATTATATAATCAAAGAGAAATCAGGCAGAGATGCTCCGCAAAGACGAAAGGAAGCGTATGAAAAATGCTGACGGACAAGGAGCTGGCCGCTGTGCCGGAGGAGCTCCTGGAGGATCTGCTGCGCTACTCGGAATACGGCTGGCGGGAGAGACGCATTGCCACGCTGCTGGCCCGCCGCTATCCGGTGGCGCTGACGGAGGCGGACGTGCGGAAGCTGCGCCGTCTGGGGCAGAAGAAGCTGCGCCAAGCCTGAATCGGCAGAGGGAGGCCCCGCAGGGCCTCCTTCTGCTGCGGATGTATAGCTGCTGAACAGGACCCCCCGGAGGGGGCGGCTGGGCCGCCTCCTCCGGGGGGGTTGCGTATGGCCTGCGTTACAGGTTCTTCTCGTAGGACTCGATCATTTTCTTGACCATCTGGCCGCCCACGGAACCGGCCTCACGGGAGGTCAGGTGGCCGTTGTAGCCCTCCTTCAGGTTCACGCCCACCTCGTTGGCAGCCTCCATCTTGAACTTATCCATGGCGGCACGGGCCTCGGGGATATTCAGCTTGTTGTTGTTCTTACTGGACATTGTGTCGTTCTCCTTTCATGTCTGATTTGCGCTTTTGCGCTGGTTGGGTATCGCACACATAGCTTTTCCCAGCGGTGGACGAATATGCGATGCGGCGGCTGGTAATTTTTGCAGGGATCGCAGAGAAGTTTTTTCCTGAAAACGAATAAATCGGTCAAGAGAACGATCTTTGACCAATCGTAAAGGCGGAGGATCACCATGTTGCTATCTGATAGACGCCATATGATCTCCGGTCGTGGCTTCATCGGCATCGCCGCCCAGAGCCTTGGCATGGGCCGCCCCGTCTTGCCCCCGCAGCTGGCTGCCATGCTGCCCTGCGTCATCACCAAATCGTGGGGCTGATGCTGGCCGGTATGCGGAAAAAACACGCCAAATACACACCTCTCCGGTTCCACGGATGCGGCCCCTCGCTCCTGAAGCAAAAAGGACCCCGCAGGCACTGCCTGCGGGGTCTCGTTCTGTTGTGATTTTACGCACCTGCGTGGCGCAGGGCCAGATCGCAGACGGCGGCAGCGGATGCGGTAGGGAAGTCCGCCCGACGGGCTACCATGCTCCGGGGGTCGATGGCCCCGGAGAGGATGCCCTGCAGCATGGGCTGGAGCTCCTCGTCGCTGCTGACCGCCAGCGCACAGCCGTGGCGGGTCATGAAGTCGATGTTGTGGCTCTCGCAGCCGGGGACGGCGTTGAGGTACAGCAGCGGCGTTCCGGCGGCCACGGCTTCGGCGGTGGTGAGGCCCCCGGCCTTGGTCAGCAGCAGGTCCGAGGCGTACATATACCGGAACATCTCGTGGGTATAGCCCAATACCCGCACCCGATCCACGGGGCGGAAGAAATCGCTCTGCATCTGCTGATACATCCGGTGGTTGCTGCCGCAGATGGTGACCAGCAGATCCTCCGGCCCCATGAGCTCCGCTACCTTCTGAGCGGTGGTACGCAGGGGGCCGGCGCCCATGCTGCCGCAGGCCAGCGTGAGGATGCGGCCATCCACCGGAAGATTCAGCGCACGGCGGGCCTCCTCCCGGCTCTCCGGATGCAGGAACTGCTGCCCAACGGGGATGCCGGTGGGGAAGAGCCGCTCCTGCGGCAGTCCGGCGGTCACGAACTCCGGGATCAGGTCCCGGTGGGGGATGCACAGTCCGTCCACCTGCAGATCCCCCACACCGGGAGAGCAGGTGAAGTCCGTGGCCACGAAGTAGGTGGGGATGCGGACGCCATAGCTGCAGCGCAGCTCTGTCATCATCATGGCGGGGAACAGGTGGACGCAGATCACGGCATCCGGCGCCTGGTCGATCAGTTCCTCATACAGAGGGCCGATGCCCCGGATGCTCTGCTCATAGAACAGGCTGGAGGGGTGCTTCTCCTCCCGGCGATAGCCTGCGCCGTAAATTTTGGGGGCATAGCGATAGGCAAAGTCGTGGCCGTGGCTGATGAGGTCGGCCGTGGACTTGGGCAGAAATTGCAGGGCGTCATAGGTGCGGTTCTCCACATTGCGGGCCTCCAGCTCCTGAGCCAGCGCCGCAGCGGCAGAGTTGTGTCCTCCCCCCGTGGAACAGGAGAACAGAAGCACTTTCATACAGGTTTCCTCCTTGTTTTCTCCGCAAGCTTTTGCAGTCTCGGCCGGTTATAGCGCTGGATGACGATGAAGCTCACGTTCCCCAGCACATTATACACCAGCCACAGCAGCGCCGCCCAGCCGCTGCGCCACAGGAAAAAAATTCCAGCCGACAGCAGCGTCAGCGCCCAGTGGACGCACTCGGCCACGCAGGTCTCCTGCACCAGTACCGCCGGGTCGCTGCCCAGATCCTTTCGGACCATGTCCGGCATCAGGCGGCTCATATCCGGAAGACGATCCTTCCACTTCCGGATACCCAGCTTCAGATAGATGCGCCCGCCCTTTTCCCAAGGGGCGGAACGCCATGGGGCCTTTTCGGCGCAGAACCATTTGCGGGGCAGGGCCTGCCCCAGCGGATGGGCCGCCACCCCCAGCGCCGCCAGATACAGCGCACAGCGCCAGAAACCGTGCATTTCTCCATCCGCCCCTTTCCTGCGATCGCCGCCCTCCTGCGGCGTGTCAAACTGCTGTTATTTTAACAGACATAGTGATGAAAATCAAGCTGACGGGCCAATAGTGTCCTGTATATTTACAGAATAGACACAATTGAAGCTGCCTGAGAAACAAAGGAAAATAAGAGGAATCCTCCGTCGGTTGACAAGCAGAGCGGGATGTGGGAAAATAGACGGGATCAACGAAGGAGAAGAGTAGACATGAAGAAACGGATCCTATGGCTGCTTGTGTGTATGCTGCTGTGTACGACGATGGCGGCCTGCGCCCGGAGGGAAGCGCCCCAGCTGCCGACGGCGGAGGTGCAGACCCAGCCGGAGACCCCAGAACCAACGCAGGAGACCGAGCCTTCGCAGGCCCCGGAGGAGCCGGATCAGGCAGTCTCGGCCCACGGCTCTGCCGCTTACATCCATGGCCGGACGCTGGTGGTATCCATTTTTGCCGACGATGCCGCTACCCATTGGGACGAGACAACGGACGCTGCCGATATAGACCAGACGCAGGAGCACCTCCGCATCGCCACGGAATGGCTGACGGATGCCGTAAAACCATACGGCGTCAAGGCCGAATTTCTCTACGATTGGAAGGAGGACCCCGATCTGCGGTACAGCGCCAAATTCACCGAGACGCTGGTGCGTGCAGACGGCTCCATGTACGATGTGCAGGTCGGTTATATTCAGGAGAACATCCCCACCGAGGCGCTGAAGCGTGCGTATGACGCAGACAATGTGGTGTACTTTTTCTTTTTCAACACGCCCTATGAGGGAACGCCCAGTCCCTGGTCGCTGGGACGGCTGAACAGTCCGGCCTGCGACACGGAGCTGGTCAATCTGTTTCTCCGGGCGGCAGGCCCTGTGGATGAGCCGCCATCCGCCTATGCCCATGAGCTGCTCCACGCCTTCGGGGTCCCGGATCTGTACTATACCGGGGGGCTGATCCCACAGGCTTACGTGGACTACTGCAAGGAGACGGGGTCACAGGACATCATGTACACCATCAACGGCGATATGGATCGCATCACCGGCCAGCTGACGGAGCTGGATGCCTATTATCTGGGGCTGACCGCCCGCCCGGCTGAGGCCGACCGGTGGCAGCTGGGCCTCAGCGAGTACGAGGGGGAATGATGCTGCCAGCGATCCCATCGATGGCAGCGAATCAACAAAGAAGCGGAAGGCGAGAGCCTTCCGCTTCTTTCGTTATGACTTGTAGTGGTGGGCGTCCTGCAGCACCATGTCCTTGACCTTCATGAGCCGGGTGGTGTTGCCCCGCTCATTCTCCTCCAGCTTCATGGTGATGTAGCGGATGTTCCGCTGATTTTCCGGGATCACCACATACTCCAGTGCGTTGACCCGGCGGCGGGTGCGCTCGATGTCCTGCGCCAGCAGCTGAACGGTCTTTTCCGCCTGCGCCAGCTCCAGCAGATCGCTGTACACCCGGTTCAGGGCCTGCAGAGCATCGTCCAGCTCGCCGCTGGTCTGGGCAAAGCCATAGCAGGCCAGATCCGGCTGCGTCTCCTGCTCCGCCCGATGGAACACCGGCACGGCGATGCTCATGATGTTGCGCTGGTCCACCGTCACCTCTGTGGAGAGCCGGGGGGCCATCAGCGCCTGCTCCAGCATCTCCGGGGACATGACGGCGCTGGCTACGGTGAAGGCGGCGTTGGCCTGCGCCAGCCCCTCCTCCACCCGTTTACGCAGCTGACGGGTGCGGCGCACCTCCTGCATGAACTGCTTCATGAGGCCGTCCCGCTTGTCCTTGAGGAGCTTGTGGCCCCGGAGGGCCGTTTTCTGCTTGGCCTTCAGCCGGGTCAGCTCCATGCGGGTGGGATTGATGGTCTTTCCCGCCATAGCGATCAGTCCTCCTTGGGCAGATACTTATCCACCATGTCGCCCTTGATGCGCTTGAGCTCCTCACGGGGCAACAGGCGCAGCAGCTCCCAGCCCAGATCCAGCGTCTCGGTGATGGAACGGTCGGTGTCAAAGCCCTGCGAGACGTAGCGCTTTTCAAATTCGTCAGCGAACTTGGCGAACTTCAGATCCGTATCCGTCAGGGCGGACTCGCCCAGAATGGTCATCAGCTCACGGGCCTCCTTGCCGGAGGCGTAGGCGGAGAACAGCTGGTTCATGGTGGGGGCGTGATCCTCACGGGTCTTTCCCTCGCCCACGCCCTTGTCCTTCAGGCGGGACAGACTGGGCAGCACGTCGATGGGGGGCTGAATGTTCTTGCGGTACAGGTCACGGGACAGGATGATCTGTCCCTCGGTGATATAGCCCGTCAGGTCGGGGATGGGGTGGGTTTTGTCGTCCTCCGGCATGGTCAGAATGGGGATCATGGTCACGGAACCGGGGCAGCCCAGCTGGCGGCCCGCCCGCTCATACATGGTGGCAAGGTCCGTATACAGGTAGCCGGGATAGCCACGGCGGCCGGGGACCTCCTTCCGGGCGGCGGATACCTCCCGCAGCGCCTCGGCGTAGTTGGTGATATCCGTCAGAATCACCAGCACGTGCATTCCCTTTTCAAAGGCCAGATACTCGGCGGCCGTCAGCGCCATACGGGGCGTGGCGATACGCTCCACGGCAGGGTCGTCGGCCAGATTGGTGAACAGCACCGTCCGGTCGATGGCGCCGGTGCGGCGGAATTCGGAGACGAAGTACTCCGACTCCTCAAAGGTGATGCCGATGGCGGCGAACACCACGGCGAAGGGAGTGGAGTCATCCAGCACCTTGGCCTGCCGGGCGATCTGAGCCGCCAGACGGGCGTGGGGCAGACCGGATCCGGAGAAAATGGGAAGCTTCTGGCCACGCACCAGCGTATTCAGACCGTCGATGGCGGAGATGCCCGTCTGGATGAACTCATTGGGGTAGTCACGGGCGGCGGGATTCATAGGCAGACCGTTGATGTCCAGATACTTCTCCGGCAGCAGAGCGGGGCCACCGTCGATGGGCTGGCCCATGCCGTCAAAGACACGGCCCAGCATATCCTCGGACACTGCCAGCTGCAGGGGATGCCCCAGAAAACGGATCTTGGAGTCCCGCAGGTTGATGCCGGCGGAGTTTTCAAACAGCTGCACCACGGCCCGGTCGCCGTTGACCTCCAGCACCTTGCATCGGCGCAGAGTGCCGTCGGACAGCTGGATCTCCGCCAGCTCGTCATAGGTGACGCCCTCCACCTGATCCACCACCATCAAAGGCCCGTTGACCTCCCGGATGGTGCGATATTCCTTCATCATTGCTCCTCACCCGCCTTTCGCTCCAGCTCACGGATCTGGCTCTGCAGATCCGCTTCGATCTTGTCATAGGCGGAGCGCCAAGTGCTCTCCTCCTCGTATTTGGCCCGGCCGATCTCCTCACGGGCTGGCAGATGGGCCAGATCCCGGACGGTGACGCCACGGGTCAGGGCCTGACGCCCCAGCGTCTCATAGCCTAAAATCAGGGACATGAGCCGCTCCTGCCGGTCGAAGCCGGTGTAGGAGTCCACGTCCATGAAGGCGTTCTGCTGCAAGAAGTCCTCCCGCAGCATCCGGGTGACCTCCAGCGTCAGCTGGTCGTTGGGACTCAGGGAGTCCTTACCCACCAGTTGGACGATCTCGTTGAGTTCATTCTCCTCCTGCAGCAGGTGCATGGCGTGGTCACGGTTCTGCATGAACGCCTGTCCCAGATGCTCATCGAACCACGGGCGTAGGGAGTCCAGATACAGGGAGTAGGAGTTCAGCCAGTGGATGGCCGGGAAGTGCCGCCGATAGGCCAGCGACGCATCCAGCGACCAGAACACCTTCACGATACGCATGGTACCCTGAGCTACCGGTTCACTGAGGTCGCCGCCGGGAGGCGACACGGCGCCCACTGCCGTCAGACTGCCGGTGCGCTCCTCGCTGCCGAGGCACTGCACCACACCGGCCCGCTCATAGAACTGGGCCAGACGGCTCACCAGATAGGCAGGATAGCCCTCCTCGCCGGGCATCTCCTCCAGACGGCCGGACATCTCACGCAGGGCCTCGGCCCAGCGGGAGGTGGAGTCTGCGATAACGGCCACGGCGTAGCCCATGTCCCGGAAATATTCAGCGATGGTGATGCCGGTGTATACGGAGGCCTCACGGGCGGCCACGGGCATATCCGAGGTGTTGGCAATCAGCACCGTCCGCTTCATCAGCGTCTCGCCGGTGCGGGGATCCGTCAGCTCCGGGAACTCCCGCAGCACGTCCGTCATCTCGTTGCCACGCTCGCCGCAGCCGATGTAGACCACGATGTCCACGTCCGCCCACTTGGCCAGCTGATGCTGTACCACCGTTTTGCCGGAGCCGAAGGGACCGGGTACGGCGGCGGTGCCGCCCTTGGCCACGGGGAACATGGTGTCGATGACCCGCTGGCCGGTCTGAAGCGGCGCAGAGGGCGGGAATTTCCGCCGATAGGGCCGCCCCACACGGACGGGCCACTTCTGCACCATGGTCAGCTCTTTCAGGGAGCCGTCCGCCAGACGCACCTTGGCGATGACGTCCCGGATGGTGTATGCTCCGGCCTCTGCCACCCACTCCACGGTGCCGTCCATGCGGTGGGGGACCATGATCTTGTGGAGCACCGAGGCCGTCTCCGGCACGGTACCCAGCACGTCTCCGGCCACCACGGCGTCGCCGACCTTGGCCACCGGGGTGAAATCCCACTTCTTATCCTCCGGCAGCGGCGGGGCCTGAATGCCACGGGGGATGTGAGCCCCGGCCATGCTGCGGATCTCCTCCAGCGGGCGCTGGATGCCGTCATAAATGCTCTCGATCAGCCCCGGCCCCAGCTCCACGGACAGGGGAGCGCCGGTGGTGACCACCTCCGCACCCGGCCCCAGACCGGAGGTCTCCTCATAGACCTGAATGGACGCCCGGTCGCCGGTCATATTCAGTATCTCTCCGATCAGCTGCTTGGGACCCACACGCACCACGTCCGCCATGTTGGCGTCCGCCATGCCGTCGGCTACCACCAGCGGCCCGGAGACTTTGATTACTTTGCCCATAGTTACGCTCCCTTCAAGTGATGTCTGCGCCCACGGCACGCTCCACGGCGTTGTGCAGCGCAGTCTCCCCCAGCCCAAGGGAACCACCCTTGCCGGGGATCAATACGATGGCGGGGGTCAGCGCCTCCTTATAGCGGTCGATCTCCTCCTGCAGGGGAGCTGCCAGCGCCTCCGTCAGGAACACCGCCGCACAGCCCTCCTCCGCAGCCTTACGGAGCAGATGGCGGGCCTCGGTGCTGTCCTCCACGGTGTGGACCTCCAGTCCCAAAGCCCGGAAGCCCAGCACGCTGTCCCGGTCACCGATGACGGCGATCTTAGCCATAAATATCACGCAGCCTTTCCCGGATGGCGTCGGCGGACAGTCCCGCCCGGCGTCCCGTCATGATGGTGCGGACGGCGGTGAGCTCCGCTTCCGCCGCAATGAGATATCCCAGCGCCGTCTCCACGCCGAAGGGGGTGCGGCGGGCCTTGGCCGCCAGACGCAGCACGGCGTTGTCGCACTGCTTTTCCAGCGCCGTCATGCTGCCGTTTCCGGCGCAGATGCCCTCCGCCAGCCCGGCGGCCTCCCGCAGAGGCGTGGCGGCATACAGCTCCCGCAGATCGGCAGGGGCGGCCTCCTCCAGCGCTGCCGGAGGAACGCTGCCGCCCTCCAGCAGCACCCTGTGCAGGAAGTCCGGCCCTTTTCTCAGCCGGTGGGCCCGCACGGCGCTGCACAGGTTCACGCCGTCGATGCGGGTGCGGAGATAGTCCGTCAGGGCGGGGCAGTCCACCGCATCCGCCAGCCGGGTCAGTTCCCGGAAGCAGGTGCCGTCCAGCACAAGATCGCACTCCTGACCGTTGCCGGTCTCCGCCAGAGCCTGACGGGCCTGCTGTACGGCCTGCGCCGTCTCGGCGGGGAGGAAGTCCCGCAGCTCCCGCTGCCGGTAGTCCGACAGCAGCTGCTCCGGATCCCACCGGCCTCCTGCCATCAGCAGGCGGCGGCAGTCCTCGCCCCGGCTCTTTACCAATACCTTCAGATTGTGATAGTCCGTGGGCAGCCGGAAAACGTCCAGGATCCGTGCATCGGGCATATCCTTGCCCAGACGGGCGAACAGCTCCTCCCGCCGCCGGCCAACGGCCTGATCCAGCGCCGCCTCCGACTCCGGGTCAAAGGCGGGCCAGCCCATCTCCTCCAGCACACGGGCCGCATCCCGGTCCGTCGGAGCCGACAGCAGCTGCTCCCGGCGCTCCGGGGTCAGCAGCCGAGTCTCCCAGCTGTGGATACAGGCGCTGAGATACAGATATTCCGTATCATGATACTTCTTGGTCAAAGGGCAGCCCCCTCTCAGTCAAACAGAATGGCGGCGACCTCGCCGGACATCTCCTGCCGCAGCTGCCGCAGGATCTCCGGGAAGGTGCAGCTGCACTCCACGCTGCCCTGCTTGAGGATCAGCCCCCCGCCGGTGGGACGCTGCTCCGCAGACAGGCGGAAGTGCCGTCCCTGAGCGTTGGCGCCCTCCAGCACCTGCTGTCCCAGCGGTGCGTCCTCCGGGGAGAGGATGATCTCCTCGGTGCCGGCTCCGTTTTTCACCGCCAGCTGCACCAGCAGATGCACATATTTCTCACGGGGCAGCTGCGTCAGCTGCTGCCGGGCCTGCCGGAAGGTATCGTCAATGAGCTGCTGCTTGCAGGCGAGGAGCTGCTCCCGGCGGGTGCGGTCGGCGCCGCTCTGGGCTCTCCGCTGATCCTGCTGGGCATCACGGGCGGCCTTTTCCTGATCCGCCTGGCGCAGCTGCCGGGCCTGGTCCTCGTACTTCTCCGTGATCTCCTGTGCCTGGCGGCGTCCTGCCGCCGTCAGGGCTTCTATCTGCCCCTGTGCATCCGTCTGGATGCGCTGGGTGATCCGTTCCAGTCCCTTCATGGCCTGCTCCGTTTTACAGAATGTTGGTAGCCAGCATGATGGTAGCCACCAGGGACAAAATGGCGTAGAACTCCACGATACCGCAGAAGATCAGGCCCTTGGTGGCGGCCTCCGGGTGCTTGGCCACGATACCCACGGAGGCGGCGGCCACACGGCCCTGGAACTTGGCGGAGAGCCAGCCGCCGATGGCGGTGGGGATGCAGGCGGCGAAGAAGGACATGCCCTGAGTCAGCGTCAGATCTACGGGAGCGCCGCTCATGAGACCTACCTGCAGCAGGACGATGAACAGGGCCACGAAGCCATACAGACCCTGCGTACCGGGCAGCACCTGCAAGATCAGGCACTTGGTGCTCTTGTCGGGATCCTCGCTGACCAGACCGGCGGCGGCCTCACCCACGAGACCGGTACCCTTGGCGGAGCCCACGCAGCACAGACCCACCGTCAGCGCCGCACCCAGAATGGCGAAACCCATGCCGCCGATGGCGTTCAGAAAATCATACATATCAATTATCCTCCTTCATAACTTCAACATATTGTGTTTCTACGGACAGCGGCCTGTAGCTCTTGCCGCCCTCCTTGTAAAACCGACCGAAAAATTCCAGAAACTGCAGACGCATATCGTGGACGTAGCAGCCCAGCAGGTTCAGCGCCAGATTCAGGGCGTTGCCGATGAGGGCAATGACCACGAAGCCCACCACGTTCCCGGTGGTGGCGCCCAGCATATTGAATACCTGCGCCAGCACGGCGCCCGACAGCATCAGCGCCATCAGACGCACATAGGAGAGGATATCGCTGAAAAAGCCTGTGACGCCGTTATATACGGCGCTCACCAGCCCCGTGACCTTGCCGAAGCCCTTCTTGCCCCGACCGGAGCCGTATACCAGCATCAGCACGCCGATGACCAGCACCACCGGCACACCGGCCACGCTGCCCACCTTCAGAAGCGCCATGGCCCCGCCGGCCAGAATGACCCACCATGTGATCTCGTCCCACAGGGCGTCGGCAAAGTGGCCGTCCCTGGTTTTCTTCACCACGCTGATGGTCATGCCGGTGAGGATCTGGATGCCGCCCAGCACCATGGAGCCGACCATGATGGCCATGGTGTCGTTCAGCGGCGAGAAGAGGCTGGGCAGCTCAAAGGTGCTGGCCGGGTCAATGACCTTGCACAGCTGGGGGATGAAGTCCCCGAAGAAGCCGCCGGTGAGAGCGCCGAAAATAAAGGTCACGATGCCGCACCACAGGATCAGCTCGATGAAGCCCCGTTTGCTCTCCGGCGGTCGTGCCTTTTTCAGGTACAGCAGCGGCAGGAAGATCATCAGAAGGCCGTAGCCCATGTCCGCCATCATCATGCCGAAGAACAGGATGAAAAACGGGGCCATGACCGGGTTGGGGTCCACGCCGTCATAGGCGGGCATGGAGTACTGCTCCGTGATGCAGGTCATGGACCGGGTGAGCCAGTTGCTCTTCAGCGTCACCGGCACCTCCGGATACTCCTCCTCGGTGGGGACCCGCAGATCCCACGCACAGGAGTAGCCCTCCAGCAGCTGCTCCAGCCGGGCGGTGTCTGCCTCCGGCACCCAGCCCTCCAAATAGAAGATATGTCCGTCGGTGAGGAGCCGCTGGCGGTTATCCTCCCGCTGGATCTGCAGCTTCAGCCGGTCCAGACCCAGCTTCAGCTCCGGCTGACGGCCTCCCAGGGCGTCCAGCGCCGCGTCCTCCGCCCGGCGATCCTGCCGGGTTTGCTCCTCCTCATCGTCCAGCCGCTGCAGGTTCTCCTGCACCGTACCGGTGAGGGTACCGAAGGAGGCCGCCGCAAAGCCGAAGGGCCGCAGCACCTCCAGCACTGCGCTCTCCGCCGCCTGATGTACCAGCAGCAGAAGATACTGCTGCTGCGGCGACAGGGATACCTGTACCAGCTCCGCCGGCTGTTCCTCCAGAGCGTTTTTTGCCTGCTGGAGGTCCGATCGCAGGGGCATGGTGCCGGGGATCACCGACAGCTGGCCGCTGCGGTGCAGCTCCAGCGGCACGTCCAGCTCCGCCCACGGCTCCAGCGACAGCCGCTGGGCCTGAATACGCTGAAGCTGGGAGGTCAGCTGCTCCTTGCGGGCCGTATGGCCCAGGATCTCCGCTGCCAGCGCCTGCTGCTGCCGCAGTGCCGCCTCATCCAGAAACTGACTCTGGCTGATGCGGGGGCGGGGGGCAAACAGTCCGGTCTTTTTCAGACCCCGGCTGCCCAGCGCCGACAGCGCCGCCTCCATCTGGCGGGAGGCCTCCCGCCAGCGAACCAGCTCCGCCGGTTCCGGATGCAGCAGCACCGCCCAGTCCGGGTCCGCCGCCAGATCCTCCGTCTGCCGGATCTCCAGCCGACCGAACCGCAGCAGCGCATCCATCAGGGACTGCCGCTCCTCCTCCATCGCCAACAGGTGCAGCCGCTGCATTTTCACAATGGCCACTACTCCTGCACCACCCTTCTCAGAATGGTGTCTACCGCCTGAGGCATCTTGGCCCCGGCCCGCTGCCGCAGGGCGTCACAGTCTGCCTGAACCTCCCGCAGCGCCTGCTGCCGGGCTGCTTCGGCGTCCTCCGCCGCCTGCCGGCGGCGCTGGGTCTCCAGCTGCTGCAAGTCCCGGCGTGTCTGTTCCACCAGCGCACGTCCGGAGCGTTCCGCCTCCTCCTGCATCTGCTGAGCCTGCTGGGCCGCCTGACGGACGGAGGCTTCCGTCTCCTGCTCTACCTGCGATACCTGCTTCACCAGCTCCAGATACATGGTCGTCACCGCCTTTCCTTGTGAATGGATCTATAAGCATATGCCGTCCGGCCCTTGTAACGGCCCGTTCGGCAGAGGCTGACTTGAAATTGTCCGTTATCTTAGCACATCTTAATGTGAAAATCAACACATTGTCTGTTAATTTGCAAAAATAATTTATTTGTATAAAAATGGGACTTTTTCTGAATGATAAGAAAAAGTCCCATTGTGAAAAACTATTGTACCACAGCGCCAAAGGCAGACACGCCCAGCACGCTGAGGATGCCCATGATGCACCCGGCCAGCAGCACACCGCCCATGCAGGCCAGCACGCTCTTCTTAAAGCCCATATCCAGCAGAGAGGCCGCCAGAGTTCCCGTCCACGCACCGGTGCCGGGCAGGGGGATCCCCACGAACAGCAAAAGAGCCCAGAACAAGCCCCGGCCGGCCTTCGCCTGAAGCTTTTGGCCGCCCCGCTCACCCTTTTCCAGACAGAAGGTGAAGAACCTTCCGATGACAGGCTTATCCTTGCCCCAAAGAAGGATCTTCCGGGCGAAGAGATAGATAAACGGCACCGGCAGCATATTCCCCACGATGGCAATGAGATACGTCAGCCACAGCGGCATCCCGTAGGCCACGCCGTAGGGGATGGCGCCCCGCAGCTCGATGAGGGGGACCATGGATACCAGAAAAACGATGAGTCCGTGTTTCATATGCTTCCTCACAAGATTGCCGGACTCATAGACCGGCAGCGTAATTTTATGATAGAGTATTATACCATAGTCTGCCCCGTATGACAAGGCTGCATTCCGTTTGCCGGGAAACTTCTGTGGGAGGGGTATAGAACCGCTGCAAATCTTTATGCTTTTTTCCACAAATTATTCCATAGTTTCTGTCGACAGCCGGAGTTTTTTACGTTATACTATATCCTGTTGAATCAAATAAACTGGGAGGGAATGCGTTTTGAGCGTTTCTGATTTCATTTCCCTGCTGGGCGGCGTGGCCCTGTTCCTGTTCGGTATGTCCATCATGGGCGATGCCCTGAAGAAGGTAGCAGGCAATCAGCTGGAGCTGGTGTTGTATAACCTCACCAGCACGCCCATCAAGGGGGTCCTGCTGGGGACCGGCGTCACGGCGGTGATCCAGTCCTCCTCCGCCACCTCGGTGATGGTGGTGGGCTTCGTCAACTCCGGCATGATGAAGGTCAATCAGGCCATCGGCATCGTGCTGGGCGCCATCTTGGGCACCAGCGTTACCGGCTGGGTGCTGTGCCTCAGCAACCTCTCCGGCGGCGGCTGGGTGGCCCTGCTGAGCACCTCCACTCTGACGGCCCTGATGGCCACCATCGGTACTCTGCTGCGGATGATCAGCAGGAAGCAGACCACCCGCCATGTGGGGGAGATCCTGCTGGGCTTTGCCGTGCTGATGTACGGTATGACCGCCATGAGCGGCGCCGTGGAGCCCCTGCGGGAGAGTGAGGTGTTCATCAACGCCATGACCTCCTTCGCAAACCCTCTGCTGGGAATCCTGGTAGGCATCGTGTTCACCAGCGTCATCCAGAGTGCCTCCGCCGCCGTGGGTATCCTGCAGGCGCTGGCTGCCACCGGAGCCGTCACCTTTGAAATTGCCCTCCCCATTATCATGGGGATTGCCATCGGCGCTGCGGTGCCGGTGTTGCTGTCGGCGCTTGGCGCCAACGTCAGCGGCAAGCGCACGGCCTTCGTCTATCTGCTCATCGACGTGCTGGGCGTGGTGATCTGGGGCTGCATCTTTTATGCCGTCAATGCCGTGGTGCATTTTGACTTCATGGATACCACCATGACCACCGTGTCCATCGCTCTGGCGAACACCCTGTTCCGTCTGGCCACGGTGGTGGCCCTGATGCCCCTCATCGGCCTGTTGGAGAAGCTGGTATGTATGCTGGTGCCGGACGACTCCGAGAGCAGCCGGGAGCGCCAGAAGATGGACCGTCTGGAGGAGCGCTTCCTGCAGCACCCGGCGCTGGCCATCGAGCAGAGCCGTCAGGTCACCGACGCCATGGCTCAGTGCGCCATGGAGAATCTGCTGGCCGCCATGGCGCTGGTGCATCAGTACAGCGACAAGGGCTTCCGGGCCGTGGCGGAGACAGAGTCCACCGTGGACCGCTATGAGGACCGGCTGGGTACCTATCTCATGAAGATCACCGGTAAGGAACTCACCGCCCGTCAGAGTGAGGAGGTATCCAAGTATCTGCATACCATCTCCGACTTCGAGCGCATCTCCGACCACGCCCTGAACATCTCCGAGGTGGCGCAGGAGATCCACAGCAAGGGCATGGCCTTCTCGGAGGAGGCCAGCCGGGAGCTGAAGGTCATGGAGGATGCCGTCTCCGAGATCCTCTACCTCTCCATCCACGCCTTTGTGGAGGGGGATCTGGCCGCCGCCAGCCGGGTAGAGCCGCTGGAGGAGATCATCGACGGCCTGTGCGACGAGCTGAAGCTGCACCATGTGGACCGTCTGCAAAAGGGCGTATGCACCCTGAGTCAGGGCTTCGTGTTCAACGATCTGCTCACCAACTATGAGCGGGTGGCGGATCACTGCTCCAATATCGCCGTGGCCATGATCGAGCTGGAGTCCGACGCCTTCGATACCCACGAGTATTTGAAGAGCGTCAAGAACATGAAATCCGACTCCTTCGCCCGCTATTACGAGGAATACAGCAAAAAATTCACTTTGTAAGACATGAAAAAGCACCGACAGAGGACAAGGAAACACCCCTGTAAGGGGGCGGGGAGACAGCTGCCGGTATGCCTGTCGGCAGCCGTCTCCGCATTGGCCATCAAAGACAACCCCCGGCTCTGCCGGGGGTAAAAAATAGCCTATGGCGAGGGGCAAAGTAGACAAGAAAAAGTCTCCGAGTTAGAGTAAGGAAGAGGTTTGCCGACCAAAACTTACAAAAACAAGGAGACTAATTCATGAAAGAAGTAGATGCAAGTAGTTTAGAACATACCAGTTGGCGTTGTCAATACCATGTGGTGTTTGCGCCGAAATATAGACGGATGGAGATATATGGAAAGATAAAAGAGGACATAGGGATCATACTGCGGAAGTTGTGCCAGCAAAAGAGCGTAGAAATCATAGAAGCACAAGCATGCCCAGACCACATCCACATGTTGATAAGCATCCTGCCGAAGTACAGCGTATCCCAGATTATGGGATACCTGAAAGGAAAGAGCAGCCTGATGATATTTGACCGACATGCCAACCTGAAGTATAAGTACGGGAATAGACACTTTTGGGCAAGAGGGTATTTTGTGGATACGGTAGGCCGCAACAAGAAAGCGATAAAGGCGTACATACAGAACCAGTTGGAGGAGGACAAAATGTCTGACCAGATTAGCATAAAGGAATTTATAGACCCGTTTACGGGTAGTAAGAATCCCAAGGCATAGATAAAAACCCCTTAAGGGGTAGCCCGAGAAAGGAATGCGGTCGGCAGACCTTTCGGACCCCTCAAGGGGCTTCGTCCGTAATGGGCCCTTATAGGGCCTGGTCAACCCATCCGCCTTTGCGGATGGGTTGTTTTTTGCTTTCGATCAAAACTCCCACCGGCCACCGCTTGCTATGCGGAAAAAAACATGGTATAATAAAAAATCAAATCTGCATCGCCTTTTGCGCTGCGGCAAGTATATGAACAGGAGATTCAGCGCACCATGACCACCAAGGATTTTCAGACCAAACGGCCTCTGGCCATTTTCCTCAGTTATTTCCGGCCCCACCGCCGGCTCTTCGCATTGGATATCATCTGCGCTTTTATGATCTCTCTGGTGGATCTGGCCTTTCCCCTGATCTCCCGTACCGCCATGTACCAGTGGCTGCCCCAGCAGCAGTACCGCACTTTCTTCATCGTCATGGGGATTGTGGTGCTGGCCTTTGTGCTGCGCTCCTTTCTGTGCTTCGTGGTGGGCTATTGGGGCCACACCTTCGGCATCCGGGTGGAGGCGGATATCCGCCGGGATCTGTTCCGCCATATGCAGGAGCTGGGCTTCGACTTCTACGACCGCAACCGCACCGGCCAGCTGATGAGCCGCCTGACCTCCGACCTGTTCGAGGTGACGGAACTGGCCCACCACGGCCCGGAGGATCTGTTCATCTCCGCAGTGACCATCGTGGGCGCCCTGATCGTCATGTTCTCCATCCAGTGGCGTCTGGCGCTGGTGGTGAGTCTCATCATCCCCATTTTCATGGTGGTGGTCATGTACCGCCGCCGCCAGATGAGCGCCGCCTCCCGCGCGGCCAAGCAGAAAACCGGCGTCATCAACGCCGAGATCGAGTCCGGTCTCTCCGGTGTCCGCACCACCAAGGCCTTCGCCAATGAGGAGAAGCAGCAGACCCGATTTGACGGCGCCAACGAGATATTCAAGACCGCCAAGCGTGGCTTTCATAAAGAGATGGGCCTCTTCAACGCCAGCATGGAGTTCTTCATCTGCATCCTGTCCGTGGCGGTCATCGCCGTGGGCGGCTGGCTCATCATGAAGGGGCAGATGGACTATGTGGGGCTCATTACCTTCAGCCTGTATATCACCACCTTCATCAGCCCCATCCGCAAGCTGGCCAACTTTGCCGAGATGTTCTCCAACGGCTTTGCGGGCCTTCACCGGTTCATTGAACTGATGGCCACGGAGCCCACCATTCAGGACGCCCCCGGCGCCGTGGAGCTGTCGCAGGTCCGGGGCGAGGTGGAGCTGGATCATGTCAGCTTCACCTATCCGGGCAGCAGCGAGGTCCTTCACGACATCGATCTCACCGTGGCCGCCGGGGAGACGGTGGCCATCGTTGGCCCCTCCGGCGGCGGCAAGAGCACCCTGTGCCAGCTGGTACCCCGGTTCTATGACGTCACGGAGGGCAGCATCCGGGTGGATGGGCTGGACGTGCGGCAGGTGACCCAGCGCTCCCTGCGCCGGGCCATCGGCATCGTGCAGCAGGACGTGTTCCTCTTTGCCGATACCATTCGGGAGAACATCCGCTACGGCCGCCCCGACGCCACCGACGAGGAGGTGGAGCAGGCGGCCCACCGGGCGGAGCTGCTGGAGGATATCCGGACCATGCCTCAGGGCTTCGACACCTATGTGGGGGAGCGGGGGGCCATGCTCTCCGGCGGCCAGAAGCAGCGGGTGGCCATCGCCCGCATCTTCCTGAAGGACCCGGCCATCCTCATTCTGGACGAGGCCACCTCGGCACTGGACAGCGTCACCGAGGCGAAGATCCAGGGGGCCTTCGACCAGCTGAGCCAGGGCCGCACCACCCTCATCATTGCCCACCGGCTCTCCACCATCCGCTCCGCCCACCGTATTCTGGTGGTGCAGGACGGCCGCATTGCCGAGCAGGGCAGCCATGCCCAGCTGCTGGCGGAGAACGGGGCTTACGCCCGGCTGTACCACACGCAGAATCTGGGGGAGAACCATGGATAAACGGGATCTGTTGGACCGACTGGCGGCAAACGGTGACGAGCGCCTGCTACTGGGGAGGGTCTGGGATAAATACGAGCAGTGCCGCCGCAGGAACATCCCGGTGGTGACGGGCTTCCTCTCCCCGGCGGAGCAGGAACTGGTGCGCCGCCTGATGGGGGCGCTGGATGTCCGGGAGGGCTGGCTTCTATGGGGCGGCTACGATACTGCTCAGCGGCGGCAGGCCCACTTCCTGCCGGATTGGCAGACGGGACCGGACTTCGAGGCTGTGGCCGCTCTGCGGGCCACCTTCTATGAACCCAACAGCCTGACCCACCGGGACGTGCTGGGCAGCCTGATGGGGCTGGGTGTTACCAGAGAAGCCGTGGGGGATATTCTGGTGGCAGAGCAGTCGGTGGATGTGCTGGTGACGGAGCCGGTGCGCCGCTTCCTGCTGGATAGCTGGGACAGCGCCGGCCGGGTACGGCTGAAGGTACAGTCCATCGATCCAACGCAGCTTCAGGTGCCGGAGGAGAAGGTGAAGCTGCTGCGGGATACCGTGTCCTCCCTGCGGCTGGACAGTGTTCTGTCGGTGGGCTTTTCCCTGAGCCGCAGCAAGGCGGCGGAGGCCGTCACCTCCGGCAAGGTGCAGGTGAACTGGGCGGACTGGCAGAAGCCGGACCGGCAGGTGGTGCAGGGCGACGTGCTGACTCTCCGGGGCCTTGGCAAGTGCGTGCTGGAGGAAGTGGGGAATCAGACGAAAAAGGGAAGGGTGTTTATCACCGTCAAGCGCTACCTCTGACGGCACCGTCCCGACTGCGGATATCCTGCTGCGAATCATTTTGCTGCGGATGGCTTGTTTGGGACATTTTGTGGACATTGCGGATATTTTGGACATTTTGTGGACGTTTTACGGACATTTTTCGGTATATGGATTCGTCCGATTTTGGCGGAAAGGCGGGTAAATATCGTATGGATCAGAAGAAGATCGACCGGATCAATGAGCTGGCAAAGAAGGCCAGGACTCCGGAGGGGCTGACTCCGGAGGAGACGCAGGAGCGGGCTACCCTACGCCGGGAGTATATCGACACCGTGGTGGGGAATCTGGCACGGGAACTGGATAACACCTGGGTGGTGGATGAGAACGGCAACAAGCGCAAGCTGAGAAAGCGGGGAGAGGAGAACACCCATGACTGACAAGGACAACAGCCAGACCGGAGAATATAGCTACACCTATTCTTACAGCTACTCCAAGGAGGGCGGCGAGAAAAACGTCGAGGTCCATACCGGCGGCTTCGCTGCCGCTACGGCCGGTGAGGCTGCGGCCGACAGTACGGGAAAGACAACTGCCGGCGAAAGCAGCAGCGGTAAAAGCGCTACCGGGAAAACAACGACCATCAAAAGCACCACCGGCAAGACTACCACACGCTCCCGCAGCACGACCACCAGCTCCCGAAGCAGCACCAGCTCCCGCAGTAAGAACGACAACTCTGGGCCGGATGTGGGCTACTGGATCATGACGGCTATTTTTTTCGCCACCGGCTTGTGGCCGGTGGGTTTGATCATGCTGATTTCCAAGCTGTCGGACCCCAAGCGGCGAAAGACTGCCGCCAAGACCGCATCCACCACAGCCAGGAAGGCCAGTGCCGCCATCCAGAAGGCCACCCAGACGCCCCAATATTCCGCCAAGAGCGCCAAATGGATGAAGATCGCCGGTATTCTGCTGACCATCGTGGGCGCAGTGGCGTTCTTCAACGGCGTGGCGGATAACCTGTTCTGGCTGGAGGACGGCTTCCAGCTGCACTATGTGAAGTACTTTTTAGAGGGCCTGTTCTATCCCACGGGCCTGCTGGCCGGCGGCATCGGACTGCTGATCGGCAGCGGCTCCATGACCCGCCGTCACCGGCGCTACGCCTCCTATCTGCGGATCGCAGGCAAGCGCAGCAGCATCTCGGTCGCCAGTCTGGCCCGTGCGGCGGAGGTATCCGAGCGCCGGGCGGAGCGGGATCTGCAGGCCATGCTGGAAAAGGGCCTGTGGGGCGAGGAGGCCTATCTGGATCTGGGCCGGGGGATGCTGTTCCGCAGCCATGAGGCGGCGGAGGATCAGGAACGGCAGGAGCGGCAGCGCGAGGCTCCGCAGGTGCCGCAGGAGGCGGAGGAGGGCTACTCCGGGATGCTCCGCAGCATCCGCCGCTCCAACGACCGTATCGCAGACCCGGAGCTGAGCCGGAAAATCGACCGGCTGGAGGAGATCGCCGGGAAGATCCTGAAGCTGGTGGAGGAGGACCCCGCCAAGAAGAATCAGGCAGCCACCTTCCTGAACTATTACCTGCCCACCACGGAGAAGCTGCTGGACTCCTATGCCGACTTCGAGGAGGCGGGGGTCAGCGGCGAGAACCTTACCCAGGCAAAGGAGAAGATCCGCCGCACCATGGACAGCATCATGGCGGGCTTCGAGCGCCAGCTGGATGCCCTGTATCACGCCGACGCCATGGATGTGGACAGCGATATCCGGGTGATGGAGACCATGCTGCGCCGGGACGGCGGCAGCGTGGAGGAGGACTTTGGGCTGGGCGGTACGGCGGTGGCCACGCAGGAGGATCTGTAAAGGCGGGAGATATGTTCTGCCTGCGTCGTCCGGCTGCACCGGTTCCACGGCAAGAAAGGCTTTTTACAAGAGACCGGCATCCCTGCCGGTCTCTTGTTCTATGCGGAGATGGGTTCCCAAGCAAAAAGACTGTCGAAGATTCCGTTTGCGTCTTCGGCGGTTCATGATCCTTCTCTTTTTTGTTGTCTCCGACGGATAACTTTCTTTCAATAGCGAAAGAAAGTTATCAAAGAACGCCACTTGAAACCTAAGGTTTCAAGACTTCCTCTCTTGTGTGCAAGAGTTGCATCCTAAATCCCGCCGAAGCAGAGAATTGGCGTATTTCTACTCACGCTGCCGCTGGATTGGGTGGTTGAAGAAGTCTGACGCTCTACCGTGGGGGACGGATCGCCGCAGGCAGTGTGAGCACTGGCTTCGCAATGGCGGGCTATATTTGTGAAGGCAGCTTTCAGCGGTCCATGATCCTTCTCTTTTTTGTTGTCTCCGACGGGTAACTTTCTGCCAGTAGCAGCAGAAAGTACCCAAAGAGTGCCGCTTGAAACCTAAGGTTTCAAGACTTCCTCCTTTGTGTGCAAGAGCTGCATCCTAAATCCCGCCGAAGCAGGGAATTGGCGTATTTCTACTTACGCTGCCGCTGGATTGGGTGGTTGAAAGAGATTTCTGTTCTGCTGTGGGGGCGGGGAGTGTGAGCGCTGGCTGTGGGAATCCCTACTCCTAACCATAGACCCACACGCCCCTTCGCCGGAGCGGGAGCGGCAGCGGGTCTGTTGCTGAGTCAATTCCCTTTACGGCCCATAACGAATGCAGCGCTTGAAGGGAAAGGAAGTTTTGAAACCATCGGTTTCAAACGGCGTTTTTTGCATACTTTTTGTCGCTGTTGACAAAAAGTATGCCGCCGGAGGCAAACAAGAAACTACTGCTGGGAAAAGTGGGCCGTCGGAGGCACGGTCCCTACAAAAGAAAAGCACCCGTCGGAACGAAAAAGAAAACCTGCAAAGAGGGAACGGATTCCCACGACCAGCCTGCGGACTGGTCTCGGAATGACGGGTTTAGCATATGAGAGAATTTTCAGCAGCCCAATAAAGTCTGTGCCTTTTTGTGTCAATCCGTTCTCCACGGTAGAATGGCGGCCATTCCGGCGAAAAGAAAAAATAGTGCTTGCTTTTTGTTGCTGGGGCGTATATAATGGGGGCAAGTCAATAAAAGGACAGAGCGTCCGGCGCCTTGTGCGTCGGCGGCGGAATCGGGTGAGAAGCCCGGCGAGTTGGTCACTGTGATGCCTGCTGAGACAGGATAAGTCAGATACACCGAGCTCTGTGCCTTGGTTTTGCCATCACCGAAGCCGAATCGTGAAACGCTTTGCAGCTTGCACGGTCCCGCTTGGACCGTGCTTTTTTGTTGTGCAAGAGCGAAAACAGGACTTCCTGCCATGGGCAGGGGGTGCTTTTCGTGCGGTGCCGGCAGCCACAGGCCCGCATGGAACAAAAACGCAAGCCGAGGGGCGGTCAAACCGTCCATTTCCATAAGGGCAGGAGGGGTTTCAGCCACCCCTCCTGCCTCCTTCTTATGTGTGCTGTATTTTTTGGGCATCTGCCTTCAAAATAAATTTGTAAAAGAGAGGACAAAAGCGAATGAAGAAACGTATTGTATCGCTGCTTCTGACGCTGGTGATGGTACTGTCTCTGGTACCCATGAGCGTTTTTGCGGCGGACAACCACGACGGACAGGTTCATGTCATCGTGGAGAACACCACCTACCCGGAAGCCGAGGGCGCTCCCTGGGAAGGGACACTGGTGGAGGAATGGATAGATCTGAATGAAGATTCTACCATGATGGGCTGTGTGGTAGAGGCACTGGAAAAGAACGGCTGCGAGCAGACAGGCGCCGAGAACAACTACATCAGCTCTATCGAAGGTCTGGGTGAATTCAACGGCGGCCCCATGTCCGGTTGGATGGGCACCCTGAACGACTGGTTCACCAACCAAGGCTTTGGGGCCTTCACCGTGGCGGACGGAACGCTGGGATCCGGCGACGAGATCCGGATCATGTATACCCGCAATGGCTACGGCGCCGACCTGGGCGGCAGCTGGGACAACAATGACAAGACGGTGAAGGATCTGGCCTTCAGCGCCGGTGAGCTGAGCCCGGAATTCCACAAGGACACCCACGACTATACCCTGACGGTGGACAAGGGGACCGACAGCGTGCTGGTCACCCCCACCGCCAGCAACAAGAACTATCAGGTCAGGACCTATGTGGGCGAGACGGAGTATAAGCGCACGGCGATGGTTCCCACTGTGGACGGTACCGCCATCACCGTCAAGTGCGGCGATCCCAGCTGGCCCAATATGAACCACGACAATGAGCCGGCACAGGTCTACACCGTCAACGTGAAGGTGAAGTCGGACGACAAGCCTGTTACTCCCGCCAACACCAAGGTGCTGGTTCGGGCGCAGGACGGCGGCGCATGGCTGCACCAGCCCATGGTGAGTGAGCTTACCGGCGGTGAGGCGGAGAAGTACGGCTACACCGACAAGGTGGAGGGCGTTTCCGCTCTGGATGCGCTGGTGGTCTCCCACGAGCTGACCTTCGGCGACGACTTTACCCCGGAAACCGCCAAGGATTTCCTGGAGGTCAGCAGCAGCGGCTTTATCACCAAGCTGTACGGCACGGAGACCTATGTCTGCGGCTTCTATGTCAACGCCGGCTATCCCAATGACGGCACCAAGGCACCCTCCGGCCCCGGCTATAATGGCACCACGGTGGTCAACACCAAGCTCAAGGACGGCGACGTGGTGGATTTCTTCTTCTATGCCGACGATACGGCGTATTCCGACTACTATACGTGGATCGATGTCCCGGAGACCATGGTGACCGGCGAGGCCATCACCGTGACGGTGAAGGGCTTCTATGCCGTGGAGGGCTATCGCTACAAGGACGCTGCGGAGCTGAAGGCCGCTGCCCGGCCCCTGGAGGGCGTGGGTCTGGCTTGGGTGGACGCAGACGGCTACATCAAGCCCATCAAGGATGTTGTGACGGATGAGGACGGTCAGGCCACCTTTACCGTGGGCAGCGAGGCCACCGGCTATCTGGTGGCACAGAGCGGCGGTGACGTGTACGCTCTGATGAATCCCAGCGACTACATCCGCAAGGTGGCGGGCAAGCCCGTGGAGACGCTGGGGCTGACCATCCGCTCTCAGGCGGACAACGCCTATCTGCACAGCATCAGCGAGGTGCAGGTGGCCAGCAATACCGCCGAGAAGTACGGCTTCACCGACAAGGTGGAGGGCGTTTCTGTGCTGGATGCGCTGGTGGCCGCTCACGAGATGGTTTATGGGGATAAGTTTACCCCGGCAACGGCCAAGCAATATCTGGCCATCAACCCCAACAACGATTGGGAGAGCAAGGTCTTTGGCCGTGAGACCGGCTTCCACGGCTTCTATATCAACGGCGACTTCCCCACCAATGAGGCAGGCGCTGCCCGGCCCAAGGTGACGGATACCAAGCTGCTGGATGGCGATGTGCTGGACTACTTTGTGGGCAGCGACGCCGAGAACCAGAACGACTACTACACCTGGCTGGAGGTTCCTGCGACCATGACCTCCGGTGAGGACATCACCGTTACCGTCAAGGGCGTGAAGGCACTGGATCCCGACGCCACGCAGGCCAATGCCCAGCCTCTGGAGGGCGTAGGCCTGGCATGGCTGGATATGACCACCGGCACCATTAAGCCCATTGACGGCGTGGTGACCGATGAAAACGGCAAGGCGACCTTCACCGTGGTGGAGGGTGTGGCGACCGGTTATCTGGTGGCCATCACCGCCACCTATCACACGCATACGACCTATGCGCTGATGAACCCCAGCGCCCCCATCCAGATGGTCACCGGCAACGCGCATACTGTGGAGCTGAAGGGCCTGCACAACGCACAGCTGAACAGCCTGAAGCTGTACACCTACAAGGATGGCGTGAAGGGGACGCAGGATCTGCTGTCCGGCATCAGCACCGAGGCGGACGGCTACGGCCTGAAGTACACAGCAAAGCTGGCCTCCGGCACCTATTGGGTGGAGGGCTACGACGCCAACAAGGACTGCAACGGCGGCATGGAGATGGTCATCGCTGATGATACCACCTCTGTTTCCGTATAGCGTGCCTATGAGATCTATGCCCGCAACAGCGGCTGGGTGGCAGGCACCGACTACACCATCGACTATCAGGTGACCACCGCCGACGGCGTGAAGCGCACTGCCACGCTGGGCAGCGGAACCGTTTACGGCAACCTCCGCACCACGGGTATCTTCGTGGAGACGGATACCGTGACGGTGAACCTGATCCCCTCCGAGGAGCACGCTGCCAATTACAACGTTGGCACCAAGACCGTTGTCACGAAGGTGGGCGGCGGTGCTCAGTCCTTCGATATCTCCGTACCCAAGGCCTTTACTGTGAAGGTGACGGCTCCTGCCGGCTCCACCATCAGCGTGGGTACCTTCGGCAACTACTATACCTATGAGTTCCTCCGTCCGCAGGAGAACGGCATCTCCACTCAGGACGGCGACACTGTCACCGTGACCTATCGGGTGCCGGAGACCAGCCTGAACCACTTCGTGCGGGTGCAGAATCCCGACGGTGTGACCTACTGGGACTTCAACAAGTGGACCACCGATCAGGATATCGTCGTGACCCGTGCCGATCTGCATATGGACGACGATTTCAACAAGGATACCGTCAGCCGGTTCGATAAGAACACCTACGATCTGGGCAATGTGTATCTGAACATCAACGCCAAGGGCTACATGAACATGAACGCCGGCGACACCTATGAGCTGGACGTGTTCCGTAACTGGCAGGCCATTGAGGGCTTCGTGAACGCCAAGATCGCCCTGCCGGATGCCCACTACGAGGTGGTGGACTTCGACGGCAAGCCCAGCGACGTGGTGAGCATCGCTCCCAATGCCGACAACAGCTGCCTGGCCTATATGACCGCCAACCATCAGGGTACGGCGCTGGTGAAGGTCACCTACGACGCCATGACCCATAAGCAGGGCCAGAGCAGCACCGCCGACAAGACCTTCTCCGCCATCTGGCCGGAGTTCACCGGTGTGTTTGTGGTGTCCGTGGGTGCTGACGGCACCGCCATCCAGACCAATATGCTCATGGATCGTATGGATGTCGGCGTCACCAAGGACGAGCAGAAGCAGTTGGATGCCGAGCACGACATCCTGTTCTATCTGGGCACCGACGGCGCCAGCTACACCTTCACTCCGGAGAGCGGCTGCACCGTTACCGTGGCTCGCTCCACCGTGGGTAAGACCATGACCTTCAACGGCTTTACCTCCGAGGGGGTCACCGTGGACGCCGAGACCGGCGCCGTGACGGTGGCGAAACTCACCACCGGCCGCCATATCGTCCGGGTAGAAAAGGACGGCGTGGCCACCTATCAGGTCATCACCGCCCGTGGCGTCAGCTACAAGCTGTTGGACGCCGAGGGCAATGAGCTGCCGGAGAATGCCGAGGTCAAGCCCGGCGAGACGGTGCAGCTGCAGTTTACCGGGCTGGTGAGTCCCAAGGAGAAGATGGCGGGTGTGTATAACCACAGATTCTCCCTGTACTATACCGACGCTGACGGTAACTTCTTCCAGTCCAATCCCGGCGGCTACTACGGCGTGTATGACTTCAGCGGCAACCCCGCCCGTCAGCGCATCTCCATCACCGTTCCGGCGGATCAGGAGGGCCTGACCTATGAGCTGACCGGCGCCATCAAGGTGGGCGGCTACCCCGGCAAGCCCACCCATCGTATCGTGACCTACGCCGAGGGCATGGGGATGCAGCACGGTACCGCCACCGCCAGCGTGCTGGCTCAGCTGCCTCAGGTGACCTTGAAGCTGTCCGGCTATGCCGCCGACGCTGTGGAGAAGCTGATCGATGCCATCGGCACGGTGACCCTCGACAGCGAGGAGACTATCAAGGCTGCCCGTGATGCTTATGATGCTCTGACCGAGGAGCAGAAGGCTCAGGTGGGCAACTACCAGACCCTGCTGGACGCCGAGGCCAAGCTGGCTGACCTGAAGGCTGTCGACGCTGTGGAGAAGCTGATCGATGCCATCGGTACGGTGACGCTGGACAGCGAGGAGGCTATCAAGGCTGCCCGTGGTGCCTACGATGCGCTGACCGACGCACAGAAGGAGCAGGTGGGCAACTACCAGACCCTGCTGGATGCCGAGGCCAAGCTGGCTGACCTGCAGGCTGCCGACGCTGTGGAGAAGCTGATCGATGCCATCGGCACGGTGACCCTCGACAGTGAGGAGGCTATCAAGGCTGCCCGTGGTGCTTATGATGCTCTGACCGATGCCCAGAAGGAGCTGGTGGGGAACTACCAGACCCTGCTGGACGCCGAGGTCAAGCTGGCTGACCTGCAGGCTGCCGACGCTGTGGAGAAGCTGATCGATGCCATCGGCACGGTGACCCTCGACAGCGAGGAGGCTATCAAGGCTGCCCGTGATGCTTATGATGCTCTGACCGAGGAGCAGAAGGCTCAGGTGGGCAACTACCAGACCCTGCTGGACGCCGAGGCCAAGCTGGCTGACCTGAAGGCTGTCGACGCTGTGGAGAAGCTGATCGATGCCATCGGTACGGTGACGCTGGACAGCGAGGAGGCTATCAAGGCTGCCCGTGGTGCCTACGATGCGCTGACCGACGCACAGAAGGAGCAGGTGGGCAACTACCAGACCCTGCTGGATGCCGAGGCCAAGCTGGCTGACCTGCAGGCTGCCGACGCTGTGGAGAAGCTGATCGATGCCATCGGCACGGTGACCCTCGACAGTGAGGAGGCTATCAAGGCTGCCCGTGGTGCTTATGATGCTCTGACCGATGCCCAGAAGGAGCTGGTGGGGAACTACCAGACCCTGCTGGACGCCGAGGTCAAGCTGGCTGACCTGCAGGCTGCCGACGCTGTGGAGAAGCTGATCGATGCCATCGGCACGGTGACCCTCGACAGCGAGGAGGCTATCAAGGCTGCCCGTGATGCTTATGATGCTCTGACCGAGGAGCAGAAGGAGCTGGTGGGGAACTACCAGACCCTGCTGGATGCCGAGGCCAAGCTGGCCCAGCTGAAGAAGGATGCTGAAAAGCCCTCTCAGCCGGAGCAGCCTGAGAAGCCCGCTACCGGCGATGCCGGTGTGGCGCTGTGGCTGACGGTCATGTGCATGACCACTCTGCTGGGTGCCGCTCTGGTGAGCAAGAAGCGCAAGGCGTAACCTAAAGCAAATAAGAAGTCCCCGGCCAGTGGCCGGGGGCTTCTTGCTGCATAGGTTGCAGCCAAAAGAGAATATAAAAAGAAGGCATCTGCATTTGGACAGATGCCGTCTTTTGGAGCTTGTGGCCGGACTCGAACCGGCGACCTGCTCATTACGAGTGAGCTGCTCTACCAACTGAGCCACACAAGCAAAATAGGAGGGTGGGCTGTATACTGCACCGCACGCAGGACACAGCCACGCATCGTATTGTGCCACATTTTCGGGGATTTGTCAACTAAAAATTCCGGGGTGAATAATACATAACGTAATCGGCACCAAAGTTTTGCGACAAAAGAAACCCCGGTGCGTACAGAATCCACAAAGCCCGTCCAAAACAGCCAAAAAGCCCCTTTGGAAAATGGTGCGGAAAAGAGGAGAGAATCCATGAAAAACCGGACTTTTTTACACGGCGACAGGATGGGGGAGGATTCGCCTGAGTTTTACATAATTCATTTGTAAATAAACCTTTACAAAGAGTTATTCACATTATCCACAGACTTTTCCACACCGGGAAAAACCTTGTCGGAAAAAGGTTTTCCACATTATGCACCGGTTTTTCCACAGGGCGCAAACGCAGTTTTACACCGGAACAGAAAGGTGAATATAATTTACATAATGTAAAAATGTAAAGGCGTTTTTCCTGTGAGTAGACGGGGAGTTACCATAACTTGGAGAGAGCCGAAAAGAAGGGGAGCGGCCATACAGAGGTCGCTCCCTTTCGCGCAATTTTATCCACGGTCCAGATCCCGTGTGGCGTAGGCGTTCAGGGAAAGATCCGCCGTATGTCCCGCCAGATACTCATAGTAGCCCTGTGCGCCGATCATAGCCCCGTTATCACCGCACAGCCGCAGAGGCGGCAGGTACAGCCGGCAGCCCGCCTGACGGCAGGCCCGTTCCAGATCGCCCCGGATGATGGAGTTGGCGGCCACGCCTCCGGCGGCCACGATGGTGCGCCGTCCGGTGCGGCGGGCGGCCTCCATGGCACGGGGGACCAGCTCGTCGCTGACGGCCTGAGTGAAGTCACGGGCCAGCGCCGCAGCATCCAGAGGCTCGCCCTTTTGCTGGGCATTGTGGGCCAGATTCACCACCGCCGTTTTCAGGCCCGAAAAGCTCATATCCAGCTCCGCTCCCTCCACATGGACACGAGGCAGGGTATACTTGCCGCCGGGGGACTGCTGGGCCAGAGCGTCCATGGGCTTGCCGCCGGGGTAGGGAAGGCCCAGCACACGGGCTGCCTTGTCGAAGCACTCACCGGCAGCGTCGTCCCGTGTGGCCCCTAAGATCGTCATGTCCGTATAGTCCCGGACATCCACGATGAGGGTGTTGCCGCCGGAGATGGCCAGCGCCAGAAAGGGCGGCTCCAGCTCCGGGAAGGCCAGATAGTTGGCGGCGATGTGGCCACGGACGTGGTGGACCGGGATCAGCGGCACGTCCAGCGCATAGGCCACGGACTTGGCGAAGCTGACCCCCACCAGCACGGCGCCGATGAGGCCGGGGGCATAGGTGACGGCCACGGCGTCCACGTCGCTCTTGGTGAGCCCGGCATCGGACAGCGCCTGATCCGTCAGGCCGGCAATGGCCTCCACGTGCTTGCGGGAGGCGATCTCCGGCACGACGCCGCCGTAGAGGGCGTGCATATCCGCCTGAGAGAGGATGGCGTCGGAGAGGACCGTGCGGCCATCCCGCACCACGGCCACGGCAGTCTCGTCGCAGGAGGATTCAAAGGCCAGAATGTTCATTGTGCCGCCTCCTCGTCAAAACGCCGGGTGAGGATCAGGGCGTCCTCCTTGGGCAGGTCATAGTAGTTCTTGCGGCGGCCCGCCTCCTGAAAGCCGAAGCCCTGATACAGGGCGATGGCGGCGGTGTTGGAGGGGCGTACCTCCAACGTCAGAAAGGCCAAATGGTTGGCCTGAGCGAAGTTGAGAAAGACCTGCAGCAGCTGCCCGGCGATGCCCCGGCGGCGCTGCTCCGGGAACACCGCCACGTTGGTGATATAGCCCTCGTCGGCAGCCACCAGCAGCCCGGCATAGCCCAGCACGTCGCCGGTGACGGCGTCCTCCGCCACCAGAAAGGCAGCGCACTGGTTTTCCAGCTCCTCCGCCAGCATCTTCCGGGACCAGGGGCGGGAGAAGCAGATGCGCTCCAGTCGCTCCAGCGACTCCAGATGGTCGGCGTTCATGGGTACGATCTTGATGTTGTTCATAGGATGACCTCGATATCTGTCAAATTGTTCAGCCCTTGGCGGAGAGCCAGTCGGGGCCGCTGTGGGCATCGGCGGGCAGGGGGACGGACAGCTGGGCGACACCCTGCATTTCCTCTTGTAAAAGGGCCTCGACATGGGGGGCCTCCTCTGCCGGACACTCCACGATGAGTTCATCGTGGACCTGCATGATGAGCCGGGCGGCCAGACCCTCGTTGGAGAGCCGATGCTCCACCCGGATCATGGCCAGCTTCATGATGTCCGCCGCCGTACCCTGAATGGGCATATTCAGCGCCACCCGCTCCCCGAAGGAGCGGAGGTTGAAGTTAGAGCTCTTCAGCTCCGGCAGCGCCCGCCGCCGCCCGAAGAGAGTGGCAACGTAGCCCTGCTGCCGGGCCTGCTCCACCACCTCCGTCATATACCGGCGGACGCCGGTATAGGTGGCGAAGTAGCGCTCCATATACTCCTTGGCCTCGGCCACGGTGACACCGATGTCCTGAGACAGGGAGAAGGGGGAGATGCCGTAGACGATGCCGAAGTTCACGGCCTTGGCCCGTGAACGCATCTGGTGAGTCACCTCCTCCGGCGGTACGTGGAACACCTTGGAGGCGGTGAGGGTATGGAAGTCCTCCCCGGAACGGAAGGCCTGCTGCATCACCTCGTCGCCGGAGATGTGGGCCAGCAGCCGCAGTTCGATCTGGGAGTAGTCGGCATCCACCAGCAGGTTCCCCGGCGCCGCCACGAACATCCGGCGCATCTGGCTGCCCAGCTCCGTGCGGGTGGGGATGTTCTGGAGGTTGGGCTCCGTGGAGGACAGGCGGCCGGTGGCCGTTACCGTCATCTGGAAGCTGGTGCGGATGCGGCCGTCGGCGTCGATGACCTTCAGCAGGCCGTCGGCATAGGTGCTTTTCAGCTTGCTGTACTGCCGGTATTCCAATACGTCCGCCACGATGGGGTGCTGCCAGCGGAGCTTTTCCAGCACGTCGGCGTTGGTGGACCAGCCGGTTTTGGTTTTCTTGCCGTGGGGCAGCCGGAGATCCTCAAAGAGCACCTTGCCCAGCTGCTTGGGGGAGTTGATGTTGAAGGGAGCCCCGGCGGCGTCATAGATCCGCTGCTCCAGCTGGCGGATGGTGCCGGTGAGGCTCTCGCCGAAGTCCGACAGCGCCTTGGCGTCCACCAGAAAGCCCCGCTGCTCCATCCGGGCCAGTACCGGGCAGAGAGGCAATTCCACGGTGTGATACAGCTCCTTCATGCCCAGCTCCTCCAGCTTGGGGGGCAGGGTCTCATACAGGGCCTCCACGGCGGAGCAGTAGCTGTGGAGGGCCGCCCACGCCGAAGCGGTATCTGCCAGCGGGGCAAAGGCATCCGGCTCCAGATGCAGGGGCTTGGGCAGCTCTTCATTATAGTAGGTCACGAACAGCCGCTGGAGGTCGTAGCTTCCGGCGGTGGCATCCAGCAGATAGGCGGCCAGCGCCGTGTCAAACAGATAGCCGTCGGTGGGAAGCTCCTGTTCCAGTAGGGAGCGCATGGTATCCTTAATGTGGTGACCGACTTTTCGGATATCGGCGGAGAACAGGGCGGACAGCAGGGCGTGCCAGTCGCCGGTATAGCGGTTCTGGTCCAGCTCGGCTGCGGCGGAGGTGTGCGCTCCGGTAGCCCACTGGACGGAGAGAACGGAGAGGTCTGGCAGGGCGTAGACGGTCAGATGATCCGCCTGACGCCACTGGGCCAGCAGGGCCTGGGCCTGCTGCTCCGTCTCCAGCGGCTCCACGGTGACGGTGTGCTCCGGGGCGGCCTCGGTGTCCCGGTGGGGGGTGAGGCCGTACCGGTCGATGAGCTTCTGAAACTCCAGCTTCAGCAGCAGGTCATAGAGCTCCGGAGCAAAGGGGCGGCGGAGGTTGTCCTCCGGGGTGAAGTTCAGCGGGGCATCGGTGACGATGGTGGCCAGATACCGGGAGTGCTCGGCGCTCTCCCTGCCCTCCTGCAGCTTTTTGATGACGCCGGGCTTGGCGTCGATCTCCGGCAGCAGGCGGTACAGCTCCGCCACGGAATGATACCTCTGCACCAGTGCCATGGCGGTCTTTTCCCCCACGCCGGGGACGCCGGGGATGTTGTCGGAGGCGTCGCCCATGAGGGCCTTCAGGTCGATCATGTGGATGGGGGCGAAGCCGTACTGCTCCCGGAAGGTCTCCTCCGTCATATCCTTGGTGGTGGTCTGGCCCATGCGGGTGGACACCAGCTTCACCTTGGTATGGGGGGTGATGAGCTGGAGGCTGTCCTTGTCGCCGGTGACGATGACACAGTCCCAGCCGACCGCCTCGCAGCGGCGGCTGATGGTGCCGATGAGGTCGTCGGCCTCGTAGCCGGTGAGGTCGTACTGGGGAATGTTCATGGCGGAGAGCACCTGCTTCAGATATGGCAGCTGCATGGCCAGCTCCTCCGGCATCCCCTTGCGCTGGGCCTTGTAACGTTCATCCGCCTGATGGCGGAAGGTGGGCTCCCGGCGGTCGAAAGTGACGCACAGCGCCTCCGGCTGTTCCTCGTCCAGCAGCCGCTGGAGGGTGGTGAGAAAGCCATAGATCGCATGGGTATATAGCCCGTCCCGTGTGGACAGGGGGCGGATACCATAATAGGCCCGGTTGACGATGCTGTTGCCGTCGATGACCATCAGTTTCATGGAGGGTCCTCCTTATACTTCTTGGCATATTCCATTTTATTATACGCCAGTTTCTCCCATAAAACAACCTCCGCCGTGGAGCGGGACAGAGGTTTTCCGGTATTTTACATGGAATGGGGCGGAAAAGAGGGAGAATTTGTTTTTCCTCTTTCTTTTTCCGGCAAAATACGCTATAATCTATATTTGACTGAAATTTGACCGGAAGGGGTATGTAGATATGTCCGCAGAGCTGTTACAGCTGCTCAACGGCGTTCAGACCATGTCCATCGTGGGAATGTGCAAGAATGCCGGAAAAACCACCATGCTCAACTGGATGCTGCACCACGACCGCCTGCAGGGGACGCTGGGCCTGACCTCCATCGGCCGGGACGGCGAGTCCACCGACGTGGTCACCGGCACGGAGAAGCCCGGCATCTTCGTGCGGGAAGGGACTCTCATCGCCACCGCCAAGGATATGCTGCGGCTGGGGGACACCACGCTGGAGATCATGGAGACCACCGGCATCCCCACACCGCTGGGGGAGGTGGTGATCTTCCGGGCCCGCAGCGACGGCAATGTCCAGCTGGCAGGGCCGTCCATCACCACGCAGCTCAAGGAGGTCTCCCGGCTGTTCTTCGAGATGGGGGCCGACAAGTCCATCATCGACGGCGCTCTGGGCCGCAAGTCTCTGGGCGCACGGGCCGTGGCGGAGGGGGTCATTCTCTGCACCGGGGCCTCGTACCATATGAGCATCGACAAGGTCGTGGCCGACACCGCCCACGTGTACCGGCTGATGAATCTGCCCAAGGCGGAAGTCATGCCCCCGGAGATGGAGGAGAGTCTGGAGAAGTGCCTGAAGGATCACGGCGAGGCCCTGATCTCCGGGGCGCTGACGGATACCATGGTGATGCCACTGCTGCGCTCCGGCGTGCTGCGGAATACCCGGCTGGTGGTGAAGGATCCCAGCAAGGTACTGCTGAGCAGCGATGCGCTGGATAAGCTCCAGACCCGTCAGGTGCGGCTGGAGACGGAGGAGGCCGCCCGGACCCTGTGCGTCACCATCAACCCGGTGTCCGCCTACGGCTGGAAGTTCGACAAGGATGAATTTATGACCCGGATGCGGGAGGCGGTGGACGTCCCCGTCATCAATGTGAAGGAGGAGCTGACATGATCAATATTCGCTTTGAAGAGAGGGAAAAAATCGGCTTGCAGTATGCGCTGGAGACTCTCCACGGGTGCAGCCCCTTCGGTCAGGAGAAGATCCGCAAGCTGCGCTACTACTCCCCCGACGAGCGGGAGGAGCTGGAGACGGAGCTGTATAACGTGGAGCAGGCCGCCAAGGCGGCGGATGCCCTGAAGCCCCTGTACGACAGGATCGGGCTGATGCTGTGCCAGATGAAGGACATCCGTGGCTCTCTGCGCCGGTGTCAGGCATTGGAGATCCCGGACCATGTGGAGCTGTTTGAAATCAAGGTATACCTTCAGCGGCTGGAGAGCCTGATCCCCCTGTTCCAGCAGGTGTGCCAGACCACCCACTTTAAGGCGCTGGCCTTCCATGATCCGGCGCAGGCGCTGGAGATCCTGGATCCGGACAAGACCCGCAGCCGTGGCTTCTACATCCCCGACAATGCAACGCCCAAGCTGAGGGAGATCCGTGCGGCCAAGAAGCAGATCGAGGAGCAGCTGCACCATGCACAGACCGATGCCGAGAAGGAGGAGCTGCGCTCCCGCCGGACCCGTGTCTGTGCCGAGGAGGACAGCGAGGAGACCAAGGTGCGCCGCAGCATGGGGCAGGCGCTGGCTCCGCTGGCAGGAGATCTGCTGGAGGACGCCGACACGGCGGGCCGGCTGGACTTCATCATCCAGAAGGCGCTGTTTGCCGTACGCTACGGCGGCGTGCGGCCGGAGATCACGGAGACGGAGCTGGAGCTGACGGATATGATCAATCCCGAACTGTGCGACCTGCTGGAGCAGAAGGGGCGGTCCTTCGTGCCGGTGTCCATCCGGCTGGAGCAGGGGGCCACCGTCATCACCGGCGCCAACATGGGCGGTAAGTCCGTGGTGATGAAAACCGTGGCTCTGAACGTGCTGCTTTTACAGGCGGGCTTTCTGGTCTGCGCCAAGAAGGCCCGGATGCCGCTGTTTTACAGCGTGAAGATGCTCTTTGACGACTTGCAGTCCATCCAGTCGGGCCTGTCCGGCTTCGGCTCGGAGATCGTGCAGTTCCAGAAGGCGCTGGAGGAGGTGGAGCAGGGCTACTCCCTGTTCCTGCTGGATGAGTTCGCACGGGGTACCAACCCCGATGAGGGCGCCGTTATCGTGCAGGCAGTGACCAAATACCTCAACGAGGTGAATGCCATTTCCCTGCTGACCACCCATTACGACAAGGTGGCAGAGAACGCCCGGCTGCACTATCAGATCATCGGACTGCGGGACGTGGATCCGGAGCAGATCCGGCAGGAGCTGGCGGCTACCGGCGACGACGGCATTCAGGTCATCGCACGGCACATGAACTACGGCCTGTACCGGGTGGAGGGGAAGTCCGACTGCCCCAGAGACGCCCTGAACATCTGCCGGATGCTGTCGCTGAAGCCGGAGATCCTGGAGAAGATCGAGCAGGCGTATTAAGACGCCGGAGGCTCTCTGCGGTGGTTGGCCGCTGCTGCGTGCGGCGTCTGTGGGGCGGTATGCGCCGCCGGAGGGCGGCAGAATTGGAAGAATGACCGGCGAAGGCGGGGGAGCGGATACGCCCCCCGCTTTCGCTGTATTCGTGGGATATCGCTTTGTGCATAACCCATAGAAAACGATGCAGAAATTTTATCTCATGCACAAAAAATCTCTGTCTTTTTTGTCACAATGCCACCTTGACAAAGCCCCGGCGGAGACGATATAATGAGGACCGTAGAAGTTCATACCGCAATCAATAGAGGTGCGGGGGACAGGGTACTGCTTCGTGAGGACAGACACTCGCAGAGCGGGGCAGGAAGGGGTCCTTCGCCGAAAGGGCATGACGGGTCTGATGTCATGGCCTTGGGGTCGGGGTGTAAGCGCCGGCACTGTCATGTCGAAAGACGTGGAGCGCTATTGGTCAGCCTTGACCGATAGCGCTCTTTTTATGCCCGAAAGAGCGGTATGGCCACAGCGGCGGAACTTCATGAAAACGACCCAAATTTATGAAGGAGGAAAAACTTATGGAAAAGATCACTTCTACCCTGCGGCTGCGTATGAGCGCAAAGGATGCTCACTACGGCGGAAACCTGGTGGACGGCGCACACATGGTGCATCTGTTCGGTGACGTGGCCACCGAGCTGCTCATCAAGTGCGACGGCGATGAGGGCCTGTTCTGCGCTTACGACATGGTGGAGTTCAAGGCTCCCGTGTACGCCGGCGACTATATTGAGGCCTATGGCGAGATCGAGAAGATCGGCAACACCTCCCGCACCATGCGCTTCGAGGCCCGCAAGGTCGTCGTTGCCCGCACCGATATCAGCGCTTCCGCTGCTGACGAGCTGGACGAGCCCATCGTTGTCTGCGTGGCTCACGGCACCTGCGTGACCCCCAAGGACTGCCAGCGCAAGAAGATCGAGAAGTAAGGGAGCGGCAAGATGGAGAAGCTGATTATTACTGCTGCTATCTGCGGCGCTGAGGTCACCAAGGAGCAGAACCCCGCTGTGCCCTACACCGTGGAGGAGATGGTCCGTGAGGCCAAGTCCGCCTACGAGGCCGGTGCAGCCATCCTGCACATCCATGTCCGTGAGGACGACGGCACGCCCACCCAGGGCCGTGAGCGCTTCCGTGTGGTGATGGACGCCATCCGCAAGGAGCTGCCCGATGTCATCATGATCCCCTCCACCGGCGGCGCTGCCGGTATGACCCCGGAGGAGCGTCTGCAGCCCACTGAGCTGTTCCCCGAGATGGCCACTCTGGACTGCGGCACCTGCAACTTCGGCGACGAGATTTTCGACAACACCATGCCCACCATGCGTGCCTTCGGCAAGCGTATGCTGGAGAACAACATCAAGCCCGAGTACGAGTGCTTCGAGCTGGGCCACATTGACACCATCCTTGGCATGGCCAAGAAGGGTGAGGTGCCTGCCCATCCCATGCAGTTCAACTTCGTGCTGGGCGTCCACGGCTGCACTCCCGCAACCGTGGAGAATCTGGCCTTCTTCGCCAGCAAGATCCCCGCTGGCTCCACCTGGACCGTGTCCGGCGTGGGCCGTTCCGCCTGGACCATGGCCGCAGCGGCCATCGCCATGGGCGGCAACGTCCGTGTGGGCTTCGAGGATAACATCTATCTGGGCAAGGGCCAGAAGGCTGCTTCCAATGGTGAACTGGTGGCGAAGGTCGTCCGCATCGCCAAGGAGCTGGGCCGTGAGATCGCCACTCCCGCTGAGGCTCGTGAGATCCTGAGCCTCAAGCCCCTGAAGTAAAAAACACTCTTTCATTCATACATTTATTTAGGAGGAAAAATATTATGGCAGAGCTGAAAGGCAACAAGTACGGTACTCATCGTGTTATCGAGCCCAAGGGCGTTCTGACCCAGGCTGCTTGGAAGGTCGATAACGATATGTCCAAGGTCTACTCCAACGAGATCGTCTGCGACGTGACCTCCCTGAACATCGACTCCGCTTCCTTCACTCAGATCGCTGAGGCTTGCGGCGGCGACGAGAAGAAGATCGGCGAGATGATCCTGGGCATCGTTGCTGAGCGTGGTAAGCAGCAGAATCCCGTGACCGGTTCCGGCGGTATGTTCAAGGGCGTTGTCTCCCACATCGGTGAGGATCTGAAGAAGAAGCCCGGCTTCGACCTGAAGGAAGGCGACAAGATCGTCTCCCTGGTGTCCCTGTCCATGACCCCGCTGCGCATCGACAAGATCCTGGCCATCCACAAGGATATCGACCGTGTGGACATCGAGGGCAAGGCTATCCTGTTCGAGTCCGCTCTGTATGCCAAGATGCCCGAGGATATGTCCGAGCCTCTGGCTCTGGCTGCTCTGGACGTGGCCGGCGCTCCTGCTCAGGCCCGCAAGCTGCCCCACGAGGGTGACAGCGTCCTGATCCTGGGCGCCAACGGCAAGTCCGGCGTGCTGTGCGGCTGGGAGGCCATGAAGAAGGTCGGCCCCAAGGGCAAGGTCGTGGGCGTTGTCCGTAACCCCAAGCAGGTTCCCGGTCTGCTGGAGCTGGGCGTGTACACCGACGTGATCGTCGCCGACTGCACCAAGCCCGTTGAGGTCATGGAGGCTGCTCTGGCTGCCAACGACGGCAAGGAGTATGACCTGTCCATCTGCTGCGTGAACATCGAGTCCTGCGAGATGTCCGCCATCCTGCCTGTCCGTGATGACGGCGTGGTGTACTTCTTCTCCATGGCTACCTCCTTCACCAAGGCTGCTCTGGGCGCTGAGGGTATCGGCAAGGATGTCACCATGATCATCGGCAACGGCTACACCAAGAACCACGCCAACATCACTCTGGATGTTCTGCGTGAGAATCCCAAGCTGCGCAAGCTGTTCGACGAGAAGTACTGCTAAACTGCGATGATGTGCTCTACCTACAGGGGCCTTCGGGCTCCTGTAGGTAAGCATCTTATTCGGAGCCCCCTGCCTTCGGGAGATCCGAACGCTGCGTGCGGCTTGAGGAGGCGGTACGCAGAGTTGAGGAGAAATGGAAAATGCGTGGAGCACCACGCAGGTTAAATAACGGTGTGCAGAGGTCTGGCCCGTTGAGGAGCGGGAAGGACGCTGCTGGCCGGAACAGTCGCCCGTGCGCCCAGTGCGACGGGAAAAGCTAACCGATATTTTTAATATTTGAAGGAGAAAACGAATATGAAGACTCGCAATGGTCTGTTCGCTGACGTTCCCGAAAATCTGTGGAATGACTGGCATTGGCAGGTCGCCAATCGTGCTGAGACGATTGAGGATCTGAAGAAGTACATGAACCTGACCCCCGATGAGGAGGCCGGTGTTGCCAAGACGCTGGGCAAGCTGCGTATGGCAGTTACTCCTTATTACCTGTCCCTGATCGATCTGGACGACCCGTTCGATCCCATCCGTAAGATGGCTATCCCCCGCGCTGAGGAGCTGGAGTATGCCGATTACGAGGATGCCGATCCTCTGCACGAGGATACCGACTCCCCCACCCCCGGCCTGACCCACCGCTATCCCGACCGTGTGCTGCTGCTGATCACCGACCAGTGCTCCATGTACTGCCGTCACTGCACCCGTCGTCGTTTCGCCGGCCAGAATGACTGCGAAGTGCCGATGGCTCAGATCGACAAGTGCATCGACTACGTGGCCGCTCATCCTGAGGTCCGTGACGTGCTGCTGTCCGGCGGTGACTCCCTGATGGTCTCCGACGAGACGCTGGAGTACATCATCAAGCGTGTGCGTGCCATTCCTCACGTGGAGATCGTCCGTCTGGGCTCCCGTACCCCCGTGGTGTGCCCCCAGCGTATCACTCCCGAGCTGTGCGCCATGCTGAAAAAGTATCATCCTGTGTGGCTGAACACCCACTTCAACACGCCCAAGGAGTTCACTCCCGAAGCCGCCAAGGCCTGCGCCATGCTGGCTGATGCCGGTATTCCTCTGGGCAACCAGTCCGTGCTGCTGGCCGGTGTCAACGACTGCTCCCACGTCATGATGGAGCTGGTCCACGGCCTGGTCAAGATGCGTGTACGTCCTTACTACATCTACGCCTGCGATCCTTCCCTGGGTCTGAGCCACTTCCGTACTCCCGTGTCCAAGGGTATCGAGATCATGGAAGCTCTGCGTGGTCATACCTCCGGCTATTGCGTACCCACCTTCGTGGTCGATGCTCCCGGCGGCGGCGGCAAGACTCCTGTCATGCCCAACTACCTGATCTCCGAGACTCCCCGCAAGGTTATCCTGCGTAACTTCGAGGGCGTTATCACCTCCTACACCCAGCCTGAGCACTATGTTCAGGATTGCCACTGCGATGTCTGCATGGGCAAGAAGAAGGCTGAGAAGACCGGTGTGGCATGGGTCGCCGAGGGCACCAAGCAGCGTTATCTGGAGCCCACCAAGCTGCTGCGTAACGAGCGTCACGTCAAGAAATAAGAGGTAAAAATATGGAAAGCAAACTCGGCTTGAATATGGAGCTGGTCAATCAGGCCCGTCAGTCTGCCGCCAAGGTGGCCGACGACGTTCAGGTCTTTATCGACCAGCACACTACGGTCACCGTTGAGCGTGCCGTCTGCCGTCTGCTGGGTGTCGATGGCGTCAACGATATGGACGTCCCCATGCCCAACGTGGTGGTGGATCATCTGCTGGCAGTTTCCCTGCTCCCTGCAGGCGCTGCTTGGGCTATCGGCAATGCCATGGTAGAGACCGGCAAGGATCCTCAGGCTGTGGCTGAGGCCGTCGACAGTGGTGAGCTGGATCTGTCCAAGGTCCCCGCTCACTCTGACGAGGAGATCCGTGCCGTGATCGACCCCGTGGTTCGTGCAACGGTGGAGCGCATCAACAAAAACGTTGCCAAGCGCAACGCTTACCTGAAGGAGTGGGGCGACAGAGAAGGTCCCTACCTGTACATCATCGTGGCTACCGGTAACATCTACGAGGATATCATCCAGGCCAAGGCCGGCGCCAAGCAGGGCGCAGATATCATCGCCGTGATCCGTACCACCGGTCAGTCCCTGCTGGACTATGTGCCTTACGGCGCTACCACTGAGGGCTTCGGCGGCACTTACGCCACCCAGGAGAACTTCCGCCTGATGCGTGCGGCTCTGGACGAAGTGGGCGAGGAGCAGCACCGCTATATCCGGCTGTGCAACTACTGCTCCGGTCTGTGTATGCCTGAGATCGCTGCCATGGGCGCTCTGGAGCGTCTGGATGTCATGCTGAACGATGCTCTGTACGGCATTCTGTTCCGTGATATCAATATGCAGCGCACCATCGTGGACCAGTTCTTCTCCCGTGTTATCAACGGTTATGCCGGCGTTATCATCAACACCGGTGAGGACAACTATCTGACCACCGACGACGCTATCACCAGCGCTCACACGGTGCTGGCTTCCCAGTTCCTGAACGAAGCCTTCGCCAAGACCGCCGGTATGCGTGAGGAGCAGATGGGTCTGGGCCACGCATTTGAGATGGATCCCGCCGTGGAGGATACCTTCCTGTATGAGCTGGCACAGGCACAGATGGCCCGGGAAATCTTCCCCAATGCGCCGCTGAAGTATATGCCTCCCACGAAGTTCATGACCGGCAACATCTTCCGTGGCCACATCCAGGATGCCCTGTTCAACATGGTCACCATCCTGACCGGCCAGAAGCTGTGCCTGCTGGGCATGATGACCGAGGCTATCCACACTCCGTTCATGTCCGACCGTGCTCTGTCGATCGAGAATGCTCAGTATATCTTCCGTACCATGAAGGATCTGGGCAGCGAGCTGACCTATAAAGAGAACGGTATCATCCGCAACCGTGCCAACGAGGTGCTGACCAAGGCCACCGATCTGCTGAAGGAGATCGAGAAGCTGGGCCTGTTCACCACCATCGAGAAGGGTATCTTCGCCGATGTTAAGCGTCCCAAGGACGGCGGCAAGGGCCTGGCTGGTGTTGTGGTCAAGGACGACAAATACTTCAACCCCTTCGTTGAAGTCATGAAAGGTAAGGTGGCGGCAGAATGAGCAGCGGACTGTATAATACCCACAAAATCGACTTCGATACCACGCTGGACCTGACCCGCCTGAAGCCTTACGGCGATACCATGAACGATGGTAAGGTGCAGACCAGCTTCACCCTGCCCATCAAGGACGATGAGCGTGGTGAGGAGGCTGCCCGCCAGATCGCCAAGAAGATGGGTCTGGAAGAGCCCAACGTGGCCTACCACGCCCCTCTGGACAAGGAGTTCACCTTCTACGTGGTGTACGGCAGCTGTGTCCACTCCGTGAACTACGAGGATATCCATGTGATCACCGTGGAGTCCGATGTCATGAGCATGGAGGACACCAACGACTACATCCGTGAGCATATCGGCCGCAAGGTCGTTATGGTGGGTGCTTCTACCGGCACCGACGCCCACACCGTGGGCATCGACGCCATCATGAACCGTAAGGGCTTCGCCGGCCACTATGGTCTGGAGCGTTACGAGATGATCGAGGCCTACAACCTTGGCTCTCAGGTTCCCAATGAGGACTTCATCAAGAAGGCTCTGGAGCTGCACGCCGATGTTCTGCTGGTCTCCCAGACCGTTACGCAGAAGGACGTTCACATCCAGAACCTCACCAACCTCATTGAGCTTCTGGAGGCCGAGGGCCTGCGTGACAAGTTTGTCGTCTGCTGCGGTGGTCCTCGTATCACCCACGAGCTGGCTAAGGAGCTGGGCTATGATGCCGGCTTCGGTGCCGGTAAGTACGCCGACGACGTGGCTTCCTTCGCTGTGACCGAGATGGTCAAGCGGGGCATGAAGTAAATCCAACCTGTGCAGACGGTCATGGGGCATAGCCCCATGACCGTCTGATGCGGCATAGCGCCGTTTTCCGGTATTTTTTCCTGCACGTTCTCTTGCAATTTTCGCCTTCATGTGTTATGATATCAAGGTGTGATAAAATTTTGACGATTTTAGAGAACGAAAATAAACAAGGAGGAACTGAAATGGCAAAGAAACCTGTTATCACTGCCAAAGAGGCAGCGGCAATGATCCCCGATGGCGCCACCATTATGTGCGGCGGCTTCCTGGCCTGCGGTCAGGCCCGGGCGATCGTGAAGGAGCTGGTGGCTCGCGGTACCAAGGATCTGACCCTCATCGCCAACGACATGGCCCGTGCGGTGGGCCCCAAGGGTGAGGAGTTCTTCGGCATTGCCGAGCTGATCCACAATCATCAGGTCAAGCGTGTGATCGCTACTCACGTGGGCATGACTCCCGAGGTAGGCCAGCAGAACACCGAGGGTACTCTGGAGGTCAATCTGCTGCCCCAGGGTACTCTGGCCGAGTGCATCCGTGCCGGCGGCGCCGGTCTGGGCGGCGTCCTGACCCCCGTGGGCGTCGACACTCTGGTGGAGGACAGCCCCTTCTGCCTGGGCCGTCAGACCATCGACGGCAAGGATTATCTGCTGATGAAGCCCATCCACGCCGACTTCGCCCTGCTGGGCACCTACAAGTGCGACGAGTACGGCAACTGCTGGTACAAGGGTACCATGCGGAACTTCAACGTGGTCATGGCTACCGCCGCTGACACCGTTATCGCTGAGACCGAGTATCTGGTTCCCGTGGGCGAGATCGAGCCCGAGAACGTTCATACCTATGGTATGTGCGTGAACTACATCGTGGAAGGAGATAGAAAGTAATGGAAAAGTCCGAGATCAAAGGCTTTATCGCCAAGCGCTGCGCCAAAGAACTGAAGAACGGCGATGTCGTCAATCTGGGCATCGGCCTGCCCACCTTGATCCCCAACTACCTGCCCAAGGATGTGGAGCTGATCATCCACGCTGAGCTGGGTATCGTTTCCGCCGGCGCTACCCCCAAAGAGGGCGACGCCAACTATGATCCCTACCACGTCATCGATGCCGGTGGCGGCGTTGCTTCTGTGGCTTACGGCGGCGGCTTTATCGATTCCGCTACCAATTTCGGCCTGATCCGTGGCGGCCATGTGGACGCCTGCTTCCTGGGCGCTCTGGAGGTGGATGCCCAGGGCAATCTGGCCAACTGGATCATCCCCGGCAAGAAGATGCCCGGCATGGGCGGCGCTATGGACCTGTGCGTGGGTGCTAAGCACTGCATCGTCTGCATGGAGCACACCGCCAAGGGCAACCCCAAGATCTTCGAGAAGTGCCGTCTGCCCCTGACCGCTTCCCACTGCGTCAACAAGATCATCACCGAGATGTGCGTGCTGGAAGTGACCGACAAGGGTCTGCTCATGACCGAGATCAACCCCGAGTTCACCGTGGAGCAGGTGCAGGCCGCTACCGCTGCCCCCATCACTGTCTCTGAGAACCTGAAGAGCATGGTGGACTAAGTTTCCGCATCGGGAACAAAATGTGCAAAAAGACACGGCAGAGTTCTGCCGTGTCTTTTCTCGTGCCGGGGCGTGCTGATACAGGCAAGGAGGGCCGGATATGAAGCTCCGCATCATCGGCGGCAGCGGGAAAACGTATCTGGCCCGGCGGCTGGCACAGGAATATGACATTCCTCATGTGGAGTTGGACGAGCTGCAGTGGGACAGCGGTGCCACGTTGCTGCGGGGTCTGCGGTAGCTCTTGGATTTGTTCACATCCAGCATGGCCTGTACCCGCACCCAATCGCCGCCTGCGATGATGCCGGGATGCTTGCCCACCGCCACGATCCATTCCTCCATGGGGCGGATCTGGTTTGCCTTGCCGGGGCGCTGGAGCGAGCGGTTGTACACCATGATGCCGTGCTCACCGTCGAATTCTGCGCACTCGGCAAAGTCGCCGATGTTGCGGCTGATGCGGTCGAGGCGGTAGACCACGATGGCGGCAAAGGCGATCTTCTGGGAATCCTTCATCATTTTCTTGAACTGCGGGCGCTCCAGGTTGCCGCCGGAAAAGTCCTCGTAGACCAGCACGTTTTCCGCCGCTTCCTCGCCAAAGTGCATGGCGATGTACTGGCGGCACCTCGCATGATTCATTAGGCTGATAGATATATTATATCGGATCGGAATCCGTTTGAAAAGGTACCCAAGGGAAGGATCTGAAAATGTTGTATATCCGGCTCGGCTGGGATGTTTTTGCAGAATAAGCCAATCACACAGCAGCCCTCACGGCATAACCGTGAGGGCTGCTGTGCAGCTATATGTCCTCAGGCTTGGAAATGGCCGCAAAGGACTTTTTTTCATTTTGTTCATCAAGGGAGAGGATGCGCACCTCCAGGCCGGTAATATAATTATCCGGGTGTCCCTCGCAGCACTGATCCACGATATTGGGGGTGATGACGCAGTCATCCACCGGCAGCTTCCGGCGGTAAGCTTCACCAAACAGGCGGTCGATGGAGTCCTGAATGGTGAGATACGGTCCGTAGTGATAGCCGCAGAGATAGTCCCCGGCAGGAATATAGGAAACAGGCTGGTCGGCCATCAAATCCGGCAGGCGGCGGGCCTCGTCGGGAGTGTCTTCATAGAGATAAGCGCCGAACCATTTTCGCTGTCCCTGATAAAAGCCTACGGTGGGATAGAAGTAAAACAGCTCATGGGTAAAAAGGTTGATTTCCTCGCCGATGTGCAGAAAGGCGCGACGCGGGAAGGTGCGGACATAGAATTTATCCCGCTGGCTGACCGCCTGTTCCCTCTCGATAAACTCCACCTTCTGCTGGATGATTTGGATGGTGGCATTCAGCTCATCGCATTGACGGCGCAGCTGCTGCGCCTGCTGGGAGAGCATTTGCAGGTTATCACGAAGACCGTTGCTGTGGAGAAAAGCCTTGATCTGGGCAAGGGAGTAGTCCAGTCGCCGCAGGTATCGGATCGTGGCCAAGGGATAGACCTGATCGAAATGGTAAAAGCGGCGGTTGTTTTCGCTGTTGCGCACCTGCGGCACCAGCAGACCCTTGGCATCATAATGGCGCAGCAGTTGGACATCCATGTTGAATATGTTGGCAAGCTCCCCGATCGTCAAGAATTCTTTCATAAAACCTCCCATTTTCCCGCTATGTAACGCTAGGATTTTGTAAGAACACTAGAAAATCCAGAAAAATCAAAATTAGGGCTTGAACCTATAACCGTTATAGGTTGTAAGGTAAGTATATCATTTACGAAGCAACTTGACAAGTATCTGGATGGAGGGATCTCATGCAAACCTATTTGAAGAACGGTTACATCGTCTCCATGGATCAGCAGGACACCGTTTTTGACGGTGGCGGCGTGCTGGTGGAGGATGACCGCATTACGGCGGTTGGTAAGGTAGACCCCAGGCTGGTGAAGCCCGACGCAGAGGTCATTGACCTGCAGGGCAAGTATGTACTGCCCGGGTTTGTGAACACTCACGTACACACCTCCCAGCAGATTTCCCGCGGAGTGGGCGATGATGTTGATTTCATCTGCTGGCTTCATGACCGGATGTGGCCCTTTGAGAGCAACATGACGGAGGAGGACTCTTATGTGTCCACGCTGATGACCAGTCTGGAGCTGATCCGCTCCGGCGTGACCTCCTTTGCAGAGCCCGGCGGACAGTTTGTTTCCGGCATGGCCCGCGGTACGGCGGAATCCGGTCTGCGCGGTAAGCTGGCCAAATCTGTGATGGACTGCGGCGAGGGACTGCCGGAAATCTGGCAGCGCACCATGGAGCAGGAACTGGAGCAGCAGGTGGTGGATCTGGAAAAATACCACAACACGGCTGACGGAAGGGTGCAGGTATGGTTCGGCCTGCGCACCATCTTCAACAACACCGATGAGCTGTGCGTCCGCACCAAGGAACTGGCGGATAAATACGGCGTCGGCATCCACATGCATGTGGCTGAGGCCAAGGAGGAAAAAGAATATACCTATGCCCGCTGGGGTGAGGGCACGGTGAAGCATCTGGAGCGGCTGGGCGTACTGGATAAGAATTTGCTGGCCGTTCACACAGTATGGCTGACGGACGAGGAACTGGAACTATTCAAGAAGCGGGAGGTAAAGATTTCTCACAACCCGGCTTCCGCCATGCGTGTGCTGGGCTTTGCCCGGATCCCGAAGATGCTGGCTATGGGGCTGCGGCCCTCCATCGGCACGGACGGCGCTTCTTCCTCCAACCATATGGACATGGTGGATGAGATGTGGCTGACCAGCCTGATCCACAAGGGCTGGCGTCTGGACCCCACGGTCGTTCCCTCACAGGATATTCTGCGGATGGCCACCAAGTGGGGTTCCCGTGCGCTGCTGGACGAAGACCTGTATGGCAGTCTGGAATGCGGCAAGAAGGCGGATCTGATCGTCATTGACCCCCACGGCCCGTCTATGATGCCGGTGAATGACAGAATCGCCGCACTGGTGACGGCCATGCATTCGGCCAACATCCAGTCCACCATGTGTGACGGCAAGTGGCTGATGCGGGACCGGAAGATCCTGACGCTGGACGAGGAGGCCATTCTGAAGGAGGCCTGTGACCGGGCCAAGGCCATCTATAAACGGGCGGGCATTGAGCTGCCGGATCGCTTCCCGGTGGTGAAGGTTTAAAGGTTTTTACCGGTGCGAGGCACCAGAACATAGAAGAAACAGCAGCAAGCGGAATTTTGTGTTTAGTATGGAGGTACAGCATGAATCAGAAATTACTGTCCGTTGCGAAAGGGGAGACTCCGGCCGATCTGGTGATCCGGAACGGCAAGGTAGTCAATGTTTATTCCGGTGAGATTTACGACGGCGGCGTGGCCATCTGCGGCGACACCATCGCCGCCGTGGGCGATGTGGAATACTGCATCGGTGAAGGCACCCGGGTGGTGGATGCGGAAGGAAAGTATCTGACCCCTGGCTTTTTGGACGGGCATATCCATCCGGAAAGCTCGTCACTGGCAATCCGTCCCTTTGCCGAGGCGGTGCTGGCACACGGCACCACCGGCATCATGACAGACCTGCATGAGGTGGGCGTGGTGTCCGGGTTGGAGGGCATCGAGGCCATCCTGAAGGAAGCAGAAGCCACAGACCTAAAAATTTACTTTGTGGTGCCGTCCCACGTACCGTTTTCTCCCAATCTGGAAACCAGCGGCGGCCGCTTTAACCCGGAGATCATCCGCAAGGCACTGAAGCGTCCGGATGCGGTGGGCCTGTCCGAGTGTGTCGGTCCCTATATCACGGCCGGTTTTCCCGATCTGCTGGAGTCCTTTGACACAACGCTGTCGATGCCCGGCAAGACGCTGCAGGGCCATCTGCCGGATATGTACGGCCCGGCCATGAGCGCCTGCATCGCCGCCGGTGTATCCACCGACCACGAGTCCTTCTGCGAGAAGGATGTGTTTGAGCGGCTGCGCAACGGCTGCCATCTGATGATGCGCGAGGGCAGCGCTGCGCGGAATATGCCGGTACTGCTGAAGACCGTGATGGAAAATCATCTGGACACCGCCATGGTCAGCATCGTTACCGACGACCTGCACACGGTGGACCTGCAGGAGCGGGGCCATCTGGACGATTCTCTGCGCACGGCGCTGGGCATGGGACTGGACTTTGTCAAGGCTATTCAGATGGTTACCGTCAACTGCGCACGGGCGTTCAATCTGGATCGGGAGATCGGCGGACTGGCCCCCGGACGCCGGGCGGACATCAATATTACCACCGGCCCGGAGGATTTCCGCGTGCTGACCACCTTTGCCGGCGGCCGCCAGATTACGGACAACGGCAAGCTGTTGGTACACTATGAGACGGCAGCGCATGAGCTCTGTGTGCTGAACACCATGCATCTGAAGAACCCCATCACGGCAGACAGCTTCAAGATCCATGCCCCTGCAGGCGCCAAGAAGGTGAAGGCGCTGGTGATGGATACGCTGCCCTACATGCCCTTCACCAATCGCCGGGATGTGGAGCTGCCGGTGGTAGACGGCGTGGTGCAGTGCGATGTGGAGCAGGATGTGCTATACATTGCGCAGGTAGAGCGCCATGGCAAGAACGGAAATGTGGGCAAGGCCTTTATGGGCGGCTTCCATATCCGGGGCGGCGCAATGGCTTCCTCCGTGGGCCACGACAACCACAACATCATTGTCATGGGCGACAGCTTTGAGGACATGGCACTGGCGGTGAACCGCTGCGTAGAGCTGGGCGGCGGACAGGTGATCGTCCGGGACGGCAAGGTGGCCGCCGAGGTGGCGTATCCCATCTGCGGCTTGCTGAGCGACCTGCCGCTGGAGGAACTGGCGGAGAAGAAAAAGGAACTGAACCGGGTGGCTCACGAAATGGGCACGGAAATTGCCATTCCCTTCATGTTCCTCAGCTTTATCTGTCTGGCAGCTATCCCCGCTTACGCCATTACCGACTGCGGATTTATTGATGTGGTGCAGCAGAAGGTGATCGACCCCATTCTGGAGGTCGTGGAATAAAACCGAATTCCCTGAAAAACCGATTTACAAAAGAGCACAGAGAGGAGCAACATGAAGAACGATTTTTTTAAGCTGAAGGACCACGGTACCACCGTCCGGCGGGAAGTGCTGGCAGGTATCACCACCTTTATGACCATGGCCTATGTGCTGGCAGTGCAGCCTTCAGCCATCTGTGGCTTTGGCCCCGATCCCTACATCACGGATATAAACGGCATTGTCATCAGCAAGTCGGCGCTGCTGGTGATGTGTGCGCTGGTCAGCGGTATCATCACCCTGTTTATGGGCCTGTATGCCAATTTGCCGCTGGCACTGTCTACCGCTATGGGCAGCAACTTCATTCTTGGCGGGCTGGTCAACAGCGGCACGGTATCCTTCGGCTGGGCCATGGCACTGCTGCTGTGCTCCGGTATCCTGTTCATTCTGGTGACGGTTCTGGGTGTGCGGAAAATGGTGGTGGATCTGCTGCCGAAAAACCTGAAGATCGCCATACCAACCGCCGTGGGCTTCTTTATTGCCTATCTGGGCTTTAAAAACACCGGCCTTGCCACTTTCAGCGACAGCGGTCTGGCTTTGGGCGATTTTACCCAGCCTGCGGTGCTGCTGGCCTTGATCACCCTGGCAGTGATGGGCGTGCTGACGGCCTACAAGGTGCGCGGCGCTATTCTGATCGGCATCATTGTCGGCACCATCATCAGCATTCCTATGGGTGTGTCTACGCTGCCTGCTGCGCTGGTGTCCCTGCCGGATATGAGCGAAATCGGCAATCTGGTGCTGTGCTACGACTTCAAGTCCGTGTTGGCTGACATCCCCGGCGCACTGGTGTGGATCTTCATCCTGTTTACCAGCGACTTCTTTGCTACCTTCGGCGCACTGATCGCCGTGGGCGCCCAGACCAATATGCTGGACGAGAATGGCAACTTCCCCCAGATCGAAAAGCCCTTCCTGGTGGATGCTGTTGGTACCGTGGTGGGCTCCGGCACCGGATGCACCACCATCTCCACCTTCATTGAATCCACCATCGGCGTGGAAGCTGGCGGCCGCACGGGCCTGACGGCGATTGTCAGCGGAGTGCTGTTCCTGGTGTGCATTTTCCTGTCCCCGCTGTTTTTGATGATTCCCACTGCCGTGACCGGCGTGGCGCTGATCTTCGTGGGCTTCTCCATGCTGTCGGGCTTTACGAAGCTGGACTTCTCCGACTTCAAGAGTTGCTTCGGCCCCTTCGTGATGATCCTGTTCGGTACCTTTACCGGCGACATTGCTGCGGCGATCTGCCTGGGCGTGCTGACGGACGTGCTGATCAAGGTGCTGACAGGCGATGCAAAGAAGGTACACCCGGTGCTGTACGTGCTGTGTATCCCGCTGGTGCTGTATTTCATCGTGTAAAAACCGGATAACAACGTAACTTTCCGGCATACCCGGATAAGCAGGTCTGATTGTGCGGAGTAGCGCAGCGTAAGCTGCGCTACTCCGGTTTTTATTGGGATATGTATGCAGAACAGTAATAGATTTAGCAATCATGGGTAGCATCTCTTACTAATATCCTACAATCATTCTACCGAAATAATTTTTGGCGTTCAAGACCCTGCTTGAAATACCTCTCCCGTGTGGATTTGAAGATTTGCACGCTTCCCTGTTCCCATCGATCAATAGTCCGCCACGTCACGCTGGCGAAGTCCCTTTTGATAACGATACCACCGCCGTTTGTTCCACTGTAATAGTATGGCTTTGCCGATCATGACGGCGATGGCCAGCGCCACCACAGTCAGGGGAAAGACCACCGTATTAGCGGCATTTCCGTAGGAACCCAGATAGCTGGCGTTGGCGATGAAGATCTGATCCACGATGTTGTAGAGCGCCCCCACCAGCAGGGAGATGACGCAGGGGATGGCGTAGCGGTGCATGAGCCGCCCGACGGGCTCGGTCTCCAGAAATTGTGTGTTGTGTTCCATAGATGTGTCCTCTCTTTCGGCATGATAAAATGCGTAAGTCCCGGAAATCCGGACTTACGCATCTCTGCTGCACGATTTGCCTATGGAATTCCGCAAAAAACGTGCGGCGCTTCTGCAACCGGATCTACGCAGAAACGCCACACGTTGTAAGACGATTATAACAGATGGGGGGAAGTTTTTCAAATGTTTTTGCCGCTGCCCTTACGCCGCCGTATCCCGGCGGAAACGGCGCATGAGGATCAATGCTATGGCAAAACACAGCAGCTCCGAGCAGAGGGGGGCGAACCAGATGCTGCTGCCGCCCCAGAGTACCGCCAGCAGGAGCAGTGCCCCGGCCTGCAGCACCAGCCCCCGGCCCATGGAGATGCACAGGGCGGAGCGGGGCCGCTCCACCGCCGTCAGGAAGCCGCCCATGAGGATGTTGAAGCCCACCAGCAGATACGATAGAGCGTATCGCCGCAGCGCCCCGGTGGAGGCGGCGTTCAGCAGAGGCTTCTCTGAGCCGAGGAAGATATGTACCAGCTGCGGGGCCAGCAGGAAAATACCGGCAAAGCAGACCGCCGTCATGATGGCTACGGTGATCAGGCCGTACCGCAGCAGCCGGCGGTACTTCTCCGGGTCCTTGCGGCCGTACTGGAAGCTCACCAGCGGCTGGGAGCCCTGAGACACACCCAGCATGATGTTCACCACCAGCGTGTTGGTGTAGGCGATGATGGTATAGCTCACCAGCCCGTCGGTGCCGATGCAGCGGAGGATCACGTGATTGAAGAGGAAGATCATCACGCCGTTGCACAGCTCCGTGACACCGTCCGCCAGTCCGATGGGGATCAGGCGGCGGTAGATGGAGCCCTCCGGACGGAAGCGCACCAGATGGAAGGTGGTGTGCTTGCCGAAGAAGTGGGTGATGTAGATGACGCAGGTCAGCAGCTGGCTCAGGCCTGTGGCGAAGGCGGCGCCCCATGCGCCCCAGTTCAGCACAAAGATGGCCACATAGTCCAGTACGCAGTTGGTGAGGCAGCCGATGCACACCGTGAGAATGGCCAGCATGGGCCGCCCGTCGGTCTTGACCAGGATCTCCAGATTATACGACACGATGAAGCAGATGGCAAAGGGAGCCAGCCCCCGCAGATACGACATGGTGTAGCCCAGCGTCTCCTCCTCTGCCCCCAGCAGCAGGGCAAAGGGTTCCAGAAAGACCAGCACCAGAGCGGTGATGGTCAGGCCGATGATCGCCAGCAGCACCAGATTCTGGGAGAACAGGCGGTTGGCGTGCTCCCGGTTGCCCTGCCCCAGATAGATGGAGAGGATGGTGCTGGTGCCTACGGCGAAGGTGACAGCGATGGAGAACATGACGTTGGTGAAGGGGACGGCCAGATTCACCGCCGCCATGGCGTAGTCCCCCACGCCCTTGGCCACGAACAGGCCGTCCACGATGGAGTACAGGGAAAAAACCATGAGGGAGGCCACGGTGGCCGAGGAGAAGCGTAGAAACTGTGCCAGCAGACTGCGCTGATTTTGCATTTTCGATGAGATTCCTTTCCATTTAGCGGCGTACCGCATATACCCCGCCGAAGCGGGTGTACCGTCTATTATAGCCGAAATTTTCCGTTCGGTCAAGACGGGGGCGCCTACATCCCACAGCAGAATACGGCAAAATGTACAGGAGGTGCGGTGCGTCCATTGGAGATTTTGTGCGATGGGGACAGCGTCCTCCGTTCAGGAGGCGTAAAGGATGCGGCGGAGACGAAAAGGGGGACGCCCTGACGGGCGTCCCTCTCAAGACTGCCGAAAAACCCTTCGGTTTTTTCGGCAAAAGGATTGCAGTCTGCTGCGCGCATAATTTGTGTGCCATAGGCGCACAAATTCCACACTTGCAGCCTGAGAAGTATTTTCTCTCACGCACATGTCGCAAGAGAAAATGATTTTACTTCTTTGCCGCCTGCGGGCGGCAAACTCTGCGAGGCCTTTTTGGCACACTGAAGAGGGACGCCCTGACGGGCGTCCCTCGATGTAAGAAGGAGTGAACAGTGCAGGTGCTCAGGAATCCGACTTCCCGGCGAAGATGACACCCAGCGTGATCAGGACGGCACCGATGATGCACATGAGGGAAATTTTCTCCCCCAGCAGCAGCCAGCCTGCCACCACAGTGACGAAGGGAGTGGCATAGAGGTAGTTGTTGGTGATGACCACGCCCAGCCGCTTGAAGGCGATGTTCCAGATGGCGAAGCACACGGCGTTGCCGAACACTCCCAGAAACAGCCAGCTCACCAGAATATTGGGCTGGGTGAACAGGGGCGTCAGGCTGGGCAGGCCGTCCGTCAGCAGCACCAGCGGCAGGGAGGTCAGGAAGGCCCACAGAAACACCCGGCGGGTCACAAGGAAGTTGTCGTAGCGCTCGGTATACTTCTTGACGAGAATGGAGTATACCGCCCACATGAGGGCGGCGGCCAGAGCCAGCAGGTCGCCCAAGGGGCTTAGATGGAAGGACAGAGTGCCGTTGAGTACCACCATCACCACGCCGGCGATGGCTACCACGGCGCCGATGTAGACCCACTTGCCCAGCTTCTCCCCCCTGCGGGAGAACAGCTGCGCCAAAATCACCGTTAGGATAGGGGACATGGATACCAGAATACTGACGTTGGCAGCGGAGGTATGGGCCGAGGCGGTATTCTGCAGGAAGAAGTAGAAGCTGCCGCCGGTGATGCCGATGAGGATGAACATCAGCTCATCCTTCCACGGGAGCTTCATGGTCTTGGGTCGCAGCGCCCACAGAGCCAGATACGCCAGCCCCATCCGCAGGGGGATGATCTGGGTGGGGGTATAGGCCGTCAGCATGACCTTGGTGAGCACGAAGCAGCTGCCCCACACCAGAGTGGTAAAGATGGCATACAGATGCCCCATGAGCTTTTGACGATTTGACATGATCCACACTCCTAACACACAAATGCTGCGCTGATGCAGCGCTTAATCTTCGGGGATGACGGGGGTCTGACCTGCCATGACTTGTGCAATGAGATCCTTGGCCACGTTCACCGTGTCATAGTCGGGCCACATGACCCACAGGGCCTGACCGGGCATGGAGTAGCACTCCTCCGTGCCGCCGTAGCCGGTGACGGAGTAGCTGGTGATGTTCCAGCCGGACATATCCGACAGCTGCATTTTTACCAGACTGCTGATGTCCTCATAGGGCATATTGGTGATCATGGTGTCCGCCACGGCATCCAGCACCTCACCGTAGGTGGCGAGGATGGCGGGAGAGGTGGCCTTGTTGAAGATGGCCTTGATCATGGCCATCTGGTTGCGGCCACGCTGGTTGTCACCGTCAGAGAAGGAGTAGCGCTCCCGGCAGAAAGCCAGAGCCGCCTGCCCGTCCACGTTGTAGTTCATCCCCTCGGTGAAGGAGAAGTAGTCGTCATAGAGATTACCGTTCTTATCGGGGATCTGCATGACCTTGGTGGTGAAGGTCTGCTCGGAGTAGACGTCTACGCCGCCCAGAGCATCCACGATCTTGGTCAGGCCGTAGAAGTTGACCCGGGCGTAGTACTGCGTTTCCACACCGTAGAGATCGTCCAGCACCCGCATGGACTCGTCGATGCCGTACATACCGGCGTGGGTCAGTTTATCCAGCTGGCCGTTGAAGCTCAGGGGCAGGAAGTAGTCACGGGGGGTATTTAGCAGCAGGATCTGCCGGGACTTGGGATTCACCACCGCCAAAATGTTCACGTCACTGAGGCTCTGGATGTTGACATCGGAGTTCCGGGCATCAATGCCGCTGCAATAGACCACGAAGGGCTCCACGGTGATGGACTCGTTGGGTACCACCGGGGCCACCTCCTTGGTGAAGTCGAACTGCTTGAGGATACGGGTGTAGTCGTCGAAATCCGTATAGCCCTCAGTCTGCTCCAGAATGGGCAGATAGCCGTCGTTAAGGATAATGGCGTCCACCTCGCCGTCATACAGAGCGTCCGCCAGCTGGGGCACAGAGGCGTAGGCCTTGGAGGTGGGATTCAGATCGGACAGGGTCTTGAGCACCTCGGCGGTGTTCTCCTGATCGGCGTTTTCCAGCACGCCGAAGGTATAGCCCACGGCATCCTCGATGGAGCTGGCCTCGTTGTCCTTCAGGACGATGATATCGATGGTCTGCTTCTCCGCCATCTTGCCCACGATGCGGGTGACGGCACTTTTGAGACTGCCGCCGGCCACGGCGCCGTAGATCATTCCGGCGGACAGGATCACAGCCAGCACGCCGCAGCCGATCTTGGCGGCATGACCACCCTTGGAGGGGCGGCGGGGCAGCTGCACCACGGCGTGGCCGCTATTGAGGATCAGGATGCCCGCCATCAGCAGCAGCAGATATTTGTTGTCCAGCATATCCAGATTCAGGAGCTGGCCCAGCAGCACCAGACTGCACACCATCAGCAGTCCCAGCGCAATCAGGCCGAACCAGTCCATCCACGCCATACGGCGGCTGCCGGAGGCGTCGCTGTGTATTCGTTTGGAAGTCATAATATTTCTCCTTACTTCAGAGATGACGGCCCGCATGGTCTTATGACCGGCCGCAATCCCCTATTATATAGGATAGATAGTAGAATTACCAGAGATTTTTGCGAAAAAACCGGGGAAATATCAAATTTTCCGGAAAGACGGGGGAAATCAGCCGTTGATGAGCTCCCGGATCATCCGGCGAGCGGCGGCGACGGAGCTCTCATCCGGCACCAGTACGCTGAGGGGGAAGCCGGTGGTGAAGCAGTCCTGCATATCCGTGGTGCCGGAGAGGGTGTAGGTGCTGATGTCCCAGTCCACCTTGTCCTCCAGCTGCAGTTTCACCAGCTTCAGGATATCCTGCTGGGGCATATTGGTCAGCACGGAGCCGGAGACGGCCTTCAGCACGTCCTGATACCCGGAGAGGATGGCAGGGGAGGTGGCCTTGTCAATGATGGCCTGCAGCACCGCCATCTGGTTGCGGCCCCGCTGCACGTCGCCCTGAGCGAAGGCGGAGCGCTCACGGGAGAAGGCCAGAGCCTCCCGGCCGTTGAGGTGATTGACCCCCTCGGTGAAGGTGAAGGCCTCGTCGTGATAGCCACCGTCGCCGTTTTCATTGGGCATCTCCATGGCGACGGTAGTGAAGTCCACCGGTGAGGTGACATCGATGCCGCCCAGAGCGTCCACGATATCCATAAGGCCGCTGAAATTCACACGGGCGTAGTAGTCGGCCTTCACCCCCAGCAAGGTGTTCAGGGCCTCGATGGGCTCGTCCATGCCCTTATCACTATATACGCTGAAATGGGTCAGCTTATCCATCTCTCCGTTGAAGGGCAGGGGCAGATAGTAGTCACGGGGGATATTCACCAGCAGAATTTTATGGGTGGAGGGGTTCACCACCGCCAGAATGTTGGCATCGCTGCGGGTGTTGAGCAGGGTATCGGAGATGCGCTCGTCGGTGCCGCTGCAATAGACCACGAAAGGCTGACGGGAGATGTTGGCATTCGGGGCGATGGTGTCGGACTCGTGTGTCACGTCGTATGTATAGATCTCACGGGTGCGGGAGGTAAAATCCTTGTAACCGCCGGTCTGCTTCAGGGTGGAGACCATGCCTTTGCCCAGGATGACGGCGTCTACCTCCCGGTTGTACAGAGCGTCGGCCAGAGCCGTGGGAGTGTCGTAGGACTTGGTCTTGACCTGCCCCAGTCCCTCCTCCAGATGCGTCAGAAGGGCATCGGTGGTGTCGGTATCCGTCTGAGCCAGATAGCCGTAGGTATAGCCGAAGGTATCACCGATCTCCTGAGCGGAGTCGTTTTCCCGGACCCGCACCACCACGGTCTTGACGCTGCCGGTGCTGGACACACGGGAGAGAGTCTCCAGCACGGCGTTGGTGGCCACGGTGGCGTAGATCATGCCCGCCGACAGTACCAGCGCCACCACGCCCAGAACAAGCTTCCAGAGCTTGTTGCGCCAGCGGGGCAGTTGGGTCACAGCGAAGAGAACGTTCAGTCCCGCCAGCACCGCCAGCAGGAGCAGCGTCAGCTTTTGGGTCAGCACGCCGGTGGTCAGCAGCCGGGCCGCCAGAAAGCCGCTGGAGATCAGCAGCAGGAAGAAGGTGAGTATACCGAACCGATCCGCCCCGGTGCGGCGGCGGGAGGACCCGTAGCCGCCGTAGGAGCGGGAGGAATAATGTCTGGACATAGAGGAAAAACTCCTTTCCGAAAATCAGCAAGGCACGACAGGATAGCCCACCGGCCGAAGGCACATAGTCTCTCTATTATAAAGCGGCGGCGACAGGAAATCCAGTGTAAAAGGTTACAGATTTGTGAACTTTACGGCGAATGCGGCGGATGTGACGATTTTGTTATCCGGGGATTTCCCGGCGGAAACGGTTGAAGCGGCGGCGGGAGTGTGGTATAATCATCGAAGCGGCCACGGGCCGTTACGGAAAAACAAGCCGCCGCCCCTGCGGAATGGAGGCGGCGTATTTCAGGAGGATCACCATGAAGGCAGCACTGGTCATTATGGCGGCGGGACTGGGTTCCCGCTACGGTGGAAATAAACAGGTGGACGGCGTAGGACCTCAGGGGGAGATGCTGATGGAGTATTCCATCTACGATGCCGTTCGGGCGGGCTTTACCAAGGTGGTGTTCATCATCAAGCCCGATATGCGGGAGCTGATGGATCGCCTGTGGGGGGACCGCACACTCATAACAAAAACAGGAGAGCCGCTGGAGGTCTGCTACGCCATGCAGGACTTCACCAGCATACCGGACTACTACACCATTCCGGCGGGCCGCACCAAGCCCTTCGGCACCGCCCATGCGGTGCTGTGCGCCCGGCCCTATCTCTCCGAGCCCTTCTGCGTCATCAACGCCGACGACTACTACGGCGTGGATGCCTACCGGGCCATGTATGAGGAGCTTCAGCGCCTGCCCCGGCAGGGACGGGCCACCATGGTGGGGTATCTGCTGAAAAACACCGTCAGCGCCAACGGCACCGTGTCCCGTGGCGTGTGCCGGGTGGAGGACGGCTGGCTCCGTGGCATCCATGAGACGCTGAAGATCCAGCTGTTCCCGGACGGCTCCATCGCTGATGTGGCGGAGGGCCAGCACCGGGAGCTGGCGCCGGACACGGTGGTGTCCATGAACTTCTGGGGCTTCATGCCCTCCATCTTTCAGGAGCTGGAGGCCTACTTCGACCACTTCCTGCGCTGCGAGGCCGGGGACAACATCAAAGCGGAGTGCCTGCTGCCGGGCATGGTGGGAGACCTGCTGGAGCAGGGACGGCTGGAGGTATCCGTGCTGCACTCGGCAGACCGCTGGTTCGGCATGACGTACCACGAGGACCGGCAGGCGGTGGCGGCGGAGCTGCAGAAGCTCCACGCCGGCGGTGTGTATCCACCCACCCTGCGGGCCTGAGAGGGGAGAGCGACACATGAGCGACTATTACGATCAGACCCCGGAGCAGCGCCGTCAGCTGCGGGCGCAGCGGAATCGGCGGCGGCAGGCGCAGGTGCGTCGGCGGAAGCTGCTGCTGGGCCTGCTGGTGCTGGCGGTATTGGCTGTGGTGCTGATACTGGTGCTGCGGGGCTGCGGCAAGGATAAGGAACCGGCGCAGCCTACCCCCAGCGAGAATGTGGACAAGCCCGACACCCCAAACACTCCGGCGGAGCCTTCGGATAGAGAGCAGAACCAGAAGCCTGACGACCAGCAGAGCGGCCAGAGGCAGGAGATCCCGTGGAATCTGACGCTGGTGAACCGGTGGAATCCCCTGCCGGAGGGCTGGACCGTGGACGAGGTGACGCTCTCCAACGGCTGGACGGTGGACAGCCGCTGCTACGACGCCCTCCAGCAGATGATGGATGCCTGCCGGGCGGAGGGGCTGCATCCCGTGGTGTGCTCGGCCTACCGGACGCAGGCCGTGCAGCAGAACATCTTCGACCAGATGAAGCAGTCCCTGTTGGATCAGGGGTACAGCGATGCCGACGCCGAGACGGAGGCGGGCCGTCAGGTGGCCGTTCCCGGCACCAGCGAGCATCAGCTGGGGCTGGCAGTGGACATCGTGGATCTGGACCACCAACTGTTGGACGAGAGTCAGGAGCAGACGGCGGTGCAGCAGTGGCTTATGACCAACAGCTGGCGCTACGGTTTCATCCTGCGCTATCCCACCGCCAAGACGGAGACCACCGGCATCATCTATGAGCCGTGGCACTACCGCTATGTAGGACAGGAGGCCGCTGCGGAGATCTATCAGCAGGGTGTGTGCCTGGAGGAGTATATCGCCGCCAAATACGGCGCTTGACCGGAGGGACGAGGAATGAGATTGAGAAAGTAAGCAGCTCACATTTGTATAAAGGAGTTGCAGATGGATGTATATCGAGGAATATACCACTTATCAGGAGTCGGAGGTGCTGGCTCTGTATGGAAGCGTCGGATGGACGGCCTATACGGAGCAGCCGGAGGCGCTGCGCCGAGGCTTTGCCGGGTCGCTGCTGACATTGGCCGCCCGTGAGAACGGGACGCTGGTGGGGCTGCTGCGGGCTGTGGGTGACGGCTGTACCGTGGTGCTGGTACAGGACCTATTGGTGCGGCCGGATCACCAGCGGCGGGGCATCGGCACGGCGCTGATGCAGGCGGCGCTGGAGCGCTTCCGATCGGTGCGGCAGGTGCAGCTGCTGACGGACGACACGGAGAAAACCAAGGGGTTCTACCGGTCGCTGGGTCTGCTGACACTGCCGGAGCTGGGGTGCTGCGGCTTCATGCGCCCGTAAAACCACATGGGGGAGGGTGTCCTTGGACACCCTCCCCCATGCTTTGTCCTGTGTACCGGGCGGTCAGCGCCGGTTCTGGTTCTGCTGCTCCTGCTGATTCTGATTCTGGTTTTGATTCTGGTTCTGGTTCTGATTCTGCTTGTTCTGCTTCTGCTGATTCTGGTTCTGCTGATTTTTGCCGGACATTGAGGCACCTCCTTCCGTATCTGCGATACAGCTTCAGTTTGCCCGAAAACCGGCGGAGCATACATCCTCCCGTGAAAAATTTCCGGCGGCAGATAAAAAATCCGCTTGACAGGCGGGAGGAGCGATGGTATACTACTGAAGAAAACAAAGAAGGCAGGATGCATCCGCCTCACCTCCAGCAAAGGCAAAGAGGTCAACAGCGAGTATGGCGGCGGCCCGGAAGGGGCGCAGGCTTTGTTGTGCGGATGCAGCTTTGCATCCGTGTTTTTATTTTCTGAAGGAGGTGCTTCGGTTATTAGCAATGTAGTGCATCAACTCAACGAGGAGATCCGTGACAAGGAGATCCGCCTCATCGGTGAGACCGGTGAACAGCTGGGTATCATGTCCTCCGCCGACGCTCTGCACATTGCGGACGAGCGGGGGCTGGATCTGGTGAAGATCTCTCCCCAGGCGACCCCGCCGGTGTGCAAGCTCATGAACTACGGCAAATACCGGTTCGAGCAGAGCAAGCGGGAGAAGGAAGCCAGAAAGAACCAGCATGTGGTGGAGATCAAGGAGATCCGGATGTCTCCGGGCATTGACGTGGGGGATTTCAACACCAAACTGAAAAATGCCCAGAAGTTCCTGACGGAGGGGAACCGGGTGAAGGTCTCTGTTCGCTTCCGTGGCCGTGAGATGGCACATACCGAGATCGGCCGGGAGCTTCTGAAGAAGTTTGCCGAACAGTGCGCCGAGGTCGCCACCATGGATAAGGCCGCCAAGCTGGAGGGCCGGAATATGTCGATGTTCCTCTCTCCCAAGACCGGCAAGTAAACAAAAGTTCTGCTTGCCCCCGGCAAGAGAATAGATGGAAGGAGTAAAAATTATGCCTAAACTGAAGACTCACAGCGGCGCCAAGAAGCGCTTCAATCTGACGAAATCCGGCAAGGTCAAGAGAGCTCACGCTTTCAAGAGCCACATCCTCACCAAGAAGGACACCAAGCGTGGCCGTCGCCTGCGGTCCGGCACCTACGCCGACTGCACCAACGAGGCGACCATCCGCAAGATGATCCCCTACAAATAAGAGACGGAATCGTTAGAATAGGAGGCAATTAAGATATGGCACGTGTAAAAGGCGCTATGATGGCGCGTAAAAGAAGAAATAAGACGCTGAAGCTGGCCAAGGGTTACTGGGGCGCTAAGTCCAAGCACTTCAAGATGGCCAATGAGCAGGTCATGAAGTCTCTGACCTACGCCTATGTGGGCCGCCGCCTGAAGAAGCGGGACTTCCGTCAGCTGTGGATCACCCGCATCTCCGCCGCCTGCAAGATCAACGGCATGAACTATTCTACCTTCATGCACGGTCTGAAGGTGGCCGGCATCCAGATCAACCGCAAGATGCTCTCCGAGATGGCCATCTACGATGCCCCGGCGTTCGCCGCCCTGTGCGACATCGCCAAGAAGGCGTAACTGTCTTAAAAAGCACGTCGCATATGCGGCGTGCTTTTTCCTGTGGCAAAGGGCGGAAATATCTGGTATACTATCAGGGAAACACATCATCGATGGTACCAAGAGAAAGGAGCATTTCCATGTACTGCACGAGAAAGGTAAATGACGATTACACGTGGGTAGGCGCCGACGGGCGGCGGCTGGCCATGTTTGAGGGTGTGTTCGACGTACCCAACGGCATCTCCTTCAACAGCTATCTGCTGAGGGATGAAAAGACCGTACTGTTTGACACGACGGATGCGGCGGTGCGCCGCACCTTCCGGGAAAACCTCCTCCATGCGCTGGAGGGGCGGTCGCTGGACTGCGTGGTGGTACACCACATGGAGCCGGATCACACGGCGGAGCTGGAGGAGCTGGTGCTGCGCTTCCCGGAGGTGCAGATCTATTGCAGCGCCATGGCCAAGACCATGATGACCCAGTTCTTCGGCCCCGGCCTTCAGGAGCGCATCCATGTGGTGAAGGAGGGGGATACCCTCTGCACCGGGCGGCACACGCTGCGCTTTATAGCGGCCCCCATGGTCCACTGGCCGGAGGTACTGATGACCTATGATGAGACGGATCGTCTGCTGCTGACGGCGGATGCCTTCGGCTGCTTCGGGGCCTTGAATGGCCGGTTGTTTGCCGATGAGGTGGACTTCGACCGGGATTATCTGGACGAGGCCCGGCGCTACTACACCAATATCGTGGGCAAATACGGCTCTCAGGTACAGGCGGTGCTGAAGAAGGCGGCGGAGCTGGACATCGCCATGCTGCTGCCCCTCCACGGCTTTGTGTGGCGGAAGGAGTTGGGGTATCTCCTGCACAAGTACGACCTCTGGAGCCGCTACGAGCCGGAGGAGCGGGGGGTGCTCATCGCCTATGCCTCCGTGTATGGCAACACGGAGAACGCCGCCAACATTCTGGCCTGCCGGCTGTCGGAGCGGGGTGTGAAGGTGCAGATGTTCGATACCTCCGTGACGCCTACCTCTTACATTCTGTCGGCGGCCTTCCGTTACAGCCATCTGGTGTTTGCTGCCACCACCTACAATGCCGGGGTGTTCATCACCATGGAGGAGCTGCTCCACGATATCGCTGCCCACGATCTCCAGAATCGCCGGGTGGTGCTGCTGGAGAACGGCTCCTGGGCCCCGGCCAGCGGCAAGGAGATGCAGAAGATCCTCCAGCCTCTGAAGGGGTGGCAGCAGATGGAGGACACCTTTACCATCCGCTCCGCCCTGCGGGAGGATCAGACCATGCAGCTGGAGCGGCTGGCGGCCATGCTGGCGGCGGACGTACAGGCTGCGGCCCCGGCGGAGGAGAAGCCGGAGGGGCAGCACCGCTATGTGTGCAAGGTCTGCGGCTATGTATACGAGGGGGACTCCCTGCCGGAGGATTATAAGTGCCCGCTGTGCGGCGCCGGTGCGGAGTATTTCAAGCAGGAGTCGTAAAGAGCGCTTTTCCCCATGAAAAAAACAGCAGGATGGCAATACCATCCTGCTGTTCTTATATCATTCTACGGAAGAAGCTTCCGCCGGAGCAGCCTCCGCAGGTTCCTCTTCCGGCTCCGTCCACGGCTCCATGGTAGCCACGCAGCGGTTGATGTTCTTCCCCAGCTCATAGAACTTGGCCTCGTAGTCCGTCATGACTCCCACGGGGCCGTTGGCGTGGAGGTCACGGGTTACCTCCGACAGGGCGAAGCCGTACTGGGGGATCTCCTCCACGGACCACTGGAACAGCTTGTCGTTGTCCGTCTTAAAGTGGATCTGCCCGCCCATAGGCAGCACCTGCCGGTAGCACTTGAGAAAATTGCCGTGGGTCAAACGGCGGCGCTTCTGGTTGCTTTTGGGCCACGGGTCGCAGAAATTGATGTACAGCCGGTCCACCTCCGCCGGGGCAAACATATCCGGCAGCAGGGCGGCGTCCCCCACCACGAAGAATACGTTGTGCAGCCCCGCCGCCTGCGCCCGCTCCATGGCCACCACCATGGCGTCCGGCACCTTCTCCACGGCGATGAGCAGAACATCCGGCTCCGCTTGGGCCGTACCCACGGTGAAGCGCCCCTTGCCGCAGCCCAGTTCTACCCGCAGCTCACGGGCATCGGGCATCAGCTCCCGCCAGTGGCCCCGCATGGCGAAGGGGTCCTGTACCTGACAGGCCCGGCAGGCCTCCATCCGGGGCAGTAGATTCTTCTTTTTCCGCATACGCATGGTGTCGTTCCTCCTGAAAAACGCCGCATGGCGATGGTATCCGACTACCCAATATACCGGTTTTCCGGTGAAAAAGCAAGAGGAAACGCCGGAAAATCTCTCCCGACAAGGGAGAGCCGCCGAAGCGACGTTTTCGTAGCACGGCGCATCGAAGAACAGGTGCGGCAAAAAGCTGGAAAAGTACGCAAAAAATCCGACGAAATTTGTGACTTCCTCTAAAAAGCAAAAAGCCGGGTGAGAAGTGCTTGATAAATTTTAGACGAACGTCTATAATGGATAAGGTATATGAGAAGGCGCATTTTGCGGGTGAAACACCCCTGTAGAAAGCGCTTTTTCCCATGACGCTGCCGCTGCTTCGGCGGCGGCTGCCACAGTAAGGAGGAACCATTGTGACGAACGTACTGTTGGAGAAAAAAGGTCCATATGCCGTGGCCACCATCCACCGTCCGGAGGCGCTGAACGCCCTGAATTCTCAGGTGCTGGCGGATCTGGCGGAGTTGCTGGACACCGTGGAGGCCGACGAGGAGATCCGTGCGCTGGTCATCACCGGCGCAGGGGAGAAAGCCTTCGTGGCGGGGGCCGACATCGGAGAGATGAGCACCCTCACCAAGGCCGAGGGCGAGGCCTTCGGCAAGAAGGGCAACGACGTATTCCGCCGGCTGGAGACGCTGCCCATCCCCACCATCGCCGCTGTCAACGGCTTTGCACTGGGCGGCGGCTGCGAGCTGAGCATGAGCTGCGACATTCGCATCTGCGCCGACACCGCCGTGTTCGGCCAGCCGGAGGCCGGTCTGGGTATCACCCCCGGCTTCGGCGGCACCCAGCGGCTGGCCCGTCTGGTTGGCCCCGGTATGGCCAAGCAGCTGATCTATACCGCCAAGAACATCAAGGCCGACGAGGCCCTGCGGATCGGGCTGGTGAACGCCGTCTATCCGGCGCAGGAGCTGCTGCCCGCAGCGGAGAAGCTGGCCGGGACCATCGCCAAGAACGCCCCCATCGCCGTGCGGGCCTGCAAGAAGGCCATCAACGACGGCCTGCAGGTGGACATGGATCTGGCAGTGACCATCGAGGAGAAGCTGTTCGGCAGCTGCTTCGAGACGGCGGACCAGAAGGAGGGCATGGGTGCTTTTCTGGAAAAGCGCAAGCACGAGCCCTACCAGAACCGGTAAAGCTCTGTCAGAACGTTGTTTTCCGGACATAACGTCCGGTGGGCAAACCAAGGACCCTATATATTCTAATTAGGAGGAATCATTATGAAGATCGCTGTTTTTGGTGCAGGTACTATGGGTAGCGGTATCGCTCAGGTGTTTGCCGGCAAGGGCCACACCGTTCTGCTGTATGCTTCCAGCACGGCCAGTGCGCAGCGCCACAAGGATAAGCTGGCTGCTTCTCTGAATAAGCGTGTGGCCAAGGGCAAGATGGCGCAGGAGGCCGCTGACGATCTGATGAGCCGTGTGCTGGTAGAGGAGTTTGAGGCCGCCGCTGACGCCGATCTGGTCATCGAGTGCGTGGCTGAGAACATGGCCGTGAAGAAGGAACTGCTGGGTCGTCTGGACGCTCTGTGCAAGGACGAGGCCATCTTTGCCTCCAATACCTCCTCTCTGTCCATCACCGAGATGGGTCAGGGTCTGAAGCACCATCTGATCGGTATGCACTTCTTTAACCCCGTGCCTGCCATGAAGCTGGTAGAGGTCATTGCCGGCGGCAATACCCCCGCTGAACTGGTGGACTACATCAAGAACCTGTCCACCGAGATCGGCAAGACCCCCGTGGTGGTCAACGAGGCCCCCGGCTTTGTGGTCAACAAGATCCTTATCCCCTATTGCAACGAAGGCGTTTGCGTTCTGCAGGAGGGCGTTGCCTCTGCGGAAGATATCGATATTGCTATGCAGCTGGGCTGCAACCACCCCATGGGTCCCCTGCATCTGGGTGACCTCATTGGCTGGGACGTGGTGCTGAACATCATGGATGTGCTGTTCAATGAGACCCACGACAGCAAGTATCGTGCAAACGTATTGATTCGGAAGATGGTTCGCGCCGGCAAGTTGGGCATCAAGTCTGGCGAGGGCTTCTTTAAGTATACCAAGTAAAATTTCGTAAAGGAGAAAAGAGTATGGACTTCCATCTGACTAAGGAACAGCTGCTCGTTCGCAAGATGTACCGCGAATTTGCAGAGAACGAAGTGAAGCCCCTGGCCGCCGAGATCGACGAGGAAGAGCGTTTCCCCATGGAGACCGTCGAGAAGATGGCGAAGCTGGGCATGATGGGCATTTACTTCCCCAAGGAGTATGGCGGCGCCGGCGGCGACGTCCTCTCCTATGCCATGTGCGTGGAGGAGCTGGCCAAGGTCTGCGGCACCACTGCCGTTATCGTTTCCGCTCATACCTCTCTGTGCTGCGCTCCCATTTTCGAGCATGGCACCGAGGCTCAGAAGCAAAAGTATCTGCCTGACCTGCTGTCCGGCAAGAAGATCGGTGCTTTCGGCCTGACCGAGCCCGGCGCCGGTACCGACGCTCAGGGCCAGCAGACCACCGCTGTACTGGACGAGTCCGGCGAGAACTACATCCTCAACGGCTCCAAGTGCTTCATCACCAACGGCAACGTGGCTGATACCTTCGTCATCATCGCCGTCACCGGTAAGACCACCGATAAGCGTGGCCGTGCCATGAAGGAGATTTCCGCCTTCGTGGTGGAAAAGACCGACCCCGGCTTCACGCAGGGTAAGCACGAGAAGAAGATGGGTATCCGCGGCAGCTCCACCTGCGACCTGATTTTCGAGGACTGCGTCATCCCCAAGGACCGTATGCTGGGCAAGAAGGGCCAGGGCTTCAAGATCGCCATGCAGACGCTGGACGGCGGTCGTATCGGTATCGCCTCTCAGGCTCTGGGTCTGGGCGAGGGCGCCGTGGAGGAGGCCGTCAAGTACACCAAGGAGCGTGTCCAGTTCGGTAAGCGTATCTCCCAGTTCCAGAACACCCAGTTCCAGCTGGCCGAGATGCACACCCGGATGCAGGCTGCTCAGTTCCTGGTCTACTCCGCTGCCATGAAGAAGCAGAACCACGAGCCCTACTCCATGGATGCCGCCATGGCCAAGCTGTTCGCTGCCGATGCCGCTTCCGACGTGACCCGTCGTGCCGTGCAGCTGTTCGGCGGCTACGGCTACACCCGTGAGTATCCCGTGGAGCGCATGATGCGTGATGCCAAGATCACCGAGATCTATGAGGGCACTTCCGAGGTCCAGCGCATGGTCATCGCCAGCCATCTGGGCGTTAAGTAATTGAGGAGGTATAAGGCAAAATGAAAGTTATTGTTACTGTGAAGCAGGTTCCCGATACCTCCGGTAAGGTGGCTGTGAACCCCGATGGTACTCTGGACCGTGCGTCCATGCAGACCATCATCAACCCCGATGATATGAACGCCGTCGAGGCCGCTCTGGCCCTGAAGGACGAGCTGGGCTGCAAGGTCGTGGCCTTCACCATGGGTCCCCCTCCCGCCGAGGGTATGCTGCGTGAGCTGATGGCCATGGGCGTGGACGAGGGTGTCCTGATCACCGCCCGTGAGTTCGGCGGCTCCGATACTTACGCCACCTCCCAGATCATCGCCGCCGGCATCGACACCTACGGTGTGGATGAGGACGATGTCATTCTGGCCGGCCGTCAGGCCATCGATGGCGATACCGCTCAGGTCGGCCCCCAGATCGCTGAGAAGCTGCATCTGCCTCAGGTCACCTATGCCGGTGAGATCAAGAAGGAGGGCAACACCTTCATCGTCAAGCGTATGCTGGAGGATGGCTACATGACCGTCAAGGTCAACACCCCCTGCATGATCACCTGCATCAAGGAGCTGAATCAGCCCCGTTATCTGTCCGTTGGCGGCGCCTTCGAGGCTTACAGCAAGCCTCTGGTCACCATGACCTACGAGACGCTGAAGGATCACCCCCTGATCGATGCCACCACCATCGGTCTGAAGGGCTCCCCCACCAACATTCTCACCTCCTTTACGCCTCCTCAGAAGGGCGCCGGCATGATGCTTGAGGGCGCCGGCAAGGAGACCACCGACAAGCTGGCTGGCATTCTGGCCGCCAAGCATATCATCTAAGGAAGGAGATAAGAAAATGGCTTTTAATAGTGCTGATACCGCTGCCTTCAAAAACGTCTGGGTTTTCTGCGAGCAGCGTCAGGGCAAGATGATGCCCACTACCTTTGAACTGATCTCCGAGGGCCGGAAGCTGGCTGACGAACTGGGCGTTGAGCTGTGCGGCATTCTGCTGGGCGACAACGTGGACGGCATCGCCAAGGAGCTGGGCGGCTACGGTGCCGACAAGGTCTATGTCTACAACAGCCCCCTGCTGAAGGACTACACCACTGATGCCTACACCAAGGTCATCACCGACGCTGTGGAGGAGATCAAGCCTGAGATCCTGCTGTTCGGTGCCTCCAACATCGGCCGTGATCTGGCTCCCCGCTGCGCAGCTCGCCTGCACACCGGTCTGTGCGCCGACTGCACCCATCTGGACATCGATATGCCCATCTACAAGAACTTCCTGCGTGAGGCTTCCACCCTGGCTGAGGAGCGTATCGAGAAGCTGGGTACCGTGAAGATCAACGGTCAGGATCACGATGTCTCCCGTGACATCAAGATGACCCGTCCCGCTTTCGGCGGCCACCTGATGGCCTCCATCTTCTGCCCCCGCTTCCGCCCCGCCATGGCCACCGTGCGCCCCGGCGTTATGAAGAAGCGTGAGTTCTGCGCCGACTGCGCCGAGAAGGTTGAGATCCTGCATCCCGCTTTCGAGCTGTCTGCCAGCGACATCAAGACCGAGGTCGTGGAGACCGTCAAGGCTGCCAAGAAGCTGGTGGACCTGATCGGTGCCGACTTCATCGTGTCCGTGGGCCGTGGCATCAGCAAGGATGTCGAGGGCGGCATCAAGCTGGCTGAGGAGCTGGCTGAGGTTCTGGGCGGCGTCGTGGGCTCCTCCCGTGCCTGCGTGGATGCCGGCTGGATCACCGCTGACCATCAGGTCGGCCAGACCGGTAAGACCGTCCATCCCAAGGTCTACGTCGCCTTGGGTATCTCCGGCGCCATCCAGCACAAGGCTGGTATGCAGGACTCCGAGTGCATCATCGCCGTGAACAAGAACGAGAACGCTCCCATCTTCGAGGTGGCTGACTACGGTATCGTTGGTGACCTGTTCAAGGTCGTTCCCGAGCTGATCGAGTCCATCAAGGCTGCCAAGGCTGCTCAGTAATCGATCCCCTTTACGAATCAAGAAGGGCTGTCCCGCTGTGGGACAGCCCTTCTTTCATTGCTTGGATCATGGTCAGGTGGTGATATGCCAGTAGGTGACGGTATCCTCGATATCCATTTCCACCAGATAACCACCTACTCCGTCAGGGCAGAATACCGTGGGCCAGTTTTGATAGGTGGCAAAGTCGTTGATCACAAGGGGATCGGTCTGCTGCGTATCTGGATAGAGGATATGGGCAGCAAAGGCATCGTCCACGTACATACAACTGCTGCCGCTTCCGGCCAGACGCCACAGGGACACTGCGGAATCGGCGGTGGCTACCTTTCCGTCGCTGATGCGGATCGTCTCATAGGAAAATTTTTGAGTCTCCGGGTCACCCAAACCGCACACCATGTACTCGCCCGTTATGGCAAAGGTCGTGACCTGCTGCGAAAGCTCCTTCTGGTACAGAATACCGGACGCATTGCAGAGGAACGCCGTCCAGTAGGCGTCGTTTTTGGCAGAGGCCAAAAAGGCGAATTGCGTACCATTGGTGCAAACGGTTACATCGGACATGGTGTAGTCGGTGAGGTTCAGCACGCTGGAAACGGCACTGCCGTCCACACGATATACGGATATGCCGGTATCCTCTGATTGCAGATACATGGGCTGACCGTTCAGGCAGAACAACGCAGGGACCTGATCATAGGAAGCGGCTTGACCGGAGGCGAGAGCGCTTTTCCCTGTGTCTGTGGAGCGGATCAGAGACCATTTGAGGCCGGAATCCACGGCTTCATAGTCCACGTACAGAACATCGGACCCGTCCAGAACGGCGGAGATGATATAGGCCGGGGAGGAAACGGGAAACTGTTTGGTGGTCCCGTCCGAATAGTTCCAGTAAAGCAGATAGTCGGTATTATAAAGGGGGCCGGTCTGAGCCGTATTGCGATGCCCGACAGCCAACAGGACGCTGTTTTCCCCGCAGCACTGTATAAGGGTGGCGGCCTCATCCTCGGAAAGCTCCAATGGCGAGGTGAGCCGCTGCACCGTGGGGGCGGGAATCTGTTCCGGCGCCTTGGAGCAGGCGGAGAGGGGAATGGCGCATATCAGGAAGAAAAGAATGATAATTTTCTTCACGTGGGGGCCTCCTTTCGTTAGTGGGCAATATAGAGACCGGCATTTGCGTTGATGGCAGAATTCATTTCAGTGTAAGTGCAAGTATATCGGCCATAGTATTTGGAAACATTATTGGGATCATTAAAGGTGAGAATGGTTTCCCGCCCGCCAGTGGAGCCGCCCTGTGCCCAAGAATAGCCGATCACTACAACATAATGACCGCTTGCATGCCCATCATAGTGCGGCAGCTTCTTTGTTTGTGTATGGCATACGATCGGGTAGCCGGCATCAATACTTGGAACTATCTTTGTACCGAAGGATAGCTCCGATGTGTAAATATATGCGTATTTCCCGCTTCCGAGATAGGAATTAAGACCATTTGCAATTTGATAGACATAAGTTCCATCTGAGGAATTTGTATTCATTATGCTACCCAACTTGCTTTGTGTGGCAGTATACCCAAAGTACTTTAGTACCATCTGCACGCTGGCCGGTCCGCAGTAGTAGTTGTTTTCCTGCTTATACAGCGGTACACTTAGAGTCTCTGAGCCGCTGCTGCAGGGAGCATAGGTATTGTTGATAGCGTCATTCGTTTCAGCAATGATACGCTGAATTTGCTGCAAACGTTCTGGGTCATTTCGGTCTGGGGTATGTTTGTCATAAAGGTCATCCGCAAAGGCAGGAGAAGCGATAAGAGAGAGCGCCAAGAGGAAAAAGACGAAACGATAAGCAATTTTCTTCATGTGAACGAGTTCTCCTTTCTGTCTGTGTGTTTCTACCTGTATGGTTTGCGAAGCGAAATGGAAAACCTCCTTTCTCAGTTGTGGCTACATTATATAAAAAACATTTATATTTGTCAACAGTTTTTGTGAAATACATATTCCATCGCAATTAAACATAACGAAATTGTATGCAAAATTGGACGAGAGAGGCCGCCATGTGGGGCGCCCCCTCTCTCTTACCACGAAGCTCTCCAGCCCTTCGGTCATGCGGATGTGGAAGAACATGGAAAATGATAAAGAATCTGCAAAGAAATAAAAATTCATAATTTCATAATACTTCCATAGTGCTCCGGGGGTTGCAATTCCCGTAACAGAGTGCTACAATGAGCGTCGCTTGAAAGATAGAATCCTAAAAAGAGGCGATTTCCTATGGTAGCTGAACTGGCAGCGTTGGTAATTTTTGTCATTATGTTCCTGCTGATCGTGCTGGACCGCATCCCCCGCCAGTGGGTGACGCTGGGCTGCGGCGCACTGATGCTGGTGCTGGTATTCGGCATCTGTATGCACGATGGCGGGGCCATATGGGATACCCTGAACCTGTCCGCCTTCGGCCAGAGCACCTTCTGGTACGGCGCATCGGAGTCCTCCGGCGGCATCAACTGGTCCACCATCGTGTTCATTGCGGGTATGATGGTGATGGTGGAGGGCATGGGCCACGTGGGCATCTTCCGCTGGCTGTGCCTGAAGCTGGCCAAGGCGGTCCATTACCGCACCGTGCCGCTGCTGGTATGCTTCATGGTCATGGCAGCCGTGCTGTCCATGTTCATCGACAGCATCACCGTCATTCTGTTTCTGGCCGCCGTCACGGCGGAGCTGGGCCGTACCCTGCGCTTCGACCCGGTTCCCATGATCCTGGCGGAGATCTTCTGTGCCAATCTGGGCGGCAGTGCCACCATGTGCGGCGATCCCCCCAACATCATCATCGGTACCTCGCTGGGTCTGACCTTCTTCGATTTCCTCACCAACACCGGCGTTATCGTGCTGATCTGTCTGGTGGCCACAGTGCTGTACTTCTACTTCTGCTTCCGCCGCATCCTGCGGGAGAGTGAGAGTCAGCGCCCCACGGATATCACCTATCCAGACGCCGCCTCCGCCATCACGGATCGGCGGGCCTTCATCGCCTGCGGCGCCGTGTTCCTGCTGGTGGTGGTGTTGCTGGTCACCCACGCACAGACGGAGCTGACGGTGGCCACCATCGGCTGTATCGCCGCCGTATTGATGGCGCTGGCCACCCTCTGCACCTCCGGAGGCCATGCGGCAGCGGGGCTGTTTGCCAAGGTGGACTACCGCACGCTGCTGTTCTTCATCGGCCTGTTCGTGGTGGTCAGCGGTTTGGAGGATACCGGCTGTCTGGACGTGCTGGCCGGCTGGATCAGCCGCATCAGCGGCGGACACGCCGCTGTGATGGTGGCCATCATCCTGTGGCTGTCGGCTGTGTGCAGCGCCTTTGTGGATAACATCCCCTTCTCCGCCACCATGGTGCCGGTGATCCAGTCCATGTCACGGTCGCAGGGCGTGGACCTCTCCCTGCTGGCGTGGGCGCTGTCCATCGGCACGGATCTGGGCGGCAGTGCCACCCCCATCGGAGCCTCCGCCAATGTGGTGGGTACCTCCGTGGCCGCCAAGAACGGCCACCCGGTGACATGGGGTACCTACTGCAAGTACTGCGCCCCGGCCACGGTGCTGGTCATCACCATTGCCATGGTCTGCCTCTTCGTGCGGTATCTATAATATAATGAGTATTATAAAAGCATCCCCGGCCTGTTTTACAGACCGGGGATGCTTCGTGATGCAAATCAGAACTCCGGATAGCCGTCCTTCAGATGCTCGTCGTAGATGGCACGCTCACCGCCGATGAACTTGGGCCGCACACGGGCCGCCAGCAGGATGGCGCTGCCGATATGGTTCTGGGGCAGGCGCACCGGCACCGCCACTTTCTTCAGGTGCATCCCGATGAGGGTGCCGCCGATGTCCAGACCGGCGTCGGCCCGGATCTCCTCCAGCGCCACCGGATGCCGGAAGCTCTGGTAGGCGGCGGTGGCGAAGGAGCTGCCCGCCTTGGGCTGGGGCAGCACATTGACGATCTCCGCCCCAGGCACCGCCTCATGCTCCACGATCAGCGCACGGTTCAGGTGCTCGCAGCACTGGGCGGCGATGTAGACGCCCATGGGGGCAAACACGCTGTTGAGTCCGTCGAAAATGGCCTGTGCGATCTGGGGCGTGGACCAGCTGCCCACCTGATGCCCCACCACCTCGCTGGTGCTGCAGCCCACCACCACAATGTGGCCCCGCCGCAGCCGGGCCGCCTCCGCCAGCTGCCGTGCGGCGTCCGCCGCCTCCTGCCGCACCTGTTCCAGCAGGTCGGTGCGCTCTACCTCATGAATGATCCCAGCCATAGCTATCTTCCTTTCCACGCATGAACGAAAAGCGGCGGATGATCGCTCCGCCGCTTTTCGCAAAAGCAATTCTGCACCTTCAGTGTACCACGTCCGGCGCCATTTTGCAACCGTTCTTACGCCAGCTTTTCCAGCGCCTTACTGCGCTTGAGTACCACCAGCAGCACCAGACCGATGACCATGCCCATAGCACCCTGCACCAGATTGCCGGGGATGCTGGCCGCAGCGCCCCAGCCCTTGCCCAGCAGCAGGGAGGCGTAGCCGAAGTAGCCCAGCACCATGATGGCCTCGCTGACCACGGCGCTGATGACGTAGGAGGCCTTACTCTCCTTCATGGCCTTGACGATGAGGGCCGCCACCAGAGCCATGCAGCCCTTGATGATCAGCGTGCCGGGCGCATAGTGACCGTAGCCGCCCAGCAGATCCACCAGCATGGAGCCGATGCCGCCTGCCGCAGCGCCCCACCACGGGCCGAGGATCCAGCCGCTCAGCAGCACGATGCAGTCGCCCAGATTCACATAGCCCTGCATGGGGGAGGGAATCTGCACGATGGAGGTGGCCACATAGGTCAGTGCGGCCATCAGGGCCGCCAGAACCAGTTTCTTGATGTTCGCATCTCTCATGGGAAAAATCTCCTTGCTTTTATGTACTGTCTGTATTATAGTAGGAATTGGTATTATTAAAATGCCCATATCGATATTATCGAATAATACCAGATGGAGGAGCTATGCTGACCTATCCCCTGAGCAAAGAGAGCGGCCGGAGCCTGTATGAGCAGTTATATGAGGGCGTCCGCCGGGATATCCTGTCCGGGACGCTGCCGGCCCACCAGCGGCTGCCCTCCAAGCGGGCGCTGGCCCAGCATCTGGAGGTCAGTATCATCACCGTGCAGAATGCCTATGAGCAGCTGGCGGCGGAGGGCTACATCTACTCGCAGGAGAAGCGGGGCTACTACGTCAGCCCCGTGGAGCGCCCCTTGCAGGCGGCGGCCCGGCAGCCTGCCCCGCTGCCGCCGGAGCCGGAGCAGAAGACCTATTTTCTGGACCTTGTGACCAATTCCATCGACCGGGCGTATTTTCCCTTTACCGTCTGGGCCCGCCTCATGCGGGAGACGCTGCTGGAGCGGGACAAGGCCCTGCTGCAGGCCGCCCCCTACAACGGGGCGGAGGAGCTGCGCCGGGCCATCAGCGACTATCTGCGCCAGTTCCGTGGCATGAACGTGGACAGCGGCCAGATCATCGTCGGCGCCGGTACGGAGTTTTTGTATTCGCTGCTGATCCAGCTGCTGGGCCGGGAGAAGTGCTACGCCGTGGAGGACCCCGGATACAGCAAAATTGCGGAAATTTACCGCAGCCATCAGGTGAATCTGCGGCGGGTGGGACTGGATGAAAAGGGCCTCTCCACCCGGCTTCTGCGCCGTCAGGAGGCGGATATCGTCCACCTCTCGCCCTCCCACCACTATCCCACGGGCATCGTCATGCCCATCGGACGGCGGCAGGAGCTGCTGCGCTGGGCGGAGGAGCAGGAGGGACGCTGGATACTGGAGGATGACTACGACAGCGAGTTCCGCTTCGTGGGCCGCCCCATCCCCACGCTGTTCTCCATCGACGAGGCCCAGCGGGTCATCTACCTGAACACCTTCTCCAAGACCATCGCCCCCTCCATCCGCATCAGCTACATGATCCTGCCGCCCCGACTCATGGAGGTCTATCGGGAGAAGCTGGGCTTCTACGCCTGCACGGTGTCGGGCTTCGAGCAGTATACTCTGGCCAAATTCATGGCGCAGGGCCGCTATGAGCAGCACCTGAGCCGCATGAAGGCCCGCTACCGCCAGAAGCGGGACGCCGTCATCGCCATGCTGCGCTCCAGCCCGCTGGCGGACCGGGTGGAGATCATGGAGCAGGACGCTGGGCTGCACTTTCTGGTGCGGCTGGATACCCGTCTGCCGGATGCGGCGCTGCGGAGCCGGGCGGCGGAGCAGGGGGTGCGTCTGGCGCTGCTGTCGGACTATTACAGCGTCCCGGAGACAGCGCCCCAGCATATCGTGGTGGTAAACTATTCCGGCATCGACCTGGAGCGTCTGCCGGAGGGACTGCGCCGTCTGGCGCAAGCTTGGGAGGAATAACGATGTACGATGAATTGACCCGTGGCGACGTGCAGAAGATGCAGGAGGAGATCGACTACCGGACGCAGGTGCTGCGCCCCAAGCTCATCGAGGACGTGCAGACGGCACGGGCCTTCGGTGACCTCAGTGAGAATTTCGAGTATAAGTGCGCCAAGCAGGAGAAAAACCGCAACGACAGCCGCATCCGCTACCTGCAGCGGATGATCAAGACCGCCCGCATCATCGACGACCGCTCCGGTCAGGACACGGCGGGCCTCTACGACACCGTGGAGATCTTCATGGAAAACACCGGCAAGAGCCGGAGGATCCAGCTGGTCACCACCCTGCGGCAGGATGCACTGAAGGGCCTCATCAGCAAGGAGTCCCCGGTAGGGAAGGCCGTGCTGGGCCGCCGGGCCGGGGACCGGGTACAGGTGGATATGGGCGGCGGCCGCAGCTACTGGATCACCATCCGCTCCATCGAAAAAGGCACCGACGACGGCTCCATCCCCATCGGCAGCTTTTGAGCCCCTGTACAGAATACACAGTTTTTGTTGCAGGAAATCGCCTTTTCGTCCATTGTATCCAGAAAATGGCTGTGATAGAATGAGAAAAAAGGAGGTCTGTCCTATGAGAAAGCACCTTTCCCTGATGCTGCTTCTCCTTCTCCTGATCACCTGCACCGCCTGCGGTCAGCGCCAGACAGTACGGCAGATGGCGGCGGACCGCATCACACAGGCCGAGAGTGTCTCTCAGCTTCAGGAGGTCAGCGACCTCATTGTGGTGTTCACACCGGAGCGTCAGGAGAACGTTCTGTCCTATTTCAGTGACGGCAATGTCTCCGGCGGCTATACGAGGACCACCGGCACGGTATCGCAGGTGCTGAAGGGGGAGCCCCCGGAGCAGCTGGTCATCACTGAGGAGTGCTATCTGGCGGACAATGTCCTCTGGACGCAGGGCGGCTACCTCCCCATGCAGGAGGGCGAGTCCTATCTGCTGTTCCTCACCGCCTACGACAGGGACTCCGTCTACGCCGGGATGTACTTCCCCACGGAACTGGAGAAGGGCAAGTATCCCCTGACGGACAAACCCCTTACCGCCTCCGACTCCGCTGATGCGTGGGAGGTATATGTGATCGAGGGAGACGACCTGCACGACTATCAGGACTGGTATCAGCAGATCACCGCCCTGTATCCGGAGCTGTTTTAACGACCCCAAGTCCTCTATATATGATAATGTAAAAGCCCGTCCGGCCCGCATTCAGCGGGCCGGACGGGCTTTCTGAAATTCTACGCTGCTTCTCGGTGCTCTTAGCCCGGAGGCCAAGTCATATCCCGACCGGACAGCACATGGAAGTGCAGGTGGTGGACGCTCTGCCCCGCCTGCTCCCCGATGTTGGATACCACCCGGTAGCTCTCCAGCCCCTTCTCCCGGCACAGTCTTGCGATGACCTCGAAGATGTGGGCCACCACGGCGCTGTTGCCGCCATCCACCTCCGCCACGGAGGCGATGTGGGCCTTGGGGATCACCAGAAAATGGGTAGGTGCCTGAGGGGCGATGTCATAAAAGGCATAGCACAGCTCGTCCTCATACACCTTGTTGGAGGGGATCTCCCCACCGGCAATGGCGCAGAACAGGCAATCGTTTTTCATAGGATGCTCCTTTCGTCTCAGCCCAGCTTCTCGGACACGAAATCGTCCACGGAGGCCAGCGCATCGTCCACCTTCAGGGGATCGCTGCCGCCGCCCATGGCGGAATCCGGCTTGCCGCCGCCCTTGCCGCCGCAGATGGCGGACACGTGCCGCACCAGATCACCGGCCTTGATGCCACGGGCCACCGCCTCCTTGCCGCACACGGCCAGGAAGGTGATCTTCTCGCCATTGATGCTGGCGATGACCGCCACGGCCTTGGGATCCTTATCCCGCAGGAAGTCGCCCATGGTCCGCAGTTCGGCGGTGTCCACGCCGTTGCGGGTGGTGGCGAGAACATGGAGGTCCTTCACCGTCTTGGCGGAGGCTAGGAACTGCCGGGCCTCACCCAGAGATGCCTCGGCCTTGAACTTCTCCAGCGCCTGACGCAGCTGCTTCATCTCGTTGGCCTGCTGCTCCATCCGCTCCAGCAGCCCGGAGGGGGCGGTTTTCAGGAACTGGGCCGCCCGGCTCAGCACGCCCTGACTGCTCTCCATGGCCTTCAGGCTCAGCTTGCCGCAGGTGGCCTCGATGCGGCGCACGCCGGAGGCGACGCTGCTCTCACTCTTGATGCGGAAGGGGCCAGCCTTGGCGGTGTTGTCCACATGGGTGCCGCCGCAGAACTCCACGGAGAAGTCGCTCATCTCCACCACCCGGACGGTCTCGCCGTACTTCTCACCGAACATGGCCACGGCGCCCTTCTTTTTGGCCTCCTCGATGGGCAGTATCTCCGTCACCACGGGATAGCCCTCCAGAATGGCGTCGTTCACCAGTTCCTCCACCTGCCGCAGCTCCTCCGGGGAGATGGCCTCAAAGTGGGTGAAGTCGAAGCGCAGGCGGTCCGGCTCCACCAGAGAGCCCGCCTGATGGACGTGGTCGCCCAGCACCTTTTTCAGCGCCGCATCCAGCAGGTGGGTGGTGCTGTGAGCACGCTGGATGGCCTTGCGGCGCTCCATATCAATGGCAGTGTGAACAGTGTCTCCCACGTGGAGCACACCCTGTGCCAGACGGCCGTAGTGCATGAACTTGCCGCCCTTGTTCTTCTGTACGTCCGCCACGGTGAACACCACGCCGTCGGCGGTGATGGTGCCGTGGTCGGCCACCTGACCGCCCATCTCGGCGTAGAAGGGGGACTGATCCAGTACCACCACGGCCTCGGCCCCGGCGGCCACCTCGTCCCGCAGCTCCTCATCGGCCACGATGGCCACGATCTTGGCGTCGCACTCGCTGTGGTCATAGCCCACGAACTCCGTGGCCGGCACGTCCTTGCCGAACTCCACACCGGCCCAGCCCAGATCGCCCAGCGCCTTCCGGGCCTCACGGGCCCGCTCCTTCTGCTCCTTCATCAGCTTCTGGAAAGCGTTCTCGTCCACGCTGAGGCCCTCGTCCGCCGCCATCTCCATGGTCAGGTCGATGGGGAAGCCGAAGGTGTCATACAGCCGGAAGGCGTCGGCGCCGGAGAAAATTTTCTCCAGCTTCTGCTTGTGCTCTGCCAGCAGGTCGGAGAAGATCTTCATGCCGCCGTCGATGGTGCGGCCGAAATTCTCCTCCTCCGTGCGGATGACCTTGGTGATATAGGTTTGCTTCTCCCGCAGATCAGGATACTGGCCCTCATTTTCATGGATCACGGTGTCCACCACCTGATACAGGAAGGGATCGTTGACACCCAGCAGCTTCCCGTGGCGGGCGGCCCGGCGCAGCAGACGCCGCAGCACATAGCCCCGCCCCTCGTTGGAGGGCAGGATGCCGTCGCAGATCATAAAGGTAGCGGAGCGGATGTGGTCGGTGATGACCCGCAGGGACACGTCCCGCTTCTCCGTCTCGCCGTAGTGAGCGCCGGTGAGCTCAGATACCTTGTGGGTGATATTCATCACGGTGTCCACGTCGAAGAGGCTGTCCACGTTCTGGCACACGCAGGCCAGACGCTCCAGACCCATGCCGGTATCGATGTTCTTCTGCTTGAGCTCGGTGTAGTTGCCGTGGCCATCGTTGTCGAACTGGGAAAACACGTTGTTCCAGATCTCGATGTATCGGTCACAGTCGCAGCCCACGGTGCAGCCGGGCTTGCCGCAGCCGTACTCTGGCCCACGGTCATAGTAGATCTCGGAGCAGGGGCCGCAGGGACCGGAGCCGTGCTCCCAGAAGTTGTCCTCCTTGCCGAAGCGGAAGATGCGCTCGGCGGGGATGCCCACCTCCTTGTTCCAGATGTCGAAGGCCTCGTCGTCGTTCAGATAGATGGAGGGGTACAGCCGGTCAGGCTCCAGCCCCACCACCTCAGTCAGGAACTCCCAGCTCCATGCGATGGCCTCGTGCTTGAAGTAGTCGCCGAAGGAGAAGTTGCCCAGCATCTCGAAGTAGGTGCCGTGGCGGGCGGTCTTGCCCACGTTCTCAATGTCACCGGTGCGGATGCACTTCTGACAGGTGCAGACCCGGCGGCGGGGCGGCTCCTCCTCGCCCTTGAACCACGGCTTCATGGGGGTCATGCCGGCGTTGATGAGCAGGATGGACTTGTCGTTCTGCGGCACCAGAGAGAAGCTGGGCAGCCGCAGATGACCTTTGGACTCGAAGAACGACAGGAACATCTCCCGCAGCTCATTAAGCCCGTGATAGGGATGAGACATGATACATTACTCCTTTTGCTTGCAATCGGAATTGCAGAATTTTCTTTTGTGACAGTTCCTGTGACAGACCTCTGTGACTGGATGCCGTCACTCCTCTGCCTGCCAGCTGTCTGCCAGCGCCTGAAGCTCCCGCTCCAGACCGGCGAAGAACTGTGAGATGTGCAGCCCGTCTGCCAGGGCGTGGTTTACAAACAGCGACACCGGCAGGGTAGTGCGTCCATGCTTGGTGACAGCCTTGCCCCAGCTGATGCGGGGGTTGGAGTCGTCGGCGCTGACGGCGGGATGCTCCAGCTGGGAATAGTGCAGCCACGGCAGACTGGACACAAAGAAGAAGCTCAAAGCGTCTCCGTCCTCGGTGAGGGTACCCCGTCGAAGTACCTCCTCCTGTCGCCGCTGACCCAGCACTACGAACGACTCATAGGGCAGATCCCCCTCCACCGTGCAGTATACGTATACCCCGTCGGGCTTCATGGCGGTGTAGGAAGGGGGACACCAGTCGTATTCCACCACGCTGCCATCCGCCCGGATGCGGCGGCGCAGCTGGGGGACGGCGTTGGCGGCCCGTACCACGGCATAGAGGAAGCTCAGGAAGAAGGGCCGCCCCTGCCGCCGTGCGGCGAAGTCCGTGATGTCTACCTCCGCCGTGACCCCGGCGAAGGGAAAGAGCATTTGACGGAAATAGGCAAACTGTCCGCTGCGTGGGTCCTTGGTCATGTCGATCAGCTGATAGCTCACAGGCCACCTCCTGTAAAACAGAACTTCGGGGGGAAACCGGAAACACCGGGACGCAGAACAGCTGCCAAAAAAACAAAAAGCCCCCGCCCACACATAGGGGCGAAGACTTGCTTCACGGTACCACCCTAATTGAACGGCCAAGGCCGCCATCTCGGTCATCCGATAACGGGGATGGGGCGTGCGGCTCGTCGCCGCCTGCTCGGAAGTGGCTGTCACACCGGCCGGACAAGGGGCTTTCACCGCTTCCCCTCTCGCTTTGGGCGGCACATGGCGGACTCGTTTCGTCAGCGCATTTCACGCTCTCTATTTTACCACAGATCCCGCCGTTGTCAACACAAGAAACGCCGCATTTTTGCGGGATTTTTATGCAGTTTTTCCCTTGCGGAAACGCCGCAGGCTGATATACTAACGAAGGATTATTTTGTCGTTATTTATAGGAGTTATACCATGACGGAACAGAAGCTTCTTCCTATCGATCATTGCCGCCATCTGGCCTTTGCTGCAATAGGCGGCTTTTTCGGCGGTTACGCCCTGCTGTGCCGCGGCGGGATACTGGGCAGTTCCCAGACCATGAACCTGCTGGAGCTGGTCAGCGACGCACTCTTTGGCCGGGGGAGCAGCGTGCTGCTGCATCTTCTGTGCCTGGTGATCTACGTGGTGGGGGTCATGTCCGCCGTCATCGTCCCCCACGTGTTCCATGTGGATATGCGGCGGCTGTCCCCGTGCATCACGGCGGCTGCGGCCATCGCCATGGGCTTTTTCCCGGCGGATATGACTCCGCTGGTGGCACTGTATCCGGTGTTCTTCTCCATGAGCATCCAGTGGAGCACCTTTGCCGGAGCCAGAGGCTTCCAGAGCGCCACGATCTTTAACAGCAACAACACCAAGCAGGCATCTCTGGCGCTGGCCCACTACCTGTGCGAGGGAGAGCGGGAGCAGCTGACAAAGCTGTGGTTCTACGGCTCCACCCTGCTGGCCTTCCACGCCGGAGCCGTCTGGAGTTGGCTGGCGGTGAAGTGGCTGGACGTGCGGGGCGTCTGGGGCGTGCTGCCTCAGCTGGCACTGGCCTACTATCTGGTGCTCCGGGAGGAGCAGGCGGAGCGTGTCCTGACCCCGGCACAGATCCGGGAGCAGGAGGTTCTGGGCGAAGCCGAGGAACTGGTGGAGGAAGCCCAAGAGCTGGTGGAGGAGGAGAAGGAGAACTGATTCTCCCCAACGTGTCTCCACTCGCCGCATTCTGATCAAAACCTGAAAAGGCACGGGGCTGCACCGCAGCCCCGTGCCTTTTTCAAAGCGACGATCGATTTGTCGTAGACCCTTCACTCCTCCGCCATATCCCGCCGCAGCTGCGCCAGCACCTGAGGCGTATCCACATCCGTCAGCTCCGGGGCCGGGACCTCCCATAAGAGCAGGTCCTCCTCATGGCGGCGGATCACCTGATTGCCGCCGTGATCCCCCTGCAGAGCCAGCAGCTCCGGGAACAGCCGTGCCGGGAACAGGCAGGGGTTCCCCCGGACACCGTCGTGACCCAGCGCAGCGATGTGCTCCGGATGCTCCCGGTAAAAGTCCACCAGCATCCCCACGCTCTCCCGGCGCAGCAGGGGCTGATCCGCCACCTGAAACAGCGCCGCATCCATCTCCGGCAGCTTCCCCAGCCCCAGCGAGATGGTGTGGCTGATGCCCCAGTCCGGATGCCGGTTGGGTACCGGCACGAAGCCCATGCGGTGGGCCAGCTCCAGCACCTCCGGATACTGGCTCACCACCACCGTCCGGTCGAACTGCTCCGCCGGTACGGCCTCCAGCGCCCGGTGGAACAGTGCCTTGCCCTGCACCTGCACCGCCAGCTTGTTCTCCCCGAAGCGCCGGGCATTTCCCGCCGCCATCACCACGCATCCGATCCGCAGCTGTGCCATGCCGCTCCCTCCTTTGTCCCGTCATTTTCTTACAGTATACCCGGAAATGCCCATTCCAGTCAACCACCGTTATCCTATAATTAGTATTACGAAAAGGACTATGCAAATGACAAATTTTGTGCTATGATATCTTAAATTTATAGGTACTTTTGCCGGTAACTCCGGCTATCGCAGCGCCGCTGACATAAGGAGGAACACTACATGGCTGAAGTAGGAAAAGCCGAGGTGCGGGTAGACGCCTTTGACAAGGCCACCGGCCGCACCAAATACTACGAGGACCTCATGCCCCGTGATGCACTGTATGTCCGCATCAAGCACGCCACTATCGCCCACGGCTTCGTCAAGTCGGTGGACACCTCGGCGGCGGAGCAGATCCCCGGCGTGGTGAAGGTGCTGACCTGTTTCGACGTGCCGGAGCACCCGTTCCCCACGGCGGGCCACCCCTGGTCCATGGACCCCGGCCATCAGGACGTGGCGGACCGCCACCTGCTGAACCGGCACGTCCGCTACTATGGCGACGACGTGGCGGTGGTCATCGCAGAAAACGAGGTGGCCGCCATGCAGGGCGTCCGGGCGCTGCAGGTGGAATACGAGGAGCTGCCCTTCGTGCTGGATGTGCAGAAGGCCATGGAGCCTGGTGCTCCCCAGCTCCACGAGGCATACCCCAACAACATCCTCAAGCATACCGATATGAAGAAGGGCAACTATCAGGCTGCCATTCAGGAGCCGGGCCTCATTAAGGTGGAGGGCTGGTATGAGACGCCCACGGTGCAGCATTGCCACATCGAAAACCACGGCTGCTTCGCCTACGAGGAGAACGGCCGTATCACGGTGGTATCCTCTACCCAGATCCCCCATATCATCCGCCGTGTGGTGGGACAGGCGCTGGGCCGCCCGTGGAGCGATATCCGGGTGGTGAAGCCCTATATCGGCGGCGGCTTCGGCAACAAGCAGGACGCCCTCTATGAACCCCTGTGCGCTTGGTGCTCCACGCAAGTCCACGGCCGCTGTGTCCGGGTGGACTGCTCCCGTGAGGAGACCTTCGTCTCCAACCGTGTGCGCCACGCCATCCGCTTCCACATCGTCTCGTGGCTCCGCAAGGACGGCACCTTCGCCGCCCGGAAGGTGGAGCTCTACTCCAATCAGGGATCCTATGCCTCCCACGGCCACAGCATCGTGGCCAAGGCCATGGGTTCCTTCTCCCAGCACTATCCCTGTGACAACATGGAGTGCGATGCGTGGACGGTGTTCACCAACCGCCCCGCCGCCGGAGCCATGCGTGGCTACGGAATGCCTCAGGCCTCCTTTGCCGACGAGTCCAACGTGGACGAGTGCGCCAAGGCCGTGGGTATGGACCCGCTGGCCTTCCGGATGCAGAACCTCATGCCCAAGGGCTTCGAGGACAGCTTCTCCCACAACGTCAACTATGAGGATTCCTTCCGCCAGTGTCTGGAGGTGGGTAAGAAGTACATCGACTACGACCGCAAAAAGGCGGAGTTCGCCAAGGAGACCGGCCCCATCCGCCACGGCATCGGCGTGGCCACCTTCTGGTATAACACCGCCGTCTACCCCATCTCGCTGGAAACGTCCTCCAATCGGATGCTGCTGAATCTGGACGGCAGCGTCACCATGCAGTGCGGCGAGACGGAGATCGGACAGGGCGCCGATACCGCCTATGCCCAGATGACCTCCGACGTGGTGGGTCTGGGCGATTACCGTAAGGTCCATGTGGTGTCCTGTCAGGATACCGACATCACGCCTACGGGCTTGGGTGCTTATGCCTCCCGCCAGACGTATGTGGCGGGCTTCTCCATCCGCCAGACGGGACTGATGCTGAGGGAGAAGATTCTGGATTATGCCTCCAAGCTCACCCGTCAGGCGGTGTACAACATGGATATCGTGGACGGCAATATCGTCCGCAACACCGACGGCAAGGTGCTCATGAGCCTGTCGGAGCTGGCTATGCACGCCCAGTATGACCCCGCCGACTCCCAGCACATCACCGCCGAGAGTACTTATACCATCCGCAACAACGCCTATTCCTTCGGCTGCACCTTTGCCGTGGTGGAGGTGGACATTCCCATGTGCAAGGTGACGCTTCAGGAGATCATCAACGTCCACGACTGCGGCAAGCTGGTAAACCCGGCGCTGGCAGAGGCGCAGGTCCACGGCGGTATGTCCATGGCCATCGGCTACGGCCTGTCGGAGCAGCTGCTGTTCGACGAAAAGACCGGCCGGCCTCTGAATAACAATCTGCTGGACTACAAGCTCTCCACCATCATGGACCACCCCCATCTGGAGGCGCAGTTCGTGGAGAACGCCGAGCCCACCAGCGTCTTCGGCACCAAGGCCTTGGGCGAGCCCCCGGCCTGCTCCGGTGCGCCCGCCATCCGCAACGCCATCTACAATGCCACTGGCGTGGCCATCGATCAGGACCCCATCACCCCCCACGTCCTCTTCCAGCGCTTCACGGAAGAGGGCCTGATCCGGGACTAAGGAGGAAATACCGCTATGTATGATATGTCAGCGCTCTATCAGGCGGAAAGCGTACAGGACGCCATCCGTCTGCGGCTGGAGCATCCCGAGGCCCAGATCATCGCCGGCGGCACCGACGTGCTGGTGCAGATGCGGGAGGGCAAGCGGGCCGGAAAGGCCCTTATCAGTATTCAGGGCTGCCATGAAATGCGAGGCGTGACGCTGGATGAGGAGGAGAACCTCCGCATCGGCAGTCTCACCACCTTCAGCCACATCACCGCCGATCCTCTGATCCAACAGTATATCAACGTGCTGGGCGAGGCGGTGGATATGGTGGGCGGCCCTCAGATCCGCAACGCCGGCACCATCGGCGGCAACACCTGCAACGGCGTTACCTCCGCCGACTCCGCCTCTACCCTCCACGCATGGGAGGCCATGGTGGAGATCACCGGCAAAAACGGCGTCCGCCGGGTACCCATTAAGGACTTCTACCTGAAGGCAGGCACCGTGGACCTGCGGATGGAGGAGGGCGAAATTCAGACCGCCATCCTGATCCCCAAGGCATCCTACGACCGCACCTTCGGCCACTACATCAAGTACGCCATGCGCAACGCCATGGATATCGCCACGCTGGGGACCTCCGTTAACGCCCGGCTCAGCGAGGATAAAAAGACCTTTGAGCGGGTCCGCATCGCCTTTGGCGTGGCAGGCCCCGTCCCTATGCGTGCGCCTCACGCCGAGGAGTTCATCAACGGCAAGCCCGTGACGCTGGAGAACATCGAGGACTTCGGAAAAGCGGTGCTGGAGGACATCCATCCCCGTGACTCGTGGCGGGCCAGCAAGGCATTCCGCTCCCACATTGCCGTGGAGAGCGCCAAGCGGTGTCTCATGGAGTCTGTGAAGCTGGCGGGAGGTGAGCTGTAATGGCAAAGAATCAGTATCAGCTGGTGACCTTCTTCCTCAATGGCAAGGAGGTGGAGCGGATGGTGGACGTCCGGGCCTCTCTGACGGATATGCTCCGCAACGACTTCTCTATGACCTCCGTGAAAAAGGGCTGCGAGGTGGGGGAGTGCGGCGCCTGCAACGTCCTCATCGACGGCGAGTGCTATAACTCCTGCCTGTATCTGGCGGTGTGGGCCGAGGGCAAGCATATCACCACGCTGGAGGGTCTCATGGGTCCCAACGGCGAGCTCTCCGACATTCAGCAGGCCTTCATGGAGGAGACCAGCATCCAGTGCGGCTTCTGCATCCCCGGATTTATCATGACGGCGGTGGAGATCCTGGATCGTGGGGTATACTATACCGACGACCAGCTCCGCAAGCTGCTGTCGGGCCACCTGTGCCGCTGCACCGGATATGAGAATATTTTCAAGGCGGTGAAGAAAACCATGCTCCGCCGTCTGGGCCGTCTGGGCGACCCCTTCCTCAACACCTGACCGGGTGCTATCCCAAAACCGGATACCGGTCGATGATTCTGCCGGACACCGGCGGGATACTTGACCGATCCCGATGGGATACCAGCCGGACGATGGCCGGACATTGGCTGGATATCTGCCGGATCCGGACGGGATACCTGTGGGACGGCTGCCGGACAGTCCGGTGGACGTCCACCGGACACGAACCGGACGACTCGGTGGACGTATATTTCCGGCAGAATGGACACGCCCTGACAGGGGAATTTGCCCCGCCGCACGGAGGCATCTGAACCGGCCGCCGAAAGGAAGAAAACTTCCAAATTATGGGAAAAGCCCCGCTTCGCCATCTGGCGAAGCGGGGCTTTGCTGTGTCCCGCAGGAATGGGGGGCCGGGACTTGGCGGGAAAGTGTAAACGGAGCGCAAAGGTTCCGAAAGTTCACACTTTATTCATAATGATATGGTATATTATGTCCCACACTTTAGCGGATGGACGCCGTGAGGAGGGCTTGTATGAAAAAATTCCGGCTGAGGGATTACCTGCCGGTGCTGATCATGGTCCTGTGTGCGGCGATATTCGGCGTGCTGCTGGCCACAGGGGTCATGGATCTGGATACGGTGCCGCAGTTGGTGGCGAACCGGCCTGTGCTGGCGGTGCTGGTGGTGCTGGGACTATATGTGCTGAAGGGCTTTTCCGGCGTGGTGGTATACAATGCGTTGGTGGTCGTGGTGTCCATGGTGCTGCCGCTGCCGGCGGCGCTGGCCGTCAACGGCGTGGGGACGGCGGTGTGCTTATCCATCTCTTACGCCATGGGGCGGTTCACCAAGACGGAGAGTCTGGAGTCGGTGCTGGACCGGCATCCCAAGATCAAGCGCTATTTCAGTGCCACGCAGGAATATGGCTTTGCCATGTGCTTTGCCATCCATATGCTGGGGCTGAACATGGAGGTGCTGGGCCTGCTGCTGGGGATGCTGCGGGTGGATTACCTGACGTATCTGGCGGGGTCGTGGCTGGCCATTGCGCCGGGGATGGTTTGTCTGGTCATCGCCGGAAATTCACTGGATCTCAGTTCACCGGTGTTTTGGGTCTTCCTGGCCATCAACACGGTACTGGTGGTGTGCAGCGTGGTGTACACTCTGCGAAAGCTCCGGGCCGCCAAGGCTAAAGGGGCGGAGCGGGAAGAATAGAGGGCTGCCGAACCGGCTGTGGCTTCGATATGAGCCAAAGATACAGGCGGCTGTTTAGAGGTGTCAGCTGCGCAGGGAGAGCGGCGGCTGGGCGACAGGGAGCGACGATGAAAAGCGGTACCTTTTGCAAGGACTGCCCATGGAATAGAGAAACCCCATAACAGAGACGAATCCCCCGAAGCGGTATGGTCGCTTCGGGGGATTTTTGGGATTATGGGAGATGCTTCGAGCGGGGAAGTGCCGGAAACGAATGGTGTACCGGAGTTAGGCGGCATACCTGACCGGACGGGGGATATAGGGGCAGACAAGGGATCAGGCAGTATATCCGGGCAGAGTGTACCGGGACATATGAAACACCGGGATCAGGTGATGCGCCGGTAATTAGACGGTATACCGGGGTCAGGGGACGGAACGGAGGGATGGGAGGTCAGATGACGTAGTTGTCGCCCTGCGGAACGGCCATCAGGTCCGCCAAGGTGATGCCGGAGAAATATTTCCGGGTCAGGTCATAGTAGCCCTGCCACACCGAGAGGGTGCGGCACTCCCCGGCCCGCTGGCAGGGGGAGGCATCCGTTTGCAGGCAGGACACCGGGGCCAGCTCGCCCTCCGTCACCCGCAGGATCTCCCACAGGTCGTACTGCTCCGGGTCACGGTTCAGCCGGTAGCCGCCGCCGATGCCGTGGCTGCTGTCCAGCAGGCCGGCGTTTTTCAGGGCGGGCATCAGCTTCTCCACATATTTCAGGGAGATGCTCTGCCGGGCGGCTACGTCCTTGATGGGGGTATAGCCCACGCCCCGATGCTCGGCCAGATCCAGCAGGATCCGAATGGAATAACGTCCTTTGGTGGAAATCATGGTGTATGCCTCCTCATTTATTCAGCCTATTATACCACTAAGCTGGTAGGAAAAGCAAGCGCCGTGACAGTTGTCTTGCGAAAAATTTCGGGGCAGCTTTTCCGGAAAAAGCCCACCGGGGAGCGCAGCGGCTCTCCGGTGGGCGTTGATGATAGGAAAATTATTTGGTGTGGAAATAGAGGATGCCCAGCGTGCGGGGGCCGCAGTGACTGGAGACGGTGCAGCCGGCCCGTGTGTGCAGCACCTCGTCAAAGGGCTGGCAGCTGCGGACGGCGGCCTCCACCTGCGCCAGCTCCTCCGGGGTGAAGCCGCCGGATTCGGTGATGAAAATGCGGCGGGTGTCAATGTCATCCCGGCCCTTGAGCCGCTCCCGGATGTACTGGAGCAGGCAGCTCACATAGGGGCCGCGGTACTTCTTGCCCACCATCATCTGGCCGTCCTTCACCTGGATGCAGGGGCGCAGGTTCAGCATATTGGCCCCCAGCAGGGCAACGCCCGAGCAGCGGCCGCCCTTGTGCAGGAAGTCCAGCCGCTCCACCAGAAAGCTGACGTCCAGCAGCTCCCGGCGGCGCTCCATCTCGTGGGCGATCTCCTGAGCGGTGAGCTTGCCCTCACGGGTCAGCTGCACCGCCTCCAGCACCAGCTGGCCGATGCCGGTGGAGAGGCTGCGGGAGTCCACGGGGTAGACGTTCCCCACCTCCTGAGCAGCGATACAGGCATTCTGGTAGCAGGCGGACATATCGCCGGAGATGTGGAAATGCACCACGGCGTCGCAATCCTCCAGCTGGCGGCGGAAGAACTGGGTATAGTCGTACACCGACACCGCCGCCGTGCTGCACATTCCGCCGCCGGAATTGACGTGGGCGTAAATTTCGTCGGGGGTGATGTCCTTGCCGTCTACCAGAGACTGGCCGTCCCGGACGATGTACAGGGGGGTGATGCGGATGTCGTATTTTTCAATAAGCTCCGGGGACAGATCACAGGTGCTGTCAGCGGATATTCTAATATTCATGATTAGTAGATGCCTTTCTGTATATTATTAAATCTCGCAAATTGGAAACAGAAATATTATATCACACGAATCCTATCATGGCAATCCCCTTTTTGCAACGAAAAATGGCGGTTTTGTTCGGTATCCTGCACAAGTGCGGCGGGGCGTTCGGGAGGATGGACAGTGGGGGCAAAAAAGAAGCGGTACATGGCTTGCCATGTACCGCTGAGGGGGATAAGGGGGTCAGTCCATAGTGGGGCGCTCGTCGCCCAGGAAGAACACGGCCACCGTGCCGGGGCCGCTATGGGAGCCGATGATGGTGCCGATGTCGCACAGGCGGATCTTGCCCTTCAGGTGGGGGAAGCGCTCCTCCAGCGCCGTGATGAGCAGGGCGGCGTCCTCCGGACACTGGGAGTGGCAGACGAAGCAGCGCTGGTCGTAGTCCCGGCCGCCCTGAGCGTGCTGCTCCATGACGTTCACGGTGGTCTCCACTGCCTTCTTCTTGCCCCGGACCTTGCTGTAAGCCTTGATGGCGCCCTTATCATCCAGCCGCATGATGGGGCAGATGTTCATGATGGTGGCCACCATGGCCGCTGCGCCGGAGACACGGCCGGTGCGGCGGAACTGGGTCATGTTGGAGGAGAAGAACTGGTGGTGGACCTTGTTGCGGTTTTCCAGCACCCACCGAGCCGTCTCCTCCAGCGTGGCGCCGCTGTCCCGCAGGTCCGCCGCCGCATCCACCAGCAGGCCGTAGCCGGAGGAGGAGCACAGGGAGTCGATGACCACGAGTTTCTTATCAGGGTACTTCTCCTGCAGGAGCTTGGCCGCCGCCACGGCGTTGTGGACGGAGCCGGACTGGCCGGAGGTGAAGGCGATGTGCAGCAGATCGCCCTTTTCCAGCTGGGCCTCGAAGAAGTCCAGATAGGTGCCGACATTGATCTGGGAGGTCTGGGGCAGCTTGCCCGCCTCCAGAAAACGGTAGAACCGGGGCAGAGCCTCCGGGTCACGGCCCATGTCGTCCACGTACTCCTGCCCGTCCACCACGTAGGTATAAAACAGCACGGGAATGTCTCTGCTCTGCATATAGGAATAGGGAAGGTCCACGGTAGAGCAGCAGCTGAGAGTGAATTTACGTTCCATATGTCCTCCTCCGGTCAACACACAAAATAGGCACACTGACGGGGTATATTGCAACACACTGTCTATTATATCACATTTCGCCGCCGTGTCAACGAAAAGTCCCTGTGGTTTCCCCGTTGCAATCCGGGGCGCAGTCCGATATAATAAAGGTTCAGATCATGATCCCGGAGGCGGCATATGTTCATTCTCACAGAGAAAAATCAGGCGGAGGCGGTGCGGCAGGCGCTGCGGCAGCGGCTGGAGGGAACCGGCGTCACGGTGGCGCATCCCGGCGGGGAGGTGCTGGTGCTGGAGGGAGAGACCTTTCGGCTGGACGGGGAGAGTCTGCGGCTTCTGCCCGGCGTACGGGCGGTACAGCGGCTGACGGAGCCGTATCCGCTGGCGGCTCGGACGGGGCATCCGGAGGACACGGTGGTATCCGTGGGCAAGGCACGCATCGGGAGGGACTTCTGCCTCATTGCCGGGCCTTGTGCCGTGGAGTCGTCGGAGCAGGTGACCTCCATCGCCCGGCAGGTGTCCGCCGCCGGGGCGCAGCTGCTGCGAGGCGGCGCCTTCAAGCCCCGGACCTCCCCCTATACCTTTGGAGGGCTGGGGGCCGAGGGGCTGGAGCTGCTGTGCCGTGCGGGCCGGGAGACGGGCTTGCCGGTGGTGTCGGAGATCACCGATCCCCGGCAGCTGCCGCTGTTCCGGGAGGTAGATGTCCTGCAGGTGGGCGCACGGAATATGCAGAACTTCGAGCTGCTGCGGGAGCTGGGGCGGCAGGAGAAGCCGGTGCTGCTGAAGCGCAGCTTCGGGGCCACCGTGACGGAGCTATTGCAGGCGGCGGAATACATCCTTGCCGGCGGCAATGAGCGGGTGATCCTCTGCGAGCGGGGCATCCGCACCTTCGAGACGGACAGCCGGGCCACGCTGGATGTGGCGGGCATTGCCGCCCTGAAGGAGCAGTCCCACCTACCGGTGCTGGCCGATCCCAGCCATGCCGCCGGGCGGCGGGAACTGGTGGCTCCGCTGGCGCTGGCGGCGGCAGCTGCCGGGGCGGACGGACTGATGATCGAGGTCCATGACCGGCCGGAGGAGGCCCTCTCCGACGGACGGCAGGCCATGACCTGCGGCGAATTTGCCCGGCTGGCCCGACGGGTGCAGGCACTGACGGCCCTGCTGCGGCAGAAGGAATGACAAAAGGTGAAACAGCCCTCACGGCGCTGCCGTGAGGGCTGTTTTTATGCGGAAAAGGACCCGGCGGAAAAGGCGGGTTCAAACCTACCATATCACGCCGAAGGCCGGGATGCAAGAGAAATTTTCTCCGGGAGGGAAATTTCAGAGGACTGCCCCATGCACAGGGGGCGGGAGGGGAAAAATCTTGATGATTCTGCGGGCTTGACGGCGTTTTTCTCCGGCGGTAAAATCGGTGGGTAAAAAATCAGAGGGCGGAGAAGCGCCCGCTGTCAAAAGGAGAGGGAGCCATGAAGTATATTTTTGTCACCGGCGGTGTGGTGTCCGGGCTGGGCAAGGGCATCTGCGCCGCATCTCTGGGGCGGCTGCTGAAGCAGTGCGGTCTGCGGGTCAGGAACCAGAAGTTTGACCCGTACCTCAACGTGGATCCCGGCACCATGAGCCCCTATCAGCACGGGGAGGTGTTCGTCACCGATGACGGGGCGGAGACGGATCTGGATCTGGGCCACTATGAGCGGTTCGTGGACGAGGCGCTGGACGCCAACTCCTCCGTCTCCTCCGGGAAAATCTACTGGAGCGTATTGAACCGGGAGCGGCAGGGGGGCTATCTGGGCGGTACGGTGCAGATCATCCCTCACGTCACCGATGAGATCAAAAACCGTATCTATGCCATGGATGACGGGCAGACGGATGTGGTCATCTCCGAGATAGGCGGCACGGTGGGCGACATCGAGAGCCAGCCCTTTCTGGAGGCCATCCGGCAGGTGGCGGCGGAGAAGGGCAAGGAGAACGTGCTGTACATCCATGTGCCGCTGATCGTGTCCATTCCCGGCAGCGGGGAGCTGAAGAGCAAGCCCACCCAGCACTCGGTGAAGGAGCTGCTGAGCATCGGCATCCAGCCGGACATTCTGGTGTGCCGCACGGACAGCCCCATCACCGGGGATATCCGGCGGAAGATCGCCCTGTTCTGCAACGTGGAGGAGGACTGCGTCATCCCCAACGTCACGGCCTCCACCCTGTATGAGGTGCCGCTGCTGCTGGAGCGGGAGGGGCTGTGCCGGGTGGCCTGCCGCAAGCTGGGGCTGCCGGTGGTGGAGCCGGACATGGCCCGGTGGCGGGCCATGGTGGAGAAGATCCACGGGGTACACCGCCATGTGACCATTGCGCTGGTGGGGAAGTACACGGGATTGCACGATGCGTATCTCAGCGTGGTGGAGTCCCTGTTCCACGCAGGCACCGCCTGCGACGCGGAGGTGTCCATCCGGTGGGTGGACTCCGAGACCCTGACACCGGAGAACGTGGAGCAGATGCTGGCCGGGTGCGGCGGCGTGCTGGTCCCCGGCGGCTTCGGGGATCGGGGCATCGAGGGGATGATTTTAGCGGCTCAATATGCACGGGAGCATCAGGTGCCGTATCTGGGCATCTGTCTGGGGATGCAGATCGCCGTCATCGAGTTTGCCCGCCACGTGGTGGGCTGGGCCGACGCCCACAGCGCCGAATTCACCGCCATGACGGCCCATCCCGTCATTGACCTGATGTCCGATCAGGTGGGCGTTACCGCCAAGGGCGGCACCATGCGGCTGGGCAAGTACCCTTGCCGGCTGGCGGAGGGGAGTCTGGCCCGGAGGGAGTACGGCACGGAGGATATCTCCGAGCGCCACCGGCACCGGTACGAGTTCAACAACCGCTTCCGCTGCGAAATGGAGGCGGCGGGGCTGCGGCTGTCGGGCCTGTCCCCGGATGGCAGCCTGGTGGAGATCGTGGAGGAGCCTGCCCACCGCTGGTTCGTGGGGGCGCAGTTCCACCCGGAGTTCAAGAGCCGTCCCGACCGGCCGCACCCCCTGTTCCGGGGCTTTGTGCAGGCATCGCTGGAGACGGCGGAATAAGGCGTATCCGAAAAGCGGCAGGAGGAAGTGACCTCCTGCCGCTTGCGACTGTCGATAAACCCTCCGGTTTTTTCGACAAAAGGCTTGCAGTCTGCTGTGCGCATAATTTGTGTGCCATAGGCGCACAAATTCCACACTTGCAGCCTGAGAAGTATTTTCTCTCACGCACATGTCGCAAGAAAAAATGATTTTAATTCTTTGCCGCCTGCGGGCGGCAAACTCTGCGAGGCTTTTTGCGGGGCCAAGGGGGATGTGTGCTTTGAAGCGGGAGGGGCGGATTTTTGTGAAAAAATCCCGGCTGTGCCTTGAAAGACGGAGGGAAATTGTGGCATAATGGAAAAAACAGCATCCATCCGGCGGGAGGTCACACCATGAACAGAAAACGCATCCGACAGATGAACACGGCCCTGCTGCGGCGGCTCACCGGCCGCCCTACGGCGGAGTATTTCAGCGGCCAGCCCCTGCTGGAGCGGCTGGAGAGCGAGAACTACATCCAGCGCTTTGCGCCCCTTTACGACGGCACTCGACTGCGCTGCGGCGACGTGCTGGAGCTGTGCCGCCCGGAGCTGGCGGAGCTTTCCGGCGGGGAGCCGGAGGGCGGGTGGCTGCACTTTGCCTATGACTTTGCCCGGCGGCAGCTGTTCCCGGAGAAGGAGGCCCCTGCGGCCTATGACGCCGGGGCGGTGTTTTTCCTGTCACTTTTGCAGGTGCTTTTTGCCGCCGAACGGGAGAAGCTGCCCTTTGACCCGGCATGGGATTTCGACTTTCTATCGGAGACAGAGGCGGCGGATTGCGCCTGCGGCGCCAGCTATCGGCAGATGCTGCGGCAGTGGAAGCGGGAGTACGTCTATGAGATGATGCGGCTGGGGCTGGAGGTGACCCCCTACCGCACGCTGGAGCACATCGCCGGGGTACATCACATCGCACTGACCTGCGGCCGGGCGCTGCGGCGCAGCGGCACGGCGGTGGATCTGGCGCTGGTATCCGGCAGCGCCGCCGGACACGATCTTGGAAAGTTCGGCTGCCATCCGGGGGAGCGGGTGGCGTATCTGCACTACTATTACACGGATCTGTGGTTCCGCCGCCATCGGCTGACGGACATCGGCCATGTGGCCGCCAACCACTCGGTGTGGGATCTGGAGCCGGAGTATCTGTCGGCGGAGGCGCTGCTGCTGATCTATGCAGACTTCCGGGTGAAGCAGGCCCATGACCCGGAGGGGCATGAGATCACGCACATCTCGTCGCTGGCGGAGGCCTTTGACGTGATTTTGAACAAGTTAGACGACGTGGACGGGGAGAAGCGCCGCCGCTACACCAGAGTTTATGCCCGCTTGCAGGACTTCGAGGCGTATATGATCCGCCGGGGGGTGGACGTGACCATGCAGGGGGCGGACACGCAGCCGCTGGCGGAGCGGGCGGTGGCCCTGATGGAGGATGCGGAGGTGCTGGAGTCCCTGACCATGCAGTGTGTGGCCCACAACATGGAGCTGATGAACCGGCTTACCGGGCAGCGGAGCTTTGCCTCCCTGCTGGAGCAGGCCCGTGGCGAGACCAACTGGCGACGGCTGCGGGCCTATCTGGGGGTGTTCGAGTCCTACTCCCTGTATCTGCACATTCCACAGAAGGTGCAGACGCTGGCCTTTCTCTATGAGCTGCTGATGCACCGTGAGGGGGACATCCGCCGTCAGGCGGCGGCCCTCATGGGAGAGATCATCGCAGGGTTCCACGCAGGCTACGCCAAGGAGCGTCCGGCGGACAGCCGTCCCGACCTGCGGACGGTGACGGATCTGGATCAGTGGAGGCTGTATCTGGAGAAGATCATCTATCCGGATCACAAGCTGATGCCCCAGCACCGGGGGTGGATCCGGTTCACCCTGAAATTCTGCGTGAAGTCCCTGCTCTCCCGCTGCCCCGGACGGGAGGAGCGGTTTCTGGCGCCGGTGCTGGCGTATCTGCGGCGGCCGGAGCAGCTGGACGATCAGGTGGCGCTGCAGCTGCTGGATGCGGCGGCGGACCTGCCGCTGGAGCTGTGTACCCGGCCCCAGCTGAATGCACTGCTCCGTGCGGCGGAGGTACTGTCCGGGCGGGAGAGCCTGACGGTGCAGGCGGCGGCCATGCTGCTGCTGGATCGCGTCCACACCTCCATGCCCCGGCAGAAGAGGCCCCTGAAAATTTTGCAGGAGATGGACTGCGGCAATATGTCGCTGGCCCTGCTGCGGGAGGATATCTGCACCGGGGGGCTGCATTTGCAGGAGGCGCAGGTGTCGGATATTTTTCTGGATAACCTCAAGACCGCCACGCCGTGGATCATCAAGCAGGTGAACCTGCGGCTGCTGACGGACGATGCACGGAACGACCACGGCTCGGCCCTGCACATCGCCACGCATCTTTCTAACCTCATCAAGGTCAGCGACCGGGTCACGGTGCGCCACGGCGCAGGACTGGCGCTGCTGGAGATCGCTCCCCGGCTGACGGTGGATCAGCGCAATGAGGTCTCCGTAGAGCTGTGCCGGGGGCTGGAGCTGGGGCAGCAGGAGTTCACCAAGTACATTCCCGACTATCTGGGGCGGCTTGCCCTATGGCTGCCGCCGGAGCAGCTGGACGAGTGTCTGGCGGATCTGGGGGTGACCCTCAGCGCCTCCAGCAGCCGCATCGTGACTCCGGTGCTGGACACCGTGGGTGTCATCTATGAGGAGTATGACGTCTATCACCAGAGATTTCCAGAGGAGCCGGAGGAGGCGTGCCTACGCCGCCGGGACCGGCTGCTGGGGATGCTGATGCGAGGACTGGCGGGTATCGACGGAGAGACCCGGCAGGAGGCCATGCTGGTGCTGGGACAGCGGGTATTCGGTTCGGCACAGCTCAGCAACGGCGAGAAGAGCCGGGCCTTCCCCCTGACGGCACGGAAGTTGCTGACCACCTGCCGTCAGGAGGACGGGGATGCACTGTCCTTTTACTATCGGGCCTCCATGCTGGGGAGGCTGTACCGCTTTTTGACGGCCCAGCGGCTGCGAGGCGGCTTCACCTTTGAAGCGCCACGGCCCATCGCCTTTTTCCCCGGTACCTTCGATCCCTTCACCCTGTCCCACAAGGCCATCGTCCGCACCATCCGGGATCGGGGCTTCGAGGTACTGCTGGCCATCGATGAGTTCTCGTGGTCCAAGCGCACCCAGCCCTACCGCATCCGGCGGCGCATTGCCGCCATGTCGGTGGCGGACGAGTTCCATGTGCAGATCTTCCCGGAGGATTTCCCGGTGAACATCGCCAACCCGGAGAACCTCCACCGGCTGCGGCAGGCCTTCCCCGGACGGAAGGTGTCCATCGCCGTGGGAAGCGACGTGGTGGCCCACGCCTCCTCCTATCGCAAGCCCGTGGAGCCGGACTCCATCCATACCTTTGACCACATCATCTTCCGCCGGCCCGGTCAGGAGGCCGGGGGCGGCTACGGCGGCATTTACGGCAAGGTGCTGGAGCTGACGCTGCCGGAGCCGCTGGAGGAGATCAGCTCCACCCGCATCCGGGAGGCGGTGGATGCCAACCGGGACATCAGCAATCTGGTGGATCCGGCGGTGCAGGAGTTCATCTATCGGAGGGGGCTGTATCTGCGGGAGCCGCAGGACAAGCCCCTGCTGCGGACGGAGGATCTGGATTTTACCGACTATCCCCGGCCGGATGCCTCCATGGAGGCCATGCTGGAGGGGATCTGCCCCGCCGCCATGGTGGAGAAGCTGTGGCAGTGCGGTGACAGTCTCCTGCTGCTGCGCCACGGGATGCAGGGACAGGTACTGGGGGCTGTCAGCTACCGGCAGCTGGAGTCCCGTGAGCTGTATGACCGGCTGGGGAGTCTGGAGCTCTCCGGCTATGTGCGGCAGAAGGCCGGGGGCCGGGCGCTGCTCATCAGCGGACTGTGGGTGCCGGACGGCAGCCAGCAGCGGGAGCTGGGGCAGCTGCTGCTGACGGAGGTGTTTACCATGGCACTGGGGCGGGAGTATCCCTGCGCCCTGTACGATCCTTTGCCCGGTGCAGAGCACAGCTATGTGCTGAATTTGCTGCGGCGGCAGGGCTTTGTCCCGGCTCCGGTGTCGGGGCGGCCGGTGCTGGAGGTGGATATGCGCTGCCCCATCGTGCTGAGCCACAACGTGGACACCTCCATCAAGGCTCCGCTGGCCTCCATGCCCCGTGTGACGGCGGCGGTATCCGCTGCCCACCGGCGCTTGCAGGAGGCGCTGACGGAGCTGCAGCCGGGGTCACTGGTGCTGAGCCTGTCGGCTGGGATCATCTATCACCGGCTGCTCCAGCGCATCACCGCACGCAACGGCGTACCCGCCGAACCGGTGACGCCCCGGCGGCAGGGACCGGATATCTGCGTCCCCTATGGAAAGCTGCTGCGGGGCGTGGCGGTGCCTAATACCGTCACCAAGACCCTGCGTACCGACAAGGTATATGAGGCGGATCTGTCGGACTATGCCATCGAGGCCTACCCGGAGTATTCGCCGCTGCCGGATCAGGTGCGGACCATCCGGGCCTTTGACCGGCCCGTCATTCTGGTGGATGATCTGCTCCACGACGGCAAGCGGCTGCGGAGTCTGTCGCCGCTGCTGAAGGAGACGGGGACGCAGGTGGATCTGGTGCTGGTGGGCTATCTAACTGGCATGGGCCGGGATCTGATGGAGGAGCTGGGGTATCCGGTGGAGAGCATCTACTATCTGCCCAATCTGCGGATGCGGTTCGTGGAGTCCACCCTGTACCCCTTCATCGGCGGGGACACCGTGCGGCGGCGGGAGCGGCCCACGGAGGGGCTTCAGCCCTCTGTCAACCGTATCTTGCCCTACGCCTCCCCGGAATTTGCCCCCATTGCCCCGGATGTGGCGTGGCGGCTGAGCCTGTGCTGTCTGGAAAACGCAAGGGACATCCTGCTGGCACTGGAGGCGGAGTACCGCTCCCTCTACGCCCGGAACCTGACGCTGAACCGCCTCAGCGAGGCGGTGATCCTGCCCCTGTATCCGGATAAGGGCGGGTGCATGACATATGATTTGAGCCGTACCGCCTCCACCTATCTGGAGGAGGACATCGAGCTGCTGAAGCGGGTGCGTCCCGCAGAATAAGGAGGCTAACGTGCGATACTATGACTGCGGCGGCTATCCCCTGTGCAGCCGGGAGGTGCTGGCACTTCCGGCGCTGCACGCTCTGCCGGAGGCGGGGGAGGTGCTGTTCGGCTTTCACCGCACCCCCGGCGCCGGGCGGGATACCTTCCCGGTGACGGCGCCGTCCCTGCTGACCGCGGAGGAGGGGGTATCGACCCTTGTGACGGCGGAGGAGCCGGAGACAGATCCGGCGCTGGCGGCGGCCATAGCCGCCGGACGAGTGCGGGCGGTAAATCTGGCCCACCCCCGACAGGAGGAGCTGCTGCCGCCCCTTCGGCGGAGGGAGCGTGTGCGGGTGAACCTGTTGGCGCTGGGCGACGTGGGCAGCACCCTTCTTATGGGGCTGCGGCTGCTGGGGGGCGACGTCATCGACTCCGTCGGCATCTGCGACGTACGGGAGAACGTTCCCCAGCGGTGGGAGATGGAGCTGAACCAGATCGTCTCACCGGAGGGGGAGAGATTGCCGCCGGTGGAGATCGTCTCACCGGAGGAGGTGTTTGACGGGGATGTGTTCCTGTTCTGCGCCTCCCGGTTCGTGCCGGATACCTCCGTTACCTCCGGGGATGTCCGCATGGCCCAGTATCAGGTGAACCGGGAGCTGGCGGTCCGCTATGCCCGCATGGCCCGGCAGCGGTGCTATGGAGGAATGTTCTGCGTGGTCAGCGATCCGGTGGATCCCCTGTGCCGGGCGGTGCTGGAGGAGAGCAACCGGGACGAGACGGGCCGGTGGGACGGCGGAGGGCTGTTTTCCCATCAGGTGCGGGGCTTCGGACTGGGGGTCATGCAGGCCAGAGCCATGTACTATGCCCGGAAGGAGCCACGGTTTGCCGCCTTTCTGACGGAGGGGCGTACCTACGGCCCCCACGGAGCCGATCTGGTGGCGGCCAACTCCATAGAACACTACGACGACGCACTGTCCCGTGAACTGACGGAGCGGGTGGTCTCAGCCAATCTGGAGATGCGGCGGCTGGGGTTCAAGCCCTATGTGGCCCCGGCCCTCAGCTCCGGGGCGCTGAGCCTGCTGGCCTGTCTGCGGGGGCAGTGGCACTGCTCGTCCACCTATCTGGACGGGGTGTTTATGGGGGCCAGAAACCGGCTGCTCCCCACGGGGACGGAGCCGGAGCGGCTGCCCCTGCCGGAGGCCTTGCAGGAGCGTTTGAGAGATACCATGGAGCGCCTGCGGGCGATCCGATGAAGAGGAGGGAGCGTGGATGGCACTGACGGTGCTGCTGCCGGAGAATCCATACAGCCGGGAGCTGCTGGCGCTGCTGAGGCCGCTGCTGCCGCCGGACAGCCAGATCCGTGACCCGGATGCGGGGCTGGAGGGGCTGGCCGGACAGCGGCTGCTGTTTGCTCTGGCACTGGACGAGAGCGGATGCAGCGAGAGCGGATATCGGATGCTGATGGCCCTGCGGAGGAGCCGGACGCTGCTGGAGGGCTGCGTGGCGGGACTGGTGGTGACGGGGCGGGGAGAGCTCTATACCAAGGACGCCGCCCGTGATCTGGTGTTCGCCGCCAATCAGGCGGGCTGCGCCTTTCTGGGACGCCCGCTGGTGGAGGCCACCGGTTCCCTGCGGAACTTCCGGGTGCAGGCCCAGATCGGCGGCACCGATGAGGAGACGGCCTTCCGGGCCGCCGTATCGGAGCTGCTGGAGCGGCTGACGGCGTGGGAGGGCCCTGCCCCTGTGGGGCGGGTGCTGGCGCTGCACGCCTCCCAGCGCAGCACCTCCAACACGCTGGCGCTGTGGGAGATGGTGCGCCGGTCTCTGCCGCCGGAGGTGCAGGTGCAGGAGATCTGCCTGCGGAACGGGACCATGGCCGACTGCAACGGATGCAGCTACACCGCCTGTATGCACTTCGGGGAGCAGGGCGGGTGCTTCTATGGCGGGCCGATGGTGGAGGAGGTGTATCCGGCGGTGCGCTCCTGCGACACGCTGGTGATGGTCTGCGCCAACTACAACGATGCCCTCTCCGCCAATCTCACCGCCTGCGTCAACCGTCTGACGGCGCTGTTTCGCCAGACCCGGTTCTATGACAAGCGGCTTTACGGACTGGTGGTGTCCGGCTACTCCGGCGGCGATCTGCTGGCCCGGCAACTGATCTCTGCCCTGAACATGAATAAGGCCTTCTATCTGCCGCCACGGTTCTGCCTGCTGGAGACAGCCAATGAGCGGGGAAGTCTGGTGCGCCTGCCGGGGATCCGGGAGAAGGCACAGCGCTTTGCCCGGCAGATGATGGAATAAGGGCCGTCTGCGGACGATGGATGGGAAAAGCTGCCCCGCCTGCGATGCAGGCGGGGCAGCTTTTATGCGGGATCGCAGTCCGGCGGGAGCAGGCGGCGCATATCTTCCGGCAGCGGGGCGGTGACATCCAGCCAGCGGCGGGTCACGGGGTGCAGGAGCCGGAGACGGTAGGAGTGCAGCGCCGGACGGGGGATGAGGGCGGGGTCCTCGGTGCCGTAGAGCCAGTCCCCGGCCAGCGGGTGGCCCACGGCGGAGAGGTGGAGCCGCAGCTGGTGGGTGCGGCCCGTCTGGGGCAGCAGCCGCAGTAGGGACAGCTCCCCCGGCAGAAGGGTCTCGTAGAGGGTTCGGGCGGGGAGTCCCATAGGGTCCACGGTGCGGCGGAGCAGAGAGCCGGGGTCCCGGCTGATGGGCAGATCAATGCTGCCGGAGAGGGGCTGAGGCGCTCCCAGACAGATGCCACGGTACTCCCGGAGGAAGGAATCGGAGTGCAGCGACTCCATGCACAGGCGGTGGATATAGCCGGTCTTGGCCACGGCCATGACGCCGGTGGTGCCACGGTCCAGACGGTTGACGCAGTGGAAGCTGCCGGTGCGGAGGTAGTGGCACACGGCACCGGCTACGGTGACGGTCTCCTCCGTCAGGGCGGAGGGATGGATGGCGATGCCGGCGGGCTTATTCAGCAGGAGAAGGTCCTCGTCCTCCCACAGAATATCCAGCGGATAGGCCACGGGGCGGATGTGGGGGTTTTCTCCCGGCAGGTCGGAGACGTCCGCCGCCAGCACGTCGCCGGCCTCTGTGCGGGTGGAGACGATGACGGGGATACCGTTCAGGGTGATGGCGCCGGGCCGCCACTTCAGCTTGGCCAGAAAGCTGCCGGAGATGCGGAGCTGCCGGCGCAGCAGGGTTCGTACCGGAAGACCGGCCTCCTGCGGGGTAACGGTGTGGGTCAAGAGCCGCATGAAAAAACACCTCCTTGGGGATATTTTCAGTCTACCACATTTTCGGGAAATGTGGTAGACTGAACGTATCAATTTACAGAAAACGGGGGATCCCTATGGCATCAAAAGTTTATTGGGCAGATCTGCGGGCGGATTTCCACGAGAATCTCCAGCAGAAGCTGACCCGCCTCATGAAAACCGCCGGGATGGGCGAAATCGATTTCGACCGGAAGTTCGTGGCCATCAAAATGCACTTTGGTGAACCGGGCAATCTGGCCTTCCTGCGGCCCAACTGGGCCAAGACGGTGGCAGATTTCGTGAAAGAGCGGGGTGGCAAGCCCTTCCTCACCGACTGCAACACCCTGTATGTAGGGGGACGGAAGAACGGGCTGGATCATCTGGATACGGCGTGTCTCAACGGCTTCAACCCCATGACCACGGGATGTCAGGTCATCATCGCAGACGGCATCAAGGGCAGCGACGAGGTGGCTGTGCCGGTGGCGGGCGGTGAGCTGGTGAAGGAGGCCAAGATCGGTCGGGCCGTCATGGATGCTGACGTGTTCATCTCCCTGACCCACTTCAAGGGCCATGAGGAGGCGGGCTTCGGCGGGGCGCTGAAAAACATCGGCATGGGCTGCGGCAGTCGGGCCGGGAAGATGGAGCAGCACAACGCTGGAAAGCCCCATGTGAACCATGAATACTGCGTGGGCTGCGGAATGTGTACCAGGATCTGCGCCCACAGCGCCCTGTCCGTCACGGACCGGAAGGCCAACATCGATCACAGCCGCTGCGTGGGCTGCGGCCGCTGCATCGCCATCTGTCCCCGGAACGCCATCCAGATCGACTGGGATGAGACGGTGACGAATCTGAACCGAAAGATCGCAGAGTACTCCAAGGCGGTGGTGGACGGGCGGCCCTGCTTCCATATCTCGCTGGTCATCGACGTGTCGCCCAACTGCGACTGTCACGCCGAGAACGCCGCCGCCATTGTTCCCAATGTGGGAATGTTCGCCTCCTTCGACCCGGTGGCACTGGATATGGCCTGTGTGGATGCCGTCAACGCTCAGCCGGTGATGCGGGGTTCTGCGGCCGACGGCGGTGACGCCCATGACCACGACCACTTCCATCGCATCCATCCGGAGACGGATTGGATGAGCTGTCTGGAGCACGCCGAGAAGATCGGCATCGGCACCAGAGCGTATGAGCTTATCAAGATCTGAAACGTATAATCAGCGAAAGCACCGCCCTGTCGGGCGGCGCTTTTGCTTCGGGAGGGTGTGCTGCTTACGGGCGGCGCACGCTATGGGGCTTTGCGGGTCAGTCCTCATGGGGCTTCGTCTCCTGATAGAGCATATTCCACACCACCTGATAGGCGTGGAGGGCCTGGGGGGAGTGGCAGACCATGGTGACGGACAGCTGCGGATGAAGGCGCAGGAAGTCCGTGATGGCCTTCAGGGCCACATGGGCCGCCTGCATCAGCGGATAGTGGTAGACACCGGTGCTGATGGAAGGGAAGGCCACCGTGCGGCAGCCGTTCTCCAGTGCCAGCGTCAGGCAGCTGCGGTAGCAGGAGGCCAGTTGGGCGGCCTCCCCGCAGCTGCCGCCACGCCAGATGGGGCCGGGGGTGTGGATGACGTATCGGCAGGGCAAGTCATAACCGCCGGTGATGCGGGCCTCGCCGGTGGGGCAGCCGTTCAGCGTTTTGCACTCGGCCATGAGGCCCGGCCCGGCGACCCGGTGGATGGCACCGTCTACCCCGGCGCCGCCCAGCAGGGAGGTGTTGGCGGCATTGACGATGGCGTCAGCGTGGAATTGGGTAATGTCGCCCTGTACGATGGAGAGATTCATGACGGCCTCCTGAGATGATGTTTGACGTTTTCCGGAGCAAAGGAAATTGCGGCCAAGGAGAAAACAATGGACAAAAGGGAGCAGGTCAAACCGATAGACGGGGATTTATCTTCCGGCCAGGGAATTGTCCCACCCCATGCACGATGGTAGGCCATGGTATCTTCATCGGCCAGCATCATTTGCCGAAACCACAAGCTCTCATATTTTGGCTCATATAAAGCAAGCATAATTACTTCCACAGACGCCGATTTGCCGAATGGATATTCAGTATAGCACACACGAACTTCGATCGCAAGTGATCGGCAGGGGGACGTATCCCTTATAAGCTGCATCCTGTTAAGGGACTTTACAAAAATGAACAAAACGTAAAAATCTGACGAATAACTTGGGAAATATTTACAGAGACGGGGAGATATGCTACAATGTGTCTAATAATACAAGACATGGAGGGATGACGGTGAAGAAGTTTGTACCGGTTTATGAGGGGGAGCTGCGCAAGCACAGCATTCAGGTTCCCCGCTGCATCAGCGAGTGCAGCGGCATCCGCATTTTCGGGCGGCGCATCAAGTCGCTGGTGTTTTCCACGGATGTGGCCATTATCAAGAACATCAACGCCGACGCCGTCATCGCCGTGTATCCCTTTACGCCCCAGCCGGCTATCACACAGGCCATTCTGTCGGTGTCGGAGGTGCCGGTGTTTGCCGGGGTGGGGGGTGGCCTCACCAATGGGCAGAGGTCGGCCAGCATCGCCGCCTATGCCGAGCATCAGGGGGCCTTTGGGCTGGTGTGCAACACCTTCATCACCGAGGAGGCCATCCGGGCCATCAAAGAGACGGTGGAGATCCCGCTGGTGTACACGGTGGTGTCGGAGCAGGCGGACGTGGCCGGGAAGCTGGCGGCGGGGGTGGATTTCCTCAATGTGTCCGGGGCGGCCCGGACGCCGGAGATCGTGGCCCATATCCGGGAGCAGTTCCCGGAGGTGCCTATCATCGCTACCGGTGGGCCGACGGACGACACCATCCGGGCTACCATCGAGGCTGGGGCCAATGCCATCACCTACACGCCGCCCACCAGCGCCGAGCTGTTTTCCGAGAGTATGCGGAAATACCGGGGCAAGTTTGCGTAAGGGACTGCGGAGGAGCAGAAAAATGAAAAGATCAGCACCCACCCGCCAAGCGGGTGGGTGCTGATCTTGTTTCAGCGGGCCAGATATTGGCGGCAGCAGGTCTCGGCCTCCTGTGCCAGGCGCTCCTCGTCCACCGTCATGAGATGGCCCTGGGCCACGGTGACACGGCCATGAACCACGGTGTAGTCCACCGGGCCCCGGACGCCTACGGTACCCAGCACAGACTTGGGGTCGAAGCAGGAACCCACCAGCTCCAGACGGCGGCTGTCGATCATAAAGAGGTCGGCGCACTTGCCCACCGCCAGCTGGCCGATATCGTCCCGGCCCAGCAGCCGGGCGCTGCCACGGGTGGCCATTTTCAGCACGTCGTAGCCGGTGGGGGCCAGGCGGCTGGCGTTCAGGCGGTGGAGCAGGAAGGCCACCCGCAGCTCCTCCATAAGGCTGGAGCCGTCGTTGGAGGCGCTGCCGTCCACGGCCAGTCCCACGGGAACGCCCAGCTCCAGCATCTCCGGGATCCGGGCGATGCCGGAGGAGAGCTTCATGTTGCTGATGGGGCAGTGGGCCACGCCGGTGCCGGTTTTGGCCAGCACCCGCAGCTCCTCGTCGTTGAAGTGGATGCCGTGGGCGAACCACACGTCGCTGCCCGTCCAGCCCAAACGCTCCATGTACTCCAGAGGGCGGATGCCCTCCCTCTGGAGCATGAAGTTCTCCTCGTCCTTGGTCTCACACAGGTGGGTGTGCAGCCGCACGCCGTATTGGCGGGCCAGAATGGCGCTCTGGCGCAGCAGCTCCGCCGACACGGAGAAAGGAGAGCAGGGAGCCAGAGCGATGCGGTGCATGGCTCCGTAGGAGGTGTCGTGGTACTTCTCGATGAGCCGGGCGGAGTCCGTCATGATCTCATCCACCGTCTGCACCACGCTGTCCGGCGGTAGGCCGCCGTCCTTGACGCTGAGATCCATGCTGCCACGGGAGGCATACATCCGGATGCCCAGCGTGTCGGCGGCGGCAAACTGGGCGCCGATCAGGTCTCCGGCGTGGGTGGGGAACACATAGTGGTGGTCGAAGCAGGTGGTGCAGCCGTGCTTCATCAGCTCGCCCATGCCGGTGAGGGAGGAGAGGCGGATGACGTCCTCGTCCAGATTTTTCCAGATCTCATAGAGGGTTTTGAGCCAGTCGAACAGCTCCATATTCTGCACCTGCGGGAGGTTGCGGGAGAACACCTGATACAGGTGGTGGTGGGTGTTCACCAGACCGGGATAGCACAGCATATGGCTGGCGTCGATGGTTCGGTCGGCGGTGATGTCCAGATGGGGGCCGATCTGACGGATGAGGCCGTCCTCGCAGTAGAGGTCCACGTCCTCCAGCAGTTGGTCCTTATCGTCGCAGGTCACCAGATAGCGGATGCTGCGGATCAGCAGGCTCGCCATAGATCATTACTCCTTTCAGAAGAATATCCCCCGAAGGATCGGGGGATATTCGGTCGGTTTACCGGTCTTCCCGGAAGTAGTTCAGGCCCAGAGAGGTGGGGGGCTGATCCTCCCGCTTTTTCCGCAGGGACACGATAATCAGCACCACCAGCGTCACCACATAGGGCAGGATCTTATACAGCTGCGTGGGGATGAAGGGGATCGTCAGACGCAGGTACAGGATCATCAGAGCGCCGAACAGCACGGAGCCCCAAATGGCGGACAGAGGACGCCACAGGCAGAAGATCACCAGCGCCACGGCCAGCCAGCCCACGCCGGACAGACCCTCGTGGTTCCATACGCAGCCGGCGATGGTGGTGATGTACACCATGCCGCCCACAGCAGAGATGCCGCCGCCGATGATGGCGCCCAGATAGCGATAGCGGCTGACGTTGATGCCGGCGGCATCGGCAGTAGCCGGGGACTCGCCCACGGAGCGCAGCTGCAGGCCGGTGCGGCTCTTGTTGAGGAACAGGTGCATGACGATGGCCAGCACCACCCCCAGATAGAAGAAGATGCTGTTGCCGAAGAGGATCTTGCCCACATAGGGGATATCCTGCATGGCCTGAGGGAAGGGGGAGCTGATGAATACGGCCTTCAGGTCGTTGCCCACGGCCACGAAGCCGCCCTCACGGATCCGCATGATCTCGCCAATATACTGGCCCACGCCGGTGCCGAAGATGGTCAGCGCCAGACCGGTGACGTTCTGGTTGGCCCGGAGGGTGATGGTCAGGAAGCTGAAGATCAGAGAGGCGATGCCGCCGGCGATGAAGGCGCACAGCAGACCGATGAGCACCGCCAGAAAAGCGCTGGGGGATTCCACGGCCTTTTCGTAGTAGAACACACCGCCAAGGCCGATGGCACCGCCCATGAACATGATGCCCTCCACGCCCAGGTTCAAGCTGCCGGATTTCTCCGTCAGCACTTCGCCCAGCGTACCGAACAGCAGAGGCGTGCCGTAGGTGATGGCGGCCACCACCAATGCGATGAACAGATTCACGGTATTCAGCATGACGCATCCTCCTTACTCTCGGTCTGATCGGACTCCGCAGCGGCGGGGGCGGCGGGGGTCTCCGCCTGCTTGCGGCGGAAGATCATGCGGTAGTTGATGAAGAACTCGCAGCCCAGCATACAGAACAGCAGGATGCCGGTGACGATGTCGCTGATGGAGGTAGGCACCTGCATGGCGGTCTGGAGGGTCTCAGCGCCCTTTTCCAGAATGGCCAGCAGGGCGGAGATGACGATCATGGCGAAGGCGTTCAGCTGGCTCAGCCATGCCACCGTGATGGAGGTGAAGCCCACGCCGTTGGCCACGCCGTCATACAGGGTGTTGTTGGCACCGGAGGCCACGATGAAGCCCACCAGACCGCTGATGGCACCGGAGAGGAACATGGTACGCATCATGACGTGGCCCACGTTCATACCGGCGTAGCGGGCGGTGTTCAGGGAGTCACCGATGACGGCGATCTCGTAGCCGTGCTTGGTGTAGTTCATGTAGAGGTGCATTACCACCACCAGCACCAGCACAATGATCCAGCCGCAGTGGACGCCGAAAACCTCCGGCAGCCAAGCGGACTGATCGAACATGGGGATGATCTGAGAGCCGGGACGACCCTCCCACGGGCCGCCCTGCAGCCAGCGGACCACGCCGATGATGATGTAGTTCATCATCAGGGTGAACAGGGTCTCGTTGGTGTTCCAGCGGGCCTTGAAGAAGGCGGGGATCAGCGCCCAAATGCCGCCGGCCACGGCGCCCGCAGCGCCCATGATGAGCAGCAGCACGGCGCTGGGGACCTTACCGACCCAGTAGAGGGCGAAGTAGGAGGCGGCGATGGCGCCGGCCGTGATCTGGCCCTCGGCGCCGATGTTCCAGAAGCGCATCTTGAAGCATGGAGCGATGGCCAGGGCGCAGCCCAACAGGGGGACGGCGATCTTCACCGTCTGGCGGATGGCGGTCTTTTTGCCCAAAGCGCCGGTGATGATGGTGCCGTAGGCTTTGAAGGGGTTCACACCGGAGATGGCGATGACCAGTGCGCCCAGCAGCAGCGCCAGCAGGATGGAGCCCACACGGATGGCCCACACCGTCCGCTTGTCCATGCCCTCTCGCTTGGCCAGACGGATCAGGGGCGTTTTCATCGAGTTATTCATGAGCGGCTTTCTCCTTTCCGCCGACACGGGTCATCAGCAGGCCTACCTCTTCCTTGGTGGTGGTGCGACCGTCTACGATGCCGCTGACCTTACCGCCGCACAGCACCAGAATACGGTCGCACAGCTCCAGCAGCACGTCCAGATCCTCACCGACGTAAATGACGGCGGAGCCCTGCATCTTCTCCTTGGTGAGGAGGTTATAGATGGTGTAGGAGGTGTTGATATCCAGACCACGCACGGCGTAGGCGGTCATCAGCACGGAGGGGGCGGTGGCGATCTCACGGCCTACCAGCACCTTCTGCACGTTGCCGCCGGACATCCGGCGCACGGGGAAGTCGGTGCTGGGGGTGACCACCTCCAGCTCCTTCCAGACCTGCATGGCCAGCTCGTTGGGGTCCTTGCGGTTGACGAAGATGCCCTTGCCCTTTCGCCAGGAGCGGAGCATCATGTTGTCCGTCATGCCCATGGAGCCAACCAGACCCATGCCCAAACGGTCCTCCGGCACGAAGGCCATGGCCACACCGGCCTTTTTGATCTGCATGGGGGTCTTGCCTACCAGTTCAGAGGCGGGCTTACCCTCCGGAGTGAACTGGATGGAGCCTTCAGCCACGGGATGCAGGCCCGCAATGGCCTCCAGCAGCTCCCGCTGGCCGGAACCGGCGATGCCGGCGATGCCCAGGATCTCACCGCCCAGAGCGGTGAAGGAGACGTTGTCCAACCGCTTTACGCCCTCGCCGTCGTAGCAGGTGATGCCCTTCAGGGTCAGGCGGGGGACGGGAGCGTCGTACTTGGGGCGGTCGATATTCAGGGTCACACTGTGGCCCACCATCATATCCGTCAGGGCCTGCGGATTCGTCTCGGAGGTCTTGACGGTGCCGATGTACTTGCCCTTGCGGAGGACGGCCACCTTGTCGGACAGAGCCATGACCTCGTGGAGCTTGTGGGTGATGATGACGATGGCCTTGCCGTCGGCCTTCATGTTCCGCAGGACGGTGAAGAGCTTCTCCGTCTCCTGCGGGGTCAGCACGGCGGTGGGCTCGTCCAGAATGAGGATATCCGCCCCACGGTACAGGACCTTGACGATCTCCACCGTCTGCTTCTGAGAGACGGACATATCGTAGATCTTCTGAGTGGGGTCGATGTCGAAGCCGTAGCGGTCGCAGATCTCCTTGACCTTGGCGTTGGCGGCCTTGATGTCCAGGCGGCCGCCCTCGTCCAGACCCAACACGATGTTCTCGGCGGCGGTGAACACGTCCACCAGCTTATAGTGCTGATGGATCATGCCGATGCCGTACTGGAAGGAATCCTTGGGGGAGCGGATGGATACGGGCTTCCCCTCTACCAAGATCTCGCCCTCGTCAGGGAAATAGATGCCGGCCAGCATATTCATCAGGGTGGTCTTACCGCTGCCGTTCTCCCCCAGCAGGGAGAGGATCTCACCACGGTTCAGGGCCAGATTGATGCCATCGTTGGCGACGACGCTGCCGAAACGTTTGGTGATGTTTCTCAGCTCAATGGCGCAAACAGTTTCCAAGGCTGTCATCCTTTCGTTGTGAATTGGGGCGCTGCCGCCCCGGTACGGTTTCCGGACAATATATAATATAAATATGTTATCATAAGCAGCCGAAAAAGTAAATAAAAACTGGGCGGCTGCTATGCAGAAAGTACCGCTGATTTTTTGGAGAAATCAACAAATCGTCAGGAAAACTAAAAATTTTTTAGATACCACCACGAAAAAAGGGTACGGCTGCCTGTGTGCAGCCGTACCCTTTTTCAGTTTACAGCTTGTTGTCCGCTTGGCTGGGGAGGGAGAGGCTTAGTTGCCGTAGGCGGAGTTCAGCCACTCGATCCCGTCGATCTGCAGGGTGAAGTAGGGGGCGGACTGGAAGTAGGACTCGTGGAAAGCGCCGTCGAACACGGCCTCCTCGGCGTCGGGGGTGAAGTCGCCGTCGGTATCCAGAGCGAAGGCGTGGGTGACGGTCTCACCCTTGACGGTGAACTTGCTGGTATCAAAGACCTGCAGAGTGCCGTCCTTCAGAGCCTTCTCCACCTCGGCCACCTTCTCGGCAGTACCCTTAGCGCAGATCTTCTCGTTCAGGGTGGTCATGACCACGGAGCCGTCGGCAATGCCCTTGCACCAGTCCTGATCGATGGTGCCGCCGTTGTAGACGGTCTCGATGGCGTACTCAAAGTAGGGAGCCCAGTCGATGCGGGTGCCGATCAGGGAGGCATCGGGAGCAACGCCGGTCATGTCGTTGTTGTAGCCGGTATGGAAAGCACCCTTGGTCTGAGCCATGGTGGCGGGGGTGGTGTTATCGGAGTGCTGGGAGATCATCACGCAGCCGGCATCGCACAGAGCGGAAGCGGCGTTGGCCTCCTCAGTGGCGTCGGACCAGGAGCCCACGAACTGGACCTTCATGGTGACGGAGGGGCAGACGCTCTTGGCACCCAGATAGTAAGCGGTGAAGCCGGAAATGACCTCAGCGAAGGAGAAAGCGCCCACGTAGCCGATGACAGCCTGCTCGGCGGTGATGTCACCGTTGTCGATCATCTCCTGCAGCTTCATGCCAGCCACCACGCCGGCCACATAGCGGCCCTCGTAGATGTTGGCGAAGGCGTTGTGGGTGTTCTCCAGACTGTCGCTGCGGGAGGCACAGTTGGTGCAGCCGATGAACTGGATGTCCTTGTACTCGCTCTTGCCGGCCACCTTCAGCATGAAGGGCTCATGGCCGTAGGAGTTGTTGATGATGAGCTGGCAGCCTTCCTCGGCGCACTCGATGTTGGCGTTGGTGCAGTCGTCGTTCTCGCCCTTGTTGTACTTGATGACCCACTCCACGTTGATGCCCTTGGCAGCCAGTGCCTCGGTAGCGGCTTCCTTACCGCGGATGAAGTTGTAGGTGTAGCCCTGATCGTTCTCGTCACCGATGCAGATCAGACCGACCTTGATGGTGTTGGTCTTTTTGCCATCATCGGGCGTGTCATTGTTGTCCTTGGAGCCGCAGGCCACCAGGCTCAGAGCCATGACCAGCGCAAGGATCAGCGCAAGGATCTTTTTCATTCAATTTTCCTCCTTTAATTGTTGGCAGACGCACATTTGAACCGAACCTGTGCGAATGCTGCGGACAGGGAGAATACCCCTGTCAACTATGCGTTATTATACAGGATTTGCGCCGGGATTTCAACGGGGAATGAGGAAAATCACAAATTTACGGCCACCAGCACAAAGAAAGAGGAGAATTTTTGTGAGAATTTATAATGGGCGGAGAAAAACCCGGAGCGGTGATATGGATCTGCACTGTCAGGAATTGGGTAAACTAATAGGGCGGGGCACATAAGGTGTCCCGCCCTATCAGGAAGGCGATGTGTGTTATAGGTGGACTCTCGTACCCGTCTTACCCTCGATGCCGTGGGCACGCCCACAGGCTGCCGGCTGCGCCGGGAGCCGTGGATCAGACTGTCAGGACGGCCATTGAGGGAGAGAAGCCCCTGCGGTGCAAGGGATGGGAAGGGGGAAGATCACAGATGCACTCTCGTACCCGTCTTACCCTCGATGCCGTGGGCACGCCCACAGGCTGCCGGCTGCGCCGGGAGCCGTGGATCAGACTGTCAGGACGGCCATTGAGGGAGAGAAGCCCCTGCGGTGCAAGGGATGGGAAGGGGGAAGATCACAGATGCACTCTCGTACCCGTCTTACCCTCGATGCCGTGGGCACGCCCACAGGCTGCCGGCTGCGCCGGGAGCCGTAGATCAGACGGACAGGACGGCTATCGAGGGTTAGAAGCTGCTGCGGTACAAGGGATGGGGAGGGGGAAAATCACAGATGCACTCTCGTACCCGTCTTACCCTCGATGCCGTCCTTGGCCTTCTCCAGCAGAGTGATCAGAGCCACACGACCGGGGGCGGACTCGGCGAAGGACAGGGCTGCCTGCACCTTGGGCAGCATGGAGCCGGGGGCGAACTGGCCCTCTGCGATATACTGCCGGGCCAGCTCCGGGGTCAGGTCACTGAGCCACTGCTGGTCGTGCTTGCCGAAGTTGATGGCCACCTTCTCCACGGCGGTGAGGATGATGAGCATATCGGCGTTCAGCAGCTCCGCCAGCTTGGCGGAGGCGAAATCCTTGTCGATGACGGCGGGCGTGCCTACCAGACGGCCGTTGCGGCGCACCACGGGGATACCGCCGCCGCCTACGGTGATGACCACGGTGCCGTTGTCCACCAGCGCCCGGACGGTATTCTTCTCGATGACATCCACGGGCTTGGGGGAGGGGACCACCTGACGCCAGCCACGACCGGCGTCCTCCACCATGGTGCAGCCACGCTGGGCCATGATGCGGTCGGCAGCCACCTTGTCATAGAAGGAGCCGATGGGCTTGGTGGGGTGCTGGAAGGCAGGGTCGTTTTCATCCACCAGCACCTGCGTGACTACGGTGGCCACGTCCTTCCGGAGGCCACGGGCGGTCAACTCATTGCCGATGGCATTTTGCAGATGGTAACCGATATAGCCCTGACTCATGGCGCCACACTCCGGGAAGGGCATATCCGACTTGATGGCGCCGGCCTCGGCGGCGGTAGAGAGCCCCAGATTGATCATGCCCACCTGCGGGCCGTTGCCGTGGGCAATGATGACCTCGTTGCCGGCGGCGATGAGGTCCACGATGGGCTTAGCGGTCAGGGACACCAGCTCCAGCTGCTGGGCGGCGGTATTGCCCAGGGCGTTGCCGCCTAAGGCGATGACGATGCGTTTGGACATAGCTGTTACCTCAAAACTTTCCTTAGAGTGAAATAGCGGGAGCCGAGGCCCCCGCTATTAGTTTGCCTGATTTAGAAGGATTTACGCTTACCGTCACCCTCATCCATGGCCATCAGCGTACGAACGGGGTCCTTCACCTGAGACATGAAGATCATAGCGGCGATGATATAGGGCTTGTAGGAGGCCTGCTTGTACAGAGGCACGATGTAGCGGTCGAAGACGGAGTTGTCCACCTCGCCCTCCTCGCAGCTCAGGCCGGTGATATCGGCGGGCAGGCAGTGCATATACAGTGCCTTGCCGTCACGGGTGAGCTTCATCATCTCCTCGGTGCAGGCCCAGTCCTTATGCTCGGCGTTCTGAGCCAGCAGCTTCTTCTCCAACGCATCGATGCCGGCCTGATCGCCCTTGGCGTACAGCTTGGTGCGCTCCTCCATGGCGGCGAAGGGCGCCCAGCTCTTGGGATAGACGATATCGGCATCCCGGAAGGCTTCCTTCATGTCGTTGGTCTTGTGGAACCGGGAGCCGTACTTCTCGCAGTTCTGGCGGGCGATGGCCTCCACCTCCGGCATGACGTCGTAGCCTTCGGGATGGGCCAGCGTCACATCCATGCCGAAGCGGGTGAACAGGCCGATGACGCCCTGAGGCACGGACAGGGGCTTGCCGTAGCTGGGGGAGTAGGCCCAGGTCATGGCCACCTTCTTGCCCTTCAGGTTCTCCACACCGCCGAAGTAGTGGATGACGTGCAGCATATCGGCCATGCACTGGGTGGGGTGATCCACGTCGCACTGGAGGTTCACCAGCGTGGGGCGCTGCTCCAGAATGCCGTCCCGGTAGCCTTCCTCCAGAGCGTCCATAAAGGTCTTCTGATACTTGTGGCCCTCACCGATATACATATCGTCCCGGATGCCGATGACGTCGGCCATGAAGGACACCATGTTGGCCGTCTCACGGACGGTCTCGCCGTGGGCGATCTGAGACTTCTTCTCGTCCAGCACCTGCTCCTCCAGACCCAGCAGATTGCAGGCGGAGGCAAAGGAGAAGCGGGTACGGGTGGAGTTGTCACGGAACAGAGAGATGCCCAGACCGGAGTCAAAGATGCGGGTGCTCTTGTTGCGCTCCCGCAGGTCCCGCAGGGCGTCGGCCACGGTGAAGATGGCGTCGATCTCGTCATCGGTCTTGTCCCAGGTCCAGTAGAAGTCGGTTTTGTACATATCGTTGATGTGCAGCGTCTCCAGATGACGTGCCAGCTCAAGCGTCTTGCTCATGATAGTTCTCCTTTATATTGTTATGTGTAGTTCAGAGACTTGCTTTACTTGATGTCGTTGCCGGTGAGCTCCTGACGGAAGCTGGTGGCGGAGCCGTCCTTGTTCTCGGGCTTATACAGGCCGGGAACGGCGGCGTACAGAGCAGCGCAGGTCACCAGATCCTGCTTCCAGGTGATCTCATTGGGGGCGTGAGCCTGAGACTCGGCACCGGGGCCGAAGCCTACGCAGGGGATGCCGTAGCGGCCCTGAATGGACACGCCGTTGGTGGAGAAGGTCCACTTATCGGTCAGAGGACGGCCGGTGCGGGTGGACATGGCCTTCTCATCGGCGCCGATGCGCTCGGTACCCCACAGGTTGTGGTAGGCATCCACCAGCGCCTGAACATGGGGAGCGGACTCCTTGTTGATCCACGTGGGGAAGAAGCACTCGGTTTTGTACACGTGGCCGGTCCATGCGGGACGGTCATACATATACATGGAGACCTTCACATCCTTGGCGTACTTCTTGCAGGCGGGCAGATCCTCGATCTCCTTCAGGCAGGACTGGTAGGTCTCGCCGGCGGTCATGCGGCGGTCGATGGAGATGGCGCAGCTGTCGGCCACGGCGCAGCGGGAGGGAGAGGTGTAGAAGATCTGGCTGGTGGTGCAGGTGCCACGGCCCAGGAAACGGGCATCCTCCCAGTGTTCGGGATTGTACTTGGGATCCAGCATCTTCACCAGACCCTTGATCTCCACGGAGTCGTCGGCGGGATTTTCGTTGAGATCCCGGACGTTCTGGATGACCTCGGCCATCTTGTGGATGGCGTTGTCGCCACGCTCCGGGGCGGAGCCGTGGCAGGACACACCGTGCATATCCACACGGATCTCCATACGGCCACGGTGGCCACGGTAGATGCCGCCGTCGGTGGGCTCGGTGGAAATGACGAACTCCACCTTGCTGCGGGCATCCTCAGGTCCGTTGAAGTACTCGTTGACGATGGACTGCCAGCACATACCGTCGCAGTCCTCCTCCTGCACGGAGCCCACCACCATGATCTTATAGCCGGCGGGGATGAGCCCCAGATCCTTCATGATCCTGGCCCCGTAGGTGGCGGAGGCCATGCCGCCCTCCTGATCGGAGCCGCCGCGGCCGTAGATGATATCGTCGGTTTCGTAGCCCTGATAGGGGTCGGCCTCCCAGTTGTCCCGGTTGCCGATGCCCACGGTGTCCACGTGGGAGTCCAGAGCGATGATCTTGTCGCCCTCGCCCATCCAGCCGATGACGTTGCCCAGCTTGTCGAACTCGACCTTGTCATAACCCAGAGCCTTCATCTCCTCGGCGATGCGATGCACCACGCCCTTCTCCTCACAGGACTCGGAAGGAATGGCGATCATGTCACGCAGGAACTTGACCATAGCGGGCTTATAGCCCTCGGCTGCTTTTTTGATGGCTTCGAAATCCATAGTATACCTCCGTTAAAATTTTATGATCGTGACAGACGTATTCGGACAAATTATTTACCCTTACAGCACCATCATACCACAGTCCCGGCAGATGTCAAACAAAAATTCATGAAACCAAAAAGTTTTTCTGAATGAGGCATTGATTTCTGCGAAAAGTGTGGTATCATGTAGCTGTGAAAGATTCAAAACAGGAGGCGGATACATGGAGACAAGACGGCTGGAAACGCTGAAGCAGATCGCCGCCGGTGTGGCGGCCCAGTTCGGGAGCAACTGCGAGGTGGTGATCCACGACGTATCGGGCAACCGGCCGGATCACACCATCGTACACATCGAAAACGGCCATGTATCCGGCCGTAAGGTGGGCGACGGAGCGTCGCAGGTGGTGCTGGACCAATTGGCCCGGCAGGACGAGCAGCCAAAGGATCACCTGTGCTATCTGACCCGTACCCCGGATGGCAAGATCCTCAAGTCCTCGTCGCTGTACATCCGCAACAGCCGGGGCGGCGTGGTAGCCATCTTCTCCATCAACTATGATGTGTCGGGGCTGATGATGATCCAGAACACCATCGGGGAGCTGCTTTCTACCCGTGACAAGGAGCAGACGGAGCCGGAGCGCATCATCAACGTCAACGCCGTCCTCGACGAGCTCATCGACCAGTCGGTGGCCATGGTGGGAAAGCCTGTGGCCCTGATGAACAAGGAGGACAAGGTTCGGGCCATCCAGTTTCTGAACCAGTCGGGGGCCTTTCTGGTGACCAAGTCCGGCGACAAAGTGGCAAAATACTTCGGTATTTCCAAATATACCCTATATTCCTACATCGACGCAAACAAAGACGGAGACAAATGAAACAGGAGGAAAAAACATGATCGATCTGTCCATCAACAAGGTTGGCTTGGAGCATAACATCCAGAAGGCCAAGGAGAACCACATTATCATCCCCACCATTGCTCAGATGCAGAACCCCGATCTGATCCCGGAGAAGATCAAGGCCAAGCTTTCCACCACCGGCCTGTGGGACGTGGATCCCGTGAACCTGTTCCGTATTTCCTGGCACAACGAGGCCAAGGAGAGCGGCGGCCTGTTCCAGGCGGTCCCCAACTATGTGGAGATCCCCACCAAGCTCTCCGGCGTTCCCTGCCGTATCGTTGCCATGTCCGGCAAGTGGTTCCCCACCGGCTGCCACAAGGTGGGCGCTTCCTTCGGCTGTCTGGCTCCCCGTCTGGTGACCGGACAGTTTGACGCCACCTATCATCACGCCGTATGGCCCTCCACCGGCAACTACTGCCGTGGTGGCGCCTTCAACTCCAAGCTGCTGGCCTGTGAGTCCGTGGCGATCCTGCCGCAGGATATGTCCCGTGAGCGCTTTGACTGGCTCAAGAGCATCGCCGGTCAGATCATCGCTACCCCCGGCTGCGAGTCCAACGTCAAGGAGATATTCGACAAGACGTGGGAGCTGAAGAAGGATCCCACTATGATGATCTTCAACCAGTTCGCTGAGATGGGCAACCCCCTGTGGCACTACAACGTTACCGGCTACGCTCTGGCAGACCTGTTCGAGGCCATCAAGAAGCCCGGTCAGAACTTCGCCGGCGCCTGCTTCACCTCCGGCTCCGCCGGCACCATGTCCGCCGGCGATCTGCTGAAGGAGCGCTATCCCCACCTGAAGCTGGCCGTGGGCGAGGCGCTGCAGTGCCCCACCATTCTGGATAACGGCTTCGGCGGCCACCGCATCGAGGGCATCGGCGATAAGCACATCCCCTGGATCCACAATGTGAAGAACACCGACATGGCCATCGCCATCGACGACGAGGACTCCCAGCGCCTGCTGCGCCTGTTCAACACCCCGGAGGGCAAGCAGTACATGAAGGATGAGCTGGGCATGAGCGACGAGGAGATCGAGAAGATGAGCTGGCTGGGCATCTCCGGCATCGCCAACGTGCTGTGCTGCATCAAGATGGCCAAGTACTATGAGCTCACCGAGAACGACGTGGTGGCCACCGTCCTCACCGACTCCGCCGTGATGTACGGCAGCCGCATCGAGGAGCTGAATCAGCAGCACGGCGCCTACAACGCCCACGAGGCTGCTCTGGATCACGCCGTGCATATGCTGGGTCTCAAGACCGACAGTATGCTGGAGCTGACCTACGCCGAGCGCAAGCGTGTCCACAACCTGAAGTACTACACTTGGGTGGAGCAGCAGGGTATGGACGTGGAGGACCTGAACGCCCAGTGGTACGACACCAAGAACACTTGGGATGCCGTTCACGCTCAGGCCAAGGAGCTGGATCAGCTGATCTGCGAGTTCAACGAGGCCACCGGCCTGCTGAAGGCTCTGTAAGCGCGAATCACCCCACAAGACGCCGCAGGGGCGGGACCTCCGTCCCGCCCTTGCGTTTTTATTCCTCTTGGGATAGAATGATCTCCTCGGCCTCCTGCATCCCGGCGATCAGAAGCGCTCTGGCCTCCTGATAGCGCTGTTGGTCGATGGCGTCGATGGCATCTGCGGTCCGGGCGCACAGAACAGTGTAGTATGCGGGGAAGTTCTGGCTGTTCTCCAAGCGTTCCACCTCCTTTGGGCCGAGGATCCAAGTCCCCCGGCGTATGGTTTTCGACCATTTTATCGCACGGCATTACAAAATGCAACACATTATGCAATACTTAATGTACCATTTATTGAAGCACAAAATGTAGGTACAATTTGTCATGTAAAAAAGTGACAAGGAGTGCCTATCATGCGTAAATTCAAGATCCCCAGTCCACCCAGTTCTACCACGAAATCCATCCGCTTTCCCAACACTGTCATCAGGGAGGTGGAGGAGGCCATTCAGGGAACGGACTGCACCTTCAACGCCTTTGTGGTGGAGGCGGTGCGGGTGGCGCTGGAGAATTTACGGGAAGAAGACTGAATCTTATAGAACGAGGTGTCACCATGAAAAACGTGAAATACGGAAAGTGCGTCCGCTGCGGCAAAACCTATGAGGCCACTCCGGACCTGACCAACTGCCAGTGCGGCGGTATTCTGGACATCGTCTACGACTACGACTACATCAAGTCTGTCCTCACCAAGGAGAAGCTGGCCCGGCGGGAGAACCGCTCCATGTGGCGTTACCGGGAGCTGCTGCCGGTGGAGGAGACTACCCCCGACACCCCTCTGCGAGTGGGCTGGAGCCCTCTGTACGACGAGCCTAATCTGGCCCGTGCGCTGGGGATCCGCAAACTGTGGGTGAAGGACGACGGCCAAAACCCCACGGCCTCCCTGAAGGATCGGGCCAGCGCCATGGCTGTGGCCAAGGCCTATGAGGCGGGTGCCAAGACCATCGCCTGCTCCTCTACCGGCAACGCCGCCAGCTCTCTGGCGGGCAACGCCGCCGCTGCGGGCTTCAAGACCTATATCTTCGTGCCGGAGCGGGCTCCCAAGGGCAAGGTAGCCCAGCTGATGATCTTCGGGGCCAATGTCATCTCCGTCAAGGGCAACTACGAGGAGACCTTCAAGATGTCCGCCGAGGCCATCGAGAAGTACGGCTGGTACAACCGCAACGCCGCCATCAATCCGTATCTCTCCGAAGGGAAAAAGACCGTGGCCCTGGAGATCGCCGAGCAGCTGAACTGGGAGATGCCGGACTATCTGGCTATCTCCGTGGGCGACGGCTGCACCATCGCCGGCGTGTGGAAGGGCTTCAAGGATCTGTATGCCATCGGATTCATCGACAAGCTGCCCCGGCTCATCTCCGCCCAGTCCTACGGCTGCTATCCCATCAACCGGGCCATTCAGGAGAATAAGCCGTGGGAGCCCATGGAGGAGAACACCATTGCCGACTCTATCTCTGTGGGGGTGCCTCGCAACGCCGACAAGGCGCTGGCGGCCATTCGGGAGTCCAAGGGTCTTGCCATCTGCGTCACCGACGAGGAGATCCTGGCGGCGCAGCGGCTGCTGGGCCGCACCTGCGGCGTGTTCGGTGAGCCTGCCGGTGTCACCGGTACGGCGGCGCTGAAGAAGGCCTGTGAGCAGGGTCTCATCGAGAAGGATGCCACGGTGGTATCGGTGGTCACCGGCAACGGCCTGAAGGACGTGGCCAACGCCATCAAGTCCGCCGGGGAGCCTCTGCACATCGAGCCGGATCTGGATCTGATGGTGAAGGGCTTTGCCCAGCGGGGCGTCACCGTGGAATAAGCTGTCCCATGAAACAAAACAGCCTGCTGCGTGCAAGGAATGTGCGCAGCAGGCTATTTTTTTCATAGATGGACCGTTTTTTGCGATTTTTCTTGAAAATATACCGGGATAAGGGTATAATATTCTTGAGTACTTATACACAAAAATCGTTTGGAAAGGAAGGACCGGTATGTATCAGGTAGGTGACCGGGTGGTTCACCCCATGCACGGGGCGGGGATCATCGAAAGTATCGTGCAGGAACGGCTGGGCGGACAGCTGGGCAGCTACTACGTGTTCCGAATGCCCTCCGGCGGGCTGACGCTGAAGATCCCCACAGGCAGCTGCGGGGCCATCGGCGTCCGGGCCCTGTCCACCTCCGGTCGCATCCGGGAGGTACTGAGCGCCATTCCGGGGCTGGAGATCGACCGCACCACCAACTGGAACCGACGCTATCGGGAGAACCTGAACCGGCTGAAGAGCGGCGACCTGCTGGAGGTGGCCCGCGTCATCAAGGGCCTTATGTGGCGGGACCGGGAGAAGGGCCTTTCCAACGGTGAGCGCAAGATGCTCCACAGCGCCAAACAAATATTGGTATCCGAGGTGGTGCTGGTGGAGGGACATACCTATCCCGATGCGGAGCAGCGCATCGAGCAGGCCATGATGACGGGGGCAAAGAACGAATGAAGCTATTTGATCGACTGGGGAGGCTGCGGGATAGGCGCCGCCCCTACTGTACCATGATCGTACCGGCGGCGGGGGAATCCCGGCGCATGGGCGGCGGCAACAAGCTGCTGCTGCCGCTGGAGGGGGAGCCGGTGCTGGCCCACACCCTCCGGGCCATCGACGCCGCCACGCTGGTGGACGAGATCATACTGGCCACCCGGACGGAGTGTCTGGCGGAGATGGCGGAGCTGTGCCGGCGCTGCGGACTGCAAAAGCCCGTGCGGGTGGTAGTGGGCGGTGAGACCCGCACCCACTCGGTGCTGGCGGCGGCGCTGGAGGCCAACGAAAAGGCCCGGCTCATCGCCGTACACGACGGAGCCAGGCCTCTGATCCGCCCGGAACAGATCGACGAGCTGATCCGCTTCGGGGAGCGCACCTATGCCGCCGCCCCGGCGGTGCCGGTGACGGATACCGTTAAGCGGGCAGAGCCGTCCACGGGCCGGGTGCTGGAGACACCGGACCGGGCGGCCCTCTTTGCCGTGCAGACCCCGCAGGTGTTTCAGGCGGAGCTGCTGAAGGCGGCGCTTCAGTCGGCGGTGAACGCCGAGGTGACTCTGACGGACGACTGCTCCGCCGTGGAGCGGCTGGGCAAGGAGGTCTATCTCACCGCCGGGGATCCGGAGAACATCAAAATCACTACGCCGCTGGACCTGCGTCTGGCGGAGGCCATTCTGGCCGAGAGGAGGAAACAGGCATGACAGGACTGCGGGTAGGACACGGGTACGACGTCCACCGTCTAGCACAGGGGAGGCCTCTGATCTTAGGCGGTGTTACCATCCCGTGGGAGAAGGGGTTGGACGGCCACTCCGATGCGGACGTGCTGACCCATGCGGTGATGGATGCCCTGCTGGGCGCTGCCGGTATGGACGATATCGGGAAGCTATTCCCGGACTGCGACAATGCCTTTCTGAACATCTCCAGCCTGACGCTGCTGGAGCGGGTGATGAAGGCCCTGACGGAGCAGGGGTGGCAGGTGGTAAATATCGACGCCACATTGGTGGCGCAGGCCCCAAAAATCGCCCCCTACCGGCAGGAGATGTGCTGTGCGCTGGCCCGGACGCTGGGCATCCAGCCGGAACAGGTGAACGTTAAGGCCACTACGGAGGAACATCTGGGCTTCACCGGCGAGGGACTGGGGATGTCCGCCCACGCTGTGGCACTGATCCAGCGGGTGGAGAGCTGATCCATGAACGATATGAAAAAGAGGAGGACGAGCTGTCCTCCTCTTTTTGTATGGCGGATACCGCACCGGCGGGGGCGCTTTCACATAGAATGTCCCGTGAGGAGGAGTGCAGAATGAACGAGATTCTTTTCATCGCCCGCTCCGTCACCCATGCCCAGCGTATGGTGCGGGCGTTGGAGCAGTGCGGCATCCGCAGCTTCCTGTTCCGGGCCCCGGCGGGGCTTACCGGCGGCGGATGCAGCTATGCGGTGAAGGTGCGGGGTCAGTGGCAGCAGGAGGCCCAGACGTGCTTACAGACAGCGGGGCTGACGCCCCTTGGCATATATGAACGGACGGATAGCGGCTGGCAGGAGGCGGGGACATGATCTATCTGGACGCTGCGGCCACCACGCTGGAAAAGCCGCCCCAGGTGCGGCAGGCCATGGCGCAGGCGGCGGCAGAGCTGTCCACTCCCGGACGGGGCAGTCATCCCGCCGCCCGCCGGGCGGAGGAGACGGCCTTCCGGTGTCGGGCCGAGGCAGCGGCGCTGTTCGGCGTGCCGTCGCCGGAGAATGTGGTGTTCACCATGAACGCTACCCACGGGTTGAACATCGCCATCCGGTCGCTGGTGGTTCCCGGCAGCCGGGTGGTGATCTCCGGCTATGAGCACAACGCCGTCTGCCGCCCCCTGTATGCCATACCGGGGGTGCGCCTGACGGTGGTGGATGCGCCGCCCTTCCGGCGGGAACAGGCGGCGGAGGAGTTCCGCCGGGCCATTCTGGCCGGGGCGGATGCGGTGATCGTCAACCATGTGTCCAACGTGTTCGGCTGCGTCCAGCCGCTGGAGGAGATCGCCGGAGTCTGCCGCAGCCGGGGTGTGCCGCTGCTGGTGGACGCCTCCCAATCGGCAGGGACGCTGCCCCTGCACCTGACGGAGCTGGGGGCGGCCTTTATCGCCATGCCGGGCCACAAGGGGCTTTACGGCCCCCAGGGGACGGGGCTGCTGCTGTGCGGCGAACGGCCCGCCCGGCCGCTGCTGCTGGGCGGCACGGGAAGCGCCTCCCGTGACCGGCAGATGCCCCCGACCCTGCCGGATCGTCTGGAGGCCGGCACCCACAATATGCCGGGCATCGCCGGGCTGTTGGAGGGACTGCGGTTCGTCCGCCGACGGACGCCGGAGGCCATCGCCTGCCGGGAGCGGCAGCTGGCGGCGGAGGCGGTGCGCCGCCTGAAGGCCCTGCCGGGGGTGGAGGTATTCACGCCCGCAAACGGCCCCCATCCCACCGGTGTGGTGTCCTTCCGGGCGGCGGGCCGGGACTGCGAAGAACTGGCGGAGGCGCTGGGACGCCGGGGTATCGCCCTGCGGGCGGGGCTTCACTGTGCGCCGCTGGCCCACCGCACGGCGGGGACACTGGATACCGGCACGGTGCGCCTGAGCTTTTCCGACTTCAACACCCCGGTGCAAATAGAAAAGCTGGCGCAGGAGCTGCACCAGCTTTTTCGTGAGACTGTCAGATAGAGGAGCTGCTTACGACCGGCCCTCCAGATACCCGAAGTGTTGGGCAAAGAGAGCGTCCCCGGCGGCGTGCAGGTCGGCGCAGAAGGCGGTGTAGGCCTCCAGCAGGAGCACCGCCTCCTCCGTCAGCTGCGCTCCGCCGCCGCTCCTTCCCCCCACGGAGGTATGCAGCAGCTGGACGCCCAAGATCCGCTCCGAGGACTTGACGATGGTCCACGCCTTGGAGTAGGCCATGTTCATGGCTTTGGCCGCAGAGCGCAGAGAATGAAACTCCTGCACATGGCGCAGCAGCTGGGCGACGCCCGGACCGAAGCACTTCTCCCCGGCGAACAGGCGGACGGTATTCCGATACGATAATTTCTCTTCCATGTGCTCATTGTAGCAGGCTTGCCGCCTGCCGTCAATGGAAACCGCCGTCTGAGGATGGAAATTAGCGATAGCGGGGCGGTATGTTGGCTTTCCTCCATACCGGGGTGATTGACGAAAACGGGAAAACATGTTATCCTCATAAAAAGAGAACGGATGGAGGAAAAACGATGCTGGTACTGATCCGGGGAGCGGGGGATATCGCCACAGGCATTGCGATGCGCCTTTGGAGGGCCGGCGTGCAGGTGGTTATGACGGATCTGCCCCAGCCCACGGCCATTCGCCGCACCGTGTGCTTCTCGCAGGCCATCGTGCTGGGGGAGACGCAGGTGGAGGATGCCACGGCCCGCCGGGCGGTGGATGTCCCTCAGGCCCGGAGGATCTGTGCGGCGGGAGAGATCTCCGTGCTGGCGGACCCGGAGCTGCGGTGCCGGGAGGAACTGCGGCCGGATGCGCTGGTGGATGCCATTCTGGCCAAGCGGAATCTGGGCACCCGCATCACCGATGCACCGGTGGTGGTAGGCGTAGGGCCGGGCTTCACCGCAGGGGAGGACTGCCATGCGGTGGTGGAGACCATGCGGGGCCACACGCTGGGCCGGGTCATCTATCGGGGCAGCGCCCTGCCCAACACCAGCATACCGGGACTCGTCGGCGGCTTCGCCGGGGAGCGGGTGCTGCGTGCTCCGGCAGACGGCATTCTGCACCAGCTGGCGGACATCGGGGTCACGGTCTCTGAGGGAGATGTGGTGGCCACGGTGGAGGGGCAGCCCATGCGCTGTACCATCAGCGGCGTGCTGCGGGGCATCCTGCCGGAGGGAACGCCGGTGTTCCGGGGGATGAAGGCCGGAGACGTGGATCCCCGTGGCAAACGGGAATATTGTGATACGGTATCGGACAAGGCACTGGCCGTAGGCGGCGGTGTGCTGGAGGCGGTGCTGGCCCTGTCCGGGAAATTGAAGGAGGAACCATAACGTGGAAGAGAATGTAAAACTGACGAAGCTGGCCAAGTGCGCCGGCTGCGGCGCCAAGGTAGGCGCCGGTGTGCTGGCGCAGCTGCTGGAGGGTATCCAGGTCCACAAGGACCCCAATCTGCTGGTGGGCTTTGATAAGAGCGACGACGCCTCGGTGTATAAGGTATCGGACGAGCTGGCGCTGGTGCAGACGCTGGACTTTTTCCCGCCCATTGCCGACGATCCCTATACCTTCGGCCAGATCGCAGCCACCAACGCCCTGTCGGATATCTACGCCATGGGCGGTGACCCCAAGCTGGCCCTGAACATCATGTGTGTGCCGGAGGATATGCCCAAGGACACGGTGCATCAGATCCTCCGGGGCGGCTATGAGAAGGTTTATGAGGCGGGCGCCCTCATCACCGGCGGTCATAGCATCTTCGACGACGAGCCCAAGTACGGCCTGTCCGTCACGGGCTTTGTCCACCCCGATAAGATCCTCACCAACAGCGGCGCCAAGGAGGGGGATGTGCTGCTGCTGACCAAGCCCATCGGCATCGGCATCCTCACCTCCGCCATGAAGGCCGATCTCTGCTCCAAGGAGAGCACGGAGTTGGCCATGCGCCTGATGACCACCCTGAACAAGAACGGCCGGGACGCCATGGTGAAGTACCGGGTCCATGCCTGCACCGACGTGACGGGCTTTGCCCTGATGGGCCACCTGCTGGAGATGGCGCAGGGCAGCGATCTGCGGGCCGAGGTGGAGGTGTCGGCGGTGGACCTGATCCCGGAGGCGCTGGAGTTTGCCCGCATGGGTGTGCTCCCGGCGGGGATGTACCGCAACCGTACCTTTGCCGAGCAATGGGTGGATGCCGGACAGACGGAGATCGCCGTACAGGATATGCTGTATGACCCCCAGACCTCCGGCGGCCTGCTGATGGCCGTGGATCCGGCGGACGCCGATGCGCTGCTGGCGGAGCTGAAGGGTACCGTGCCAAGCGCCCAGCGGGTGGGCGTTATGCGCCGTTATGAGAGCGGCGCCCGCATCGTGCTGCATTGAGAAGGAAATCATAGCACAGGGCTTTCTTTTCCGAAGGCCCTGTGCTATACTGCTGTTATCGGCCCCGTGATCTGCGGGAGGAACAAGGAGGAACTGTCATGGAAACCTACGGATTGGAACAGCTGGGCATTGTCAATGCGGCGGCGGTATATCGCAACCTGACCCCGGCCCAGCTGACGGAGCACGCTCTGCGCCGGGGAGAGGGGACCCTGTCTGCCACCGGGGCGCTGGTGGTAAAGACCGGGAAGTACACCGGGCGCAGCGCCAACGATAAGTTCATCGTGGACACCCCGGCGGTACACGACGATATCGCATGGGGCAAGGTGAACCGCCCCATGGAAAAAGAGAAATTCGACGCCATTTTCGCCAAGGTCACGGCGTATCTCCAGAATAAGGAGGTCTATGTCTTTGACGGCTTCGCCGGGGCGGACCCCAAGTATACCAAATCCTTCCGCATCGTCAACGAGCTGGCCAGCCAGAACCTGTTCATTCATCAGCTGCTGCGCCGGCCCACGCCGGAGCAGCTGGCGGACTTTACGGCGGACTACACCATCGTGGCCGCCCCCGGCTTCAAGTGCGTCCCGGAGATCGATGGCACCCACAGCGAGGCCGCCATTCTGGTGGACTACGAGGCGCATCTGGTGGTGATCTGCGGCACCCGCTACGCCGGCGAGATCAAGAAGTCGGTGTTCTCCGTCATGAACTACATCCTGCCCAAGCAGGGGGTATTCCCCATGCACTGCTCCGCCAACATCGGAACGGACGGCGACTCCGCCGTGTTCTTCGGCCTCTCCGGCACCGGTAAGACCACCCTCTCCGCCGATCCTGACCGCAAGCTCATCGGAGACGACGAGCACGGCTGGGCTGACGACTCCGTCTTTAACTTCGAGGGCGGCTGCTACGCCAAGTGCATCAACCTCTCTGCGGAGGGGGAGCCGGAGATCTACAACGCCATCAAATTCGGCGCATTGGTGGAGAATGTGGTCATGGATCCCGATACACGGGAGTTCGACTTCGACGACGACTCGCTGGCGGTGAACAGCCGAGTGGGCTACCCGGTGGAGTATATCCCCAACGCAGAGCTCTCCGGCATGAGCCCCAGTGTCCCCAAGACGGTGATCTTCCTCACCGCGGACGCCTACGGCGTGCTGCCCCCTATCAGCAAGCTGGATAGGAATCAGGCCATGTACTACTTCGTCTCCGGCTTTACCAGCAAGGTAGCGGGGACGGAGATCGGCGTCACCGAGCCGGTACCCACTTTCTCTACCTGCTTCGGTGAACCCTTCCTGCCGCTGGATCCCTCCGTTTATGCCGCCATGCTGGCGGAGAAGGTGGAGAAGGCCGGGGCCAAGGTGTATCTGGTGAACACAGGCTGGAACGGCACCGGTCAGCGCATGAAGCTGCGCTATACCCGTGCCATGGTGACGGCGGCCCTCACCGGCGCCATCGAGAAGGCGGACTTCGTCACCGATCCCACCTTCGGCGTTCAGGTACCCACGGCCATCGAGGGCGTGCCCAGTGAGCTGCTGATCCCGGAGAATACATGGGCGGACAAGGAGGCCTACCGGGCCGCCTGCCGCAAGCTGGCAAGCTCCTTTGTGGAGAACTTCAAGAAGTACACCCGCATGAGTGCTGAGGTGGTGGCCGCAGGCCCTAAGGCGGAGTGAGCCATGATCGAGCTGAAAATTCTGCTGGACGAGGTGGACTACCGCTCCCTGTCAGAGGTGCTGATCCCGGCACTGGCGGAGAGCATGGCCAAGGATGGCAGCGTGCTGGGCGGGATGCTGTCCCAGAACAAGGAGCTGGCGGCCTCTATGGCCCGGACGGTGCTGGATAAGATGCCGCAGGAGAAGAAGGATGAACTGCTGGTGCAGCTGCTGAACCGGAACCGGGACAAGCTGCTGGAAAAGGGCAGGACCTTGGCCGCCGAGAACGGCGTGCGCCTCCAGCTATGCGACGTGTCCGCCAGAAAATTCTGACCCATGACCGCTTTATCCCCATAAGGAAAGGACCCCCGGCCGTCGGCCGGGGGTTCTTGAGCCTGTCAAAAGAGGGGGAGCCTTTCGTCAACGGGGCGGAAGGGTGTGTGCGGGAAACCCGGAAGGGTGTCCTGCACGATGATGATCCCCATTTTTCAGAGCTTTTTGAAGCTCTGAAAAATGTCTCAGCGTGGCGAAAAGTCTTTTCGACACGCTGAAAGGACCCCCGGCCGTCGGCCGGAGGTCCTTGTATCGATTGCGGCGTTTCGCTGTTGTTACTTTTTCAGCGCCTGCACGGCAGCCCGGAGGGCGTCCACGTTCTCCTGCGTGGTGGCCCAGCTGGCACAGAAGCGCACGCCGGAGTGGGTGGGATCGGTGCGCTCCCAGTACTCATAGCCGAAATTTTTCCCCAGAATGGCCAACTCCTCATCGGGCATAATGGGGTACTGCTGGTTGGTGGGGGAGTCGAACAGCAGGGGATACCCGGCGGAGACGAAGATATCCCGGATCTGATAGGCCATCTCGTCGGCGTGGCGGGAAATTCTGAAATACAGATCGTCAGTGAACAGGGCATCGAACTGGATGCCCAGCAGACGGCCCTTGGCCATGCGGCCGCCCCGCTGCTTCATGATGAAGCGGAAGTCCTTCTTCAGAGCCGGGTTCATGATGACCACGGCCTCACCGAACAGAGCACCGACCTTGGTGCCGCCGATGTAGAACACGTCGCACAGGTGGGCGATCTCCGGCAGGGTCAGGTCAGCACCGTCGGCCATGACGCCGTAGCCCAGCCGGGCGCCGTCGATGAACAGGGGCAGGCCGTACCGGCGGCACACGTCGTACAGCTCCGTCAGCTCCGCCTTGGAGTAAAGGGTGCCGCCCTCGGTGGGATAGGAGATGTAGACCATGCCGGGCTGGACGATGTGCTCCGTGGACTCGTCGTTTCTGTGCCACTCTACATACTCCTGCACCTGCTGGGCGGTGATCTTGCCGTTGGTGGTGGGCAGGGTGATGACCTTGTGGCCGGTGGACTCGATGGCACCGGCCTCGTGACAGTTGATGTGTCCGCTGACGGCGCACAGCACGCCCTGCCACGGACGCAGCACGGCGGCGATGACGGTGGTGTTGGTCTGGGTGCCGCCCACCAGGAAGTGGACGTCGGCCTCCGGGGCCTGACAGGCGTTCTGGATCTTGACCCGTGCGGCGGCGCAGTACTCGTCCTCGCCGTAGCCTACGGTCTGGACCATGTTGGTCTCGTTGAGCTTTGCCATGAGGGCGGGGTGTGCGCCCTCCAGATAGTCACTGTTGAAATAAATCATGCCAGTGTCTCCTTTCCACGTACAGTACCTCCATTTTACCCCACCGGAGACCGGGTGTAAAGCCCCAAATGCACTTTCCCGCCAAATAGGGCGGCGGTTTTCTCGCAAAAGCGATTGAACTGACCGGGAAAAAGGAGTATAATAAACCGAATTAACTCATTTGCTGTTTTAGGAGGCTTTGCCTTATGACTTTACAGGAATATCTCACCTCGCTGCGGCATAAGACCGTGGCGGTCATCGGCATCGGCGTCAGCAATACGCCGCTGCTGCGCCGCCTGCTGGCCGAGGGTATCGCCGTCACCGCCTGCGACAGAAGCAGCCGGGAGAAGCTTGGCCCTCTGGCCGATGAACTGGAGGCCGCCGGAGCCACGCTCCATCTGGGGGAGGGGTATCTGGACGGCCTGACACAGGACGTTATCTTCCGCACACCGGGCCTGCGGCCGGACGTGCCGCAGCTGCTGGCGGCGCAGCGGCAGGGCAGTACCCTCACCAGCGAGATGGAGGTGTTCTTTCAGGTCTGCCCCTGCCACATGATCGCCGTCACCGGCAGCGACGGCAAGACCACCACCACCACCATCATCGCAGAGCTGCTGAAGGCGGCGGGCAGAACCGTCCACGTGGGCGGCAACATCGGTCAGCCCCTGCTGTGTCAGGCGGATGATATGGAGCCGGAGGACTGGGCGGTGCTGGAGCTGTCCAGCTTCCAGCTGATGACCATGGACCGCAGCCCCCATATCGCCGTGGTGACCAATCTGGCCCCCAACCATCTGGACGTCCACAAGGACATGGCGGAGTATGTGGCGGCCAAGGAGAACATCTTCCGCTATCAGCGCCCCGGCGACATCGCCGTGTTCAATCAGGACAACGACATCACCCGTCAGCAGGCCGGGCGGGCTGTGGGGACTGTCCGCCTCTTCAGCCGGCAGTCCGAGCCGGAAGAGGGCGTGTTCCTCCGGGGGGAGGAGATCCTCTGCCGCCATAACGGACAGGAGCATCGGATCATGACCACGGCGGACATCCGCCTGCCGGGCGTCCACAATGTAGAGAACTACATGGCGGCTATCGCCGCCGTGGAGGGCCTGGTGCCGGACGGGATCATCCGGGACTTCGCCCGCACCTTCAACGGCGTGGAGCATCGCATCGAGCTGGTACGTACCTATCACGGGGTGCGGTACTATAACGACTCCATTGCCTCCAGCCCCTCCCGCACCATCGCCGGGCTGCGCTCCTTCCCGGAGCAGGTCATTCTCATCGCCGGGGGCTATGACAAGCACATTCCCTTCGATGTGCTGGGGCCGGAGATCGTGGAGCATGTGAAGCTGCTGGTGCTGTGCGGCGCCACCGCAGGGAAGATCCGTGCCGCCGTGGAGCAGGCCCCCGGCTACTGCCCCGGCCACCCGGAAATTCTGGAGGTGACGCCCTTCCAACGTGCCGTAGAGGCTGCCCGTGACCGGGCGCAGCCCGGCGACGTGGTGACGCTGTCCCCGGCCTGCGCCGCCTTCGACCAGTTCAAAAACTTCATGGAGCGTGGCAAGACCTTCAAGGCCATCGTCAACGGCTGGCAGGAGTAAGCACCCCGCCGCCCCTCCCGGCATACACTGGAGCAAGGGAGGTGCGTGCCGTGAAGAGACTGCGCTATGTGCGCCTGTCTGCCGGACGGCGGGCGGCCATCTGGGGTGTTTTTCTGCTGGCGGCGGTGATGGGCCTTATGTGTGTGGCCGTGCTGCACATGAAGCCCATCCTCACCAATCTGGCGGCGGCCAGCGTCTCCAATACCGTCAACCGCATCGTGGTCACGGCGGTCTATGACGCTGTCAGCGCCGGGGAGGTGGACTACGACGCTCTGGTGCATCTGGAGAAGGATCAGAGTGGTCATGTGGCGGCGGTACGCAGCGACATGGCGGCCTTCAACCGCCTGCAAAGCCGCATTGCAGACAGCATCCTCCAGCGGCTGTCGGAGGTGTCCACACGGGAGCTGGAGATCCCTGTGGGAACGCTGACAGGCTCCTCGCTGCTGGCGGGGCGTGGCCCCTGTATCCGCATCCGGATGCAGGCTGTGGGCTCCACCACCGCCAAGCTCCGCAACGCCTTTACGGCGGCGGGCATCAACCAGACCAAGCATCAGATCCTGCTGGATGTCACCGTGCAGATGAGTATTCTTCTGCCGGGCTTCCGCACCTCCACCCAGGTCTCCAACGAGATCACCGTGGCGGAGACCATCATCATCGGCAGCGTACCGGATACCTACACCTATTTCAGCACCACGCCGGAGGATGCGGAGCAGTACGCTGAGGACTATATCTTGAACAACGGATAAGGGGACGACTATGGATTATCGGGAAGAAATGAAACAGCTGCGGGACACTCTCAACGCCCACGGCTACCGCTACTACGTGCTGGACGATCCGCAGATCTCCGACTATGAATACGACCATATGCTCCGCCGTCTGGAGGATCTGGAGCGGGAGCACCCGGAGGAGATCACCCCGGACTCCCCCACCCAGCGGGTGGGCGGACCCATCCTGACCCAATTTCAGGAGGTGGAGCACCCCGTCCCGCTGGAGAGCCTGCAGGACGTGTTTGACGGCGGGGAGGTGGAGGAGTTCCTGACTCACATCCGGGAGACCTTCCCGGATGCCGAATACAGCGTGGAGCCTAAGGTGGACGGCCTGTCCGTGGCGCTGGAGTACCGGGACGGCGTGTTCGTCCGCGGCGCTACCCGAGGCGACGGCCGCATCGGGGAGGACGTGACGGAGAACCTGCGGACCATCCGCTCCATCCCCATGACCCTGCCGGAGAAGCTGCCCCGGCTCATCGTCCGGGGCGAGGTGTACATGGCCCGCTCCGTCTTTGAAGAACTGAACCGCCAACGAGAGATCGAGGGAAAGCCCCTCATGGCCAACCCCCGCAACGCCGCCGCCGGCTCCCTGCGGCAGTTGGACCCCAAGATCGCCGCCCGGCGGCGGCTGGATATCGCCGTATTCAACCTCCAGCTGGCAGAGGGACGAGAGTTTGCCACCCATACCGAGACCATCGACTATCTGGCCTCCCAGCAGTTCAAGACCATCTCCTACCGCCGTCTGCGGGCCGGGGAGGAGATCATGGAGGAGATCCGTCGTCTCAACGACACCCGTATGGAGCGGCCCTTTGACATGGACGGAGCCGTCATCAAGCTCAACAGCCTGTCGGAGCGGGAGGTGCTGGGCAGCACCGCCAAGTGTCCCCGCTGGGCCATCGCCTATAAGTACCCCCCGGAGCAGAAGGAGACGGTGCTGCGGGATATCGTGGTGCAGGTGGGCCGCACCGGCGTGCTGACCCCCAAGGCGGAGCTGGAGCCGGTACGCCTGGCGGGGACCACCGTCACCTTCGCCACCCTCCACAATCAGGATTACATCACCCAGAAGGATATCCGCATCGGAGATACCGTGGTGGTGCAGAAGGCCGGGGAGATCATCCCGGAGATCGTTTCCGTGGTGCCGGGCAAGCGGCCTGCCGGGGCGCAGCCCTACTATCTGCCCCATACCTGCCCCGTCTGCGGAGCGCCGGTGGAGCGGGACGAGGATGGCGCAGCCCTGCGCTGCACCGGGGCGGAGTGTCCCGCTCAGCGTCTGCGGCACCTGACCCACTTTGCCAGCCGCAATGCCATGGACATCGACGGGCTGGGGCCGGCGGTGATGAACCAGCTTATCGAGAGCGGATTGGTCAAGACCCCCGCCGACCTCTACGACCTGACCCCGGCGGACCTGAAGCCGCTGGAGCGTATGGGGGACAAGTCTGCCGCCAACGCCGTAGCCGCCATCTACCAGAGCAAGGAGAACGACCTGTGGCGGCTGATCTTTGCGCTGGGCATCCGTCAGGTGGGAGAGAAGGCCGCCAAGACGCTGGCCGCCCACTTCGGCACCATGGACACCCTGCGCTCCGCCACGGAGGAGGAACTCACCGCCATCGACGACGTGGGCGCCGTCACCGCCGGATATATCCTCCGATGGATGGAGAACCCCCAGTCCCGTGACCTGCTGGAGCGGCTCCGGGCGGCGGGGGTGAACATGACCTGCCGGGAGGAGCAGACGGATCGCCGCTTCGCCGGTATGACCTTCGTGCTCACCGGTGCGCTGGAGAAATTCACCCGTGAGGAAGCGGGGGAGATGATCGAGCGCCGGGGCGGCAAGGCCGCCTCCTCGGTGTCCAAAAGGACCACCTATGTGGTGGCGGGAGCCAATGCCGGGTCCAAGCTGCGCAAGGCGCAGGAGCTGGGTGTACCGGTGCTGACAGAGGATGAATTTCTGGCGCTGCTGGATGCGCCGGAGGAAGATAAAACAGTGTGAGACAGGAGGCTGCATATGGCACGTCAAACCAACACCCGCCTGCGGGAAAAAGTGATCTACAGCGTTTTTGTACGTAACCATACCAAGGAGGGTACCTTTCAGGCGCTGGAGGGGGATCTGGATCGTCTGGCGGCGCTGGGTACGGACATCATCTGGCTTATGCCCATCCATCCCATCGGGGAGGCAGGCCGCAAGGGGACGCTGGGAAGTCCTTACGCCATCCGGGACTTCCGGGGCATCAACCCGGAGTACGGCACGCTGGGGGACTTCATGCATCTGGTGGGGGAGATCCACAAGCGTGGCATGAAGTGCATCATCGACGTGGTGTATAACCACACCTCCCCGGATTCCATACTGGCCACCGGCCACCCGGAGTTCTTTCTCCGGGACGAGGCGGGGAATCCCACCCGTAAGGTGGCGGACTGGTCCGATGTAGTGGATCTGGATTACAGCAACCGTGAGCTGTGGAAGTACCAGATCGAGACTCTGAAAATTTGGGCGGAGATCGTGGACGGCTTCCGCTGCGACGTGGCCAGCGCCGTTCCTCTGGCCTTCTGGCGGGAGGCACGGGAGCAGGTGGAGCGGGTGCGCCCCGGCTGCATCTGGCTGGCCGAGAGCGTCCATGCCGCCCACACGATGGCCATGCGCCGGGCGGGCTACTACTGCGCCGCCGACACGGAACTGTATGATGCCTTCGATATCACCTATGACTACGATATCTGGCCCTATTTCGAGGGCTGCTTCCAGCCCACCGGCACTCTCCGGGAGTATACGGCGCTGGTGAACTTTCAGGAGAGCGAGTACCCGGCGGGCTATGTGAAGCTGCGGTGCCTGGAGAACCACGATCAGCCCCGCTTCGCCTCCCGTGTGGACTCCGACGAGGCTCTGCGGAACTGGCTGGCGCTGCTGTACTTTGAAAAGGGAACCACCCTGCTTTACAGCGGACAGGAGTACGCCCCCCGCCACCGGGTGGATCTCTTTAACGCCGACGATGCCTACTGCGATATGCGGCTGGACCTCCAGCCCTATCTCAAGCAGCTGCGCCAGATGAAGCGCACCCTACCCATGTCCGCCTGCTTCCAGCTGGAGGCGGTGGAGGAACGGGCTGTGGTGGGCCGCTATGACGGGCCGGAGGCCCGTGTTCGGGGCATCTTCGACCTGAAGAACGCCGGGGGCAGTGTGGCCGTAGATCTGCCCGACGGCACCTACACCGACCGCATCACCGGCCGGGAGGTCACCGTCTCCGGCGGCGCCTTCGATTTGGCGCAGGCCCCGGCGGTCATCGGCTGATTTGCCCCATCGGCACAAAAGCAGGCACTGCATCCCGGCAGAATTGGAGAATTTAACATTGACAATTCTGTAACACATGGTAAAATGAAAGTACGTTGACGGGGTGTCTGCGCCCTGTCCGGGTGACAGGACCCGTGCGGGCGGGGCGGAGGCTCCGCCCGCCGTTTCTGCACGGTTCTGTTAAAGAAAAGACGATCTATCATATCCCGAAACACAGAAAAGAGGAACGCTATGGCTATACCCTTCCAATATGAATCGGAATATAAGCGCAAGCTCTGCACCCCGGACGAGGCCGCCCGTGTGGTCAAGAGCGGTGACTGGCTGGATATCAGCATGGGCTGTGCCTTCCCGTCTCTGATGGATGCCGCCATTGCCAAACGCAAGGAGGAACTCTACGGTGTGAAGATCCGTGGCTACCTGATCCAGCAGCCCATCCAGATGGTGGAGTGCGACCCCGGCCGGGAGCATTTTATCTACAACAGCTGGCATATGTCAGGCTATGAGCGCAAGCTCTGCGACCGGGGGATGTGCAGCTTCAACCCAATGGTGTTCCGGAATCTGGGAGCCTACTATCAGCACTTCCTGACGGTCAACGTGGCCATGATGTGCGTGACCCCCATGAACCAGCACGGCTACTTCAACTTCTCCCTGTCCAACGCCTCTGCCCGTGCGGTGCTGGATAAGGCGGATATCGTGATCCTGGAGATCAACGAGAATCTGCCGTGGGTCTACGGCGGCTTGGACGAGTGCATCCACATCGACGACGTGGATATGATCGTGGAGGGCCCCCATAACCCTCTGCCCAGTATACAAACCCCGCCGGCCTCGGAGGCGGAGACCCGCATTGCCGAGTTCGTGGTGGAGAATATGGACGACGGCGCCACCCTGCAGCTGGGCATCGGCTCACTGCCCAATGCCGTGGGCCAGATGCTGGCCCAGTCCGATCTGCGGGATCTGGGCATCCACACGGAGATGCTGTGCGACTGCTATCTGGATATGTACCGGGCCGGGAAGATCACCAACAAGCGCAAGGACATCGACCGCTATAAGAGCGTGTTCGGCTTCGCCATCGGCTCCGAGGATCTGTACGACTGGGTGCGGGAGAATCCCGGCGTGGTGACCTACCCCATCTCCTACTGCAACGCTCCCAGTACCGTCCGGAACATCGAGAACTTTGTCTCCATCAACAACTGCATCTCCGTGGACCTGTACGGCCAGATCTGCGCCGAGAGCGCCGGTACCCGCCAGATCAGCGGCACCGGCGGTCAGCTGGACTTTCTGGAGGGGGCGGCGGTGTCCCCCGGCGGCAAGGCCTTCATCTGTCTGACCTCCACCTTCACCGATAAGCAGGGGGAGATGGTCTCCCGCATCACACCGCTGTTGAATCCCGGCGACATCGTTACCGATCCCCGGAGTCTGGCTTACTACATCGTCACCGAGTACGGCGGCGTGAATCTGGTGGGCTGCAGCACATGGGAGCGGGCGGAGCGGCTCATCTCCGTGGCCCACCCCAAGTTCCGGGATGAGCTGGTTGAGCACGCCCGGCAGCAGGGCATCTGGATCCGTTCCAACAAGCGGTAATACCCCTATCATGAAAAAAAGCTGAGACCCGAAGTCGGGTCTCAGCTTTTTTTCATCATGATGGCAGTATGTGCTTCTCCGGCTCCTTCTGATCCCGGAGGATCTGCTTTTGGTAGCGGTCTTCCTCGCTGAACACGCAGCCGCAGTACTTCTGCATATAAAAGCCCAGCGCACGGGCCTCCTGCTGTCCCTGCCGGAAGCCGGGGCGGAAGTCCCGGTACAGGAACCGGACACCGTACTCCCGGCCCATGCGCTCCGCTGTCTCCGCCAGCAGCTCAAGGTTCTGGTAGGGGCTCACCAGCAGGGTGGTGGTGAAGCTGTCATAGCCGTGCCGGGCGGCATATTGGGCCGCTTGGGCCAGCCGCAAGGTGTAGCACACGCCACAGCGATGGTCGATATCCCCGCAGACCGCCCGGCAGAACTCCCGCAGACCATAATTCTCCTGCACAATAAGCTCCATGCCGATGGTAGGGGCGTAGGCCATCAGCGTGTCCCGCCGGGCCTTGTACTCCTGATAGGGGTGGATGTTGGGGTTATACCAGTAGGCCACCGGCTCGATGCCCTCGCTCCGCAGCTGCTGGATGCAGGAGACGGAGCAGGGAGCGCAGCAGGTGTGCATCAGTGTTTTTTCCATAGACGCTCCTTAATACCAGCGAAAAGAGAGGGCTTTTCGGATCTTTTGCCGGGCCTTGCGCCTTGCTTCCTGCTGCCGGAGAGAAGCTGGGCCGCCAGATAGTGGTTGCGGACCTGCTGGAAGGGCTGGCGGGCGTAGGCATCGAAGAACTCCGCCCGCTGGGCCGCCTGCTTCACCGGGGAGGACAGGGCCGGATCGCCGGTCACGGCCTCCGACAGGGGCCGCAGCTCCCGCTTCAGGGGCAGCGTATCGAACACATGGGCGCCGTGGGGCGTGTTCACCAGCAGCAGGGAGACACCGCTGCGCTGCTCCTGGGGGTAGGCGTCCTTGGGCAGGCCGTAGAATGCTCCCAGCGACAGATCGCCGGGCCGGTCCACGGAGGCATAGGGACAGGTGTGACAGGCCGGGCGCAGGAAGAGGTTTCCGAAAAAGCCCCTGCCGAACTCGGACTTGGACAGAGGGGAGTCGAAGGTAGTGCCGTCGTCGAACCGTACCTGGAAGCGGCGCTCCCTCTGGCCGGGCAGCTTGCCGCAGAATTGGACGGCCACCGGCTGCTTGCGCTTGATGTAGGCCATGGACTGCACCAGCTTGGCCCATACGCCGGGGGAGCAGACGCCCCGACACAGCACGTCGCAGGTCAGCAGCTTCTCCGGGTGCTCTCCCAGATAGTGGTAAAGTCCGTCCACCTGACAGGGCGTACCGGAGAACAGCACAGGCCGTCCCCGATCCAGCTCCCGCCGCACCTGCTGATAGATGCCGGTGACGTCGCTCTGAACGGGCTTGGCCCCCCGGATGCGGGGCAGGTCCTCCTTGCGCTTTACCGCTTCATGGCGGACCCGCAGCTGGGCGTCCATCCCGGCACCGAACACCACGCCGCCGCCCTCCAGCACATAGTCCGCCAGCAGGGAGAATACACCCCCACAGGTGGAGTTCTGCCGCACGGCATTGTCGGGGTTCCATGCGGCAAAGACCGCCGGCTCCGGATGGGCCTCCCGCTGGCGCAGCACCGGGCAGATGTGGGTGCAATGGCCGCACTGGATGCAGGCGTCCGTCACCGTGGGGTAGAGGAAGCCCTCCCGGTCGGGCAGCATATGGATGGCATTTTTGGGGCAGCCCTCGGCGCAGGCGGCGCAGCCGGTGCATTGACTGCGAGGGGGTAGCTGCGGAACGGTGTGATCGGTCATAGCGATGTCTCCCGTGATTCTTTTAGATGTTTCGTTTTTCTCCATTCTACCACGGGGAAGCAAAAATGACAAGAGCCCCTGTTTCCGGCTATGCTGATTCCTGCGAGCAGAAACAGAGTGAGCCGCCGTGGCTCTCACGGCGGCTCATAGGAGAGAGATATGTATGTAGACCGCCGTATATGCAAGGCATATGCCGCGGGGATTTTTGAAAATGTGAGCGGAGCGGGGACAACCTGTCATACCCCGGCTTCGATCTTATACCCCTTGCCCCAGACCACCGTCACATAGCGGGGATTGCTGGGGTCTACCTCGATCTTCTCCCGGATGTGGCGGATATGGACTGCCACGGAGTTTTCGGCGGCGGGAGGCTCCCGCCAGACCTGGCGATAGATCTCCTGCGGAGAGAATACCTTGCAGGGATGCTGCATAAGGAATTTCAGAATGTCGTACTCCAGTGGGGTCAGGGACACCGGCTCATCGTTGACGGTGACGGCTCTGGCGTCATCGTCCAGCGTAATACCGCCGACCTTGAGGGCTGCCGGGGAGGGAGGACTGAGATGGAGGTAGCGGCGGAGGTGGCAGCGAATACGCACCAGCAGCTCCGCCTGCTGAAAGGGCTTAGTGATATAATCATCGGCGCCCACAGTGAGTTCCAGAACATTTTCTTCGCTGTCGGCTGCGGAGGTCAGGAGGATCACCGGCAGGTCATGCATCTGCCGCAGCCGGGTGACGGTGGTAAGACCGTCCAGCCCCGGCAGCTTCGTACCTAGCAGGGCCAGATGGATAGGCTGCTTGGACAGGATATCCAGAACCTCCCAGCCGGTGCGGGCAGTGACCACCTGATAGCCCTCGGCGGTGAGACAGGCGGTCAGGGAGGAAACGATCTCCTTTTCGTCGTCGCAGACGAGAATACGGTACATGGGAAAGAGCTCCTTTGTGTTAAGATAAAGCGGTGCGGCGGGTTTATCCCCCGCCGCACCATATGCTTTCAGAAGGGCAGGACCTCCTGCCGGTCACGGCTCCGCAGATGCGCTGCGGAGACCCGGTGCTCGATGGGCTTCCACTGGGGCTTGCAGAAGAAAGCCGCCAAAGAAATGGGAATGTAGGTGAACATAAACAAGGGGAAGGTGAACATATACACGATCTTCTTGACGGGGGAGGTGCGGATATTCTTCCACTCTGTAATGGTGGTGATACCGCCCAACACCAGCAGAGTCAGGTATATATTCAGCAGCATCTGCCCCACGGACTCGAAGGCCACCAACAGGTTGTCTCCGGCCAGAGCGCCGACGACACCCAGCGTGAGGTTGACGAGGATACTGACGGTGGAGAGGACGAAGGCGGGCATGATGGCCATGGACATATCGAAGCAGGAGAAGCTGCCCCGGAAGATGCCCCGGAGAAGGCGGGCGCCGTAGTCACGGAACACCTGCAGATAGCCCTGAGACCAGCGCATCCGCTGCCGCCAGGACTGGCGGAAGGTGGTGGGCTGCTCGTCGTAGAGGACGGCGTCAGGGGCGAAGGCCACCTTGCGGCCCTGAAGGATCTCGTGGACGGAGAACTGGATGTCCTCGGTCAGCAGATGGAAGGGCCAGGGGCCGGTCTCCTCCAGCACGGCCCGGCTGAAGAGGAAGCCTGTGCCGGAGACGGCGCAGCTGGTACCCAGCAGGCTGCGGGCGTGGTTGAGGTAGCGGCTCTCCCGCAGGAACCACAGGGCGTAGCCGGCGGAGATCCAGTTATCGCCGTAGTTTTTGCTGTTGCGGTAGCTGGTGACGATATCGTGGCCCTGCGAGAAGGTGCGGTTCATGGCGGCGATGTAACCGGGGTCCAGAATGTTGTCGGCGTCAAAGACAAAGTAGCCGTCGAACCCGGCGGGGTAGTCCTGCTCCAGATGGCCCAGCAGGGTCTGGAGGGCGTAGCCCTTGCCCACCTGCACGTTATTGAAGCGCTCATAGACGGTGGCTCCGGCGCTGCGGGCAATGTCGGAGGTGTCATCGGTGCAGTTGTCCGCCAGCACGAAGATGTGCAGCAGACTCTGGTCATAGGTTTGGCTGCGGAGACTGCCGATGAGGTCGGCAATGACGGCGGACTCGTTCCGGGCGCAGATCAGCACGGCGTAGTTGTGGGGCGTGGCCTCCAGCGCCGCCGCCTTGGCAGCCTTGCGCTTGGCCAGCAGCCACGGAACGGGAATGTACAGGAACTGATAGGTATAGCAGACAAAGAAAACAACGGCGATGATGTAATTGGTCATTCGCAAGGTATCCATAAGGAAGCATCCTTTCTCTGTATGAAGATTCTATGTGTATTAGAGATTATAGTACACATAGGATACCATATGAGAAACAGGTTGTCAAGGACTGGGAAGTGATACTTTTGTCATGCTTCGGGCCGGGGAGAGGCGGAGGAAAAAGTTCAAGATTTGTTCAAGAACTGGAAGGTGAAAAATGGTCATGCCGCATTGACGGCGGGGACGGTTCATTGTATAATAAACTGATTTAATGTGCGGAGGTATACCCTATTATGTGGATCGCAGATGGCTGGAAGGACTATGAGCTGCTGGACTGCGGCGGCGGAGAGAAGCTGGAGCGCTGGGACAAACAGATACTGGTGCGGCCGGACCCTCAGGCCATCTGGGAGACGGATCACAGTCATCCCGGCTGGCGGAGGGCCAACGGGCGGTACAGCCGTTCCTCCAGCGGCGGCGGCCACTGGGACAAGGGGAAGCTGCCGGAGAACTGGCCTATTCACTATAAGGAGCTGACCTTTCAGGTCAAGCCCATGAATTTCAAGCATACGGGGCTGTTTCCGGAGCAGGCGGCCAACTGGGACTTTGCCATGGAGCAGATTCGCCGGGCGGGACGGCCTATCCGGGTGCTGAACCTGTTCGCCTACACCGGTGGGGCCACGGTGGCCTGTGCCAAGGCGGGGGCCAGTGTGTGCCACGTGGATGCCGCCAAGGGAATGGTGGCGTGGGCCAAGGAGAACGCCCGGCTGACGGGCCTGCAGGAGGCCCCCATCCGCTGGATCGTGGATGACTGCGCCAAGTTCGTGGAGCGGGAGATTCGCCGGGGCAAGACCTATGACGCCATTATTATGGACCCGCCCAGCTATGGCCGGGGACCCGGCGGCGAGGTGTGGAAGCTGGAGGAGAATCTGTTCCCCTTTGTGAAGCTCTGCGCCCGTGTGCTGTCGGATAAGCCCCTGTTCGTGATCCTCAACTCCTATACCACGGGGCTGGCTCCGTCGGTGCTGGGATACATTCTGCAGATGCTGGTGGGCAAGCGCTTCGGCGGCAGGGTGACGTGGGACGAGCTGGGCCTGCCGTGTACGCAGTCCGGTATGGCGCTGCCCTGCGGCGCTACCGGCCGTTGGACGGCGGAATAACAAGACTTATAAGAGCTAAGAGAGAAACAGCCGGTTGCAAGAGGAGAGTGCAATGAAGAAAAACAGGCTGGGCAGCGCCGAGGTGGGCAGCTGCATCTGCTACGGGCTCATGGCCTTTTTGCAGGTGGGGTGGCTGGCGGTGCTGCTGACGGCACAGCTGGTGCCGCCGGTGTGGGTGACGCTGATGGTGTACTGTGTGGCGCTGGCGCTGTTCCTACTGGGACAGACGCTGCGGGTGGTGCAGCTGCGGCGGGACGGACAGCCGGTGGGCTGGTCCGTGGTGCTGGGCGTGGCGGTGGCCTCCGTCTGGCTGTGGCAGATGCTGAAGGTCAGCCATACCATCTGAGAACGAGTGAAAAGAGAACGCAGAATATGACCATGATCGAAACAAAGGACCTGACCTTCGCCTATCCGGCGGAGGAGGGCAAGCGGAGCGAGCCGGCGCTGCGGGGCGTGAGCCTCGGCATCGAGAAGGGCAGCTTCGTGGTGGTACTGGGGCATAACGGCTCCGGGAAATCTACTCTGGCTAAGCACATGAACGCCGTGCTGCTGCCATCTGGCGGGGCGGTGTATGTAGAGGGGATGGATACCCATAACCAGGCGATGCTGCTGGAGATCCGGCGGCGGGTGGGCATGGTGTTCCAGAACCCGGATAACCAGATCGTCGCCAACGTGGTGGAGGAGGATGTGGCCTTTGCCCCGGAAAATCTGGGCGTTCCGCCGCAGGAAATTCGTCGGCGGGTGGACGATGCGCTGGAGGCGGTGGGTATGAGTGATTTTGCCCGCCATGCGCCGCACCTGCTCTCCGGCGGACAGAAGCAGCGGGTGGCCATTGCCGGCGTCATTGCCATGGAGCCGGAGTGCATCGTGCTGGACGAGGCCACGGCTATGCTGGACCCCCACGGACGGCGGGAGGTGCTGGACACCATCCATCGGCTGAACCGGGAGCGGGGCATGACGGTGGTGCTCATCACCCACCACATGGCGGAGGCCGAGGAGGCGGACCGTGTCATTGTGATGAACGACGGCGAGGCCGCCATGGACGGCACGCCCAGAGAGATTTTTGCACAGGTGGAGCGGCTCCATGAGCTGGGGCTGGCGGCGCCGGACACGGTGGAGCTGATGCAGCGGCTGAACCGGCAGGGGGAGCACCTGCCGCTGACGGCCATCACGGTGGAGGAATGTGCGGATGCGCTGTACCGGCGGTTCGGCGCAGAAGGGAAGTAACGAATTGGAACCGATCATACGAATCGAGCAGCTCACCCATACCTACAGCGCCGGAACGCCCTTTCAGCGCAGCGCCGTGGATGGGGTAGAGCTGGATATCATGCCGGGGGAATTTTTAGGGGTCATCGGTCACACGGGCTCCGGGAAATCCACGCTGATCCAGCATCTCAACGGGCTGCTGAAGCCCACGCAGGGGCATATCTATCTCAACGGAAAGGACATCTGGGCGGACCCCAAGCAGATCCGACAGGTGCGCTTTCAGGTGGGGCTGGTGTTCCAGTATCCGGAGTACCAGCTGTTTGAAGAGACAGTGTATAAGGACATTGCCTTCGGCCCCGGCAACATGGGGCTTGATAAAGAGGAGATCGACCGCCGGGTGCGGGAATCGGCCCGGATGGTGGGCCTTGCGGAGGAGCTGCTGGAGAAGTCGCCCTTCGACCTTTCCGGCGGGCAGAAGCGCCGGGTGGCCATCGCCGGGGTCATGGCCATGGAGCCCAAGGTGCTGATCCTGGACGAGCCAACGGCGGGGCTGGATCCCCGTGGCCGGGACGAAATTCTGGCGCAGATCCGGGCGTACCACGAGACGAAGCAGGCCACGGTGATCTTGGTGAGCCACAGCATGGAGGAAATTGCCCGGAACGTGGAGCGCATCGTGGTGATGCGGGATGCCCACGTCTATATGGACGGCACGCCCCGGCAGGTATTTGCACGGGCGGAGGAGCTGGAGCAGGCGGGACTGGATGTGCCGCAGGTGACGAAGATCGCCATGGCGCTGCGCAGGCGCGGCATGGATATCGACCCGGCGGTATATACCATCGAGGAGCTGGAGCAGGCGCTGCTGGCCCGGAGGGGAGGCAGTGAGGGATGCTGAAGGATATCACGCTGGGGCAGTTTTTCCCCGGCAATACCATCGTCCACCGGCTGGACCCACGGACGAAGCTAATGGCGGTGATCTTGTACATCGTGGCGCTCTTTAATGCCAAGAGCCCCTTGACCTACGCCATTGTGGCGGCGGTGCTGGCGGTGTGCATCGTGGCCTCCCGTGTGCCCATGAAGTCCCTGACACGGGGCCTCAAGCCCGTGTACGTCATTGTGGCGTTTACGGCGGTGATGAACATTTTCTTCACCGGCGGCACGGCGGTGGGCGAGGGGTGGCTGCTGGGCCATATCACCTATGAGGGTCTGACGGCGGCGATCTACATGGTGCTGCGGATCGTGATGCTCATTATGGGAACGTTTCTGCTGACATATACCACCAGTCCCATCGCCCTGACGGACGGACTGGAGAATTTGCTGGGGCCGCTGAAGAAGCTGCATCTGCCGGTACATGAGCTGGCCATGATGATGTCCATTGCCCTGCGGTTTATCCCCACACTGATCGAAGAAACGGACAAAATTATGTCCGCTCAGAAGGCCAGAGGCGCCGACTTTGAGTCCGGGAACATCTTCCAGCGGGCCAAGGCACTGGTACCCATTCTGGTGCCGCTGTTCATCAGTGCATTCCGCCGGGCGGACGAGCTGGCCACGGCCATGGAGTGCCGGTGCTACCACGGCGGCGAGGGGCGGACGGCCCTGCACGTGCTGCGGTATCAGGCGGCGGATTTTGTGGTGCTGGCGGCCTTTGTGGCACTGGCGGCGGGACTTATCGTGCTGAAGCATATGGGTATCTAAGGAGGTGCATCGTGCGGAACATCGCACTGATCCTGATGTATAACGGAACGGCCTACCACGGGTGGCAGGTGCAGAAAACGGAGGTCACAGTGGCTCAGACGCTGGAGCGAGGCCTCTCTATGGTGTGCGGCGAACCGGTAAAGTGTACCGGCTGCGGGCGCACCGACGCCGGGGTCCACGCCGAGCACTATGTGGCCAATTTCCGGACCTCCTCCCGGATCCCGGTAGACCGCATCCCCTTTGCGGTGAACACCCATATCCCGGAGGATATCGTGGTGAAGGCGGCCTATGAGGTGGCGGAGGATTTCAACGCCATCGGCTCCTGCATCAGGAAGGAGTATACCTATCGCATCTACAATTCACGCATCAAGAATCCCTTCTATGTGGATCGGGCGTATTTCTATCCCAAGCGGTTGGATGAGCAGGTGATGGACCGGGCGGCACGGGCCTTTGAAGGAACCCACGACTTTGCCGCCGTGCGGAGCGTCGGCACCAATGTGCGCAGCACCGTGCGGACCATCTACTACTGCCATGTGACCCGGAACGGGGAGCTGCTGGAATTGAAGGTATGCGCCAATGGTTTTTTGTATAATATGGTACGGGCCATTACCGGGACGGTACTCTATGCGGCGGAGGGAAAGCTGAAGCCGGAGGATATCCCGGTGATCCTGGATTCCGGCAACCGGACGCTGGCGGGGCCAACGGCGCCGCCGGGAGGATTGTACCTGACGAGGGTTTGGTATGAGGATGAGCGACTCAATGGATAAACGGGAATTTGATGGGGGCAATCCCCAGCAGGACGCTCCCCGGCGGGTGGAGAAAAAGAAAATATGGACCCGTCGGCGGCTTTTGTGGCTGGGGATCGTGGCGGCGGTGCTGTTGGCGGTGGTGGCGGTGTCCCTGCTGTGGCAGCGGGGTACCTTTGACGGACTGCGCCGCAGCGTCATCTATGCCCGTGCGGAGAAGGACGAGAACGGCTGCGCCCAGCTATACCAGTATGCGGCAGACCGGGAGTATCGGTTCGTGTCCCTGTCCGGGTCGCTGGCGGCGGCCTCCAACAGCCGCATCCTGCTGATGGGTGAGGACGGACAGGTGCGATACAGCGAGAGCATCCTCTTCACCAACTGCACTGTGACCGGAAACGGCAAGTGGGCGGCGGTCTACGACGTCGGAGGCAGGGAGATCTATGTACTGGACACTCAGGGCGAGGTCTACCGGCTGACACTGGACGGCGACATTTTGGCAGCGGCTCTGAACCCCGGCGGCTATCTGGCCGTGACGGTAAATACCTCCGGCTATAAGGCATCGGTGGAGGTGTACGACCCCAAGGGGGAGAAGGTATTTGCCTTCCACTCCGGGGATCAGTTTCTCATGACGGCGGCGGTATCCGCCGACAGCCACCAGATGGCGGCGGTGACCATGGGGCAGGAGAACGGCAGCTTTGTCAGCAGTCTGGCCCTGTACCGGCTGGGCCGGGAGGAGCGTTACGCAGAATGTCTTCTGCCGGAGAATGCCGTGGTATACGATCTGGGCACGGTGGGCGGCAGCTACTGCGCCGTGACGGAGACGGGATTGCAGTTTGTGACCACCGGCGGCAAGCTGGCGGGGAGTTACAGCTATGACGGCGGATACCTCCACCGGTGCAGTCTGGACGGAGACGGCTACGCGGCTCTGCTGCTGGGACGGTACAAGTCCGGCAGTCAGGGCAGGCTGGTGACGGTGGACAGTCAGGGCCGGGAGCTGGCATCGCTGGATATCGACGAGGAGGTCATGAGCCTCTCCGCCGCAGGAAAGTATGTGGCGGTGCTGTATCAGGACCACCTGACCATTTATGATAAGGACTTGCAGGAATACGCCGTGCTGAAGGATGTCAGTGCGGCGGGGACGGTGCTGATGCGGAGCGACGGATCGGCGGTGCTGACAGGTGCGTCGGCGGCCAGCCTGTACCTGCCGTAAAGCGGCCTGATAAATAGGAGGAAATGCGTATGACATGGGCCATAGATGCCATACTGGCCGCCGTACTGGTGGGGCTTGTGTGGCTGGGGGCCAAGCGGGGTCTGATGAAGAGCCTTGCCGGCGTGATCAGCGTGGGAGCGGCGTTTTTCGGCGCCTCATGGTGTGCCAACCGCTTCGTGACGCCGGTGAGCCGGTGGCTGGAGCCGCTGCTGCGGGAGAGCATCCAGCAGAAGCTGTCCGGTCAGGACGGAGCCGATGCCGGGGAGCTGCTGTCGGCCTTCGCCTTCGATGCCCACAGTCTGGAGAAAATTCTGGAGGATGTGGCGCAGCGGGTGAAGGAGACCGGGGAGTCGGTGTTTTCCGCTGTGACGGAGAGCGTCAGCCACTCCATCGCCTACGGCATCGTGTACGCCGCCGCTTTTATCGCCATTCTGCTGGTGGTATGGCTGCTGCTCAAGCCATTGGATCTGGCGGGGAAGCTGCCGCTGGTGCGAACGGTGAACGCACTGGGCGGCGCTCTGCTGGGCTTTATATGGGCGGTGCTGCTGCTGTTTGCGGCGGTGTGGCTCATGCAGCGATTTAACTGGGTGGTGACGCCGGAGCTGATCCGGGACAGCATCCTATTGAAATTCTTTGCGGAAAACAATCCCATCGGTCTCATTGCAGCCCTGTGACGCCGGTGAAATCAACCCTGTAACGGAGGAGAACTATGCAACCTACACTTTGCTCCAAATGCAAGAAGAACGTAGCCGTGGTGTTTATCTCACGGATGAATGAAAAGGGAGAGCCTGTCAACGAGGGCCTCTGCCTGAAGTGTGCCGCCCAGCTGGGCCTGCCGCAGGTGGAGGACATGATGAAGCGTATGGGCATCACCCCGGACGATCTGGAGAATCTCAACAGCGAGATGATGCAGGCCTTCGGCGGCGCCGAGGAACTGGGGGATGTGGCGCAGGCCAATGAGGACGGCGACGAGGATGAGGAGAGCGGCAAGACTGCCACCTTCCCCTTCCTGAACCGGCTCTTCGGCGGCAACAACAATCCCCCGGCAGAGAAGGGAGAGACCCCGCAGCGGGAGACCGGCAAGGAGTCCCGCAAGGGCGAGAAGAAGCACAAATATCTGGACAACTACTGCATCAACCTCAGCCGCCGGGCCAGAGAGGGCAAGCTGGACGCCGTCATCGGCCGGGAGGAGGAGATCCAGCGGGTGGTGCAGATCCTGAACCGCCGGCAGAAGAACAATCCCTGCCTCATCGGTGAACCCGGCGTGGGCAAGACTGCCATTGCCGAGGGACTGGCCCAGCGCATCGCCGCCGGGGAGGTCCCCTTCAAGCTGCGGGACAAGGAGGTCTATCTGCTGGATCTGACGGCTCTGGTGGCCGGTACCCAGTTCCGGGGACAGTTCGAGAGCCGCATGAAGGGGCTCATCGAGGAGATCCGCAAGCTGGGCAACGTGATTCTGGTCATCGACGAGGTACACAACATCGTGGGGGCCGGAGATGCCGAGGGCAGCATGAACGCCGCCAACATCCTCAAGCCCGCCCTGTCCCGTGGGGAGATTCAGGTCATCGGAGCCACCACCTTCAACGAATACCGCAAGTATATCGAGAAGGACACGGCGTTGGAGCGGCGCTTCCAGCCGGTGACGGTGGCGGAGCCCAGCATCGAGGACACGCTGAAGATCCTCAAGGGTATTGCCCACTACTATGAGACGTACCACGGGGTGTCTATCCCGGAGGGCGTGCTGCGGCAGGCGGTGCTGCTGTCGGAGCGGTATATCACCGACCGGTTCCTACCGGACAAGGCCATCGACCTCATCGACGAGGCCTGCTCTGACCTGAATCTGAAGGATCCCACCATCAACCGCCGGATGGAGGTGAAGCGGGATCTGGAGAACGTGACCTTCGAGCGGGAGACCCTTATGTCTGCCGAGGCCCCGGAGGGGGAGGAGGTGACGGAGGAACAGCTGGATCAGCGCTATGCCCGCATCGCAGAGCTGCGGAGCCAGGAGATGCGCCTGCAGGAGGAATTGACAGAGCTGGAGAAGAAGGGTGTGCCGCAGGTGACCATGGAGAACATCGCACGGGTCATCGAGATGTGGACCAAGATCCCCGCCAGCAAGATCAAGGAAGAAGAGTTCAAGCGTCTGGCGGAGCTGGATGTGCGGCTGAAGCAGCATATCGTGGGACAGGACGAGGCCGTGGATGCGGTGTCGGCGGCCATCCGGCGCAGCCGGGTAGGCATCTCCCCCAAGCACAAGCCGGTGAGCTTCATTTTCGTGGGCAGTACCGGCGTGGGCAAGACGGAGCTGGTGAAGCAGCTGGCAGACGATCTGTTCAACTCGCCGGATTCTCTGATCCGGCTGGATATGTCGGAGTTTATGGAGAAGCACTCCGTGTCTCGGCTGGTTGGTTCGCCTCCGGGCTATGTGGGCTATGACGAGGCGGGGCAGCTGACGGAGAAGATCCGGCGCAAGCCCTACTCCGTGGTGCTGTTCGACGAGATCGAAAAGGCCCATCCGGATGTGCTGAACATCCTGCTGCAAATTCTGGATGACGGCGAGGTCACGGATGCCCACGGGCGGAAGGTGAACTTTGAGAATACCGTCATCGTCATGACCTCCAATGCCGGGTCCGGCAAGGCGGCGGGCGCTGTGGGCTTCGGCCGCAGCGCAGACGATCAGGATAAGGAGCGGGTGATGAAGGCCCTGCAGGAGTTCCTGCGCCCGGAGTTTATCAACCGTGTGGACGAGATCGTATATTTCCACCAGCTGACGGAGGAGAACTTCCGGGGCATCGCCGGGATCATGCTGGAGGAGCTGAAGGCGGCGCTGGAGGAGAAGGGGTATCACTTCACCTACGACGATGCGCTGGTGGACTATCTGGTGAAGAAGTCCTATTCGGCGGCCTATGGCGCACGGAACCTGCGGCGGTGCATTCAGAAGGATGTGGAGGACCCCATGGCGGCCCGTATCATCGAGAGTTATGAGACGCCCATCACGCAGATCAAGGCAACCGCAGAGGATGGGGCTGTAAAGCTCTACACACTGTAATGAAGGAGGGGGCGTACCATGCTGTTTCGTAAGAAGATCGAGCCCCGGTGCAGCTACTGCGCCAGAGGCGGGCGTGCCAATGACCATGAGGTCATCTGCGCCAAGAAGGGCATCGTGCCGGCGGAGTCCCACTGCGGTGCGTTCCGCTACGATCCCTTGAAGCGGGTGCCGCCCCGTCCGGCGAAGCTGGAGACGGAGGAGCTGCGGCAGGAGGATTTCCAATTATAAGAGAAAGCCCGGAAGCGATGCTTCCGGGCTTTCTGTGTGAGAGTCAGACGATATCGTAGAGCTGGCGCAGGTCGGTGATGCGGTAGTCGATGCGGAGGCCTTCCGGCAGGGTGGTGCCGTGGGGGTCGTACCAGCAGCAGGGGATGCCGGCGTTGTTTACTGATGTGTGATAAAGAAGTAATAGAAGTGTAAAAAATTTTGCCGTTCCTATCCGGCACTTGCGCATTGTGTCGGATAGGTCGGGCGGTTATTCGGGCAAGTCCACCTTGCCAACAAAAGAATAATAAATCTCAATGTCCTGTCTGCGGGTCTTGTTCTCGTCATAGCTGCACTCATGCACAACGATTTTCTCTACAAACTCCCGCAGCAGAGTAGGGGTAAGT